>Ga0256410_1000065_pt1 | contig 199215 bp, 164 predicted proteins | sample PhyWR1_FD_185983 | JGI IMG/M metagenome (GOLD analysis project Ga0256410, IMG submission 185983) | Leaf surface microbial communities from wheat plants in UC Gill Tract Community Farm, Albany, California, United States - DLSL W.R1 | ecosystem: Host-associated > Plants > Phyllosphere >... | reverse complement strand
ATCTGGTGGACGCGCAGGGCAAAACCCGTGGCCGCGGTACGGAACTGCGTACTGATGAACGGGGTGTTATTCGGGCAGAAAAAGGGCTGTTTATCAGCGCCGACGGCCAGGCCAGAGCGCAGGGTGAAGTGCTGGATATGTCAGCGGCGCTGAAAGAAATCGAGCAGCTGACCCGCCAGCTGCAGCAGCTTGAAACCGCGGCAGAGCAGGCACAGGCCCTGAAAGCGGATATTGACAGCCAGATACAGATGTTTGAGCAGCGGCTGAAACCGCTTAATGAAACGATTCTGTTCTCCGCCCCGGACGGCATGGCGCTGACCAGCGGCGAGCATCTGCAAATGACCGCGACAAAAAACGTCGCCATCAATGCCGGGGGCGATATCAGCGCGGGCGTGATGGGTAACCTGACAGCGCTGACCGGAGAGAAACTGGGTTTATTTGCCCGAACCGGGCAGTTAAGCCTGAAAGCCAGCGAGGGACCGATAGATATCCAGGCCCAGAACGCCAGCCTGCGGCTGTTTGCCGAGAAAAAACTGACCATAGCGTCAGAAAGTGACATCACCTTTGCCGGGAAAAAACGCATCACCCTCATTGGCGGCGGCAGCTACTTGCGCCTCGAAGCGGGCAAGGTGGAATACGGCACTGAGGCGAGCTATATACGGAAGGTGAAGCGGAGCATGGCGGCGGGGGCGGATTCGCAACAGCCAGAAATGCCGTGGCTCGCTGATCCAGTAAAAAATAGCACTCATGCATTAATGCGTTATATGTATCACGACGATACCCCGGTTATTGGTGCTCCTTTTACGGCGATTCTGGCAGATGGAACCGTACGAACCGGCCATCTTGATGGCGCAGGGTATCTGCACCTGGAGGATGTTCCGGCAGGGGATATGCAGGTGGAGCTGGGCCCTGACTCACGCGGTTATTTACGAAAAGATAAGGCAGATAATCAACTGTTTATGGGTTCCTCGGTGAGCGAGTCCGATATTGATGCTCTGATAGCGAAACACAGTGGAGGTGTTGAATGAGTATGCCGGGTGTCGCGTGGTTTAAAGAAACCAGCCTCGAAACGGGACAGTGGATCTGGGGGACGCTGCAGGGCGCGTTTAATGAAAAACAGACCATCAGCCAGATTATTGTTGATGCTGTTATTGGCATGATCCCGCTGGTCGGTGATGTGACGGCGGTGCGTGATCTGATAGCGGTTTCCATTGGTTTGTCGAAAGACCCGAAGAAGCGGGAAAGTCCCATGGAATGGGTCTTCCTGGTTATTCTGCTGTTTGCGCTGATCCCGGTTATTGGCGGGGTGATAAAAGGCGTCGGACGGCTGGCATTACGGGTAACTAAAGATATCGCCGGAAATGTTGATGCGCTGAAAGATGTCGTTAAGTTTCTGAACCGCATGGGGGAAGGTGATGCGGTTAAGTGGCTAAATAAACTGAATGTGGTTGAGTATCAGGCGCTGCTGATTGAGAAAATGAGCGATTTCTGTAACACGATGATCACCACCATTAATCAAATCCTGAAAGCCCGAGTCGGACGGATGCTACCAGATAAATGGCAAGCCGATTTACGCCAGGTCGGTGATGGTTTTGTGATCCTGCAGTCAATGGCCTCGAAAATGATCCCCCAGGCACTGAAAGAGCTGGATGCGAGGCTACGGGTACTTCAGGCACTGGTGTACAGAGGCGCAACCCATACGGTGGCGACCGGAACGGGGCGTATTGATGTGCGGCATGAAGCGGAGGCGTATTTGATTGAGCGTCCGCTGCGGGAAGCCCCAAAGCAGGGGACGCGTTTTCCGAGTATGCATGCGGAGGAACATTATAAGGACAGACTGCGACGAAAATATTCGAAACCGGATTATCCGGATATTCTGCAATGGAAAGGAGAAAGCCCAGCATTCGTTAATGGACAGCAGGTCTTTACTGATATCGCGTCTTTCAGCGGTGGAATTACTGCTAAAAGTGCCCGTGAGATGGCCGGCAGTACCATTTTCCGCTCCTTTGGTAATCCAACGGATTTTGCACCCAAGGGTTCATGGGCGGCCGGGGGGTTCTGGGGTTATCAGACTGTGCCGGGCAACGCGGAAGAGTGGCGCAAACTTTCCGCCGTACTGGACGAATGGAACGGTAACGGTTTTCTGGTGGTACTGCATCTGCCAGCAGACCTGGCGACACGTATGCCGGGCACCAACGCCTGGCATGGCAAAATTGCGGAGCAGTTTGGAGAGAAACGCCCTAATCAATATCTTCAAGGCGGCGGTGAGCAGGTGATCATTAATCTGGATGACCTGTTAAAAAAAGAGCTGAACCGGGTTGGAGAGCAGATAAAGGCCACCGGGCAGCCTGCCCGTGTCGAAATTAACGGCGTAAAGGCCGAGTTGTATCCCACACACTGGCAGGATGCCAGTGGTGTGCATGGTTACAGTAAGCCGGAAGGGATTGAGCCCCCCTATGCCACCACCACACGTGAGCTGCATGATGATGAGCTGCGCAGCAAGCTGAAGGGCAGAACAATACTGAATGCCGCCCGGGCAGAGCACCAGACCTCCACAGGATATAAGCCATGATGACGATTAATAAAACCCAGTATCCAATGACCGATGACCAGGTCAGGCGCAAACTGTTCTGGCTGTTACAACGCCTCAGCAGCTACAGTCTGTGGCAGCGCAAGCGGGATGCCTGGGCCTGTTTTACGCAGAAATATGAACAGGCACTGAAAACCTGGCCGGAAGATATCACGGATGGTTTTGACCCGGAGGCAATTATCTGGGCTTATGACGCACTGCGCCTCTATGATGAGGGGTTGTCTGAACTGGCGGTAGGTAACCGGCAGGTATGGCAGCGTTTAACGGGCGAGTTTTATCAACTTGCTCGTCCTGTCAGATTAGTGGAAAGTTTTTTTTATCCACTGTGTCATGAAAGAGGCGTGCAAAGAGAGCCGTATCCACCTGAAATTGAAAAATTAAATAAATTAAAAGTTGCGGCAATGGTACATGGAAGTTATCTAATATACCCACCGCAAAATAATGTTTGTCATTATTTTGATGCGGCGTATTTACTGAATCCCGAAAATTACGAATATAATTTAAATAAACTGACTTATCCAGTATTTCCAAAAAATCTCCCCTCCGTTCCTGAACGCAGCGATATCATTATTAAAACTGGCGATCCGGTACCCTGCGACGGTATCTGGGAGCCGGTAAAAATTGAGTACCATCGTAAACTCCTGGTGATTAAAGATGGCATCAGCGGATTTAAAAATCTCGGCGCCTACAATTATTTTATTCGCGGAATAAATGCCCCGCGCCAAGTGTATTACGATGTGTTGCTTGAAAGTGACACAGAGATTCTCCTGCCAGACGATCCCATTTGCTACCGCGATGTGCACTGGCGTTTAGTGTGGGAAGACACCCGCTATTGCGATGGTATTATTCCTGATGAATCGGACTATTTTCTCGATGATACGCCAGGTAAACGAATGATCTGCCAGAGCGGCGAGCGGTGCCCGCACTCAGGGCGCTGGGTGACACTCAGCGGGGGACATCAGCAGTTTATCGATCGACAGGCAGGCACGCTGATGCCGGAGGCCACAAAATATCAGGGCGATATCTACGCCGCTGAAATCCGGCTTCCCGCGGTATGGAGTTTGCTGAACAGGGAGGATGGGGGCAGTGTTTATATCACGCCGGAACAGCATTAAATACCGGGCTTTGGTGGTGGATGGCCGGCTGCATCTTTCTACGGTAAAGGGCAGAGCAATACTGAATGCTGCTGGCGCAGAGCACCAGACCTCCACAGGACATAAGCCATGATGACGATTAATAAAACCCAGTATCCGATGACCGATGAGCAGGTCAGGCGCAAACTGTTCTGGCTGTTACAGCGCCTCAGCAGCTACAGTCTGTGGCAGCGCAAGCGGGATGCCTGGGCCTGTTTTACGCAAAAATATGAACAGGCACTGAAAACCTGGCCGGAAGATATCACGAATGGTTTTCATCCAAAGAGTATTATCAGGGCTTATGACGCACTGCGCCTCTATGATGAGGGCTTGCCTGAACTGGCGGCAGGTGACCGGCAGGTATGGCAGCGTTTAACGGGCGAGTTTCATCAACTTGCTCGACCAGTTAATTTAATAAGGACTTATTTTTATTATCCCTGCCATGATGAACGTGGTGGTCAACGAGAACCCTATCCAGAAGAGATAGAAAACATTAATAAGTTGCGGCTCTCAGCAGAGTTTAAAGGTGATAACCTTTTATATCCACCTCACGATAATGTTTGTAACGTTTTTGATGCAGCATACTTATTGAAACCTGATAATTATATTTATAACCTAAGTAAGCTGGCTTATCCGGTTTTTCCCAAAAATCTCCCTCCCGTCCCTGAACGCAGCGATATCATTATTAAAACTGGCGATCCGGTACCCTGCGACGGGATCTGGGAGCCGGTAAAAATTGAGTACCATCGTAAACTCCTGGTGATTAAAGATGGCATCAGCGGATTTAAAAATCTCGGCGCCTACAATTATTTTATTCGCGGAATAAATGCGCCCCGCCAGGAGTATTACGATGTGTTGCTTGAAAGTGACACAGAGGTTCTCCTGCCGGACGATCACATTCATTACCGCGATGTGCACTGGTGTCTGGTGTGGGAAGACACCCGCTATTGCGACGGTATTATTCCCGATGAATCGGACTATTTTCTCGATGATGCCGGAGGCCACGAAATATCATGACGATAAAGGAGAATAACTGTAGAAATGGAGCTGAATGCGAGTATCGCCGCTGCAAATTGAGCACAACAGACCTGTTATTATCGACTCGGTCATAACATTGAGTGTTTTTTATTCAAAAAAATATAACTTCGTAATCAATAAGGTGTCTCGATGGAACGGATAAATAATTTAGTCACGACTCTTAAACTGTGTATACCCGAACTGGAAACTGCACCACTGTATGCAAGTGTACCCTCTGATATCAATCAAATAACGGCCTTAAAGTGGTTGTATAAAAATCTCTCAGCACAGAACCTTATGGTTTATGAAGAATGGAATGAATACAGCGGTTATATTCCTGAGTTAACATCGCTGGCTAATTTACCCCTCTCCGAGGAACCCGCTGACTTTATTTTTGCATTAATAGAAAACATTGACTGGGAAACAGCAGATATTGATCCCTACCTGTTACCCTATGTTATGCCATGGCTTGAGCATATTAATTTTTATCTGCAGCCACATGGCGTAAGGCTGGTTGACCTTCTGCCTTTTGAAAATGCCTATATTTTTTGTTTACGGGATGATGAAGTGTTACTAGACAAGTTACATTCAGCCCTGGAAATGCTGGATATGGGTATCAATGACCGGCAGGCGATGGATCAACAACAGGTCTCCATCGCCTTTGAGTCAATTATTTCCGGGGAGGAATACCAGTAAAAGCTGAAAACGCCTGACAATAATGAACCGTTGATTAAACTAACAGGGATGATTTAACCCTGGGCTATTACGGGGCGGAAATGCCCAATATGCGCGGTTCGGCGCAAGAGTCTGCCCAGACTCATCCCTGTCGAGCGGCTTTGCTCTATCTTGATAAAGCAGAAATACCTGACCTTTAGAGAAAAAGTCTGTTTGAAGGTTTTGCCTTTCCCATGGGGCGGCTACACATAAAAATTGATGGCGACTTGCCCGAGCTGGCGGAAGGGCTGGTCAGTATGCTCTGGCCGCACATCAGATATCAGCATCATGATGTCACTGTTATTTTTTGTTTTCTCCGGCACGCTGCACAGGTTTCTGATCCATTGATTATTCTGATGGTCTGGACACAATTTTTCTATCGCAAATCTGATAGTGCAGCTCATCACAAAGGCATAAACTATGCCGCGTTCAATCTACCGCACTTGCTGGTGTCTTCAATTATTTTCAGGAACCTCTACATGTCTGGCATGTTAACTTTTCTTCGTGTGTGCCTTCTAACACTGGTGGCGTTTATGCCTCAGTGGAGTATGGCGGCGAGCGATAGCGATAGCGCTCAGCAAAATGGTGATGTGTCAGTAAAGATTAATGCTGCTGTCGAACTGCCTAAGATGCAGAAAGTCCTCGATAAAATTAAACAGCAGGTTTCTGGGGAAACCAATGATGCCCGGCTTAAAGCACTGAATGACCTGGCACTCGATCTGTCAGGCACTGCCGATCGTCTGACCCAGGCGCTGGTTCCCTTAAGCACACAGCTTCAGGCTCAACTGGAGGTGCTTGGCCCGGTTCCGGCAGCGGACAGCGGGGTAAAAGAACTTGCTGAGGTCACCAGTAAGCGCAGCAAGCTGGAAAATCAGAAGAGCAAAACGGACGATCAGATTAAGCAGGCGGAGGCGATTAAATCCGGGGCAATGAATCTTTCCGCCCAGATTGTGAACCTGCGTCGCGATGCGGTAAAAACACAGCTGGCACTTAACGCGGGCAGTATTTTTAGTCCGCGTTTTTGGGCGCCACTGATTAACCCGCAGAGTGATGATAGCGATAAAATCAGTCATTTTTTTGACGAGCTGACATCCGCTACGGAGCTTTCTTTTGCACCAGGGTGGATGCTCGGAACGATAGGGTGGATTTTAGCCGCAGGCCTGGTCGCCACTTTGGGTCGGCGCTATCTTGAAGAGTTTCTCGCCTGGGTAGGTATTCACCATTTACCTGAAGGACGATTGCGGCGCAGTTTTCTCGCCGCTGCGACCGCACTGACCACCCTGGGCGCAGTGGTTCTGGCGTTTAACTTCCTTGATCTGGCATTTACCCGCCATGATGACGTGGTGGATGATGTTCGGGTCTTTGCCGATAAGCTAGTCGGGCTCAGTATTTTCTGCGGATTAATTGCGGGTCTGGGACGCGCGTTTCTCTCTACCCGCCGACCTTCCTGGCGTTTGCCACAAATCTCTGACCAGGTTGCGCTGGCATTAAAGCCGTTTCCTCCTCTGACGGCTACCCTGGTATTTCTCTTCCAGGCCATTGAAAGCTTTATCAGTAGTGCCAACACCAGCGTCTCGACGACCATTTTTGCTAACGGCATGACGGCGTTACTGATTGGTGCTACTGCACTGTCTATCAGTATGCGAACTAATCTGGTTCGCCGGCGGATGATCCAAGAGGGACTTCAGCCTGAAGCCCGGTCCACGTTAGTGGGACTGATCCAGATGGCGCTGACCCTGATTGGTTTTGCCATCATGCTAGCACTGGTGATTGGCTACATTACCCTTGCCCGCTTCCTCGCTTATGAACTTATCTGGATGGGGATAGTCTTTGGCTTATTCTATATCTTCAGTCAGCTCATTGCCGATGGTTGCGAAAGCTTGTTCTCGACCAATAACGCATCCGGCCGGCGGATGCAGGCCTCGCTGAACATTAACGAACGTTATCTTGGACAAGTTGCGGTACTGCTGAGTGCGATAGGAAAAACCCTGCTGCTGCTGGCTGCAATTATGGCACTGCTAAACGGCACGCTGGGTAGCGCCACGCCGATTGAGCTGGTACAGAAATCCATTGAGTTCTGGGGCGGCCAGGGGCTGGAGTCGATGAATATCGTTCCGGCTCATGTGGTGAATGCTCTGCTTTGTCTGGTTATCGGGATCTGGATACTCCGCTCAGTGAAGCGCTGGCTGGAAAATGACTTCCTGCCAAAAACCACCATGGACAGAGGCATGCGCGTCTCGCTGGTCACCTTGTTCAGTAATATCAGTTTTGTCCTGCTGATCCTGATGACGCTGTCTATTATGGGCTTGCAATGGAATAAGCTGGCATGGATTGTCAGTGCCTTATCGGTAGGTATCGGTTTTGGTTTGCAGGAAATCGTGAAGAACTTTATCTCCGGTTTGATCCTGCTGACGGAGCGTCCGGTCAAAGTCGGTGACTTGGTTAGTATTAGCGGGATAGAAGGGGATATTCGCCGTATCAACGTGCGAGCCACAGAGATTCAGCTAAGCGATAAGTCCACGGTTATCGTGCCTAACTCACAGCTGATTTCGCAGAACGTCCGTAACGTCACTATGGGTAACGCCCATGGTGTCGCCACTATTCTGCTGACATTCCCGTTAGATATTGACCCTGTACAGGTACGTGAGCTGCTGCTGGAGGTCTACAATGAAAATGAACGCATTTTAGAAACCCCAGAGCCGTCGGTATCCTTTAAGGATTTAACCGCTACCGGTATTGTGATGTCGGTAACCGGTCAGGTGGCGAGTCCCCGGCAAGTCAGTGGCGTAAAAAGCGATTTGCTTTTTGATATTCTGACCCGTTTGCGTAAGGAAGGCATTATGCTCTCTTCACCGCAAACCATGATTATTGAACGCAAATCCGGAAAAGCTGAGCCAGAAGAGTCGCCGGAGTAACAGTAACAGGCCGCGACCCTTGCGGGTGGCGGCCTTGCTGATTTAACACTAAAAAATCAGCAAATAAATGACCTATCAGAGTGCGTTCAGAAACGCCAGGTTACACCCAGCATCGGGCCACTGAGTAGCGTATCGTAGCGATGCCCATGATTATCATAATTCACCTTCAGCGCTTTATAACCTGCTGATGCAGAAAGCGCATCAGTGAAGCTATAGGTTGCGCTGGCAAGGACTGACCAGGTGAGTCTGGAACCGACGCCAAAGCCGCCAATATCGGCCTCAGACTGCAAAGACCAGCTATCGCTCAGCGGAAAGAAAACGCGGATGCCCAGCAAGGGATCAACCCAGCCGAAATCCTCACTATAGGACGCAGAATGGCGACCCGTTGACGGGTGGTTAGTCGTGACGCTAATACTATTCGAGATATGCCAGAAACGCACACCTCCTGACATATCGAGGGTAAATTCTGGTGTATCGAGGACCCGATATCCCCCCAGTAAGGTTGCCATAAACTGCGTGGTATCCACCTTACCGTCTATACTGGCACCCGGTGGAATAGTGATGTCCAGCCCCGGAATTTGGAATGCGGACAGTGGGCCCCGGGCATGAGCATCGCTGGTATCGACATACATCAAATTACCGGAGATAACAAAGCGCTGGTGACGTGCCCGAATATTCAAAAAACCACCCATGTTAAGGTTTTCCATCACATCGGAAAAAGATTTATCGACATCTACCGTCGAGGCTCGCTGAAACGGGGATATTTTTCCGCTGAGACTGGCAGCCCACAAAAAAGGGGTAACCTGTAAGGTCCAGTCTGGTTTCTCATCCTTGTGGACGACTATTCCCTGTGGTTGAGCGAGAGCGGGCGATGTGGCCCAGGCAGTCTGGAGAGCGTAAAGGGGCAGAACGACGAGCAGCGTCAGTCGGTACAAGGTCTCTTTCCTTTTCAGAAATGCAGGGGCAGATAAGCTGACTGCTCATTAATCAAAATAGACGTTAAACACAGTAGTGACGAGTTATGCGTTGACTAATGTTGCTGATTTTATCTACTTTTAATCTTTTTAGATTATTATACTTTTTAATGAAATTAAACCCGCAGAATTAAGATGAGATAACAGCTATGATACTGAAGAAAAACCGATTTCTCTCTACTTGTAGCGTCGCACTGCTGTGTGCCGGCATGCTGATGCCAACGGTCGAGGCCTGCACAAGACTGGTCTATCTCGGTGCGAATGAACAAGTGATTACTGCCCGTTCGATGGACTGGAAGGTCGATGTGGGGACTAACCTCTGGGTATTCCCGCGGGGTATGGAACGAAGCGGAGAAGCCGGTAAAAATTCGGTCACCTGGAAATCAAAATACGGCAGTGTTATCGCCTCTGGTTATGATATTTCCACGACTGATGGCATGAATGAAGCCGGACTGGTTGCTAACGTGTTGTGGCTGGTCGAGTCCTCTTATCCTGAACATGATGCTAAAAAACCGGGTATGACGATTGCGGCCTGGGCGCAGTATGTGCTGGATAATTTTGCGACTGTGCAGGAAGCTGTGGATGTCCTGAGTCAGGAGCCGTTCAGTATTGTTACTGATAATGTCCCAGGCGAAGAGCGGCTGGCGACCTTGCATCTCTCGTTATCAGACGCCAGTGGCGATAGCGCGATTGTTGAATATATCGATGGCAAGCAGGTGATCCACCATAGCCGTAGCTATCAGGTGATGACTAACTCGCCGACGTTTGAGAAACAACTGGTGATAGATGAGTACTGGAAACAGATTGGCGGTACCGTCATGCTGCCAGGAAGCAACAATGCGACTGACCGTTTTGCACGCGCAGCCTTCTATGTTAACGCTATTCCTAAATCAGAAAATCTGGTTGAAGCGATTGCCAGTACCTTCAGCGTTATTCGTAATGTGTCGGTTCCTTATGGTATTTCAACCCCGGACCAACCCAATATTTCCTCTACCCGCTGGCGCACCGTGGCAGACCAGAAAAATCGGGTTTACTTCTTTGAGTCGGCGCTCACGCCTAACGTTTTCTGGACCGATCTGAAGACGCTCGATTTCTCTGAGAAAACCGGCAAAGTCATGAAGCTTGAGCTGGGCCCGAACCAGAGCCATGTTTATGCTGGGAATGCCAACGCACAGTATAAAGAGGCAAAACCGTTTAAATTCCTCGGCGTGTAAGCGGAAAAATCCTGAGTGACCGGCCTGCTGTGGAGCGGGCTGGTAACGCAGTCAATTTGATCATGTTGTGATATCCGTAGCCGATTTAGTCAGTCCCGCTGCCGTTAGCTTAATCCCCTCGTCATACCAGTGTAACATACTGGTTTTGTGCACAGTTTCCTCTTCTATATTCTTTCATTTTCTCAGTCTAAAGTGATCACGTTAACAATATGGAGTAAATGTCCGGTTATTGTTTGTGTTTGTGTCAAGATTATTAAATGTAAGGCGTTTCATGGATACAAGACGTAACATTCCCTACTGCTGACATGGATATAACTATGAATAATAATTCAGGAAAGTACCTGTTATGGGCGTTACTCTCCATTATTGGAGCGTTCGCTTTGGGCTATATCGCCCTTAATCGGGGAGAACAGATCAACGCCCTGTGGATAGTCGTGGCTTCAGTGTGTGTTTATCTTATCGCCTACCGTTTTTATGGAAGATTTATTGCGAAAAACGTCTTGCAGGTCGATCCCACGCGGATGACGCCTGCGATTAAACATAATGACGGACTCGATTATGTCCCTACGGATAAAAAAGTCCTCTTTGGTCACCACTTTGCGGCGATTGCAGGCGCAGGACCTTTAGTGGGGCCGGTGTTAGCAGCACAGATGGGTTATCTACCGGGAATGATCTGGCTGTTAGCAGGTGTGGTTCTGGCGGGTGCGGTACAAGACTTTATGGTGCTGTTCGTTTCCACGCGCCGGGATGGACGTTCGCTGGGCGAACTGGTACGTGAAGAGATGGGGCCCACTGCTGGCGTCCTGGCGCTGATTGCGACCTTTATGATCATGGTTATCATCCTCGCGGTGCTGGCAATGATTGTAGTGAAAGCCCTGGCTCATAGCCCTTGGGGCACCTACACCGTGGCATTTACCATCCCGCTGGCGCTATTTATGGGGATTTATATTCGCTATCTGCGCCCCGGACGCATCGGTGAGGTTTCGGTGATTGGCCTGGTGCTGTTGGTGTTTGCCATCATTTCCGGTGGCTGGGTTGCTGAAAGTGAAACCTGGGCACCCTGGTTTGACTATACCGGTGTTCAGTTGACCTGGATGCTGGTGGGGTATGGTTTTGTCGCTTCCGTGCTGCCGGTATGGCTGCTGTTAGCGCCGCGTGACTATCTGTCGACTTTCCTGAAAATTGGTACCATCGTCGGGTTAGCTATCGGCATTCTGATTATGCGTCCGACGCTTAATATGCCGGCGCTGACTAAATTTATTGATGGTAGCGGTCCGGTTTGGGCCGGAGACCTGTTCCCGTTCCTGTTTATTACCATTGCCTGTGGTGCAGTTTCAGGTTTCCATGCGCTGATTTCATCGGGTACCACGCCTAAAATGCTCGCCAGCGAAGGCCAGGCCTGCTTTATTGGCTATGGTGGCATGCTGATGGAGTCCTTTGTCGCCATAATGGCACTGGTCGCGGCCTGTATTATCGATCCGGGCGTTTATTTTGCGATGAACAGCCCAATGGCGGTGCTGGCACCTGCCGGAACCGTCGATGTGGTAGCTTCTGCCGCGCAAGTCGTCAGCTCCTGGGGCTTTGTCGTTACCCCTGATTTACTGCATCAAATTGCTAACGAAGTCGGCGAGCAGTCCATTATCTCCCGTGCTGGTGGCGCACCTACGCTGGCAGTCGGAATGGCTTATATCCTCCACGGCGCACTCGGTGGCCTGATGGATGTTGCCTTCTGGTATCACTTCGCCATTCTCTTTGAAGCCCTGTTTATCCTGACCGCGGTCGACGCCGGAACCCGTGCTGCACGCTTTATGCTGCAAGACTTACTGGGTGTTGTTAGCCCAGGACTGAAACGTACTGACTCGTTACCAGCGAACCTGTTAGCCACTGCGCTTTGTGTGCTGGCCTGGGGATATTTTCTGCATCAAGGGGTGGTCGATCCACTGGGGGGGATCAACACACTCTGGCCGCTGTTCGGTATTGCTAACCAAATGCTCGCCGGAATGGCGCTGATGCTCTGTGCCGTCGTATTGTTCAAAATGAAACGTCAGCGTTATGCATGGGTCGCTCTGGTACCGACAAGCTGGCTGCTGATTTGTACCCTCGTCGCTGGCTGGCAGAAATCATTCAGCCCGGATACCAAACTCGGTTTCCTGGCGATTGCCAATAAATTCCAGGCAATGATTAATAGTGGTAATATTCCTCCACAATATACTGAGTCACAACTTGCCCAGCTGGTGTTCAACAACCGCCTGGATGCCGGTTTGACCATCTTCTTTATGATTGTGGTGGTGGTGCTGGCGGTGTTCTCTATCAAAACAGCACTGGCAGCGTTAAAAACAGACAAACCAACGTCAAAAGAAACGCCGTACGAACCGATGCCGACAGACGCAGCCTATCTGACAGGCTCAACAAAACGCCCGCATTGATGTAATATGTAATCCGACCTGGCAGACCCAGGTCGGGTTTACTGAAAAGGATAAAATGATGTTTGATGCGCTCTCTAAAGCAGGCAGATACCTCGGCCATGCCGCAAAAATGATGGTCGGTGTACCGGATTATGACAATTATGTGGAACATACACGTCTTAATCACCCCGATCTGACGCCGATGACCTATGAAGAGTTTTTCCGTGACAGGCAGGATGCGCGCTACGGTGGAAAGGGCGGGGCTAAGTGCTGTTGATTGTCGGGGCGGTTATATTGTGATGATATTTTCTGCCCGGAGAATGACCTGATATTCAGGGACATTATGCCTGAGGCTATTATCTATTCTCCATTCCAGCCTAGCTAGCTCATCAGTCGCTATCTCATTTCTTTTAAGCTTCTTTTTCTTTCCTCTTAACCTTTTAAATTATTGATACGTTTCCCCGGCGTTACAGGCTGATAATTGCGTTTTATCTGATAGTTTATTAGGGCTCCCGGCAGTATACTTTTACAGATTAATGCTGAATATTTTTAATAAAAAATAATAGCTATATCATCAGGTTAATTTTTTATTAAAAATGGCTTTGGTTAGATACCCAAAATAATTCGAGTTGCTTGTAGGCGCCAAGAGAAGGCAGTCGATGAGCATAGATACACTATGTGATTCGACTGCCTGAACGCCAGCAACGCCAAAGCAACTTGAAGTATGACGGGTATAGACTCTATGACTTAGGATACTGCCACAGATGGACTTACTCAGATTCTTGCTTCGTTTGCCTTTTACCCTGATAAAAGGCCTCTTTGCTCTGCTGGCTTTTATTTTAAGTCTGCTCGGGCGAATCATAAAACCTGTTGTCGGTAATATCGACTGGCAGCCTCCTGGCTGGTGGCCAGCAGTGTCCGGTTTTGTGAAGCAGGGTTTTAAGCGCATGGAAGCGGGGGTCGATAAATACCCGAAAACTATCTGCCTGGCGATTCTGGTGTTGCTGGGTGCGGCAGGGGCGGGGGTTTATGGCTGGCACTGGTGGCTAAACCGCCCGCAGCCGATTGAACCGGCACCGATGGTGTATCAGAAAGCCAGAGTGCGGGTCAGCGGCCCGGAAAGCATCAATTATATGGAGCAAAAGCCAGCGTCTCAGCAGGTTGTCTTTACTTTTAATCACTCTGTAGCGCCGATAACGGATATCGACAAAGTGGTGGAAAAGGGTATTTCACTCAATCCCAGCGTAGAGGGAGAGTGGAAATGGGTGACGGGCGACAGGCTGACCTTCACGCCGAAAAACGCGTTGCCGATGGGGGCAACCTATAGCGTTAATTTCTCGCCAAAGGTTCTACTCGCGCCACAAATTCAACTGGATAAGACCGATTATGAATTTACTGCGCCATCCTTCAATTATCAGTTAAATAGCGCAGAATATTACCAGGATCCGCAGGATCCCCAAAAACGTAGCGCAATCTTTAACGTCAAATTCAATGCTCCGGTGGATGTGGCCAGTTTTGAGAAAAATATCTCTCTTGGTCTGAGCGAAGGCAAATCGAAAACAGAATCAAAACTCAAATTTTCCGTGGTTTACGATCAGAAAAAGCTTAATGCCTGGGTACATTCTGAACCGCTAAAATCGCTCGATCACGGTGGTTTTGTCACCATAGCGATAGAGAAAGGCGTAAAGTCAACGATAGCGTCGAATGCGACGCCAAAGTCAGGCCACGACAGAGTGTCGGTACCGAACCTTTATAGTCTGAAAGTGAATAATATCAGTGCCCAACTGGTTGATGCCAGTGGAGCGAAAGGACAACCTGTACTGATTATTGATTTCAGTGATGCCGTGAAAGACAAAGATATCCGTCGGGCGGTAAAAGTCAGGTTGCTGCCGCAGCACAATCCTAATGATTCAGAAGCCGCAAGCGGTCCGGACGATTACGCCAGCTGGGATGTCGACCATATCGAGAATAACGTGCTGGCCCAGTCCACGCCGCTTAATATCCAGCTAAACGAAGGCGAAAACGACTATCAGTCCCAATTTAGCTTCCAGTTTGATGCTCCCGCCCAGCGCTCCCTGCTGGTAGAGATTGATAATATACTGGTCTCTTCCGGTGGCTATAAAATGCCGGAAAAAAATTATCTGATTGTTAGCGTTCCGGAATATCCGAAGTCTTTGCAATTTATGTCGCAGGGTTCACTGCTGTCAGTGAAGGGTGACAAGCAAATTAGCGTGGCGGCACGTAATGTGCCGGGAATGCGTCTGGATATCAAACGGGTGATCCCGAGCCAGCTGCAGCATATCGTGTCATTCAAAAGCAGTGAGTATTCGTCGACAGATTTTAATCGTCTTAGTGATGAGTATTTTACTGAACACTTCAAATACCAGACTGCCGTAAATAATGACAATCCTGGTGAAGTGAATTATCAGGGAATTGATCTTTCCCGTTATCTGACGACCGATCCCCGTTCCCATCGCGGAGTTTTCCTGTTAACGCTCTCAGAATGGGATCCCAAAAAGAGAGCGGAGACGTCGGATGAAGAGGCTCAATATCAGGAGAGTCGCGAAGGAGCGGTCGCGGGTGACTCACGCTTTGTGGTGGTGACCGATCTGGGCATTATTGCCAAGCGTTCACAGGATAAAAACCGTGATGTCTTTGTGCAGTCGATTCACAACGGCACGCCAGTCAGCAATGCAAAAGTATCGGTTATTGGTAAAAATGGCGTCGCCTTACTGACGCAAACCACCGGCGATGACGGGCATGTCCGTTTTCCTGCACTGGATGTGTATACCAGCGAACGCAAACCGGTGATGTTCCTGGTTGAAAAAGAAGGTGATGTTTCATTCCTGCCAGTCGACTATAGCAATGACAGATGGCTCGACTTCTCTCGCTTTAATGTCGGGGGTGATATTACGCCGAGCGATCCCCGTACCTTGAGTAGCTATCTGTTCTCCGACAGGGGAGTTTATCGTCCCGGTGATACCTTTAATATTGGTCTGATTACCCGTGCCGCGGACTGGAGTCTGGGCTTGGCGGGCGTCCCGGTTCGTGCTGAAATTCACGATCCGCGCGACAAACTGATGAGAAGCATCCCGCTGACTCTCGGCTCTGCAGGCTTCAATGAGTTGAGTTACACCACTGATGAAAATTCGCCTACCGGTGAGTGGAATATCTATCTGTATCTGATAGGCAAAGATAATGACTCTTCTGTGTTGCTCGGGCATACCGCCGTCAATGTGAAAGAGTTCGAGCCGGATCAGCTAAAAGTGAAACTGCAGCTGACACCAGAGCGTAAACAGGGTTGGGTAAAGCCAACGGAGTTACAGGCCAGTATTGATGTGCAGAACCTGTTTGGTACACCCGCGCAGGACCGCCGTGTGGCATCGCAACTGACGTTACGCCCGATGTATCCCAGTTTTGATGCCTTCCCGGACTATGTCTTTTACGAAAATACTCACAGCAGTGATGGGTTCGAAACTGAGCTAGAAGACCGCACCACGGATGAAACGGGTAGCGCAGATATTCCGCTGGATCTGAAAAATTATGCTGATGCCACTTACCAGTTAAAGCTGTTGTCAGAGGCCTTTGTGGCGGGTGGCGGGCGTTCAGTCTCGGCGACCGCGCGAGTATTGGTTTCACCTTATGATTATTTGGTTGGCGTGAAGCCCGATGGTGATTTGGGATATATCAATCGTGATGCAGTTCGCCATTTGAACATCATTGCTATTAACCCGACGCTAAAACAAATTGCTCTGCCTGATTTAAAAGCCGTGCTGATCGAACAAAAATATATTTCGGTTCTGACTCAGCAGGATTCGGGCGTCTACAAATATCAGTCCAAAATGAAGGAAATACCGCTATCAGAACAACCGCTTTCTCTCTCTGAGCAGGGCAGTGACCTGCTACTTGCCACGGATAAACCGGGTGATTTTGTGCTGGCGGTGGAAGACTCGCAGGGCAAAGTGCTTAATCGTATCTCTTATACTGTCGCGGGTAATGCTAACCTCAGCCGCTCGCTGGATCGCAACGCCGAGTTAAATATTAAGCTCAACAAGGCGCAGTATCTGCCTGATGAAGAGATAGAGATTGCCATCAATGCGCCTTATACCGGCAGCGGGCTTATTACCATCGAAAAAGATAAAGTCTATAGCTGGCAATGGTTCTCTACCGATACCACCAGTTCTGTGCAGAAAATTCGCCTGCCTGCGGAGATGGAAGGTAATGGTTACATTAACGTTCAGTTTGTCCGTGATGTGAACTCTGATGAAATCTTTATGAGCCCGCTGAGCTACGGTGTTATGCCATTCAAAATCAGCACCAAAGCACGTCAGAACGCCTTGTCAGTGAGTGTTCCGGAAGTGATGAAACCGGGCGAAAATCTGGCAATGACAGTCAAGACCGAAGGACCACAGCAGGTTGCACTGTTTGCTGTTGATGAAGGTATTTTGCAGGTTGCCCGTTATCGTTTAACCGATCCCCTCGACTATTTCTTCCGTAAACGCTCACTGGATGTGGACAGCTCGCAAATCCTCGATCTTATCCTGCCGGAATTTAGCAAGTTGATGCAGCTGACAGCGGCGCCAGGAGGAGATGATGGCGAAGGGCTGGATCTGAATGTGAATCCGTTCAAACGTAAACGTGACAAACCGGTCGCTTACTGGTCCGGGATCACGGAAGTGAATGGCGAGAAACAGTTTGATTATCCGGTGCCTGATTATTTCAACGGTAAAATCCGCGTGATGGCGATTTCCGTTACCCCGGAAAAAATCGGCAAAACACAGACTTCAGTGACTGTGCGCGACAACTTTATTATGACGCCAAACGTACCCGCGATGGTGGCTCCTGGCGATGAGTTTGATATCAGTGTCGGAGTCAGCAATAACCTTGAAGGGTTGAACGGCAACAGTGTGGACATCAATGTGCATCTGACCGTGCCGCCGTCACTGGAACTGATAGATAAAGCAGACCAGGCGCTGTCGCTGGCTGAAAAACGCGAAGGTGTGGTTAATTTCCGTCTACGTGCTAAGGCTGTACCAGGCGATGCGCCACTGGTTTTTGACGCCCAGTATGGCGATAAAACGAGCCAGCGTACTGTCAGTACATCAGTACGACCTGCTGTGCCATACCGTACACAGTCGGTGATGGGCCGCATGAGCGGTAGCAGCCAGAATATTGACAGTCTGCGCCAGATGTTTGATGCCTATTCAGTGCGAAATGCGGCGGTTTCTAACTCTCCTCTGGTACTGACGAATGGGCTTTCCCAGTACCTGGATGATTATCCTTATTACTGCTCTGAACAGATTGTCAGCCGTTCCATTCCACTGATCCTTGCAGGTTCACATCCGGAAATGAGTGGCGCACTGAATCAGGCAGAAAATAATAAAAAACTCAAAGATATGATGGCTGTGCTGCGTTCACGACAGAATGATAGCGGTGCCGTTGGCATGTGGAGATCGTCCCCACAAACCGATCCGTTTGTCACCCCCTATGTGGTGCAATATCTGCTGGAAGCTAAAGCCGCTGGGGTAGTCTTACCACAGGGTATGCTGGCTGAAGCCAATGCGGCACTGCGTGAGCTGGCTGCCAGCCGCTACGATGATTTATATTCTCTGCGTTTGCAGACTTGGGCAATTTACCTGCTGACGCGCCAGGGAATGATCACCACCAGTGCGCTGGCATCGGTTCAGGATTCGCTGCAACAACGCTATCCGGACAGTTGGCAAACCGACCTTAGCGCGCTGTACCTGGCATCATCCTATCGCATGCTGAAAATGGACGATGAAGCCAACAGGCTTTTACAGCCGACCTGGCAGCAATTGAGTCAGTCGTATGATAAAGGCTGGTGGACTCAAAATTACTTTGATCCCCTGGTTCAGGATGCGACAAGGCTATATCTCATCACGCGCCACTTCCCGGAAAAAGTGACTGCTATTCCAGCTCAGGTGCTGGAAAATATGGTTAAATTGCTGAAAGAGGAGCGTTATACCACTTACTCCTCAGCCATGAGTATCCTGGCGCTGGAGAGCTATTCCTCCCAGATAGCGGCTCAGGCAGTGTTTCCTGATGCGCTGAAAATTTTCCAGATTAATAAAATTAAAGATGCTGAACCGCGGTTGATTTCCCGTCTTCAGGGGCTATTTGCGAAAGCCCATTTCACCGCTGATGCTCAGGCTCTGCGCATCGAAAATGATAATAACGCGCCCGCATGGTATGTCGTGACGCAGGCGGGTTACGATTTGGCGGCACCGAAGAAAGCCATTTCGCGTGGGCTGGAGATAACCCGTGATTACACTGATGAGCAGGGTAACCCGGTAACCCAAGTGACTCTGGGGCAGAAAATTAATGTCCATCTGAAGATTCGGGCAAATTCGCAAGAAGGGCAGGATAATTTAGCGATTGTTGATTTGCTACCCGGCGGATTTGAAGTGGTACAACAAACGCCGCCACCCGCGAGTCGCAGCGAGGAAGACAGCGACGATTCAGAAGAGATGGAAGAGGGGGCTTCTGCGTCCTGGCAGTCACCGCTTGCCGCAGCAGGTTCAACCTGGGCCCCGGATTACAGCGATATTCGTGAAGATCGCGTAGTGATTTACGGCAGCGCCAGCCTTGATGTGCAGGAGTTTGTCTATCAAATTAAGGCGACTAATACCGGAAGTTTCATCATCCCGCCTGCCTATGGCGAAGCGATGTATAACCGGGAAGTTCAGGCATTGTCCGTGAGTGACCAAAAATTGGTCGTAGTGCCTGCTGGGGATCCGGCTATGGCGCAAAAATAATAGACTGCAGACGACGCCCCGCTATTTTTGCGGGGCGTAACTGACGCTGAGTGGCAAGATGAACATTTCCCCCCGAACTTTCAACATGGCCAGACGGTTACTACAGAATATCGCGATGGCGATATTTTTACTGGCCCTGCTGGTTGTTGGCTGCCGTCTCTGGCCCCATCCGCCACTCTCTGAAGGACAGCCTTTCTCTTCTGTCTATTATGACCAGCAGGGCATATTAATGCGTATCACGCTGGCAAATGACGATCGTTATCGCCTGTGGACCCCTCTCGAAGAGATATCGCCTTTGGCGATAAACGGTTTGTTACTCCATGAAGACAGATGGTTTTACGTCAATCCTGGATTTAATCCATTTAGCCTGGTGCGGGGTTTCTGGCAGAGCTATGTGATGGGGGGAACGATGCAGGGAGGGTCGACCATCACCATGCAACTTGCACGGATGCACTGGCACCTTAATACCCGCACCCCGTCGGGTAAAATTATGCAGATTTTACGCGCGATACAGCTGGAGCTGAGTTATTCCAAGCACGATATTCTGGAAGCTTATCTGAACTACGCGCCCTATGGTCGCAATATTGAGAGTATTGGTGCCGCCAGCCTGATTTATTTTAATAAATCACCTCAGGATTTGACGTTACCCGAAGCGCTGACGCTGGCAGTACTACCGCAATCCCCCAGTTACCGTATGACAGCGAAAACGGGCGTGCCGGGCACCAGGCTGGTACAGGCACGTAACAGGCTATTTATGCGCTGGCAGAAACATTATCCCATCGATAGTAGCCTGATTTCCTTATTCAGCCTGCCGCTGGCTCTGCGTCAGCCAGAGCAGATGCCTTATATTGCCCCGCACTTTATTGAGCAGCTCCGGCAGCAAACCCAGCAACTGGTTCAGACTCAGAACCGGATTGATACCACCCTGGATGCCCGTCTCCAGCGTTTAATTGAACGTCAGGTCAACGCTTTTATCGCCCGGAATCAGAGTCGGGGAATCAACAATGCTGCCGCCTTACTGGTGGATACCCGTGATATGGGCGTGCGATCGCTGGTAGGGTCGGCGGACTACTACAACCGTACTATCCAGGGTCAGGTCAATGGCACCAATGCCAGGCGATCGCCAGGATCGGCACTGAAGCCCTTTATTTACGCCCTGGGGATGGAGCAGGGGGTTCTGCACCCGATGACGGTTCTGAGAGATGTTCCTTCGGCCTTTGGATCCTATGCGCCGGAGAATTTTGACCGCCGCTTTCTCGGACCGGTAACGGCAACGGATGCCCTGAACTTCAGTCGAAATATTCCTGCTGTGTATGTCGCCTCGCAGCTGCGGCAGCCAACCTTTTATCAATTTTTACGGCTGTCTGGTGTCGCTGATATGTCCAGTGAAAATCACTACGGTTTGTCGCTGGTACTGGGGGGCGGTGAAATTACCATGCAGGAGCTGGCAAAGCTTTATGCCCTGCTGGCAAATCGTGGTGTGCTGCAGCCACTGCGCATGAAAAAAAGCGATTTACCCCCTGAAGCCCCCGTCAGATTACTGAGCGAGGAGGCCAGTTTTATTACGCTGGATATGTTACGTCAGCACCGTCGCCCGGGTGATACGCTGGCCCAGCGTTCTTCATCGTTACCGGTATACTGGAAAACGGGTACCTCCTGGGGATTTCGTGACGCCTGGAGCGTGGGGATCTTCGGACCTTATGTGCTGGTGGTCTGGGAGGGGAATTTCGACGGTAAAGGGAATAATGCGCTGGTCGGTGCCGAGGCCGCTGCGCCATTATTTTTTAATATCATAGACAGTATTATTGCCAGTTATCCCGGATTAAAGGAACCACGGCATCCGTTTCCGAAGCAGTTAAAACGTGAAGAAATCTGTCTCGCCAGCGGTGATTTACCCACGCCCTGGTGCCAGCAAAAAGGCAAAACCTGGTTTATTCCCGGAAAATCGCCCATCAAAGTTGATACTGTTTACCGCCCGCTAAGGCTGGATAAGCTAAGCGGAGAAATTGCTTGTCCCCCTTATGATGAAAAGACAACCAGAATAGAAGTTTTTGAGTTCTGGCCATCTGATTTGGCTAATGTTTTCGCCCAGGCCGGATTACCAAAACGTAAGCTCCCGGTGAGCCGGTGCAACGATACCGGTATGGAAGTCAGTGGTAATCCTCCACAAATAACCTCACCACTTAAGAATACGGTCTACACTCTGCGGCAATCCCTGCAAGGGCGCGACAAAATTTCATTCAATGCAGTGACGGATGCCGATAGCAAAACGGTTTACTGGTTTGTTGACGATATTTATCTTGGCAGTTCTGCCAGCAAATCGCCTGTCGACTGGCGTCCTGCTAACAACGGACAGTATCGCATCCGCGCCGTTGACGACCGCGGCCGGGCTGATAGCCGGTTAGTCAGTATCCAGATTGTCAATTAGTCTGGAAAGACGATGTCCTGTTTGCTGCTCCTGACGTATTCAACAAAGTTCGGTCATCGTACTGTCACTTATCATTTTTATACTGCCTCCGTGATATTTACAAAAATTTACGGAGAAACAACGTGAAACTAAGTGCTCTTATTGCCGCTATGCTGCCAGTCTTGATGTGTGCTCCTTCTTCTTATGCGCAAGAAAATCTTCCTCCCCTGGAAAATCGCGCTGCCCAAGGCGATATCACTCAATTTGGTGGCGCCAGACGTATTACTGACGATCGTACTGAAGCTTTGCGCGCGTCATTAAGTCATAAAACCGCCAAAAACGTCATTCTACTGATCGGCGATGGTATGGGGGATTCTGAAATCACTGCTGCACGTAATTATGCTGAAGGTGCAGGCGGCTTTTTCCGTGGTATCGACGCTCTGCCTCTGACGGGGCAATACACGCATTATTCTCTGGATAAAAAAACACATAAACCTGATTACGTGACCGATTCTGCGGCCTCTGCTACGGCCTGGAGTACTGGCGTTAAAACCTATAATGGTGCTTTGGGTGTTGATGTTAATGGTAAAGACCATGTGACAATCCTGGAGCTCGCTAAAGCGGCAGGTAAGGCGACGGGTAACGTATCGACTGCTGAAATCCAGGATGCTACCCCCGCTGCGCTGGCTTCTCATGTCACGGGGCGTAAATGTTATGGCCCAACGGTGACCAGTGAAAAGTGTGCGACGAATGCGCTAGAAAACGGTGGCAAAGGTTCAATTTCTGAGCAGTTATTAAATACCCGCGCTGACGTTACCCTTGGCGGTGGCGCTAAAACCTTTAAAGAAACCGCTAAAGCCGGTGAGTGGCAGGGAAAAACTCTGCGTGAGCAGGCTGATTTACGTGGCTACCAGTGGATTGAGAACGCCAGTGAACTGGCAAAGGTGACGGAAGCAAACCAGAAGAAGCCGCTGATTGGCTTGTTCTCTGAAGGTAATATGCCTGTCCGTTGGGAAGGGCCGAAAGCCTCCTACCACGGTAATATCGATAAACCTGCAGTCACCTGTACTGTTAATCCAAAACGTGATGAAACCGTACCGACGCTCGCGGTGATGACTGAAAAAGCGATTGATTTGCTCAAAGGCAACGAAAATGGATTCTTCTTGCAGGTTGAAGGGGCATCGATTGATAAGCAAGATCATGCTGCTAACCCATGCGGACAGATTGGTGAAACGGTAGATTTAGATGAAGCTGTTCAGAAAGCGTTAGAATTTGCCCGTAAAGATGGCAACACGCTGGTGGTTGTTACCGCTGACCATGCTCACTCAAGCCAGATTGTCGCGCCTGATACCAAAGCGCCAGGTCTGACTCAAGCGCTGAATACCAAAGATGGTGCTGTGATGGTCATCAGTTATGGTAACTCAGAAGACGAGTCTCAGGAGCACACCGGCTCGCAATTACGTATTGCCGCTTACGGTCCATATGCAGGTAATGTTGTTGGTTTAACCGATCAGACCGATCTGTTTTTCACAATGAAGTCCGCGATGGGCCTGAAATAAGTCCTTTTGCAGTGAGTAAAAAGCAAAAAATCCCCTGTCAGCCTCAGTGAGGCGAGGGGATTTTTTACTGTTCTGTTTTATCTCGCCCGTGAAGGTGGGAAGCCATACATTTTCCTGAATGCCGCGCTAAAACTGCTAACGTGTTCATAACCTGCCATTGCAGCAGCCTCTTCGACAGACAAATCATGCTGGCGGAGAGCCTGAAAAGCCTGCTCCAGCCGATTCTTACGCAGATAGGCGGCGATGGTGATACCGTTGCGAATACGAAAACCATTTTGTAAATCAACCGGATTAGTGGCTAACGTTTTTGCCATTTGTCGAATACTCAGGCCATCGGCTTCACCGCTATCCAGCCACTCTTTCAGGCGCACCAGGCAGCTTTCAAGATGCGCACCAAAACGTTTTGGTCGGGGTGCTGCCTCCTCAATGCTGCGTAAAATGTCTGCTGCCATATCGAGCGCAAAGCTTTCGTACTGCAAGCGCTGTACCAGCGAAGTCGAGGAGGTGTGTTCAACCGCCAGCCGGGAGCCGCGTTGTAGGATATCGGGTGCCGGTTGCCAGAAAAGACTTTGCCAGTGTGAGCGTCTGAACTGTAATAATTTGCCACTATCCAGACTGCAATCGTCAGAAAATTGTTCGAACCAGGTCGGACTGAAACTCAGGCTTACCTTGGTTTCCCGCCTGCCAGTCAACCAGTGACGCTGAAACTGATCGCTTTCTGTCAGGTTTATCAGCATGGCGCGTTGCCGGCCACTACAGGTATCAAAGCACAAACGTTGACCCGCGATATCGACATCCGCTTGCCCCTGCACCAGAAATGAAGCAGTAATCCCCGGCGACAATAGATTCTGGCTACAGGCATCGATGAGATCTTCACTCTGGCTGAGATAGAGCACCAGCCCATTGCCTAAGGTCAAAACCTGCTGCCATCCCGCCAGCACAGGCTGTTCGGCCGATAGTTCATGGTGGAAACGCAATTTCCCGCCCAGATCTCTGGTCGCTTTATCTAGTTGACCTAAGGTCAATACACGCATTGAACGTACCGGAATAAATATCGTCGCGGCTAATTTTTTCTTTTTTTAGCCTAAGCAGACAATGTGAATTAGAAGTATTCTCATTTGTAACATAACAATACAGCACTGTCTAAGATCTGCGATATTTTTCATTCTGGGGATAGCAACCATGGTTTTACGTGTTACGCAAACTGCGCTGGTCGAAGCGGTATTTCAAAATCACGTCAGCGCTGAAGAAATACGTGAATGGCTGGCACACATCGGCTGTCTGATCGAGCGTCAGCAACCGTTCTTTTTTATCTCCAGCACTCAGGCAAACACCACATTCGATGGTGATTATCGGAATATTCAGGCGTTCTGGTATCGGGAGCACAAACCCGATTTTCAAATTTACTGTCGTGGTCTGGTTCGCATCGCGAGCAATGACGCTGAGCAGGCGCGGCTGGATGTCCCGGCATTACATCGAAGCTGGGGTATACCCTATTTTGTTACCCAGGAAAAACAGCAGGGCTATTGCTGGATTGCAGAACGCCTGATGGACGTAACACGATGAAACAAAATCAGGAACTGGCGTCGATTAGCCGTTTGGGGCTGGCCGTTATTGTGACGCTCTATCTGGCTCATGCCCTGCCACTTTATTTCTATAACGTTGCCCTGCCGGCTATTTTACGCAGTCAGGGGGTCGAGTTGCGCTGGATAGGCATGCTTTCCCTGCTGTATCTGCCATGGGCCTGTAAATTTCTCTGGGCGCCGCTGACCGAGCGCTACTACTTGCCTGCTCTGGGGCGTCGCCGTACTTGGCTATGGCTGACGCAGATAGCCTTGGTCGCTGGCGTGCTTGCCCTGGCATTTACCGGGCTGGATTATGGCCTGCTGCCTTTCGTTCTGATTGGATTGTGGATCTCTACCTTTGCGGCAACCCAGGATATCGCTATCGATGGCTACACGGTTGAGTCGCTGTCGCCAGCAGATCACCGTCTTGGCAGCATGGCGCAGAGCATGGGGGTCGCGCTGGGCAGTATGGTTGGCGGCGCCGGGATGCTATTAATTTATCAGCTCTACGGCTGGTACAGCGCCTTGCTGTCCCTGGCGATATTGAGCGCGTTAACCCTGTTAGCGGTCAGTCAGGTGAATGATAGTTCACCCGCTTCCCTCAAATCTGAACGTCCCAGCTTCATCCGTACGTTCAAACGGCGTGAAATGCTTTGGGCTCTGTTGCTGATTTTGCTCTACCGGCTGGTCGAAGCGCCGGCGATGGCGATGATTACCCCTTTGCTGGTCGATCAGCAGTGGTCGCTGACACAGATAGGCCTGCTTATGTCAGTGGCAGGAGCAGGGGTTGGACTGCTGGCCGCTATCACTACCGCGAAGGCACTTAAACGTTACTGTGCCGAAACCTTGCTAATACAAGCTGGATGGCTGCGCAGCGGTGTCTATCTCCTGATTGCGGCCCTGTTTTACAGCGGCATGATCAACGCTTCAGGGCTCTGGCTTGGCCTTCTGGTCATCGTCATGCTGGCGGTTCGCTATATGGCGATGACCAGCCTCTATGCCCTGTTTATGCGTCTGTGTTCCCGCCAGCAGGCAGGGACAGATTTTACCGTTCTGGTTTGCGTTGAACTGCTGGTGTTTTTCCTCGGTGGTTCATTTTCCGGCTTTCTCGCCGCCGGGCTCGGCTACGGCGCCTATTACCTACTGCTTGGCGTTATCTCGCTGCTCAGTATTCTGCTATGCCGCCCGATTATCAGAAAACATTTGGCTAACGCCACTCAACCTTAATCCCGTTTTACAGGAGACACTATGCGGTATCTTTCGACACCGGTTCGGATAACATTCTTGAGTCTGGCGGTCAGTGCTCAGGTATATGCGCAGGCTGATGCGGTGGCAGCATCTCAAGGCAGTGGCCAGGTTCTGGAAACTGACACCATGACGGTCACTGCCGCTCGCTCGGCAAAAAATATGGCTGATATCGCCGGCACGATTTACAGCATTGAGCACGAAAGTATTGTCCAGCAAGCCTCCGCGGGGAGATCCACGGCGGATATCCTCGGTCAGTTGGTTCCAGGTTTAGCTCCGGCTTCAGGGACTACCAGTAATTATGGTATGACCATGCGCGGGCGCACGGTGCAAATTATGCTTGATGGCGTGCCCTTAACCGGTTCGCGGGATGGTGCAAGACAGTTAAACAGTATCGCGCCAACAATGATTGAACGTGTTGAAGTGGTCTCCGGTGCGACCAGTGTTTACGGTGCTGGCGCGGCGGGGGGAATTATTAACATTATTACCCGTAATGCTGAGGATGAACCCTATGCCTTCAGCTCCCAGCTTGGCCTGACCAGCGCCAATAAAGCGTCCTCATCGAGTATGGCATGGAACGGAACACAAACCGCTTCCTTCCATCAGGATAACCTGAGCGGTTTTGCCGGACTCAGTTATTCGAAACAGGGAGATATGCGCGACACCAACGGTGACAGGATAGGTCCGGAAATCGCCCAAACCGACCGTCAGGACACCACCAGTCTTGATTTTAATAGCCGGCTGAACTGGTATATCGATGATAACCAGCAGTTAAGCGGTGCCTTCAGATATTATGATGATAAACAGGACAGCGACTACGGCCCTGACTATGGTCCCGGACTGGCAGCTCTGTTTACGCCCGCGACGCACCAGCCTAGCCTCAAGGGCATTAAAGGATTACAGCTTGATGAACAGCCCCGCACCCGGCATTACGGAGTGAATACCCAGTACCGGAATCAGGAGGTGTTGGGTGGTCAGCAGTTAACCGCGGAAGCCTATTATCGTAAAGAAAAATCGCGCTGGTTCCCGTCCGTTGCTGCTGTCACTCACTCAGCACTGCCTGGGGGCTACACTTATGCAGTAATGCAATCCAATACTGATATTGACGTCTGGGGCTTGCGCACTGCGCTGCAAAAAGACTTCAGCCTGGCGGAGCGAAATTTACAGTTAACCTACGGTATTGACTATGAACGCGAGAAGGACAGCCAGAGTGGGACAGGCTATGACCTGAACACCTTTATCGCCAGTAATGGTCTGAATTACCAGGCGGATAGTCGTTACGCCATGGGGCCGGACGTCACGGTGGATAAAACCGGGTTATTTTTACAGTCGGACTATGAGCTGACCCAGCGTTTGAGCCTGCAGGCCGGTCTGCGTCATGAGACCATCCGTAATAAGGTCTCGTCTTCAACGCCTTACAGTGAGGCGATTACCGCTGATAAAGTCGCCGGCTATCAGGCGCAGCAACTCAACGGTGGTCAGGTTCGACACAGTGAAACGCTGTATAATCTGGGGCTGTTGTACCAGTTGACGGATGCCCAGCAGGTGTTCACCAACTTCTCTCAAGGCTTTAGTCTGCCCGATACCCAGCGTATGTTGCGTGATGTACCCGCAACATTCACCATTGATGGTAACAACATTGATTCTATTAAGGTCAATAACTACGAACTCGGCTGGCGTATGCAGGATAATCGCGGTCTGAGCGCGGGTGTGACGGCATTTTATAATACTTCAGATAAAGTGGTGCAGTTCAACCGTGATTACAGCGTATCCGTCGCAGATACTGACGAACGTATCTGGGGTATGGAAGGTAACGTGCAGTATCTGCTGGTTGAAGGCTGGAATATTGGCGGCACGCTCGCCTATACGCGGGGTGAATATAAGGACGCTGCAGGAAAATGGCGTGAACTGAATGCGTTCCGCGTTGCACCGCTAAAAGCTACACTATTCAGCGACTGGGAGTTTGCTAGTGGATACGGAGTACGCCTGCAATCCCTGACTGTGGGTGGTACGGATCGCGCTTATAATGACGCTTTATCCGCTACGACCAGCTCGAGCATCCGCGCGACACCCGCTGCCAGTATCCAGGGTTATACCGTCATCGACCTGCTTGCCCATGCACCCTGGCTGGGAGGAAAAGTGGGGTTCGGTATCTATAATCTGGCAAACCGTGATTACAAGACGGTATACAGTCAGCAGGCTGAAGCTACCTATGGCAAGCTTTCCAGCTTAAAAGCGCAGGGCCGTACTTTTGCGCTGACTTATAGTATTGACTACTGATACTGAGAAAGAGGTATCGCGGGTAAGCCAACCACAGCAGCCAGATACGAGGCGTATCGCGTTGTTGTGGTTGGCCAGAGACGAGCATGACGGCATTAATTTATTTGGCTCAGCGGATAATAAATATGGTCGGCCTGGTGGGAAACTGATTCATGCTCACCGAGCATTTTTTCAGCAATCATAAAGGCAAAGTCAAACGACACGCCAAGCCCTTTTCCGGTGATTAAATTCCCATCAACAACAACGTTTTCCCCGATATAATGACCGTCCTGACAGTCACGCCAGAGCTCTCCTGAACAGGTATATTTTCTATTTTTAAGCAGACCATTCGCCCCCAAAACTCTGGCGGGAGCTGAGCACAGTGCGCAGATCCAGGCTTCTGATAAGTCATGTTTATTCAAAAAATCAATAACACATTTATTTGTAGACAGGGATACCGTTGAAGCCGGACCACCGGGAATGATGACCGCATCATAATGTGAATCTACAACATCACCCATTATTTTGTCTGCGACAATCGATAATGAAAAATATCCACTAAGAGAAGTGCTCGCTGAACATGAAATGATATCAATATCGATATTCATTCTTTTTAAAATATCATAAATAATAACCGCTTCGGCATCTTCAAAACCATCTGCGATAAGCAGTGCAGCTTTCATCAAGAGTCCTTAATAAATAATATTTATCGGTAGGGATATATTGAAAATAATAACCTGCTATGGAAGCCGTATCTGAAAAAAGACTGGCGGCTAGCGCCAGTATTACAATATATGGATGCGTTTCCATTATTACATGGATTAATGCTTGTTATACTGCTCGCTATTTACCAATACAGTTTCCAGCTTTGCGTCAAGCGAACTAAGGCTTCAACGTAAAAATAGTCTCCCCAGCTGGAAGCCTGATCGACCCCCTTATTACTGGCTAAATGATAAACCGAGTGTTTGAGTAGCCCATTACCCGGCTCGTCGATTTTCGATAAATAGCTCTGGCTGAGTGATGACATCATAGCGCGGACGGCGGCTAAATAGGTTGCCCGGTCAGGATCGACGACCGGCAGGTGCTTACAAAGCTCCAGCAGGCCACATACCGCAATGGCGGCGGAAGAAGAGTCACGCAGGGCATCGGTTCCCAGTAGCGCGAGATCCCAGTGACAAACATGGTCTTCGGGTAACCGATTCAGAAAATAGTTTGCTAAACGCTTGGACAGTTCAAGAAACTCTCTATTTCCGGTATACAGGAAACTTAGCGTAAATCCGTATATTCCCCAGGCCTGCCCGCGGGACCAGCAGGAGTCATCCGCGTAACCCTGCTGCGTACTGCCGAAGCGCGGTTCTCCGGTTTTAATATCCATATAGTAGGTGTGATAGGTCGAAGCGTCATCACGAACCAAATAACGGGCAGCCTGAAGGGCATGCTGATAAGCCGCTGCGGCAAAACGACTGTCTCCGGTTTGTTCACTCGCCCAGTACAGCAGAGGAAGATTCATATTACAGTCGATTATCATTCTTCCGGCCTGTTCAGGATCGGATAAGTCGCCCCATGCTTGAATAATTTTAGCTTTTTCATGAAAGCGTTCAAGCAGTGCCTCGGCGGCCAATAGCGCAAACCCTCTCGCTTCTTTATTCCCTGTCAGACGCCAGTCCGCTACGCAGGAAAGGGTATAAAGGAAACCGAGATCGTGGGTGTTGGTATCTTCCCGCCCGGCGATACGTAAGCCAAAGGAACGGACATTTTTTTCAGCCAAGGCGCGGAATTTTGCTTCGCCGCTCATCTCCCAAGCCAGCCATAGCTGACCCGTCCAAAAACTGGTGGTCCACTCCACGTTTTCTGTCAGAGGGTAATAGCCCTCGACACAGGTTTCCGCCGGGAATTTTTCTCCAAAGTCAGACAAATTACGGCTAATCAACCCCAACACTTGCTCCCGGGCATTTTCTAGCTGCTGTTGAAATTCGAGATGACCTTCGCTGATAGCACACTGGCTATGCAATGGCTCTTTCACGATTTGGCGTAGCATATATTGACTCCTTTGCATCTGGTCTCATAAAACTAGAGATTAATTTTTTCAACATTAGGTGGATTTAACGGGGTACTCGCCTGAGTACGACTCGTTCGACAGGCTGAGAGTGTCATAGAGGAGATGGCGGTAAATACCAGCGCAATACAGCCCATGATAATGTAGGTATTTTCAAAGCCAATTTTGTCATACAGCTGGCCTGCGGGCGCAGAGATAACCACGTTGCCGACATACAGCATGGCCTGATATCCCAGCAAGTACATGGTAGCATTGACGCGCTTATCAAAATGTTCAGCGATATATTTGAAAACGGAGACCAGCAGCAAACAAATTTCTAAGCCGTATAGCGGTTTGAGTACCGAAATAAGGAGATGTGAATCGCAAACACCCGAGATAATAAGCCGAGCCCCGACCACCAGCCCAACAATTAACAGTCCTTTTTTAGCGCCAATATAGTTAACAAAGGCAGGAATAATCATATACATGAGAAATTCCATCCCCGACTGTACCGTGCCGAGATAACCAAAAATCGCATTGCCCTGATGGACATCATCAAAAAAGGTCACAAAATAGCGAGAAAACTGCTGTTCTGCGATAAACATCATCCAGGCTACGCCAGCGATGTACAGACAGAATGCCCAGAATTTTCGGCCTTTTATTAAGGCATAAACATCTGCCAGAACAATTTTCTCTTTAGAAATAACTTCACTGGCATTGGCCGACCCTGAATTCACTTTCAAACTCAGCAGTACAAAGAGCATCAGCACCGAGATAACGCTGCCTAAAATAAAGTTATAAGAGGGGGAGAGATTAAAGAGAATACCTGAGAATGAGGAAGCCACGGCCCAGCCCAGAGACCCCCACATTCTGATTTGACCAAATTCCATACCGTTCAGGCGGCTATAGCGATCGGTGTAGGACTCACAGGCAGCGACGCCAGCGTACCAGGCAAAGCTTAAATAAATAGCGCCGACAATAATCCCCAGCATAGTATTAGAGAGTAGCAGCGGCTGATAAACATAAATAAAAAACGGTGCCATTAATGCCGACATAGCAACGACAAAATAGAGCAGGTATTTACTCATGCCCATCTTATCTAAGATATAGCCGTAAATAGGTTTTAGAATAACGGAGAAGATACCATTCACTGCAAAAACAGTCCCAATTACAGCCCCGCTAAGTTGTGTCTTCTGTCCTAACCATATTGCCAGTAATCCAATGCTGGCTGACCAGGTAAAGAAATACATAAAAATAAACGTACTTATTTTATAATACTCAGAGCGATTTTCAGATGTTATATTTTTCATAACAACCCCAATGGTTATTTATATTTTTTAATTAAATTCAGGTTTAGATGTTAATAGGAAAAGCTTTACTCTTGTTTAAATAGTGAATGAATAACTGGTTTTCACGTAGCGCCAGCTGTGGCGCTGGACTAAATATTCTGTCTCTTTCGCCACTGGCCGCGACTGCACTAATAAACCAGTTTATCCCCGGAGAAATTAATCCGCTTAAGGTGGGAATGACCGCACACTCAGCAAACATAATGCTGCTATTGGGCGGCGTGACCACATAGCCGGATGCTCGGGTGCTAAAGGGCGATAAATCACGGATAATACTGCTGCCGTTGCGAGCGGATACGATACTTTCCCGTTGATCCTGCGGACTGGTTGCCGCATTCTCATAAATTATGGCAAATCCGCCTTCTACCGCTTTAAGTTGCCGGGAGCTGTCGATACGGTGGACACGTAGGTGCCATTCGCCGCAGGCGACCAGCCAGGTATCAATATGCACATCTTTCCAGGGGGACCATCGCGACCAAATCATATCCGAATCGACGCGTACCTCCTCACAATCCCGTCGACCACGCCAGTAATCATCGTCTTCGCACAGTAATAACATCGAATCACAGGCTGCATGCTTGATGCCATAACGCCCGCGTTCAAAAGTGAAGCCAAAAAGTGATGAATAGGCAAACTTGGTGTATTTCGACTCGGTGTTGACGTAGTTATTCAACTCTAACTGACCCGATGTCAGAAGATAAACGTGGTCGCTATCTTGAGGGTGAACAACAAGCTGTGATGCCTGAGGGATGGCGTGCTGTTCATCGAGTAACGGAAGACTCTCTTCAGAGCAGGTCCAGAAGATATCATCCTCGGGAATGGCCACAATCAGAAAGGTTTTTAATGCCCAGTAGGGAGAGCCTGGAGAGTTATAGTCTTCACAGAAGGCCAGATTAGGATAAGTGTAACCGAGGGTCATAATGCCATCTCTGTCGATAAACGGCTTGCTTTGCCACCAGCGCAGGTTACGGAGAATAATGCCTTTCACCTGTCCAGGGGTGAGCACATCAAGCTGAGAGAAAGTGACTGCACTCCAGAAGGCAACTGTTGCAAACCGGTAAGTCAGACTGCGGCCAAAAGGAATAGAGGCGCCATCTGGGGCAGACATATAGACAAAATCCTGGGCAAAAAGGCGGGCTCTCTGGCGAAGTTCTTCGGCGCGTTCAGGATCGTCCTGCTGGTTCAAGGTGGCATAGATCAGACCATAAAAATGGAATGCCATGGAAATATAGTAGTCACGCGGGCGACCCTGTCCATCGGAATACCATCCTCCCCCAAGATAATAGGCTTCCATCAGGTTAAAACGAGACTCTATGGCCTGTTTATCCCAAGGTAAACCGGCGCGTTTAAAGCCCAGTTGCACCATGATGGCGAAATAATTCCAGTTACTGTCTGGCATCACCGAAGAGGATATTTGATTAAGCCAGTCAAACAGATGAGAAAGCTCTTGAGAAGTGAACTGCTCCGTCAGTCTATCTTGCAGGAGAGCCAGTCCCAGCCCATAAACCGCCATTTCTACCAGCCGCTGATCGTAAGGTCCCGTGGTTCCCCAGTACTGGGCAGAGGCAGGATCGGTTCCGCGTTTGATTGCTTCAATATAACGGCTGCTTATTCCCTGATCCTCGCCGCTCGCCATAAGAGGGAAGACGCCCCAAAGGGCGCGTGAAAGCCCCTCCATACGTGCAATCTCTGCTCCGTAATGGGCACAAGTATCGCCCAAATGAAAACCGGCCTCACTTGGCGAAAAATGGGCATCCAGCGGCTTTAGTAATGTCGATAAATACTGAATAACGTCGTGTCGTGTAGACAAATTATTTAACTTTATATTTCCGCTATCCATCGTGCTACCTCTTACATTTACTCGTTATTTTTTCGGCTTCAGGAGCAAAGAGCCCAGTCGAAAAGGGGTTTGAGTCGATAGACAGAGGATAAAGAGGGGGGAGAGGTTAAAATGTTACCAGCATCACAGATATACTATGGTTTCAATACACCGTTCTTGAAAATTTAAAAAAACGTTTTATTAATGTGTTTGACCCTCTCAAAATTTAAAAATATTGCACTATGACGACTACCGATGTACCCGATAAACTCGAGTTAATTGCTCTGAAAGACAGAATTGTGTCTTTTAGTCGCCTGAATGCTAATGCCATTCGTTACCATCACTGGCATCAGTGCCTTGAAATCTTATATATCGAGGCAGGATATGGTGTGGTGATGACGAATCATCGCCATTACACCCTGCGCCCGGGCAGACTCTTTGTTTTCCCTCCCTTTACGCTGCATAAAATCATGGTGGAAGAGCAAGCGGCCAGCGTTTACCGTCGCACCATTATTCATATCGATCACACTGTGATATTGCCCCTGCTAAGCTCTTTTCCGCGCCATTATCACCTGCTTCATCAACTCACTGTGCGTGATGGACAGGCGCTGGTAGTGGAAATGGAAAACTTACATGCCTGGTTAGACACATTATTTAGCCACTATAACCAGTTGGGAGAACGGCATGAGTTAGACCGGGAAAATGTGGTCAGTTTGCTGGTGTCTCTTTTTAGTATGCTACCGACAGCAGAAGTCAGAGTATCTGAAGACGAATACCGGCTATCTGAACAGGTGATGATGTGGGTTGAAGAACACTTTATGAATAAAATCAGTCTGGACAGTATTGCGGCTGATTTACAAAAGTCTAAAAGCTATATTTCGCGACGTTTTCATAGTGAGACAGGGGAAAAAATCAATGAGTACATCACTACCTATCGATTACGCAAAGCCTGTGAACTGCTGCTGCGCACCTCGCTGACCATCAATGAGATTGCCCGACAGATTGGCTATGCTGAAACCACCTATTTTATTACGGCGTTTAAAAAAGGTATTGGGGAATCACCGCTGCAATATCGCAAACATCTGTCAGCAACGGGTAAACAGCATTCCAAAAGAGAACCTTGATCCTGATACCCGGGCTAAGTTTGAACGAGCGAGTATTGCCATGCTGACTATGCCAGAGACATGAATGCTGCGGGTCTGGCGGTGTTAGCTCTGGAAAGTCAGTCATTTGTGAACCGCTTAGCGTGGCTGAGCTTCGACGCGTTGAATTGGCGAGCCTCTTCCTTTACGGCGAAGAGCCGCCACGCTTAGTCATATTTCCGGCAGCTTAGAAGCTGTAGGTCAGACCGACGGTATAACGGCGTCCGTCCAGAACGGCGTCATAGGTATTATAGTCGATGCTCTTATCCAGCAGATTGTATACACCCGCGGAAGCCATCAGGTTTTTGTTAATGTCATAACGTAGACCGGCATCAATCAATGTGTAAGACGGTGTCCCTTGAGCCATATTACTGCGGCTTAAATATTCTGAGGTAGCGCCACGGAAATTCAGACGGCTCCAGATCCCAACCTCCGGGATAGCCTGCCAGTAAAGCGTGGTGTTAAACATGTTCTCTGGCATTTTATTTAATGGCTTACCTGAGAACTGGCCGCTCTTTTGCTCTGATTTGGTATAGGTATAGTTCGCTGTCCAGTTCAGGTCGTGGGTTATTTTCCAGCCGAAAGTTGATTCTATACCGCGGATATTAGCTTTATCCACATTAACGCGGTCACTGATAAAATCGTAATGGGTTGTGCCAATGGTACAGTCAGGCTCTGAGCGGTTATTACAACGTCGCAGTTCGGTTATTTTATCTTTAACATCAGTATTGTAGAGAGTTATTCCGGCATTGAGATTATCACCGTTATCCCAGAGCAGTACCAGCTCCTCACTCAGACTTTTTTCGGGTTTCAGACTTGGATTACCGACAATAATACCGTCGAGACTTCCTCCACCGGTGACCTGTCCCCAATTTGCCGATGACTGGCGTAAATCTGGGGCACGATAACCTGCTGAGATACCGCCTTTCACTGTCCACTGGTCGGTGAGGCCCCATACCGCATAACCACGGGGTGTCCAGTTGATGCCGTATTTTTCATCCTTGTCCATACGTAATCCTCCTGTCAGGGCGACTTGCCTGGTAACGAGCCATTCATCTTCCATAAGCAACGATCCGTTCCAGCGGGTCAGTTGATTGAGTCCTTTAGCGGCTTCGAGCTTATTACCGTTATCACGCAGTTTCTCATAGTGGAACTGTCCGCCGAGGGTAAGGGTATGGTCGTCAAGAAAAATCTGGGTTTTGTTATCGAAAACAGTATTGTAGGACTTCATCTGGCGTCCGGGATTGGTCGCCTCCTCCTGCTGTATATAGCTGGTGGTATCAAGCGTCCCGTAATAGCCGCTGTGGGTCAGGGAATAGGTCGTATGCTCATAGCGACTGTCACTTCTGTCAGCGGGTTTACATTTTCCTTGGCGGCAATTTTCTGCATCAATGGATTTACCTGGGGTACTGTTACGATCCTGCAATTCCCGGGTGACCTCAAAATCGATGTCGTTCTTATCATCTGGCGTAAAGTTAACAGTCAGTCCCCCGTTACGCATTTTTTGTTCGCGGTAGCCGTTGAGGAAAGTATCTTCCGCCCGCTGCGAGAGCAGACCGGTGATTTTTGCGCCAAGTAGCCCATCAATTAAAGGACCCGATGCATAGAGGTTTGTCTGGTAAAGATCGCCAGAATCATTATGTTGCTGAAAAGTAGAATCAGCATGTAATGAACCGCTCCATGAACGCGCATTCGAAATTTTTTTAGTAATGACGTTAATGACTCCACCCATTGCATCCGATCCGTACAGTGAGGACATGGGGCCGCGCACGACTTCAATGCGTTCAATCGATTCAAGCGGTGGCATCCAGCCTTGTTCAATACCTGAGTTATCGCTGTTAGGCCTTGTCGTACGGGTATTAACCCGTTTACCGTTGATCAGGAACAAGGTGTATTGAGAGGCCATACCCCGAATACTGATATCACTCTGACTTCCCCCTCCTGTGATAACAACGCCTGGGACATCTCTTAGTGCATCAGTGACATCACGATAAGCCTGATCCTCAATCTGTTTCTTAGTGATGACGGAAATAGAAGCGGGGGCGTCCTTAATTTTTTTCTCAAACCCTGAGGCGGTAACCACTAAGGTATCTTTGCCTGCTGCCAGTGCGAGAGTCGGCAGGTAAATGAGACATATTGCGGATGAAAGGGCCTTCACATAATGTATTTTCATTGTTTATCTACCCTGATAATGATTCCTTGAAGTATCACAACCCACATCAATGTGGCTAAACATTGACCTGATCAGTGATGAGTCGACATAAGTCATGGCCAATATTGTACAAAAAAAGCCAATACTCAAATGAAAATGGTAACCATTATCGTTTTCTATATATTTGATTAAATTGAAAATATAACTCCAGGTATTTAGATATTGCTGTAAAAACGCCACGATAATGCTCCTCTTTGAATAGAGGCATATCTGGCAATATCTCGCATGCAGAATTGAATATGACGGTGATATTCACACGACAATCAACATCCGGAACAACGGGGACAAAAATTGCTGAGTGATAGCCAGCCAAATAAAGTATTTTCAACCTGGCTACAGGTGTCATACTGCATAAAATCACGTTGATTTTTGGTTGGGGATGGGCCCGTCACTTTAATTAAGTCTCGAGGCTCTTTTGTGATACGGAATTCTCTCTAAATGATGAGATAAGGATCGTTATTTTGGCTGGAAGTAGCTTATTAACATTGCTCGATGATATCGCCACGCTGCTGGATGATATTTCCGTTATGGGTAAGGTAGCGGCCAAAAAAACCGCAGGCGTACTGGGAGACGATCTCTCCCTTAATGCTCAGCAAGTCTCAGGTTTACGGGCGAATCGTGAGTTGCCTGTTGTCTGGAAAGTGGCAGTAGGATCTTTTGTTAATAAATTAATTCTTGTCCCTTTGGCGCTAGTAATTAGCGCTTTTGCGCCCTGGGCTATTAGTCCTTTACTCATGATAGGGGGAGCTTATCTCTGTTTCGAGGGGGTCGAGAAGGTCTTTCATTATCTGCATACTCGTCGCCATCCAGAAAGCATCGAGCAAAAACAGGCGCGCCTGACGGATTTAGAAAATGAAGACAGCGGTGAATTTGAAAAGCAAAAAGTGAAGGGAGCGATACGGACCGATTTTATTCTCTCTGCGGAAATAATCGCTATCACTCTGGGTATTGTGGCGGATGCGCCACTGTTGAACCAAGTGCTTATTCTTGCGGGGATCGCCATTATTGTGACCATTGGCGTCTACGGGTTAGTGGCTGTTATTGTCAAAATAGACGATCTCGGTTACTGGTTAACAGATAAAACTAACCGCATTGCCCAAATTCTGGGTAACGGATTATTAGCCCTGGCTCCGCGGCTGATGAAGACGTTAACGATTGTCGGCACTTTAGCCATGTTTCTGGTCGGGGGAGGAATAGTCATTCACGGTATTCCAGCTCTCCATCATGCTATTGAAGAGAGCGTCATTACCCTGGGTGGATTCGGGTCAGTGGTCGCTTTAAACCTCGCAAACCTATTATTAGGTTTTGTGATTGGTAGTGGTGTACTGCTTGCCGTCAAAGGTGTTAATCGGCTGCGCGGTATTTCCTGAAGAGGGTCTCTGAGCCTTACAGTGTTTAGATAATCTTCAGTCAAAAATGCAGCGCTAAAAAATGTGGCTTAGCGTTGCATTTTTGACTTTAATCCACTCTTGCGTTGCTGTATAAAGCGTGCAACATTTCTACAACTATAGGTATTTTCTATTAACGATATAGTGAATACTGATTCATTGTAGATCTTTATTTTCCAGCAGGCGTTCACCGGTTCGCGTGTTGGAGAAATATGCCCCTCGGGTTTAGCGGTAATTATCCCTGTTCAGGAGAATGAAAGATGTCCAACCAAGGTAAAAAATGGTTGTCAGGTGTGGTTGCGGGCGTGCTGATGGCGACCTCCGCAGGCTCTCTGGCGGAAGATAAGACGCTGCATGTCTACAACTGGTCCGATTATATTGCGCCAAACACCGTGGCGGATTTCGAGAAGCAAACCGGTATCAAAGTCGTCTATGACGTGTTTGATTCTAATGAAGTGCTGGAAGGTAAGCTGATGGCGGGTAGCACTGGCTACGATGTCGTGGTGCCATCGTCCAGCTTCCTGGCGCGTCAGCTTCAGTCAGGCGTGTTTCAGCCGCTGGATCGCAGCAAGCTGCCAAACTACAAAAATCTTGACCCAGAGCTGATGCAGAAGCTCGAGCAGCACGATCCCGAAAACAAGTACTCTGTTCCTTATGTCTGGGCGACGACGGGTATCGGTTATAACGTCGATAAAGTCAAAGCCGCACTGGGTGAAGATGCCCCAGTCGACAGCTGGGACCTGGTGCTAAAACCGGAAAACCTCGAGAAACTGAAAAGCTGCGGTGTCTCCTTCCTTGATGCACCTGAAGAGATATTTGCCACTGTACTGAACTATCTTGGCAAAGATCCAAACAGCAGCGACGCTAAAGACTACTCCGGTGCCGCTACCGATCTGCTGCTGCAGCTGCGTCCGAGCATCCGCTATTTCCACTCTTCCCAGTATATTAACGACTTGGCGAACGGTAACACCTGTGTTGTTATCGGCTGGGCAGGCGATATTCTGCAGGCGAAGCAACGTGCGGAAGAGGCGAAAAATGGGGTAAATATTTCTTATAGCATCCCGAAAGAGGGCGCCCTGGCGTTCTTCGATATGCTGGCTATCCCGAAAGATGCGAAAAATGCTGATGCTGCCTATCAGTTCATCAATTACCTGCTGGAGCCGCAGGTAATGGCACAGATCTCAAATACCATTTTCTATGCTAGCGGCGTGAAAACATCCCTGCCGTTTGTTGATGAAGCTATCCGTAACAATCCGGGTATCTATCCAACACCAGAAACCATGGCGAAACTGTTTACCCTTAAGTTGCAGGATCCGAAACTTGACCGTGTGCGCACCCGTGCATGGACCAAAGTGAAAAGTGGTAAATAACGGAAAGTGAGTTCAGCTCACTTTTGCTAAGCAGCAGAGGCCTAAATTTAGGCCTCTGTTTGTTATTTCTAGGCCTCCCAAAAGGAAGGCTATTCAGCGCCGGAGAGTAATGGTAGTGAACGACGCGATCCCCCGTCCTCAAAATAAGGCAGGCAAGGCGTTAACGCCGTTGCTGGAAATCCGTAACCTGACGAAATCGTTCGATGGTCAGCATGCGGTGGATGATGTAAACCTGACTATTTATAAAGGTGAAATTTTCGCCCTGCTGGGAGCCTCCGGCTGCGGTAAGTCTACGCTACTGCGTATGCTGGCCGGCTTCGAGAGCCCGACCCAGGGACAGATTTTACTGGATGGCCAGGATCTCTCTCATGTTCCTCCCTATCAGCGTCCGATCAATATGATGTTTCAGTCCTATGCACTGTTCCCTCATATGACGGTGGAACAGAATATCGCCTTTGGACTGAAGCAGGACAAACTGCCGAAAGCGGAGATTGCCAGCCGCGTCGCCGAAATGCTCACTCTGGTGCATATGCAGGAGTACGCCAAGCGTAAACCGCATCAACTTTCCGGTGGCCAGCGTCAGCGTGTCGCCCTGGCGAGAAGCCTTGCCAAACGACCTAAGCTGCTGTTGCTTGATGAACCGATGGGCGCGTTGGATAAAAAACTCCGTGACCGCATGCAGCTGGAAGTGGTGGATATTCTTGAACGTGTGGGAGCAACCTGTGTGATGGTAACCCACGATCAGGAAGAAGCCATGACCATGGCCGGGCGCATCGCTATCATGAACCGCGGTAAATTTGTGCAAATTGGCGAGCCGGAGGAGATCTATGAACATCCAACGACCCGCTTTAGCGCTGAATTTATTGGTTCCGTTAACGTCTTTGAAGGCCAGTTGCAGGAGCGCCAGCCGGACGGCTTGGTGATCCACAGCCCTGGTCTGGTCAATCCTCTGAAGGTAGAGTCAGATGTCTCCGTACTGGATGGTGTCCCGGTCTATGTGGCATTGCGTCCGGAAAAAATCATGCTGTGCGAAGAGATACCCGCTGATGGTTTCAATTTTGCCGTGGGTGAAGTGGTGCATATTGCCTATCTGGGCGACTTGTCTATCTATCACGTTCGTCTGCGCAGTGGCCAGATGATCAGTGCCCAGCTGCAAAACGGCCACCGCTTCCGTAACGGTATGCCGACCTGGGGAGATGAAGTTCGCCTCTGCTGGGAAGCTGACAGCTGTGTGGTTCTGACGGTGTAAGCGGGAGAAGATAATGAGCCAATTTTCTGAACGAACTGCTCGACCACCGGGCGAGCAAAAAACCAGCGTAGGATTACTGACCCGCCTGCAAATGGCCCACGGTCGTAAGCTGGTTATTGCGCTGCCTTATATCTGGCTGTCGCTGCTGTTTCTGTTACCTTTTCTGATTGTCCTGAAAATCAGTTTTTCTGAGATAGCGCGGGCTATCCCGCCCTACACTGAGTTACTGACCTGGGCCGATGACAGTCTCAGTATGGTGCTGAATCTGGGGAACTATTTTACCCTGACAGGCGATCCGCTCTATATTGATGCCTATCTGCACTCGTTACAGGTTGCGGCTATCTCAACCGGCATCTGCTTGTTGATAGGCTACCCGCTGGCCTGGGCGGTGGCACATGCTTCACCATCAGCGCGTAATATTTTGCTGCTGCTGGTGATTCTGCCGTCCTGGACCTCGTTCCTGGTGCGCGTGTATGCCTGGATGGGGATCCTGAATGATAACGGTATTATCAACAACTTCCTGATGTGGGCCGGCGTTATCGACCAGCCGCTAGCTATCCTCTATACCAACCTGGCGGTGTATATCGGGATTGTCTACTGCTATCTGCCGTTTATGGTGTTACCGATTTACACCGCACTGACCCGTATTGATTATTCGCTGGTGGAAGCCTCGCTGGATTTAGGTGCCCGTCCGCTGAAAACCTTTTTTAGCGTGATTGTTCCCCTGACCAAAGGCGGCATTATTGCTGGGTCGATGCTGGTGTTTATCCCGGCGGTAGGCGAATACGTTATTCCTGAACTGCTGGGTGGCCCGGACAGTATTATGATTGGCCGTGTGCTGTGGCAGGAGTTCTTTAATAACCGTGACTGGCCGGTGGCTTCTGCGCTGGCGGTGATTATTTTGCTGATCCTTATTCTGCCGATTATTTGGTTCCATAAACATCAGAACAAAGAGATGGGGGATAAGGCATGAGTCAGTTGCCGACTATTCGCTCAAAGTGGCGTACCGCGATCCTCGCTGTTTGCTTCTTCTTCCTGTATGCGCCGATGCTGCTGTTGGTTATCTTTTCGTTTAACTCATCTCAGCTGGCAGCGTGGGAGGGGTTCTCCTTCCGCTGGTATATTGTGCTATTCCAGGATAATGCGATGATCAGCGCCGTGACGCTGAGTCTGTCGATAGCCGCTCTCTCGGCGACGGCGGCGGTGATCCTCGGCACCATTGCGGCGGTGGTTATCGTGCGCTTCGGGCGGTTTAAAGGATCGACCGGTTTTGCCTTTATGCTGACGGCACCTCTGGTTATGCCTGATGTGATAACCGGTTTGTCCCTGTTACTGCTGTTCGTCGCCATGGCTAATGCCTTTGGCTGGCCTGCTGAACGCGGTATGCTGACTATCTGGCTGGCGCACGTGACGTTTTGTACCGCCTATGTGGCGGTCGTCATCAATTCGCGATTGCGTGAACTGGATCGTTCGATTGAAGAAGCCGCGATGGATCTCGGTGCAACACCGTTAAAGGTCTTCTTTGTGATAACCGTCCCGATGATTGCCCCGGCGCTGGTGACTGGCTGGCTGCTGGCGTTTACGCTGTCGCTGGACGATCTGGTGATATCCAGCTTTGTGACCGGACCGGGAGCCACCACCTTGCCTATGCAGATCTTTGCGACGGTACGACGTGGTGTGAATCCGGAAATTAACGCACTGGCGACACTTATTCTGTTTGTGGTGGGACTGGTTGGCTTTATTGCATGGCGCCTGATGGCTCAGAAAGAGAAACTGCGCCTGAAGGATATCCAGAAAGCCCGTTCTTCCGGGCACTAAACCTTGCCGTACAGGCTGGCGGGTATTCCGATGGAAACCCGCCAGTCCATTAGATTTTCACTTCTCCAATGCGCCTCAGAGCATCAACCACCATATCCCAGAAGTAGTCATGATCGAGCTTAACCGCCACCTGAGTGTGACAGTCGGCAGGGGCAGCAGCCCGGAAATCGGCAACGGTCATCCCTAACGTCAAGGTGCCTGTCAATTCGATATCAATAGGGACTTTTTTTACCGTCATGACCGCGGGGTCAATAACATAAGCAACAGCGCAAGGATCGTGCACCGGCGGGTAGTCAAAACCTTGCGCGTCCTTATAGGCAGCGCCAAAGAACGCTAATAATTCAAGAACAAACTTCGCCGGCTGGGTACCGACCGCTTTGATTTTATCCACCACCTCTGGGGTCGCCAGAGCTTGATGTGTCAGGTCAAGACCCACCATGGTCAATGGCCATTTCTCATTAAATACAATATGAGCGGCTTCTGGATCAATCTTGATGTTGAATTCAGCGACTGCGCTCCAGTTCCCCACATGATAACCGCCCCCCATTAAGACCACTTCCTTCACACGCTCAACAATACGTGGCTCTTTTCTGGCGGCCAGAGCGATATTGGTTAACCCTCCGGTAGGAACGAGCGTTATGGTCTTGGCGGGATGAGCCATAATTGTGTCAATAATCAGGTCAACGGCATGACGTGGGTCCAGACTAATTGCAGGTTCAGGCAATACCGGGCCATCCATTCCTGACTCGCCGTGAATATCCGGAGCCACTTCTATTTGTCTCACTAAGGGTCTTGGGCAGCCAGCGGCGAAAGGAACCCCGGTAATATTGGCGATACGCGCAACAGCCAGGGCGTTTTTAGTCACTTTCTCCAGCGTTTGATTGCCAACCACGGTTGTGACCGCCAGCAACTCAATCTCCGGGTTGCCGTGTGCTAATAATATTGCAATGGCGTCATCGTGACCGGGGTCGCAATCAAGAATGATTTTCTTCGTCATGCCGGTATTTTCCTTTTTATAGGGTCAAATTGTTGATAACCGTCGCGGGGTCGGGGGATGGGAAGGGGTGTCAGATATTCCATTCCGTACTATGGCTAACTGCTGGCGCGTACAATAAATTGTGACGTTCCCAACGTAACGATCGCTGTCCCAACATCTTTCCCTGCAATAACTTATCACTGCTGGCTTCATTCTCTCTGACTATTTCTGATAGTAACCTGTGGAGTAGAATTATCACTCCGCCGTGATAACGCTAAATACTCTCTTTTCCAGTACTGGCTCGCCTGAAGGGAAAGCAACACGTTATCAGCAAGTGTTACACGCAACGAATTGAGGGACATCACCTGAATCTGAGGCAGCATCTGGCAAGGCTGGGACGGAATTCACTGTCGTTCCCAAAATCGGTGGAACTGCATGACAACATCATCGGGCACTGCCTGACGATAAATTATCATCAATAAATTAGAGTCATTACCGAAACATGGCTCCAGGATTCTACTATGATATATATCCGGAATATATGACGTCGCCCCTGTTTTAATTCTATCAGCTTAACCACCGACCCAAGTCAGTGATTAAGCTCTTCTGTTACCGTATTTCGACAACGCAAAGAATTGAGGATATAGACGATAATTTAATCGGCTAATGCATCATTCATCACTTTTTGTAGATTGTCCCATTTACAGTAGCCATTCTTATCAATAGGACAATTTTTGAGTTCCAGAGTGACATGCTTTGGCGGTGTTTTTAATGACAGATAACTATTATTTCTTAACTGTTCTGAAGACTGATAAATATAGTCAATTTTGACGTAAGATTGATTATCCCGGGTGTCTGTCCAACGTTGGAAAACCAATTTCCCACCAATTGGCGTATGTTCATATTGTTCAGGTAATTGGTACGGTTTAAATTCCATCGCTGACAGGAGAGAAGCTATATTAGAGTCATGCCCAGTCAAAAAGATAAATTTTGCTTCATTGCCAGGTGTTGCAGCAACAAAATGCTGGTTAATATAGTTAAGCAATGGATGGGCAACATTTTTGGCAATCTGACGTGGGGTAAATAACGACTCCTGATAACCGTTTTTAAGGGTATTCAGTGTCTTCCATTGTTGTGGTGTTGTCACTTTACCCCAAGCAACCTCTCCTGCAGGAAAACCTTCATAATATTGCAGATCTATCGCATCTACTGCAGAATTAGCCATTTTCAATGGTCCTTTCACACCTGGCTCTTTACCTGCTTCAATAATAAAACTGTTTTTACCCTCAGCTAATGAACAGAGCTTATTAGTTTTACACTGTTCCGAGTCCTTAATATTAAGAATGCCATTCAGCTCATGATAGCCAGCCTTCAGATCTAAACCTTGATAATAGGATTCCATTGCCGCTAGAGCCATTTTCTGAAACTCAGGTGTACTATTTGTAATAATTGGATTAAATACCGGGTCCATAGTACCAATTTCTGGCTGATGATTAACCTTTACACTACAACCAGGAAATGCCCCAACCATAAAGAATTGTGCCGTAGCAATGGTTCGCTGCAAACTGTTGGCATACGCGTAGAGATCTTTGTCACTCGTTGGGCATAATGTATCCGGCAGCAGCTTGTTTTCATCCAACCACTCACGGAAATAATGCCCCATATACACTTCCAGAGCACCGCCTTTGGTGGTGAGATAACCACTCTGAGCATCCCATTCCGGCCATTTTTTATCAGTGATTTCAGTTAGAACACCGGAATTTACAATCGGTGTGCGCAGATTATGACGACTCATGATCAACACTTGTTCCAGTGTCATAGTATCCACTGAAGTATCAGCGAAAACGGGAAGAGCCGGGGTCAGTAAAGCTGCAAGAGAAAAAGCTAATAATGTCTGTTTCATCCGTAATACACCTAAATAATTATTAATTAGCTATAAATAATGTTTGAACCGAATGAACTTTAACTTGAGGAATATCACGTTTTTGATCAAAGCTGAATAATTAATCAATAGAAACGGCATTGATATTCAGATAGATGGATTTTTAAAAAATGAGCACTTATATCAAAGCTATTCCTAAAGACCTCTTTTACTTTTATCGGGATGTCCACTCCCCATTATCTGAGACAGTCCCAATTAGAGCTTTCTAGCTGTTTCCGGTATATCTCCGGGGAAACATTATTCAAACACTCTTTTAATCGTTTAACATCATTAGCTTCCATGCCACCATACTTAGATTTCTAATTGTAATAAGTCGCATTACTTATTCTGTTCTGACGGCATATTTCTTCAACTTTCAGACCAGAATCAGCAAGCATTCAGAATGCTAACGATCTGAGTTTCAGTAAACCGTGTTTTTTCATTTTGACCTCTGCAAATGTGAAGGCAGAAAATCTAATTATAGCTGTCTCATTTTAGGGGGAGTGGACAGTACCGTCAGGCACAGAAAGCACATCCGGAACGCTGGTCAGGGAAGACAATAAACTGGCAGCCGAAAGGTGCAGTCATGTTGAATCCGGAACGGGAAAAACAGGCGGCTTAAATTAACTAAGGGTGCCAACTACCTTGACACTTACCGATAACGTTAAAGACTCTCTTTTTCAGTAATAGCGCGTAAATTTTTACGGATCGTTTCTTGTGAAATAGAAAGTAATGAAAGTATAACCTATCGGCAAGCTTATAGGTTCTCTCGGCGGGTTTTGTCGTCTCTACCTGGCGGGTCCAGCGCGCACAGCTCGTTTTAGCGGTACGCGTTACGGGGCGTTATAGCAAATCGGTGGCAACAAACAATCTATCAGGACAGGGTTATTTTAGTATGGCTCCTAAAAGGCCACTCAATGCAGAGCCAGTGATAAAAGCGTGCTCCGTCATATCTTCTTCTTTTCTGATATCGGCGAGTCTGGTCAGGGCTTTTTCAGCATCTGATGCAGGTACTTCCTCGAAAAGTTTTTCCCATCCATCTTCAATAAGCAGCGATCTCAGTTTTGTATCAGTGCTTTCTATCGGAATAATTTGATTATTTTTTTTAAAAAAATAGAACTCTGACATAACACCTCCCATTATAAAGCCGTCATAACAACATATCGGAAGTCACGTGATATATACAACGTGGCGTTATGGCAAAAGAACACTATTAAGCAAAATATTGATGCTACATAGGTTATTTATAGTTGATTTCAGTCAGGGATTATTACGTATCGTAAGCATTCATCGATAGTAATGGCCACTATCAGGCATTAAAAGGTGCTGGGCCCCTCTCGGGGCACATGCGACGAACGTTATTTTTTATTATGGCGCGGTGGTTTCACTAAATATCATCTTGTGTAAATCCGACGACCACTTCCAGGGAACGGCGAACCAGATCGTTATGTAAAACATCTTTACTGGTTTCCAGCTGGGTGATTAACCAGATAATTAATTGCTTATTACTGATGTAACCTTTTTGTGCCGAAATTTCTTTTATTGCAGTAGCCAGAAGATTTTTTTCTTCTCCAAAAGCGCTGCCGGTATTTTGGAGAAAATTGGACAATGTTTTATCGTTAATGCTCACATACAGATTTGTTGGTTCTAAAATCATCTGGCTCATGATATTACCTTCGGAATGTTAGGTGTTATTTAGTGTAATTTTCCGCATCCTGCGGTTATTTTTACCCGTTGATTCACGTTATTGATATTGCGGTTATCCGTATCCTTCCTGCCACTTCTGGCATCGCGTTCTTTTGCGGTCCTGTCCAGCTCGTTGATAATACTATCCAGTGCCAGATACTTGGTTTGCCCTGAAGCCTGGCCCTGCATGTTTATAAGCTGTTGACGTAATGTCATAAGACTAATGGGTTCTTTTTCTTTCAACATCGACAATACGGCCTCGCCAATGAGTTCGTCTGCCAGCCGTTGCTCATCTTCATCATTCATATTGTGCTCTCTTGTTGAATTTCTCGTACCCGCTGCGCTGACTAACGATTGAGAATTCTGTCTTCAAGAGACTGCTTTTATCAAGGCTTTATGTTTACAGTCATGGGCTAATGTCTATTAATCAAATAACTGTCCTACAAGCGTCTGGTAACTCTTCTGTTCACTAGCACTCTGGACCCGTTCCATACGGCTTAGAAGCCTGGCGCAAATTGATTTACGGCTAAGGCGTTTACCCTCTGTGAGAATTTCCAGAAGGACATTATCCAGAACTCTTTTGTCTGAAGGTTGAACAACTTTATTCATGTACTTAGCAACTGACTGACTTGAGTTATGGTTTATTGAACTGAAATCTTTATGTTGCATTAATTTCAACCTTGTTAACTAGTGTGGTAACGATGTGATAAAATCTATACAAAAATTATATATCTGTACATGTATTTTGTAATGTTTTTTAGGTTTTTAAATGTGTTATTTTATTTTTGTAAGCAAAAACAAGGGTTTGAGTGTTTTCTTGTGGGGGGGTAATCTAGCTAGATGCCTTTATGTGAAAATCAAAATGTTGTACAGGTAGTCGTTTAGTCTCACTGAATGTTAATGAAATATTACTCATTAATCCGGCGGCGACTATCGCTTTCTGTTACTTTGCCAATTCCCCCACCTTCTGGACTGAAAATGCTTACAACCGTAATTTATCGCAGCCATCTATGCGCTGACATTCCCTACAATGTACTGGAAAAAATGGTTGCTGAGGCGAATCGCAAGAACGGAGATTTGAGTATCACCGGTATCTTACTGTTTAACGGAACGCACCTATTCCAGCTGCTTGAAGGTCCTGAGGAAGAGGTTTTAAGTATCTACAATGCTATCTGTTGCGATGAGCGGCACCATAATATCGTGGAACTATTGAGAGATTATGCGCCGTCTCGTAGGTTTGGAAATTATGGGATGGAGCTTTTCGATATAAGGCAGCATGAACGGGATGAGGTTCTCCAGAATGTGTTGGACAAAGGCACCACTCGCTACCAGTTACGTTATCAGGATCGTGCCCTGCAATTCTTCAGAACGTTTGTTGAGTCGCGTGAAAAGGAAACTTATTTTGAGTTGCCTTCTCCTGACGACTGGGAATTCGTCAAGAATAGCAGTGAACTCACTGTGACAGTGCCAGATCCGTTTCCAGATGAACCCTATAGTTTTGCATTCCAGCCTATTATTGACCCTCTTGCCCGCGAAGTCGTTTCAATGGAGGCTCTGCTGCGGACCAAACCTGGGGCTTCACCCCTGGCCTATTTTGAAGAGCTGCAAGGTCATGATATCTACGTGGCGGATCTGAAGAGTAAAAAACTGGCTTTTGCCCGGGCAGGCCATCTCGATCTGGGAAGTATGACCCTTTCTGTCAACTTATTTCCTATGACTCTGGTTAATGTTCCGGGGGCCGTGGAGTTTCTTCTTACGCACATAACCAGCAATAATCTGGTGCCCGAGCAAATCATCGTAGAATTCACGGAGTTGGAAGTCATTTCTCGTCTGGATGAGTTCACAGGAGCAGTAAGACAACTGAAGGCCGCCGGGATCAGTATTGCCATCGACGATTTCGGTGCAGGTTTTGCCGGTTTAAAACTCCTTTCACTCTTCCAGCCGGATAGAATCAAAATCACCCGTGAACTGATCGGTAATATCCATAAGAATGGAGCACGACAGGCGATTATTCATGGTCTTCTTCACGCCTGTCAGAGCCTTGAAATACAGGTCACAGCGGTGGGTATTGAACATGTGGAAGAATGGATGTGGTTAGAGTCAGCCGGTATTGAACACTTTCAGGGATTTCTGTTTGCCCGTCCAGAACTGGACTGTTTTCCGTCTGTAGCCTGGCCTGAGAAGAAGTCCGACTTTTAATTTTAAGAAAAAGCCGAGAAAGAGGATTTTTTTTCACCAATTCCTCTATTTAGCGGCATCGGCACTTCCATAATTAATCAACAATGATTAAATATTTCATCAAAACAATCCGTTTTTAGTTGTACAGATAATTTTATTTTGTACAATTATCAGTCTTAGTCCGAAGCTCAAGGAAGAGACTGGTAATTAAAGGTGGTTTTATGAGTTCATACACGATTGGTGATGTTGCTGAAAAGTGTGGCATTAACCCTGTCACACTCAGGGCATGGCAGCGCCGCTACGGGTTACTCAAACCACAGCGTAGTGAAGGGGGGCACCGCCAGTTCGATGATAGCGACATTCTTCGTATAGAAGAAATCAAGCGCTGGATTAAATCGGGTGTTCCGGTGAGCAAAGTAAAAGCTATTCTGGACAAAAATGAGCACACCGCTGACAAAGGCTGGACGCCACTGCAGGAAGAGTTGATGGGCGTGCTGCGCAGGGTCAGGCCTGTCGAATTACGGCAACGAATGGTTGATTATGATGAAAAATTCGAAGTCGGTGACCTGATTGATCATGTTTATCTACCTGTCCGCCAGCGTCTGGGTATGGAGCAAAATACTGCGCGAATGATGTGTGGTCTGCTGGACGGTGCGCTGATTGAACATGTGGTTATCCAATTGATCCATGCCCGCACTAAAAAAGGACAACCAGCTATGCTAATGAGCTGGGATGCTCAGGACAGAACCCGGCTCTGGCTGGAGGCGTGGCGATTAAGTCACCTGGGCTGGCAAGTCGATATCATTGCTGAGCCTGTTGAAATTCCCCGGCCGGAACTTTTCCCCGCACAAAATATTTTCCTCTGGACAGGTAAACCACTGACTCGTAGTCAGGAAGAACAATCGAATTTGTGGCGTGAGCAGGGCTACGCGCTTATGCATCACGACCCATCCTCATCTCTGCTACCAGACAAAACGCCGTGAGATTTCAGCGATAAATCGCGCGGGTATCTCCTCCAATGGCATCGAGCCTGGCTTTTTATCTTCAACGCTGAAAGAGTGAAAAGTTTCCTGGTATTTCTTATGGCGGCGCGATAGCTGTTGCCATGGTTCCTTTTGCAGGGATACTTACAACATGCCGCAGTGGTCGTTTCGAACGCAGATTAAGCCCCTCAAGGCAGCCAATACGGTGTGTTTTCTTACGGTTAACCAGCCAGCCTTCACGGCGAAGAAGAATATGAATGCGCTCGTAGCAATAACGGATATGTGTTTCTGCAATTTCCAGTATCCGTTGCGTGATAGCGCGATCATCACGACAACTGCGATAGTTGTACACCGTACGGCTCTGCATCATCAGTCGGCATTCCCTGCGCAACCCGATACGGTACGCCGCCAGCAGATATTCTACAGCATCGTGCTTCTGCAGCGGCCTCAGTACTTTTTTACAGCATCTCCTTGTCCAGACTCAGGTCGGCAACCAGTCGTTTGAGACGCTGATTTTTCTCCTCAAGCTGCCGAAGACGACGCAACTCTGCGACGCCCATGTCGCCGAATTTTTTCTTCCAATTCTAAAATGCCGGCTCGGAAATCCCCATCTTTCTGCAGAGCTCCTCGATCCGAGTGCCGGTTTCAGCCTGTTTGAGTGCAAAAGTGATTTGTTTCTCGGTATAACGCGTCTTTTCCATAACGAATGACCTCTTTTGGGACGGCAAAGAAGAACCGAAAACTCTACTTTAGAGAGGTACTGAACGAAGGGGGAAGATCAATGTCAATTCGTTGCAGAGATGCTGTTCTTTATATAGTTTCAATCACTAGCGGTATGCGCAATGACGAGGCTATTGGAATTGAGGTCGGTGCTTGGCGTAAGGAGTTAAAAAAAGGCGTCACTTTTTACTGGGTTGCTACAGTCGAGCATAAAACAGGTAAAGGGCGAGTCGAGTATCTTGTGCCGGAGCTGACAATTGAAGCTCTAAGCCTTTTGGCAAGATATTCCGCACCTATCAGAAAGGAGTTGGAGCAAGAGATTAGGCGGCTTGCAAACAATCAGCAATTTTCGAATTCAACTGAACATATACTTAGGCTCGAAAAAGCTCGAAAAAGCTCGAAAAAGCTCGAAAGGATTCGAAGAAGCTATTTTTGGGACGAAACTGCAAAGGGGGAAAAATTAAAGAAGGCTATCATGTTGAAGCCCTTAGCTGTGAAGGCTCTAATGTTGCGTTTGGCCGTTTAGCTAAAGCCGCTGGAAGTGATTGGCAGTTGAGGACACACCAATGCAGGAGAACATATGCAAGATGTTTTGTTGAGTCCCGAATGGGAAGAACTTCACTTATTTTTCTCAAGTGGCAGTTTAAACACAGCAGCATGAGCATGACTCAACTTTATGCGTCTAACCCTCAGCAAGATCTAGCACTTTTTGATGAAATCTTACAGCAGATGACAGAATATAAAATCGATTTGATCGAATCATGGCTCGATGAGCAGCCTCTGGCAGGTGGGGCAGGTGAAAAAATCGTCAAGATGCGTGCTATCCCAATCAAAGACAGATCCGCATTGCTTGCCCAAACAGCCCCACATGCAAACATTCGTGCGACCGGAAACGGCTGGTGTATTGCAACAGAACGAGGTTGTGGCGGGGCTGGACTGTATGAGGCAACACGCTGTCCAACATGCAAAAACTCGGTAATTGATGAATTTTTTGCAGGCACGTGGCAGGACATTTACTGCCAACAACAGGAGCTGCTCAAAATCGAGGATGCTGGGCCTGCTGTACGACAGCGAGCAGAGCGCGATTTACAGGTTGCATTAGATGTCATCACGAGCTTAGGTCTGTCTCCCATTAATGATAATACCGGCGAGGCGGGGAATGGCGATGAAATCAATTAAGCGGCAGTCTCCAGCACGTTCGCGGTCAAAGACTCTCGATGCTCTTGATAAAGTTATTAATAAGTTTGTAGAAAATAACGAAAAGATTTCTATCACCTCGATTGCTCGAGCTGCTGGTGTTACACCTAGCCTTATTCATAATACCTATCCAGCGGTGGCGGAGAAAATTCGAATCCTAATGGGTAAGTCAGTACGTTCTCAGCGCGACTCTAAAACTCAAGCACTAATGATTGAAAAGGAGAAGAACCGGGCTCTCCGCACTGAGAATGAACAGCTTTTAGAGGAGTTGGCCCGAATTGCTTCTGTTAACCAACTTTTGCTTTTAGAAATCGCTGAGTTGAAGGCTACTTGTAGTGGGAAAATGGCATCCACGACCATTAAGCCTCGTAGATAGCCTCTAATCGTATTTAACGGTCCAGGCTGTCCCAAAGTATGCTCGGCTATTATACAGCCTTGACTACACACGAAGGAAATAGGATAAGTGTAAGAATCTGAGCTGCAGATATATGACAGTTTGAGAGTAGCCTTCTGTGAGAAAGTCAGATTTGAAATAGCAGAGCACACCAGAGACTACGCATATATCGATGATACAGTTTTCTGTAAATTCCAAAAAATCAGCGGAGGTTTTTTCGTGCATCTTCACTCGTATCGCCTCAGGAACTTTCGACGTCTAAAAGATGCTCATATTGAGCTGGCTGACGATATATCAATATTTGTAGGCTCAAATAACAGCGGAAAAACGTCATCTACTCAAGCAATCCATGCGTTTATTACGGGGGGGAGGGATCGTTTCAGCCTCTACGATTTTAGTTCCTCATGTTGGAAAAGTTTCGATGAGGCTGGAAATATCAATTTGGCTGATCCAATGCCCGAGGGGTTCTCACTTCCAAGCATAGATCTCGATCTTTGGCTCGAGGTCGCAGCACCAGATCTCTATCTCGTCATTCCATTGCTTCCGAGTACAGCATGGGAAGGCACTAAGGTCGGCATAAGAGTTTCTCTGACCGCGAAAAACACCATTAACCTCATTCAAAACTTCCAAGAAGCCAAAGCTAGAGGGGCTGCACAGGCAGCAGAACTGCCGCCAGGTTCGCAATATACTCCATGGCCTCGCTCCATGACGGACTACCTTCAGCGCGAACTCAAGAGCGAATATGAGTTGCGCTACTTTATCTTGGATCGAACAAGATTTGATGAGACGACCTTCCAAGAGATTGGTAATTACGTTCCAGATGAATTAATTGGAGAGCCAGGTGGAGGAACAATTTTAAAATCGCTCATTCATATCGACAATCTGGGTGCACAACGCCATCTTGCCGATCCCAACCCAGAAGCAGGCGGAAGGTCAGAAGACCTGTCAAAGCGTTTGAGCCGCTTCTACAAGCGTAACCTTAGCCAAAGGCAAGACGATCATATAGCCCTCAAAGCGTTATTTGACTCTGAACAAGCGCTCAACATTCATTTGGATGGTGTTTTCAAGCCGATGCTGGATCGACTCGCCAAGCTTGGCTATCCTGGTGTCAATAATCCGCGACTTAAGATAATGTCATCATTAGATCCCGCTCACGTAATGAGTCAGGACGCACGAGTTCATTATCAGATTGGAGATGGCGAAGACACCGCCACCCTTCCTGACAGTTATAATGGGCTGGGATTCAAAAATTTGATCTACATGGTGGTAGAGATTTTAGACTCCCAAGCTAGGTGGGCGACGATGGATAACCGTCCTCCATTACATCTGCTTTTTGTTGAGGAACCAGAGGCTCATTTACACGCTCAGCTCCAACAGGTCTTTATCCGCAATATTCTTGAGCTTCTGAATATAGAGGATGACGACGGAAGCATTTTTGGCAGCCAGATGGTCATCACTACTCACTCGCCGCATATCCTTTACGAACGAGGTTTCAAGCCGATTAGATACTTCCGACGTAAAAAAAGTGGCAAAGAACAGTTGACAGAAGTTTTGAATCTATCAGCGTTCTATCAATCTCAACCAGATGATCGTGATTTTTTAGAACGATATCTGAAGCTGACACATTGTGATCTATTTTTCTCAGATGCTGCTATTCTCGTTGAAGGTAACGTTGAGAGACTGCTTTTACCTGTCATGATTCGAAAGAGCGCGAAGACTCTCCGTTCAGCTTGCCTATGTATCTTAGAGGTTGGCGGTGCCTTTGGTCATCGTTTCCAGTCGCTCATCGAATTTCTCGGTCTGACCACCCTTATCATTACTGATATTGATAGTGTTGCCCTTGTCGCTCAGACGGATGATGATGCCGCGGAGGATGAAGAATTAGAAGAGTTTGAGGTTCCGGCCGATGCGGAAGATGATCCAGCAGGCCAGGATCAGGACAATGTGCAAGAAACAGTCGGTGAGCTGATGGTCTTAGCGCCTAAGAAAAAGTATGGCAAAGCCTGTTTACCAAGTGAACCTGATGCTGCGACGTCGAATCAAACGCTCATCAAATGGCTTCCAGGTAAGCTCACAATCGAAGACTTGTGTAACGCATCTGAAGCGGACAAAACACACATACTCCAAGACGATGCGAAGGTCCGCGTTGCCTATCAGACGGAGCGAGCAGTTACTTGGAACGGAGTCACAGAAACCCTCTGCGGGCGTACTTTGGAAGAAGACTTCGGACTCGAAAATCCGGGCTGGTCTCAGGCCCGAGAGAGAAAGCCTTTAGGCCTGATTGTGAAAGGGGGGGCAGTTAGTCCTTTAGCCCTTGCCCAAGGCCTGCATAAGAAGGTTTCGCGAAAAAGTTTCGATAAAACAAAATTCGCGCTTGCAGTTCTCACTGAAGACGAAGAAGCATGGCATGTACCGACTTACATCCGTGATGGACTTACTTGGCTAAAAGACGAAATACGGATCGAACTCGAAACCGTGCTGCCCGAACTCATCGTCGAGGAAGATGTTGTGACAGGAGGCGAGCATGAGCAGCCGGGCAAATAAGCCAGACACCCAGGCTGACATGGACCTGCGAAACTGCCTTGTAAATGTTCCACCACGTAGTTTCATTATGAAGGCCGGTGCTGGTTCAGGAAAAACTACGTCGCTTATTAAAGGCCTGTCATCTGTCATCCAAATACACGGCGATAACCTGAAGAAGGCACGTCAGCGTGTTGCCTGTATTACCTATACCGAAATTGCGGCCGGAGAGATCTGGAGGGACGTCGGCAGTGACCCACTTGTGCACGTCTCAACGATTCACAGCTTTATGTGGCTGCTGGCTAAACCTTTTCAGAACGATATTCGTGCCTGGGTGTCAGGGCGCATCGTGGAAAAAATTGATGCAATAGAAGAAAAACGCGCAACCTATGGCTCCAGGGTTCAACAGCGCACAAAGGATAAGGACGCCAGAGATTTGGTGCGCCTCCGTCTGCAGTCGGAGCGGATCACTTCAGTAAAAGGATTCCGATACGGGACGGGTAGCAACTACGCAAAGGGTGTTCTTGGTCATGACGACATTCTGAAACTCGTTACTTACCTTATTTCTGAACGCCCCCTCTTCCGAATCCTTCTTGCACGACAGTTTCCGTTCGTCTTTGTGGACGAAAGTCAAGATACGACCTATTCGGTCGTGCAAGCTTTGAAGACTGTTGAGTGTGAACCCGGGGTCATATTTTGCCTCGGCTTCTTTGGCGATCCGATGCAACGAATATACGTTACAGGAACCGGACAAGTTGAAGCAGAACCTACTTGGGTTGACATTCCAAAACCTGAAAATTTCCGGTGTTCAACGAAGGTCCTAAACCTCGCGAACGCCATTCGCCGTGATGGTGATGACCTCGTTCAGACCCCAGGCCAACGTCTAGGTCCAGAAGGTATCATTCCCACCCCGGAGGGTTCAGCACACCTTTTTATTTTGCCTGCAGATGAAACACGGGACGCCAATATCGTTCGTGTACGTGAATGGATGGCAATACAAACAGACGACGATTATTGGCGATCAGGTGATGATGATCAGGCACGAGTAAAACATCTCGTCATTGTTCACCAGATGTCCGCTAGGCGTTTAGGATTTGGTGACCTCTACGCTGCACTCAACTCTAAGGCTCCATCGGCATTCAAGGATGGTTTTTTAGACGGATCTGCATGGCCTATTTCATCGTGTGTAAAGTTTTTGATCCCGATTGCTATCGCTCATACCAATGACCAACAGCTTGAAGTGATGCGATTGATCCGAGAGTATTCACTTCTTCTTGATAAAGAGTCTCTTGGTGGGGCGAGCGTGGCGGAGCGCCTTAGAGTACTTAGCGAACTTGTTGCCTCCATCTCCGCAGGCATATTAGGGCATTCCGGAGCAACAATCGGCGATCTTCTAAAACAAGTAAATTCTTCCGATTTACTAGTCCTTGACCCTCGATTGGTATCATATCTTGATCCAAATGCAGTTCTTCATGTTCAGCCTGAGCCAGAAGCAGGTGAGAACAATGACGAGGATATTCAAGAAGAGGGTGAAATGGACAAGGAAATGGCCTCAATGGATGCTTTCCTTGCCTGCCCCGCAAGCCAACTTTTGCCATACCATACCTACATTTCGGAACGTTCTCCCTTTTGGACTCAGCAAGGCATAAAAGGTGCTGAGTTTGATAGGGTTCTTGTCGTTCTGGATGACGCCGAAAGTAACCATTTCCAATTCTCATACGAAAAATACCTCGGTCTTGAGGAGCCCTCAGATAATGACCAGAGACATATGGATGCCGGCGAAGAAACAACTATGGATCGAACTCGTCGACTTTTCTATGTGAGTTGCACTAGAGCGTTAAAAGACCTAGCGGTTGTTCTTTTTACCGCCGATCCCGAACAGGCAGTGACTCATATAGACCAGCTTGAACTTTTTGAAAGTGATGCTATCCACACTAAAGATATTTTTGACGTGGCATAAAGGAATACCACTCGAGTGAGCTTACTAAATAACACTGGGCATCTATATTCGAACTTTTTACTACAAGCAGGTTGTGTCCACTCCCCCTAAAATGAGACAGCTATAATTAGATTTTCTGCCTTCACATTTGCAGAGGTCAAAATGAAAAAAGCACGGTTTACTGAAACTCAGATCGTTAATATCCTGAAGCTTGTTGATTCAGGCCTGAAGGTTGAGGAAATTTGCCGCCAGAACGGGATCAGTAATGCAACTTTCTATAACTGGAAAGCAAAATATGACGGCATGGAAGCCAATGATGTTAAAAGATTAAAAGAGCTTGAGGATGAAAACTCCCGGTTGAAAAAACTGTTTGCCGAAGTCAGCCTCGAAAATCATGCCATGAAGGAACTTTTCGCAAAAAAGGGCTGGTAATAACCGAGAGAAAATCCTGCGCCAGTTTGCTGACTGTTGCTGGTCTGTCGGTTATTACGGCTTGTAAACTGACCTCTTTGTCACGGGCATCTTTCTATCGGCGCAGCACTGACTGGCGGGAAAAAGACAAGGCCGTGATCGATTCTATTCAGGCTATTTTGTCTGAGTCTCCTCAGGCTGGCTTCTGGAAATGCTATTACCGTCTCAGATTTAAAGGTTTTAGCTTCAATCATAAACGTGTTTATCGTGTGTATTGCCGGTTAGGCTTGAACCTTAAACGCAGAGTCAAAAAAACGCTGCCAGAACGTCAGAAAAAACTGTTATCTGTTGTGAATAAACCGAATATTCAGTGGGCGATGGATTTTATGCATGATGCTCTGTATTGCGGCAAGCGATTCAGAACATTGAATATTATTGATGAGGGAACACGTGAATGTCTGGCTATTGAAGTCGATACTTCTTTGCCAGCAGACAGAGTGATCCGTGTACTTGAACGCCTGAAAGAAGAGCGCGGGCAGCCTCAGCAAATAAGGGTTGATAATGGGCCGGAACTGATATCGGTTAACTTACTGAATTACTGTGAATATAATGATATTACACTGTGCCATATTCGACCGGGTAAACCGCAGCAGAATGGATTCATTGAACGTTTTAATGGTTCGTTTCGCCGGGAATTTTTGAATGCTTATTTATTTGAATCACTCAGTCAGGTCAGAGAAATGGCATGGTTCTGGCAGCAAGATTATAACCAGAATCGTACCCATGAAAGTTTAAATAATCTCCCTCCGGAGATATACCGGAAACAGCTAGAAAACTCTAATCAGACCTGTCTCAGATAACGGGGAGTGGACATTACCGGATTCATCACAAGGAAAGTATGAGGTAGTATTATCTGATGGCCGATCCTTCCTGAAACCTCAGAAAGTGCGTTGAAATGAAAAACGCACTTGGTTTATGAATGTATATTTTACATTAGCTTCAATATATTGTGAATGTCGAAAAACTTGACAATATCCCTATGGAGTTTGCTGTGAAGGTTAGAAAGTATATCTTCTTTTCTATAAACCAGTCCGAAGCATGAAAGTGCTTCAATTAACATGTCATGTTCAACAGTCTCAATTACTCCACCCCTTAATAAGTGAGTGCGTTTACTTAATATATCAATAAGTTTGGGGGCGCGAGTTAAATTAGTGCTATTTTGATAACGAGATTCTAGTTGTAAAATATCAACCAGTTTATCTGGGAAGGATGTGTTATTAACAAGTTTAATATTACTTAATGGTTCATTTGACAATATGGAGTGGTTAACTTTAAATTCATATACAGAATCAAAACATTTATGATATGGGTGAATATGGTTGTCGATATCAAATGGCTCGCTACCTTTGAAGGTTTGATTACAGATTTTACATGAGGGGATATGATTGTAAAAGGATAGAGCCAAATAAGGAAACATATGCTTTGGATAAAAATGGTCAATATCGTAAAGCATCATGACTTTTTCTTTTTTAACAGGTTTGGTCACCTCTATTATTCTCACGGAGTTTTCATTGCAATATGGGCAAGTCGCTTCTGCAAAACCTAGTTCCTGATAACGTTTGTAACAATGATTGCTAGAACGGTAATTCTCATAATTGAATAATTTCAGTAACAAAGAACCAAAAGGCTGTGTTTTAATTTTAGATTTTTTATATAAATATAAATCACTATCTATTAAGTGATTTCGTGCTACTCGGACTATTTCCTTTAAGTCTTCAGGCTTGGATTTTATTATGTACTCAAGATTTTTATGGTCTCTTAAATAATCTGTAAAATCTCTATGCCTCTTTGCTGCTTCGCTTCCGAATTTTTTTATATAGTTGTTCGAACTAACAGTCTCCCATAAACTATCAGCCTTTTCTGTCAGGGCTCGCTTCATCGGCTTTCCGTGTTTATTATGCGGATTTAGATCTCGCCACATCTCATCTACAATGTTTTTAAGAAACATCGTGACATCTTTATGCCTAGCAGAGAGATGATTATTTATACTAATCATTTTTATTTATCCGGCGTTGGATATGAAATTTGATAATATCATCATCAATAACAGACAAAGCCAAATTAAGTTCTATAATGTCAGCAGGACTGAAGTCTGATTTATCGAGAATTTCATATATTTTTTCTAAATATCGTGATGATAGATTGCCAATTCTCCGTTGTTCCAGTCCGAAAGAATACTGATAGATATCATAGAGATTAGCAGCAAACGCCTTCGGCTGTTTTTTGTCTCTATGTCCATCATAAGAAACTATGGGGTAGTTCTGATCATTGTTTAGAAGAATAATACACTGCCGAGGCAGATCACTAATTAAAATGGGAGAGTGTGTAGTGAATACAATTTGAATCTTTGTATCAGATAATTTAGGAAGGCATTTTATAAGCCTGTCGACGAAATCTGCTTGCCATTGTGGATGCAAATAAAGATCACCTTCATCGATACATATAATAGTCCCCAAGCCTTCATCCGTTTTAAGATGATAATTACGCAGGCCATTCCAGATAGAACTAAAAATATTAATATAAGCTCGCTGTCCTGAACTTACACCCGACCATGAGATGGAACTATACCTCATGCTTTGAAGAATCCCTACAATATGTCGATAGTAGAAACTCTCTGATATCTCATAGTCGATTGTGAAAGTAAGCCGAGAACCTCTTACAGAATCATCAAATTCTAAACACATTTCACTTAAAAAGCTCTCTAGCTTAAACAATATCGTTAACGTTTCGAACATCAAAAAATCATGACTCCAAGGGACTGGTTCATTGTCCACAATGCTCAGTTCTCTTAGCTCAAGGAGGAGAGTACGCAATTCTCGATCACCTTCTTTCGACAAGAATTTATTGAACGAATTTAGGTATTTTTCATTATCCACCCCGCTGATTAATAGGTTTTTTAAGAATTCAATTTGAATAGTCTGCACGATTATATGAAGCTTTCCACATCCTCGACTTTTTCTCCTAACTTCAGAAAAATAATGTAGAACCGGTAAGCTATTGTCGCCTTCCAGAAGACGATCGTGTCTCTTGATAAATCGGTCTATTTTTATTTCAATTCTAGGTGGTGGCTGCAAATCTATATTATAAAACTCAGACGAACTAAAAAAATCCATATCATTAAGGAATTCTATTCCTCGCATGTCGCGTTGAACAGATAAGGTTCGAGGGTTATTTTTATTGTTGATAGAGATATCAATCACGTCATTACCAAAGTCTATATAATTTTTATCATATACATTTGAGAAAAATATCACATGCAATCTATTTAGATGTTCATCAAAACTTACAGATGCTGAAAAATTTAAATTAATATCTTTTTCTATATTAGTGGAGTAAAATAATTCATCATCAATGCTATATATCAAAATATATTCACCGCGAATCTTCTCCGGGGTTTTTAATGCGCGACATATAAACTCTAAAGAGTTCGTCTTTCCAGAGCCGTTCACTCCGAGAATTCCAGTTACATATGAAATTTTATCACCAAACAAATTTGGCATAGGACTTTTTTTTGATTTACTCAAGCATTTCTCTTGAAAGTCAAAATAGAAATCAAAATCGTTAGATAGATTTAATCCTACCCCATGCAGATTTTTAAATTCTTTAATCCAAACGAAACATAGATTCATTCAACAGCCCTGTGATTGTTACATTATCATTCAGTATCTATATATTACAATCTACCGGCGTTAAATGCACAAGCAAAACTGAATGTTCATCATAGGATGAATAGCTTAGTTAAAATTAACGTTCAAAAGATTCACCTCTGAAACCTGTTAACTAAAGTGTAACACCAGAAAAAGTTAGTAATTAAATTTACTATGAAATCATTCTCTTACCAACATTTAACTGTTAGTGTCATTCAGATACAATGATGGCCGGGCTGCTGACAGCTGATAATATTCAACTCTTTTATCAGCTTTGCTGCCCGCCATCGGCTCAGTTTTATGCCTTTTGTTGAGACCATCGCGGCGATACTGCGAGCACCCGCCGAACCCCGACTTTCGTGATACACTTCACGTACAAGACTCAGTAATATTACGCGTGTGGCATCAGGTTTTTTTGGTTGCCGCCAGTATTTATAACTGCTGCGATGAATCCCAAACACGTTGTACACAACGGCAACAGGAAACAGCATCCTGAGCTTCTCAACTAATGAGAATTGTTCAGGGAGTCTGACAGCAAGAGCGCGGTAGCCTTTTTTAATATATCCCTTTCCATCTTAATACGTTGAAGCCTTTTCTATAGTTCACGTATTTCAATCTGTTCGGGTGTCATGCGATGCTGTGGGTGACTTTCCAGCACGCTCTTCCTTCAACTGGCGAACCCATTTATCCATGGTGGATTTACCGACATTCATTGCGGTAGCGGCATCCGCTACGGTGTAATGCTGGTCAAGCATAGGCTGGGCTGCTTCGAGTCGGAACTCAGGGCTAAAATTTCGTCTGTTACGTCCGGTCATAATGTCACCTGTATGAGCTATGAGGTGATGATATCACCTCTATTCAGGTGGCCAAATTAAGTATTCCACTACACTACCTTAAGGATATAGCAGACATTTTTATGGGTAAAGGATCTTATAGTGGAAATGTTTTAGTAAGTTTAATAATTACTGAATCAATGAAAAAGATACGAAGTGATAGTGCTACACCCTCTAGTAAAGGTTATAAAAGATTAAATAAATGATCAAACGATTGCATGTTGTTCATAACAACAAAAACTCATACAACAGATTAAATAGCTATATTAATGAAGTAAGAGAAATATTTCAATTTTATGATTTTCCTATTAAGTGAAAAGATAACAAATGGCGAGGATTCGGCACTTTTAAAAGCTTGATAAAAAGAGAGAAGGAGAGCAATCAAAGGATAAAAAATGGATGAGGGTTTCAGTGATTTTTGCAAGTTTCTACTGATACATAAGCACATGCTAAATCCCTCAGCAACACACTCTACCTTAACATCTTCTTTGCGACTTTTAGAGGTATCTATCAAAGAAAAATACAGAGTTGCTGATATCAGAGTGATTGAAAAAATGGTTTTAGACCGTGCATTAGATATGGCAAAATGTTTATACAAACCGACAACTCTTTTTAATATATCATCCAGATTAGAAAAAATATCAGAAATCATTTTTCAAAACAGTTTTGCCAGTGAAGCTTATTTAAAATGGAAAAATCCTGTCAGAGTTCTTGGGGGCGCTCAAAATCTCTTCTAAGATAAGGTCCGAGTGGGCTTACCCTAACCAGATGGCAGGTTCTATCTGGCAGGAACTAAAGAACAAAGTGATTTTGATTTTTTGTATAACAGATTGATTTATATTTGTTTTTAATCTTGTTTGGCAAGGTGTATACTTCACATGGAACGTACCAATATCTTGCTGTCCAAGCTATCAAGTTGGCCCGAGGCATGACGCATCAAAAGATAGGAGCCGATAGCAGTCTTTTTGTCCAATCTGTAGCTTGAATCTTTTCAAGAATGTTGGAACGTCTTATGGCAGCAAAGGTAAAACTATAATACTATATGGTGAGCTGAACATATAAAATGCGATTAAGCGTCCAAACAAGTGAATAGGTACAACAATGAAATTAACAGTCAATAACTTTGGTATTATCAACAAAGCCGAAGTTGAAATAGGTGGACTGACTGTAATAACTGGTGAAAATGACACTGGTAAAAGTACAGTTGGAAAAGTAATATTTTCATTGGTAAAAGCTTTTGCTCGTTACAGAGAGGATTTAGAAGAAAATAAAGATAACACTATACTTTCCTTTTTAGAGGAAATTTATTTCACGTTAAGAAGAATAGTTAATATTAGTTATGAAGATGATGTTCGTGATTTTTTTCAACCAAGAAGATTACAAAATCAGCTACGTCTAGAGTATAGAATGGCACGTAATGAAGCTTTTGTGATTTTAGATTCGACACGTCAAAAAGGGATAAATATCCCACCAGAGTTTTATAATTTAGTTGAAAAAAACTTTGCGAAAATTGAGTATGTTTTAAATGAACCCGAAGATAAGAAAGGTGCTATAAATAGAGCTATAAAAAAAGCATTTTACTCTGAATTCAAAAATGAAATTTTGCAAAAGGGTACACTTGCAAAAAACGAAGCAACTATATCTATTAGAGATGGGGTTAGTGATATTATTGATTTAAGTCTGAGTAGTGAAGGTACTATAAAATATCAGGCAAATGACGACTTAGGGTTTAGTGATGCAACTTATGTTGATTCTCCTGCAGTCATTCAGTTTAATAATTTAGTTAGAACATCTAAAACACTTTTTGATGATACTGCATCTAATCGTTTGACAGTGCCGCTACATTTAAAGGATTTATCGTCTAAATTAAGTGATTCTATGTATGGATTCCTCGAGCTTGATTTGTTTGAGAGCGATACCGAAATGACTGCTTTGACAAAGACAATCAGTGGTCTACTTGATGGTAGTGTCGATTACGATAATGATAAAAAAGATTTTGTCTTTAATAGGGATGGAGTTTCTATATCATCGACTAATATCGCATCAGGTATTAAAGCATTAGGTATGCTTGATCTGCTGATTAAAGGGGGGAATACAAAGAAAAATAGTTTGTTAATCCTTGATGAACCTGAAGTCAACTTACATCCGAAGTGGCAAGTTGCATACTGTGACATTATTACTTCTTTGGTTGGTTGCGGCGTTGATTTAATAGTTACGACTCATAGTCCTTATATTGTTCATGCATTAAAAGAATTTAGTACAAAAAAAGGGATAAAAAATCAATTTTATTTAGCACATAAAAAAGAGTTTGAACGATTCTCTGAATTTTTAGATATTTCTAATAATATCTCTTATGCTATCGATTTACTTGCGATGCCTATGCACGATCTCAACAAAAAGTCTGTTGATGACGTATTTTCAAAAAATAACTTTAAAGATATGGAATGAAAATATGACTATTTCAATAGTAAACTCTAATGAGGCTACTCTGTATAGTGCTCTTTGCGCAAATTACCCTAATGAAATATTATCTTTAACGAAAATTAGCCACAACCTTAATGGGGCAAGAGATTTTATCATATCTCCAGAACTAGCTTTGAGTTTTGATGAGATAAAAAATTGTTCTGCTGCTTATAGCTTTGAAAGTAATGAAAAATCACCAGATGCTCTTTTTTTGCATGAAGATGTTCTTTACTTTGTTGAATTTAAAGAGGGTAACCCCAATAGAGTTCAGAAATTGGATATCAGAAATAAAATTCATGAAGGTATTCTTACCCTCTATCATTTTACAAAAAAATATACAAAACTATCCAAAGTTGATTTCTTCAATTTAAAAATTGCTTATGTTGTATTCAGAAGACCACTTGCAAGTGGAAATAGTTTCATTGATGCTGTCCAGGCTGCATCTGCAAATTATTTTATTGAGAACATAAAAGGATTTCTTGTGGGAGTAACCGTCGTTAGCGATGAACCTCAATTCTTTGTGGATTTTTTCCATCGTGTGACATCTGGTAAAATAACACAAATATACGTATTTGATCATAATGGCAGTGGTACTCAAGAACCTTACATAGCAACAGATGTTCAGGCTGCAAACTTGGCTGCAGCTAATACTTCTCTTCCACCGTCAGGGAAAAGTGGGGGGACAACATCTTGATTATATTGTAAATTTTCCACGGATGATGTTGTTAGTATCCTGTTTAAACGACCCATTCATTTTCAGAGATCTTCCGGCGTATTGATTATGACCTTGGGGGAGATCGCCATGCGCAAAGCCCGATTCACCGAACACCAGATCATTGCCGTTCTGAAATCTGTCTAAGCCGGACGCACCGTTAAGGATGCCTGCCGCGAAGCACTGGCGATCGAAATTGAGCTGAATATTCCGGCGCATCGGGTCGTGAGAATGCTGGACAGGATCGTGGCAAACCGGGGTTATACGCTGAAGACGTGGATGGATAACGTGGTCTCGCTGAGGCTGACATAGTGGGCAGAGGAGCATGGTGTTGCTGAAATTTACCAGGTACAAGCCAACGTAGAACATCTTTATTGAGCGGTTCATCGGACATTCAGAACAGAAATACTGGATTTTTACCTGTTCAGAACATTGAATGAAGCAAGGGAAATCACCGAGCGCTGGCTGAATGAATACAACAGTGAGCGGCCTCATGAATCCCTGAATAACCTGACGCCGGAAGAATATCGGCTGATGGCTGAGAAACCGGGGATCTCAAAAAGTGCGTGGAACTAAAGCTGGGATACTTACAGCACCAGCCTTTGCATTTCTTACCTTTAACTCAGTGAGCGGCATAGCAAAAATCCTCAGCTGATGGTATCTGCGTTATCGAACCTAACATACCAACAATTGTATCAACATAACACAGTGGATTTTGCGAGGCTGCTGGAGACGCAGGGATACTATCGATAGGCTCTAACTCATTGAAAATGAGAGTTCTAGTAGACTTTTAGATACTTTGGGAGGTTAACATATGGTGTCCCCTGCAGGAATCGAACCTGCAACTAGCCCTTAGGAGGGGCTTGTTATATCCATTTAACTAAGAGGACTGTACTGGCTTAGGGTTGCCCTTGTTTCAAGGCGCTCTGATGGTACGCAATATTGGGTGATTCATCAAGTTGTTATGAGGTTAATAGCGGTAGTTTTCCGCATTAGTTTCATACTGGCGCGAATTCGTTTATTTATTATTCACTCTCGGGTATCTGATGCAGTTATGGCATTGTATACGGAGAGGATAAGTAGCGATAATCGGTTATTTTATTATCCATTCAGACGATCGTTTGCACGATCGCCTTGTCGGATAAAAACGGAATCATCAGAGTCCCGCAGGGCGCGGAACTTCAATATAGTTACCGTCGATGTCTTTCTGATAATAACTGCCGTTACGTACGTAATAACGTTTGTTATTATAATCGACAACGTTCAGATCGGAGCGGATATTTTCTGGTGGCTGAACAAGAATATATTCAGCACCTTGTTTCCTGTAATAGGCGTCATTGACAATATAGTATGTGAGCCCGCCAAGAATTAATGTCGTTGCCAGGGCCGGGAGAAAGTCGAGGCGAGGTGACCTGGGGCCACTGGGACCGGGGTTAAAATGAGGGCCGTTATATCCGCCGTTTCCTCCGTGGCCGCTATGCCCACCTGGGCCGCCAGGAGCTGCATAAACCAGTGTCGGTGAGGCTATTATTATCGCCATTACCCAAGCGCAGATGTTTTTTTTCACCGCAGTATCTCCTGCTTTAAATCTGTAGCGTTGTTACTACTGAGATAATTATAAACAATACCGTCAGCGATTTGTTTAGCTGAACGTAAATCCTTTAAATATTCATAATTATCAATAAGCACCAGTACAGGCAGTTCTTGATAGGCTTTTTTATTAATCTTATTTTACAGGTATGAATCAATCACTCTCTGATATCTCTGTTTTAAACAAAATATCTCAGTTAATTTATTGGCGTCTGTAACGCTAATATTTTTCCTGGTAGGTAAACGTCTCTCAGACCTTTTTATGATGTTATTACCTGATAATTGAGTCGTTATGCCTAATTTTGTTGGCACTATCGGGCTCATTTTTGGTTATACTTTAACAACTATTTCTAAAAGTGACCGGCATAATGTGCGGGTGGCTGAGAAAGTTAAGCTGGAGCGGATTGTGTCGCTGCCTGCCTGTAACATCAATAATTTAGTGTATAGTGTAGTAAAAGGCAGCAATCGCTACAAAACTGAACAGGCATCTGGGTAAAATCCCGCCAGGGAAGATCAGTATTTTGGTAACCAGTACCTTATTTTTAACGCCCGGAAAGGGCGAACAAAGCACTGAAAGCGCAGATTAAAAAATTGGAGACGCTTATGAATTTTCGCCTGACCGGACTGGCATTGGCGAGCACCTTATTGCTGGGGTGTGCGAGCTCGGCTGATAAAAAACCACAAGAGCGTTCTGATCCGCTAGAAGGGTTCAACCGAACCATGTTCAACTTCAACATGAACGTGTTAGACCCTTATCTTGTTCGTCCGGTTGCCGTTGCATGGCGTGATTATGTCCCGCAGCCAGCACGTAATGGTCTGAGTAATTTTACCAGTAACCTCGAAGAACCTGCCTCAATGGTGAACAATTTTGCCCAGGGTGATGTTTATCAGGGAATGGTGCATTTCACCCGTTTCTTCCTGAATACTATTCTGGGAATGGGTGGCTTTATTGATATTGCCGGAATGGCGAACCCGAAACTTGAGCGCTCTTACCCAATACGTTTTGGCAGCACTCTGGGTCATTACGGTGTCGGTTACGGTCCTTATATCGTGTTACCAGGATACGGTAGCGTGACACCGCGTGAAGATGGCGGTGAATATGTCGATACACTTTACCCAGTGTTATCCTGGCTGACCTGGCCGATGTCTATTGGTAAATGGACTCTGGAAGGGATTGAAACGCGCGCACGTTTACTGGATAGCGATGGTCTGCTCCGTCAGTCTTCAGACCCTTATATTCTGGTGCGTGAAGCTTACTTCCAGCGCTATGATTTCCTGGCCAGTGGTGGCCAGTTAAGTCCGGAAGCGAATCCAAATGCGGCGGCGATTCAGGATGATCTGGGCGATATCGACGCGCCTTAGTGTTTCCTGAAGGTCAAAAAGGCGAACCTCGGTTCGCCTTTTTGCTTTCTGAACAGCCTGTAAATCTGATTAGAATGAGTAGTTAAAGTTGGTGCCGTAAAGCCAGGCTTTACCTTCAGAGCGGAAGGTATAAGGACCTTCGTTAATCTCAACATGTTTCCCGTGCATATAGGAAACACCGACATCAATGGAAGCGTCTTTGTTGAAGGCATAGGTTGTCCCGGCGCTGAGCCAGAAGCGATCCTGATCGGGAATAGAGATAGAGCGTTTATCCGCCGGTACCGGGCTATCATCAAAGGCAATACCGGTACGGAAGGTCCAGTTCTCATCCATAAAATAAGTGGTACCGATGGCCAGACGATAAGCGTCTTTAAAGCTCTCATCTTTCAGGAACAGTAAGTTACCATCGTTCCCTGTCGCTCTGAGCTCTTTAAACTGACTCCAGCGGGTATAAGCCATGCTGTAGTGAACGGCCCACTTAGGTGCCACGGTATTGTAACCGGACACTTCCCACATTTCAGGTAAGTTCAGGCTTAAAGAACCCGGGATGGTTTCCCCGCCGGTACCGTATAAGCCATAGCCCCCTAAGAGATCGTTAAGGGAAGCAGGCAGGTCGCTTTTATAGTCGCCGTCAAAATCAATTTTGACTTTTGAACGATAGGTTAACGCGTAGCGATTGCCCTTGTTAATCTCATACAGGACGCCAGCGTTCCAGCCAAAGCCCCATTTATCCCCTTTCAGGCTGGTAATTTGCCTGTCTGCCGGGATACCAGCAACAATGCTGTTGTACGGTGGGTTGAGCTGGCTGCCTAAAATTGAACCTAAATCACCGGCGTAACGCTCAATTTTCGCTTTGGCGTAAACCGCATTCAGGCCCAAACCGAAGCTCCAGTTAGAATCGAGCCGCCAGGCTCCGCTGAGGTTAAAGTTAGCGGTCTGTAAGTCGGTTTTCCCGCCGACTGAACCGGCGCGATAGCTATTATTAAACTCTGTTGCCAGCCCGTAGTTGGAGGTGACTGACGCCCCCCAGCCAAACTTATCGTTAATGGGCGCGACAAAATGCAGGTTTGGCACCCAGGCATTCGGTGCAATATTTTTAGCATCGGTACTGCCCCCGGCCGGGGAGTTACCAAAAATATTAACGTCTGGCTGAATATAAACCGCACCGCCTGAGAAAGACGGTCTGTCAAACATCATGATGGTGGCGGGGTTGCGGCTGGCTGACCCCGCGTTGTCGGCGACAGCTCCTTCCCCTGAATAGGCTCGGCCCAGTCCGGAAGAAGAGAATTCATTTAACTGAAAGCCCGCGGAATGCGATTGTAAACTGACCATTGCGACAGCAATTGCTATAAATGACTTGGCGAACAGGGTTCTCTGGCTCATAACCAAAACCTCATTGATTTATTTTTATACAAAAAGTGCTACTTACCGTAACCGAAGCGCGCATAGTAGGGACTGTGCTGGTAGATAGAAAGCAGACCAGTTACCGAAGTATAGGTACGACCAGTGGGTATGTTGCAAGAATGTTTCGCGTTTACTGTTGAGTTGTTGTTGAAAACATGATCAAGCCAGCAAAAAATAGCAACTTTTCGCCATAAGGAGGGGGGGAGAATTTGTTTTAGATCATTTTTAAGTGTGATTTTCGTCACTCATCCTGATTACCAGGATAATCAACTGGAGTGAAAATACAGAGCGACGTAAAATAGCAGGCATGAAAGTTAGGGCGTTTATCTTTTACGTTATACTCCTCTTACTTCGATTTGCCTGGGTGCTTTTCGGAAAACGCATCGAATCATAGAGCTTACCGGTAGGCATCGGTTCTCTTCACTCAGCGCTTAAAACAACCCGAATTATTCTGAGTATATAATGCTAAGGAACGAATCATGAGTAGAAATAGTGCAGATGAAACCCCAGTTTGTTGCTGCATAGACGTCGGTTCTATCATTGATAATACGGATTGTGTTGCCTCCTATAGTCGTGTGTTTGCTAACAAAGAGCAGGCGGAAGAGACTCTGGCGGCACTGAGTGCTAAAGCGCGTGAAGTAGAATCCGAACCTTGCCAGATAACCCCGCGCTTTACTGAAGAAGCTGACGGCGTGCGTCTGGATATCGACTTCCTGTTCAGCTGCCAGGCAGAAACCATGATTTTCCAGTTAGGTTTACGCTAAACTGACCGCTTGAACAACAATGGCTGACTGACGATGTCGGCCATTTTTCAATCTTTTTTCTCCCCAGTTAAAAATTCTCCCTTATTTTTTCTTCCTCACCTCGTGAAACGTGCTGCCTCTCGCAATTTTCTCCCTAAAGGGTTGGCTAAATGTAAATAATTAGTTAACACTACTATCAGGTCAGACCACTAATTATTCATACCCGTCATACTTCAAGTTGCTTGGGTGTTGCGCTCAATAATCCTGCCGAATCACATAGTGTATCTATGTTCATCGCCATGATTGACTCAGCGCCTACAAGCAACGTGAACTATTTAGGGTATATATTGTATAGGGGAGCGTTATGAACCAGGCATTACCATTGGTTACGCGTCAGGGTGCAAGGATTGCCATTGTTAGCGGGCTGCGTACGCCCTTTGTCCGTCAGGCCACCGCTTTTCACGGCATTCCCGCCGTTTCTCTGGGGAACTGGGTTGTTCGTGAGCTATTAATTCGCAGCAATGTTGCACCTGAAGTGATTGATCAGGTGGTATTTGGACAAGTGATTCAGATGCCTGAAGCGCCTAATATCGCGCGCGAAATTGTCTTAGGCAGTGGCATGAGCGTCCATACTGATGCCTACAGTGTCAGTCGTGCCTGTGCCACCAGTTTTCAGGCAATAGCCAATGTGGCCGAGGGCATTATGGCTGGCACCATTCAGGCGGGCATTGCGGGGGGCGCTGATTCCTCTTCCGTTTTACCTTTTGGCGTGAGCAAAAACTTAGGTCGCACCTTGGTTGATTTAAGCAAAGCCCGTACTCTCACACAGCGTCTCAAATTACTCACACGCCTGCGGCCGCGTGATTTATTACCTCTTCCTCCTGCTATCGCTGAATACTCTACCGGGCTGCGTATGGGAGACACCGCAGAGCAAATGGCTAAAACTCACGGCATTACGCGTGAACAGCAGGATGCGCTGGCGCATCGTTCGCATCAGCTGGCGGCTCAGGCCTGGCAGGACGGTAAACTGACGAACGAAGTGATGACCGCTTTTGTCCCGCCTTATCGTCAGTCGATTAGCGAAGATAATAATATCCGCAAGCAGAGTAGCCTGGCGGATTATGCAAAATTACGTCCGGCGTTTGACCGTAAACATGGCAGCGTCACCGCCGCAAACAGCACTCCGCTGACAGACGGTGCGGCGGCCGTTGTCCTGATGTCTGAGTCTCGTGCCAGAGAACTGGGACTGATACCGCTGGGCTATCTGCGCAGCTACGCGTTTACCGCCATCGATGTCTGGCAGGATATGTTACTGGGCCCGGCATGGGCGACCCCGCTGGCACTCGACCGCGCAGGTCTGACACTTAACGACCTGACTTTGTTTGATATGCATGAGGCTTTTGCCTCACAAACCCTCGCCAACCTCAAAATGTTATCCAGTGCGCAGTTCGCACGTGAAAAACTAGGGCGTTCCCAGGCTACGGGAGAAGTTGATGAGGACAAATTCAATGTCCTCGGAGGTTCGATTGCTTATGGTCATCCATTTGCGGCGACCGGAGCCCGGATGGTCACCCAGACTTTACATGAGCTACATCGCCGTGGTGGTGGTTTTGGTTTAGTGACGGCCTGTGCGGCAGGTGGACTCGGCGCGGCAATGGTACTGGAGGCCGAATAATGGAACAGCTTAGTGCATTTAGCCTGGAGATCCGGGCAGATAACGTCGCCGTCATCACCATTGATGTTCCTGGCGAAAGAATGAATACCCTGAAAGCAGAGTTTGCAGCACAAATTCGCGATATTCTTCAGCAGCTCCGTGACTATCCGGGGATTAAAGGCGTGGTGTTTATCTCAGCAAAACCCGACAATTTTATCGCGGGCGCTGATATTTTTATGATTGCAGAGTGCAAAACCGCCGAGGATGCGCAAGCGCTGGCGCGTCAGGGGCAGCAAGTGATGAGCGAAATTGCCGCTCTGCCTTTCCCGGTGGTCGCCGCCATTCATGGCAGTTGCTTAGGGGGCGGGCTTGAGCTGGCGCTGGCTTGTGATGTGCGTATTTGTACTGACCAGCCAGAAACCCGTCTGGGCTTACCGGAAGTCCAGCTTGGCTTACTGCCGGGAGCGGGGGGAACGCAGCGTTTGCCTCGCCTGATCGGTGTTTCTAAAGCTCTGGATATTATCCTTACTGGCCGTCAACTGCGGGCAAAACAAGCCTTAAAACTGGGACTGGTTGACGAAGTTGTCGCGGAGTCTCAGCTACTGGATATTGCCGTTGCTCGGGTATTACGTGGCCATAAATCGACTCATCGGCTGCCGCTGAAAGAGCGTTTTCTGGCGGGAGTCGGGCGGCCATTGCTGTTCCGTCTGGTGAGCAAAAAAACGCTGCAAAAAACCCAGGGAAACTATCCGGCGGTCAATCAGATCCTGGATGTTATTCAGCTTGGATTGGCAGAGGGCAGTGACAAAGGTTATGCGGCGGAAGCCAGTGCCTTCGGTATTTTAGCCATGTCCCCACAGTCGGCGGCCTTACGCGGTCTGTTTTTTGCCAGTTCAGCGCTGAAGAAAGAGTTGGGCAGCGATGCCGCGCCAAGACCTCTGCATTCGGTTGCTGTCCTCGGCGGAGGCTTGATGGGGGCGGGTATTGCCAGTGTCAGTGCGATAAAGGGAAAGCTACCGGTTCGTATCAAAGATATGACGCCCGAGGGCATTAATCATGCGCTGAAATACAGCTGGGATCTGCTGAGTAAACAAGTCGCCCGTCGCCAGATAACCTCGGTGCAAAGAGAGCGAGAAATGGCGCGGATTTCTGGAGGCACCGACTATCAGGGCTTCCGGCAGCAGGATATCGTGATTGAAGCGGTATTTGAAAATCTGGCGCTCAAACAGCAAATGGTGGCCGAAGTCGAGCAGTTTGCTAACACTGAAACTATTTTTGCCTCCAATACCTCATCGATACCGATTCGTGATATTGCGGTTAACGCTGTACGCCCTGAACAAGTCATTGGTCTGCACTATTTTAGTCCGGTCGACAAAATGCCATTGGTCGAGATTATCCCCCATGCCGGAACCAGTCCGCAGACTATTGCTACCACCGTGGCACTGGCAAAGCGGCAGGGTAAAACGCCGATTGTGGTGGGCGATAGCGCAGGTTTCTATGTTAACCGCATTTTAGCTCCCTATATCAATGAGGCTTTACGCTGCCTGGTAGAAGGTGAGCCGGTTGAACATATCGATAACGCGCTGGTGAAATTTGGCTTCCCGGTTGGCCCCATTCAGCTACTTGATGAGGTGGGCATTGATGTGGGAACCAAAATTATGCCGGTGCTGCAACAGGCCTATGGTGAACGCTTTAGCCCTCCTCAGGCGCTGAATGCCATTTTAGCCGACGATCGCCGCGGCAGGAAAAATAGTCGCGGTTTCTATCTGTATCCGGCTCGAGGGAAAAACACTAAGAAACAGGTGGATAAAACTATTTATGGCTTGCTTGGGATCACGCCAGCCGTCCGGTTGAATAGTGAAAGTCTGGCTGAGCGCTGCGTGATGATGCTGCTTAATGAAGCGGCCCGTAGTCTGGATGAAGGCGTTATCCGGAGTATACGTGACGGTGATATTGGCGGCGTGTTTGGTATCGGCTTCCCTCCGTTTCTTGGCGGACCGTTCCACTATATGAATCAGCTAGGCATCGCGACGCTGGTGGCACGTTTACAACACCTGACGCATTTATATGGTGAACGCTTCACACCTTGTGAACGTCTGCTCGCGATGGCAGCACAAAACCGCTCTTTTACCGATGATGACTGATTGATAATTGTGCGAATGCAATTAATAGCCGCGGGTTGTCGACTATTTTATCAACAAAGATTGACTGAGTTCACAGCATTAAGGTAAAGATCAGCGTTTCATTCGATGTATGAATAAGGCACAATGCCGGGCTGCCAAATCCTTTGCCTTTGCAAGGGATTTCAGGTGTCTTTGGCTAACAAAAGCGGTGCAATATGCAAGTGTTTATTATGCGTCACGGTGATGCGGCTCTGAATGCTGCAAGTGACTCAGTACGCCCTCTGACGGAGTGCGGCTGTGATGAGTCACGATTGATGGCAGCCTGGCTGAAAAGTCAGGCATCAAGTATTGAGAGAGTTCTGGTCAGCCCTTATTTACGTGCAGAGCAAACCTTAGCTGTCGTCGGTGAAGAACTGTCGTTTGCGGGTCAGACCGATATTCTGCCAGAGCTGACGCCAGGGGGTGATGCCGATAGAGTCGCTGACTATCTGAATATGCTCGCGGCTGAAGGTGTGTCGTCGGTACTGGTCATTTCACACCTGCCTTTAGTGGGTTATCTGGTGTCGGCACTATGCCCACAAGAATCCCCGCCGATGTTCTCCACTTCCGCGATAGCCAGCGTAACGCTTGATGCGCGGAGCGGGAAAGGGACGTTCAACTGGCAAAAAAGTCCCTGCCAGTTTAAAACAGAAAAAACAGTCTGATAAGTTAGCGAGGGAACGGTGTTTTCCTCTCTGTTAGCAAAAAAGTCGCTTTGGCGACTTTTTTCGTTTTTCAATCAGCGCTGTTAAAGGAGTTCGGGTGGCTGCCACTCTTCGACTTCAACCAGCACCAGCAACGCGGCATCGCCGCCATAGGTTTTAGGCGCCTGATGGAAAGCCATCACATGAGGGTGCTGTGCCAGCCAGAGGGGGGTCTGTTGCTTGAGAATATGCTTCCCATGCCCATGCATCACACAAGCACAAAACACATGCTCCCGGCGGCAGGCGGCAATTAATGCACCCAGCTCTTGTTTTGCTTGTTGCTGAGTCAAACCATGAAGATCGAGAAATAGGTCCGGGGAGTAATCACCACGGCGTATTTTTTTTAACTCAAAATGGCTGACATCGTCTCGTACATAGCGCGTCGGGCCTTCGGTGGCGAGGCGAGGCTGAAATTCGTCTGAAAAATAGTGGCTGGCATCGACCTGCTCCTGAAGCAGACGTTTCACGGGCACTTCAGTCACTTTTTTACGTACCGTACGATGGACAATCGTATCCTGAGTGAGTTTTTTAGTATCAGTCATCAGGCCCCGAAACAGGGATTCATCTTCTGAACTGAGCGGTGAGGACTTCTTCATATTTTCTTTTCTCGCATTCGTTTTACCCTCAGTTTACCCGTTTTCCGGCCTTGCAAGAAAGAAAACGATATATTCCAGGAAGGACATCGCATTATGAATGCTGATTTGTCACCGCCTTCATGGCAAACTAGCCGCTTATTATTGAACAAGCATGAGTCGCCTGCGGAGGGCAACATGGATAAAATTTTTGTCGATGAGGCAGTCAGTGAACTGCATACCATTCAGGATATGTTACGTTGGTCGGTGAGCCGCTTCAGTGCTGCCAACATTTGGTATGGTCACGGCACCGACAATCCGTGGGATGAAGCTGTTCAACTGGTGCTGCCAAGTCTCTATCTCCCGCTAGATATTCCAGAAGATATGCGTACTGCACGCCTGACTTCAAGCGAACGTCATCTTATTGTTGAGCGAGTCATTCGCCGGGTGAATGAGCGTATTCCCGTCGCTTATCTGACCAACAAAGCCTGGTTCTGTGGCCATGAGTTTTATGTTGATGAGCGTGTGCTGGTGCCACGTTCCCCAATCGGGGAACTGATTAATAATCACTTTGCCGGTCTTATCAATCATCAGCCGCGTCATATTCTGGATATGTGTACCGGGAGTGGTTGTATTGGTATCGCCTGTGCTTATGCCTTCCCTGAAGCAGATGTCGATGTCGTGGATATTTCAGTTGATGCCCTGGCCGTCACTGAGCACAACATCGCTGAACATTGCTTAGAAAATAACGTCACGCCAATGCGTTCCGACTTATTCCGCGACCTGCCAAAAATTCAGTACGATATCATCGTCACCAATCCTCCTTATGTTGATGCGGAAGATATGTCTGACTTACCGGGTGAATATCATTTTGAACCGGAACTGGGTCTGGCTGCTGGCAGTGATGGTCTGGAGCTGGCACGACGCATTCTGGGATGTGCGCCTGATTATCTTGCTGATGACGGCATCCTGATTTGTGAAGTCGGAAATAGCATGGTACATCTGATGGAACAGTACCCGGACGTGCCGTTTACCTGGCTTGAGTTTGATAAGGGTGGTGACGGTGTCTTTATGCTCACCAAGTCACAACTGATAGCTGCGCGTACCCATTTCAGCCGTTATCAGGATTAGACCCAATCAGGTCTGCGGACCTGAATAATAAAGACCGACAACAACGACACAACAACGACGACAACGGTAAGGAGCCGTGATGGCTGGCAATAGCATTGGACAAGTTTTTCGTGTAACGACATTTGGGGAATCTCACGGTATCGCGCTGGGCTGTATTGTTGACGGCGTCCCGCCGGGCATCAGCCTGACCGAGGCCGACTTGCAACACGATCTCGACAGGCGTCGCCCGGGGACCTCGCGCTATACCACACAGCGCCGTGAACCCGATCAGGTGAAGATCCTCTCCGGCGTATTTGAAGGAGTGACCACCGGTACCAGTATCGGTTTGCTGATTGAAAATACCGATCAGCGCTCACAGGATTACAGTGCTATCAAAGATGTCTTCCGTCCGGGTCATGCGGATTACACCTATGAGCAGAAATACGGTGTCCGTGACTATCGTGGCGGTGGTCGTTCTTCCGCGCGCGAAACCGCGATGCGCGTTGCTGCGGGTGCGATTGCTAAAAAATATCTCGAACAGCAGTTTGGGATTGTTATTCGCGGCTGCATGACGCAAATGGGCGATATTCCGTTAGAGATTAAAGACTGGAGTCAGGTCGAAAGTAATCCGTTCTTCTGCCCGGATCCAGACAAAATCGACGCTCTCGATGCCCTGATCCGTGAACTGAAAAAAGAAGGCGACTCGATCGGCGCAAAAATCACCGTCGTGGCTGACAATGTCCCGCCAGGGCTGGGTGAACCCGTCTTTGATCGTCTGGATGCTGATATTGCCCATGCCCTGATGAGTATCAATGCAGTAAAAGGCGTTGAAATTGGTGAAGGTTTTGCGGCGATTAATTTACGCGGTAGCCAGAACCGTGATGAGATAACCCAGCAAGGTTTCCAGAGTAATCATGCCGGCGGTATTCTCGGTGGGATCAGCAGTGGACAGCAAATTGTTGCCCATATGGCTCTTAAACCGACTTCCAGTATCACTGTGCCGGGTAAGACCATTAACCGTCAGGGTGAAGAGATAGAGATGATCACCCGCGGCCGTCACGATCCTTGTGTCGGTATTCGTGCTGTACCGATTGCCGAAGCGATGCTGGCTATTGTACTGATGGATCATCTACTGCGTCAGCGGGCACAGAACGCAGATGTTAATTGCACACTCCCACGCTGGAGAGGGAATGAATAAAATCCTGACCGGATTACTGATGCTGGCTGCCAGTGTTCAAACCCTGGCGGCAACGCCATGGCAAAAAATCGAACATCCGGTTAACGGCAGTGCTCAGTCGATAGGTGGCTTTTCAAATGGCTGTATCGTCGGGGCTCATGGCCTGCCGCTTGAGGACGCTCACTATCAGGTGATGCGTCCCGATCAGCGTCGTTATTTTGGTCATCCGGATTTAGTGGCATTTATTCAGCGACTCAGTCAGCAGGCCCGTCTGGAAACAGGCGGAACCTTACTGGTGGGGGATATGGGAATGCCGGCCGGAGGACGTTTTAGCTCCGGCCACGCCAGTCACCAGACCGGACTGGACGTGGATATTTTTTTACAGCTGCCGAAAAAACGCTGGACCTCTGCCCAGTTATTACGCCCGGCTGCGATTGATTTAGTCGCGCCGAATGGTAAGCGTGTGGTTCCTGCTTTGTGGAAGCCTGAAATCGATAGTCTGATCAAACTGGCAGCCAAAGATCCCGAAGTGACGCGAATTTTTGTCAACCCGGCTATCAAACAACAACTTTGTCTGGATGCCGGAGCTGACCGTGACTGGTTACACAAAGTGCGTCCGTGGTTCGCACATCGTGCCCATATGCATGTCCGTTTACGTTGCCCGGCAAACAGCTTTGAATGCCTGGAGCAGGCAGAACCGCCAGCAGGTGACGGCTGCGGGGCTGAATTACAAAGTTGGTTTGCGCCACCCGCTCCAGGGAGTTCATCTTCTAAACCGACCACGCCACCTCCTTTACCGGCTTCCTGTCAGGCCTTACTGGATGAACACGTTCTATAACGGATAAATTAATGGAATGGTTTATTGTTTCCCCTACAATGCTGGGCGTGCTGTTTATCGTCGCCATGCTGGCAGGGTTTATTGATGCTCTGGCCGGGGGCGGTGGGCTACTAACCGTTCCGGCATTGCTGGCGGCGGGTATGTCTCCTGCCGAGGCTCTGGCGACCAATAAACTCCAGGCTTGTGGCGGCTCTATCTCCGCTTCTCTCTATTTTCTGCGTCGTAAAGCCGTCAGTCTTGCCGATCAGAAGCTCAATATTCTGATGACGTTTATTGGCTCTGTCAGTGGGGCACTATTAGTGCAACACATTGAGTCTGATATTCTGCGCCAGATTTTGCCGGTACTGGTGATTGGCATTGGCCTTTACTTCTTACTGATGCCTAAGCTTGGGGAAGAAGACCGACATCGCCGTCTTCATGGTCTGCCGTTTGCGCTGGTTGCTGGCGGTTGCGTCGGTTTTTATGATGGTTTCTTTGGCCCAGGGGCGGGTTCTTTCTATACCCTGGCGTTTGTCACTCTGTGTGGTTTTAACCTTGCGAAGTCAACGGCGCATGCCAAAGTGCTGAATGCCACCTCAAATATCGGTGGTTTATTGCTATTTATGATTAGCGGTAAAGTCGTCTGGGGCATGGGCCTGGTGATGCTTTTTGGACAAATAATTGGCGCGCGTCTCGGATCGCGTCTGGTACTGAGTAAAGGGCAACAATTAATCCGACCTATGATCGTTATCGTCTCGGCAGTGATGAGTATGAAGCTACTCTATGACAGTCACGGGGCCGATATTCTTCGTTGGTTAGGCATGTCCTGAGTGGAAAAAATTATGACTAACAACCATCATTATCAGGAACTTGTCGAAATATTCGACCGTTGTTTCCTGGATGAATTTAATACCCGGTTGATTAAGGGTGATGATGAGCCTATCTATCTGCCCGCAGATGATGAACATCCTTTTAACCGTATTGTTTTTGCCCACGGCTATTATGCCAGCGGTATGCACGAAATATCGCACTGGTGCATTGCCGGGCATGAACGGCGTAAGTTAGTTGATTTTGGTTACTGGTATTGCCCGGACGGGCGAGATGCCCTGACTCAAAGTCAGTTTGAAGATGTCGAAGTGAAACCTCAGGCGCTTGAGTGGTTACTCTGCGTAGCCGCAGGTTTTCCTTTCAATGTCAGTTGCGATAACTTAAGCGGTGATGTGGAGCCGGATCGTATCGCTTTTCAGCGTAGGGTCCACGGTCAGGTGATGCACTATCTTGAACAGGGTATTCCTGAGCGTCCGGCAAGACTGATAGGCGCTCTGAGAGAGTATTATCATGTTCCGCCGCTGACCGCAGAGCAGTTTCCCTGGCCTGAAGATTTATAGCCCAGTTTCATTAAAATTATTCTTAATAATCAGTAAAGAGGAAGTAACATGCTCGCGGAGTTTGAGTCACATATTCTGGCGTCCATTGACGGTATGGTTGAACATGGCACTGATGATGAGTTATTTGCTGGCGGTTATTTACGCGGCCATTTGACCCTTTCTGTCTCAGAGCTGGAGTTCGGCGAAGACCACTCCCACGAAGCGCTTCATCGTCAGGTCACGCAAAGTCTGGAAAAGGCAATCAGTGCGGGCGAGCTGTCTCCCCGGGATCAGGTTCTGGTGCTTGAAATGTGGGACAAGCTTTATTCCCAGGCTAAAGATTCATGATATCAGGCCCGTTTCCGCCTGGCGGAAACGGGCCTCTTAGTTATAACGGCGAAGGCGAATAATGCCGGGTCGCCACCACCGCTTTTCCTTTCAGTAATTTTCTTATCCACAAGCGATTGGGATTAAGTGCCTCCAGGGTACTGGCATCCATCGGGATCGGCTCTTCGCTCATTTGTGCGGCCAGGATCTCGGCACTGAGTGGCGCGCTACATAATCCGCGCGATCCCAGGGCGGCAAGCATAAACAGATTCGCATAGACCGGGGCAGGCCCTGCACTGTCAGGTGTTTCGGCGAGCGTTGCGTATTGAGTCAGAATCGCCTCATAGTTGGGGACATTTCCGACCATCGGCAGATGATCGCGAGTGGCACAACGCACACCGCACCGGGCCTCGTTACTGGAAACGTCAATCGTTTTCGGCCAGTCGGCATCAGGCAGGCAGTCAATCAGACGCTGACGATTATGCTGCTGATCTTCCTGATTAAAAACCATTTCTTCCCGTCCACGATGATAGCTGGCACCGATACAGTGATGCTGGTTTTCAGGATTAACCGGGGTGAGGTAGCCGTCGTAACACAGTACCTGGCGCAACGCACCCAGCGTGGCATTCGTCGGAATATGGCTGACTTGTCCTCCCACCGCATAGACCGGGAGTTCGCGGGTCTGCGAAAAATGGTTAATTTTATGACCATTTGCCAGCACCACTACCTGGTGTTGACGCGGGGACTGGCTGGCAAAGGTTAACTGCCAGTCGGATGAGGTTTGTTTCAGGTCGATAACATCATGGTTATAGAATACTTTCAGCCCCTGCTGCTGGGCTAATTCCAGCGTCAGCGCGGTAAGCTGAGCGGGATACAGCCAGCCACCTTGCGGATAGCTAATACCATCACAATCGGTAGGCACACCACAGGTCTCGGCTATGGTGCCGGCATCAACCTCAAAGGCGATGGACGGCGGCAAATTGAGACTGAGCATTTGTGCTATTTTATGCGCACTTTTGTCGTCCCAGGCGAGCTGTGTGACACCACACCAGTCATGATCAAAACTGACTGGCAGGCTGTCGTAGACTCGACGGGCAAAAGTAAAAGCGGCAGGGAAAAAATGCGCCAAAGCGGCATCGTGGGCACTTAATAATGGATACAGCGCGCCCTGGCGATTACCTGAAGCCCCCAGAGCTGGAGCCTCGTCTGCACAATATAATGTCACATCCCAGCCCCGGCGTATTAACGCCAGTGACAGTAAGGCACTGGCAACGCCTCCGCCTATCAGGGCCACTTCGCGCTGCTGGCTGCCTGAACGCGCATACCAGGGAGTCCGTAAGGTTTGTGGCAGGGATTGTGTCATTTCGCCCACCAGCATGGAGCGTTTAGGGCCAAAGCCTTTACTTTTTGCCATGCTAAACCCGGCCTGCTGTAAACCCCGGCGGACAAAACCTGCCGCCGTAAAAGTCGCAAGGGTACAGCCAGGACGCGCCAGGCGGGCCATCATCTGAAACAGTTCCTGAGTCCACATATCCGGGTTTTTTGCTGGCGCAAAACCGTCGAGGAACCAGGCATCAACTTGTTGATTTAGCTGGTCTCCAAGCTGTGGACCCAGTTCATTGATATCTCCCAGCCACAAATCCAGCGTCACTCGACCATTGGCCAGTAATAGCCGATGGCAGCCAGCGATAGCATCAGGCCACTGTTGCTGTAGTTCGCTCGCATAAGGGGCCAGGGTCGGCCAGTGCTGCTGCGCCAGGGTTAAGTCAGCCACCGTCAGCGGAAATTTTTCAAAACTGATGAAATGGAGCCGTTTTAGCGTCGCTTCTGGTTGTTTCTCGATAAAATCATCAAATTCCTGCCACAACGCCAGAAAATTCAGACCGGTACCAAAACCACTTTCTGCAACAACGAATAAAGACTGGTTATGGTGGGTAAAACGTTCCGGTAGTTTGTTGCCGCCAAGAAAGACATAACGCGTCTCTTCCAGCCCACTATCATTGGAAAAATAGATGTCATCAAAATCTCGAGATACAGGTGTACCTTCTTCATTGAAACCAAGATTGGCGGGCTGTATTGGGGCGTATTTCACGTAAGTTACTCGTCTGGCGGGTGGAATAAGAATAATAGCGAGCGATGTCAAGCGGTGCAAATTTCTGAATAATCTGGCTGATCGGACTTGTTCGGCGTACAACTGTACGCTATTGTGCTCAACGAAATCCTACATACTTAAGCAGTGAAAGAGGTATTTGAATGAAACGTGCAGTGATTACTGGCCTGGGCATCGTTTCCAGCATCGGTAATAACCAGCAGGAAGTCCTGGCATCTTTGCGTGAAGGACGCTCAGGGATCACCTTCTCTCAGGAGTTAAAAGACTCCGGCATGCGTAGCCATGTGTGGGGGAATGTTAAACTGGACACGACCGGTCTCATCGATCGCAAAGTTGTGCGTTTCATGAGTGATGCATCTATCTATGCTTACTTATCCATGGAGCAGGCAATCCAGGATGCGGGCTTAAGCACCGAAGCGTATCAGAACAACCCGCGCGTTGGTCTGATTGCCGGTTCTGGCGGTGGTTCCCCACGCTTCCAGGTCTTTGGCGCTGATGCAATGCGTAGCCCTCGTGGTCTGAAAGCTGTGGGCCCGTATGTCGTGACTAAAGCGATGGGTTCCGGTGTTTCTGCCTGTCTGGCAACGCCGTTTAAAATCCACGGAGTGAACTATTCAATCAGTTCGGCTTGCGCAACCTCATCCCACTGTATTGGTAACGCGGTTGAGCAGATCCAACTGGGTAAACAAGACATCGTATTTGCTGGTGGCGGCGAAGAGCTGTGCTGGGAAATGGCTTGTGAGTTTGATGCCATGGGTGCCTTGTCAACCAAATACAATGACTCCCCAGAAAAAGCATCCCGTACTTATGATGCGAACCGTGATGGTTTCGTTATCGCAGGCGGCGGTGGCATGGTTGTGGTTGAAGAACTGGAGCATGCTCTGGCTCGTGGGGCTCATATCTATGCAGAAATCGTTGGTTACGGCGCGACTTCTGACGGTGCTGATATGGTTGCTCCATCAGGCGAAGGCGCAGTACGTTGCATGAAAATGGCAATGCACGGTGTTGATACCCCGATTGACTACCTCAACACCCACGGCACTTCTACACCTGTCGGCGATGTTAAAGAGCTGGGCGCTATTCGTGAAGTCTTTGGCGATGCCTCACCTTCTATGTCTGCAACTAAGGCAATGACGGGTCACTCTCTGGGTGCCGCAGGCGTTCAGGAAGCCATCTACAGCTTACTAATGCTGGAACATGGTTTTATCGCGCCAAGCATCAATATTGATGAGCTGGACGAAAAGGCTGTTGGCCTGAATATCGTGACAAAAGCGACTGACGCAACACTGAAAACAGTGATGTCTAACAGCTTTGGTTTCGGTGGCACCAATGCCACACTGGTGATGCGTAAACTTGACGCATAATCATCGTTAAGCCATAAGAAGTAGGGCGCCAGAGCCAGGGCGCCCTTTTTTTTTATCCCACCCGCGTTGATTATCCGGCAGTGAAAAAGATCTCTCAGGCACAAAAAAGCGAGTCGGGAGGCGGATCATCATGGCGGAAACGCTGCTGTTATTCATCCGCCGACGGGTATTTTCCCCTGGCACTCATTGATACTGCGGCGGAAATCCTCCATAAATTACGCACAGACTTCATTCTGGAAACAGCCGGCCAAGTCGCCGAAAACGTTATCCTTGAATCTTTAGTGGTGAAGCGGTGATCGATGGACGGAAGACGCCAAAAACTTCTATATACATCATGGCCTCACACCATTACAAACTGAGCAGCGAACATTATTTCTTAAACTTCCCCTATGAGTAAAACCGTTACATAAACAGCTCTCCTGTTTCTATATCCCGTCATAGATGGAAGGCTACACGCTTACCCGTAGGCAATGTAATATCAATACTTAATTCCCCTCCCAAAGCAGCAACATAACGCTTCAGCGTTGAGAGTCGCGGATCATGGTCGGCATTTTCAATACGTGCAATAGCGGGCTGTTGAACTCCCATAGCGACTGCCAGTTCTGTCTGTGACATATCCAGTTCATCTCGTAACTGGCTCAGGGCCAGTTTGATACTTGCCTTTTCTACGCGTTCTTCAACCCGTGCCTGCATTTCCGGACTTTCTTTTGCTAACAACTCTCTGTAAGTCGCCATGATTATTTCTCCAAATTATCCAGATGATGTCTGTACTCGATATCAGCTAATCGGATCATATCTTTATAAAAACGTTTCTCATTAATCCCAGTTTTGTCGCCAGCACATAACACGATTGCACGGCGTTTTGGGTCGAATGCAAAAAAGGCTCTAATTGGGTCGCCTGCATGTTGGATCCGCAATTCCTTCATATTGGGAAACGCTGATCCATAAAGCGTATCAATGTAAGGCCTGCCAAGATTAGGGCCAAACTTCTCTAATATCCCCATCGCCTCATACACCGATTCCCTGAGCGCGTCATCCTGGACAAGAAACCATTCGTCAAAACACTCCGTCGTAATGACATTCCACATATAAACTCCATAACTAATTCGTTATAAAAGACAATATAACACATTCGTTATATTATCAATTCATACTTCAGGTTTTCAGACTGTTGTTCTTCTCATGAACGTCATATCTAAAAATTGACTGATTGCTATCAGATAACCCTCTGTAAACTTAAATCAATACGGGCGTGTATTCTTGCCGTTTCAGATTCAGGACTAAGATGGATTCTGTTCCATTAAGGTCTGGCCTGGTAATGTTTTGGTTTTATTGACGAGGTTTTCTGACCCTATCTCTCATTCGAAATGCCTTCAGTCGTCGGCATTGTTCCCTCCCTTTATGACCTTGTTTCCATTTACAAAATATTGACACTTTGTCCTTACCCGGGCACTATTCGCTTCCTCCATTGTCTTTTGATAATGCGTAAGCGTTTAACGTGAACCAACGCACCTTTAATCTGCTAGCTCAGAAGAGAGGGCGTGGTCTTTTCTCGCCTGACTCTACTTAAATGGAGTAGGTTTTATGCCTGTCGAGTCCCAATCCTGTTTGAAAACGTCGAAATCATCCAGTATCTCGCTTTTTCGCATCGCTTTTAGCGTATTTATTGTTTTCCTGACCGTGGGCCTTCCGCTGCCGGTTATTCCGCTGTTTGTTCATCAAGAGCTTGGCTACGGTAATACCATGGTGGGTATTGCTGTGGGTATTCAGTTTCTAGCCACCGTGCTGACCCGAGGTTATGCAGGCCGTCTGGCTGACCAGTTCGGCGCGAAACGTTCGGTCATGCAAGGCATGTTTGCCTGTGGTCTGGCGGGAGGCGCTTATCTTCTGGCTGCTTTACTGCCTGTCAGTCCTGAAGCCAAATTTGGCATTCTAATAATAGGGCGTCTGATCCTCGGATTTGGTGAAAGTCAGTTACTGACTGGCAACCTGACCTGGGGGTTGGGATTAGTCGGGCCAGACCGTTCCGGTAAAGTGATGTCCTGGAACGGCATTGCGATTTATGGCGCATTCGCCGTCGGCGCACCTTTAGGTTTACTGCTAAACCATCAGTGGGGATTTGTCGCGCTTGGCGTGACAACCTTGCTGTTACCGCTGTTTGCCTTACTGTTTAACGCCACCGTCAGAAAGGTTCCGGCTCATAAAGGATCGCGTCCTTCACTGTTAAAAGTGGTCGGCCTTATCTGGCAGCCGGGTGTGGGGCTGGCTCTGCAAGGGGTTGGATTTGCGGTTATTGGTACTTTTGTTTCACTCTATTTTGCCGCGAATAACTGGGCCTGGGCAGGGCTGACTTTAACCGCTTTTGGCGGCGCTTTTGTGCTGGTACGCATCCTGTTTGGCTGGATGCCGGACAGTTATGGCGGCGTCAAAGTGGCTATTTTTTCAATGCTGGTTGAAACCATCGGGCTGGTTTTACTGTGGCAGGCGCCAGGGGCTGGAATCGCACTCCTTGGTGCAGCACTCACGGGTTGTGGTTGTTCTTTAATTTTTCCGGCTCTCGGAGTCGAGGTAGTGAAGCGCGTTCCACCCCAGGTTCGTGGAACGGCACTGGGGGGCTATGCGGCATTCCAGGATATTTCATACGGGATAAGTGGCCCGTTAACTGGAATTCTCGCCACCGCTTATGGTTACTCTTCGGTATTTTTAACCGCCGCCATTGCCGCGTTACTGGGCGTATTTGTTACCCTGATTTCCTTTCGGAAATAGTTTTTATCCCCGCGTTAAGCGGGGATCTTCGATTAAAACAGGATCCACAACACCACAATAGCGACCAGCACCGCAATCACTGCGGTTGAGCTACGGGTACTGATATTTTTAATCGACTCCATGGCGCCTGCCAGCAGTGGACTGACAATCGATTTGATATCCCTGACTTCGATAACGCCTGCCTGACGTTCGCTGCGGCTAAACAGAATTTGCGTCAAAATATCCTGCACCTGGAATGGCGTCAGAATGGTTTGTGGCGTTACCTGGAAACGTTGCTGGCTGTAATCCGCTATCCATTCACGCTCCGGCTCGCTCAGCGGTTGTTTAAGTGCCGCCTGAACGGTCTCCAGAGTCGGTGCAGGATGCTGGCTCAGGGTATGTTGAGCCTGTAACCAGTTCGACAGCGGAGCAAAGAGTTTGCCCGGAATAGGTTCTCCCGGTTTCAGATTGACCTGTTCAAGCAGGTTTTGCCAGATTTGCGTGTCCGGCTTCCCGGTGACTGTTGCCAGTTTACTGACCCACTGATTGAGAATATTTTGCTCAGTCGGCTGAAGCAGACTGTCAATGACGGGCGTATTCTGCGGCTGTAGAGCCGGGGAGGGCGACGGTAGCGCACTGGGTTGATTATGCTGCACCAGTGTCAGCACCGTTTTTAGCTGGGCTGGCGTTAACTGGCTTAGTGCCGTCTGACCAAACTGCTGACGAATAAAATCACTGACCAATTGACGGTTATTACCCTGCGGCAGTAATTCCGTCAGCTGATGAATCATCTGGCGAGTGGCCGGGGTATTTTGTACCTGGCTTAAACGTTGATTAAGATTTTGTTCGGCTGCAGGAAAGTGTCGCGAAAGCAGGGGAGTCTCAGCCTTTAATTTCAGATCCTGCTTTAAGCCCGTCCAGACGTCGGCGGGTTGTTGCTGGTTTAAGGCGACAATACGCGTAATTAATCGCTCCAGTACCGTGCGTTGTACTGAAGAAAGTGGCGATTCGCCAACTAATTTTGTCGGGGGCTGTGGTTCCCCCGGAGGACGCGGTGTTGCCCCCTGGATGGGTTGCATTATCAATTAATCCTTAAACTTACTTTCAAGACGACAAAACATTACCATCCAGCCCATTGTCCGGACGCAAGATTATGGCACACTATTCGGCCTTATCTTGACGATTAACAGACAGGTAATCACGTGAAGATCCTTGTTGATGAAAATATGCCTTATGCCCGTGATTTATTTAGCCGTTTGGGCGAGGTTAAAGCGGTCCCCGGTCGACCTATTCCGCTGACAGAACTCAGTGATGCCGACGCACTGATGGTGCGTTCAGTCACTAAAGTCAACCGCACCTTGCTAGAGGGAAAACCGGTCAAATTTGTCGGTACTGCGACGGCGGGCACTGATCATATTGATGAAGACTATTTACAGCAAGCTGGAGTGGCATTTTCTGCCGCACCGGGCTGCAATGCGATTGCCGTCGTGGAGTATGTATTTTCTGCTCTGCTGATGCTCGCTGAGCGCGATGGTTTCACTCTGACGGATCGTACGGTGGGCATTGTCGGTGTCGGTAATGTTGGCTCTCGTCTGCAGGCTCGACTTAATGCCTGGGGCGTCAAAACGTTACTTTGCGATCCACCGCGTGCTGACCGGGGCGACAGCGAAGATTTCCATTCCCTGGAGTCGCTGGTTCAGGAAGCGGATATTCTGACATTCCATACTCCGCTATATCTCGACGGGCCTTATAAGACGCTTCACCTCGCTTCCCAGAGCCTTATCAGTCGATTAAAACCCGGTACGATTTTGATTAATGCCTGCCGCGGAGAGGTGGTGGATAATGACGCCTTGCTGCACTGTCTGGCACAGGGACAAAAACTCAGTACGGTACTGGATGTCTGGGAACCCGAACCGGAGCTTAATGTTGAGTTGCTGAATCGGGTTGATATCGGTACCGCCCATATCGCAGGCTACACTCTGGAAGGTAAAGCGCGCGGAACGACCCAGGTATTTGAAGCTTTCAGTGAGTTTATCGGCCAGCCACAACAGATCCCGCTGGAGACCTTGCTGCCCGCGGCGGATATCGGCTCGGTTTCATTAACAGGAATATTGAATCAAGCGATACTCAAAAGACTGGTTCATCTGGTGTATGATGTCCGCCGCGATGATGCCCTGCTACGGAGTGTAGCCGGGGTGGCGGGTGAATTTGATAAACTCAGAAAGCACTATGCGGAGCGTCGGGAGTGGTCATCACTGTGTGTAGACTGTAGTGATGCGGATACCGCAACCCTTTTGCAAGCATTAGGCTTTAGTGCTGTTTATCAGGCCCGGATCTAAGCGCAATCTTCTTGCCCCCAGAGTAATGGCTTTGGGGTGCTGTTTTTTTTCTGGAGTAAATCAACATGTCTGAAGGCTGGAATATTGCCATTTTAGGTGCCACGGGTGCCGTTGGCTCTGCGTTGCTTGAACTGCTGGCTGAACGTCAGTTCCCAGTAGGTGAGTTATACGCTCTGGCACGCAGTGAAAGTGCAGGTGAGAATCTGCGTTATGAAGGTAAAACCATTAAGGTTCAGGACGCCGCAGAATTTGACTGGACTCAGGCCCAGCTGGCCTTTTTCGTCGCCGGCGCGCAAGCCTCAGCTGACTATGTTGAAGACGCAACCAATGCCGGTTGCCTGGTTATCGACTCCAGTGGCTTATTTGCCATGGAGCATGATGTACCGCTGGTGGTTCCGGATGTTAATCCGCAGGTGCTGAGTGAATACCGTAATCGCTATCTGGTGGCTGTCGCCGATAGTCTGACCAGTCAATTATTGAATGCATTGAACCCTCTTATAGAAATAGGGGGACTGTCACGCATTCAAGTCACCAACCTGTTGTCTGTTTCCGCAGAGGGTAAAGCCGCAGTTGATGCTTTAGCCGGACAAAGCGCTCGTCTGCTGAATGGTATCCCGGTTGAAGAAGATGACTACTTCGGTCGTCAGCTCGCTTTCAATCTATTACCGATGGTTCCTGATGCAGAGGGCAGTGTGAGTCGAGAGCGTCGTCTGGTTAACGAAGTTCGTAAGGTGCTACAGGATGAAGGATTGCCTGTCTCTGCCAGCATGATCCGTTCTCCGGTGTTTTATGGCCATGCCCAGATGGTGAGTTTTGAGGCCTTGCGCCCACTGGCAGAAGAAGAGGCGCGTGATGCCTTTACTCAGGCAGAAGAGATCGAACTTTCTGAAGCCAGCGATTTCCCAACTCAAGTTGCTGATGCTTCAGGCCAGGGCCATCTTTCTGTGGGATGTGTGCAGAATGACTATGGCATCCCGTCCCAGATCCAGTTCTGGTCAGTGGCTGATAATGTCCGTTTTGGTGGCGCATTAATGGCGATAAAAACGGCAGAGAAACTGGTCCAGGAGTATATGTACTGATGTCCGATGTGCTAAGCGACAGTCCGCTGTATAAAATCGCGCTCGGCATTGAGTACGACGGCAGTAAATATTATGGCTGGCAGCGCCAGAATGAAGTTCGTAGTGTTCAGGAAAAGCTAGAGAAGGCACTTTCCCAGGTTGCCAATGAGCCTGTGAACGTGTTTTGTGCTGGCCGCACCGATGCTGGGGTGCATGCCACCGGGCAGGTTGTGCATTTTGAAACCCATGCCGAGCGTAAAGATGCCGCCTGGACACTGGGCGTTAATGCAAACTTACCGGGTGATATCGCCGTACGCTGGGTAAAACATGTGGATCAGGAGTTTCACGCGCGCTTTAGTGCCACTGCCCGTCGCTATCGCTATGTGATTTATAACCACCGTTTGCGTCCGGCGATTTTGCAACAAGGTGTGACTCATTATCATTTCCCGCTGGATGCAGACAAAATGCACCGTGCTGCCCAGAGTCTGCTAGGGGAAAATGATTTTACCTCATTTCGCGCGATGCAATGCCAGTCACGCACTCCCTGGCGTAACCTGTCACAGATAACCGTGACGCGTTATGGTGCTTATATCGTTGTGGAAATTAAAGCCAACGCTTTTGTGCACCATATGGTGCGCAATATTGTCGGTAGTTTGCTGGAAATTGGTTGTGGTCATCAGGGTGAAACCTGGATGGCTGAATTACTGGCGGTAAAAGATCGCACTAAAGCAGCAGCCACTGCGAAAGCAGAAGGGCTGTACTTGGTGTCGGTGGATTATCCGGAACGTTTTGCTTTGCCGCAGCTTCCTGCTGGGCCTCTCTTTTTAACTGACTAATGTAATCCTGGAACCGACCCGATGATGGATTTTATTTATCTTGTTATAGATTTTATTTTACATATCGATGCACATTTAGCTGAGTTAGTCGCAGAATACGGTATTTGGGTTTACGCGATATTGTTCCTTATTTTATTCTGTGAAACAGGGCTTATCGTAACGCCGTTTCTGCCTGGCGATTCGTTACTATTTGTTGCTGGTGCCATTGCTTCATTGCCGACAAATGATTTGAATGTACACTTGATGGTTGTCGTGATGATAACGGCTGCTATTATCGGGGATGCGGTTAACTACACTATCGGTCGACTTTTTGGTGAACGATTATTCAGTAATCCGAATTCAAAAATCTTCCGTCGTAGCTATCTTGATAAAACCCATGCATTTTACGAGCGTCATGGTGGAAAAACGATTATTCTTGCGCGTTTCGTACCCATAGTGCGAACCTTTGCGCCTTTTGTCGCCGGTATGGGGCATATGAGCTATCGTCGCTTTGCTTTCTATAACGTGACAGGCGCCTTTATCTGGGTTTTACTGTTCACTTATGCAGGTTATCTGTTTGGAAACTTACCGATAATACAAGAAAACCTGAAACTGTTGATTGTGGGTATCATTGTGCTGTCGATTTTGCCTGGCGTAATTGAAATTATTCGCCATAAACGCGCAGCCGCTAAGCAATCAAAATCATAGATGACAGCGGTCCGAGCACTTTTTTATCCAAAGTCTCGTGCCGTTGTGTTTTAATGAATCCCATTTATGGTCTGAGACAGAACGCTGTCTTAGAAAAACTGGCATCGACCAGGTGCGAGCAGAAGGTCATCAATGAGCTGGATTGAACGAATTCTTAATAAAAGTAACATTACTCCAACCCGTAGAGCGAACATCCCTGAAGGGGTGTGGACCAAGTGCGATAGCTGTGGGCAGGTTTTATACCGTGCTGAGCTGGAGCGTAATCTTGGTGTCTGCCCTAAGTGTGACCACCATATGCGTATGGCGTCCCGGGCTCGTCTTGCCAGCCTGTTTGATCAAGGTTCAACGGTAGAACTGGGTAGTGAGCTTGAGCCAAAAGATGTCCTGAAGTTCAAGGACTCTAAAAAATACAAAGACAGACTGCTTTCCGCGCAGAAAGAAACCGGTGAAAAAGACGCTCTGGTTGCCATGAAAGGCACCTTATATAACATGCCCGTCGTCGCCGTTGCTTTTGAATTTGCCTTTATGGGCGGTTCAATGGGTTCTGTGGTCGGGGCGCGTTTTGTTCGTGCTGCCGAGCAGGCGCTGGAAGATAACTGTCCGCTGATCTGTTTTTCTGCATCCGGCGGCGCGCGTATGCAAGAAGCGCTGATGTCACTGATGCAGATGGCAAAAACCAGTGCTGCTCTGGCAAAACTGCAGGAACAGGGTCTGCCTTATATTTCGGTGTTAACTGACCCGACTATGGGTGGCGTTTCGGCAAGTTTCGCCATGCTGGGTGACTTAAATATTGCAGAGCCTAAAGCCTTAATCGGTTTTGCAGGTCCGCGCGTTATTGAGCAAACGGTCAGAGAAAAGTTACCAGCGGGCTTCCAGCGCAGTGAGTTCCTGATTGAAAAGGGTGCGATTGATATGATAATCCGTCGCCCTGAAATGCGTCACAAACTGGGCTGCCTGCTGGCTAAGTTTATGAATCTGCCAGCGCCTAGTCTTGACGCTCCGCGCGAGCCGATAGAGGTTCCGCCAGTGCCGGAACAGGGTCCAGAGGCCTGATTCAATACAAGGGCAGGCCTTCGGGTTCTGCCCTTTTTCTTGAACCCTTCCTGGCGGTATTCATTCATACAAAGACCGGTCACCTGACAGCCACTGAATATCTTCAGGGAATTGAATTAAAGCGCTTATCATGGAAAAACATCCGATTCCTCAGGCTGCGTCGCCTTTAGCGACGTGGCTGCACTATCTTGAAAATCTTCACTCTGCAGTGATTGAGCTGGGCCTTTCTCGGGTATCTAAAGTCGCAGCCGCCATGAATGTCTTAAAGCCAGCGCCAACCGTTTTTACTGTCGCGGGGACGAATGGCAAAGGCACCACCTGCCGGGTACTTGAAACTGCACTGATGGCAGCAGGATTTAAGGTTGGCGTTTATAGCTCACCACACTTGGTGCGTTATACTGAGCGCGTTCGTATTCAGGGTGAAGAGCTCCCTGAAGCCTGCCACACCGCCTCTTTTGCGGCCATTGAAGCCGCCCGGGAAGAGACTTCATTAACCTATTTTGAATTCGGTACGCTGTCTGCGTTGTTCTTGTTTAAACAACAGGAAGTCGATGTAGTGATACTGGAGGTCGGACTCGGCGGAAGGCTGGATGCCACTAATATTGTGGATGCAGATGTGGCTATTATCACCAGCATCGCACTCGATCATACCGACTGGTTAGGTCCGGACAGAGAAAGTATTGGTCGTGAGAAAGCCGGCGTTTTTCGCGGGGGTAAACCGGCGATAGTCGGCGAGCCGGACATGCCGCAGTCGATTGCGGATGTTGCCGCGGAAAAAGGGGCTAATCTGTTGCGCCGGGGCGTAGACTGGGACTATCAGTTGACGGGATCCCGCTGGACCTTCCGTGATGCTGATGGCGAGCTGTCTGAGTTACCCCTACCTCTGGTGCCGCAGCCGAATGCCGCTACGGCCGTTGCCGCTTTGCGGGCCTGTCAGTTAGAGGTGAGTGAAAGCGCTCTGCGCGTTGCGCTTGAGCAGGCAGCATTACCTGGACGTTTTCAGATAGTTTCTGAGTCTCCCCGTGTTATTCTGGACGTTGCCCATAACCCGCATGCCGCCAGTTACCTGGCCGGACGGCTTGCCGCACTGCCTCATGAAGGGCGTGTATTGGCGGTTATTGGCATGCTGCACGATAAAGATATTGCCGGTACGCTAGACTGTTTAGCACCTGTGGTAAACAGCTGGTACTGTGCGCCTCTGGAAGGGCCTCGTGGCGCCAGTGCTGAACAGCTGATACAACACTTGGGGCAAGGGCATCAGTTTAACCAGGTTGCTGACGCATGGCGCGCGGCGCTGGCTGATGCCGCAGTAGAAGATACCATCTTGGTCTGTGGTTCGTTTCACACAGTAGCCCACGTAATGGAAGAACTGGATACGAGGAAAACGGGTGGCGAGTAAGTTTCAAAATCGATTAGTTGGCACCATTATTCTGGTCGCGCTGGGCGTTATTGTGCTGCCCGGGCTGCTTGACGGGCAAAAAAAGTATTATCAGGATGAGTTTGCCTCGATTCCGTTAGTACCGAAACCCGGCGATAATGATGAGCCAGATATGCTGCCGCAAGTGAACCAGGCGTTGCCTGCACAACCACCGGAAGGCGCTGCTGCTGAAGTTCAGGCGGGGAGCGCGACACCTTCCGGATTAAGAGAGGCGGTTATGCAGCCTGAACTGGCCATCGCTAATAACGATGTCCCTGTCCCCCGTGAACGTCCGAAACCGGTCGAAAAACCGCAGCCAAAGCCGGTTGAAAATAAAACCGAAGCGCGGGTCGCTGAACCGGTGAAATCTGAACCTGTGGTGGAAAAACCGCCGGTCGGGCAGGCGTTTGTGGTGCAGGTCGGGGCATTAAAAAATGCCGATAAAGTGAATGAGATTGTCGCTAAGTTACGTCTGGCAGGCTACAAGGCTTATACCTTGCCATCAACGCCAGTACAAAACTCAGTGACACGTATTATGGTGGGGCCGGATGTCTCAAAAGAAAAGCTGAATTCTTCTTTAAATGAGCTCAAATCTCTTTCCGGTTTACCCGGGGCGTATGTGATGAGATACACACCTTAATTTAAGCTTTACGCACTGCGATGCGAGCTGTTTTTGGAATGGCGTTGAGGCTTTTTTCAACGCCATTATTTATTTATGCAGGGAAAGGAAATCCCTACGCAAACGTTTTCTTTTTCTGTTAGAATGCGCCCGAACCGGATGTCAGGGCGATTTATCGCGAGAATATTTCATGGTCTGGATAGATTACGCCATCATTGCAGTTATCGGCTTTTCTTGCCTGGTAAGTGTCGTTCGTGGCTTTGTCAGGGAAGCGTTATCGCTTGTGACGTGGGGATGTGCGTTCTTCGTTGCCAGCCAGTATTATCCTTATCTGTCAGTCTGGTTCACTGGCTTTGAAGATGAACTGATACGAAATGGAATAGCTATTGCGCTATTGTTTATTACAACGCTTGTCGTCGGTGCCATAGTGAATTATGTCATTAGTGCACTGGTAGAAAAAACCGGCCTGTCGGGTACAGACAGGGTGTTAGGAATCTGTTTTGGTGCGTTACGTGGAGTGTTAATCGTCTCCGCCATTCTGTTCTTTCTTGACTCATTTACCGGCTTTTCGAAAAGCGAAGAGTGGCAGCAGTCGCAGCTTATCCCACAATTCAGTTTTATCATCAGGTGGTTTTTTGATTACCTGCAAGGCTCGTCAAGTTTCTTGCCCCGCTAATCGTAGCGTGGGGGTTGTGGCTTAATGAGGAAAAGACAACATGTGCGGTATTGTTGGTATCGTCGGTTTCACACCGGTCAACCAGTCTATTTATGACGCCTTAACGGTGCTTCAGCACCGGGGCCAGGATGCCGCAGGCATCGTCACCATTGACTCCTTGAATTGCTTCCGACTGCGTAAAGCAAATGGTTTGGTGAGCGATGTATTTCAAGCTATTCATATGCAGCGCTTGCAGGGGAATATGGGTATTGGTCATGTCCGCTATCCGACCGCCGGTAGTTCCAGCGCTTCAGAAGCACAGCCTTTTTACGTTAACTCTCCTTACGGCATTACGCTGGCACATAACGGTAACTTAACCAATGCGCATGAGCTGCGTAAGAAGCTTTTTGAAGAGAAACGTCGCCATATCAATACGACTTCTGACTCTGAGATTCTGCTCAATATTTTTGCCAGCGAACTCGATAACTATCGTCACTATCCGCTAGAAGCTGACAATATCTTCTCTGCTGTTGCGGCAATGAATAGCCAAATCCGCGGCGCTTATGCCTGTGTGGCGATGATAATCGGCCACGGCATGGTTGCTTTCCGTGACGCGCATGGCATTCGTCCTCTGGTTATCGGTAAACGTGATCTGGATGATGGTCGTATAGAGTATATGGTGGCCTCTGAAAGCGTTGCCTTAGATACCCTTGGTTTTGAATTCCTGCGCGATATCGCACCAGGTGAAGCAGTCTATATCACTGAAAAAGGTGAGTTGTTTAGCCGCCTGTGTGCCGATAATCCAGTGAGCAATCCTTGCTTGTTTGAATACGTCTATTTTGCTCGCCCGGACTCGTTTATTGACAAAATTTCCGTCTATAGCGCCCGAGTGGAAATGGGTAAAAAATTAGGCGCGAAGATAGCGCGTGAGTGGGAAGATCTCGACATTGATGTCGTCATTCCAATTCCAGAAACCTCTTGCGACATCGCGCTGGAAATTGCCCATATACTCAATAAGCCTTACCGCCAGGGTTTTGTAAAAAACCGCTATGTTGGCCGTACCTTTATTATGCCGGGCCAGCAGTTACGTCGTAAATCTGTGCGCCGTAAACTGAATGCTAACCGGGCTGAGTTCCGCGGCAAGAACGTCTTGCTGGTGGACGATTCTATTGTTCGTGGCACCACCTCAGAGCAAATTATCGAAATGGCGCGTGAAGCCGGGGCGAAAAAAGTTTATCTCGTTTCAGCTGCGCCAGAAGTGCGTTTCCCTAACGTCTATGGCATCGATATGCCGAGCGCGAATGAACTGATCGCCCATGGTCGTGAAGTTGACGAAATCCGCCAGATAATCGGCGCGGATGGTCTGTTATTCCAGGACTTGGACGATCTTATTGACGCCGTTCGTATGGAAAACCCAGATATCACCGAGTTCGAGTGTTCGGTATTTAATGGTATTTACGTCACTAAAGATGTAGACCATAAATATCTCGAATATCTTGAGTCATTACGTAACGACGATTCTCAGGCGGTTGCCCGCCAGAATGAAGTCGAAAATTTGGAAATGCATAACGAAGGCTAATCGTTATGTTGTCCCGCTCAAACCCACAGTGTGATTACTGTGGGTTTTTTTTCACCACGAGAAACGTTGTACCCGCGCTCACTTCCCTGGATTTTGACTTATCTGTTCCACAGCCCGACAGATACCGGCGATAAGCGGTGAAATAACGGGCACAGCAAGTCTGGCCTTCAAACGCTCAGCGACCGTAGCCAGAGGGCCACCACCAATCACAATAGCTTCAGCCCCCTGACTGATGGCTAACAGAGAAGCGCTATGCAACTGTTGCTCCTGGCGTGGCAAATCGTTCATCAGCAAACTGGCATCATCCTCAGTAATAAATACACCCCGGCAGAGACCGGTGAGTTCCAGCTGGTCAATATAGTTCAGGATCGAGGCTTTTAAGGCTGGGGTCACTGTGACGACAGCGAAGGGACGTTGCCCCTCACTTGCCGCCAGCAGCGAAGCCTCGCCGATACCAATAGCCGGGACGGATATCTGCGATCGTAACTGCGAGAGTGCCGGATCGCCAAAAGCACCCACCACCACCGCATCCACCGATTGCGCGACCGCCATCCCGAGACGCTCAACTTCTCGTTTAGCGAGCAGAATATCCTGATCAGTGACTAACATTTCAGGCGTTTTTTCTGCGGTAATAACTTGAATAGTGAAGCCGTCAGGCAAGCAGGTTTCTGCCAGCTGACTCATCATTTCACTGGTTGCCACAGAGCTATTCGGATTGATCAGCGCAATTTTGTAACCTGTCATTATATGGCTCTATCGATTGAACGTTTAAAGGTCTCAGACGAGAACTGGATGGCGATAAGAAAAATGATATACATCCCCGCAATCATAGCAAAAAGTCCTGTTGTTCCCAGTAAATCAAACATCTTGCCGGCGGGGATTTGCATCAGTGCGCCGCCGATGGTGCCCATCGCTAAAATAAAGGAGGTCCCAAATCCGCGCATTTTGGTTGGGAATAACTCTGGTGCATAGACCCAGATGGTGGTGTTCAGGAGTAAGACACAAAACTGAAACAGTGCACCGGTCAGGAGAATAGTAGCGACGCTGTCAGTGAACGATCCAAAGGCAATAGCCGATATACAGGCCGCAATAGCGCCACAGGTCAGAATAATTTTTCTTGGAAAGTAGAAGGCTAAGGAAGACGCCGCCAGTGCGCCGAGCAGGCTTCCGCTCTGCATAATAATGGTAAACAGGAAACTTTTATTAATTGAATAGCCCTGCGAAACAAGAATGGTCGGCATTAAGGTGAGCAGTGCCAGTTGAGCACCAAACGTCATCCATGAAGCGATACCCACGGAAATTGTCGTTTTACGATAAGCGCCAGAAAATATCATCCGCCATGAATCGTTACGTTTAGTGCCAGTCTGGTGAGTGGTGGGTTGTTCATCGATATACTGAGAGACCGGAAACGTTTGATGAAGCAACTTACCGGCGGCCAGCATAGAAAGCACATGGTTGGCCTGTTTAATCTCCCCCTGACTGACCAGGTAGCGTGGCGTCTCTGGTATAAATCGGCGATAGAGGATAAGCAGCAACGCAGGCAGTACCAGACAGGCAAATAACCAGCGCCAGCTATCTTCACCAGGAAACAGATAGAACACCAGCAAAGCAAATGCGGGAGCCAGCATATTGCCTAAGCCACCTCCGCCAACATTGATAATTCCGACAGCAGTACCACGAAAGCGCGACGAACAAAATTCAGCCAGCAGCGTGACCGCGGTCGTTATCTCTCCGCCGAGCCCAAAACCGACGATCAGACGTCCGATAGCCAGGGTGGCATAGTTGGGTGCCAGAGCACAGAGAATAGCGCCCAGCGTAAAGAGCAGCAAATTAACATTCAGCATAAACCGACGGCCGAATCTGTCGGCAAAATAGCCTGATAATAAGCGTCCTGAGGCTGCTGAAATAAAGGTAATGGTATTCAGAAAACCAATATCGGTGGCGGTTAATCCCCATGACATCTGTAGCAGGGGGGCAATAAGACCGATTGCATTCTGTTCAAAGACATCAAACATGACGCCAATCACCACCATCAGGATTATCATCCGATGTGAGCGGGTCGTGCCTATATTATCGAGGGCGGTTTCTAATTGCCCCATTGAAGGATTGCCCTGCTGCGTTGTTGTTTCCGGGACTAAATGTGTCATAAACGGCTCCTGTCGCCACCAGTAGAGTGTGATATCGCTGTCTATGAAAAGCATTTTTCATGCCAATAATTAAAAGAAAATATATTTTCACTCAGTAGCAGACGTAAGCAACCGTCTGAGCCAGAAAAGAGAAGGTCAGAGAACGCGACGATAGCAGGAGTGCACAACGACAGAGCAGAGAGTGCACTTTCAGCGCACGATTGAGACTTCCAGCAGAGCGTCTACAGCTCCTTTAGATGGTCATGGGCTTGTTCAATTAAAGCCAGGCGCTGTTTACCTGATGCTGAAACACGCTGTATCACTCGGCTGGCGAGTATATGGGCGAGCATCATGGCGGCGACATGGTTGTCGATGGGGCCGGTAGATTTAGTTTCGCAGCGTAAAACCCAGTGAGCAGCGACCGGAACGTGACTGTAGTTATCGGTGATATAGAGGATCTTTACCCCTTGCTGGTGGGCCAGTCTGGCAAACTGTTCAGTCACCGGCTGGCTACGACGCAAGTCGAACACCACCAGCATATCGTTTTGATTAAGACCCGGTAAATATTCACCCAGAGTCTCACCCGCTCCTGGCAGGACATCGGCGCAGGGGATAACCTGGAGAAGCTGCCAGCGTAGATAAGAGGCAAAGTTATGATTATTGCGGGTTCCGAAAAAGCATACTCGCCGGGCCTGGATAATCGCGTCAGCAATATTACTGACCTCTTCCTCTGACAGACCTGACAACGTCTGGCGTAAGTTATTTTCTGCCAGTGACAGGGCGGCTTCCCAGCCATTTTGCTCTGTTGATTCGCCCGGTGCCGTAGTGGGTGTAACCTGGTTTTCGCTGCGAACATGCAGACGCGCTGCTTCGTAATTCTCGTAGCCTAAACGACGGATAAAACGACTGACTGTCGCATTGGATACACCGACCATCTCAGCAAGTTCTGACGCTGAATAAGCAGCAAAATCACCGGAAAAGCGCAGTACAAACTCGCCCAGGCGCTTTTCTGAAGGAGGCAGCAATGGCAAGATATGCCTGATGCGATGATTGAATGAGCGTGCTACAGGAAGTTCTTGTGGAGGAGGCAGTGCATCGTTATCAGGCATAAGTAGGTGGCTGTAAGGTTGCTTAACAGATAACTACCATCAGTAAATCATATTCACTGCTATTTCAAGTAGTAATTGGCTTCTGTTCTACCTTGAGACTCTGTTCTATGGAATTACTTTTATTACGGCACGGTAAGCCTGATATTGAAACTTCAACCGCTATCAAAGCGTGCGCTATGCAGGCCTGGATAGAACAATATGATGCGGCAGGTATCCTGGACTTGCCCGATACTTCAACCGTTGCTGCTGGTAATGAGCGGTTTATTGTCGCGAGCCCAATGCAACGGGCACGGGAGTCAGTGGCGGCTCTTGGGCTGGAGCCAGACAGGATTATCGACGCGCTCTGTGAAGCGCCCCTGCCAGCTTTTGATCTCCCCCTGTTAAAGTTAAACCCACTGACCTGGGCAACGCTATTCCGTCTTTTATGGATGGCGGGAGCCAGCGGTGGAGTAGAAAATTTTGCTTCAGTGAAGCGGCGTGCAAAGCATGTTGCTAGCGAGCTGACTCATCTGACAGAAACCCATGAGCAGGTATTAAGTGTCGGACATGGTTTTATGAATATTCTGGTGGCCAGAGAACTGCAGAAGGCGGGCTGGCAAAAGAAGAAGCTGGGGGCATCGGGATACTGGTCGGGTATAGTGCTGGTTCGTTGATAGTTCAGATATTCATGGCTGTTAATTTTTTTGGTTTTTTATAATGAAATATTTTATTTATGAGGTTGTTACAGGGCCTTCCAATAACCGAGCCACTGATGACACGATCAGTACCAAGATGTTTGAAGATTTTGAAAGAAAAACAGGGCGGCGGCATACCGCTGCGCGATTCAGGCCAACGGCTGAACGTTTAATTGATATTGCGGATAACGGACAGAAACTGCTAAAAAATGCCGCGGATAAGGGTCTGACTGAGTTCACGGAATGAGCATCAGGATTTTCAAGTCAGTACTGATCCGTCAGCAATATATAACCTGCCTAAGTCCAGAGTGTTGTTATGACGTTTTTTTGTTGGCTTACTGCACAAACAGATAAGTTACTGGCGTCTATTAACTCTATCATTCCATCAAACAATGGAATGATAGAAAGAGGTCGTTATGTTGTCTGCAATTGAGAAACCGCCATCCTGGCGCAGTTTGTTAACTGGAGCGAATGGTTTACGATCCCTGGTACTCTGCGGGGGCGTGGCGCTCCATGCCATTAATATTTATATCGTCACCACGATATTACCGACCGTGATTCAGGAAATTGGCGGGCTGACTTTCTACGCCTGGAACACCACTTTATTTGTCGCGGCCTCTATCGTTGGCTCTGCAATATCGGCAAAAGTGATTGAACGGCAGGGAGCCGCCAAAGCCTACCTGTTTGCTCTGCTATTATTCTCAGCTGGAGCCATACTTTGTGGCCTTGCCCCTGCAATGTCCATTTTACTGCTGGGACGTACCGTTCAGGGACTAGGGGGCGGTATTCTCTTTGCCCTTAGCTATGCGCTGATCCGAGTCGCGTTTAAGCCTGAACTATGGTCCAGAGCCATGGCCCTGGTATCAGGGATGTGGGGAATCGCTACGCTGTGTGGCCCGGCGATAGGGGGCATGTTTGCCCAAAGCGGTGAGTGGCGTATGGCCTTCTGGGCCCTGCTGCCGATTGTTGCGCTACTGGCACTGATTGTCTGGTGGCAGTTCCGTGATATGCCCGCCACGCCCGGGCAGAGAGATAAATTACCCTGGTTGATGATTTTATTGCTGGTACTGTCTGTGCTGTTTATCTCGGCGGCAGGGCTATCCGATAACAGGGTCTGGAATGGGCTAGGGATAGTACTGGGTCTGCTGCTGGGTTATATAATCACCCGACTCGATAATGGCCAGAAAACAGCGCGTTTATTGCCAACCGGGGCCTGGCAACTGACTCATGGAATGGGTTTGCTGTTTGCTACTATGGCGTTGCTGGTTTTTGGCCTGACGACAGAAATCTATGTGCCCTATTTTTTACAGGTTATCCACCAGATGAGTCCCCTGATGGCGGGTTACCTGACGGCTATCATGGCCGCAGGCTGGACGCTGGCCGCGCTTTCCAGTGCATCAGCGGGGAAACAGCGCTCACTGCAAATGATACGTATTGGACCTGTAGTGGTGCTGGTATCACTTATCGTACTGGCGGTGACTTTGCCGATAACAACGGGCGGGAAGGGTATTTTGTTCTGTTATGGTTTAGCGCTTTTGGGCGTGGGTTTTGGTATTGGCCTCGCCTGGCCTCATTTACTGACTCGCGTTTTCTCTTCAGCACCTGAGGGCGAGGAGACGCTGACTTCATCATCAGTCACCACGGTTCAGCTCTATGCCACAGCGCTGGCGGCGGCACTGGCTGGAGTCGTCACAAATGCTGCAGGGATTTCTGAGGTATCTGACTTACAAGGTGCTCAGTCAGCGGCTCGGGTGCTGTTTGGTCTGTTTGCGATTGCGCCTGCTTTAGCGGCCATGCTGGCATGGCGACTGGTGCATCAGACTAAAGTATAAGGATTTCCCTCTGGAATGGTGACGGTCAGTCGGGCTGCTCGGGGAAATGACAGGTTTCTGTCACTTCCCCAAGGGGAGTGTTAACATCAGCAACAGTTTATCTAATCAGGCTGTGAGTCACGATGAAGAAAACCGGAAGCCACCCGGCAGAATTAGAGGCTCTGGCGCAACTTGCCAGGGCAATGGCGCATCCTTACCGTCTTGCTTTACTGGAAGCGATTTTTCAGCGTGAAAGCTCAGTAGAGCAACTGGCAGAGCGCACCGGACTGACGGTGACCAATACTTCACAGCACTTGCAGCAATTACGACGGAGCGGTTTTGTTCTGTCCAGACGAGAAGGGAAGCAGGTGTTCTATCGAGCAGGAGAGGGACCAGTACCGGATCTGCTCTCTGCTCTGCATCATTTGTCGACCTGGCAACAGAATGAAATGCGGCAAATCGCCGAGGACAGTCTGTACCATCCGCACCCGTTGACTGGCGTTTCGATAGAGGCATTACTGGACCGAATTGCGCAGGGGGCATTATTACTGGATGTGCGATCTGTGGAAGATTACGCCCTGGGTCATCTACCCGGCGCGCTCAATATCCCGGTTGAGACACTGTCTGAGCATATCGACAAATTACCCCGGAACCAGGATATTCTGGCCTACTGTGGCGGGCGTTTCTGCGTCCTCTCGATAAAAGCAGTGGAGCTACTTCGGGAACAAGGTTTGAGTGCCGAGCGTGTAAGCGATGGCTTTCCTGGCTGGCAGGCTGCCGGGCTAGAGATAGAAACCTATACCCAAAATAATTCGAGTTGCTGGTAGGCGCCGAGTAAATCCGGGCGTAAGCATAGATAAACTCTGTGATTCGGCAGGATTATTGAGCGCAACGCCCAAGCAACTTGAAGTATGACGGGTAGATACCCTAAAGTCATTAAGCGTGGGTTGAGAGAATATAATAGATGAAAAGATTGATAGTCGGTATGTCCGGGGCCAGTGGTGCCATTTATGGCGTACGTTTACTTGAAGTGTTGCAGCAATTACCTGATGTCGAAAGCCATCTGGTGATGAGCCATGCTGCACGTCAGACCCTGGCGCTGGAAACTGATTATTCATTACGTGATGTGCAAGCGCTGGCTGATGTGGTGCATGACTCGCGTGATATCGCTGCCAGTATCTCTTCAGGTTCCTTTAAGACTACGGGTATGGCAGTGTTGCCTTGCTCAATAAAAACCTTATCCGGTATCGTCAATAGCTATACCGATGGTTTGTTAACTCGGGCGGCAGATGTGGTGCTGAAAGAACGCCGTCCTTTAGTGTTAGCGGTGCGTGAAACGCCGCTTCATTTGGGGCATTTGCGTCTGATGACCCAGGCCGCTGAGCTGGGGGCGATTATCATGCCACCGGTGCCCGCTTTTTATCATCGTCCGCAGTCGATTAACGATATTATTGACCAGACCGTCAATCGTATCCTTGATCAGTTTGATATCGAACTCCCCCATGATCTGTTTACCCGCTGGAACGGTGCCTAATCCTCTTGCCCTGATATGGTGCACCTTATCAGGGCGACTGCTTCATGGAGAATTGTGCTCCAGCTGACACTTTTAGAAGATTTTATCCCTCATCCACCATCATTCTCTTTTTTCCTGCCAGTGAAAGCTGCTATCTTTCATTTTGCTAGCATCGCTTTAACTATTTTATAACAAACAGACGGTTTCCTGATGCGCGAGGAAAATTGGCACGAAAACTGCAAATTTGTCTGCTAAAGCATTATCAAACAACAACACGCCACTTATAAGAAGCCAAACCTGAGGTATTGTATGAAGAAATCGGTTATTGCTCTGTCTTTGCTGCTCGGTCTTTCTAGCTCCTTCAGTGTTTTTGCCCAAGGGCAGTCGCTGCGTCTGGGAACGGATACGACCTACGCGCCGTTTTCATCCAAAGATGCAAAAGGGGAGTTCATTGGCTTTGATATCGACCTGGGGGATGAACTCTGTAAGCGTATTGACGCTAAATGTACTTGGGTCGCCAGTGACTTTGATGCGCTTATCCCATCACTGAAAGCGAAAAAAATCGACGCGATTATCTCTTCTCTTTCTATTACCGATAAACGTAAGCAAGAAATTCTGTTCTCAGAAAAACTCTATGCTGCCAACCCGCGTCTGATAGCGGCGAAAGGATCAACATTACAACCTACCCTGGAGTCACTGAAAGGTAAGCACGTCGGAGTATTACAAGGCTCAACCCAGGAAGCCTATGCTAATGCTGAATGGCGTACTAAAGGGATTGATGTTATCGCCTATGCTAACCAGGATTTAATCTACGCAGACTTGGCTGCAGGCCGTCTGGATGCGGCTTTGCAAGATGAAGTTGCCGCGAGTGAAGGCTTCTTAAAACAACCGGCGGGTGCAGAATTTATTTTTGCCGGCCCGGCCGTTGATGACGTGCGCTATTTTGGTGTCGGTACCGGTATTGGCTTGCGTAAAAATGATACAGAATTGAAAGCTGCTCTGGATAAAGCACTGGCAGAAATGCGTGCAGACGGCACTTACGACAAATTAGCGAGCAAGTACTTTGATTTTAATGTTTACGGTAATTAAGGTTATCCCTTAGTCTGTGTAAGAGTTCTAAACAGAAACGTAATCTGACAGTATAAACAGGCATCAGTCTGGCTAAATTATTAGTTTTTGGCTGATACCTGTGCTGCTGCTATCAAATTGCTTGTTTAAGAACGTTATGTAAAAGACGGTCTCTTGAGGATAATTATGAAAAAGCGTGTTTTATCTCTATCTCTGTTGGTTGCACTTTTTGCTACCAGTTCTGCATTTGCTGAGATCCCAAAAAATCTGCGTATCGGCACGGATCCAACCTATGCTCCTTTTGAGTCAAAAAATGCCAAAGGAGAGTTAATCGGGTTTGATATCGATTTGGCAAAAGAACTGTGTCAGCGTCTGGCAACAGAATGTGTGTTTATTGAAAGTCCGTTAGACGGTTTGATCCCATCCCTGAAAGCCAAAAAAATTGATGCGATTATGTCTTCGCTGTCAATTACTGAAAAACGTCAAAAGGAAATCTCCTTTACTGACAAATTGTACGCAGCAGACTCTCGTCTGGTGGTCGCTAAAGGTTCACCTATTACTCCTGATGTTGCCACTCTGAAAGGTAAACGTGTTGGCGTACTGCAAGGAACCACTCAGGAAACCTACGGTAACGAACGTTGGGCACCGATTGGTATTGAAATTGTTTCTTATCAAGGCCAGGACTCCATCTACGCTGACTTGCTTGCTGGGCGTATTGACGCAGCTTTCCAGGATGAAGTTGCCGCCAGCGAAGGTTTCCTGAAGCATTCAGCGGGTGCCGGCTACCAGTTCGGTGGACCTTCTATTAAAGATGAAGCATTATTCGGCGTCGGTACCGGAATGGGTATCCGTAAAGATGATAACGAACTGCGTGAAGCGCTGAATGCCGCCTTTGCTCAAATGCGTCAGGACGGGACTTACGACAAGCTGGCGAAGAAATATTTTGATTTCAATGTCTACGGTGACTAAATATCACTCTTGATAAAACAGCCTCTTATTAAAGAGGCTGGACTGATGAGAAAACTTATTCTGTCTCTACAGAGACACAGGCCGCCTGATAAACAATAAAGAAGAATGTTATTTTTCCTTTTTTATCAGTAATCTGGCTGGTAACAAAGCGAACTCTGACCGACAGGATACGCACCATGTTGTATGGCTTTTCTGAAGTAATTTTAAAAGGCGCGCTGGTCACGCTTGAACTGGCTATTGCCTCCGTCGTCCTGGCCGTCGTGATAGGGCTTGCGGGTGCCGGAGCCAAGCTATCGAGAAATCGTCCGCTCGCATGGTTATTTGAAGGTTACACGACCCTTATCCGTGGAGTGCCCGATTTGGTATTGATGCTGTTGATCTTTTATGGTCTACAGATACTACTGAATGTGATTACTGATGCACTGGGTCTTCAGCAGTTTGATATTGACCCTATGGCTGCGGGTATTGTCACGCTCGGATTTATTTATGGTGCTTATTTTACCGAAACTTTTCGTGGTGCTTACCTGGCGGTTCCAAAAGGACATATTGAAGCGAGTACCGCATTTGGTTTTACCAGCTCACAAACTTTTCGCCGTATTTTATTTCCTGCGATGATGCGCTATGCCTTACCGGGTATTGGCAATAACTGGCAGGTTATCCTCAAAGCGACAGCGCTGGTCTCTCTGCTGGGTCTGGAAGATGTGGTTAAAGCGACGCAGCTTGCTGGAAAAAGTACCTGGCAGCCGCTCTATTTTGCTTTGATTGCCGGAGGGATCTATCTGGTATTTACCACCATTTCGGCAGGCATATTACTGTGGCTTGAACGCCGTTATTCTGTGGGTGTGAAGAGGGCTGAGCTATGATAGAGATCATTCAAGAATACTGGAAATCGTTACTATGGTCGGATGGTTACCGTATGACCGGGATGGCAATGACCCTGTGGTTATTAATCTCCTCAGTCGTCATGGGCGGTATTCTGGCCATATTTCTGGCGATCGGTCGAGTCTCTGATAATAGATTTATTTCATTTCCTATTGCTGTCTTCACCTATATCTTTCGCGGAACACCGCTTTATGTCCAGCTGCTGGTTTTCTATTCGGGTTTCTATACGCTAGAAATCGTTAAAGAAACGGATTTTCTCAATGCATTTTTCCGTAGCGGGCTGAATTGTACTATCCTGGCACTCACGCTCAATACCTGTGCCTATACCACCGAAGTCTTTGCTGGGGCTATTCGCGCTGTTCCACACGGTGATATTGAAGCCGCCCGAGCCTATGGTTTTTCACGCTTTAAAATGTACCGCTGCATTATTTTGCCTTCAGCTTTACGTATTGCGCTACCCGCCTACAGCAATGAAGTGATTCTGATGCTGCACTCTACGGCGCTGGCCTTTACCGCTACGGTGCCGGACTTACTCAAAATTGCCCGTGATATTAACGCTGCAACTTATCAACCCTTTACCGCATTCGGTATTGCGGCGGTATTATATCTGATAATTTCTTATGTGCTGATTAGCCTGTTCCGCAAAGCGGAGAAACGCTGGTTGCAACATGTTAAACCTGCTTCGCATTGAGTGATTGCTAATGACTGAGAATAAATTAAGCGTAACCGACTTGCATAAACGTTACGGTGAGCATGAAGTGCTTAAAGGTGTTTCATTAAATGCAAAGGCTGGGGATGTCATCAGTATTATTGGCTCCTCTGGATCGGGTAAAAGTACTTTTCTGCGCTGTATTAACTTTCTAGAAAAGCCCAGCGAAGGATCTATCTCTGTCAGTAATGAGACTATCACGCTGGTGCGCGATAAAGACGGGCAATTAAAAGTCGCTGATAAGAATCAGCTACGGTTGTTACGTACCCGTCTGACCATGGTATTTCAGCACTTCAATTTGTGGAGTCATATGACAGTGCTGGAAAATGTCATGGAAGCACCGATTCAAGTGTTGGGCTTAAGCAAAGCCGATGCCAAGGCTCGGGCGATTAAGTATCTGGAAAAAGTCGGTATTGATGAGCGTCAGCATATCAAGTATCCCGTCCATCTTTCGGGTGGCCAGCAGCAGCGCGTTTCTATTGCCCGTGCCTTAGCAATGGAGCCAGAAGTGCTGCTGTTTGATGAACCCACCTCAGCCCTTGATCCGGAGCTAGTCGGAGAGGTTCTGCGTATCATGCAGAAGCTGGCTGAAGAGGGCAAAACCATGGTGGTCGTGACCCATGAAATGGAGTTCGCCCGCCATGTTTCCAACCATGTTATCTTTTTGCATAAAGGGCGTATTGAAGAAGAAGGTACCCCGGACGCGGTCTTTAACAGTCCGAAAAGTGAACGTTTACAGCAGTTTCTTTCCGGATCGTTAAAATAGTATGGTTACGAGATAAGGTAGTAAATTGTTCTATCTTGATCGTCTTCTGTACGGGTAGTCTGTTTGTCGTCGTTGGATTTGCAGCCGCCATAATAAGGCGGCCCAGTCCTTAATCGATGATTAGCTCCGCTATAGCATGCTTGTGCTACAAATGACCGAAGGCTTTGACATCTTCCCATGGAATTCACCCACGTCATAGCTTCAGTCATGTTCCTATCCAAGTTTTCGGTTGCACAACACTTTGCCCGTTGGGAGCGTCAAGTGCGATACCTGGTGGAATGAAACTATACCCAAAATAATTCGAGTTGCATGGGTGTTGCCGGCGTTCATTCCGTCGAATCACAGAGTTTATCTATACTCATCGCCAGGATTGACTCGGCGCCTACAAGCAACTCGAATTATTTAAGGGGGAGGGGGGAATACACATCAGTCCGTGTTGACTAATTCTGAGATGCGCTCATATCTTTTTTTGTAGAATGCAATTTTCCTCGGCAACTCCTGTTTGAGAAAAGCCTCCGGGTAAATATACCCCTCCGGATAATCACGGAGTTGTTGGTACAGACCTTCCAATATAGAATAAAGCGGCAATCCATATGTTACTTGATATCGTCTATATTGGTTTTTCCAGATAATCTCGCAGAAGTAATCCAGGTATATTCGACTTTCTTTAAAATCGTTTTCTCTGAATTTTTCGAGTAAATAGTTAAAAACAGGAACGGCAAGTGCTTTGATTCGCTCTGCTTCTGTTTGTTTATCCTTTCCCATTGGTGCCGTTGCATTTGCGAGCCTGGAACGTATACAGGCAATAGGGCTAAGAATTAACACTTTCTCGCTTGATAGCTCCTCTGTATCTGTTTCGACATAGAATTGCTCGGTGTTGAGGGCCAGTGTTTTGCCAGAAAAATCGCCAGGGCCAAACCCAGTGGGGCGATCGATGATGTCTATCAGGTTAGCCGTATTTGAGCGAGGATCGAGAAATAACCCTTCACTATCTTTTTTTACTTTACCGGTATTTTTATCAATCAGATCCAGAATTGCTATCGAAGGAGGGGTAAAGTGTTCCTGTATATTAGGCTCGACGTTAAAAATACTGGCGATGGCTTTGACAGTTTCTTTTTGCGTAACATAATCCACATCGACTGATGTAATGTTTTCTACGATAGGTTTATGCTGGTAAGCATATAAATAATAAGCATACCAGTACATAACTGCCTGACCTCCTACCGTGATAACGGGGGATGGAAGGCGATGGGCATGACGAATAAGGTATTCATTAAGCTTCATTATCTGAAGTTCAGGTGGAATAATTTTTTCCATCATAAGAACTCCATTTTGATGGCGTATTATTGTTGTCTATTGGGAAAGGAGAATGTTGGAGCTGGTAGGGGGAAGATAATCTTGTTTTTGTTAGTTATCTATCAAAAAACTATCAAGGTTGGATAGTTTTTTATTTCATCGTTATACGGGACAACGATGTATCAAAAGAAACTCGCCACCACAGGTTTAACACATTGCTTCATGCCACGTGGTGCTTTAGTCATCACAGTACCTTGTTTACGACCATTTCTGATCGCTTCTACGTTTTCCTGATACAAACTCTGATTACGTTTTTTTCTATTCTGGGAAGACATGATAATCACCTGACGGGGTATTTGTTGCTTTATTGTCCTAAGCATACTCGTGACTGACGAGACCGTCAAACTCTCTGGACAGGCAAATTTAACTGTAGGTAGATTCTAGATTTTCTGTCTCACGGGATATGGTGAAGATCCATTCGCAAGGGACAATATACAGGTTCTTTGGTCAGGATAATATATCTTGTAGTGCGGCTTCTATCCCCTGCCAGCGAAACTGAAAACCTGAAGCTTCAAGGCGTTCGGGCAACGCTCGCTGTCCTTCCAGTACCAGCACTGATGATTCACCCATAAGTATCTTCACCATAAAGGCTGGAGCGGGTAATCGGGCGGGTCTGTTTAGCGCTTTACCTAACGCCTGAGTAAATTCTGCATTAGTGACGGGATGAGGTGAAACCAGGTTATAGGGACCACTGAGTGGATGGTCAAGCAACCATATAATCCCGTTAACCATATCTTCAATATGTATCCAGGGCAGATATTGATGTCCGTTCCCCAAATGACCACCGAGGCCAAGGCGGAAAGGGAGGCACATTTTGCTTAGTGCACCACCGTCACGCGCCAGTACCACACCAGTACGTAACAGGCAGACGCGGGTCATCGCGGTCTGAGCCTGCATGGCGATATCTTCCCACTGCTGGCAAAGCCGATGGGTAAATTCGTCGCGCGGAGGGGTTGTTTCTGTGATGATATCCGGCCCTTGAGAGCCGTAATAACCGATAGCCGAGCCAGAAATAAAAATGCCGGGTGGACATTGACTTGCTTTGAATAAAGCGACTAATTGCTCAGTGATATGCCAACGACTCTGACAAAGATGTTCTTTCTGCGAGGTGGTCCAGCGTTTATCTGCAATAGGCTCACCAGCCAGATTAATCACCGCATCGAAGTCATCCAGATGGGAAAGAACGCTTAATTCTGGCAGTAGTGTCACCGTGCTTCCCAGTAGCTGGGCGGCACGGTCAAGGGAGCGAGTGACAACGGTAATCTGTGTATCAGTTTTCAGCAGGCGGGTAATCAGATGACGACCAATTAGCCCGGTACCGCCAGTGATTAATATACGCATCCTCGCTCCCGTGGTTGAAGGTTTACTGCTGCCAGCTCATGCTCATTGATACTGAGTCGGCATAACGCAATGCATGCAGTTTATCTATCTCTACTTCGGCGTAAGTCACCCAAGGATGAGTGTGAGTGATATCCAGAACATCCTGAGTCAGTTTTTCCAGCAGTGAGAAACGATTATTCTCTACTAACTTGATGATTTCTTTAGTTATGGTTCGATAGTTAAGGGCGTCACTGATATCTTCACTGTTACGCGCTTTATCTGCCGGATAATGAATCACGATATTGATAACAATATCCTGACGATTGGCAATTTCTTCTTCTTTGATACCAATAAATGTACGCAGGCGTAGGTTTTTTATACGGATAATAGCATCCGCTTGAGAAATGGGCATGACAGGCTCCTTATTGAGTCTTCCTGTTAAAGAATATACCAGTGAGAAAAATTTTTTGCCTGCTAATCATTGGTCTGTAACAAGATTTTACGACGACAGTCTCTTTCGGGTAGCGCGCTTTTTCTCTGAAGCACTGACAGAGGGAGGGAATGCTGTTTTTTACAGATGACAGCGACATTTTTCTATTCTATGTTCAATTAACAATAATCCTGTTAGCGGAGATTTCTATGTCCCAGCCTGCCATCACATTGTGGTCTGATAGCCGTTTTTTTAGTCCTTATGTTTTTTCAGTCTTTGTGGCATTAAAAGAGAAGGGTTTAGCTTTTACACTGCAAACGATTGATTTAGAGAGTGGGAAAAATTTAACACCTGGCTGGGAAGGGTATGACTTAACACGACGAGTCCCGGTACTGGAATGTGAGGGTTTCAGGCTCAGCGAGTCATCGGCGATTGATGAGTATTTGGAAGAGGCCTTTGCTCCCCCTGTGTGGGCTCGTTTATATCCCCACGATATTAATAAGCGCGCCAGAGCGCGGCAGATCCAGGCATGGTTACGCAGTGATTTAGCGGCAATCCGCGAGGAGCGGCCTACCTCAGTCGTCTTTGGTGGAGAGAAAAAACCGGCGTTGAGTGACAGTGGACGCATTAGCGCAGAAAAACTGATAGCCACAGCACAAAAACTATTACCACAAGGGCAGATTAACTTATTTGGTGAGTGGTCAATTGCTGATAGTGATTTAGCGGTAATGCTGAATCGGCTTATTTTAAACGGTGACGATGTCCCGGAACGTCTTAAAGAATATGCGGCATTTCAGTGGCAGCGTTCATCAGTACAGCTTTGGCTGAAACTTTCGGTATCTACCCCAAATAGTTCAAGTTGCTTGTAGGCGCCAAGTTCAGGCCGTCGATGAGCATAGATAAACTATGTGATTCGGCGGGCTGGACGTAGGCAACACCCAAGTAACTTGAAGTATGACGGGTATAATCCCATAATTATACTAGGGAGATAATTATGAAGCTGATGTTTATATCCGATTTACATGGCTCGCTGCCCGCGACTGAAACTGCGCTCAATATCTTTGCCCAGAGTGATGCTCAGTGGCTGATTATTCTGGGGGATTTATTAAACCACGGCCCTCGTAATGCTTTGCCAGAAGGTTACTCCCCTGCAGAGGTTGCGCAGTGTCTGAATCAGGTGGCGGATAAAATAATCGCTGTACGGGGAAACTGTGATAGCGAAGTCGACCAGATGTTATTAGATTTTCCAATAACGGCACCCTGGCAGCAGGTATTATTACCTCAGCAACGTCTTTTTTTGACGCACGGGCACCTATATAATCCCGAGCAATTGCCGCCTCTGGCCGCTGACGATGTTCTGGTTTTTGGCCATACTCATCTGCCCGTTGCCAGACAGCATCACCCGTACTATTTGTTTAATCCGGGTTCTGTCAGTATTCCCAAAGGAGGATACGAGGCAAGTTTTGGTATGCTGGATGATGACGTTCTGAGCGTTCGAACCTTGAAGGGCAACAGGATGATTGCACAGGTTCGTATTACCCCGTAACGTTACAAAAAAATTCAATAACGCGTTTTAAAAACGCTCAGAATAAGGTTTTCCTGATGGTGGAACAGCAGCAGGTTGGTGACACGGAATGGGTTGATATTGTTAATGAAAACAACGAGGTCGTTGCTCAGGCTAGTCGAGAAAATATGCGCGCCCAGCGCCTGCGTCATCGCGCAACCTATATCGTGGTGCATGATGGTATGGGGCATATTCTGGTCCAGCGCCGCACTGAAATAAAAGATTTTATGCCAGGAATGCTCGATGCGACTGCGGGTGGCGTCGTTCAGGCGGATGAGCAGCTATTAGAGTCCGCACGTCGTGAAGCGGAAGAGGAGCTGGGTATTGCTGGTGTGCCTTTTGCTGAACACGGTCAGTTCTATTTTGAGGACGAGCACTGTCGCGTATGGGGCGGTCTGTTTAGCTGTGTCTCTCACGGGCCCTTTGCCCTTCAGGTCGAAGAAGTCAGTGATGTCTGCTGGATGAAACCAGAGGAAATTACGGCACGCTGTGATGAGTTTACCCCAGACTCCCTGAAAGCACTGGCATTATGGATGACGCGTAATGGCAGAAATGATGCTTATGAAACGCAAAGTGAGTGAAGAGGCAGGTCAGGTCGGGGTAATCAACTGACTTCTGACGGATACAGATATCAGATGTAAAAAAGCCGTAATCTGAATATTTCAGGATTACGGCTTTTTTGTTTCAGTCATAAAAGCAGACATTATCTTTAGACTCGGGCCGACAATATGTCAGCCCGAACAGTGATAATTAATCCTGTTGTGCTGACTGAATCGCTGTCAGAGCGATGGTGTAAACAATATCGTCAACCAGTGCACCACGTGACAGATCGTTAACCGGTTTACGCATGCCTTGCAGCATCGGTCCGATGGAGATCAGGTCAGCAGAACGCTGTACTGCTTTATAGGTGGTGTTACCGGTGTTCAGGTCAGGGAAGATAAACACGGTTGCACGACCTGCAACTGGTGAGTTTGGCGCTTTAGATTTGGCAACATCGGCCATGACTGCGGCGTCATACTGCAACGGACCGTCGATAACCAGATCCGGACGTTTTTCCTGAGCAATACGTGTAGCTTCGCGTACTTTTTCAACATCGCTACCCGCACCTGATGTTCCGGTAGAGTAGGAAAGCATCGCAACGCGTGGGTCGATACCGAAGGCCGCAGCGGAGTCAGCAGACTGAATCGCTATCTCTGCCAGCTGTTCAGCTGTAGGCGTTGGGTTAATCGCACAGTCGCCGTAAACGTAAACCTGCTCTGGTAACAGCATAAAGAACACAGAAGATACCAGTGAGCTACCCGGAGCTGTTTTGATCAGCTGCAACGGTGGACGAATGGTATTTGCTGTAGTGTGTACGGCACCGGAAACCAGGCCATCCACTTCATCTTGCTCAAGCATCAGAGTACCGAGCATCACGTTGTCTTCAAGCTGTTCACGAGCAACGGCTTCAGTCATGCCTTTACTTTTACGCAGCTCAACCAGACGAGCAATGTAACTTTCGCGTACCACTTCAGGATCGACAATCTCGATACCTTCACCCAGCTCAACACCTTGAGCTGCGGCAACGCGCAGAATGTCTTCAGGGTTACCCAATAACACACAAGTTGCAATACCACGTTCTGCACAGATAGACGCGGCTTTCACGGTACGCGGTTCGTCGCCTTCCGGCAGAACAACACGTTTACCCGCTTTACGTGCCAGCTCCGTGAGCTGATAACGGAATGCAGGTGGTGACAGACGACGGCTACGTTCTGAAGTTGCAGTCAGAGACTCAACCCAGTCAGCATCAATATGGCTGGCAACATATTCCTGCACGCTTTCAATACGCTGAGTATCGTCGATAGGAACTTCCAGATTGAAGCTTTGCAGGCTCAGTGAGGTCTGCCAGGTATTGGTGTTGACCATAAACATCGGCAGGCCAGTGGCAAATGCACGCTCACACAGTTTGCTGATGCGAGGATCCATTTCATAACCACCGGTCAGCAAGATAGCGCCAATTTCGACACCATTCATTGCAGCAAGACAGGCGGCAACCAGCACGTCTGGGCGGTCTGCTGAAGTGACCAGCAATGAACCAGGACGGAAGTGTTCCAGCATATGAGGAATACTACGCGCACAGAAAGTCACTGATTTAACACGACGGGTATTGATATCCCCCTCGTTGATAACGGTCGCATTTAAGTGACGCGCCATATCAATCGCACGAGTGGCGATCAGTTCGAAGCTCCAGGGAATGCAGCCTAATACCGGTAACGGACTGTTAGCAAACAGCAGTTTAGGATCGATATTGGCGATGCTGGCTTTGCTCGAGTCATCGAAAATTTCAGATAAGTCCGGACGAGTACGTCCTTGTTCATCTACTGGCGCGTTTAATTTATTGATAATCACGCCATTGATATTGGTATTTTTGCTGCCACCAAAGCTGCTGCGTGCCAGTTCAATGCGCTCTTTTAACTGCTCAGGAGAGTCATTGCCCAGCGACATCACAAAGACGATTTCTGCATTCAGCGTTTTGGCTATCTCGTAGTTCAGCGCTTGGGCAAACTGATGCTTACGAGTGGGTACTAAACCTTCAACCAGAATAACGTCAGCATCTTTGCTGTTAGTGTGGTAGTTGGCGATGATTTCTTCCATCAGTACGTCTTGCTGGTTATTTGACAGCAGAGACTCTACATGGCTCATCTTCAGTGGTTTTGCTACTGGAATTGAGCTGCTAGCGCGGACGATACTGGTGGTTTGGTCAGGCGTATTTTCGCTGCCATTACGTGGCTGGGCGATAGGTTTAAATACGCTCAGGCTCACGCCTTTTTGTTCCATAGCACGGACAACGCCAAGACTTACGCTGGTAAGACCGACACTGGTTCCGGTAGGAATAAGCATAATTGTACGGGACACGGTATAACCTCTTTCGTTTTCGTGAGCCTCAGGCTCAGCTTAACTGAAAACATGCCGCAGCGGTTGCTGCGGCAAGAGAATCAGGCAGTAAGGCGGGATGCATCCTGAGCGATAACCAGCTCTTCGTTGGTTGTGATAACCAGCACCGGACGAGTACCTTCTTTATTGATAAAGCCAGATTTGCCGAAACGGGCAGCCAGGTTACGCTCATGGTCAACTTCAAGACCCAGAACACCCAGTTTATTCAATGTCAGCTCACGTACCATGGCTGCGTTTTCACCGATACCACCAGTGAAGACAACGGCATCCAGACGACCTTCCATCAGAGCGGTGTAAGAACCGACATATTTCGCCAGGCGATGGCAGTAAACGTCCATTGCACGTTTAGCGTCTTCTTTCACTGCGTAGTTATCTTCAACATAACGGCAATCGCTGGTCACTTCTGTCAGACCTAACAGGCCAGACTCTTTAGTCAGCATTTTGTTGATGTCGTCAATGCTCAAACCTAAGGTATCATGCAGATGGAAGATAATCGCTGGGTCAATATCACCAGAACGAGTACCCATCACCAGACCTTCCAGTGGAGTCAGACCCATTGAAGTATCAACGCTTTTACCGTTGCGAACAGCAGTAACAGAACCGCCGTTACCGAGGTGACAAGTGATAACATTCACTTCATCAACCGGTTTGTTAAGCATTTTTGCTGCTTCTTGAGTAACATAGAAGTGGCTGGTACCGTGTGCGCCATAGCGACGAATACCGTGTTCCTTATACAATTTATAAGGAAGAGCGTAGAGATAAGACTCTTCTGGCATGGTCTGATGGAACGCAGTATCGAAAACGGCTACGTTTTTATCGGCAAGATTAGGGAATGATTTCAGTGCTTCTGCAATACCAATCAAGTGTGGTGGATTGTGTAATGGTGCAAAAGAGGCTGAATCTTTGATACCCTGAATCACAGAGTCATCGATAACAACGGAGCTGGTGTATTTCTCGCCGCCGTGAACGATACGGTGGCCAATGGCTGTAAGCTGGGCTGAGAGTTCTGGTTTTTGTGCCAGAATTTTATTAACAATGAAGTCAAGCGCTTCGCTATGGGCGGCGCCTGCACCCAGAGCAGCTTCATCTTTGGAACCATCAAGTTTCCACTTAATGCGTGCTTCAGGCAGATGGAAACATTCGGCTAAACCAGAGAGATATTCTTCACCGTTTGCCGCATCGATAATAGCGAATTTCAGTGATGAACTACCGCAGTTCAGAACCAGTACAAGCTTACTCGACATGGGAATACCTACTTTTAATTCGTGGCTAAAAAAACGTCAGATAGTCTATCATCGTAGCGCATAATGACCCTGACATTTATGATTGACGTCATGCCAGCAGTCTTTTTTTGGCATGGCGAATAAATAAAGCGAAGTCTCTGCCGTTAACCTATTTTGGTCCCGGCCAGTATAATAAAACTTGGGTTAATAGCCTGTGCATCTATAGCAGCAGCTATTAAACGCGCACAGGGTAGCAGATAGATAACCATAAATACAAAATCTTTTGAACAATGAAATCTATAGTTGTTAAGTTATGATAATTTTTTATTCTTTATGTAAATATTTGAGGTAAAGCCATGTCAACACCCCAGAATAGTCATTTAAGCTGGTTCAGCTTATTCGGACGTGGACAGCATTACGCTAAAACATGGCCTATGGATAAACGCCTCGCCCCCGTCTTTGTTGAAAATCGGGTCATTCGCATGACCCGTTTTGCAATACGCTTTATGCCGCCAATCGCGGTGTTCACCCTGACCTGGCAAATAGCCCTGGGTGGTCAGTTAGGGCCTGCTGTCGCCACTGCGCTATTTGCCTGCAGTTTACCGTTACAGGCTTTATGGTGGTTAGGGAAGCGTTCTGTCACCCCATTACCCCCTGCAACGCTGCAATGGTTCTATGAAATACGCGATAAACTCCAGGCCGCTGATCAGGTTCTGGCGCCGATAGAAGGAAAACCTGACTACCAGGCGCTGGCCGATGTGCTTAAACGTGCATTTACACAGCTTGATAAAACCTTTTTAGATGATTTGTAGTTCGTCACCTACAGTAAATATAGGTGTTTTGTATGACCCGGCGATGAAACCACTTCGCTACGCTAGCCTGGTTTTTTAAAACTCTATTCATTATGGATGGTTTACGGGTATCTGCTGGAGATTTTTCATTAAACTCTTGTGCTATCTCAAAGCAATACCCAGGGTTCATTCTGTAAGGTGAAATAAATACTTTTCTTAAAGACAGGGGCCAGTAAATGGAAATGACTCATGCACAACGTCTGATTCTATCTAATCAGTATAAATTAATGACTTTGATGGATCCGGATAATGCGGAACGCTATCAGCGCTTGCAGACGATTGTCGAGCGTGGTTACGGGCTGCAAATGCGTGAACTTGACAGTGAGTTTGGCGCGCTGAAAGAAGAAAGCTGCCGTACCATTATTGATATCATGGAAATGTTCCACGCTTTGCAGGTGAGCTGGACGAACTTGAAAGATAATCAGAGTATTGGCGAATTACGTGTCACTTTCCTTGGCTTCGATGCCGCCAGAGAAAGTGAATTTCTGAATTATGTTCGTTTCTTAGTCAACACTGAGAATCGTTACCCGCATTTCACCCCGGGAGTTGACAACTTTAACGCGCAGACTCCTATGTGGGACAAATATATACGCATGCAGACCGCCTGGCATGCTTGCCCGCGTCAGTATCATTTAAGTGCGAATGAAATTACGCAAATTATCAATGCCTGAGGAGATACAGATTGAAGTGTAAAGGTTTTTTGTTTGACTTAGACGGTACGCTTGTTGATTCTCTGCCTGCGGTTGAGCGCGCATGGACTCAACTTGCTGCCCGCCTCAATGTTCCGGCTCAAGATGTCCTGGATTTTATTCATGGCAAGCAAGCTATCACCTCAATACGCCATTTTATGCAAGGGGCGTCTGAAGAGGCTATTCAGCAACAGTTTTCGTGGCTTGAAAAACGGGAAGCAGAGGACATTGAGGGGGTAACTGCGCTGCCTGGGGCAATCGAACTCCTTAACTTTCTCAATGAGGCGAATATTCCTTGGGCAATCGTGACATCGGGCACCGTCCCGATTGCCTATGCCCGCCATCGGGCGGCAGGGTTACCAAAAACAGAGACGTTTGTTACAGCAGAGCAAGTCGAACGTGGAAAACCCGAGCCTGATGCTTATCTGCTCGGCGCCCATCTGTTAGGTTTCGAACCCGAACAGTGCGTGGTGGTGGAAGATGCTCCAGCAGGAATTATGTCCGGCTTAGCAGCAGGATGTCATGTCATCGCCGTTAATGCACCCGCTGACACTCCTCGGCTGGAACATGTCGACTATGTTCTCTCCTCGCTGACAGAGCTGCTGATACAGAAAACAGCAGACGGGGATGTTGAGATCCTAAGAAAGCACTGATTGTTTGACTTAGCCCCTGATTGACGGGGCTTTTTTATGGCATCTTCACGAATGTTGTCAATTTTCATAATGACAAGGACATATTGTGAATCTGGAACTCATTTGGGTATTGTCGCTTCTGGCTATTGCTATCGTCTTGTTTGCAACAGGCAAGATGCGCATGGACGCCGTAGCATTATTGATGATTATTGCCTTCGTGCTCAGCGGTACGCTGACAATCAGTGAAGCCTTTTCTGGTTTCAGCGATCCTAACGTCATTCTTATCGCCGCGTTATTCATTATTGGTGATGGTTTAGTGCGTACGGGTGTGGCCACTAATGTCGGCGTCTGGCTGGTATCAGTGGCCGGTAGCAGCGAAATAAAGATGCTGGTTTTGCTGATGGTGACCGTTGCCGGCCTTGGGGCTTTTATGAGCTCAACGGGGGTGGTGGCTATCTTTATCCCGGTGGTACTCAGTGTTGCTCTGCGAATGAAAATATCCCCTTCGCGTTTAATGATGCCTTTGAGCTTTGCTGGCTTGATTAGCGGCATGATGACGCTGGTTGCCACACCGCCAAACCTGGTGGTGAACAGTGAGTTACTGCGTGAAGGTTTAGAGGGTTTCCAGTTTTTCAGTGTCACGCCGATAGGCCTTGTGGTTCTGATCCTGGGGATACTTTATATGCTCGTCGTCCGTTTTGCTTTGAGAGGAAAGGATGAGGGAGCACATAAAGATGCCGGTAAACGGAGTACTTTTCGTGATTTGATTAAAACCTATCGCCTGAATGGACGTGCCCGCCGTCTTGCTATTCGACCGGGTTCGCCGATGATAGGTGCCAGACTCGACGATTTGAGCCTGCGTGAACGTTACGGTGCCAACGTTATCGGTGTCGAGCGCTGGCGGCGTTTTCGGCGCGTGATGGTTAATGTGGTTGGTGAAACAGAGTTCCGCGAGCGAGACGTCCTGCTGATAGACATTTCCGCTTCTGAAGAAGATTTACGGCAGTTTTGTAGCGAACAGCTGCTGGAGCCAAAAATATTACGCGGAGAGTATTTTTCCGATCAGGCGATGGATGTCGGTATGGCAGAGGTTTTGTTAGTACCTGAGTCTGAACTGACGGGAAAAACGGTTCGGGAAATGGCCTTTCGTACGCGCTATGGTCTTAATGTGGTCGGGCTCCGGCGCGGTGGCAAGGCAATGGAAGGCGCGGTAGTGAATGAGCCTATCCAGTCTGGCGATATTATTCTGGTAGTAGGGGACTGGAAATTAATTAAGCTGCTTTCACAGCAGAACCGTGATTTCTTGTTGCTGAATATTCCTGTTGAAGAAGTCGATGCCTCACCGGCGCACAGTCAGGCGCCTCATGCGCTTTTCTGCCTGGTACTGATGGTGGTGCTGATGGTGATGGATGAAGTCCCGAATCCTATTGCGGCGATTATAGCCTGCTTACTGATGGGCAAATTTCGTTGTATCGATGTAGAAAGTGCTTACAAGGCTATCCACTGGCCCAGCATCATTCTCATTGTCGGGATGATGCCCTTTGCTCTGGCATTACAAAAAACCGGTGGCGTTGATTTGATTGTGACCGGACTGATGTCCTTTGGCGGCGATTACGGGCCGCATATCATGCTGGTCTGCCTGTTCGTGATGTGTGCTGCGATTGGATTATTTATTTCTAACACGGCAACCGCTGTGTTGATGGCGCCGATTGCGCTGGCAGCAGCAAAAACGATGGGTGTCTCACCTTATCCTTTTGCCATGATAGTGGCGATGGCGGCATCTGCTGCCTTTATGACGCCAGTCTCTTCCCCGGTTAATACCCTGGTATTAGGCCCCGGTCATTACACGTTCAGCGATTTTGCGAAAATCGGTATTCCATTCACCTTTATTGTGATGATCGTTTGTGTGTTGATGGTGCCTGTGCTGTTTCCCTTCTAAGACGGTAAATTTCCTCACCGACAGGCGGTGGCGGTGAGGAAAATATTTACAGGAGTGAGTCCTGACTGATTTCATCCAGTGAGAGATGAAAGCTAGGGACAAAGGTTTCGATAAAATAGGCCATCTCATCGCTATGACGTTCAGCTAAGGTTTTTTCCAGACGTGTTTTTGCCAGTGAAAACTCATTGTTTCCCGCTGAAAGCTCTTCCAGACACTTAAGATAAGCACAGAGTGTATCGGCTTGTTTGACGATGGATTTTTCATCATGACTGTATTGGGCTTCATCAATTAATGGCTCCCAGATATCACGTAATTCTTCTGGCACCATCTCGATGATTTTTTGTTGAGCGATTTTCTCGATAGCTTTGTATTCGTGAGCAATTTGTGAATTAAAGTACTTAACCGGGGTGGGAAGATCGCCGGTTAGAACTTCACTGGCGTCATGATACATGGCCAGAAGAGCAATGCGTTCCGCATTAACCTGACCATTAAATTTACGGTTTTTAATCACAGCCAGGGCATGGGCGACCATGGCAACCTGAAGGCTATGCTCTGAGACATTTTCTGTGCGCACATTACGCATCAGTGGCCAGCGTTGAATAAGCTTCAGGCGTGAAAGATAGGCGAAGAAGTGGCTTTGCATAACGTCCCCAGAATCTAAAACAGGTAAAGGGTATTTTGCGGGTCAGGGAAGGACATTGCAAATGTCCTTCCTGATTAAAGGCAAGACAGGAAGGCGTTTTCCCCTCCTGTTGCCCTTGATGAGTGCGATGATACGGGGCGAATATTACTGATGGTAGTGACTAAGAAAACGACCCAGCTTGGTGATGGCCATTTCCAGTTCATCGACACGCGGCAAGGTGACAATCCTGAAATGATCCGGCGATGGCCAGTTAAAGGCGGTCCCCTGAACCAACAGCACTTTTTCCTGAAGCAGAAAATCTAGCACCATTTTCTGATCGTCATGAATATTGAAGCGTTTTGCATCAATTTTCGGGAACATATACAGCGCGCCACGAGGCTTGACGCAAGATACGCCAGGAATCTCATTAATCAGCTCAAATGCACGATTACGCTGTTCATATAAACGCCCACCTGGCACGATGAATTCGCTGATGCTTTGATAACCCCCGAGCGCAGTCTGAATCGCATGCTGAGCGGGTACGTTAGCGCAAAGGCGCATCGAGGCCAGCATTTCCAGCCCTTCAATATAACCTTTGGCGTGTTTTTTCGGGCCGCTCAGAACCATCCAGCCTTGGCGGAATCCGGCAACACGATAGGTTTTTGATAAACCATTGAAGGTGATGGTTAACAGGTCGGGTGCCAGAGCTGCGATAGAATGATGCTCTGCGTCGTCATAGAGGATCTTATCGTAGATCTCATCAGCAAAGATTATCAGGTTATGCTGGCGCGCAAGCTCGACGATTTCTAATAACAGTTCTTTAGAATAGACCGCACCGGTCGGGTTATTCGGGTTAATAATGACTATCCCACGAGTACGAGGGGTAATTTTGGCTCGAATATCATCGAGATCAGGGAACCAGTCCGCACTTTCGTCACAGAGATAGTGAACCGCCTTTCCGCCTGACAGCGAAACGGCAGCGGTCCAGAGTGGATAATCCGGGGCAGGAACCAGCATCTCATCGCCACTGTTCAGCAAGGCTTGCATCGACTGAACAATCAGTTCCGATACACCGTTGCCAATATAAATATCTTCTACTGTCACATCACGCATACCACGCGCCTGGTAGTGCTGCATGATAGCTTTACGAGCAGTAAACAGTCCCTTGGAATCGCAATAACCTTGAGCGGTGGGCAGGTTACGAATGACATCAACCAGGATTTCATCCGGGGCGTCAAAACCAAATGGCGCTGGGTTGCCAATATTGAGCTTAAGTACTTTGTTGCCTTCTTCTTCGAGACGCTTAGCCTCTTTAAGTACCGGGCCGCGGATGTCATAACAGACATTATCAAGTTTACTGGATTTTTCGATAGGAGACATGAAACAGTGACCTTTGTTGTTAGCGTTGCTTCCCGCCGTGGAAGCAGATATTTCACAATGTACTCTTGCTACTGCAAGATTTGAAGGTGATAGTTCCCTGAAATAGAAATAAATTGTTGAGCGAATGACAGAATAATCAGGATTTTGACTGGAGTTAAGTGCTGAGTTTAATGCAGCACGCAAATGCATACTCTGATTTGATTGCATTTGTTGAGCTTTTCGGCTGCTGTTTATTTTAAAGGTAGCAGAAATGTTTGGTTGTTTTTCCTTCATCGCTATCCGGGGAAGGCATTTGCATCTATAGTTTAAACATCCGTTTTTTTCCGGTTCTGCTCCGGTAAAATAATAGTCGATCAATCAACATATATATTAAAAGTCATTCAATTGTTTAAAATTCATCAGCATTGTTTTAAATAACAGGTGATAAAAAGTAACAAATCGAATGCGCCATTTTTACATTGTGTGCCTATAATAAAAAATATTGCTGACAGGAAATAGCTACTACAAATATCAATGAAGTGGTCCTCGCTCGTCAGAGGTACTCTGTCGCGTAATCATAGCTAACAATGGACTCCGGTTATTCATAAAAAATATCGTTCTTTAACAGTTATCAAATCCGTATTCAGTAATAATGGTTCGGTTAAAAGTAACGGTTACAGAGAAAAACAAAAATAGCTATATTATCAAGGCAATAAAATATAAATATGCCAATAGCATTATCAACATTTCTTTGTTTTTAGGATAATGGCTAAATATATACCCTAAATAATTCGAGTTGCTTGTAGGCGACAAGTTCAGCCCGGCGATGAGCATAGACCGCTATGTGATTCGACGGGCTGAGCGCAGGCAACAGCCAAGTAACTTGAATTATGACGTTAATACCCAAACTCATTCGAGTGGCTTACCGGTGCACAGCAAAGGCAGTCGATGAACAGAGATAAATGCTGCGATTCAACTCTCAGAATGCCAGTAATCCAGCTGTTTGAAGTATGAAGGGTAGTAAACAGACTCAATGGTTCGGCTAACTTCATGTCAGTCATTCCTGGTCCTCTGAAGTATGGTGGGTCGGATATCCGGAATGGCTGCTGAATAAGCTGGGAATGTAATCAGGTAAGACAGTAAAGGGAATTGATTTATCTATATGATAAGTCAAAAAATAAACCAAGGAAGACTCGTAAGAGAAATCGACTAGTGAAAAAAATGACTAACGAAAATCGTCTTATACTTAATCTGGATCTTGATTTACTGCGAACATTTGTTGCAGTCGCGGATCTGAATACGTTTGGCGCCGCAGCGATTGCTGTATCCCGTACTCAGTCTGCCGTCAGCCAGCAAATGCAGCGCCTGGAGCTACTGGTAGAAAAAGAACTCTTTGTACGTCATGGCAGGAATAAATTACTCACTGAGCATGGCGTTCAGTTATTGGGTTATGCCCGGAAAATTTTACGTTTTAATGATGAAGCCTGTTTATCATTACGCTCGAGCACGCTTGATGGGGTGTTAACGTTGTGGGCTGCGGCTGAAATAACCGAAGCCATTTTGCCTGCTCAGTTAGAGCTGATTCGTTCGATATACCCAAAGCTGGTTCTTGATATCAGAGTTAAAAGTAATCCGTTCAAGGATGCCAAGGTGAGTCAGCAAGAGGTGGATTTGATCATTGCGACCTCACATCCTGCACACTATGACTGCACCGTATTACGTCGTTCATCCACACTCTGGTACTGTGCCACTGAGTATGTTTTCCGCAGAGGAGAGCCCATTCCGCTGGTGCTGCTGGAAGAGACGAGTTTACATCGAGACATGATGCTGGATACCTTAAATAGCGCAGGCATTCCCTGGCGGATATCCTATGAAGCTCCAACCCAGGCTGCTGTATATGCAGCACTGCAAGCAGGGCTGGGCGTCACCGCGGGACCAATGGAAGCGATGATGTTCAACTCACTTCGCATGCTCGGGCAGTCAGAAGGATTGCCGACGTTACCGGAAACAAAGTATCTGCTCTGCAAACATCCTGAAACGAAAAATGCCATGGCTCAGATACTTTTTAATCAATTATCTGATGAGCTGAATCCCTCCCGTTACAGGATTAAAAATGAGAGTTCTCTGAGTGCAGGCGTCATTGGTTAGTGCTATTGGCTTTTTTATACAAATGTATGACATTTGTTCAAATTTTATACAATTTCAGGTCTCGGAATGAATTCGCTCTGACTCAGGAACGAGTAGGGCGAGCAATATGCCTTGATAATCCTGATATTGCGCATTTTCCGCTGACAGATCTAATGTTAAAAAATTCACAAATGTGTTACATAATTTTGATGTGAATTCGTGAAACTGTGTCCTGGATCAAAAAAATACTCAGATTAAGGGGAGGAATCGAAGCGATTTCCTGCCAGAATAGAGGGGTATTTTTTTTGCACACGACGGACACGATTCAACAAATTGTTAATCGGTTTATAAACTTACCAGCATCAGTTTATAAAGCATTAAATGTTAACGAGAATCTGTCAACGTAAATTTATGTGTGCTTACTTTTGTTAAAGTTGACAAAAGGTTATAGAAAGGAGTAAAAAACCCCATCAATTTTCTGTCTATTGCGACTTTCTGGCAGTAATTGTACGGTTTTTCGTTCTTCCCATGAATCGATGTGGTGTTCATCTGCCAGCAAGAGCAGAGGGTTAAACGTCACTTTTGATGAGTAAGCAATGAGTATGTCAACATCAATCGAAGTTATCGCTCAACACTGGGCGTTTGCTGTCTTTGTTATTGTTGCTATTGGTCTGTGCTGTTTTATGCTCACCGGAGGTTGGTTACTCGGTGGCAGAGCCAGAGCTCGGCACAAAAATACCCCCTTCGAGTCAGGTATTGACTCCGTTGGTACGGCACGTCTACGCCTCTCTGCTAAGTTTTACTTAGTTGCCATGTTTTTCGTCATCTTTGACGTAGAAGCCCTGTACCTCTTTGCCTGGGCAATTTCCATTCGTGAAAGTGGCTGGGTTGGCTTCATAGAGGCCGCAATCTTCATTTTAGTTCTACTGGCTGGGCTAGTGTATCTGGTGCGTATTGGTGCGCTGGATTGGACTCCTGTGCGTTCGCGCCGTGAGCAAGTTAACCCGGAAACAGACAGTACTACTAACCGTCATACGCAGTAACAACGAGGCAATAAGATGGACTATACGCTCACCCGCATAGACCCTAACGGTGAGAATGACCGTTACCCCCTGCAAAAACAGGAAATCGTAACTGATCCACTGGAGCAAGAAATTAACCGCAGTGTATACGTGGGCAAGTTAGAACATGCTCTGCACGACATGGTTAACTGGGGCCGTAAAAACTCAATTTGGCCCTATAACTTCGGTCTTTCTTGCTGTTATGTGGAGATGGTAACGTCGTTTACCGCTGTACATGACGTTGCACGTTTTGGTGCTGAAGTATTGCGTGCCTCCCCCCGTCAAGCAGACTTGATGGTAATTGCAGGTACCTGCTTTACCAAAATGGCCCCGGTAATACAGCGTCTTTATGACCAGATGCTGGAGCCTAAGTGGGTTATTTCGATGGGCGCTTGTGCCAACTCTGGTGGCATGTATGACATCTATTCTGTTGTACAGGGCGTCGACAAATTCCTGCCAGTTGACGTGTATATTCCCGGCTGTCCACCGCGCCCGGAAGCTTACATGCAAGCATTAATGCTGTTGCAGGAATCTATTGGTAAAGAACGTCGTCCGCTGTCCTGGGTTGTTGGCGATCAGGGTGTTTATCGCGCCAACATGCAGTCAGAGCGTGAGCGTAAACGCGGCGAACGTATTGCTGTTACCAATCTACGTACACCAGACGAAATTTAATTTGCGCCTGCGGTCAGTGAAAGCCTTGCATTTCAATAATATCAAAGCAAAGGCACTGGCCGTCAGTCACCACAGACTCATTTGCAATGGTGAGAACTATGACCGATTTAACCGCGCAAGACGCCATGCCAGCCTGGCAGACAAGGGATCACCTTGATGACCCTGTAGTAGGTGAACTGCGTAACCGCTTTGGGCCGGATGCTTTTACCATTCAGCCAACCCGTACCGGGGTCCCTGTTGTTTGGGTTAAGCGCGAACAACTACTGGAAGTTATCGACTTCTTAAGAAAACTCCCGAAACCTTATGTCATGCTGTATGACTTGCATGGCATGGATGAACGTCTCCGTACTCACCGCAACGGTTTACCGGCTGCGGATTTTTCCGTTTTCTACCACTTCATTTCCATCGATCGCAACAGCGATATTATGCTGAAAGTGGCTTTAGCTGAAAACGACCTGTATGTGCCGACGTTGACCAACATGTTCCCTAACGCCAACTGGTATGAGCGTGAAACCTGGGAAATGTTTGGTGTCACCTTTAAAGGCCACCCAAATCTGACTCGCATCATGATGCCATCCACTTGGGAAGGCCATCCGCTGCGTAAAGACTATCCAGCGCGTGCCACTGAATTCGATCCGTTTGTGTTGACCAAACAGAAAGAAGACCTGGAAATGGAAGCGCTGACGTTTAAGCCTGAAGACTGGGGCATGAAACGTAGCAGCGAAAATGAAGACTTCATGTTCCTGAACCTGGGTCCGAACCACCCGTCTGCGCATGGTGCATTCCGTATCGTGTTACAGCTTGATGGTGAAGAGATAGTCGATTGTGTTCCTGATATCGGTTATCACCATCGCGGCGCAGAAAAAATGGGCGAGCGTCAGTCCTGGCACAGCTACATTCCGTATACCGACCGTATCGAATACCTCGGTGGCTGCGTGAATGAAATGCCTTATGTGTTAGCGGTCGAAAAGCTGGCGGGCATTGTGGTCCCTGAGCGCGTCGAAGTCATCCGCGTGATGCTGTCTGAACTGTTCCGTATTAACAGTCATTTGCTGTACATCTCGACGTTTATTCAGGACGTTGGTGCAATGACTCCGGTCTTCTTCGCCTTTACCGACCGTCAGAAAATTTATGACTTGGTCGAAGCGATCACCGGTTTCCGTATGCACCCAGCCTGGTTCCGTATCGGTGGTGTGGCGCATGACTTGCCGAAAGGCTGGGAACGCTTGCTGAAAGAGTTCCTGGAGTGGATGCCAAAACGTCTCGACTCTTACGAGAAAGCAGCACTGCGTAACTCCATTCTGAAAGGTCGTTCTCAGGGTGTTGCTGCCTATAACGCGAAAGAAGCGTTGGAGTGGGGCACTACTGGAGCGGGTCTGCGTGCAACCGGTATTGATTTTGATATCCGTAAAGCGCGTCCTTACTCTGGCTATCAGAACTTCGATTTTGAAGTGCCTGTTGGTGCTGGTGTCAGCGATTGCTATACCCGCGTCATGCTGAAAGTCGAAGAGCTGCGTCAGAGCCTGCGCATCCTTGATCAGTGCCTGAAAAATATGCCAGCTGGCCCGTTCAAAGCGGATCATCCGCTGACTACGCCGCCACCGAAAGAGCGTACTTTGCAGCATATCGAAACCTTGATTACTCACTTCCTGCAAGTTTCGTGGGGCCCGGTCATGCCGGCGAACGAATCCTTCCAGATGATTGAGGCAACCAAAGGAATTAACAGTTACTACCTGACCAGTGACGGCAGCACCATGAGCTACCGCACCCGTGTCCGTACGCCGAGCTTCGCGCACTTGCAGCAAATTCCGGCGACAATCCGTGGCAGCCTGGTTTCAGACCTGATTGTCTATCTGGGTAGTATCGATTTTGTAATGTCTGATGTGGATCGCTAACTATGCATGATAACCAACAAAACCAGGCTGAAGCTTTTGAGCTGAGTGCGGTAGAGCGTGAGGCGATTGAGCACGAGAAGCATCACTATGAAGATGCGCGCGCGGCTTCGATTGAAGCGTTGAAAATTGTTCAGAAACAGCGTGGCTGGGTACCTGACGGTGCGATTTATGCCATCGCTGATGTTCTGGGCATTCCGGCAAGTGATGTGGAAGGTGTGGCAACGTTTTACAGCCAAATTTTCCGCCAGCCAGTCGGACGTCACGTGATCCGTTATTGCGATAGCGTTGTCTGCCATATCACCGGTTACCAGGGAATTCAGTCTGCGCTTGAAAGCAAACTGGAGATCAAACCCGGTCAGACTACCGCGGATGGTCGTTTTACTTTACTGCCGACCTGCTGTCTGGGTAACTGTGATAAAGGGCCAAATATGATGATTGATGAAGATACGCACAGTCATCTTACTCCAGAAGGTATTCCTGATTTGCTGGAGCGGTATAAATGAAAACCATTATTCGTACTGCCGAAACACATCCACTGACTTGGCGTCTGCGTGATGACAAGCAACCCGTATGGCTTGAAGAATACCAGAGCAAAAATGGCTATGCGGGTGCCCGTAAAGCGTTGAGCGGTATGGCGCCAGACGAAATTGTTACTGCCGTTAAAGACGCTGGCCTGAAAGGGCGCGGCGGCGCAGGCTTTTCCACCGGTCTGAAGTGGAGCCTGATGCCGAAAGACGAGTCCATGAACATTCGTTACCTGCTGTGTAACGCCGATGAAATGGAACCCGGCACTTATAAAGACCGTTTATTAATGGAACAGCTGCCTCACCTGCTGGTTGAAGGTATGTTGATTTCCGCTTTCGCGCTTAAAGCCTATCGAGGCTATATTTTCTTACGTGGCGAGTATATCGAAGCGGCTGTACACCTTCGTCGTGCGATTGAAGAAGCGAAACAAGCGGGTCTGTTAGGTAAAAACATCCTTGGATCGGGTTTCGATTTCGAACTGATCGTGCATACCGGTGCTGGACGTTATATCTGCGGTGAAGAAACTGCGCTGATTAACTCTCTCGAAGGGCGTCGCGCTAACCCACGTTCTAAGCCGCCTTTCCCGGCGTCCAGCGGTGTCTGGGGTAAACCTACCTGTGTCAACAACGTAGAAACCCTGTGTAACGTTCCGGCGATTCTGGCAAACGGTGTGGAGTGGTATCAAGGTATTGGCGGTTTGAGCAAAGATGCCGGTACTAAAATGATGGGCTTCTCCGGACGGGTTAAAAACCCAGGCCTCTGGGAACTGCCTTTTGGTACTACTGCGCGTGAAATCCTTGAGGATTATGCCGGTGGCATGCGTGATGGCTTGAAATTTAAAGCCTGGCAGCCGGGTGGGGCAGGGACAGACTTCCTGACCGATGCACACCTGGACTTACCGATGGAATTCGAAAGTATTGGTAAAGCCGGCAGCCGTCTCGGTACTGCACTGGCAATGGCCGTTGACCATGAAATTGGTATGGTTTCTCTGGTACGTAATCTGGAAGAATTTTTTGCCCGTGAGTCCTGCGGCTGGTGTACGCCTTGCCGTGATGGTCTGCCGTGGAGTGTGAAAATTCTGCGCGCCCTCGAGCGTGGAGAAGGACAGCCTGGTGATATTGAAACACTGGAGCAGCTTTGCCGCTCCCTTGGGCCAGGTAAAACTTTCTGTGCTCATGCGCCAGGTGCCGTTGAGCCACTACAAAGTGCCATTAAATATTTCCGCGACGAATTCGAAGCAGGCATTGCCAAACAGGATCTCGGTAACCTCCGCATGATAAGCGGTATTCAACCGAACCTGTTAAAAACGCGCTGGTAATATTCCTTCATCACGATTTTTCGTGAGGAATAGCACAAGAATTTTTGATTAACGCCTGAGTTTATTCAGGCCAACTGGAAGCATGCTGACTATGGCTACGATTCATGTAGACGGCAAAGAATATGAGGTAAACGGAGCAGACAACCTTCTTGAAGCTTGTCTCTCTCACGGCCTTGATATTCCTTATTTTTGCTGGCATCCGGCGCTGGGCAGCGTCGGTGCTTGCCGCCAGTGTGCGGTAAAGCAATATCAGAACGCTGAAGATACCCGCGGCCGCCTGGTAATGTCTTGTATGACACCTGCATCTGACGGCACTTACATCTCTATTGATGATGGTGAAGCGAAGGAGTTCCGGGAAAGCGTGGTGGAATGGTTGATGACTAACCACCCACACGACTGCCCGGTTTGTGAAGAAGGGGGCAACTGCCACCTTCAGGATATGACGGTCATGACCGGTCATAGCTTCCGTCGCTATCGTTTTACTAAACGTACTCACCGTAATCAGGACTTGGGACCCTTTGTTTCTCACGAAATGAACCGTTGTATTGCCTGTTACCGTTGTGTTCGTTACTACAAAGACTATGCAGACGGTAAAGACCTGGGCGTCTATGGTGCCCACGACAACGTCTACTTTGGTCGTCCTGAAGACGGTACTCTTGAAAGTGAATTCTCCGGCAACCTGGTAGAAATCTGCCCGACCGGTGTATTTACCGATAAAACGCACTCAGAGCGTTATAACCGTAAATGGGATATGCAGTTTGCGCCAAGCATTTGCCAGCAATGTTCTCTGGGTTGTAACACCAGCCCTGGTGAGCGCTATGGCGAGCTGCGTCGCATCGAAAACCGTTACAACGGTACCGTAAACCACTACTTCCTGTGTGACCGCGGTCGTTTTGGTTATGGTTATGTCAATCTCAAAGACCGTCCTCGTCAGCCGATCCAACGTCGTGGCGATGACCTGATTACCCTGAATGCGGAACAAGCATTACAAGGTGCAGCAGATATTCTGCGTCAGTCGAAGAAAGTGATTGGTATTGGCTCACCACGTGCCAGTATTGAGAGCAACTTCGCACTGCGTGAACTGGTCGGCGCGAGCAACTTCTACACCGGTATTGCTGCGGGTGAGCAGGCGCGTTTACAGCTGGTACTGAAAGTGCTGCAAGAAAGTGGCATTCATACTCCAGCGCTGCGTGAAATTGAGTCTTACGATGCGGTACTGATTCTGGGTGAAGATATTACTCAGACCGGTGCTCGCGCTGCACTGGCTATTCGTCAGGCAGTAAAAGGCAAAGCGCGTGAGATGGCAGCAGCCCAGAAAGTGGCTGACTGGCAGATCGCGGCGATTATGAATATCGGCCAGCACGCTAAACACCCACTGTTTGTGACTAACGTGGATGATACCCGTCTGGATGATATTGCTGCCTGGACCTATCGTGCTCCAGTTGAAGATCAGGCGCGTCTTGGCTTCGCTGTTGCTCATGCCCTGGATGCCAGCTCACCGGCTGTAGAACTGAGCCGTGACTTGCGCAATAAAGTCGATGTTATCGTTCAGGCGCTGGCGGGTGCACGTAAACCATTAATCGTCTCGGGTACTAATGCTGGCAGTGAAGCGGTGCTTCAGGCTGCGGCGAACATCGCAAAAGCGCTGAAAGGTCGCGGAGCGGATGTCGGCGTGACGATGATTGCTCGTGCAGTCAACAGTATTGGTCTGGGCATGATTGGCGGTGGTTCGCTGGATGAAGCGCTGACTGAACTGGAAACCGGTGCAGCAGATGCGGTAGTGGTTCTTGAAAACGACTTGCATCGTCATGCTTCAGCTGCGCGCGTTGACGCCGCTCTGAGCAAAGCCCCGCTGGTTCTGGTCATCGATCATCAGCGTACCGACATCATGGACAAAGCGCATCTGGTGCTTTCAACGGCGAGCTTCGCAGAAAGTGACGGTACCGTTATTAATAACGAAGGCCGTGCCCAGCGCTTCTTCCAGGTATATGACCCGGCTTACTACGATCGCTCCATTGAGATGCTCGAAAGCTGGCGCTGGCTGCATTCCCTGCAAAGTATTGTTGAGAATCGCATCGCTGACTGGACGCAACTTGATAATGTGATTGATGCTTGTGTGAAAGCGCTACCGCAACTGGCGGGTATCAAAGATGCCGCTCCGGATGCCAGCTTCCGCATTCGTGGTCAAAAACTGGCGCGTGAACCGCATCGTTACAGTGGTCGTACTGCAATGCTTGCTAATATCAGCGTTCATGAGCCTCGTCAGCCGCAAGATAAAGACACCATGTTTGCCTTCTCTATGGAAGGGAACAACAGTCCGCTTGCCGATCGTCAGCAAATACCTTTTGCCTGGGCACCAGGTTGGAACTCACCGCAAGCATGGAACAAATTCCAGGCTGAAGTGGGCGGTCATCTGCGCCACGGCGATCCGGGTATTCGTCTGATTGAAGCTTCTGAAAACGGCCTGGATTATTTCACCTCGGTTCCTGAGAGCTTCCATGCAGAAGAAGGTCAATGGCGTGTTGCGCCTTACTATCATCTGTTCGGTAGCGATGAAATGTCTCAGCGCTCACCGGTATTCCAGAAACGTATGGTTCAGCCTTACGTCAAACTGAATCCGGAAGATGCGGCAGCATTAGGGATTAATGCAGGTGGTCTGGTGTCCTTTAGTTATGAAGGCCAGACGCTGAGTCTGCCTCTACAGCTCTCCGCCGGACTCGCTAAAGGCCTGGTAGGTTTGCCGATGGGTATGCCAGGAATTGCACCTGTTCTTGCGGGTGCCCGTCTTGAGAATCTGCAGGAGGCTGCGCAATGAGTTGGTTGACGCCAGATGTTATTGATATTCTCATCAGCATCCTCAAAGCCGTGGTGATTGTATTAGTTGTGGTGGTGTGTGGCGCGTTTATGAGCTTTGGCGAACGTCGTTTGCTTGGGCTCTTCCAGAACCGTTACGGACCAAACCGTGTAGGCTGGGGCGGATCGCTCCAGCTGGCGGCTGACATGATCAAGATGTTCTTTAAAGAAGACTGGATCCCGAAATTCGCTGACCGAGTCATCTTTACCATTGCACCTGTGATTGCTTTCACGTCGATGCTACTGGCATTTGCGATAGTCCCTATTAGTCCAACATGGGTCGTTGCTGATCTTAATATCGGTATTTTGTTCTTCCTGATGCTGGCAGGCCTGGGCGTTTACGCCGTGCTGTTTGCTGGCTGGGCAAGTAACAACAAATACGCGTTATTAGGTGCGATGCGTGCATCAGCCCAGACGCTGAGCTACGAAGTTTTCCTGGGTCTTTCCCTGATGGGTGTGGTTGCGCAGGCCGGTTCATTCAATATGACCGACATTGTTAACAACCAGGCTGATATCTGGAACGTTATCCCGCAATTCTTTGGTTTTATTACCTTTGCTATCGCCGGAGTTGCAGTTTGTCACCGTCACCCGTTTGACCAACCAGAAGCTGAGCAGGAACTGGCGGATGGTTATCACGTTGAATATTCCGGTATGAAGTTCGGTCTGTTCTTCGTCGGTGAATACGTCGGTATCGTAACGATTTCAGCCATGATGGTGACGTTGTTCTTTGGTGGCTGGCATGGTCCATGGTTACCCCCGTTCATCTGGTTCGCGCTAAAAACGGCGTTCTTCATGATGATGTTCATTTTGATTCGCGCAGCACTGCCTCGTCCTCGTTATGACCAGGTGATGTCATTCGGCTGGAAAATCTGCCTGCCGCTGACGCTTGTCAATTTGCTGGTGACCGCTGCGGTCATTCTTTACCAGGCACCATAAGGGGTGAAAAAACCATGACATTAAAAGAGTTAGTGGTTGGTTTCGGCACCCAGGTACGCAGTATCTGGATGATTGGCATGCACGCTTTTGCGAAACGCGAAACGCGCATGTATCCGGAAGAACCTGTTTATCTGCCGCCGCGCTACCGTGGTCGCATCGTACTGACGCGTGATCCAGACGGTGAGGAACGTTGTGTTGCCTGTAACCTGTGTGCGGTTGCCTGTCCGGTTGGCTGTATTTCTCTGCAAAAAGCAGAGATGCAAGATGGTCGTTGGTATCCGGAGTTCTTCCGTATCAACTTCTCACGCTGCATTTTCTGTGGTCTGTGTGAGGAAGCCTGTCCGACTACCGCTATTCAGCTTACACCCGATTTTGAATTAGGTGAGTTCAAACGTCAGGACCTGGTGTATGAAAAAGAGGATCTGCTGATTTCCGGTCCGGGCAAATACCCGGAATATAATTTCTACCGGATGGCAGGTATGGCAATCGACGGCAAAGATAAAGGTCAGGCTGAAAATGAAGCCAAACCTATCGACGTCAAAGGCCTGTTACCTTAAGGAGTCAGGAATGCTATTTGCTTTTTATATTTGCTCAATCGTGGCCGTCCTGACCACCCTTAGGGTGATAACTCACACTAATCCGGTCCATGCGCTGCTGTACTTGATTGTTTCCTTGCTGGCTATTTCCGGAGTGTTTTTCTCACTCGGAGCTTACTTTGCCGCGGCACTGGAAATTATCGTTTATGCCGGTGCCATTATGGTGCTGTTTGTCTTCGTCGTGATGATGCTGAACCTGGGTAATTCGGTACAGCAACAAGAACGCGAGTGGCTTAAACCACAAGTATGGATTGGCCCTGGGATACTTTCAGGTTTGCTGCTGGTGGTTCTGATTTATGCCATTACTGGCATTAACGATCAGGGCATTGACGGCACCAATATCGACGCTAAACAAGTCGGTATTGCGCTGTTCGGACCTTATGTTCTGGCGGTTGAGCTGGCTTCTATGCTGCTGCTGTCCGGACTGGTGGTTGCCTTCCATCTTGGTCGTGAAGACAGAGCCGGTGAAGTGCTGAGTAACCGTCCGTCTGACATGGCGGTGAGAAAGAAATCGGAGGAGAACGTATGATCCCGTTGCAACATGGACTGATCCTCGCTGCCATTTTATTTGTGCTGGGACTGACAGGGCTGACTATTCGTCGCAATCTGCTGTTTATGCTGATAAGCCTTGAAGTGATGATCAATGCTGCTGCGCTGGCCTTTGTCGTCGCAGGTAGCTATTGGGGCCAGCCTGATGGTCAGGTGATGTATATACTCGCGATTAGTTTAGCTGCCGCTGAAGCCAGTATCGGCCTCGCATTACTGCTGCAGCTCCATCGTCGTCGCCAGAGCCTGAATATCGATTCAGTAAGTGAGATGCGTGGATGAACCTTCTCTGGTTAACTATTTTTCTGCCATTAGTTGGCTTCGTATTGCTGGCGTTCTCTCGTGGACGCTGGTCTGAAAATGTCTCTGCAACTATCGGTGTCGGCTCGATTGGCCTTGCCGCTTTAGTCACACTGATTGCCGGGATGGAGTTTCTCGGCGGTTCCCGTGAGGCGTTTATCCAGCCATTATGGACCTGGATGGCGGTAGGCAATTTTGATATTGGTGTCAAACTGCACCTTGATGGCCTTTCCCTGACAATGCTGTCCGTGATAACCGGTGTGGGCTTCCTTATCCACATTTTTGCCTCATGGTATATGCGTGGTGAGGAAGGTTATTCACGCTTCTTTGCTTACACTAACCTGTTTATTGCCAGCATGGTGGTATTGGTTCTCGCCGATAACATGATGCTGATGTATCTGGGTTGGGAAGGGGTAGGGCTCTGTTCTTACTTACTGATCGGTTTCTATTATACCGATCCGAAGAACGGCGCTGCAGCGATGAAAGCCTTTATCGTTACCCGTGTTGGTGATGTGTTCCTGGCGTTTGGTATGTTCATCCTCTATAACGAGCTGGGCACGCTGAACTTCAGTGAAATGGCACAACTGGCACCGCAGCACTTTGCCGCTGATAACCATATGCTTAACCTCGCTACGCTGATGATTTTAGGCGGCGCGGTAGGTAAATCTGCACAGCTGCCGCTGCAAACCTGGCTTGCTGATGCGATGGCGGGTCCAACGCCGGTTTCTGCTTTGATCCACGCCGCAACCATGGTTACTGCGGGTGTTTACCTGATTGCTCGTACTTATGGTCTCTTCCTGTTAACGCCTGAAGTTCTGCATCTGGTTGGCATTATTGGTGCAGTCACTCTGGTGATGGCGGGCTTCTGTGCCTTAGTACAGACCGACATCAAGCGTATCCTTGCTTACTCAACCATGAGTCAGCTGGGTTATATGTTCCTGGCGCTGGGTGTACAGGCTTGGGATGCAGCGATTTTCCACTTGATGATCCATGCATTCTTTAAAGCGTTGCTGTTCCTCTCCGCAGGTTCGGTTATCCTTGCCTGTCATCACGAGCAAAACATCTTCAAGATGGGTGGGCTGCGTAAGTCTATACCGCTGGTCTATGCTTGCTTCCTGGTGGGTGGTGCGGCGCTGTCAGCTATTCCTATCATCAGTGCCGGTTTCTACAGTAAAGATGAAATTCTTGCTGGTGCATTAGCCAATGGCCATATGTACTTACTGATTGCCGGTCTGGCGGGTGCAATGCTGACCCCTCTGTACACCTTCCGTCTGATCTTCGTTGCCTTCCATGGTAAAGAGCAGATCAAAGCCCATGCGGGTAAAGGGATTACTCATCATCTGCCATTGATTGTGCTGGCAGTATTGTCGACCTTTATTGGTGCATTGATTGTACAGCCGTTACAAGGTGTCTTACCGGATACCACTGCATTGACTCACGATTCCAAAATGACGCTGGAAATTATCTCTGGTGTGATTGCGCTTGTCGGTCTGTTGATCGCTAGCGGATTATGGTTAGGCAAACGCACTCTGGTCACCGCTCTGGCTAACAGTACTCTGGGCCGTATGCTCAACAAGCTGTGGTTCAATGCCTGGGGCTTTGATTGCCTGTATGACAAAGTGTTTGTTAAACCATTCCTGGGTATTTCCTGGCTGCTTAAGCGTGACCCGCTGAATGCGCTGATGAATATTCCAGCTATCCTGGCGCGCTTTGCTGGTCGTGGCCTGCTGGTGAGTGAGAATGGTTACCTGCGCTGGTATGTGGCATCCATGAGCGTTGGTGCGGTAGTGGTACTTGGTTTACTGCTGATACTGCACTAATCAAACGGCGAGTTCCCTCTCCTTTGGGGGAGGGACTGAGATGTATAAGATTTATTTTAATAAGGGACACAAAACGCCATGCTATTACCCTGGCTAATATTAATCCCCTTTATCGGCGGTTTCTTCTGCTGGCAGACCGAACGCTTCGGCGTGAAAGTGCCTCGCTGGATTGCGCTGATTACCATGGGGCTGACACTGGCACTGACTCTGCAATTATGGTTGCAGGGTGACTATTCTCTGACGCAGTCTGCGGGTTTGCCACAGTGGCAGTCTGAATTCGTTCTGCCATGGATCCCAAGTTTTGGTATCTCAATCCATCTTGCGGTTGACGGTCTGTCGTTGCTGATGGCGGTGCTTACTGCATTGCTGGGTGCACTGGCAGTACTTTGTTCCTGGAACGAGAATCAAAAATATCAGGGCTTTTTCCACCTGAACCTGATGTGGATCCTCGGTGGTGTGATGGGGGTGTTCCTCTCCATTGACCTGTTCCTGTTCTTCTTCTTCTGGGAGATGATGCTGGTTCCGATGTACTTCCTGATTGCGTTATGGGGTTATAAATCCTCTAACGGGAAGACACGTATCAATGCGGCGAACAAGTTCTTTATCTACACCCAAGCCAGTGGCCTGATTATGTTGGTTGCTATTCTGGGCCTGGTGTTCGTGCATTATAATGCGACCGGTGTCTGGACCTTCAACTACGAACAGTTACTGAATACGCCGATGTCCCACGGTGTTGAATGGCTGTTGATGCTGGGCTTCTTTATTGCTTTCGCAGTAAAAATGCCGGTGGTACCTTTGCACGGCTGGTTACCTGATGCTCACTCACAGGCGCCAACAGCGGGTTCAGTTGACCTTGCCGGTATCTTGCTGAAAACCGCTGCCTATGGTCTGTTGCGCTTCTCGCTGCCACTGTTCCCTGAAGCCTCTGCGGCGTTCGCACCGGTGGCGATGGGGCTGGGTGTTGTCGGTATCTTCTACGGCGCATGGCTGGCTTTTGCCCAGACCGATATCAAACGTCTGATCGCTTATACCTCAGTTTCACACATGGGCTTTGTGTTAATCGCTATCTACACCGGTAGCCTGCTGGCTTACCAGGGTGCGGTTATCCAGATGATTGCTCACGGTCTGTCTGCTGCGGCATTGTTCATTATCTGCGGACAACTTTACGAGCGTCTGCATACCCGTGACATGCGTCAGATGGGTGGCCTGTGGAATAAGATTAAGTGGTTACCTGGCCTGTCATTGTTCTTCGCTGTTGCTAACCTCGGGATGCCGGGAACGGGTAACTTTGTCGGCGAATTTATGATCCTGTTCGGTAGCTTCCAGGCGGTACCTGTTATCACTGTTATTGCTACCTTTGGCGTGGTCTTTGCCTCTGTTTACTCACTGGCAATGTTCCATCGTGCCTACTTCGGTAAGGCGCAAAGTGAGATAAGTGATAAGCAACTGCGTGGTATGACAGCGCGTGAATTCTCAATCATTTTATTCCTTGCGGCACTGTTAGTTCTGTTGGGTATTTTCCCACAGCCAATTCTGGATACCTCTCACGCTTCAATGAGTAATATTCAGCAGTGGTTCACACAGTCCATTTCTACTACAAGGCCGTAATTCGCCATGACTATAACTGCTCAACATTTGATTGCGCTACTCCCACTGTTAATCGTCGGATTGACGGTGGTGGTTGTGATGCTCTCCATTGCTTGGCGACGCAACCACTTTCTTAGTGCCACGCTTTCAGTTATTGGCCTCAATGCTGCATTAGTTTCTTTGTGGTTTGTGGGTCAGGCAGGCGCTATGGATGTCACCCCGCTGATGCGGGTTGATGGTTACGCCATGCTGTATACCGGGCTTGTGTTACTGGCAAGTCTGGCAACCTGTACTTTTGCTTATCCATGGTTACAGGGCTACACCGACAACCGCGATGAGTTTTATCTGCTGGTGCTGATTGCCGCTCTGGGCGGTATTCTGCTGGCGAACGCGAATCATTTGGCTTCGCTGTTCCTCGGTATTGAATTAATCTCCTTACCGCTGTTTGGTCTGGTGGGTTATGCCTGGCGTCAGAAACGCTCACTCGAAGCCAGTATTAAGTACACGATCCTGTCTGCGGCAGCGTCTTCGTTCTTACTGTTTGGTATGGCGCTGATTTATGCTAACTCCGGTAGCCTGTCATTCATTGAACTGGGCAAAAGTCTGACTGCCAACGCAATTAACGAGCCGTTATTGCTGGCAGGTCTGGGTCTGATGATTGTCGGTCTGGGCTTTAAACTGTCACTGGTACCTTTCCACCTGTGGACGCCAGATGTCTATCAGGGGGCACCAGCACCCGTGTCGACCTTCCTGGCGACCGCCAGTAAGATCGCTATCTTTGCTGTCGTAATGCGTCTGTTCCTCTATGTCCCAGTGGGTGAGAGTGAAGCTGTTCGTGTGGTATTAGGTCTGATTGCTTTCGCCTCAATCCTCTTCGGTAACTTGATGGCGTTAACACAGTCAAACATCAAACGCCTGCTGGGCTATTCATCTATTGCCCACCTCGGTTATTTGCTGGTGGCTCTGATTGCTCTGCACGACGGTACGCTGTCGATGGAAGCGGTGGGTGTTTACCTGGCCGGTTACCTGTTCAGCAGCCTGGGTGCATTCGGTGTGGTCAGTCTGATGTCCAGTCCGTACCGCGGCACTGACGCTGACTCGCTGTTCTCCTATCGTGGACTGTTCTGGCACAAACCGGTTCTGTCTGCGGTCATGACCATCATGATGCTGTCACTGGCTGGTATTCCAATGACACTGGGCTTCATCGGTAAGTTCTACATCATTGCTGTCGGTGTTCAGGCGCATCTGTGGTGGTTAACCGGTGCAGTTGTGGCGGGAAGTGCGATTGGTATCTACTACTACCTGCGTGTGATGGTCAGCCTCTATCTGAGTGCTCCAGAGCAGCTTAACCGTGATACTCCGTCCAACTGGGCGCTGAGTGCTGGTGGTATCGTGGTGCTTATTTCAGCCATTCTGGTACTGGTTCTGGGTGTCTACCCACAACCGCTTATCAGTCTGGTGCAGATGGCTCAGCCACTGCTGTAAGCTCAGCATTGACCCAATAAAAAAACCGCTTCGGCGGTTTTTTTATTGGCGACAGCAGCCAAATCTGTTATCACCATGGTTCCTGAGAATCTGACCTGCAATAAGGAGTCACCTGTGATCCAATGGCATAATTTTCACCACAGTGAATTAACGACGACCCAGCTCTATGCCTTGCTCAAACTCCGCTGTGAGGTCTTTGTTATCGAACAAAACTGTCTCTATGAGGAACTTGATGGTGAGGATTTAGTCGGTGAAAATCGCCATATTCTTGCTATTCAGGAGGGGGAGATTGTTGCTTACGCCCGTATCCTTAAAAGCGAGGATCCGCTTGAGCCCGTTGTTATTGGACGGGTGATTGTCTCTCCCCAGCTGCGTGGACAGAAACTGGGTGAGCAGCTGATGGCATTTACCCTTGAAGCTTGTCAGCAGCAGTGGTCTGACAAATCGATTTATCTTGGTGCTCAGGCGCATTTAAAACACTTTTATGCTCGGTTCGGTTTTTCAGCTGTGACACCAGAATATGATGAGGACGGTATTTTGCATATTGGTATGGCAAAAGACCCGACAGGCGAAATACGCTAAAACTGTCTATAGTTAAAGGGGATACCTTTTTTTCTCACAGGAGTCATTATGTCCAGATATCTGTTTACACCAGAAGATGATGTTACATTGTTGAGAGAAACACTGGATCAGGTGCTATGCACTATTGATGATCCAGAGAATCAGTACTATAGCGAAATGAAAGAGCAGGCCGTACAACGATTATTTGAGGTGAGACAGCGTTTGAGTGGCGAGGCGGAACAAGGCTACGATACGCTAAAACAGGCAGCCTGCTGGACCGGAAACTATCTGCATCATAAGCCCTGGCAAAGTATCGGTATCACTACGGCGGCCGGTATTGCCTTTGGTTTTATCCTCGCGCGTTGTACTTTATCTGATTGATTTTTTCAAAAAAACCAGCATAACTCACTGAATACAGAGGTAAGTTTTTTTATTCCATGAAAACCACGTATAATTAGTGGTTTTCAAACAGGGTAAAGTCAACGTGAACTCAGTCGCCACAGCACTGCGAAAAATGCAGCGAGAGCTGGATCAGGAATTTACTGATGAACCGGGATTCCGCGCCCTCAGTGTACCACTGAGTTTGAGTGAGCGGTCAGACCCGCTCGGCTGGCTTACCAGACAAGTCATCTATCCGCAGTTTTACTGGCAGCACCGCGACGGCAAGGAAGAAGTCGCCGCGTTAGGTCAGGTGAAGACCTTCCCTACACTTAACGATGCCAGAATTTTTTGCCAGCAGTATGCAAGCTTACCGAGCGTTCGCCTCTGGGGACTGAATGCGTTTGATTTGACGCAAGGTTATCTTTTTCTTCCTCGTTTTGAGTGGCGCAGACAAGGGGGCGAAGCCGTGCTCTGGCTCTATCTTTACAGTGAAACCTCGCTTAAGGAAGACGTTCGCCAGGTTCTGACTTTAATCGAACAATTAATGCCGGAAACCTCGATCCCACCGTTGAACTTGCAGCTATCCAGCGAAACTCATCACCCGGCGTTGCCAGAATGGTGTGACTTGATTAACAAAGCCATTGCCACGATTGAACAGGCGGTTCTCGATAAAGTGGTGCTAGCCCGGGCAACTGATTTAGTTTTTTCGTCTGCAGTGTCAGCGGCGGGATTTATGGCTGCAAGCCGACGGCTTAATCTGAATTGCTACCATTTCTTAATGGTCTTTAATGCCAGGCAGGCTTTTCTGGGCTCCAGCCCGGAACGGCTGTGGCAGCGTCTTGACCTGCGTCTGGATACCGAAGCTTTGGCGGGTACCGTCAGCAACCATGAGGATGATGGACGTGCCCGGACCTTAGCTGACTGGCTGCTAAAAGACGATAAAAATCAGCGTGAGAATATGCTGGTACTGGAAGATATTTGTCAGCGTCTGCAAAATGTGGTTGATGAACTTGATGTTTTACCCCCTGAAGTTATTCGGCTGCGTAATGTTCAGCATTTGAAACGCGGTATTTACGCGGTGCTGAAAACCACTGATGACCAGATTTGTCTGGAGCAGCTACAGCCCACCGCTGCAGTCGCCGGATTACCCCGTGAGCAAGCGCGTGAGTTTATTGCCCGGAATGAACCTTTTGACCGGGAATGGTATGCCGGTTCTGCGGGTTATTTATCGATGCATCAGAGTGAATTCTGTGTGGCGCTGCGATCGGCAAAAATAACCGATGATACCGTACGTCTCTATGCCGGAGCCGGGATCGTGGCGGGTTCGGTTGCGCTTCAGGAATGGCAGGAAATAGAGAATAAAGCGGCGGGTTTGCGTACTTTATTGTTGAAAAACAGGCGCTAAATTCCATCTTCACGACGCAGGTCAATTTCCTTGCTGCCGCGATACCTATACTGTCCAGATAAAACTGTCTCAGGACAATAATATGTCAATAAGCGCATTTAACCGTCGTTGGGCGGCCACTATTCTTGAAGCGCTGACCCGACAGGGTGTGCACCATATCTGTATTGCGCCTGGCTCGCGATCCACACCGTTAACGCTGGCTGCGGCGGAAAATAGTGCCTTTACCTGCCACAGCCATTTTGATGAGCGCGGTTTAGGGCATCTGGCTCTGGGATTAGCTAAACGCAGCCGGGAACCTGTGGCGATTATTGTCACTTCCGGAACGGCGGTGGCCAACCTTTATCCTGCGGTGATTGAGGCTGGACTGACGGGTGAAAAACTCGTTTTACTCACCGCCGACAGGCCTCCTGAGCTGATTGACTGCGGCGCGAATCAGGCGATTCGCCAGCAGGGTATTTTCGCTAGCCATCCTGCTGCCAATTTAAATTTACCTCGTCCTTCACAAGATATTCCCGCCCGCTGGCTGGTATCGACTCTTGATAGCGCGATGAGCCAGTTAGAAGCCGGGGCACTCCATATCAACTGTCCCTTTGCTGAGCCACTGTATGGTGCGATGGATGATACCGGCCTGAGCTGGCAAAATGCGCTGGGAGAGTGGTGGGCAAGTGATAAGCCCTGGTTGCGAGAAATGCGTGCAACAGGCGTGGTTATCCAGTCTGACTGGGCGGAGTGGCGTCAAAAGCGTGGTGTTGTAGTTGCAGGCAGAATGTCTGCTGCAGAAGGCATAAAACTGGCAGCCTGGGCAAAGATACTGGGCTGGCCATTAATCGGTGATGTGTTATCGCAAACCGGTCAGCCATTACCTTGTGCTGACTTGTGGCTGGCAAATAAAGCCGCGGACTGTCTGCGCCAGGCGGAAATTGTCATTCAGTTTGGCGGCCATTTAACCGGGAAACGGGTCTTACAGTGGCAGGCTGCCTGTCAGGCAGAAGAGTACTGGCTGGTTGATGCATCGGTCGGACGGCTGGATCCCGCCCATCACCGGGGGCGTCGGCTGGTCGCGGAAATCTCCGCCTGGCTTGATGATCACCCGCCACAAAGTGCGGAGAGCTGGGCTCCTGAGTTGCAGACGCTGGCTAGCGCCACCTTGCGCCAAGCCCAAGCGCAGACAGAAGACTTTGGTGAAGCGCAAGTCGCCCAGCGTATCGGACAATTACTGCCTGAAGCAGGGCAGCTGTTTATCGGTAATAGTCTGGTCGTCAGATTAATTGATGCCCTGGCACAATTACCTGCGGGCTATCCGGTATTCGGTAACAGGGGTGCCAGTGGTATCGACGGACTTATCGCCACCGCTGCGGGTGTCCATCGGGCCAGCCCGCGAGCCACACTGGCGATTATTGGCGACCTTTCAGCTCTTTATGACATGAACTCGCTGGCATTATTACGAGACACCTCTGCTCCCTTGGTACTCCTGGTGGTGAACAATAACGGCGGGCAAATCTTCTCCATGCTTCCGACTGCGGCTGAATCACGAGAACGTTTCTACACCATGCCACAAAATGTGAATTTCTCTCATGCCGCAGCCATGTTTGGGCTGGCTTATCAGCAGCCGGACCACTGGGATGCGCTCCAGGTCGCCGTCGATAACGCCTGGCAGCATGCCGGTACCACCCTGATAGAGGTTGTTGTCGAGCCAACTGCCGGGGTGGATTGCTTAAAGCAGCTACTGGCGCGAGTTGAAACCGCATGATACTGCACGCGGTTTCGCGCGCGGGTAGCCAGCCACACAGGCCCTGTATCGTCTGGCTGCATGGTTTTTTAGGTGACCATCAGGAGTGGATGTCAGTCAGTACGGCATTTCACGCATGGCCCCAGTTATGGATAGACTTGCCCGGACATGGTGCTTCAGCTGACAGACAAGTCACCGATTTTGCCTCCGCGGATGCTCTACTCGCTGCGACACTAGAATATCATCACATTGATGACTACTGGCTGGTCGGATACTCATTAGGTGGGCGTCTGGCGATGTATCACGCCACCCATAACAGAGCATCGGGTTTACGTGGTGTGGTGGTTGAAGGGGGGCATCCGGGCCTGAGTAGCGACACTGACCGCGCAGCACGTCAACGGCATGATGCAGGCTGGGCGGCAAGATTTCGTCATGAACCACTCAGGCAGGTCCTTCAGGACTGGTATCAGCAGCCGGTTTTCAGTGACCTGGATGAACAGCAACGTACGGCACTCGTGGCTTTACGCAGCCAGAATAACTCTGCTGCCCTGGCGGCAATGTTAGAGGCCGTTTCCCTGTCCCGCCAACCGGACTTACAGGCTGCGCTTATTCAGCTAACGATCCCTTTTTATTATCTGTGTGGTGAGCGGGATGCAAAATTTCGCGCGATTGCCACGCAGACAGGCCTCACGCCTGAAGTTATCTCTGGTGTCGGGCATAATGCACATCGTGATGCACCTGCGGCATTTAGTGCCCGACTATTAACCTTATTGCATGATTCTACATTCTAATTTTAAGGACTGATGATGATCCCTGTTGATGAAAATATGCTGTATGCCCCGGTTGAATGGCAGGATTGTTCCGAAGGATACAGTGATATTCGCTACCATAAATCTGCGGATGGTATTGCTAAGATCACGATTAATCGCCCACAGGTACGTAACGCTTTTCGCCCATTAACGGTGAAAGAGATGATCGATGCGATGGCTGATGCCCGTTACGATGACAATATCGGGGTGATTATTCTCACCGGCGAAGGGGACAAAGCCTTCTGTGCTGGCGGCGACCAGAAGGTTCGTGGCGATTACGGCGGCTATCAGGATGCCAGTGGGACTCACCATCTCAATGTCCTGGACTTCCAGCGCCAGATCCGCACCTGTCCTAAGCCAGTGGTGGCAATGGTGGCGGGCTACTCTATTGGCGGCGGGCATGTGCTGCATTTAATGTGTGACCTGACCATCGCCGCGGAAAATGCCATCTTTGGCCAGACCGGACCCAAAGTCGGCTCCTTTGATGGTGGCTGGGGCGCTTCTTATATGGCACGTATCGTCGGCCAGAAAAAGGCGCGTGAAATTTGGTTCCTGTGTCGTCAGTACGATGCTCAGCAAGCGCTGGATATGGGACTGGTCAATACCGTTGTGCCATTAAATGAACTTGAAAAAGAAACCGTCCGCTGGTGCCGTGAAATGCTGCAAAACAGTCCAATGGCACTACGTTGCTTGAAAGCGGCCCTGAATGCCGACTGTGATGGTCAGGCAGGTTTACAAGAACTCGCAGGTAACGCAACGATGCTGTTCTATATGACTGAGGAAGGTCAGGAAGGACGTAATGCCTTTAATGAGAAACGGCAGCCAGACTTCAGCAAATTTAAACGGAATCCGTAATGCGTCGGGCCGAGGTATGGCAGTACCAGATCCCGATGGATGCCGGGGTAATACTACGCAATCAGCGTCTGAAACAGCGTGAAGGCTTGTTGGTTCGACTGACACAGGACCAACAAACGGGCTGGGGGGAGATTGCGCCATTACCGGGTTTCAGTGATGAAAGTGTGGCTGAAGCGCAATCAGCACTACTCGACTGGCTGAGTCTGTGGCAATCAGCAAAGGAGGCTCCTTTACCGGAACTGCCTTCGGTCGCCTTTGGCTTGAGTTGCGCTTTAGCTGAACTGACCGGGGTTTTACCTCAGATGGCTGACTATCGAGTCGCCCCTTTATGCAGCGGCGATCCTGATGATCTTATCCTCGCCCTGGCTGCCATGCCAGGCGAGAAAGTCGCCAAAGTAAAAATTGGCGAATATGAAGCGGTACGTGATGGAATGGTCGTTAACTTGCTGCTTGAAGCGGTTCCTGACTTACGTTTACGCCTTGATACTAATCGTCGCTGGACACCACTGAAGGCCCGACAGTTCGCCAAATACGTTAATCCAGCTTACCGCTCTCGCATTGCCTTTATCGAAGAGCCTTGCCAGACTCCTGACCAGTCGCGCGAGTTTAGCCAGGAAACCGGGATTGCCATTGCCTGGGATGAAAGTCTGCGCGAAGCGGGCTTTATGTTCCAGTCGGAACCCGGTGTGGCCGCGGTGGTGATTAAACCCACCTTGACGGGCAGCCTGGATAAGGTTCGGCAACAGGTTGCTGCTGCTCATCAGCAGGGGCAAATCGCGGTGATCAGCTCTTCTCTGGAGTCCAGTCTTGGCTTAACTCAGCTTGCGCGTATCGCAGCCTGGTTAACGCCTGGTGTTATTCCTGGGTTAGATACTCTGGCGTTGATGCAGGCCCAGCTGGTACGTACATGGCCTGGCAGTGAGCTTCCTTGCTGGCAACTTGATAGCCTGGAACGGATTCGATGACCTTTAACCACTGGCCCTGGCACCATTGGGCCGATTTGCGCGGAAGTGATGAGGCACTTATCCTGGAAGGACAGACACTTGACTGGGCGACGCTATGCCAGCGCGTTGATGCCCTGGCCGGTGGTTTTCATCAACAAGGCGTTAAAGCGGGTGATGGGGTGGCGCTGCGTGGAAAAAACAGCCCACAAATATTGCTGGCCTGGATGGCATTATTACAGTGTGGCGCTCGAGTTCTGCCACTGAATCCTCAATTTCCTGAGACCTTCTTAAGCGATTTACTTCCGGGTCTCACACTTTCCTGGGGCATTTCATTTCCGGACGAAAAGCCTGTTTCTGGTTTACCGGTTTTGCAATGGTTAACGGCCAGCCCCTGGCACGCGTGCTGGCAGCCTGACAGACTGGCATCCATGACGCTGACATCTGGAAGCTCAGGTATGCCTAAGGCGGCAGTACATACCTGTGCAGCGCTTCTGGCAAGTGCTGCGGGTGTTCTCTCCAGGTTAAGCTATGGTGTGGAAGATAGCTGGTTACTTTCGTTGCCACTGTTTCATGTTTCCGGACAAGGCATTTTTTGGCGCTGGTTACGGGCTGGAGGCCGATTAGTGGTTAAACCTGAGCTTCCACTCGCCAGTGCTTTACAGGGATGTACTCATGCTTCCCTGGTACCGACTCAGTTATGGCGTTTGCTGGAACAAAAACAGGCGTTCACGTTACGTGAAGTTTTGCTGGGTGGGGCAACCATTCCCGTGGCGTTGACACAGCAAGCTAACGCGGCTGGATTAGCCTGCTGGTGTGGCTATGGATTAACTGAACTGGCCTCGACGGTATGTACTAAACCTGCGGATGGTTTGCCCGATGTCGGTACGGTACTGCCCGGACATCAGCTTAAAATCATGGATGGAGAGATTTGGTTGCGCTCTGCCACACTTGCCAGTGGTTACTGGCGTGATGGTGCATTAGTTTCGCTCTGTAATAGCGAGGGGTGGTTTCCTACGCGCGATCTGGGTGTGTTAAACGACAAGCGACTCCAGATTATCGGGCGTGCTGATAATCTGTTTTTTAGTGGTGGGGAAGGCATTCAGCCAGAGATGATTGAACAAATCATTTCCCGTCATCCGGCAATAGAGCAGATATTTGTTGTCCCGATGGTGGATGTGGAATTTGGACAACGTCCGGTGGCGATAGTGGCGGCGAGAGGAGACATTGATTATCAAGAAATCAACCTCTGGCTGAAGGATAAATTAGCGCATTTTCAGATGCCTGTGTACTGGTATGCCTTGCCTGAGTCGTTCCGGCAGGAGGGCATTAAAGTATCGCGGCAAAAACTTGTCGCATGGGTTGCAGGCAGGCATTTATCGTCCTGAGTCTGAGATAATTCTTTATCCCAGGCTCAGGATAGTTTCTTGATAGTCGCGATGAATTGATTGTAATAGTCTCCCTGAATTATTTCAGAGTCAGGGCCTATGAAAAGAAAAAACAGCACACCGACCCCTCATGACGTCACATTTCAGCAGTTCCTGAGGCAGCCAGATATTGCCCGTGACTTTATCGAGCTTCATCTTCCGGTTGAGCTGCGGGCGGTCTGTGACCTCAGTACGCTAAAATTGGAATGCAGCTCTTTTGTGGAAGAGAACCTGCGCCAGTATTTCAGTGATGTGCTCTATAGCATGCAAACGGCGAGCGGGGACGAGGGATACGTGCATATCCTGATTGAACACCAGTCCACTCCCGATAAGCATATGGCATTTCGCCTGATACGTTATGCAGTGGCTGCCATGCAGCGCCATCTCGACGCAGGCCATAAAAAATTGCCGCTGGTGGTACCGGTGCTGTTCTACATGGGAAAACGCTCGCCTTATCCTTATTCCACTAACTGGTTGCAGGAATTTACCGATCCTGCTCAGGCACAAAAGCTCTACAGCAGTGACTTTCCGTTAGTGGATATCACCCTGATCCCTGATGACGAAATTATGCAGCATCGCAGTATGGCGGCGCTGACATTACTTCAGAAACATATTCGGCGCCGAGACCTGGCTGAACTGAGCGAGCGACTTAGTACCATTCTGTTGGCTGACTATCTCACTTCATCTCAAATAGCTTCTCTCATTCACTACATTATTCATGCTGGCGATTCGGCAAATGCGGAAATTTTTATCCGCAGGCTGGCGGCCAGAGTCCCATCGCACAAAGAGGAACTTATGACTATTGCTCAGAAACTGGAACAAAATGGCGTTAATAAAGGGCGAGAGCAGGAGAAACAGGATATCGCTCGTACTATGCTACAGCATGGTATCGACCTCAAAGTCGTCATGAAAATAACGGCCTTGAGTGAAAAAGAGCTGGCACGACTTTGCCATTGAATATCAGCTTTTCTGGTATGTGGCGCTATTGCTACGATTCGCATAAACCTGTGCCAGAGAAAAGGCCTGAGTCGTGATCACTCAGGCCTGATTATTGGCGCTCTGGTTCTGCTATTTAGTGCTGGTCAGTTTTTTTAATGCGGCTTCGATACCTGCCCGGTATTCTGGGTGAACTTGAGCAAATAAGCCAAGTTGACGCTCGACTATCTCTGCAGGAACACTTTGCAGTTCGCCGGCAATGCGATCGAACATACGCTGATGCTCTTCTTCACTGAGTAAGTTAAACAGCGCCCGTGGCTGACTGAAATAATCGTTATCTTCACGGTGATTCCAGTGGTCAGCTGCACCCTCAAGGCTCAACGGTGGTTCGCTGAAATCAGGCTGTTCCTGGAACACGTTAAAGCTATTCGGTTCATAGGTTGCGCCATTGCCGCTGTTGCCATCAATACGCATCGCACCATCACGATGATAGTTATGGAACGGGCATTTTGGTGCATTAACCGGGATCTGATGATGGTTAACGCCGAGACGATAACGATGAGCATCGCCATAAGAGAACAAACGACCCTGAAGCATACGGTCTGGTGAAAAACTGATACCAGGAACGATATTGGCAGGGGACATCGCAACTTGTTCAACGTCAGAGAAATAGTTTTCCGGGTTACGATTCAGTTCCAGTACGCCGACTTCAATCAGCGGGTAATCTGCATGTGGCCAGACTTTTGTCAGGTCGAACGGATTATAAGGTGTCTGAGAAGCTTCTGCTTCTGGCATGACCTGAATAAACAGTTTCCAGCGCGGGAAGTCACCTTGTTCAATAGCATCATAGAGATCGCGCTGTGAGCTCTCCCGGTCTTCACCAATGATTTTCGTCGCTTCATCATCCATCAGGTTTTTAATACCCTGCTGGCATTTCAGATGGAACTTCACCCAGAAACGCTGGTTGTCCTGATTGATAAAGCTGAAGGTATGGCTACCAAAACCGTGAATATGGCGGTAAGAGCGAGGTAAACCACGATCGCTGAAATCGATAGTTAATTGATGTAGCGCTTCGGGTAAATGAGAGAAGAAGTCCCATTTATAAGTTGCATTACGTAAGTTAGTACGTGGGTCACGTTTTACTACATGGTTGAGATCAGGGAACTTCAACGGATCGCGCAGATAGAATACCGGCGTATTGTTACCCACCAGATCCCAGTTACCTTCTTCAGTATAAAATTTGATAGAGAAACCGCGAATATCGCGTTCTGCATCTGCGGCACCACGTTCGCCTGCGACGGTGGAAAAACGAATAAATAACTCAGTTTTCTTACCGACTGTATCGAACAGTTTAGCGCGCGTATAATCAGAAATATCATGCGTCACAGTGAAATGGCCGAATGCACCAGAACCTTTGGCGTGCATACGACGCTCAGGGATCACCTCACGGTCAAAGTGCGCCAGCTTCTCAAGAAACCAGACATCCTGAAGTAACATAGGACCACGTGGCCCGGCTGTGGCAACATTATTGTTATCGGCAACCGGGGCGCCTGCTGCAGTTGTTAAGCCTTTCTTGCTCATCAGTATCTCCAATTATGGCGGGTATAAGAAAATAACGACATTTGCTCACCTTTAGTTTTAGGTGCTTATTGCCATAATAACAATGTGCCATTTTCTGATAGTTCACTTCTTTGATCCGGTCACAGAGAACCGCTTTATTTGCATTTTCTTACAATGAAAGAAGATGTAGCTTTTAGTAACCCATTGATTAGATAATCTGTAGGCAAGAACTATTATCTATCGGGGACAGCCCCTTCTTTTTCAGGAATTATGGAATGAAAAAACGACATCTGGCTTATACACTAGGACTACTGTTGGCATCTGCTAGTGCGAGTGCAATAAGCATTGGTGGTGGAGTTGGCAAAGAATTTAGCTACTTAGGCGTTGCGACCGATGCCAGCGGTCTTGCCATTAATGGTAACTATGCTCATCATGAAAATAATGGCAATACCGCAGGCTTAGGTCTTGGCTTTAATATACCGCTGGGACCTGTAACGGCAACTGTAGGCGGCAGAGCTATCTACCTGAATCCAAAAGATGAAAAAAATGGTTATGCTCTGGCGGCGGGTGGCGGTTTGAAATGGCCTGTCACCACCAGTATCAGCCTGTTCGGTGACTATTACTACGCACCAGACTCGCTGTCCAGCGGAGTCAAAGATTACCAGGAAGCCAGTGCCGGAGCGAGCTGGGCAATTTTCCGTCCAATCAGCCTTGAGGGTGGTTATCGTTACATTGCCCTTAATGGTAAAAATGGTAAAAGTAATCAAATGATTGCTGACGGCGCTTATGTTGGTGTCAGCGCGCGTTTCTAATCTTTTTTGCGTGGCGTTTAGCCGCGCTGTAACACATTTATACCCAAAATAATTCGAGTTGCTTGTAGGCGCCAAGTTCAGGCCGTCGATGAGCATAGATAAACTATGTGATTCGGCGGCATGAACGCCGGCAACACCCAAGCAACTTGAAGTATGAAGGGTATACGCGAAGTATGGCTGTGAGTCAGCTGTCGTTTATCTGCAGGGTAGAACAATGTTAAAAGTGGAAATGCTGTCGACCGGGGACGAAGTATTATACGGGCAAATTGTTGATACCAATGCTGCCTGGCTTGCTGATTATCTCTTTAATCAAGGATTACCGCTGTCACGACGCAATACAGTGGGTGACAATCTTAATGATTTGATTGCTATCCTCCGGGAACGCAGTGATGAGGCTGATATTCTTATTGTTAACGGTGGCTTGGGTCCTACCAGCGATGATTTGAGTGCTCTGGCAGCAGCAACCGCGGCGGGTGCTGAGCTGGTCGAACATGCCGAGTGGCTGGAAAAAATGGAGGCATTTTTTGCCAGTCGGGGCAGGGTCATGGCATCCAGTAACCGCAAGCAGGCCTTGATCCCGGCAAACAGCGAAATGATTGATAATCCGGTTGGTACTGCCTGTGGTTTTGCTATGCAGTTTAATCGTTGCCTGATGTTTTTCACCCCGGGCGTACCCTCAGAATTTAAAGAGATGGTAGCGCGGGAGATTATGCCGCGACTGCAGGCACGTTTTACGCTGCCTGAACCGCCTGTCTGTTTACGCCTGACCACCTTTGGTCGTGGTGAAAGTGATTTGGCGCAGAGCCTCGATCCCCTGGCATTACCGGATGGCGTAGTGATGGGTTACCGCTCATCGATGCCGATTATTGAGCTCAAACTGACTGGCCCGGCCACTCAGCGGGCAGCAATGGAAGCCATCTGGCCAGAAGTTCGCCGTGTTGCTGGTGACAGCTTGATTTTTGAAGGGACAGAAGGGCTACCGGCACAAATTGCCCGTCGTCTACAGGAACAGTCTCTGACTCTGACCGTGAGCGAACAGTTTACTGGTGGCCTGCTGGCGTTGCAGCTTGGCCGGGAATCAGCGCCACTGCTGGCCAGCGAAATATTGCCAGCCCAAGCGCAAACCCTCACCGACACCTTGAACTATGGCATCTCATTACGCAAAAAGCAGGCTGCGGATATCGCCCTGGTGATTGCCGGTACCCTTGATGAACAGGTTAATTTTGTTCTGACAGCGGGTAATCACAGCTACGGTCTGGCGGTTCAATTTGGTATCAGCCACCATAGCCTGAGCACCCGTCAGGAAGTTTGTGCTCTGATGGCATTAAATATGCTGCGTCGCTGGATGAATGAAGAAAGCTTAGCTATCGATCATGGCTGGGTTAATGTAGTCGAGTCGATGACCTGTTCATCTGACAGCTAAAACTGATTGTTAATCAGTATCTTAAAGTAACTCACAAGGGCAGGAATGCTTCTTTTCCTCCTTGTGAGTCAATCATTATCACGAGAGGTTCCAGGGGCTTCGTACTGTCTTTTTTTACTCCCGCCAGATGTGTCCTCCGTAGTTCACCGTTGTAAACTCTTTCTATTGCTGGATATTATTGGCGTGACTAACTATAAGTTAGGTATGCGTTTTTTTGACATAAATTCAGAGATAATTACAGTAATATATTCTCTGTATCACGGAGATGAATTTAATAATGAATTGATTCACTTATTTTTGTTAAATATTTAAAAAGGATTAAAATGTTAGTTGATCTTAAACCATCATCTGTTCTATCTAGTGTGACTAATAATGTTAATAATACAGAAGAGATCAGTCTCAGTCATATTTCTTCGAAAGGCATGCGCGGACGTGATATCGTGATAGTCAATCCATATTGTGACGGTGGTGGCGATGAGGCGCTGGCAAAAAAAATTGCTAATATTGCATTAGATGAAGGGTGTCGAGTGACGATAAACTCATTTGATGCGAGAAATAAAAAAGATAACTCTCCGGGTAATTATAAAAGTTATTCTTTACAGAATGACGAGCCACACAGTGTCTCTCAGCTAAATAATCCGTTATTTATTATCACGCCAGTCAGTATTGTTTCAACAGAACATTTAAATATACACCTGGGAAATCTCTGTGAAAAATATGGCTTTCCTAAAAAAGATGTCATTCTTATTGAAGAGATGGATATCTTACTCAGTCAGTGTCGGATGGCAAAGCATTATGAGAGTATGCTAAGGGAAATAGGCTTCACTAATATTACTAACAGTCAGTTAGGGTTTTCTGAAGGGGCTATTGGGTATATACCTACCGATGAGAAAACCATTAATGAGATTACCAAGAGATTTGAAAATGAACTCTGTAAGCTGATTGATAGTTACAACATGTCGCTTGCTCGTGACAGTAGTTATCATCTTGGATATATCAGTTCAGACTGTTATATATCGGGAACTCAGGCATTCATTGTCAATACACTCAGTGAAACAGTAGCGGATGAACGCAGTGCAAATTTCATTATGAGCCTGCGTCTGCTTGAACCGAAAACAGAACAGATTATTGTTAATCAGATAACCGACATCCTTATGCTTAAAAATGAGCAATACGATTATCGTTCTCTCTTTTCAAAGGCGAGTGTTATCGTTATAAATTCAGATAGCGGTAATATTGAAGAGTATAAGAAAATTACCGGGGAAGGCACGAAGGAAATAAAAATAATTCTGACCGATAAATTACCCAAGAATATTTATGATGACTTTTTACTCCTCGCTGAAACTGGCATGACGAGTGGCGATCAGTCATTGAGCGATTACCTTACTCTGAAAGGTAAGCTACCTTACTATGATATGCAGCCATGGAAATATCCCTTGGTACAATCACTAAAGAATTTGGCTGGTGATGAATTAAAAACCTATCTTGAGCAAAAGGTGACAGGCAGAATGCCTTTTTCAAGGGAGATAGTGAGTTCTTTGATGAAAAAAGACAATCAACCTACTCTGACTCCAGAGCAATTAATAAAGAAAAATGACTTGGATAAAAAAATATCGTCCAAGATTGCAACACCTTATATTAAAGCATTAATTCGCTCTGCTGGCCAGGTATACGAAGCTGTATAACGAGCAACATCTCAGTCTGGTGGCTGGGATGTTATTCTCGTAGGCGATCGACGGTTATCCGAAAAATAAATCATTGCAGTACTCTAAAATTCAATCTCGATATCCCCTTTGCTCGACAACAGCAGGGGAGTCTTTCTCCTGGCTGAATCGCTATTTCACTTCCCCGGCGACACGTTTTACCCCGCAGACATCCGATCCTATATGCACCGCCTTCGCAGTCGTTATCCTGGTGGGAAGCCTCTGTTAAATAATATTTCTGTAATTTACATTTTCTATATTGGCGTTGATCTGACTAGCAGACAATCATAATGACAAGGGAAATAACATGCACTTCACTCGAACGCGATTAGCAGTACTGGCAAGCTGTATGGCATTGAGTACTAGTCTCTGGGCGCAAGCTCAACCCGTTCAGGCGACCCTTGCCGGGCACGCTATATTGCCGGTGCAGTCAGCTGTTTCAACGCCTGAGGATGCGCCGACAGATCTCCAGCAGAGTGGTAAGTATACCAGTGGTCAACGTGTTACTGAGTTAGGGAGCGTACCGGGTAAATCTGCTGATCGTCTGACGGGTATTGGCTTACCTGTCAACGGACAGCCACTACAAGGACATTCAGGTATTAAATATATGCCCGACGGCACTTATTGGGTACTGACAGATAATGGTTTTGGTAGTAAGGCGAATTCGCCGGATGCGATGCTGTATCTCACTCAATATAAAATTGATTTTAAAGATGGAATAGTTACGCCGTTGCAAACACTATTTCTGAATGACCAGGATAAGAAAGTTCCTTTTCATATTGTTAATGAAAGTACAGCAAAGCGCTACCTGACCGGCAGTGATTTCGATCCCGAAAGTTTCCAGTTTGCGGATAATGCTTTGTGGATAGGTGACGAATTTGGCCCGTATCTGATTAAAGCTGATCTGAATGGTAAGGTACTGGCGGTGTTTGATACAAAAATCGACGGTAAAGTGGTGAAATCGCCGGATAATTCAACGCTGACTTTGCCGGGTGCTCCGGATGGAAAACAAAATTTCCAGGTAGCGCGGTCAAAGGGCTTTGAAGGTATGGCTGCCTCGCCCGACGGTAGCATGTTATATCCGTTGCTCGAAGGGGCTATCTGGGATGGTGAGCAGTACGAGAATATTGACGGTAAGCGCTATCTGCGGGTGCTGGAATTTGATGTTAAAAAACAGGACTGGACCGGGCGCAGCTGGCAATACGTTCTGGAAGATAACCAAAACGCGATCGGCGATTTTAATATGATAGATGCTGGTCAGGGTCTGATTATCGAACGTGATAATGGGGAAGGTACGGCGGATAAAGCCTGTGCAAGCGGGGCTCCAACGGATAATTGCTTTAGTAAAATAGCGAAATTCAAACGCGTATATAAAATTGCATTTTCTGATGCGAATGCGGGTAAGCCAGTTGAAAAACTCGCTTATATAGATTTAATGAATATCCAGGATCCTGACAAGTTAGCACAAAAACCATTAAATAATGGCGTACTGACTTTCCCATTTTTCACTATCGAGAACGTGGATATTGTAGACGATAACCATATCATTGTCGGTAACGATAATAATTTCCCGTTCTCTTCCAGCCGGGAGCCGAACGTTGCGGATGATAACGAGTTCATCCTGTTAAATGTGAAAGATTTGCTGAAATAATCTTCACGTGATTAATCCCGACAGTAGCTGGTCCGGTAAGGTTAAAATAAACTGTCTTGCTTTATGACGGGTATATACCCGTCATACTTCAAGTGACTTGGGCGTTGCTGGCGTTCAGACAATCGAATCACATAGTGTATCTATGCTCATCGATTGTCTTCTCTTTGCGCCTTATTTAGAGGGCGGCGATTGTTTTGATGCAGCTGCTTGCCCGCTCGCTTCAATCATCGCATCCGGAAAATAGCTGACGGCAATCTTGTAGTCTTTTCCCATGATATAGCCGCGACCCAGCCAGTTAATACCGCGATAGGTCAGAAGGGCATTACTTCCATCACCACTGAAGCTATAGCCACCCTCAGTATTAAATGCATAGTCTCTGGCACTGAGCTGCGTTAGATGATAACTGTTTGGAGAGGGGGAATAGAGCTCCTGAATACGTTTGAGATAAAAAGGCGAAAGCGTGGAAAATGTTTTGCCTGCAGTACGGGCATATTCTTCGAGCGACAGTCCGGGCGTTTTTTCAAGTTCGCTGGCAATAAACGCATAAATCTCAGCATTAGCACGCAGGATGGATAATTTAATCGCCAGTATATCTGCTGTTTTTTCATTACTGAGTACACTTTCAGTTACCGTGCGTTCTTTCCCTTTATTTTGTTCTTTTTCCTGAATTTTTCGCGTTTTCTGAACGGTGATCTCACCTTCGCTTGGTGCTCTCGCCGCCCAATTAGCCAGCCACGCAGCGCACACCTCAGCGCGTTTTTTCTGATCGTCATTAATGAGCAATGATAAAGGGTGACCCTCGGCAGGCAGGGTCGTTGGATCGAACAGACCCTCCTGCTTAATTGACTCAATAACCCTTTCTTTACTGACCTCTCCTCGGGCCAGCAAGCAGATACGTTGAATGACGGAAATATCAAACTGAGCATCAAGCCTTGGAGCAAGCTGACTGACCGTATTTTCGATAACTGTCAGTGCAGGAAAATCTATCAATATCTTTTCAGACACAACATCTATCAATATCTTTTCAGGCACAACATCCGGTGTCGCTGTTGGCTCTACGCTAGATTTATGAGGTGTCTGATCACAACCTGCCAGCAGGAACAGCAATATGACCGTGAAAAATTTAATATTCATATTTGAGTTTTCCATTTAAAAAAATGGAGGCCGAAGCCTCCAGAAGTACATTAGAATTGATAACCCACGCCGACACCCCAGCCCACGTTATTCTGTGAATTGTTATTTAGCTGAGCTTTGGTAACCCAACGGCCGTCATCCGAAAGGTGAGATAAGCCAAAGGATATGCCGGATTGTCCGCGATAGCTGGCTCCTCCGAGAGATATCATGCTGGCCCCCGGGGTGTAAGGCTGAGGCAAACTGGCCATTGCCATAGCACTGGCAATACCAGCGCTGAGGCGACGATCCTGTTTGCTCATATCATCCTGTAGCTGATTGAATCGCCTGTCGGTATAATTCCCCGCTTCGGCCATACTACGATTGAGCTGGGTCAGATTGACTGCATCAGTCCCACGAGTTGCCGCTGCTACATTAGTCACCTGGCGTTCATTCCCGACACTCCCTACAGATACGCTATTTTCGCGTTCGGTTACCGAGTTTGTGCCAAGTGCCACCGAGTTTTCGTGAGTTGCATGCGCATTGGTTCCCAGTGCAGTGGAGCTCTTCGCGGTTGCTGTAGCCGCGGCACCGCCAGCGACGCTGTTTTTACCTGATGCAGCAGCATCGTCCCAGCCTGCGGCGTTTTCCACCCGGAAAAGACCACTTGTGCCCATTGTAAGCTGCGCCACCCGAGTATTAGTCGTTCCAGCGTTGGTTTCCAGATTAGCGATTGAGTCATCTGTATATTGTTTGGACTGTGCAACAGCACCATCCAGCTGACGCACGTTGACGGCATCATTGCTCTGTACTCCATCAGCAATGTTACTGACTGTGCGCACTTCACCGGTCGCACTGTTACCGACTGAAACGGTTCCCACGCTGTTATTGCTGGCACCGGAATATTTTCCGGTGTAGCTCTCTGCACCGCGGTTGCCATCGGAGGAGTTTTTACCCAGTGCCACGCTACCATCAGCCTGTGCCTGTGCTCCGCTGCCCATCGCAATGGCACCGTCACCAGAAGCCTGTGCAGAGGGACCGACCGCAACAGCATCGGTTCCAGTGGCAACGGAATTTCCTGCTGTGGAGTTAGCACTGAAATATTTCGTTGAGCCAGATCCACCTGAGCCAGGGTTGTTTTCGATGCTGGTTATGCGACTACCGAGATCACTAATGTCCGATGTATTCTTATCGACCTGACTACCGACTGCCATCAGCTGCTCGACATTCACCGCGTCATTATTGTTGGTCCCTGCTGCGATCCCGGTGATTTTCCGGTTGCCGCTGGCGGTACCAAACGCCACTTCACCGACCGACGTCTGAAGCGCTGTGAGGCGGTAAGCGGTGTAGTCGGTTTGTGCTCCTACCGTGGTGGCCGAGTTGGCCCCCAGCGCCAGGCTGTTAGCGAATTTAGCATTAGCCCCGTTACCAAAGGCCACGCTGTCCTCCTCGGTTGCGGTCGCGGCCTGACCAATCGCCACGCTGTCTAAGCCGCTGGCAATGGAATTCACACCGGTACTCGTTGAGCCTGTGCTGAAGAATTTAACGGCTCCCCCGTTGTTGACGATGTTCTGTACGTCACCCGTGAGGTTGGTGATATCGGTGGTATTCTTATCGACCAGACTACCGACTGCCATCAGCTGCTCGACATTCACCGCGTCATTATTGTTGGTCCCTGCTGCGATCCCGGTGAGTTTCCGGTTGCCGCTGACGGTGCCGAATGCCACCTCACCGACGGAGTTCTGAGCAGCCGTTAACCGGTAAGCACTGTAGCCGGTCTCTGCTCCCTGGGTGGTGACTGAATTTGCGCCCAGCGCGAGGCTGTTTGCAAATTTGGCATTAGCGCCATTACCGAACGCCACACTGTCTTCCTCGGTTGCGGTCGCGGCCTGGCCAATCGCCACGCTGTCTAAGCCGCTGGCAATGGAATTCACACCGGTACTCGTTGAGCCTGTGCTGAAGAATTTAACGGCTCCCCCGTTGTTGACGATGTTCTGTACGTCACCCGTGAGGTTGGTGATATCGGTGGTATTCTGATCGACCTGACTGCCGACCGCCATCAGCTGGGCGACATTCACCGCGTCATTGTCCGCGGAGCCTGCTGCTATCCCGGTGAGTTTCCGGTTGCCGCTGGCGGTACCAAACGCCACTTCCCCGACCGACGTCTGAAGCGCTGTGAGGCGGTAAGCGGTGTAGTCGGTTTGTGCTCCTACGGTGGTGGCCGAGTTGGCTCCCAGCGCCAGGCTGTTAGCGAATTTAGCATTAGCCCCGTTACCAAAGGCCACGCTGTCTTCCTCTGTTGCGGTTGCGGCCTGGCCAATCGCCACGCTGTCTAAGCCGCTGGCAATGGAATTCACACCGGTACTCGCTGAGCCTGTGCTGAAGAATTTAACGGCTCCCCCGTTGTTGACGATGTTCTGTACGTCACCCGTGAGGTTGGTGATATCGGTGGTATTCTGATCGACCTGACTGCCGACTGCCATCAGCTGCTCGACATTCACCGCGTCATTATTGTTGGTCCCTGCTGCTATCCCGGTGAGTTTCCGGTTGCCGCTGGCGGTACCAAACGCCACTTCACCGACCGACGACTGAAGCGCTGTGAGGCGGTAAGCGCTGTAGTCGGTTTGTGCTCCTACCGTGGTGGCCGAGTTGGCCCCCAGCGCCAGGCTGTTTGCAAATTTGGCATTAGCGCCATTACCGAACGCCACACTGTCTTCCTCGGTTGCGGTCGCAGCCTGACCAATGGCCACGCTGTCTAAGCCGCTGGCAATGGAATTCACACCGGTACTCGCGGAGCCTGTGCTGAAGAATTTAACGGCTCCCCCATTGTTGACGATATTCTGTACGTCACCCGTGAGGTTGGTAATATCGGTGGTATTCTGATCGACCTGACTGCCGACCGCCATCAGCTGGGCGACATTCACCGCGTCATTGTCCGCAGAGCCTGCTGCTATCCCGGTGAGTTTCCGGTTGCCGCTGGCGGTACCAAACGCCACTTCACCGACCGACGTCTGAAGCGCTGTGAGGCGATAAGCGGTGTAGTCCGTTTGTGCTCCTACCGTGGTGGCCGAGTTGGCCCCCAGCGCCAGGCTGTTAGCAAATCCGGCATTAGCCCCGTTACCAAAGGCCACGCTGTCCTCCTCGGTTGCGGTCGCAGCCTGACCAATCGCCACGCTGTCTAAGCCACTGGCAATGGAATTCACACCGGTACTCGCTGAGCCTGTGCTGAAGAATTTAACGGCTCCCCCGTTGTTGACGATGTTCTGTACGTCACCCGTGAGGTTGGTGATATCGGTGGTATTCTGATCGACCTGAGTCCCGACCGCCATCAGTTGCTCGACATTCACCGCATCATTATTGTTGGTCCCTGCTGCGATCCCGGTAAGTTTCCGGTTGCCGCTGGCGGTACCAAACGCCACTTCCCCGATCGACGTCTGAGGTGCCGTAAGGCGATAAGCGGTGTAGTCCGTTTGTGCTCCTACCGTGGTGACCGAGTTGGCCCCCAGCGCCAGGCTGTTAGCAAATCCGGCATTAGCCCCGTTACCAAAGGCCACGCTGTCCTCCTCGGTCGCGATCGCGGCCTGGCCAATCGCCACGCTGTCTAAGCCGCTGGCAATGGAATTCACACCGGTACTCGCTGAGCCTGTGCTGAAGAATTTAACGGCTCCCCCGTTGTTGACGATGTTCTGTACGTCACCCGTGAGGTTGGTGATATCGGTGGTATTCTGATCGACCTGACTGCCGACCGCCATCAACTGCTCGACATTCACCGCATCATTATTGTTGGTCCCTGCTGCGATCCCGGTAAGTTTACGGTTGCCGCTGGCGGTACCAAACGCCACTTCCCCGACCGACGTCTGAAGCGCTGTGAGGCGGTAAGCGGTGTAGTCCGTTTGTGCTCCTACCGTGGTGACAGAGTTGGCCCCCAGCGCCAGGCTGTTAGCGAATTTAGCATTAGCCCCGTTACCAAAGGCCACGCTGTCCTCCTCTGTTGCGGTCGCGGCCTGGCCAATCGCCACGCTGTCTAAGCCGCTGGCAATGGAATTCACACCGGTACTCGCTGAGCCTGTGCTGAAGAATTTAACGGCTCCCCCATTGTTGACGATGTTCTGTACGTCACCCGTGAGGTTGGTAATATCGGTGGTATTCTGATCGACCTGAGTCCCGACTGCCATCAGCTGCTCGACATTCACCGCGTCATTATTGTTGGTCCCTGCTGCGATCACGGTGAGTTTCCGGTTGCCGCTGGCGGTACCAAACGCCACTTCCCCGACCGACGTCTGAAGCGCTGTGAGGCGATAAGCGCTGTAGTCGGTTTGTGCTCCTACGGTGGTGGCCGAGTTGGCCCCCAGCGCCAGGCTGTTAGCGAATTTAGCATTAGCCCCGTTACCGAAGGCAACGCTGTCCTCCTCGGTCGCCGTCGCGGCCTGACCAATCGCCACGCTGTCTAAGCCGCTGGCCACCGAATCCGCTCCGGTACCGGTAGAGCCGGTGCTGAAGTACTTGACGGAGAAATTACCAGCGCTGACGAGGTTATTGAGGTTGGAGATATCGGTGGTGTTGAGATCGACCTGGGTTCCGACCGCCATCAACTGCTCGACATTCACCGCGTCATTATTGTTGGTCCCTGCTGCGATCCCGGTGAGTTTACGGTTGCCGCTGGCGGTACCAAACGCCACTTCACCGACCGACGTCTGAAGCGCTGTGAGGCGATAAGCGCTGTAGTCCGTTTGTGCTCCTACCGTGGTGACCGAGTTGGCCCCCAGCGCCAGGCTGTTAGCAAATCCGGCATTAGCCCCGTTACCAAAGGCAACGCTGTCCTCCTCGGTTGCGGTCGCGGCCTGACCAATCGCCACGCTGTTTAAGCCGCTGGCCACCGAATCCGCTCCGGTACTCGCTGAGCCTGTGCTGAAGTATTTAACGGAGAAATTACCGGCGCTGACGAGGTTATTGAGGTTGGAGATATCGGTGGTGTTGAGATCGACCTGGGTTCCGACCGCCATCAGCTGCTCGACATTCACCGCGTCATTATTGTTGGTCCCTGCTGCGATCCCGGTGAGTTTACGGTTGCCGCTGGCGGTACCAAACGCCACTTCACCGACTGACGTCTGAGGTGCCGTGAGGCGGTAAGCGCTGTAGCCCGTTTGTGCTCCTACCGTGGTGACCGAGTTGGCCCCCAGCGCCAGGCTGTTAGCAAATCCGGCATTAGCCGCGTTACCGAAGGCAACGCTGTCCTCCTCGGTTGCGGTCGCGGCCTGACCAATCGCCACGCTGTTTAAGCCGCTGGCCACCGAATCCGCTCCGGTACTGGCTGAACCGGTGCTGAAGTATTTAACGGGAATATTTCCTGAGTTGACGAGGTTTTGCACGTCAGTGACGCTGCCATAGAGATTGGTAATATCAGCGATGTTCTGGCTGACTTTCGTCCCGAGGGTATTAACAGCACTGTTTGTTGCAAACAGCTGGCTGCCGTTGACAGCATCCGTGCTGGTTGCGTTGAGTTGCCCGGCAGCAACGTAGGTAATTTGTCTTTCTGCACCAACGGCACCGATACTCAGCACGGAACCTGCACCGGGTGTGGCGCCGGCAAAGTTATAGACATTACCGTCGATCTCCGCACTTCCGGTGGCTATGGCCGCACGAGCGGAGGAGCCATTACCGAGTACGATGGCTCCATTGAGACCTGCATCGACACTGATATTATTACCCATTGTAAATACATTATCTGCTGCGACAGTGCTGTTGTTACCCAGCGCATAGGAGTTAGCACCGGATACTACAGAGAGATTACCCATCGCTCCGGAATTCTCACCGGTAACTTTACTGCGGGTTCCGATACTGATGGCATTGATAGCGGATGCGTTTGCCTGATATCCGACGGCTACACCGTTAGCTGCGGTCACTCTGGAGTCCGCCCCTAACGCCGTACCAAATGCAGCATCGCTGCTCACAACGGCTTCTTGCCCAACAGCTGTTGCGCTCTCAGCAAGTGCTTTTGACTGTGAACCTAATGCCGTGGCGCCTTGTGTCTCGGCAACGGTCTGACGGCCGAACGCTATCGAATTTCTGGACGTCGCCCTTGATGCATCGCCGATGGCAATACTATAATCATCCGAAGTAGCACCAGTACCCGCACCAATCGCAATCGCAAAAGGTCCACATGTGGCCTGATAGGAAGTACCGGGCCCCTGTGCGGAGTTTATTCCAATCTCGTCCATCTGAATACACGTCCCGGCCAGTGCAGGGGCTGAGGAAGCCATTAACATAAACAAAAGTGCTAAATGGATGGCTGAATAACGGAATTTTACTTTTTTGAATCCAGGGAAGGTGTCAGCATTAACTTCTGAATGAGATAAGTTATGTGCCTCACCGAATATAAATGATTTATCCATAATCATATTGGCGTCGCCAACCTCCAATAACGCGTCAGGCATAAAACCTTTCGGTTATTATATTTTAACAAGTATGAGTGTTGTGAAGTTAAAATGGTCCAGACTGGGGAAAACGTTAATAGGCTATTGGTTGTTTTTATCTCGTCTATGAAGGATGAATAACTCAGCGTTATTTTCCTATAAAGATGGAGAGCGATACCTCCCGAGTTTACATTGATGAAGTAAGAAATTAACTCAGACATCACATGTCTAAGATTAATCTTAATTCAGCGAAATGCAATGTTTTGTTTATTAACGTCTTTTGTGGTTTTTTATGGATTTTATTGGGATGTAATGGGTCTGAAGGATATAAAAAACTCTCTCTCATTCTCTTTGGAGTAGAGCTTCTGGAGAGTGTGGGGTTCTGATAAGAAGTTTTTATTTTTCAAAAACTAACTGGAGGTGATTGCTTACTTATCTGCTCCTTATGGATTTATTCATTTGTTTATTAATATACATAAGAATTAAAAGATATAGATATCATGGCTGAAAAAAACAGATTAACTTTTGATAATTAAATCATTCGCAGTAGCAGGGAAGGTTAGAGTGCTGAAGAAGGGGGAAGTTTATTATTATTCATTGTGCGTCCACTCGTCATTGAACGATCAGAATAGAATGACTATCGCTTAATGTAGTGGTTACTGGAAAATATAAAATGGCTTATGAAAGCTGTTTCACCTTTGCGGTGTGAAAAATATGTGCTCATAAAAGAGTCGCGTCTACCCTATTTCAAGTTTCCTGGGGGCGCAGCGAGTACCGTCGAATCACAGAGGCTCATCGACGGACTGCTCTTTTACACCCGCAAGTCTCTTGCGTTATGGTGAGTAGACACTGGCTGTTGATACAGGCTAAAGCTCAATCTCGATATCACCCTTCGCTCTACAGCAGCAGGGGAGTATTTCCCCTGGCTGGATAAATGCGAGCGGTTTTGTCAGCCAGTTGACTTCCCCGGCGACCAGTTTTACCCGGCACGAACCGCAGTATCCCTCCCGGCACTGGTACTCGACACACACATTGTGTGATTCCAGTGCCACCAGTAATGAAGGATGCTCTTTTTGGCTAATTAACTGGGCGCCAGTAATACTCAGTGTAATGCGGCTCATCGTTTAAAGCTGGAAGTCGCTCAGATCGTCAGTATTGACCTCAGAGTCAATTTGGCCGACCAGATAAGAACTCACTTCCACTTCTTGTGGGGCAACCTGCACATTGTCGGAAACCAGCCAGGCGTTAATCCATGGGATCGGGTTTGAACGGGTTTTGAAGGGTAATTCCAGGCCAACGGCTTGCATACGAATATTGGTAATATACTCGACATACTGGCAAAGAATATCTTTGTTCATACCTATCATGGAGCCATCGCGGAACAGATATTCAGCCCACTCTTTTTCCTGCTCTGCTGCCAGGACAAACAAGTCGTAACATTCCTGACGACATTCCTGGGCAATTTCTGCCATCTCAGGATCGTCTTCACCGGAACGCAGAAGATTCAGCATATGCTGAGTACCGGTTAAATGCAGGGCTTCATCACGAGCAATCATTTTAATGATTTTAGCATTACCTTCCATTAGCTCTCGTTCAGCAAAAGCAAATGAACAGGCGAAGCTGACATAGAAGCGAATGGCTTCTAAGGCGTTAACACTCATCAAGCAGATATATAATTGCTTCTTCAAAGAACGCAGATCAACGGTGACTGTTTTACCATTGATGCTGTGTGTGCCTTCACCGAGCAAATGCCAGTAACTGGTCATTTCAATCAGCGTGTCGTAGTAGCCAGAAATATCTTTTGCGCGCTTGAGGATCTCTTGGTTGGTCACGATATCATCAAAGACAATCGCTGGATCATTAACGATATTGCGAATGATATGGGTATAAGAACGTGAGTGAATGGTCTCACTGAATGCCCAAGTCTCAACCCAGGTTTCAAGCTCAGGAATAGAAATCAAGGGTAATAAGGCAACGTTTGGACTACGGCCCTGAATAGAGTCCAGCAGGGTTTGATATTTAAGGTTACTCAGGAAAATGTGCTTCTCATGATCGGGTAGTGCCTGGAAGTCGATACGGTCGCGGGACACGTCGATCTCTTCTGGACGCCAAAAGAAAGAGAGCTGTTTTTCGATCAGTTTTTCAAAAATATCGTATTTCTGCTGATCGTAGCGCGCGACGTTAACTGACTGACCAAAAAACATAGGTTCGGCGAGCTGATCGTTTTTATTCTGTGAAAATGTAGTGTAAGCCATTAATAATATTCCTTATACAGAGGTATCGGGCTACATAAATCAATGTAGCCCGACAGGCATCAGATCTTACATGCACCGCTTTCGCAATCATCATCCTGAGCTGAAGGTAGCAGGTCATCCTGAGTATCTTCGGCACCGTCACGTGTGTTTTGGTAGTAAAGCGTCTTCACACCAAATTTATAGGCAGTGAGCAAATCTTTCAGCAACTGCTGCATCGGAACTTTCCCTGATGGGAAACGCGTCGGATCGTAGTTGGTATTGGCAGAAATCGACTGGTCGATAAATTTCTGCATCAGACCGACTAACTGTAAGTAGCCATCGTTATTTGGCAGATCCCACAGCAATTCATAATTCTCTTTCAGTCTCTCGTATTCTGGTACTACCTGACGCAGAATACCGTCCTTGGACGCTTTAATACTGATATGGCCGCGTGGTGGTTCGATACCATTGGTGGCATTAGAGATCTGCGATGATGTCTCTGAAGGCATCAATGCTGACAGGGTTGAGTTACGCAGGCCATGGGTTTTGATCGACTCACGCAGCGATTCCCAGTCGAGATGCAAGGGTTCATTACTGATTGCATCAAGATCTTTTTTATAGGTATCGATAGGCAGAATACCTTTTGCATAGGTGGTTTCATTAAACCACAGGCAAGCACCTTGCTCTTTAGCCAGCTCATTGGATGCTTTCAATAAATAGTATTGAATCGCTTCGAATGTTTTATGTGTCAGGTTATTCGCACTACCATCGGAATAACGAACACCGTTTTTAGCCAGGTAGTAGGCATAGTTAATGACGCCTACGCCTAATGTACGACGGCCCATCGCGCCACGCTGTGCGGCAATAATCGGGTAATCCTGATAATCAAGCAACGCATCCAGTGCACGTACTGCAAGACTTGCGAGGTCTTCTAACTCATCCAGACTGTCAATGACACCGAGGTTAAAGGCTGACAGAGTACAGAGTGCAATTTCGCCATTTTCATCGTTAATATCGTTTAACGGTTTAGTTGGCAGAGCAATCTCAAGGCACAGGTTAGACTGACGCACTGGGGCAACAGCGGGATCAAACGGACTGTGGGTGTTGCAATGATCAACGTTCTGGATGTAGATACGCCCGGTAGAAGCACGTTCCTGCATCATCAGTGAGAACAGTTCAACCGCTCTGATACGTTGCTTACGAATGCTGCTGTCTTGCTCGTATTTTGTATAGAGACGCTCAAATTCAACCTGATCGGCGAAGAATGCGTCATATAAACCTGGGACATCAGAAGGGCTGAAGAGTGTGATATCTTCACCTTTCAGCAAACGGGTATACATTAATTTGTTGATTTGCACCCCGTAGTCCATATGACGTACGCGGTTGCCTTCAACACCCCGGTTGTTTTTCAGTACCAGCAGGCTTTCGACTTCCAGATGCCACATCGGATAGAACAGCGTCGCTGCGCCACCACGTACACCACCCTGTGAACATGATTTAACCGCGGTCTGGAAGTGCTTATAGAACGGAATACAGCCCGTATGGAATGCTTCACCACCACGAATTGGGCTACCTAATGCACGGATACGTCCGGCATTGATACCGATCCCAGCACGCTGAGAAACATACTTCACAATCGCGCTGGAAGTCGCATTAATGGAGTCCAGGCTATCGCCACACTCAATCAGTACACAAGAACTGAACTGGCGAGTCGGTGTACGCACTCCGGCCATGATAGGGGTTGGCAGAGAAATCTTGAAGGTTGAAACCGCGTCATAAAAACGTTTCACATAATCAAGACGTGTTTCACGCGGATAGCCAGAGAACAGGCATGCTGCGACCATAATATACAAGAACTGAGCACTCTCGTAGATTTCGCCTGTTACACGGTTTTGTACCAGATACTTACCTTCAAGCTGCTTCACCGCAGCGTAGGAGAAGTTCATATCACGCCAGTGATCAATTAACGCGTCCATCTGCTTGAACTCTTCTTCCGTGTAGTCTTCCAGCAGATGTTGATCGTATTTGCCCGCTTTAACCATTTTCGTTACATGTTCATAAAGCGCAGGTGGCTCAAACTGGCCATAGGCTTTTTTACGTAAATGGAAAATGGCCAGACGTGCAGCAAGGTACTGATAGTCAGGTGCATCGCGGGAGATTAAATCAGCCGCCGCTTTAATGATGGTTTCATGAATATCAGAGGTCTTAATGCCGTCATAGAACTGAATATGAGAACGGAGTTCGACCTGAGAAACTGAAACATCATTCAGCCCTTCGGCAGCCCAGTCTATTACTCTATGGATTTTGTCTAGATTGATGCGCTCAGTGCGACCATCACGTTTTGTCACCAGCAGACTCTGATTCATGTACGTTGTACCTGTCCGTGAAAAGAAGATATCCCCGTTTTATACACACCAGCTAATCTGTGACTAACTCTGTGGATAAATACTATATGTAGGGGTTTGATTAAAAATAAATCACAAGATGGTGAGTATTCTAGTAAGGAATCTGTTTAGAACAAGTATTGATTTTGGCGAAAAAATCATGTCGCGGGTTATGAATTTCTGCGAGTCCACGCCACATAAGGCCTGCAACGATTGTCAATGGGATGCAAAAAAAATGATAAATTTTCTTGGGTGCTGGTTTCTTAAACTCAATGAATAAATGCGCAGCATTGCACTGCACATTTTTCACTATTCATTTCTAAATTTTGTGCACGATTAGGCTTCAGTGTGCAGCATATAATTTACATCGACTCCAGGACCAAGGCTAAAACGATTAGTCAATGGGTTAAAATGTAGCCCGGTCATATGACGTTCACGCAGAGAAGTCTGATCGATCCAGTGCAATAATTCAGCGGGTTTAATGAACTTTTTAACGTCATGAGTGCCTTTAGGCACCATCTGGAGTACGTATTCTGCACCGAAAACAGCCATTAACCATGCCTTGGCATTACGGTTGATGGTTGAAAAGAAAACATGACCACCGGGTTTAACCAGCTGTGCGCAAGCGGCCACGACAGATTGTGGGCTCGGAACGTGCTCAAGCATTTCCATACAGGTGACGATATCATATTGCCCGGCGTTTTCTCTGGCATGCTGCTCGACCGTTTCCTGTATATAAGCGACGTCGATTCCATGTTCTAACGCATGTAGTCGGGCGACTTGCAGAGGTTCAGCCCCCATATCAAGACCGGTAACCTTAGCCCCTTCGCGTGCCATACTTTCAGCCAGAATGCCGCCGCCACAGCCGACATCGAGGATTTTTTTACCAAATATACCGCCTGAACGCTGGTTGATATAACCCAGGCGCAACGGGTTGATTCGATGCAGTGGCTTAAATTCACCTTCCAGATCCCACCAGCGTGAAGCAACGGCTTCAAATTTGGCAATTTCAAGTGGATCAACATTCTGCGAAACCGATTGGTTTTCAGGATTCATAACTGCGGTAACTCCTTGTAGAAGTGAATAACTGCAGTATATCAGGCTAACGGTGCGAATAAAGCGTCTGCAAAAGCGTTCTGGTTTCCCCACTGTGGGCCGTATGTGTTATAATTTGCGACCTTTGAATCCGGGATACAGTGAGAGGGATAGCGTTTACATGAGCGACCTTGCTAAACAAATTACACCGGTCAATATTGAGGAAGAGCTTAAAAGCTCCTATCTGGATTATGCAATGTCGGTAATTGTCGGCCGTGCACTTCCGGATGTCCGAGATGGACTCAAGCCGGTACACCGTCGCGTACTCTACGCGATGAATGTACTGGGCAATGACTGGAATAAGGCCTACAAAAAATCAGCCCGTGTCGTGGGTGACGTTATTGGTAAATATCACCCTCATGGTGATAGTGCTGTTTACGACACCATTGTACGTATGGCGCAGCCATTCTCCTTGCGTTACATGCTGGTTGATGGTCAGGGAAATTTCGGTTCGGTTGATGGCGATTCCGCAGCAGCGATGCGTTATACGGAAATCCGTATGTCGAAAATCGCCCATGAGCTGATGGCAGATTTGGAAAAAGACACGGTAGACTTCGTCGATAACTACGACGGTACCGAAAAAATTCCAGAAGTTATGCCGACTAAGATTCCGAATCTTCTGATTAACGGCTCATCCGGTATTGCCGTGGGTATGGCGACTAACATCCCACCTCACAACATTACTGAAGTGATTAATGGTTGCCTCGCTTTCATCGAAGATGAAAATATCAGCGTTGAAGCGCTGATGGAGCACATTCCGGGTCCTGACTTCCCTACAGCGGCAATTATCAATGGCCGCCGTGGAATTGAAGAGGCGTATCGTACCGGACGGGGTAAAATTTATATTCGTGCACGTGCGGAAGTTGAAGCTGACGCAAAAACGGGCCGTGAAACCATTATTGTTCATGAAATTCCTTATCAGGTGAATAAAGCACGCCTGATTGAGAAAATTGCTGAGCTGGTTAAAGATAAACGTATTGAAGGGATCAGTGGCCTGCGCGACGAGTCTGATAAAGACGGAATGCGGGTAGTTATCGAGATTAAACGCGATGCCGTTGGCGAAGTCGTGCTTAATAATCTCTATTCTCTGACTCAGCTTCAAGTCTCTTTCGGCATCAACATGGTGGCATTGCACCAGGGTCAGCCGAAAATAATGACGTTGAAAGAGATCCTTTCAGCATTCGTACGTCATCGCCGCGAAGTCGTGACGCGCAGAACGATTTTTGAACTGCGTAAAGCCCGAGACAGAGCTCATATCCTTGAAGGTCTGGCTATTGCGCTGGTCAATATCGATCCGATTATTGAGTTGATCCGCAACGCATCAAACCCGGCAGAAGCGAAAGCCAGCCTGGCGGCTCAGCCTTGGGATTTAGGCAGTGTTGCAGCCATGCTGGAAAGCGCGGGTGATAATGCCGCGCGTCCTGAGTGGCTGGAGCCTGAGTTTGGTATTCGTGATGGAAAATATTACCTCACCGAACAGCAAGCCCAAGCTATCCTCGATTTGCGTCTGCAAAAACTGACCGGTCTTGAGCATGAAAAACTGCTCGATGAATATAAAGAGCTACTCGCCTTCATTGCTGAGTTACTGCATATTCTGGGCAGTGCTGACCGTCTGATGGAAGTCATTCGTGAAGAACTGGAAGCGATGCGTAGCCAGTTCGGTGATGAACGCCGCACTGAGATAACGGCTAACTCGGCTGATATCAATATTGAAGACTTGATTAACCAGGAAGACGTTGTGGTTACACTGTCCCATCAGGGATATGTGAAATACCAGCCTCTGACTGACTACGAAGCTCAGCGTCGTGGTGGTAAAGGTAAGTCTGCTGCACGTATTAAAGAAGAAGACTTTATCGACCGTCTGCTGGTCGCGAATACACACGATACGATCCTGTGCTTCTCAAGTCGTGGACGTCTCTACTGGATGAAGGTTTATCAATTACCAGAAGCCAGCCGTGGCGCTCGTGGCCGACCGATTGTCAACCTGTTACCGCTTGAGCAAAATGAACGTATCACCGCTATTTTACCGGTACGTGAATATGCTGAAGGCGTTAACGTCTTTATGGCAACCGCGAGCGGGACCGTGAAGAAAACCACGTTGACTGAGTTTAGTCGCCCACGTTCAGCGGGCATCATCGCTGTGAATCTGAATGATGGCGATGAACTGATTGGCGTTTCCCTGACTGACGGTCAGGATGAAGCCATGCTGTTCTCGGCAGCCGGTAAAGTGGTGCGCTTTAAAGAAGATGCTGTGCGTGCGATGGGCCGTAATGCTACGGGTGTTCGTGGTATTAAACTGGCGGAAAACGATACTGTCGTATCGTTAATTATTCCACGTGGTGAAGGTTCTATTCTTACCGTGACACAAAATGGTTACGGTAAACGGACCTCTGCTGCTGAATATCCGACAAAATCACGTGCGACTCAGGGCGTTATCTCTATCAAAGTGACCGAGCGTAACGGCAGTGTCGTTGGTGCGGTACAGGTTGAAGATACCGACCAGATTATGATGATAACAGATGCAGGTACCCTGGTACGTACCCGAGTGTCTGAAGTCAGCGTAGTGGGTCGTAACACGCAAGGCGTTATCCTTATTCGTACTGCGGAAGATGAGCATGTTGTTGGTTTACAGCGTGTAGCAGAGCCTGTAGATGACGAAGAGCTGGACAGCATCGATGGTTCATTAGCAGAAGGGGATGATGAAATTATTCCTGAAGCTGATAGTGACGATGATGAAGGCGATATCGCTGACGAATAATCTGAAAACGGGGTATTAAATTACCCTGATTCTTCAGCCAGTAAAAGAGTCAATAAGAGGAAAGACGCTTGTTTTTCCTCTTTTTTTTGACTAAAAATAGCCAAAAGTATGCTGGTGATTGAGTCTTATTGTTGCGACAAAGCTATCGACGATAATCAGGAGATCACTTAAGGTTGGGGCAGTGGGTTTTTTCCCCATTGCGGCTTCACTGTTTTGCGACTAACTTAACGATATCAGAATCCCTTTTACTCGTTTACTTTCAGGTCTAATTTGAACTATCTCGTTTCCTTCCGTAATACCCTGAAAATATCCCGATATCTTTTTCGGGCTTTGGTGCTGTTGTTCTGGCTACTGATAGTTATCCTGTCTGTATTCTATATTATCAATGCATTACATAACCGAGAGTCTGAAATAAGACACGAATTTAATACTAACTTTGATCAGGCTCAGCGCTATATTCAACGTTCCAGCGATGTCATAAAAGAGCTTAAGTACGTCACTGAAAATCGCTTTGATGCACCCAGCGTTATAAGGTCACCGACAGGTGTGGAAACGAGTTCACCGGATATCCCCGTTTTTATTCCTCTGCAGACACAGTCAGATTGTATCGCGACCGGTGAGAGCTGGAACAGTTCCCTGATGTCTATTAGCGGATTCCTTCGTTACTGGCGCGAAAATTTTTCTACTACCTATGATTTGAACCGAATTTTTTTGATAGGGGGTGACGATCATTGTATTGCTGATTTTAGTTTAAGAGATACGCCATTTGAACGTGAAAAAACGTTCAAAATGTTGCAGGACAAAGTCCTGACCTATTACAGAACACCGAAAAATGAACGTGCAAATAACCTTTACTGGGCGGAGCAGGGCTCTCGTCCCGGAGTCGGCTATTTTTATACGGTGACCCCGGTCTATCAGGATAATCGGCTCCAGGGACTACTGGGTATCGAGCAAACCGCCCGGATGGAAAACTTTTTTGTACCCGGTTCATTGCCTGTTGGTGTCAGCATTTTCGATGATAGCGGGCAAATGCTGATTTCGCTTAACGGTTCTGAATCTCGTATCGAGCTGGAAAGCCAATGGCTACAAAGCCGGACTTGGTTTGGCTACAGTGAAGGGTTTAACTCACTTATTTTGAAAAAAGATTTACATCCTACCTCGCTACTCGTGGTTTATTCCATGCCGGTTAATGTCGTTCTGGAGCATATACGTCTGCTTATCATTAATGCCGCGGTATTCAATCTGTTGGTGGGGATAGGCCTGCTCTTGCTCACCAGAATGTATGAACGACGTGTTTTTGTTCCCGCTGAAAGCGATGCCCAGCGGCTGGAAGAAAATGAGCAATTCAACCATAAAATTGTGGCATCAGCGCCGGTAGGCATTTGTATTTTACGTACCCAGGACGGTACCAATATTCTCAGTAATGAACTTGCGCATAACTATCTGAGCATGCTGACCCATGAAGACAGGCAAAAGTTAACGCAAATTATCTCCGGGCAGCAGGTTAATTTTGTTGATGTACTGACCAGTAATCAGACTAACCTGCAAATGAGTTTTGTTCATTCACGCTACCGTAACGAAAATGTCGCGATATGTGTGCTGGTGGATGTCAGTGCTCGGGTAAAAATGGAAGAATCGCTGCAAGAGATGGCGCACTCTTCTGAACAGGCGAGTCAGTCAAAATCGATGTTCCTCGCGACCGTCAGTCATGAACTGCGTACGCCGCTGTATGGGATCATTGGTAATCTCGACCTGTTGCGCAACGAAACACTACCGAAAGGAGCTGACCGGCTGGTTGCCGCGATGAGTAATTCCTCCAGCCTGTTATTAAAAATTATCAGTGATATTCTCGACTTCTCGAAGATAGAATCTGAACAGCTGAAAATAGAGCCGCGTGAGTTTTCACCCCGGGAAGCCATTGGGCATATCACTGCTAACTATTTGCCGCTGGTAGTGAGAAAACAGCTTGGTTTGTATTGTTTTATTGAGCCTGATGTTCCTGCCATGCTGTTAGGCGATCCGATGCGCTTGCAACAGGTTATTTCAAACTTACTCAGTAACGCTATCAAATTTACCGATTTCGGTTGTATCGTTATCCATGTTTCTGTCCATGATGAATACTTGAGTTTCCGGGTACGGGATACCGGAATAGGTATTCCGGCAAAAGAAGTCATGAGTTTGTTTGACCCCTTCTTCCAGGTGGGAAGTGGTGTTCAGCATAACTTCCAGGGGACAGGCTTAGGTCTGGCTATTTGTGAAAAGCTTATCAATATGATGGATGGGGATATCTCGGTCGACAGTGAGCCCGGAATGGGCAGTCAGTTTACTGTGCGTATCCCGCTTTATCAGGCGCAGTTTGATACCCTCACCACCAGTGTGGGGCTGACAGGATATTGCTGCTGGCTAAATGTGCGTAATGAGTCATTGAGTTGTTTTCTTGAATCCTTACTGGCAAAACATGGCGTCAATGTCCGCCAGTGGACGGGAGCATCTGAGGATCATCCGGATCATAATGATGTCTTGATAACTGATGAAAATGTCATTGGCCGCTGGGATGGGAAGGCGAGTATTGTATTCAATCGCACCCATATTGGCCTTCCGATTGAGCGAACTGCCGGTGAGTGGATTTACAGTACGGTTTCACCCCATGAATTGCCGGCCTTACTGGAACGAATTTACAGCCTGTCCATCGCGCTTCCGGATAAAACTCCTGAACTACTCGCATTGCCGGAAGATAGCGAACAAAATGACGATATGATGATTCTGGTGGTTGATGATCACCCGATTAACCGGCGTTTACTGGCTGACCAATTAAATCTCCTGGGTTATCGCTGTAAAACTGCCAATGATGGGGTTGATGCCCTGAATGTTATCAAAAAGCATCATATCGATATTGTACTCAGCGACGTTAATATGCCCAATATGGATGGCTATACACTGACACAAAATATTCGCCAGCTGGGTTTAACATTCCCGGTGATAGGCGTGACGGCTAATGCGCTGGCGGAAGAAAAACAGCGTTGTATTGCCTCGGGAATGGATAGCTGCCTGTCGAAGCCGGTGACACTGGAAGTGGTTAAACAGACACTGATGGTTTATGCAGCCAGAGTCAGACGAGAACGTCAGTCAGGCTAACAATTGTTTGATAGATTGGGCTATTCCCGTGGTACGGTTCAGGGAATAGCCCAATATTAATATGATGGCTGAGTTGTTATATCTCTTTATCTTCCGGCGTCAGACTCACGGATGAGAGATAATTCAGTAAGGCGATATCATTTTCAACGCCAAGTTTCATCATGGCAGACTTCTTCTGGCTACTGATAGTCTTGATACTACGATTGAGTTTACGTGCAATCTCTGTAACCAGGAAACCCTCTGCAAACAGACGTAAAACTTCACTTTCTTTCGGCGACAGTCGTTTATCACCATAGCCGCCAGCGTTAATTTTCTCTAACAGGCGGGCGACGCTTTCCGGGGTAAAGGTTTTACCTTTCTGGAGTGCAGCCAGCGCTTTGGGTAAGTCAGTTGGCGCACCCTGTTTCAGTACAATACCTTCGATATCCAAGTCCAGTACAGCACTCAAGATTGCCGGATTATTGTTCATCGTTAATACGATGATAGACAGATCGGGAAAATGACGCTTGATATACTTAATCAGCGTTATCCCGTCACCGTATTTTTCCCCAGGCATGGAAAGGTCAGTTATCAGCACATTCGCTTCAAGCCGGGGAAGATTGTTGATCAATGCAGTTGAGTCTTCAAATTCACCAACGATATTTACCCACTCAATCTGTTCGAGAGATTTTCGAATACCGAACAGAACTATCGGGTGGTCGTCGGCAATAATAACATTCATATTAGTCATGTAATAGGCTACCTTGCTGAAGCAGACGTTTGACATAAGTGTCAATGTCGTTGATATATTTTTGTATTTCCGGAGCATTATTATCGCGGATATGATGCTCTAAGGTTTCACATAACTGTTTGCCTGGATGCAAGTTTAGCATAGCAAATACACCTTTGAGACGGTGTGCTACCTGCGCCAGTGCGTCAACGTTGTTTGCTGCTAGTTCAGCATATAATCTCGTTATATCTTCAGGTACTGTTTCGACAAACAGGGCGTAATAGCCACTAGTATAAAGCTGTAATAACTCCTTGTCTGTTGATGACGATGAAGCCTGCTCAATCGCGAGCTGAGACTCTATCAAATGCAGTACGGCATCTTGCATAGCACTACTGATGTTAAAGTTAACTCTTAATTGCCCTGGGGCTATCGTTTGTATTTCAGCCTCATCATCGCTTAAAAGCAATCCCGGGGCAGTAAGGTTAGACGGATTATCTGTGAGAAAGATATCAAAATGTTCACTGGAAGTCCTTTCATCCGCGATAATGCAATTTGCGCCGAAGTTTTCAAGCCAGCGTACGACTATTTTCCGTATGTCACTGGAGGTAATATCCAGCATCGCGACAACGTCATCCAGCAGTTTCTCATCAGACGAATCAGAGACTGGGACCATCGGCATAGTGACGCGTAAGTCGTAACGGGTTCCCATCTGCTGACTGGTTTTAAGCTGCAAGGATCCATCAAGTTTAGCAGCCAGCCGGTTACAGAGATGGAATGTCAGACCGTTTGCTTTCCCATACCTGTCCTGATGTGTTTCATTCAGGAACGGAAAGGCGAGATTATCGACTTCACCGTCAGTAATGCCTGAACCGGTATCAAGTAAGCGGAACAACAAACGTCCTGTCACTGATTTATCTTCACTTATTTCCAGCGTTATCTTACCAATTTGCGTGGTGGTAATAGAGTACTGTAACAATAGTATCAGAATATGGCGTAAAGTCTGCGGATCGCCGTAACGTTCAGCATTCGCTGTCAGAGAGTTATCAACCACCAGATGTAACCCTTTACGCTTGATCAAAGGTAACATCATCTGGATGACCTCATCAACTAACGACGTCAACACGAAAATACTGTCATGACGTTGCCAGTTATCAGCCTCGACACTGTTGAGCAACCTTATCTCATCGACCCGCTGAATAAGAGCCTGGACGGCATTAATGAAAGGGAGTCGATGCTTTTCCGGCATTGCCGTTGAAAACTCCAGAATATTCTGGGCAGGTTGCTGTAAAGCTTCCCCGATATGCTGCATAAAAATAACCCGTGCTTGCTGATTTTTCTCATACAGGTTTTGTGCTTGTCTGAGCCTCTTATTCACCAGAATTTCACGATCTTGGTCGCGGATAAAAAAGAGTTGCGTCTGCGGCGTAATATGGCTGCGAAATTGCAGTATCTCATAGAGTTCATTGTTAACGGTGGCCTGAATGATCCCCTGATGCTGCTTAGACATGGATATAATTTTTTGTAAGTTAAGATGGGGCAGCAGTCGATCGGCCATTTTATTACTAAGGATTGTGCGATTAGCTTCCAGATCCCATGCGATAAATCCCAGAGGAAGATGGGTAATGATATCGTCATTCAGGACGCGCAGAGTGAGGAGCTCATCCGTTGTGTTAGCGGGTTCAATCGCTGGGGTCGTAGAGCGGCGAAAAGCAACTAAGCCAAAAACAGCGAGTCCAAGTAAGCCTGAATTAAGCAATAAGGGTAGAAGAGTCTTTTTCAGGACATCCAGAGCCAGCATGCTATAAGGTACTTGCCATGTCAGCGTCAGCGGTGTGGCAACAATGGGAACATTAATCTCGAGACGGGTATTACTGAAGCGAGTATCCGCAACCCGTGGGGCGTCTTTTTCTGTCTGCGTGAGTTGTCCGACGGAATTTTCGGACTTAATCTGAAAATCATCCGGAGACATTTTAGGGGGAAGTAAATTATTAATCGGTAAATCAAATGCGACCACAGTCGCCAGATGACCTGGCTGATTAAATGTCGTTCGCAGAGTAAAGTAATGAATGTTCTGCCAGTTGAGTTTACGTAATGAAGAGAAACTTTCACGTTCATCCAGCACATTAGCCTGGTGTAACATTTCTGCACGACGCGAGTCGATAATCGAGGCCAGAATGGAGTCACGGAACCCAGATGAAATATCCCGCAAAGGCAGGGTAGAGACGAGAATTAAACTGTTATCAAGGCCGTTTAAGTAGTACATAGACCAAGAGTTGTCTTCCCCTCCCCAGAGTATATCCAGAAAGCGAGAAATCTGCTGTGTCATACCCAGCGTTTCTTCATCGTGAGTGCCAAAGATAAGCGCTTCTGTCTTGACGCGGGGCTTCTCTAAATAATAGATGTCCTGACGCAGGCGTATCTCTTGAACTTTTTCATCAAGAGGCGTCGGGTCAACAGTAATGTTGTTATACAGCTGCCATGTTGCATAACGGTATGTCTCCACTCGCTTATTGAGTGCATCGGCAATACTGATAACCTGTTCACTTTTCGCAGCTATCCAGCTGCTTACAGCGCTTTGTAACATGGCGCCGAGCGTGACGACGAGCACCACTATCAGCAGCAAAAAAAAGTGCGTGATCTTGCCAGACAAAAACGAAACCTTGTTAACAGAAGCGTTCTCAGATTGATCCATTGTTTATGCACAACCAGGCGCAGTAGCCATTGTAAAGTGGATTAAAACCATGTCAGACGACGCAACAGAATACCGTAAATCTTTCCAGGTCGTCGAACAATAAGCATATCGGTACCCTTATTTTGCAGCATGGATACCATGGACACTGAAAACAGTATAAAGGTTTGCTAAACAATTCGCGCACTATAATTTTAGGATTAATCCGGCGGCAAATGAAGGTCAAAGAAATGGCATAAATTTTTTTTTAGTCTACGGCCTGTGAAGAATGATATAAAAAAAAACCTCTACAGACGCGGGAAATTCATCAGAGATAAGAGAACGAGTAACATGAATTATAAAAAATTAAGCGATGGATTAATCATCAGAAAAGAAAGAGAGGTTAAGGAAATAATGTGGAAATGTAATGAAAGGTAAAAAAAAACCGGATGTGGACATCCGGTATAAAAAAGCTGTAATGACATTCAGATTCGAATGACGATAATAAATAAAATTAATGATGATAGCGGGATCAATTTTATGCCTGAAATTAACAAAATAATTACCATTCAGTGCTAAATTTTTGTTTATTTATAAGTTGTTGATATTAATGTGTTTTATTATTTTTTGATTATTAGTGCTAATATTATTGCTAAGGGTAAGATTAAAATAGTTCCCCAATATTAACTTTTTGTTACATCTATATTGATAAATGAAACATATATTTAATTTTAGTATCATAAAGCTATTGGATTATTTCTCTTTTGTTTCGGACAATGTGTGCGCCTGGTGGTTAATACGTTGATCATCGAGCAGTGGTAAATAAAAAGGCATATAACATAACAATAGAGGGTAATAAAATGAAACTTAAAGCTCTATCCCTTCTGGTGCCAGCATTGCTGGTCGCTGGTGCGGCTCAGGCTGCTGAAATTTACAACAAAGATGGCAACAAATTAGATCTGTACGGTAAAGTAGACGGCCTGCATTATTTCTCTAAAGATAAAGCAGACGACGGCGATAAAACTTACATCCGTATGGGCTTGAAAGGTGAAACCCAGATTCAAAACGACCTGACTGGTTATGGCCAGTGGGAATATGAAGTTAAGGGCAACACTGACGAATCAACGTCTAAAAACTCTACCCGTCTTGCATTTGCTGGTCTGAAATTCGGCGATGCGGGTTCTTTCGACTACGGTCGTAACTACGGTGTTGTTTATGATGTGACTTCATGGACTGACGTTCTGCCTGAGTTCGGTGGTGACACCTATGGCGCAGACAACTTCCTGCAGTCTCGTGCTGGTGGCGTTGCGACTTACCGTAACACTGACTTCTTTGGTCTGGTTGATGGTCTGTCATTTGCACTGCAGTATCAGGGCAAAAACAGTGATGGATCAGAAGGTGGTAACCGTAAGGGTCCATTGACTGCAAACGGTGACGGCTTCGGCGGTTCTTTGACCTACGATCTGGGCCAAGGCATCAGTGTCGGTTCTGCGATTGCTAGCTCTAAACGTACTGGCAGCCAGAACGCACTGGGTTATGGTGAAGGTAAAGATGCAACCACCTACACCGGTGGTATGAAATTTGATGCAAACAACATTTATCTTGCTGCTCAGTATACTCAGACCTACAACGCGACCCGTTTTGGTGACAACGACGCTCCTCTGAGTTCTGGTTTTGCTAACAAAGCACAGAACATCGAGTTAGTTGCACAGTACCAGTTTGATTTCGGTCTGCGTCCATCCATCGCTTACCTGCAGTCTAAAGGTAAAAACATTTCAAGCAACTACGGTGGCCAGGACTTCGGTAACCAGGATCTGCTGAAATATATTGATGTTGGCGCAACCTACTACTTCAACAAAAACATGTCTACCTACGTTGACTATAAAATCAACCTGCTGGACAGCAACGAATTTACCCAAGCTGCCGGTATCAATACCGACAACGTTGTTGCTTTAGGTCTGGTTTACCAGTTCTAATTTGACATGCAGCAAAGAGGATAGAGTTTTATCTCTTTGTGAGTGAAAAAGGCGCCTGTGGGCGCCTTTTTTATTGCTATTATTTCTGCTATCAATCTGTTTTGTATTCTTTTTGTATCCTATTCTGAATGACCCTGACAATGAGACATTTTCCATGAAATTACGTTTTTTTCGCCATAGCTGGCTTGTTGTATTGTTTTTGCTGCTGGCGGGTTGTGATAACCAGGAAAAAACGCTATCGCGGAGTTTGGTTCTTGAGGGTAAGACCATGGGAACTTACTGGCGTGTGAGCCTGGCTGACGTGAACAGCTCGCAGGCGCCAGAATTGAGAGACAAAATTCAGGCGCAACTGGACGCAGATGACAGATTAATGTCAACCTGGAAAAATGACTCTGCATTATCGCGTTTTAACCAGTTTAAGAGTACTGCGCCTTATCCTGTTAGCGAAGCGATGAGCGATATTATTACTATGGCATTACGTATCGGTGAGAAAACTGACGGGGCCATGGATATTACGGTGGGACCCTTGGTCAACTTATGGGGATTTGGTCCCCATAAAGCGCCGGAAAAAACGCCTGATGAGGCAGAAATTACTGCAGCGAAAGCATTAACAGGTCTGCATCATCTTCAGGTGATTAATGCTTCGGCTAAACAGTGGTTACAGAAGGATCTCCCTGGTCTCTCGGTTGATCTTTCCACTATCGGTGAAGGTTATGCGGCAGATCATCTCGCCCGCTTAATGGAGCAGAATGGTATCGGCCGGTATCTGGTTTCGGTTGGGGGAACCGTCGTTGCCAGAGGGATGAACAGTGAAGGAAACCCCTGGCGGGTAGCGATTCAGAAACCCACCGACAGAGAAAGTGTGATTCAGGCGCTGGTGGATATTAATGGCCATGCGATCAGTACCTCAGGTAGCTACCTTAATTACTATGAGCTTGATGGCAAACGCATCTCTCATATCATCAACCCACAAACGGGAAGACCCATAGATCATAATTTGGTCTCTGTTTCAGTGATTGCGACAACCGCAATGGAAGCGGATGGCTGGGATACGGGATTAATGGTACTGGGAGCAGAAAAAGCAAAACAAGTGGCACAGAAAGAAGGGCTGGCCGTTTATCTGATTACCAAAGGAGAACAGGGTTTTGAAACCTGGATGTCTCCACAGTTTAAAACTTTTTTGTTGAACGAGTATAACTGAGCATTGAGTTCTCAATGGGTCATCAATAAGTCATGGTGCGAGACCGCCATTAATGTCGGTTTCCTCCTTTCCCTGCCCACTAAAAGCGAATAAAAATGAGAATTATTCTTGAAGTGAGGGGCAGGCTGTTTAAACTGCAAGCTGTGTTACTTTAGATGATTGAACTATGGAACTTTTACGTGTGGTATACCGGCAGTATCGCTGGCCTTTTTTGATAGTCCTGTTACTCAGCCTCATTAGCGCAGCATTGGGTATCGGTCTTATTGCGTTTATCAGTCAGCGCCTGATAGAAACCCCCGATCTTTCGTTATCTGTCCTGCCTGAATTTTTGGGATTACTGCTGCTATTAATGGCAGTGACGCTGGCCTCTCAACTGGCTTTGACGGCACTTGGCCACTATTTTGTATATCGCCTGCGCAGTGAATTCATTAAACGGATTATGGATACCCACGTCGAGCGGATAGAACGTCTTGGCGGTGCGACTTTGCTGGCCGGTTTAACCAGTGATATTCGTAATATCACCATCGCTTTCGTCCGTTTACCTGAATTGGTTCAGGGCATTATTTTAACGATAGGTTCAGTTATCTATCTGGGATTGTTATCACCGAAGATGCTGTCTGTTACGGCAATCTGGGTGATTATCACCATTCTCGGAGGCTATATACTGGTCTCACGGGTCTATAAGCACCTTGCCATACTGCGTGAAGTAGAAGACGACCTGTATAACGACTATCAAACGGTGATCGAAGGGCGTAAAGAGCTGATGCTCAATCAGGAACGTGCACAATGGATTTATAATCAGACTTATACACCTCACGCTGAGAAGTACCGTCGACATATTATTCGCGCAGACACCTTCCATCTTAGCGCGGTAAACTGGTCAAATATTATGATGCTCGGTGCCATCGGCCTGGTCTTCTGGATGGCTAACAGCCTTGGCTGGTCAGACAGTACCGTTGCGGCGACTTTTGCACTGACATTACTCTTTCTTCGTACTCCGTTGCTCTCAGCGGTTGGCGCTTTACCGACCTTATTAACGGCTCAGGTCGCTTTTAATAAACTGAATACTTTCAAACTGGCCCCTTTCGATCCCGAATTCCCTCGTCCGCAAGAAGCAACCCAGTGGCAGACCCTGGAAATGCGAGATGTGGTATTTCAGTATGAGGATAATAATTTTAGCGTCGGACCGATAAACGTCACCATTAAACGCGGCGAATTACTGTTTTTAATCGGCGGTAACGGTAGCGGTAAGTCAACCATGGCGATGCTCTTGACCGGGCTTTATCAGCCAGTATCGGGCGATATTTATATTGATGGTAAACCGGTGACGGCTGAAAACATACAGGAATACCGTAAGTTATTTTCAGCAGTATTCACTGATGTTTCGCTGTTCGATAAACTGCTGGGGCCTCAGGGGAAAGAGGCTGATCCTGAACTGGTTGCTCGCTGGCTAACTTATCTAAAAATGACGGATAAGCTGGAACTGAAAGAGGGGAAAATCCTCAATCTTAAGCTCTCAAAAGGGCAGCGTAAACGTGTCGCCTTACTCCTGGCATTAGCGGAAGATCGTGAAATTATTATGCTGGATGAATGGGCGGCGGATCAGGATCCTCATTTCCGTCGCGAATTTTACCAGATACTCCTGCCGTTAATGCAGCAATCCGGAAAAACGATTTTTGCTATTAGTCATGATGATCATTATTTCATCCATGCCGATCGCTTGCTGGAAATGCGCCAGGGAGAACTTAGTGAGTTAACGGGCTTCGAGCGTGAACAGGCATCCCGCGATGCGGTTGCCCGTACCGAGGTTTAACCCACGGATCCTTCAGGAAATAATGTCATCGGTACACCGGTGACATTCACCTGCTCTGCATAATCATACATTTACTGCATATTAATTGATGAAGTCGATGGTTTTATTCTACCGACAAACGTTATTCTTATGCCGGTTCAATGAACTTCTGAGCGTACTCCACTGGATGAAGTCATGGCTGATACCTGATATTTGCCTGTACACCTCGACAGTCCTCGCTTTGCACCTGCAAGCAATTTGAGTTATTTAGGGTATATACTAAACAGAGGTTAATTTTCATTTAATTTAAATATTTACCCGATAAACTAGAGCCTCTCAGCCAGGGAATCGCTTATTTATGACTGTTTTACGGAAATACAGTACGAAACAACGCGATATGGATCGCGCACGCATTCTCCATATCTTGCTACTGAATAAAACGGTTGCCACTGCCATTCTGGCGAAAGAGCCATTTGCAGAAGAGCCCGGTGTTGAGCAGGATATTGCTGAGGTCATTAAGCTGGTTGCCCGGCTGCCAGCACCGGACTTGGCTGATGTACTGGAAGCATTACCTACCGAAGAACGTCTGGCGCTCTGGAGCCTGGTCAGCGAAGAACGCCGGGGTAGCGTACTGGTTAAAGCGTCAGAAACCGTATGGTCTGACTTGATTGAAGATATGAGCGATAAAGCCCTGCTTAACGCACTGCGGCCGCTTGATTTCGACGACCAGATTTACCTCGCGCAATATCTGCCTCGCGACCTGATGGGGCGCTTTTTACCGACATTACCTCAGAGCGCTCGGGCGCAAGTACGTAAAATCCTCCACTATGATAAGCACAGTGTCGGCGCTATCATGGATTTCGAGGTCATCACTGTTCGGGCTGATATTACGCTGGCAGTGGTTCAACGCTATTTACGTATTCGCGGAAAAGTCCCACAAAACACCGATAAACTGTTTGTCACGCAGCGCGACAATACTCTGATTGGTGAGTTAAAACTCACTACTATCCTGCTTCATTCTCCGCAAACCCTGGTCCAAAAAGTGATGGACGAGAACCCGGCATGTTTTGCTCCGGAGGATAATGACGAACAGGTTGCTCGTGCCTTTGAACGTGATGATTTAGTCAGTGCCGCGGTAATCGACAGCAATGGCAAACTGATGGGGCGTTTGACTGTTGATGAGATAGTTGACTTGGTATACGAAGAAACCGATACCGACCTGCGCCGGATGGGGGGCCTGAGTGCTGAGGAAGACGTATTTGCCCCGGTCAGTAAGGCGGTACGTACCCGCTGGGCCTGGCTTGCCATTAACCTCTGCACCGCATTTATTGCTTCCAGGGTTATCGGGCTGTTTGAACATACCATTTCTGAGCTGGTGGCACTGGCTTCCTTGATGCCTATTGTCGCCGGAATAGGGGGGAATACCGGAAACCAGACTATCACCATGATTGTGCGAGCCCTGGCGCTGCAACATATTCAGGCGGGTAATATTTCGTTCCTGATGATGCGTGAACTGGGCGTGGCTGTGATTAACGGTCTGGTCTGGGGAGGCGTAATGGGGGGCGTGACATGGGCGCTGTATAACGATGCCGCAATGGGCGGCGTGATGACCCTGGCCATGATACTCAACCTGTTACTTGCTGCTTTGATGGGAGTCGTTATACCGATGACGATGGCAAAACTGGGTCGTGATCCGGCGGTGGGATCGAGTGTGATGATAACCGCTATTACTGATACCGGTGGATTCTTTATCTTCCTTGGCCTGGCCACCATATTCCTGCTTTGAAGCACGGCTCTTTTTCCTGCCCTCTACCGGGCAGGAAGCCCGTTTTTCCCGCTGAATCTTGCTCAGTCCGCGAGGTTCATCGCAAAAAAATCCCGCACAACGGCGGGAGAAAGGGTATCAGGGTATAACCAATGAGGGTATATACTAAGTCAGACAAAGATGAATCAGTTTAGTTCACTATATATACCGGTTAATCACTCTATTTTGTTCTCCTCGATAAGGACTCAGCATGGTATCAACGGTTCTCATTGTTCTGGTCGCCGCTATCCACGTCTATATTCTGGTACTGGAAATGTTTCTGTGGGATACCCGTATCGGTCGTAAAGCATTTAACCTGAGTGCTGATTTTTCTTATGCGACGAAAACGCTGGCAGGGAACCAGGGTCTTTACAACGGTTTTTTAGCCGCGGGATTACTTTATGGGGTATGGGCAGGCGAAAGCGGATTTGAGTTTAAAATGTTCTTTTTGGTCTGTGTACTTATCGCTGGGATCTATGGGGCGATAACCGCCAGCAAAAAAATATTGTATGTGCAGGCACTCCCGGCATTACTGGCACTGATTGCACTGCTTTTTTCGTAAATGACCCATCAAAGATAATTCCGGTACCACCAGAACAGCGCTCCGACGGCTACAACATTCAGTATGACACTGATAACAAAGTTTCTTTTAAAAGGCTGTTTTTTCGTTTTATGCCGAAATAGCGTCTGACCACAAATAGCGCCAGGCCAGCCACCAACAAAACCAAATAACAGCAAAGTTGATTCAGGTACTCTGCGGACGGACTTTCGGGCAGCGTATTTATCGGCACCATAAAGGGTAAACGTCAGTACGTTAACGAGAAATAGCCCGGTTATCACGGGATCAGGCTGAAACAGGCTGACTGCAACGACTAGTATCAACAGGCAATAACAAAAGCGTTCAATATTCATACTAATAATTCTGCTGAGTCTCTGCTTAAAAAGAGATGCAATGATAGTCGATCTTTACCGGCACTTCTTCATTGTTAAATAACGATTTTCCTCGTTGTGCTGACGCTTATCGGTTATTTCATTGATAACGACTGGAGCCAAGGCTCCCCATCAACAGTCACTCTCCGGCCGATTTAAGGGTCACGACACACTAGAATTATCCTCAGGCCTGAGCAATAATCCCCGACCAACTGACCACAGCAAAGACTGATGGCACAGGAACTGTGAGTGTTCTGGTAGTTTTCTTTAGACTCGGGATTTGATCTTATGGCCGATAAAGGCAAGGATCTTAGTGCGTTATATCATACCGAACGTAAACGTCTGGAACGTCAGATCAGCCGTAAAGTCGGCTGCCGTAGTACGGCAAGCGATCTGGTGCAGGATATTTTTCTGCGGCTATGGGAAAAAGCCGTAGAGTGGAAAGGTGACTCGGCAGCTTACCTCAGTCGCTGCGCGAGCAATGCTGCCATTGATCATCTACGAGCTGAGAACACGCGTGCGGAGTATTTACGAGAAACCCTGCACGATAATCCTACAGGGCTGTCCGCATCGCCAGAAGAGATAATCTCCGCTCATCAAAATATCCGTCAAATTGACGAAATTCTGGCCTCTCTGCCAGAGAAAACACGACATATTTTCCTGCTTAATCGGATCCACGGTCGAAGTTTCTCCGAAATTGCTGCTGCTATGGATATCTCATCCCGGGCAGTAGCAAAGCATATGGCACGTGCGGTTGCCGCCTGTGAAGACAATACCGTTAGTGGAGTAAAAAATGTCGAATAACACTGTTGCCAGCAATGCTGAAATCCGTGCTGAAGCTCGCCGCTGGTTTCTCGCCATGCAAAATAATCCTTCGCGCCGACAACAGATGGCCTGTAATAAATGGCGCAAGAGCTACCCGGCACACGAAGAAGCCTGGTGTGCTATTGAGTCAGTCTGGCAGGATACTGCTGTTCCAGGTCAGTTACTGGCGGAAAAAGAAGCCGATATTCTCTCTGGCTATCTGGCAGTGATGGATAAAAACAAAGTACGAAAGACATATCGTCGTCGGATCGCTTCGGCCAGTATGTTGTGTATTTTACTGATGATCCTGGTTGTGGGTGGGTGGCAAAATCCATCGTGGATACAGAACCTGTCTGCTGATCAGGTGGCCATGAAGGGCGAGCGTCGTGAGGTCATCCTGGGTGATGGCTCAAAAGTATTGCTGGATGCGGATAGTGCATTAAACGTCGATTTCACTCCAGCAGCCCGTCGCGTTCATCTGTTACGTGGTGGAGCATGGTTTGATGTTGTTCCGTCAGAAACGCCTTTTATTGTTGAAACCGATATGGGAAATATCCGCGTGCTTGGTACGCAGTTTGATGTCCGGTTGCAGGAACAGGCCGGGGTGGTCACTCTGGTACGTGGTAGCGTTGCCGTCAGCAATAATGCACATCCAGAGCCAATAGTTATCAAGCCTGGGCAGCAGGTAATGTTCAATCAGCATGGTGTAGAGACACCTGTTAGCGTGAATACTCAGGATGCGACAGCCTGGCAGAATGGCCGCTATATCTTTTATCGCGCTCGTCTGGCGGATGTTGTGCATGAAGTTGAACGCTATCGCAAAGGCTGGATAGTCATCCCCTCTGGTGATTTAGCCGATCAGCGGGTAACCGGCAGCTTTTCACTTGATGACACTGATAAAGCGCTTGAGTCACTACAGGCCAGTGTAGGCTTTAATATGTACAGAAAAACTGATTATCTGGTCGTTATCTCAAAATAAAAATTATTTGTTTTACAGTTGGTTATGAGTTTTTTTAAAAAAAGAGAGTTTTTTTAGTTCAGTGGTGCCAGTTCTGAAACGTAATGATAGTGAAAATGATAATTATTTTTATTTGAATGCGATTGTCAGAATAAAAAGAGGCACGTTAATGAATAATAAGAAAATTCACCGCATAGGGTATGTATTAGTCTCGGCATTGCTGGCAGGGCAAAGCACAACGAGTATAGCGGTTGCTGCGATACAGCAACCTCAGGCGCAGCAATTCAGTTTTAACCTTTCTGCTAATCCTGTACCCCAGTCAGTCAATGCGATAGGGCAGATTACCGGTCTGTCTGTCGTCTTTCGCGAAGATAATGCGATTGAGATTATGGGGAAAGCCGTAAAAGGCCGCATGAGTGTGGATCAGGCACTGACGACCTTGCTGAGTGGCACCGGGCTGGGTTATCGCTTCAGCAATGAAAGCACTGTCCAGATTTATGTCCTACCTGTGAATCATGCTGCCAGCAATGACACTATGGTCGTTACTGCATCTGTCAATGGCAGGCTAGGCCCGGTTAATGGTTATGTTGCCAGTAACGGCATGGGAGCTTTGAAAACCAATACGTCACTGATGAAAACACCGCAATCGGTCAGTGTTATCACGCGTGATCAGGTTGATACCCAGGGGGCGCAGACTCTGACTCAAGCACTCCGTTACTCTGCGGGTGTTGCAGCAGAAGTGCGGGGTTCCGCATCACGCTATGATTTTCCTTATATTCGTGGCTTTGGATCGCCGGTTGATGGCAACCAGTACCTGGACGGTCTGCGTATGCTGCGTGGTAGCGGTTATGCTATTCCTCAGATTGAAACATTTGGTATCGAACGTATTGAGTTTCTTAAGGGACCCTCGTCCACTCTTTACGGGAGCGTGAATCCTGGCGGCTTGATTAATGCCGTATCCAAAGTCCCTTCCGCACAATCACAGCATTCGGTAGAAATGCTCTACGGTAGCCACAAGCGTATGCAGCTAGGTCTGGACTCTACCGGGCCGCTGGCGGACGATAACTCAGTATTGTATCGGATGATTGCGCTGGGTAGAAAATCCAATACCCAGGTGGTAAACACCAAAGAGGAGCGTCTCTATGTTGCCCCTTCCCTGACCTGGCTCCCGGATACGGATACTTCTTTCACTCTGAATATGAGCTACCAGCGGGATCCCGAAGGTGGCTACTACGGCATTTTGCCGACAGAAGGGAGTTTATGGTCAAGTAGTGCCGGGAAGATCCCACGTAACTTTAATGATGGTGACCCTAAATATGATGAATTTAGCCGTAAGCAAACGGCTGTAGGCTACCAGTTTGAACATCATTTTAATGACATCTGGACTGTTCGCCATAATCTCCGTTATCTCGATCATACAACGGTCACTAAAAGCCTGGGAACAGCTGGGCTGGCTGCTGACGGACATACGATTACTCGCTATGCGCTGGGTACGGATGAAACATTACGCGGAGTGACCTCTGATCTTCAGTTGCAGGCGGAGTTTGAAACGGGTCGTTTCTTCCATACGGCGATCAGTGGTTTCGATTACCAGGATTACTCATGGCGCCAAATGCGCGATTACGGCGCTGCGCCATCCATTGATTATCTCAACCCAGTTTATGGCGTGGCAACCAACCTGACGCTGGCACAGATAACCAATCAGAAACAGCATATCAACCAGTCAGGGTTCTATCTACAAGACCAGATTGATTTTAATAACTGGACATGGGTAGTGGGAGGGCGTTACGACCAAGTCCGCACCCGGACGGATAACTACCTTAACGCATCGTACAGCATACAGAATGACACTGAGTTCAGCGGTAAAACCGGGTTAATTTATAACTTTGATAACGGTATTGCACCTTATGTCAGTTACTCCACTTCTTTCCTGCCGGTGACCGGAAGTGACAGCAATGGCGTTGCTTTTAAACCGACGACCGGACAACAACGCGAAGTCGGGCTGAAGTATAAACCAACATATTTTGATGCACTCTTTACGCTCGCCTGGTTTGATATCACCCAGAAAGATATTGTGACGTATGCGAATGCTTATACCACTTATCAGACCGGGGAACAGCGCTCACGGGGCGTAGAGTTTGAAACCAAAATGGCGTTAACTGACAGTATCAACGTCACTGGTGCCTTTACTTATACCAAAGCGGAAGTGACAAAAAGCCTGGCAGTCGATGTGGGCCAGAAACCTATCGGCATCCCTGATTATACGACATCTTTGTGGGCGGATTACACTTTCCATCAAGGACCGTTGCAAGGATTAACCTTGGGTGGCGGCGGACGTTATGTTGGCGAAACCGTCGGAGGCTATTCACCTAACGTCTATGCTGCGAATGCCACCCGTCTGGATGTTCCTGGTTATACCGTATTTGATACGGCGATAGGCTATGACTTCGGTAAACGGTTTGGCACGCTCAAAGGATTAAGTTCTCGTCTGAGTGTGAATAATCTGTTCGATAAAACCTATGTGACTTGCTTGTCTAACAACTTCTGTAACTACGGCAATGAGCAGGTAGTGAACCTCTCTGTAAACTACCGCTGGTGATACCGATGATCTCCTGTGAACAACAAAAGAGTTCCGTAGCTCGCGACGCAAGCGGGCAATGGGCAGTCTTGCTCGCGATAAGTGCATTGTATATTGGTTTCGGTATGACCATGGGGCTTATCCAGGGCGGGTTTCCTACCATCATGCGCGATCGAGGTCTGAGTCTGGGGGCTGTGGGCTGGCTTTACGCCCTTTATTTGCCGCTGGGTGTAGCATTTCTCTGGTCACCGCTGGTCGATCGCTGGCGTCCACCCTTTTTAGCGCCAGAACTGGCGTGGATTGTACCGATGCAGTTAGCCTCTGCTTTGGTTATCGTGGCAGCGGCATTAATGGAAGGTGCAGATCTCCGGGTGCTGTTTATCCTGGGGCTATTTGTTGCCTTTGCTATGGCGACAATGGATATTGCGCTCGATGCGCTGGCAGTGGAACGTATTGATGCTGCCTGGCGACCGCGCGCTGCTGCCTGCAAACTGGCCGCTTTATCTATCGGAGCGATGATTGGTGGCGGGGCATTTGTGGCTATGTTCCACTATCTTGGCTGGACCCTTATTTTTCTTTGTTATGCCGCGAGCCTGTTAGTTCTGATTGTGCCAATGCTGCTATTAACAAAAGGGACTTCGTCATCAGACAGGATCCCTGGCATATCCCATCAGGGCGCAAGCCTGCGTAATCTCATTCGTCATCCCGTACAGCGCAAGCGACTGATTTTGCTCACGCTATGCTGTTGCGTCATTTTTCCACTTTCGGCACTCAACCGCCTGATGTTACTCGATTTGAATGTGTCGATGTCATTAATTGGCGGGGTTGTCGGCACGCTAGGCCCTGTCACGATGATGCTGACTGCGGGGATATCTGCTCCACTTATGCAACGTTATGGTCTGCCAGTGGCTATCTGGCTGTTTACTGCTCTGGGAATAGCAGCCTTAGCTGCAATGATAGTGGGCTATACACTCGTTCTGCCGTGGCTGGCGATATCTGGAGCTGTCGCCATGGGAGCCGCAGTGAGTGGGATCTACGTTGTTCTTAGCGCCCGGATCCTGGGCTGGTCACGTACCGAGCAACCGGCTACCGACTACGCCACTTTTTACGGTGTCGGACGATTCATCAGCACACTAACAACTATCGCCTTTGCACAGCTGGTCGCTCTGATGAGCTGGCCGTTGTTTTATCTTGGTGGAGCCCTGGCTCTACTGATGGTCGTAGGCTTACTGCATAACTCAGTAGATGAAAAGGATAAAGAGTATGAATCAGAATAAGCTATACCCAGGCGCGCAGCCGGATGCGGAAATCTTTGATGTGACCGACTGGCCGATTGTCTTCATTCGTTTTCCACAGCTCGGTATGCCGAACAGAACCCCTCGTTTACTGAACGGGTTAAGTGAATTTCTGACACAGCAGCAACGCGTTGTTTTTGTCTGGATCCCTGCACGACATGGACATGAGCGGGAACCTCATGAGGAAGAAAAACAGTCCACGCGCTGGATGAAACAGTATAAAAATGAGCTACGGGACTGGTGCGCGGGCTATGTGTATATGACACAAGATCCCGAAGTGCGTACTAGCCTGAGTACTCTGTTCCCAAAATTAAAGAAAGTCATGCCATTCCCGAAGATACTGGCAGACTCTCGAGAAGATGCTTGTGCAAAAGCACGGGAATTTCTCGCTAACCCAATAGAATAAGGTCATAAAAATAGTCGTATGACTGTCTGGTTCGGTAATCGATTCCAGACAGCTACCACCCGACAATTCATCCACAATAAGGTGTTATCCCGCCATGAGAATGACAGCCCATAAAAAAGAGACATTCACTTATGGCGTCGGCAGTCAATCAGCGACATGATGATCATGCGTATACATGATAGAGAAAGAGAAGAACCACTAAGGGACGAGTGCGCAAGGATGTGTTTTATAGATTTCGCTCAGTTTCATCCCATCTCATCTGATTTAACTCCGTTTCACTTTACATCACGGAGGGTGGTTGTTTAAGATCGCCAGCAAGGTAATCAGCTTTTAGTTGAGTTTTTAGAGAAAGACACCCTATGGTGCATAGCACTGTATAAAGGAGGTAGCGTGAAAGCATATTTCGACGAATTTGATGGATTCTAAATCAAGTTAACCTCTGAGGCGGGATTGTCCCGCCTTTTTTATGGATTTTATTCATGACCATCGATCAGTCCACTTTGCAAATAATAAGCAATATCATAGTGTTGATGGGGGTTGTTGTTGCTGTAGTGACTATTATTTACAATGTAAGAACAGCGAAAAAAACACAAACGGCAGCATTCTTATTTGAAAGTCGGAAGGACAAAGACTACGTTGGATCTCTGCATGTTTTGAAGAAAGCTCATAAGTCTGGTAAATCGTTTCGGTCTTATGTCATACCTCCAGACAGGCAGACAGTATCTGACGAAGAAATAGAAGATCGCAGGCGATTCCAGTACATACTCAATTTTTATGAGCGTGTTGCGGTCAGCATCCGTGAAGGGATCTATAACGAAGAAATGATAAAAAGAACCTCTTACACGACCGTAATTGAGACATGGGATACTGCGGAGCCTCTCATCAAAGCGATACGAGAGAAAATAAACTCTGAGACAACGTATCAAGAGTTTGAATGGTTAGCGTTGAGATGGAAGAAGAAGAAACTGAAAAAGAACTGAGTCCACCTGAGTGGGCTTTTTTTTTGAGTGTGGGTTGGCCCGTAACATGTCACAGCAATACTGATTTGTAGCTAGCACATTGCCACTGAATGATGTTTCTTCTCCCTGCAATGCCTTTTATGGTTTTGTGAGCCGTGCCATACGTTGTTTTATAGCGAACCGTATAACTAAAGACTCCGGCTATAAACAGTCATTACCGAATACTACAGGCAACAAAAAACCCGCAAACTCAAAGAGAATGCGGGTTCTTGTGGGGATCCCGTAAGTAACCGGTACATACAGAATATCGATTTGGTCGGCACGGAGAGATTTGAACTCTCGACCCTCGCCACCCCATGACGATGCGCTACCAGGCTGCGCTACGTGCCGAAACTAAAAGTTATACTACCGCTTTTGTTATTGATTGCAAGACACAAGCAAACTAACTGATTCATAAATAATCAATTAGTTAGAGATAAAACGTTTTTCATCAATCAGTACTTGTAGCAGTAATCCTAGCAAAGGCTTGGTCTCTTTCATCTGCTCGCCTTGCAAGTCATACATACGGTAGCTGCCGTTATTATTCAGAACCAGAGTCATCTCTGCGGTGGTGACCGCCAGGGTGCTATTATCGGCAGCAATAAGCCAGTTATTCCTGCGGGTAGCACCAAACAAATCCTCACCCTGCGAATATTCGTTGGTGGGGGTACGGGCATGCAGTAAGCGCTGCATCAGCGTTGTCATAATATCCTGATGCTCAGTGAGTTTATTGATCCGCTGGGCCGGTGTACCCGGCCAGTGAATCACTAATGGCACCTGAATATTCGCGCGTGACCATGGGAATAGGTTTTCTGCCTCGGTAAGAGGAATACCGTGTCCGGCGGTAATAATCACTACGGTATCTTGTAATTTACCACTGGCTTCCAGAGTATCCAGAACACGCTTGATCTGTTCATCTACACTGGCAGCGGCTTGATGATAACGCGAGACAAAATGTTGCTTTTCTTTGCTCTGGTCAATATTCAGACCGTTAAAAGAGATCCATGAGAACCAGTGGTTCTCATTGCTGGTTGAGCCATTTAACCAGTTACTCCATTGCGTCACTGTCAGAGTATCGGACTGAGGTTTTGCTGGCGACAGTGAAAAGTCTGACAGCAATGCCTGGCGATAGAGAGGCGAGCTAAAACCGTCAGAGGCAAAAAGACCTAACTGATAGCCTTTCTGATTAAGCCCGGTTATCAGTGCTGCAGGAATACGCGCGCTTATCACCCCGTCCATATAGGTAGGTGAAATACCATAAAACAGGCCGAATATACCGCTATCGGTAGTATTACCTGAACTCATATGCTGCTGAAAACTGATGTTATTGTTGGCAAATTCGCGCAAGGCTGGCATATCTTGCTGGGCACTTTGCGCGTTAAGGCCATCAACGGTTATCAGCAGAATGTTTTTTGTCGCAGGTTCATCACGGAACTGCAACGGGCTTAATGGGTACTGTACTGAAAGTGCCGCCGGGTCGCCTTGCTCTATCAGCCGCTGCTGATACTGTTGCGCATCCAGCAGGCCATGTTTTTCCAGAAAACGGCGCGCAGTCATCGGATAAGAGAGCGGAAGGTTGGCACGCTGCATCGTAATTGGGCGATAGAAGTTAGCATCTGCCCAGATATACATCAGATGGCTGGCGAAAAAAGAGACAATAAATAGCACTACCACCGGGCGGGCATACTTACGACGGCGCCCAAGGCTGCGCAGTTTATGCCAGCTCCAGGTCGCAAATAGCATTTCCAGCAGCAAAATGACCGGGAGACTGATAAACATCAGCTGCCAGTCTCGTGCCACCTCGCCGTGATCAGGATTAACAACAACATCCCAGACGACGCGATTAAGATGGAGGTGGAAGCGGGTAAAGACTTCACTATCAATCAGAAGTAATGTCATGCCCACCGCAGCAACCACGGCGGAGATAAACCGCAGTAGTCGCTGTGACATCACGACAAATGTCAGAGGAAAGATAATCAACAGATAGGTCGCGAAGACCAGAAAGCTGAAGTGACCAACAATGCTCAGGTAAGAGTAAACACGCCCAGTAAGCGTAGACGGCCAGTCAGCCACGAATAAATAGCGGCTACCGAGCAAAATGGCCAGTAAGATATTAAACAGGGCAAACCAGTGTCCCCAGCTGATCATCTGGGAAACTTTTTCACGGTAGCGCTGACTGTTGGTCACCATAACTTATTGATATCTTTTCTTAGTGTGCTTTTTCATCGTTCACAGAGGCTTGTAGCGCTTCTGCAAAAGAACGCGCTAACGATACACGCTGTGCTGACGAGACGCGAGTATTCAGTAAGTGCGTTATCATATTACCAAGCACCATCAGTGAAAGGTCGGTAGGAGCCTTGTGCTTTTCCAGCACGGCTGCAAGCTCAGCTAACATGACTTCGATTTCTTCGTCATTATAACGGGATGTTTGTGGCATAAATTTAAAATCATTCGTATACGAGAAATGGGGGGGTTATCTTACCGTAGCAAGGACTTTTTTACCGCTTTTTTATCTCGGCTTGCTTACCTGCACTGGCAATGTTTGAATAACGCCCGTTCTTAGAGGAGAGTTTACCATGAGTCTGGATATCAACCAGATTGCCCTGCATCAATTGATTAAGCGCGACGAACAGACACTTGATGTCGTTTTGCGTGATTCATTGCTGGTCAATAATAGTACTGTCGAAGAGATGATGGCTGAGTTACATCGTGTCTACAGTGCAAAGAATAAAGCTTACGGGCTGTTTAATGAAGAGAGTGAACTGGCTCAGTCATTGTCCCTTCACCGCAAAGGTGATGAGGATTTTCTGGCCTTTAGTCGCGCAGCAACAGGTCGTCTGCGAGATGAATTAGCCAAATACCCCTTTGCTGAAGGTGGGATAGTGCTTTTCTGTCACTATCGTTATCTGGCAGTAGAGTACTTGCTGGTAGCAGTACTGAATAATTTAAGCAGTCAACGGGTGAATGAAGAACTGGATATCAGTGCAACCCATTATCTTGATATTAATCATGCCGATATTGTGGCGCGCATTGATCTGACAGAATGGGAAACGAATCCAGAGTCCAGCCGTTATTTAACCTTCCTGAAAGGGCGGATAGGACGTAAAGTTTCTGATTTCTTTATGGACTTCCTCGGTGCCAGCGAAGGGCTTAATGCCAAAGCGCAGAATAAAGGCTTGCTGCAAGCTGTGGATGATTTCACCCACGAAGCACAGCTTGATAAAAATACCCGCCAGAGTGCCCGTCAGCAGGTCTATGACTACTGTAAAGAGCAATTAGATGCCGGAGAAGAGATAGAGCTGGCTTCATTGTCTGAGAGCTTGCCCTGGGCAGTCGATGATAAGAGTTTCCAGGCGTTTACGGCAGAAAAAGGCTACGAACTGGAAGACAGCTTCCCGGCAGATCGCAGCACCTTACGCCAGTTAACCAAGTTTGCTGGTAGTGGTGGCGGTTTGACGATTAATTTTGATGCCATGCTGATGGATGAGCGTATTTTCTGGGATCCGGTGACGGATACTTTAACCATTAAAGGGACTCCGCCGAACTTACGCGATCAGCTGTCACGTCGACTGTCAGGTAAGTAGCCTCTTTTTATGGTCAGTCAGTCGCGTTGCTGGCTGGCTATTGAAGGCAAAAAAGCGGAAGGAAACTTTCGCTTTATCATCCGGACAAAAAGTAAGCGTGCAGAGAATAACCCTCGCTCAGAGTGAACTATTGGATCCTGAGATATAACAGTGAAACACTGTGGAGTACGATGCAGGGGAGTTGGTAAGAAGCAGGAACGTAGAAATAGCAACGGGCACAATATCGGATTTACAGATAAACAGTAAATCAAAAAATTGTGCCCGTTTAACTCACCAGTAACGTCTTCTGAAAATATTCAGTGTCTGTTACTGGAATCAACTCAACGCGAAATTAAGCGCGAACGAAGTCGATGTGAGCCAGTTTTGGCTTGAACGGGTGACGCTGAACAGCCTGAACTTTAACTTTAACTTCTTTACCGTCGATAGACAGGGTCAGAACTTCGTCGTAAAAACCAGGTTTAGCTTGTTGGTTCATTACTGCGTCGTGATCCAGCTCGATGGAGATTGCAGCTTCATTTCCGCCATAAACGATAGCAGGGAATTTGTTAGCTACACGCAGGCGGCGGCTCGCACCCTTGCCCTGCTCTTTACGTACTTCAGCATTGATAGTAAACATTGAATGTTTCTCTTTAAATAAGCCTGTTACAGGCGACCCAGCAACAGGTAAGTTTTCTGCCTTG
>Ga0256410_1000062_pt1 | contig 200591 bp, 179 predicted proteins | sample PhyWR1_FD_185983 | JGI IMG/M metagenome (GOLD analysis project Ga0256410, IMG submission 185983) | Leaf surface microbial communities from wheat plants in UC Gill Tract Community Farm, Albany, California, United States - DLSL W.R1 | ecosystem: Host-associated > Plants > Phyllosphere >... | reverse complement strand
TTACCGCTTTGGCGGCCTCGTCCTGCTTTTTCTGCGCGGCAGCAGCGGTTGCCAGCTGATCGGCATTCTGCTTGTTCAGCGCGGTGACGGTATCTTTCTCGCTGGCCTGTAGCTGCGTATTTTGCTGTTTCAGGCTGGCGATTTCAGCGATTAACGCTTTGGCTGCCTCGTCCTGCTTTTTCTGCGCGGCAGCAGCGGTTGCCAGCTGATCGGCATTCTGCTTATTCAGTGCGGTGACGGTTTCTTTCTCACTGGCCTGTAGCTGCGTATTTTGCTGCTTCAGACTGGCGACTTCAGCGATTAACGCTTTGGCTGCCTCATCCTGCTTTTTCTGTGCAGCAGCAGCGGTTGCCAGCTGATCGGCATGTTGCTTGTTCAGGGCGGTGATGGTTTCTTTCTCAGCGGCCTGCAACTGCGTATTTTGCTGTTTCAGGCTGGCGACTTCAGCGATTAACGCTTTGGCGGCCTCGTCCTGCTTTTTCTGCGCGGCAGCAGCGGTTGCCAGCTGATCGGCATTCTGCTTGTTCAGCGCGGTGACGGTATCTTTCTCGCTGGCCTGTAGCTGCGTATTTTGCTGCTTCAGACTGGCGACTTCAGCGATTAACGCTTTGGCTGCCTCATCCTGCTTTTTCTGTGCAGCAGCGGTTGCCAGCTGATCGGCATTCTGCTTGTTCAGGGCGGTAACGGTTTCTTTCCCACTGGCCTGTAGCTGCGTATTTTGCTGCTTCAGACTGGCGACTTCAGCGATTAACGCTTTGGCTGCCTCATCCTGCTTTTTCTGTGCAGCAGCAGCGGTTGCCAGCTGATCGGCATTTTGCTTATTCAGGGCGGCAATTTCGGCCCTGGAGGCATCATCCTGTTTCTGTTGTGCAGCAGCAGTGGCTATCTGTTCGGCATTCTTCTTATTCAGAGCAGCAATTTCAGCCTTGGCAGCCTCATTCTGTTTCTGTTGTGCGGCAGTAGCAGTGGCTATCTGATCGGTGTTCTTTTTATTGAGAGCAGCAACCTGCTCTGAAAGAGCTCTGGTATTTTCATCCAGCGTTTTTCGTGTTGTGGCGGTGAGGTCAGCATTCTGTTGTTTCAGGCTGGCGACTTCAGCGATTAACGCTTTGGCAGCCTCATCCTGTTTTTTCTGTGCCGCGGCGGCCGTTGCCAGCTGGTCGGCATTCTGCTTATTCAGGGCGGCAATTTCAGCCCTGGTGGCCTCATCCTGTTTCTGTTGTGCAGCAGCAGTGGCTATCTGATCGGCATTCTTTTTATTGAGAGCAGCAACCTGCTCTGAAAGAGCCCTGGTATTTTCATCCAGTGTTTTTCGTGTTGTGGCGGTGAGGTCAGCATTCTGTTGTTTCAGGCTGGCGACTTCAGCGATCAACGCTTTGGCGGCCTCGTCCTGCTTTTTTTGCGCGGCGGCAGCAGTGGCTATCTGATCGGCGTTCTTTTTATTGAGAGCAGCAACCTGCTCTGAAAGTGCCTTGGTATTTTCATCCAGCGTTTTTCGTGTTGTGGCGGTGAGGTCAGCATTCTGTTGTTTCAGGCTGGCGACTTCAGCGATCAACGTTTTGGCGGCCTCATCCTGCTTTTTCTGTGCCGCGGTGGTTGTTGCCAGCTGATCGGCATTCTGCTTATTCAGGGCAGCGATGGTTTCTTTCTCACTGGCCTGCAACTGCACGTTTTGCTGTTTCAGGTTAGAGATTTCTGCGGTCAGCGCCTTGGCGGCTTCGTTCTGATTTTTTTGGGCGGTAGCAGCGGCGGCAGCTGCTGTAATCAGATCGGCATTCTTTTTATTGAGTGCAGACACCTGCTCGGACAGCGCTCTGGCATTCTCATCCTGCTTTTTCCGTGCCGCGGCAGCCGTTGCCAGCTGATCGGCATTCTTCTTATTCAGGATAGAGAGGGTTTCTTTATTATCAGTCTGTAGCTGAGCATTTTCCTGTTTCAGGCTAACGATTTCAGCGGCCAGTATAGTGGTCGCTTCATTTTGTATTTTCTGCTCGGCTGCAGCAGTGGCTGCTTGATCGGTATTCTTTTTGTTAAGTGCGGACACCTGCTCGGAAAGCGCTCTGGCATTTTCATCCAGCGTTTTTTTTGTTGCAGCAGTGAGGTTAGCGTTCTGCTGTTTCAGACTGGCGATTTCTGCGGACAGCGCTTTGGCGGCCTCATCCTGATTTTTCTGGGTAGCGGTCGCGGCTGTCACTGCGGCGGTCAAATCCGCATTTTTCTTATTCAGAACGGTGATGGTTTCTTTCTCGCCGGTCTGTAACTGAGCGTTTTGCTGTTTCAGACGGGTGATTTCGGCGCTCAGTTCCTTGAGGGTATCATCCAGTTTTTTCTGTGCAGCAGCAGCGGTTGCTGCTAGCTCGATATTCTTTTTATTGAGGGCAGAGACTTGCTCTGAAAGAGTACGGGTATTTCTATCCTGTGTTTTTTCTGTCGTAACGCTAAGATCGGCATTCTGCTGTTTGAGACTGGCAATTTGAGTCGAAAGTGTTCGGGTCGTATCATCCAGTGCTTTCTGCGCTGCTGCCAGGGCAGTGGTAAGTTCAGCATTTTTTTGATTCAGTATGCTGATATCCTGGCCACCGCTTTGCTGTTGCAGGTTTGCTATTTGGGCAGAGAGTGTGCGGATAGTCTCATCGAGTTTTTCCTGTGCTGCCGCCGCAGCCGCTGTTAGCTCAGCATTTTGTTTTCGCAGGGCATTGGCGGTATTTTTTTCGCTAAGTTGTTGCTGTTTTAACGTGGCGATTTGAGCTGAAAGTCTACGCGTAGTTTCTTCCAGTTTCTGCTGTGCGGCGGTTGCCGCAAGCCTAGCATTACTCTGATATGTCGTCGTCCCATTACCCTCTTGACTAAGAGGGTGCTGTTTCACTTCCAGTTTTGATATGTCGTCGAGAAAGCCCTCGTTATTAGCGATAGCTATATTCGGTACAATCAGGGAACAAAAAAAAAGTGCCTTAACACTTCCTTTTAAAGCAAAATGGCGGAATGGAATTCCAACAGCTTTCATCATGAATTACCGTTTATCATTGAAGTCCGTTTTATTTTATACTTAAATGCATCAATGAGTAATTGAGATATGTCATTACATTTATTGTTAATCTCATATTCAAAAAGTGGTGCGATAGTTGATCTCACACTTTCGGATGTTTCGCTAGATAATGAAGCGTAAAGTTTTGCATCATTAATTAATAAATATAACTCATTGTAATTTTTTTGATATTTATTATCTAATTTAACTAACGTACTCGCATCATTAAGACACTTTTGTAACGCAGTTAACGGTACTGTTTTGGCCGGCTGAATTGCTTGGGCGGATTGATTATTTTGATTTACGTTGCTTTTAATCGCGGAATCATCCGTTTTCTTAAGATTAGCACAGCCCTGAAGTAAAAAAAGAGAAGTGAAAATTAGTGCTAACGTAGTGTTTTTATTCATTTTTCCATGTACCTGAATAGTTTTGTAGTAATCTATAACTATAGTAGAAAAGGGACTAAAAAAAAATAAGTTTAGGGCTAAATGATTTAAAAATCACAAATAATTTCACATTGTCTGACATAGTTTAGTACATATTCATAGGGTAGAGCATTTTTGTTAATACAGAGCGCGTTAATCTTCTATGTCATTAAAATTTATGGTTATTTTTATAATCAATGGAAGGGGTTAGACACCCGTGAATGGTTTAATGTAGAGATTAATGGGTGTTGACCGCTGAAAGGTTGTGATTATCTACAAGTGAAGTTGTTTATTCCTCTGCTTTGCCCTTTGCTATTATCGAGATTTCCCCGGGTGACTATTGTCGCCTTAAAACTGGTTATCCACCGGCTTGTTGGCCGTTGACCAGACAAAAAGGAAAACATAAATAGCGTGGCTGCTAAAGGCCACCATTTTTGGATTAAGGCCACTCGTTCTGATACTCAGCGGCGATTCAGGAAGCATTTAAGCTGGCGACAGTATAGTGTCTGGCACTGCTTGAAATACCTGTGGCTGATGTATGTTCGCCTGGCATAACCATATAGTATTCTTATTTTTAGCTAATCGGCTTCAGAATATCACTATACAATTTAGCTAAAATTCCGTTACCGACAAATTCTCTACGTATCCACTGAGTAACCAGGCCTGTCGCTGAGTGTTGAGTCGCTAATAAAAGATGAGAGTCTTGTCTTGGATTCTGAATTTTTTTAATGACTAATAAACCGTTTTTCACATGATCTTTTATTAAATAATCTGGAAGAAAACCAATACCTTCGCCGAGAATCTGGCACTGGCATTTTGTGTTAAAATCAGGAACTTGTATAGCTTCCTGGCCGTGCAGTAACCAGCCAATACGTTTATTGATGGTATGAGCCGTATCTTCCACCATAATATTGGGATAGAGTCGTAGCTGGCTTTCCGCGATGGGTTCGGGCATTAATACCAGCGGATGTGTTGAAGCGATAGCAAATTCCCAGTGAATAGCACCAATCTCCGTATAATCAATGCCACCACCATCCATCAGAGTACCTGGTGCTCCAATGGCAATATCAGATATGTTATTAATAATTGCATCCCACACTCCATTATATACCTCTGTGGTGACGGTTATCTGGCATGTTGGAAATTGTCTTTTGAGTATTTGAAGCAGTTTAGCAGTATGGTAGGGAGTATATAATAGCTGATTGATGCAAATGCGTACACGAGCCTCAATACCTTGCTCGATAGAATAAATTCCTTTCTTGATGAGATGGAAGTTATTTAATAAATCTGTAGCCTTCCGGTAAAAATAATAGCCTGCTTCTGTGAGTTCAATATTACGTGTATCACGAATAAACAGTGCAACATCCAGATAAGTTTCTATACGTTTTATTGTATAACTCACCGCTGATGTGGTGATACCCAATTCTTCTGCTGCTTTACTAAAGCTGGCTAATTTAGCAGCAGTAGTGTAAGTCAGTAAGTTTTCTTCGGTAAAAATAGAATTCATGGATATCTTTCCAGTTGAACAGCGAAAAATAGGCAACCTAAATGATTTTGGAGATGTATGAAAAATTATTCAAGAGACAGTAGTAAAATTCAGCAATATCTTAAGCACAGCTGTAAAAGTTAATATATGTGAATAGAATTCAACAGCATAAGCTGAGGTATGATTTTTGAGCAGTTTTTGTAAGTTAACAGAAATGTTAATATACATAAGGCGATTAATTTCTCTTTATCTTTTATGTAACATATCTGCAATGTGGAAACAAATTAATTCTATCATAAGTAATTGATATGACTTATTTACTTTTAATTTGTTAGGTTAACCTAAGGAAAAACCTTATCTTTTTTGAACAAATAATTTACAATCTTAACATTCTTTAAACTGTGGATTTGATCTCTGTCACAGATCTGATTGAATCATTGATATCGTCTCTCATCGATAAAAATGAACGCCTAATTTAGATTAAAAAATAACCAACAATCTTCTCTTCAGGCCAGAAAACGATGCCTTTACGCACAAAAAAGGCCGATTATTGAATTCTATTCAACAATTTGGCGACTTATTGATGAATTAAATTTAAATGGATTCTTTTTATTAGTTTCAATTGCTATGCTTCGAGTATATTAAATATTACTAGATTTTTATTTATTAATGTTGGTTATCAGGAGAGCGACATGACTTCCAGTACACTGGCTCAAGATTTTTTAATCGCAGCAGAACAAGGGCAGCTAGAGACATTAAAAAAATGCCTTGATAACGGTGTTGATATTAACGTCACTAATCGTCAGGGACGGACTGCGATAATAAATGCCAGCTTGAACAAACATTACGAGTGTGTGTCATTCCTCATTAATGCTGGCGCAGATATCGATAAACAAGATCAAACCTGTTTTAACCCTTTCCTTCTGAGCTGCCTGAATAACGATTTAACCTTGTTACGCCTGGTTTTACCCGCCAACCCTAATTTAGACCTATTAACGCGTTTTGGTGGTGTAGGTATCACTCCAGCAAGTGAAAAAGGTCATGTGGAAATCGTTCGCGAATTAATTGAAAAAACAGAAATCAACGTTAACCACACTAACTTTGTTGGTTGGACACCATTACTGGAAGCGATTGTGCTTAATGATGGCGGCGAGAAGCAGCAACAAATCGTTAAGTTATTATTAGACAATGGTGCTAATCCACATATGACTGATAAATATGGTAAAAAACCACTGGAGTTAGCAAAAGAGAAAGGTTATTCCGAAATTGTAGCCCTTCTCATTGCCGCAGGGGCATAAACGCTGACATATACCCAACATCATTCGGGTTGCTTGCCGGCGCTGAGCGAAGACAACACCCAGGCAACTTGAAGTATGGTGGGTATAAATTGCTGATAAGGTAAATTTTGAATAACACCACTTCTCATCGGCAAACATTGTACGGGTTAACGGCTGATATTCATTTTTTAGATCTTCTCAATCAGCCGCAGCTCTCAGGAAAAATTGAACAAGTATTTCATAAAGCAATAAATATTCTGATTGGAAATAAACTGTTCAGTCTATTAGGTTCTCAGTTAGATAACGCACCAAATAGTTGTAGGTTATTAAATAAAGATTTTGCTCTTTTAAAGATTAGCGAGGGTGATGATTTCCATATTTCAAATGGAAAGATAAGTATAGGTGAGAACTATTGCTTATCGTTCTCATTATGCAAAGTGTGGCAGCAACCTGTTATTGCTTTTACTTATGACCAAAAAAATATAAAAAACTATCAGTCATTTTTATTAAAGCAAATTACCCGGTTGGATTTGATTTTACGTGAAGCTAAATGTTCTCTTTTTAATTATCAAGGTGATAATTTATTTTACTTAGCTTCCGCAGAAAAATTAAATCAGCTACGTAGTCATTTAATCAGTGGACTTAAGGACTCGCAACATCAAAATCTGGCTGATGTCATTAGACAGTTTGTTGGACTAGGTATCGGGCTAACGCCCTCAGGGGATGATTATCTTGTTGGCTTAATGGCTTTTTTACTCTTGAGAAATCATCCGATTAATGAGCTTCATGCTGATTTTTATCAAGGGATTATACCGGGGCTTGACAATACAACGTCTGTTAGTGCCATTACCCTGGAAAAGGCCCTGGTTCACGAGTATCGCGAAAATATGTGTCAACTGATCCAGTCATTAGTTGATGCGGATGAAACCCACATTCATTTGCAGTATTTGAATATTTTAAATATCGGGTCCAGTTCAGGCAGCGACATGCTATTTGGCATTCGGGATGCTTTGTATCTTACCCATTATTTCGGAGAAAGATATGTCGACTAGAGTTGTCATAAAAAAGAATACCTATTTCGATTCTGTGTCACTGATGTCCATTTCTACTAAGGCTAATCAACTCGATAATGTTGAACAAGCGTTTGTAGCAATGGCAACAGAGATGAATAAAGGCGTATTGAGGAATTTAGGTTTATTAACACCTGAACTGGAAGAGGCTAAGAATGGCGATCTGATGATTGTCATTAAAGGTCCAAGCGATGAAGCAAACGAAGAAATATTAGCGGGTATTGAAGATTTATTTAATAAAAAGAATCAAGGCGGCGGTTCTCATGAAGCGAAGTACGCCACGATAAACTCCGCAAAAACGCATATTCAAGAGAGTAATCTCGCTATTATTTCAGTTAATGGTCAGTTTGCTGCCCGTGAAGCTCGCCTGGCATTAGAAAACGATCTGAATGTGATGTTGTTTTCTGACAACGTGTCAATTGAAGATGAGTTGGCGCTGAAAAAATTAGCCAGTAGTAAAGGTCTTTTAATGATGGGACCTGACTGTGGAACGGCCATTATCAACGGCACTGCATTGTGTTTTGGTAACAATGTACGTCGCGGCAGTATCGGTATTATCGGCGCATCAGGCACCGGTAGCCAGGAATTGAGTGTGCGTATTCATGAGTTTGGCGCTGGAGTATCACAATTAATTGGTACTGGCGGCCGCGATCTGAGTGAAAAAATTGGCGGCATTATGATGATTGATGCCCTTAAAATGCTCGATGCCGATGAAGAAACAAAAGTGATTGCTCTGATCTCTAAGCCACCGGCTCCAGAAGTTGCCAAAAAGGTGCTTGAGCAGGCTGAAAAATGTCAGAAACCAGTTGTCGTTTGCTTCCTCGGCAGACAGCCATTGCCTGAGAATAAACCGGGTTTAACCTTTGCAAGAAACACCAAAGAAGCCGCGCTGCAAACCGTATTGCTGACTGGCGTTAAAAAAGAAGATTTAAATTTACACTCACTTAACTGGCCATTGATTGAAGAAGTCCGGGCTCAATTAGCGCCAGAGCAAAAGTATATCCGTGGTCTGTTCTGTGGCGGCACATTATGTGATGAAGCCATGTTTGCCGCGCTGGAAAAATATGATGATGTCTACAGCAATATTCAACCGGATCCTGAATATCGCTTAAAAGATATCAATACCAGTATTGCTCATACCTTCCTTGATTTTGGTGATGATGATTTTACCAATGGTAAACCTCACCCAATGATCGATCCTACTAACCGTATTGAACGTTTGCTGCAAGAAGCTCGCGATCCTGAAGTTGGGGTCATTATGATGGACTTCGTATTAGGTTTTGGTTCTCACGAAGATCCTGTTGGCGTAATGATTGATGCGATTAAAACCGCTAAAAACATTGCTAAACAAGATGGTCGCGAACTGATCATTTTAGGTTATGTACTGGGTACCGACCAGGATACTCCAGCAATCGATGCGCAGGTCAAAATGCTTACCGATGCTGATGTTATTTGGGCAAGTAGCAGCACCAATACCGGTTTATTAGGACGCGAGTTTGTCTGGAAAGGAGAGAAAGCATAATGACTTCATTATTTAAACAACCATTAAATGTCATTAACGTTGGCATCGAAATGTTCAGTGATGACCTGAAAAAGCAACACGTTCCAGTCACTCACTTGAGCTGGACACCTCCGGGTCAGGGAAATATTGAGGTTATTCGTGCGTTAGACAAAATTGAAAGCAACGCCTCGTTGCAAGAAAAAATTAACGCTGCTAACGCTCAGGCACTTGAACGTATTATTCAGTCGCAGCCGGTACTGATTGGCTATGATCAGGCGATTAATGTCGTTCCTGGCATGACAAAAAATACTATCTTGCATGCAGGTCCTCCGGTTGCCTGGCAGGATATGTGCGGTGCGATGAAAGGTGCCGTCACTGGAGCGCTGGTATTTGAAGGTTTAGCCAAAGATTTAGCGGATGCAGAGCGAGTTGCCGCATCCGGTGAAATCATTTTCTCTCCTTGTCACGAACATGATTGTGTTGGCTCTATGGCTGGGGTGACGTCTGCCTCAATGTTTATGCATATCGTTGAGAACAAAACCTACGGTAACCGTGCATTTACTAACCTCAGCGAGCAGATGGCAAAAATTCTGCGCATGGGCGCTAATGACCAGAGTGTTATCGATCGCTTAAATTGGATGCGTGATGTATTAGGTCCGATGCTACGTGATGCCATGAAATTTATTGGCGAGATTGACCTGCGTTTGATGCTGGCTCAAGCCTTACATATGGGCGATGAGTGTCATAACCGTAATAACGCCGGTACCACATTACTGATTCAGGCACTGACGCCTGGCATTATTCAAACTGATTTCTCGGTTGCTCAACAAAAAGAAGTTTTTGATTTTGTTGCCAGTAGCGATTACTTCTCAGGCCCGACCTGGATGGCGATGTGTAAAGCCGCGATGGATGCGGCTCACGGTATCGAATACAGCACGGTTGTTACCACGATGGCACGTAATGGCTATGAGTTTGGTCTGCGTATCAGTGGGTTACCTGGTCATTGGTTTGTGGGTCCATCTCAGCAAGTTATTGGCCCGATGTTTGCCGGTTATAAGCCAGAAGATTCCGGCTTAGATATTGGTGACTCAGCTATCACTGAAACCTACGGTATTGGTGGATTTGCGATGGCAACAGCTCCTGCCATTGTTGCTCTTGTCGGTGGAACAGTTGATGAGGCTGTTGATTTCTCAAGACAAATGTGTGAGATAACCTTGGGCGAAAACCCGAATGTTACCATCCCATTGCTGGGCTTTATGGGTATTCCAACTGCCATTGATATCACCAAAGTCGCTGCCAGTGGCATCTTGCCAGTCATCAATACCGCGATTGCTCATAAAGATGCCGGTATTGGTATGATTGGTGCCGGTATTGTACACCCACCATTTGATTGTTTCGAAAAAGCGATGCTGTCTTACGCGGAAAAATACGCCTGATTTCCAGTAATTACAAAATAACGCCCAGCTTCGGTTGGGCAATAAAAATACAGCAACACAGATTCTGACGAATTATCGCCATCAATGAATACTGTAACTTTAAATATCGCCGGGCAGATCCTGCACAGTGGGACAGATACGAAATAATTTAAGTCACAGCTCAAAGTATGACCGGTATGAGTATCAGAGTTATCGAGGGGATACATTATTATGAGTCTATTGAGTATCAAATGGAAACGTGGGGACCTGGCAGCCTACTTTGGGCTAATGACCAACAACCTCACCAATCTGCTAACCATGATGGGGCTTTTGGTCTTTGTGGTTGGGATCCCAACTGAAATTGTTTATGGTCGTATTGCACCGGCGTTTGGTTTTACCGTTTTGCTTGCCAGTATTTGTTACGCTTATTTTGGTCAGCAAATGATAAAACAGACGGGCCGTACTGATGTAACGGCTTTGCCATCAGGTCCTAGTGCACCCTCTATTTTTACCGTGACTTTCCTGGTTATCATGCCGGTCTATCAGACCACGCAGAATGCAGAGTTTGCCTTGCAAATAGCGCTGGTCTGGTGTTTTGTAGAAGCGATGATCTTAGTCGGTGGTTCATTCCTCGGTGATACTATCCGTAAGATGATCCCGCGTACCGTACTGTTATCTTGCTTGTCCGGGCTGGGATTACTGTTACTTGCGATGAACCCAATGCTACAGGCCTTTGAAGCGCCTACAGTATCCTTCATCGTCTTGCTGTTAATCTTTATTAACTGGTTTGGTAAAAAGCCTATTTTTGCACGTATTCCAACCGGTCTGTTACTTCTGATCGCGGGTACTGCACTGGCATGGTTCTCTGGTTTACAAAGCCCGGAAGCGATTAAAGCCTCAATGACTTCTTTTGGCTTTAACCCACCAGGTATCCACGTTGATAGTTTCTTACAAGGTTTACCACACGCGCTTCCTTACCTGGCATCTGCAGTACCTCTTGGCCTGGCAAACTATATCTTTGACCTTGAGAATATTGAAAGTGCTCACGCCGCGGGTGATGAATACAATACCCGTAAGGTTATGCTGGCTAACGGTTTATCCTCAACGTTAGGTTGCTTTATGGGTAACCCATTCCCAGTAACCGTTTATGTGGGCCATGCCGGCTGGAAAGCGATGGGCGCCAGTGTGGGTTATACCCTTGCATCTGGTATCACCATGTTTGTCGTGCCGCTATTTGGGTTAGGTGCATTCATGCTATCCATCATTCCGATGACAGCAATTGTCCCTATTCTGGTCTTCATCGGTATCGTAACGGCCAACCAGGTGGTGAGAGAGACGCCAAAAATAGAAGTCCCGGTTATCTTTATCTGTATGTTCCCGTGGATTGCTAACTGGGCCCTGACCATCGTTAATAATGTCATCAGTGCAGCAGGAACCACTGCGGGCAAAATCGGTATTGAAACGATGCTGCACAAAGGCGTTTATTACCAGGGGCTGGTTCACTTAGGAAGCGGTGCACCCTTAGCCAGTATGTTGTGGGGCTGTATTGCCATCTTCGCTATCCTGAATAAACCACTGCGTGGTGCAATTGCAGCAGCAGTCGGGGCGCTACTTGTCTTCTTTGGTGTCATTCATTCACCTGTTGTCGGTATTGCGACCGGTACAGCTCTGATGTTTGTTTACGCTTATCTGATGATGGCTGCTTTGTTTGTTGTTAAGCACTTTATGGATAGTCGCCAGCCAGCTGTAGAGCCAGAAGCTGAAAAAGTCAGTAAATCCGCATAACTTAGCCAACCTCTGATAGTCGGTGTCTTGACGCCACCGACTATCAAAAAAATCATCTCGGGATAGACAATATGAAAGAACTCGTGGTTGTTGCCATCGGGGGCAACAGTATTATTAAAGATAACAACAGCCAGTCAATTGAAGCGCAAGAAAAAGCAGTACAAGAAGTCGCAAGCCAGGTAAGCGCTATGCTTGAAGGTAATTACAATATTGTTTTGACCCACGGCAATGGTCCTCAAGTCGGACTGGATTTACGTCGCGCGGAAATAGCCCATACCGTGGAAGGATTGCCCTTAACTCCGTTAACTAATTGTGTGGCAGATACGCAAGGTGGAATAGGTTATTTAGTTCAGCAAGCACTGACTAATGCGCTGGTGAAATATAATCGTCAGGCTGTTACGGTAGTAACACAAGTCGAGGTCGATAAAAACGATCCTAATTTTACTGCCCCGACTAAACCTATTGGTGCTTTTTTCACTCAAGAACAAGCGGAAGAATTCAAACGTACTAATCCGGGCTGGCATTTTATTGAGGATTCTGGCCGTGGTTATCGTCGTGTCGTTGCCTCCCCTGAACCAAAACATGTGGTTGAGTCAAAGGCGATTCGGACTCTGACCGAAAATGATTTTGTTGTCGTGGCCGCTGGCGGTGGTGGTATTCCGGTTACCAGTAACGGTAATGGCGGATATCAAAGTATCGATGCCGTGATTGATAAAGATCTCTCCACGACATTACTTGCCAAAGAGCTGCGCGCCGATATTTTAATCATTACTACCGGCGTGGAAAAAGTTTGTGTGAACTTTGGTAAACCAGAACAAAAAGCGTTGGGTGAAACCAGCACCACAGATATGCATCGCTATATGGAAGAAGGCCATTTTCCGGCAGGCAGTATGTTGCCTAAAATCGAGGCGAGTCTGTCATTTATTGCTAACGGTGGCAAACGCGTAATTATCACCACTCCTGAAAAACTCACTGAAGCATTACGGGGTGAAACCGGGACGCATATTATTCAGGGCTAATATTTCCCCGACTTTACGCTATTGATACTGATGGTGTTTAAAGTGACTTAAGTATTATTTTTATTAATTGACTAAATAATAGAGGGGCTCTCTATTCGTTAGCTATTGGAATCTGATACTCATCAGTAACGTGAATTATTTTTTATATCACAAGAGGTTTCTATGAAAGCAGAACAACCATCTGATAGAAGAGCATTTCTATCAACCAGCGCAAAAATAGCAGCCGCTTGTACCTTATTTGGTTCAATGTCAGGTATTGCCGCAGCGCAAACGAATCAACCGTTACAAAAGAGTGGTAATTCCAGTATCACTGATAAGCATTATTATCTTGATGACGCTTTGCTTGAAACCGGTTTTAACTATCGTGACTCAACCGTTATTGGTACCAAAACGGCGCTTCACACACTTGAAATCAAGGATGGCAAAATAGCAGCGGTTTTGGCCAATAAACAACATCCTAATAATCAGCTAAGTGTCTACAGCGCTCAAGGTAAGTTAATCCTGCCAGCATTTCGTGATATGCATATTCACCTGGATAAGACCTTTTACGGTGGCCCATGGCAGGCTCCTGAGTCCCGGGAAGGCAAAACGATTATGGATATGATAGCGCTGGAGCACACCATGCTGCCGGCGTTACAGCCCTATACAAAAGAACGCGCCAATGCGCTTATCGATTTGATTCAGTCCAAAGGGTCAACCATTGCGCGTAGCCATTGCAATATTGAACCCGTTTCCGGATTAAAGAATTTAGAGGCTTTACAGCAAGTATTAGCGGAAAGGCAGCAAGATCTAACCTGTGAAATTGTTGCCTTCCCACAACATGGTTTATTGCTGTCAAAATCAGAGCCTTTAATGCGAGAAGCGATGCAGGCGGGAGCCCATTATGTCGGTGGACTGGACCCAACGAATGTCGATGGTGCCATGGAAAAATCGCTCGATACCATGTTCCAAATAGCCCTGGACTATAATAAAGGGGTGGATATTCATCTTCATGAAACCAGTCCGGCAGGGCGGGCAGCGGTTGAATATATGATTAAAACGGTAGATGAAAACCGCAGCTTACGTGGCAAAGTCACCATTAGTCATGCCTTTGCCTTAGCCACCCTGAAGCCTGAAGACGCTGAAAAAATGGCCAGGCAGCTGGCTGAACAACAAATCACAATTGCTTCAACAGTTCCTATTGGCACTTTGCATATGCCATTAAAAACCCTTAATCAGAATGGTGTATTTGTGATGACCGGAACGGATAGTGCGGTAGATCACTGGTCACCCTTTGGATTAGGGGACATGTTAGAAAAAGCCAATCTTTATGCTCAACTTTATATTCGTCCGGACGAGCTATCTCTGTCCCGCTCTTTAGCCATCGCTACAGGTAATATATTGCCACTCGATGATAAAGGTAAGCAGGTATGGCCGGTAAAAGGGGATGATGCGAGCTTTGTATTAGTGGATGCCTCCTGCTCTGCAGAAGCGGTAGCGCGTATTTCACCAAGACAGGCCAGCTTCCATAAAGGCAATCTTGCTTCCGGTTCAGTGCAAAAACAGGTTAGCTAAACTCACTGGTTGATAAACTAAAAAATGAGGTCAGTATTTGGCCTCATTGCTATTTTTCAGCTCAGGATTGCTTATCAATCAAGCGACTAATATGGATACTTAGCCACGTTAGTTCATCTTTTGGTAAGTTGAGTTGATATTTATCTTGTACATAGTCGCGGAGCCCCCAAGCGACTGTCATGGCATCTGGGCGATAACGCATTAATTCCTGGTAAAAATCTTCTGTTTCGCTCATCACTATTTTACCCGTCAGCACGCGTTCAGCAAAATAACGCAGGTGGTTGATAAACCGCATGTAATTAACCGATTCTGTATCAGTGTTTTTACCCAGTTTATAGTGCACAATTGCCGCGAGTCGATTAACTAATTCAACCTGCTGATGAGCTGAACTGTCAGTATCCTGGCTGCTGGCATTGATGAGATGAAAGGCGATATTAACTGACTCATCTTCGGGCAACTCGACCTTAAATCTGTCATTGACCCTGGCGCGAGCCTGTGACCCGATGCTGTATTCCTGCGGATAATAGCGTTTTACTTCCCAGCTTAATTTATTCAGGACAGTCTGGCCTTTACGACTGCGTTCGACGGCAAAGTGAAGGTGCTCGGCTAGCGTAAGTAGTAAGACTGAATTGAGTTTATCTCCGCAAATACTGCGAGCAAGAACCAGAATTTCATGGCTAATATCGAAGAATTCCGAAGGAATAGTATCCGTGAGTGATAAAAAGTGACGACCTTTGATATCACTGAGTGGCAGGAAAATTTTTTCTACCTGAGCGATATCGATATTTGTCCCGGGTTTTGCGTTAAACCCAATCCCTTTACCAAAAAGAATCATCTCTTGCTGGTCGTTATCAACTAACAACATACTGTTGTTGAGTGATTTTTTTATTGTTATCACGGCTATTCCTTCGGATGACCTGATTAACTCATGTCCGTACCATTACTGGTGATGACTTTCTGATACCACCAGAATGAATCTTTTTTAAGGCGTTTTAATGTTCCGTGACCTTCATCATCCTGGTCAACATAGATAAAGCCGTAGCGCTTAGACATCTGCGAGGTACCGGCACTGATAATGTCAATGCACCCCCAAGTGGTAAAGCCCATCACTTCAACACCTTCATTAATTGCTGCCAGGGTTTGCTCAAAGTGGCTACGAAAATAGTCGATACGATAACTGTCGTGGATCTTATCGTTTTCCACAACATCTTTTGCACCCAGACCATTTTCGACGATAAATAAGGGTTTCTGGTAACGGTCATAAAGCTCAAGTAACGAGATTTTTAGCCCAATTGGGTCAATCTGCCAGCCCCAATCAGAGGCAGGCAAATAGGGGTTTTTGACACCAAGGATAGTATTACCAGGAATTCGCTCAACGTCTGGCTGGGTCGATTCTGTAAGCGACATATAGTAACTAAAAGAGACAAAATCTACCGTATAGTCTTTTAAGATTTGCTTATCTTCGGCGGCCATCGTGATATGAATATCCCGGCTCGCCAAGTCTCGCAGAATAAGCGGCGGGTACTCGCCAAACACTTGGACATCAGCATAGAAATAGTTTTCTAAGTTTTTCTTCAGTGTGGCTTCGATATCTTCTGGACGGCAGCTATGCGGATAGGTGGTGAGCTTAGTCAGCATGCATCCCACCTGGCTACCAGGAATTTTCGCATGACAATCACGTGTCACCAGCGCTGAGGCGACAAATTGATGATGCAGTCCTTGGTAAATATCCTGGGTTGCTTTACCTGGCGCACTTTTCTCTTCACGAATACCCGCGGTCGTAAACGGGTGACGATGAATACTGTCTATTTCATTGAAAGTCAGCCAGTAACGAACCAGATCCTGATAGCGTTCAAAGCAGACGTTGCTGAAGCGTACAAAAGCATCCACGACATTGCGATGTACCCAGCCGTTATATTTTTCACTCAGCGCCAGTGGCATTTCATAGTGCGAAAGTGTCACCAGTGGTTCAATATTATGACGGCGTAGCTCGCGGAACATATCCTCATAAAATTGCAGACCAGCCTCGTTTGGCTTTGCATCTTCTCCGGTTGGAAAGATACGTGACCAGGCTATCGATACCCTGAGTACTTTAAAGCCCATCTCCGCGAATAAAGCGATATCGTCTTTATACTGGTGGTAAAAATCGATACCGCGACGCTTCGGATACAGTTCATCATTTTTACCTGTAAAGGCATCCAATATATTCTCATCCGTAAGGGCCATATGACCGCTGTAATCCTTCAGGGATAAATTGGGTTTCCAGGTGATAGCATCTGCAACTGATGGGCCTTTACCATCGACGTTCCATGCTCCTTCAGCCTGATTTGCGGCAATCGCACCGCCCCATAAAAAGCCTTGTGGAAATGAGGATTGTTTTGCCATTACATGGACTCCTTAAGTGTCATAATGATATGAGGATCAGAATTCTTTTCGCTATTATTAGCAGGGATCAGGGAGAAACGTTCACCGTTAGTGACGACCATCACGACCACTGGGTCCAGACCAGCCGCGGTAATCGTATCGATTGAGAATTCAATCAATGTGTCACCACATTTCACCTGCTGTCCTTCAGTGACCTTCGGACTGAAGCCTTTACCTTGCAGCCTGATGGTGTCTATCCCGATATGGAAAATTAATTCAACTCCACTATCAGTCAGCAGACCCAGTGCATGTCCACTATCAAATATACTGACGATGGTGCCATCTGCAGGGGCGCGTAATACGCCTTGAGAAGGTATTATTGCGATACCGTCCCCCATGATCTTGCGTGAAAATACGTCATCATTAACGTTTTCAAGGGGGATGATTTGCCCCTCAACAGGGCGAATAAAATTCAACTCAGTGGTTTTTTCGACCACTTTGTCACGCCAGAGTACCAGTGCGCAGAAAAATGAAACCAGGAAAGAAAGTCCGGCACCAGCAAAAGCCCAGAGAAGATTTAGTGGATTATCGGGTGAGACAAACATTGAGATACTGGCGAGACCAGGCCCTACCAAGGCAAAGGCCTGAAGCCCAACCCAGCCAATAAATGCACCGCCAATAACCCCGCCGATAATGACGCTATATAAGGCTTTTTTATGGAGCAGAGTGACCCCGTACAAAGCCGGTTCAGTAATGCCAAAAAGCGCAGAAATTCCGGCTGAAAAAGCAGTAGACTTCATCACCTTGTCTTTACTTTTTAGCGCAATCGCCATGCAGGTACCTGACTCAGCAATATTATGTGCAAGTGAGGCGGGTAGATAGAGCATCTCTCTGCCGAACTGGCTCATTGAAGCAACTGCATAAGGTAGCATCGGTTTATGCATACCAGCGGCAACCATAAAAGGTAACGCTGCGGCAAATAACCCTGTCGCGACAAATCCCAACTTGCTGTACAGCCACAGAATAATGGTTGCCAGTCCGGCACCCAATTCAGAACCCAGCGGCCCTAAGATCAGCAGAGTAACAGGCACTGTCACCATCAGAGAAAGCATAGGAGAGAGAAAAATCCGTAACGCTCCTGGTGAATAGCGATTAAAGAACTTCTCTGTCTGGGCATATAAAAGTACGCACAAGATAGCGGGGAATACTTGAGAGGCATAAGCAACATTAATCAGATCAAAAGACATAAACGTTGCCCCTTCGGCCAACTGTTTAGTCATTGTCGGTAAGATCATGACCGAAGCTGCGGAGACGGCCACCAGAATATTAACTTTCAGTTTCATCGCCGTGGTAATCGCGACCAGAATAGGCAGAAAGTAGAGGGGAGCTGTACCGATATTATCCAGCACTTTATAAGTCGAACTATCACGACTCATCCAGCCGATAGCATCCATTAGCAGCAGGAGCGATTTCAGCACCCCGCCGCCCGCTATCGCAGGTACTAATGGTTGAAAGACGCTGATAACAAAATCAACAATCCGTGCACCACGGCTCTCTTTAGCTGCACCTTTTTTCTCAGCGGGCTGTTGGGAACCGACGAGTGACTGTACTGCTTCGAAGACTTGCACGACTTCATGGCCGATGATTATCTGGCACTGCACATTGAGACGTACGCCGAGTACGCCATCAGTATTGGAAAGTGCGGCTTCATTGACTTTGCTATTGTCGTATAAGCTCAGTCTTAAGCGGGTAGAGCAGTGTCCAATATGCTCGATATTCTCAGCTCCACCGACTTGCTTGATGACCTCTAACGCTGTTTTCAAGTGATTCATATTCGATTTTCCTGCCTTCAGAGCAAAAAAAAACCTGAAGCTACCCTCCGGTTTTATTTTTGCGGAGAAAGCTTCAGGTCTTGCCTACGAGTCGTAGTTACACGCCTTTTTTTTAATATCGCCTGACGACGAATTGAAAGTCAAATGGTCAATTTTCTGAAGTAATAAAATGTGAGCTCGATAACCTTTTTATTTTTGCTCGCCATCAAAGGATTCTTAAATTCGTCATAAAAGCGGATGTCAGAATAAGAGTTAACGTAACTAATTAATTATTATCAGTAAAACTAAGGCGTAAATAGTGTTTTTTATGCATATTTGGCTATAGTCTTAAATATATAAATAGTGATTAAGCGGTAGGTTTTATTGATATTTTTCATCAATCGACATATTTATGCTCCCTGGCTTAATTTAAGAGCCGGGATCCATAAAATTGAACACAATTACCCCCACTCCTCATGATGCGACTTTTCGACAGTTTCTGAAGATCCCAGATATCGCCCGGGATTTTATGGATCTCCATCTTCCTGCAGAATTACGGGCTATCTGCGATCTGAGTACGTTGAAACTTGAAAACGGTTCTTTTGTTGAGGAAAACCTGCGTCAGTATTTCAGCGATATACCCTACAATTTCTAAAAAATATATCCTAAATAATTCGCGTTGCCTGTAGGCGCAAAGTGAAGAGTGGCGATGAGCATAGTTAACTATGTGATTCGGCACTCTTCGCGCATGCAACGCCCAGGCAACGTGAAGTATGACGGGTATACAATCTAGCCCGGATAAACATATGGGTTTCGTATGATCCGTTACGCAGTCGCCGCTATGCAAAGTCACCTTGATGCAGGCCATAAGAAATTGCCGCTGGTGATACCGGTTCTGTTTTATACCGGAAAGCGTACTCCTTATCCTTACTCCACTAACTGGCTGAAGGCGTTTGCAGACCCGGAACTGGCCAAAAGTCTTTATAGCTGTGATTTTCCACTGGTAGATATCACTATTATTCCTGATGAAGAGATCATGAAGCATCGCAGTATGGCAGCTCTGACATTGCTGCAAAAACATATTCATCAGCGTAATTTGACAGTACTGATGGATAAACTCGTGGCAGTATTACTCACTGACTATCTGGCCTCACCTCAGATAAATGCGTTGATAAACTATATTATTCAGGCCGGTGAGACAGCAGATGCCGAAACCTTTATCCGCGAACTGGCTTTGCGGGTGCCACGACATGAGGGTACGTTGATGACGATTGCGCAACAACTGGAACAGAAAGGGATGCAACGCGGTAGAGAAGAAGGGATAAAGCAGGAGAGGCGTACTGTTGCTCATAGTATGTTACAGCATGGTATGAGTTACGATGTAGTGATGAAAATAACGGGTCTGAGTGTGGAAGAACTAGCCGTACTCAGTAGCTAAACCTTTTCCCAGTAGCCATTTTTCTGTCTATCGCCTAAATATTTAGAGTGGCTTCCAAGGATAAAATTAATTGTTATAAACAATACAACAGATAACCTTAATTCGTTATTCCTCATAATAACTTACAGGGTTAACTAATACTTTCAGTAATCTTAATATATAAATGGTAATAATTAAGATGGTTTGGTAAATGTATCAATGAACGAATATACCCCAGAAAATATAAAATGCCTGATGTTGTGAATCAGGCGTTTTATTTTGCACGTGAGCAACGTGGTTTTTTCTGCTTACGCACTAGCGTAGGCAGGCTCCTTATTCATCAGTTTGGTGAGAAGCACGGATTCGAGTTTTTGCTGATCTTGAGCGAATAAGCATATCCCTTCAGCCAGCTTATCGACTGCCATCGGGTCTTGGTTATGCTGCCAGTAAAATTCAGCTTCACTCATTGGAGAAGGGCGATTTTCAGGTGTACTTTTTGCCTGAAGTTTCGTTTCTACAACACTATTACTCGCCGCTAGCTCGTCCAGTAAAGGGGGTGAAATAGTCAGTCTGTCACAACCCGCAAGCGCTAAAATTTGCTCTTTTCGGCGGAAGCTGGCTCCCATCACTACTGTTTGATATTGATGTTTTTTATAGTAGTGATAGATATCACGCACTGATACCACGCCGGGATCCTCATCAGCGAGATAGCTATCATGAGGCTGATGCTGCTGATACCAGTCATAGATACGCCCGACAAAGGGTGAAATAAGATAGACACCGGCTTCGGCACAGGCCCGACCCTGAGCAAATGAAAATAATAGCGTTAGATTGCAATTAATACCTTCTCTTTCAAGCTCTTCTGCGGCTTTTATTCCCTGCCAGGTTGCTGCAAGCTTGATAAGAATACGTGATTTATCAATGCCCTGTTGTTGATACAGACGAATAAGTTTGCGTGCTTTGGCAACACAAAGTCCCCGGTCGTAAGAGAGGCGGGCATCCACTTCTGTTGATACCCGACCCGGAATATCTTTGAGCAACTCAAGCCCGATATTTACCGCTAACTTATCGCCTGCATTAATCAGTTGTGTCTCCAGGCTGCCACCTTGCTGAATGGCAAAGGTAATCGCTTCGTCAATCAGTGCCTGATACTGAGGCAGTGCTGCGGCCTTGAGGATAAGCGAGGGGTTAGTCGTTGCATCCTGAGGTTTAAAGCGACGAATAGCTTCTATATCACCGCTATCAGCAACAACAGTGGTGATACGTTTTAGTTCATCTAACTGACTCATGAGTTATCCCTTCTTAAAACCGTCATTAAGTGGATCCCTGATTATTAAACAGGCTTTCCCAGTTTTTCGTAGTAGTCGATTTTCTCTACTTTGGGTGCTGAACCGCCGCCTTCATATTCTGAATCAAGCCAGACATTAACGATATTTTTTGCCAGCTCTGGTCCGATAACCCGTGCACCAAGCGTCAGAACTTGCGCATTGTTACTTTTTCGCGCGCGCTCAGCAGAAAAGGTGTCATGGCATTGGGCTGCGCGTACGCCCGGAACTTTATTCGCCACGATTGCCATACCGATGCCGGTACCGCAGAGCAAAATACCACGCGGATAAGAGCCCTCACTGATAGCAGAGGCCAGATTATAAGCAATATCGGGATACATCAGCGCGTTATCACCAATGTCGTGGCTGAAGTCGACGACCTCTATTCCCTTCGACTGCAGGTGAGATTTCATCAAATTTTTCAGATCGGTTGCTGCATCGTCGGCACCAATGGCAATTGTTAACATTATGTTCTCCTGAGCGAGTAAAGACGACATTCAACTGTTCATATGAACAATCGACGCTCACATGAATGGAATGTGGCGCTATAAAAAGTATCTTTTAATAAACATAAGTTCAACACCTTTTCATATGAACACACGAAAAAGCGACTGATATCTTATTTATAGCTATCCGATAGGCTCTTTGGCACAAAAAAGACAATTTGAGGACGATCACAAATTCATTTCATGACCATATGAACCAATCTTATGAACTGTTAATGTTCATTTGTCATGTAGCAAAAATGTGAATGGTTAACATCACAGCTGTACACATGTAGCCACTGAACGTCGCGGTTTATACAACAACATTCAACCTTTGATCTCACCGGTAACATGATTACCAGGAAGGAGAGACACTGTGACCTACGCTAATAACAACGTAACAACTACTGATGTAGAAAAATCAGCGATTCGGAAAATCTCAATTCGTCTCGTGCCGTTTGTGGCTTTGATGTTTTTTATTAACTTTCTTGATAGAACAGCCATCTCTTTTGCCGGGCCGAATGGCATGGTGCAAGATCTCAATCTGCAAATGGCGCAGTTTGGTCTTGCCTCCGGTATCTTCTTTATCGGTTATATTCTTTTAGAAGTACCGAGTAACCTGGCTTTGCATCGCTATGGGGCACGCCGCTGGTTGTCACGTATTATGGTGTCCTGGGGTATCGTTTCTCTGTTATTTACTTGGGTGAGTAGCATTGAGGGGCTCTATGTCTTACGCGTACTGCTCGGTATTGCTGAAGCAGGCTTCTTCCCTGGTGCCATCTTCTTCTTAAGTGCATGGGCTCCAGCACGCCACCGCAGTAAAATTCTGGCGCTGTTCTATCTGGCACAACCTCTTACCGTCGTCTGTGGCGCACCATTAGCAGCATGGTTTATTGGTCATGATGGCTTGTTTGGTCTGGCCGGATGGCGCGTGATGTTCCTTGGCGTATCGGTACCAGCTATCGTCGTAGGGATAATCGCCTGGTTTTATCTGATTGATAAGCCAGATGATGCTAAGTGGCTTACCAGCAAAGAAAAAGAGTGGCTGAATACTGAATTAGCCCGTGAAAACGCGCAGAAATCTAGTGCTGCCAACCACAGCTTCCGCTCTGTGATGCTGAATGGTCGTGTTTGGGTGCTGTGCCTGATTTACTTTGGCTTCGTCTATGGTCTCTACGCTTTAGCGTTCTTCCTGCCAACCATCATTGGTGGTTTCCAGACGCAGTTTGGTGCGACATTCTCTGTAATGCAAAAAGGGTTAATCACCGGTGCACCTTATGTTCTGGCGGTGATTGTTATGTATTTTTGGTCTCGCGATGCTTCCCGTCGTGGCTGCAAAACATGGCATATCGCTATCCCGGCCTTGGTGGGTGCAATCACCGTACCGACTGCTCTCTATATGGAAACACCGCTCAGCACCATGCTGATTATCTCCCTGACGGCGAGTGCCATCTTCGCGGCCCTGCCTAATTTCTGGACATTACCGACTCAGTTTTTATCCGGAGCATCAGCAGCTGCGGCTGTGGCATTAATTAACACCATTGGCAACGTTGCTGGCTTCTCGGCGGGCTTTATTACAGGTGCATTACATGATGCGACGAAAAGCTATCTGCCTCCAATGATGGTCGTCGGTGGCTTTATGCTGCTATCAGCCATTCTGATGCTTGTTCTGAGCCGTGTTCCTCATGATAAGACCGTCGCTGATCCCAAGATGAAACAAGCAGGAGAGCACTAATATGACATGGCTTTTTAATAATCCTTCTGAGTTTGCCAAAGAAATGATCGCGGGTTTTGTCAGCGCCAATGCCGACGTGGTCCGGCAGGTTTCAGGTGGGGTTATTCGTAATACCGAGAGCACACCTGATACCGTCGCGATTGTGATTGGAGGCGGTTCAGGCCACTACCCTGCTTTTGCAGGGCTGGTGGGACAAGGAATGGCTCACGGGGCAGCGATGGGCAATCTGTTTGCCTCTCCTTCGGCACAGCAGATTTGCTCTGTCGCGCGAGCGGTGAATAAAGGCGCAGGGGTTCTGCTGGCGTTTGGCAACTATGCGGGAGATGTGCTGCATTTTGGTCTGGCACGCGAGCGTCTGATTGCGGAAGGCATTCCCTGCGAGCTGATTGCTGTTACTGATGATATTACCAGCGCATCAGTGGATGAAATGGAAAAACGCCGTGGCGTAGCAGGGGACTTAGTGGTGTTTAAAGCCGCTGCCGCTGCGGCAGAACAAGGTGCATCTTTACAAGAGGTACTGGCGATAGCGCAGGCGGCAAATAGTCGCATCCGCACCCTGGGTGTCGCATTTTCAGGCTGTACGCTGCCTGGGGCTGAATCTCCGTTGTTTACCGTCCCGGACGGAATGATGGGGTTTGGAATGGGTATCCATGGTGAACCGGGTATTCGCGAAGTTCCGGTACCGAGCGCTGATAGCCTTGCCGACATGATGGTTGAACGCTTGCTGGAAGACTTGCCATCAGACGTTGTCGTGAATGGCGCGCGAGTAGGCGTTATTCTCAATGGGTTAGGTTCGGTTAAATACGAAGAGTTATTTGTTCTCTGGCACAGTATTCAGCTTCGTTTACAGGCTAAGGGCGTCACGCTGGTTGATATTCAGGTGGGAGAGTTTGTCACCAGTTTTGACATGGCGGGACTGTCCCTGACCCTGACCTGGTTTACCGAGGAGTTGGAGGCATTATGGATGTCTCCTGCTTACTCCCCAGCCTTTAAAAGAGGCTCGGTTATTGCAACCCAGCCTTTAGTGATTAATCACTGCGAGACACAACAGCAGCAGTCTATTCCAGAGGCTTCCTCTGAGTCGCGCGAAAGTGCAATTAAAGTGGTCGCGATGGTGGATGCTCTTGCCAGCGTAGTGATTGAAAACGTTGACGAACTGGGGCGTATTGATGCTATTGCCGGAGACGGTGACCACGGTATTGGCATGGAACGCGGTGTACGTGCAGCGCAAGACAGCGCACATCGCAGTCTGGCTTTAGGCGCCGGAGCCGGAACCGTGCTACAGCAAGCTGCTGATGCCTGGGCCGATCACGCGGGAGGAACGTCAGGCGCTATCTGGGGAGTCATATTAAATACGATTGGAACAGGTATTGGTAATCATAAGCAGCCTGATGCTATCACTGTTGCTCAGGCGATTAATGATGCTGCCCACGGTGTGATGCATTTCGGTAAAGCTAAACTTGGCGACAAAACCCTGGTTGATGTGCTGCTGCCCTTCAGTGAAATGCTGCTTGATGAAGTGAATCAACAGACATCTCTGGCCGAGGCCTGGAATAAAGCGGCCCTGTATGCCAGCCAGTGTGCAGACAGCACTGCGAAGCTGGTGCCAAAAATGGGGCGGGCTCGTCCATTAGCGGAGCGTAGTTTTGGTACGCCTGATGCCGGGGCTATCTCTATGGCGTTGATAGTTAACGCAGTAGGGACTTGTTTTAGCTTAACTGAGCGTTGTCACAGTGAGGAGGCCGTATGCCGGTGAAACTGACTCTGGGCGTCAGCCTCAAGATGTATTTTGGTTATCAGCAGACCCTTGACTGGAGCGACGATGTTGCCAGGCTGATAAAGCATCATCCTTTATTCAGCCTTACCCCTGACGCAACGTTATTCACCTTTCCTTCAGCGCCTGCACTTGAAGGAACTCTGCGTGCTTTTGCCGGAACAGTGATGCAGGTGGGGGCTCAGAATATTGCTCCCGCGCAGAGTGGCCCCTGGACCGGGGAAACCAGCGCTGCCATGGTCAGCGAAATGGGCGGAAAGTATGTGGAAATTGGCCATGCGGAACGCCGTCGTCATTTTCATGAAGATGAGCCCCTGATTTTACGTAAAGTCCAGCTGGCTCTGGAAAATGGCTTAACACCGGTTATCTGCATTGGTGAACCAGAAAAAATGACCGAGGCACAAGCCAGCAGCTTTGCTATCGATGAGGCGACCCGGGTGATAGATTTCCTGTCACATCATGCGTTAAGCGGGGATTTAATTTTTGCCTGGGAGCCGCAGTGGGCGATTGGTGCCGCCGAGCCCGCATCTACCGAATACATTAAGACGGTGTGCCAGAGTCTGAAAGACTATCTGGCACAGCAGTCGGGTGACCATCGCGTTATCTACGGCGGTAGCGCCGGACCCGGACTCCTTCACAAACTTTGGCCGCACGTTGACGGCCTGTTTTTAGGGCGATTTGCCCACCAACCCCAGGCATTTCTCAATATTCTTGACGAAGCACTGCACTTATTAGCTCCGAAGGAGAAGCTATGAAACTTGGATTGAGTACTTATGCTTATTTCTGGCAGCTATCAGAACAGGCCACTAAGCCAATCACTCTCTTTGATGCCATTGATGACAGTGTACGTCTTGGGGCTTCGGTATTTCAGATTTGTGATTATCCGCAAATCTTAACCTGGTCTTCATCGCAGATAGCCAAACTAGCCCGCCATGCAGCCCTGGAAAATATTACGCTGGAACTGGGTACCAAAGGGATTATGCCCGACCATCTTAAACGTTACCTGAATCTGGCGGGAGAGCTGGATTGCACTTTATTACGTACCATGATCAATAGCCCCGACCATCGGCCGACTTTAGATGAAGCACGGGGCAGCCTGGAAAGCGTACTGCCGGCTTTTGAGGCTCAGTCAGTTGCCATCTGTTTAGAAACTTATGAGCAGGTTTCGACAGAGGATAACGTGGCTCTGGTGAAGGCGATTGACTCTCCAGGTGTGGGGATCTGTCTTGACCCGGCCAACTGTGTTGCACGCTTAGAATTACCCCAGGATGTGGTAGCGAAAACAGCGCCTTATGTCTTGAACTGGCATGTGAAAGATTTTGCTTTTTCACGTCGTGACGGCTGGGTTGGCTTTACCCTGGCAGGCGCAAAGCTCGGTGAAGGCTTACTGCGCTACGATGAAATTAGACAGGCTCTTCAACCTGAACAGCGGGGTATTAATCAAATTATTGAGCACTGGTTACCCTGGCAGGGTGACAGTGAAAGCACTTGTCGCGCTGAGATAGCCTGGACTCAACACAATATGGAATATCTTCGTAATAAGCATCTCTCATCAAACAATTTCTCTAATATTTCCAAGGAGTCATAATATGTCTGCTGAATTAAAAATCGTTACCGTGATTGGTGCTGGTGGCAAAATGGGAATGCGTATTTCCGCCAATTTACAAACCAGTGATTTCCAGGTTTTTTACTGCGAAAACTCCCCGGCTGCTCAGCAGCAAGTGACCAATCAGGGGCGTGAACTCTCTGATGCACAATCTGTGGTACCGCTCAGCGATGTGGTTATTTTAGCCGTACCGGATATTGTACTGGGTAAAGTCTCTGAGATTGTAGTGCCACAAATGAAGTCAGGTGCGGTGCTGTTAACGCTGGATCCTGCTGCGGCATATGCCAACCTCATTGCTCATCGGGAAGGGATTGAATACGCAGTTGCCCACCCATGCCATCCGTCGGTATTCCTCCATCGCTATACCAAAGAAGAACATGAAGATGCCTTTGGTGGCGTTGCGGCTATTCAGCATGTTGCTGCTTCATATGAAACCGGTAACGAGGAACAAAGAGCGCAGTTAAGCAAAGTGGTTAGCTGTATGTATGGTCCGGTTGCCGAAGTCCACTGGGTCACGGTTAAGCAATTAGCCTATCTTGAGCCGACGCTGGTTGAAACCGTTGCCTGTATGGTGGGAGCCTTTATGAAAGAGGCACTGGATGAAACGGTAAAACACAGTGGCGTTCCGGAAGAAGCAGCAAAAGCGATGCTGTATGGCCATATTCAGATTGCTCTGGCGGTGGCTTTCCGTGCCACTAACCCATTCTCTGACGCCTGTATGATTGCTATGGAATATGGCCGCGAGAAAATCATTAAGCCGGACTGGAAAGTGATTTTCGAAGAGCAAGAGCTGGATAAAGTCATCGCCCGGATGTTGAAAATAGACAGTATTAAGCGTTAATTTAACGACGGCGTCCTCTGACAGATGGCAGAGGACGCGTATTATCCTGAATCATTCAAGCTGGCTTGCAGGCAGTAATCGCGGCGCTTGAAATATGACGGGCAGTGTTAGATGGAGTATTATCTCTGATATAATTTTGTTAAATAAACGTCTTCTCATGGAGAATGGTCGCGCATGGAAAAGTCCAGTCAAAGCCAGGATTTTGAATTACTCACCGAGATAGCCATTGCCTACTACCGTGATGAAGTGACTCAAGAAGAGATTGCCAATCGATTTGGTTTTTCACGTATAAAAGTGGGGCGATTGCTAAAACGGGCCAAAGAAGAAGGTATCGTTGAGATAAGCGTCCGCTACCATCCCGTATTCAGTACCCAGCTTGAAAAACAACTGCTTGAGCGTTTTCCTATCAGCCGCGCGTTAATCGCGCTTGACCATATTGATGAAGATGAACAGCGCCGTCAGGTGGCTGCTCTGGTATCCAGTTATCTCGCCACTAATTTACGTGACAATATCGTCGTCACTGTTGGCCAGGGGCGTAATGTGGCTGCGGTAGCGGAGCATACCAGTCCGATACAGTCCAAGGACTGCCGGTTTATCTGTGGGATTGGTGGCACCCATCGTCCTGGCGATGTGATTAATGCAGATCATATTAGTCGTTTGTTAGCGAAGAAATTCGGTGGCAGTAGCGAGTCGCTCTATGCTCCAGCCTATGTTGAAAGTTCCGAGTTGAAAGTCGCCCTGATGCGTAACGGTACCATCAAAGAGACCTTAGACCGTGCACGTAAAGCGGATATCGCTTTGGTCGGTATCGGCGATATGAATGAAAATAGCTATATGGTTAAACTCGGCTGGTTTACTCCTCAAGAGATCAATGATGCCAGCCTGCACCAGGGTGTGACAGGGGATATTGCAGGCTATGATTTTTTCAACTCGCAGGGTAAACACGTTAATACCGTGATGGATGACAGGGTCATTGGCCTCAGCGTCGAGGAACTTAAGCAGATCCCGTGTGTTATCGCTATTGCTTCAGAAAGTACTAAAGCGGTCTCTATCATGGGGGCTCTACGTACCGGGGCCATTGATATTATTGCGACCAGTGCGCGTAATATCAGGACTATTTTGAGTATGACCCAGTAGACCTTCACCTCTTGAGTATGCGGCGTTCTGCCGCAAACTCGCTATTGATATCTGTAGCCTCAGCCTGCCGAATCGCATAGTTTGTCTATGCTTATCGGCAGCCTTCTCTTTGTGCCTGCAAGCAACTAGAATTATTTAGGGTATAAAGTATCAACGACTCATCCATTCAACAATATAGGGCTAAACATGAAAAACTCATTAGGTTGGGGGATTTTGGCTACCGGTGGAATTGCTGAAACATTTACTCGGGATTTGCTAACAGCAGGACTAAAGGTCGCTGCGGTGGGCTCAAGAACGCAGCAGAAAGCCAGCGCTTTCGCCCAGCAATTCGGTATACCCCGGGCCTATGGTAGTTATCAGGAATTGGTTCAGGATCCGGATGTTGATATTGTTTATATTGCTACGCCACACCCACAGCATATCGATACCGCTTTACTTGCACTGAAAGCGGGGAAACATGTCCTGGTTGAAAAGCCTTTTACACTGAATGCTGAGGAGTCCAGAACGCTTGCCAGATATGCCAGTGAACATAACCTGGTGATACTCGAAGCGATGTGGACACGTTTCTTGCCGCATATGAGACGTATCCATGAAATTATTGATTCTGGGACCCTCGGAGCCCTGCAATCTATTACCGCAGAGCACCGGCAATTTTTACCCACGGATCCTAAACATCGTCTCAATGCTCTGGAGCTGGGCGGCGGGGCTTTGCTTGATTTGGGCATTTACCCGATATCTTTTGCGGTTGATATTCTGGGGGCACCGACTTCGATTGAAGCAATAGCACGTTTCAAAGATACGGGTGTGGACGCAGAAACGGCGACCATTATGCATCATAAAAATGACGCGATTTCCACGACCGTATCCGCGCTTGACTGTACCGGGATTAACCAGGCAGTCATTAATGGTTCTGAAGCGCGCATTGTTATCGATCCGGTCTGGTATACACCGACCTCATTCCGAGTCGAAGACTATGCTGGGAATATTATTGAAGAATTCAATCAGACTGTTGATGGACGGGGCATGCAGTTTCAGGCATTTGAAATTGAGCGACTGATTAGGACAGGTGAAAAATCAACCATTATGTCTTTGGATGAAAGCATCGTCATAATGGAAACCTTGGATACTATCAGAAAGCATATAGGGCTGGTTTATCCTGTTGAAGAGTAAAGTATTATTTGAAGGTGATGATGATTTTTTTTCGTCATCATATCCTTAGCAAGGATAGGAATTGCCTGTTTCTATTATTGATATATACCCAAGCAGCTTGAAGTATGACAGGTATATACCCAAAATAATTCGAGTGGCTTGTAGGCGCCAAGTTCAGGCCGTCGATGAGCATAGATAAACTATGTGATTCGGCGGCATGAACGCCGGCAACCCTGCGCAACTTGAAGTATGACGGGTATAAATAGAAACAGGCAACGTGATGACTTAAACTACTGTATTGGGATTTTTGCCTCACCAACATGGGTAATCCATTCTCCAGATAACTGATATTTTGATATAAGATCTGATTTCGATATTGCTTTTGAAAATAAATAACCCTGGAATAGGTTAATTCCAAGCCCCTTTAATTCATAAAAAACATCAAATTCCTCAACACCTTCAGCAATAGATGTGCATCCCGAAATATTGCAATAATAAATAGCCGATCTTAATAATTGTTCAACTCTTTTGTTATGGCGGAATAGCTTTATCGCACTAATATCTATCTTCACATATTCTATATCTAAATGGACAAAGGGAAGCGTTGAGCTTTCATGTGAAAAAAAATCATCTAAACTCAGTGAGTATCCCAATTCGTTTATCTTTATCGCATTCTTAATTAAATCAAGATCATCTGAAACTCTCATCTGTTCCGGAATTTCAAACTGAATACGAGCTCGTTTAGCGTATTCTATTTTATCAAGAGAAGACAACACAGTGGGAGATAAGATAAAATCATCGGTAATATTTATGCTGAAGAAAACGTCAGGTATAGAATCAAGTAAGGAAACGCATTCAGTGATTTGATTTAAGGCTAAATCAACCGTCTGATTGTTTTTTTTGAGAATATTCAAACACTCTTCAGTGCTAATTAAATTACCATTTACCCATCCTCTTAATAATACCTCAAAGCCGACAGACTTTAGTTTTCCATCGACTATTGGTTGATAATAATTATAGGTTTCCAATAAATACCATCCTTACTATTTTTAATGGGTTAATAATAGTATGTAAAATTGATTTTCAGATGGACATTAATCAATCCCTGATGACAGTACCTGTCCGTGATCCCCATATAAATTCTAGATGACTCCGAAAAACTTGCCAGCAAGATCTCTGGATTGTCGTAAAAAATTTAACTGAATCACCCAATGTCCCTCTCCTGGCCTCTTTCTGTATGTAAACTCAGAATTCAGTGAGGCGTTTATGTCCTGTAGGGTGCTGTAATCCCCCCCTACAGGAACGGCTTGTCTCTAGCTGTGGGGGGCGTTGTTGGCGTCATTAAACTGACTGACTCTGTTCCGGCCCGCTTTTTTGGCACGATATAATGCTACATCAGCGTTTGATAATAGTTGTGTTAAGGTTTCATCGGTATTATCAGGATAGGCTATCCCTATCGATACAGTTACGCTGATTGTGACTTCATCATTAATAACGATAATATTTTCGGCAATAAGCCGGCGAGTTTTTTCTGCAATTTCTAATAAATTTGGTTTATTTCCCAATGGCAAAATAGCGGCAAACTCTTCTCCACCAATACGACCAAAAATACCTGATTCCAGGAAAACATATCTTATTGATGTCGTGACACTCTTGATAACTTTATCTCCTGCTAAATGACCATGGTGATCGTTTACGCTTTTAAAATTATCAATATCAAGCATCAATAACCCGTACTTTAAATCTAACGTATTACATTTGATGATAAGCGATTCCGCTTTTTCCATAAATGCTCTGCGGTTATAGATACCGGTTAGTTCATCTACACTAGCCATATACTGTAATGCCAGAGTGCGCTCTTTTACTCTCTCCTCCAGGGTATAATTAGCCTCTCTTAATGTATCAGCCATAGCTTCTGTAACCTGATGATTTTTAATCAATCTCCAGATAAAAAGAATAATACCGATCAGTAAAATTAAGAATGAAAACATGAAAAGAATAGCCAGCTTCCCTTGCCATTCTTTTTGTTCAATCTCTTTTATATTATAACTTTGATTAAATTTAGCAATGGTCGTGTTTATTTTTAAACGTAAAGGTTTAGCCTCTTCTATGATAGTATTTGAAACTAACATCAGAGACTTGTCATCGTGCGCTTGTTCTAATAAATCACTCCAGTGAATAGTTAATGTTTTTAACTCATGAAAAATATTTTCCGCATCTGGAACATACTCTTTAAATTCAGTTCGATAATTTAAATCGTTACTCTCTTTATTTAATACCGCATAGAGAACATCCAGACGTAACGAGATGTCATCTTTACCTTGTTCATAATCCTCAGATTTAATCTCATGTGCTGACAACATTAATCTGTACAGTTCACTACTCACATTACTGATGTACCAGGTATCAAGATAATAATGTACTTTTGAAAATACGCGAGCCTGGTTCATGGCAAGCCACAACGAAATAACCGTAATAATTAACAGAAAAACTGAACCACCTAAAAGCCCATTTGTAATAAATTTACGTTTACGCAGAGCCTTCTCTCCGTAATACGGTTTTTCATTATTTAATACGAATTTCATGAATCATCCAAATAGTATAGTCCTGATAAAGAGGTATGTTTATTTCTTTATACTTATCAAATGGATAAATCAAAATTAATGGGCCTTTGTTTCTAACGGATATCGTTTTACCGTTGAAGCGAGAAGCCAGCACAGGATTATATGAAGTGATACTTTTCATTGGAATTGAAACAACGTAATCATTTAATGCAACGAGTTCAATAATGGAATCTTCCTTGGCTCCTAAACTTTGAACAATATACTTTAATGACACACCACTCCATTCATTCTGACCAATGATACCAAGACTTGAAGGAAGGCTGGTGAGGAGTTTTTCCTGCGGCATACTGTCTAAATTAGACATGTCACAGGATTGTGTTTGTAGATCAGATGATTGCAGTAGTAAAACGGTTTTCGATTCTTGTTTCTGGCATAACAATGCCGCGTGAACATCAACGATAGAGAAATAAAAAATCAGGGGAAGAAATAAATATTGTATATGTCGCAATGAAATCATACTTGTCAATCCTACATCATAATAACCACGAAAGAATCGGCAGCACTTCAAGTCAGCCTGCCAATTAACTGATTTTTTTCAGAAACTGGTTAGCTAATTTATAGCATAGTTGACATTAAATCATTTACAGATTTTTATTTTGATCTACAGATCACGATTCTCTGATTTAGTTTGATCCAAAAATAGAAAATAACTTAGCTAGATAACTATTTATCTACTTGTTATTTACTGACAAAATAAAATTCCAAAATGTAAACAGGCGACTCGAATAAAATCTGAGTTATTCAACCAGACTGGTTCTTTCTTCGGTGTGTTTAATGACGGGGTGAGTATAACGTTTTTTTATCACTAAAAAAATTGTGGTTATTAACCGGTTAGGATGGCGGAAATAAACAGCATTTCGTATCCACTATCGAGCTCCGGTTGTGGGATATAAACGGTAGCGGCCAGGACCGCGAGGGACAATCCTGGTGGCAGTCACATTTCTGTTTTGCGGAAATAATGTCGGGAATAAAAGAGTACTACCGAGAATTCGGGCTGTCAGAGGGCTGTTTTGCTATCGATATACTCTGGAAGCGTCATATCACCGGCTCCGAGAGTGCGCTGCATGATAACCGTATCAAGCCAGCGTCCGTGCTTGAATCCTACTGCATTGAGCGTGCCTGTGATGTGAAAACCCGCAGCACGATGCAGGGAGAGAGAGGCGCTATTTTCACTGTTACCCACGACAGCGACGAGCTGACGAAAGCTGCGCGCTTCTGCCCATACTATCGCCTGGGATAATAAGAGCGTGCCGATGCCCCGACCCCGACACTCAGTATCAATATAAACAGAGTGTTCCAGAGTGAATCTATAGGCGTACCGTTCCCGATAGTATGAAAGGTAGCAATAGCCCCGAACAACCCCTTCGTCCACTGCGACAAACCAAGGGAGTCCCGCTGCACGGAGTTTATTGAGGCGGATAGCTATTTCAGCCTCAGAGGGCGGTTCAGTTTCAAAAGTGGCAGTACCGTGCAATACGTGGTAAGCATAAATCTGTTGGATGGCGGCAATATGTTGTTCGTTTGCTTCTACTATTTCCATTAATACGGCTCCTGTGTTAACTGATACAGAGCCTACCGCTAAAAGAACATTTCGGACAGATAGCGGGGCTTATTCACGCGATAAGGATTACTTTGACATGGCTAAACTTAACCTTGATCACCTGACAACATTCAAACTGGTTATTAGCCGGGGAAGTTTCTCTGGGGCAGCAGAAGCACTCGGCTTGTCGCAACCGGCGGTGAGTTTACAGATAAGACAGCTGGAGCAGGCGCTTCAGGTCAGACTTATTGAGCGAACCAGTCGGGGGATAAGACCGACTGCCGCAGGAGTAACGCTTTCTGAACACTGTCTCAATATTGATGCGGTTATCAACACCACTATTGAATCAGTATCCCGGCATTCTGACGAGATAACCGGAACGGTTATTTTGGGTACTGGGGCAACGATTTGTATTCATCTGCTTCCTCCTTTGTTACAAAAAATCCGCCAGACGCATCCGTTGCTAAAAGTGGATGTGCGAACCGGTAATACCTCTGATATCGTCCGCGGTGTGGAAGAAAATCGTATCGATATTGGGCTGGTAACACTACCGGCGGTGGGTAAATGTCTGAGCATTGACCCACTGGGTAGCGATGAATTTGTGATTATTATGGAAAAAGACGCATCAGGGCAAAATGCCGAACTTATGTCTGTTGAGGATCTGGTGTCACTGCCGCTGATTATCTTTGAACCAGGGAGTGGGACACGTGCGCTCATTGATGACTGGTTTCGCTGTTCCGGCCATGTTCCCAGCCCGGTTATGGAGCTAGGTAGTATTGAAGCGATTAAAAAGATGGTGAGTGCCGGTCTGGGTTACAGCATCGTGCCACGCATGTCTGTCACCACGATGGAAGAAAGACAGGGACTCAGTGTGTATTCCATGACACCTGCTCTTCACCGAAGTCTCGGGATAGTCATGCGGGAGGACCGGATTGTCAGCCGGGGGATGAGCGAGGTGTTGAACGAATTACGCAGAAACTTTCCTGAAAAACAGTAATTCGTCGTCATCAGACCACCACACACATCGGTCGACCCGATATCGGCTCGGGGTGTATTTCTGCCTCGATGCTAAATACCGCTTTCAATAGCTCTGGTTTCATTACCTCTTCTGGTGCGCCTTGCGCGGCAACACGCCCGTTTGCCAGAACGACCAGGTGGTCACAGTAGCGACTGGCCTGGTTCAAATCATGCAGTACCGCAATCACGCTTTTGCCCGCAGCTTTGAGTTCATCCATCAGTCGCATAAGTTCAACCTGATGGTTGATATCCAGATAGGTTGTTGGCTCATCAAGCAGAACCACCGGGGTGTCCTGTGCCAGTACCATCGCCAGAAATGCACGCTGGCGCTGGCCTCCTGATAGCTCAGTTAAGCGTCTCTCAGCCAGAAACTGGGTCTGGGTCTGGTTCATCGCGCTATCTATGCGGGTATTGTCTTCAGCGGACAGTCGCCCCCACAACGACAGCCAAGGGCTACGGCCGTAGGAGACCAACTCCCGGACCGTTATCCCTTCGGGAGTGAGATGGTGTTGCGGTAACAGCGCCAGACAGCGAGCGAGTTGACGTGAGCTAAAGTCACTCAGCGATTTATCTTCAAGCATAATGGTGCCTGATTTTGGTGTTATCAGACGTGAAAAACAGTTTAACAGCGTCGATTTACCACAACCATTAGGGCCGAGCAGTGCGGTTGTTTTTCCCACAGGCAGGGTCAGTGACAGACCATCCAGCACCTTTTGGGTACCGTAGCTGACGGTTAAGTTTTCAGTTCGTAATATCATTTAGCGCATTCTCACAAGCAGCCAGACAAACCACGGCGCGCCAATAATGGCGGTCAGTACGCCTGCCGGGAGTTCCAGCGGCGGATGAATCATTCGTGCCAGCAGGTCGGCAATGGCTAATAGTAATGCCCCTGTCAGAGCAGATACCGGGAGTAACCTGCGGTGTCGTCCACCGGTAATCTTGCGCACCATATGCGGTACCACGAGACCAATAAAGCTTATCGGGCCACAGACGGCTACGCCGGTTGCCGTCATAGCAACAGCCAGTAGCAGACCCCAGAACTGGCTACGCTTGACTGAGACGCCGAGTGTTGCAGCACGCGCTTCACCCAGAGCCAGCAGATCAAGGTCACGGCTAAAGCACAGACTGAGTGGTAGCAGCAGGATCAGCAGTGGTACGGCGATGTTGACAAAGTGCCAGTCGCGACCCCACAGGCTGCCAGTGAGCCATAACAACGCACTATTGACCTCCTGCGGACGTGAGAGCATCACATAATCCGTCAGACTGGCCCAGCAGGCAGAAAGTGCCACGCCAGTCAGTGCCAGTTTCATCGGCTGTGAGGTTTTCGCCAGTAGTTTCAGTAATATCAGACCTGCCATACCGCCAGCAAAGGCCAGCAGCGGCAGCACCACGACGGGGAGCGAAGGTAGCAGTAACAAAGCGCCCACTGAAGCGAGGCTGGCGGCGTGATTGACGCCAAGAATATCCGGTGAAGCCAAGGGATTACGGATAATCCCCTGGACCAGTACCCCGGCGACGGCCAGTGCGGCGCCGACAAACAGTGCCAGCAGCAGCCTTGGCAAGCGGTATTCCATCAGAACGTAGTAATGCTCGCGTCCCGGTTGCCAGTCAGTCAGCAGTGCATGCCAGGGAACAGCGACAACACCTGACTGAAGCGAGAGCAGTGAACACCCTGCGAGCATCAGCACGATAAGCAGGATCGGTATTTTTTTCATCCGCGCCTCCTGACCAGCCAGACAAAGCAGGGGGCCCCGATCAGCGCCAGTACTGCACCGGCAGGCAGGTCGCCGGGGAAGGCTAAGGCTCTTGCCAGCACATCAGCCAGCAGCATCAGGGTTGCACCGAGTAGCATGCTCATTGGCAGTACCTTGCGCTGGTCGTAACCTATCCAGAAACGTGCCAGATGCGGCATGAGTAAACCGATAAAGGCGACCGGACCTGCCACGCTAACGCAGGTCCCAACCAGAGTGAGTACCAGCAGATTAATCACCAGCCGGAGCTTCGACAGACTCACCCCCAGGGTATGGGCTGTGCTGTCACTGACGTTCAGCAGATTCAACTGGTTTGCCAGCAATACCACGACGGGAATGGCAACCACTACCACAGGGAACAACTGCCAGAATTCCTGCCAGCGGGCATGAGAGACACCGCCTGCCAGCCAGTAAAAAATGCCATAAGCATGATCTTCTGCCAGCAGCAAAGTAATACGGGTTAGCGCCATGCAAAAAGCCGATAAGGCAATACCGGCGAGGATCAGCTTATTTCTGTCCTGGGTATGACGAAATCCACCGCCAGCCGCCATCACCAGCAACCAGCTGATACCGCCGCCGCAGGCGGCGATAAAAGCAAGGGAGTAGCCCATCACCGGAGCAGGGTTGAGTGCACTGGTGAGCGCCATCGCCAGGGCTGCACCACTGTTGATACCCAACAGTGAAGGAGATGCCATCGCGTTATGGGTCAGGGTTTGTAGCAGCGCGCCCGCGACGGCCAGGCTGGCACCAATCAAAATAGCGACCAGACTTCTGGGCAGACGCAGGTTTTGCACTAACGCTTCCGGAAGTGTCGGCGTATGTCCGGGGATCAAGGCGTGAAAGGCATCAGCAGCAGAAACAGGAATAGCCGAGTAGCAAAACAGACTCAGCCAGAACACGCTAATCAGCACGACAACAGGAAGCCCCCATTGCAGTGCAGGATGCTTCAGAGACTTCATTTCACATCGGTAACAGGCTGATGATTAAAAATATTGACGGTATCGCTGGCAATCTTCTCGGCTGCAAAAATACCGCGCATCCGTGCCCAGGCGTTACTGTCGACAGCCGCGACTTGCTGCTTTTGTGGCGCGGTTAATATTTGCCAGAGCGGATCTTGCTGCCAGTTTTTAACAATGCTTTCTGTACGATAGTGTGCGACCAGCAGCCAGGACGGATTAATCGCCAGTAACTGCTCAAGCCCGATAGAAGGCATCGCTGAACCTGCCATGGGTGCCGGAACTTTTAATCCCAGAGAGGTCAGCACGCTACCGGTGTAAGTTTCCTCGGTATGCAGGTTGAACTGCTGTTCACGGGAGGTTCCAAATACCACCAGTGTCCCTTTCGGTAACTGGTTCGCTGCTTGCTCCATCTTCTGTTTATGCTGTGCCAGACGTGACTGCATCTGTGTTTGTTTACCGACAACTTCGCCAATGATCGCCGCAGATTGCAGGTTTTCAGCGTAGGTTTCGTTGCGTGATTTGAGCAGTAATACCGGGGCTATCTGCTGTAGTGCATTATAAATACCCGAATGACGGCTGCTATCGGCAATAATCAAGTCTGGTTTGAGTGCGCTAATCGCCTCCAGACTTGGCTGAGCGCGGGTGCCAACCGACTGCCAGCTTTTCAGATGTTCACGGACTTCGGGCAGAATGCGACTGGCATCGTTATCGTCGGCGATGCCGACCGGGCTAATCTCTATCGCCGCAAGAGCATCGGCGAATGACAGTTCCAGCACCACAATCCGCTGTGGGGTTTTATCGAGGGTAAAAGTGCCATGCTCATCCTGAACGCTAATGGCAAAGGCATGACTGCTTATCATCAGCAGAGCGGTGAGCAGAAAACGGAAACGGGTGAACATAGAGACTCCTGAAAGCCGGGCGAGCGCTGTGCCTGCCCGGCTTGAAAATGGTGTTGCTAATCAGAACTTCAATGACCCTTGCATATACAGCGTGCGCGGCTGGCCTGCGTAGATGCCTTTGTTGTTGTCATCAAAAGAACGGGTGAAGTACTCTTGGTTGAAGAGGTTTTTCACACCGAATGCCATATTCAGATCTGCCATCTGCGGACCAAAGTCATAGGCCACACGTGCGCCCCACAGCATAAAGCCGGGGATCTTGCCGGTACTGCCGTCAGCGCTTTCCTGGACGGTATTGGCGTTATTCGCAAATTGACTGGACTGGAAGTCGCTGTTCAGGTTAAACGTCCAGCTACCTGGCTGGTAGTCCACACCCAGAGTGCCTTTCTGTTTTGGTGAGAATGGCACCTGATTGCCATAAGTATCGCCATTTTCGACGATTTTCGCGTTGACATAGGCATAGCTGGTATAGACAGAGACGTTATCCAGCTTTGGTGTCAGCGTCCCGAGGTCATATCTGGCCTGGGTTTCTAACCCGGTATGCCGTGTTTTACCGCGAGCTGTCACCGTGTCATCGGTCTGGTTGGAGTCGTACTGATTACTAAAGTTAATCAGGAACAGCCCCATTTCCGCGGTTAGCGCGCCGTCGTCGTAACGGGTTCCAAGCTCCCAGGTTCGCGCTTTTTCCGGTTCCACTTTGCCGCTTTGCACAGCCTTGCCAATTTGGCTGTACTGTACGGTGCCGAATGAACCTTCAGTGTTTGCATAAACATTCCAGCTATCTGTCAGGTGATAGAGCACGTTCAACGCAGGAAGCGGAGCGTTATACTTCACCTCTTCATGCGTGCCTTTGATGAGATTGTTTTGATTCGAGGTGATATGTTCGAAACGCATACCTGGGGTAATCGTCCAGTTACCCAGGTCTATTTTGTCATCCAGATACCAGGCATGTGCCTCGGTACCCGAGCGAGTATCACGGTCGTACGGGCTGGAGGTCGAGGGTAACTGACCGCTGGTGGTTGCGGTGTAGTAACGCAGTTCATGCGTTGACTCATTGACATAGCGGTAACCGACACCGACTTCATGCGCGGATGACCCCAGCATAAAGCTCTGGCTGTAGCGTGGTTCAATGCCACGAACCCAGTAATAGCGCGGTGACAGAGTGATTCGGCTACCCTGTTCCAGATAACCACTGCGCAGTGTTTCGGTGTAAAAAGCTTGAATATTAAACTTATGCTGGTTATCCGGCTGGAACTGATAGCCAAGGTTTGCCAGTTTACGACGACCCCAGAAACGGTCATACGGGCGGGTTGACTGCCAGCGATCGGCGTTGTAATCAGCGCGTGAGAGGCCGCCGGGCATATCGGCTTCACCGTCGTAATATTGCAGCAAGCTATTGAAACTATGCACCTCGTTAGGCGCATATTTGCTTTTCAGCATCACGTCGTCAATGCGGGTGGAGCTGTGCTCGCGCCAGTCACTGCCGCGGGAGCCGGAGTAAAGCAGGGCAGAACCAAAACCGTTATCATTGGTACCGCCTATCATCAGGTTATGGGTTTCTTTTGGATTATTCTGCGAAGAGGATGGACTGAGCTGCCCCTCCACACCCGCTGCCAGGCCAAATTTTTCGGGAATAGCGCGAGTCACAAAGTTCATCACGCCGCCGACGCTTTGTGGTCCGTAGCGTACGGCTCCGCCGCCACGTACCACGTCGATAGCATCCATATTACCGAGTGATACCGGTGCCAGTGAAAGCTGTGGCTGGCCGTAGGGGGCAAAGGGTACCGGAATACCGTCCATCAGAATGGTGGAACGGCTGGCAAGACGTGGGTTTAAACCACGGATACCAAAGTTCATCGCCAGGTCGTGACTTCCTGTGCCGTTATTTTCCGGAGCGCTAACGCCAGGAATACGGTTAAGCGCTTCACGCATGGTGGCTGCACCGGTTTTAGCAAAATCTTCACGACGGATAACATCACGCGCACCCGCATGTTCAAACACATCGTTTTCACGCGCATCGCCGAGCCAGTCACCGACGACGGTGATAGCATCTTCCTGGGCAGCCGGAACAGGTTCCAGCGTCCAGCTATTATTGCCCAGTGATTTCACTTGCAGGCCGCTACCGTTAAGCAGCTGTTGCAGACCCTTTGCCCCCTCGTAGTCGCCATTCAGACCACGACTCTGTTTACCGCGCGTCAGGCTGGCATCAACCGATAATGTCATACCGCTCTGAGCGGCATACTGGTTGAGTGCTTTATCGAGCGGACCTGCGGGGATATTCACTGGTGCAGCAAAAGCGGATAGCGACAGCCCGGCCAGCGGTAGCAGGCTCAGGCGAATTACGTTAACCAGAGGTGTTGTTTTACCAGACACGCGTGCAGGCGTCATACCTTCTCCATCATTATTTTTGTGGTGTATAGCTATGAGTCGAACGAGAAGGGTGAAAAGGACAATCGAAATGAGAATTATTTTTCTTATCGCGGCAAGATAGTAACCATATATCTGGTAATATATTGAATTTTAACGGGTAATGTCTGAGAAATAATATTTAACAGTGCATCGGTATCTTTCAGCGGAAAGGTACCACTCAGGTGTAATCCGGCAACGGCGGGGTCACAGCGCAGGATACCGTTGCGATAGCGACTCAGAGTCGTTATCACTTCCCCCAGAGGTTTATCACTAAAACTTAAGACTCCCTGGGTCCAGCTGACACTTTCCTCATCGAGCGCTGTTATAGCGCCGAATTCGGAGGCGCTGAACGTCAAGCTCTCTCCAGCCCGTACGATACGTTTTTCTGACGTATTATTAGCCAGCACGACTTCGACGGCGTGCTGCTGTACATCCAGTCGCGTAAAGTTGTCCTGCTGCTGGACGATAAATTCTGTCCCTAAAGCCGTCAGTTCGCCCTGACGGGTAACGACCCGGAAAGGGCGATGCAGCGGATCTTTGGCGGTGGTAATGGCTATTTCGCCATACCAGAGCTCGATAAGACGTTGCTGTGAATTAAACCGGACATCGGCTGCGCTTTGCGTATTGAGCGTGAGTTGCGAGCCATCTTCCAGCCGTACATGGCTGATGGCCCCTTTGGCAGTACGATAGTCGGCCCGCATACCGGTGCCGGTTTCGGATTGCCAGAGCTGCCAGCCCCCACCGATACCGAGTAACAGCAGCAGTCCCTTCATCACATGGCGTCGGGTGAGCTGGGTATCATGCAGCGCTCGGCTGGCGACGGTGCCGGGAACCTGGTTTAGCTGACGACGTAAGTTCTCTACCTGTTGCCAGGCCCACTGGTTATCTTGATCCTGTTCATACCACTGCTGCCAGCGTGCTTGCTGTTGCGAACTGGCAGGTTCATCGCTTAATACGGCATACCAGTGTGAAGCTGAACGCAGTGCCTGACGGCGCGAATCGGTTAATGATGGATTCACAAGCCATGCTCCAGACGAAACAGCAGGCAGTGCTCGACCGCTTTTGCCACATACTTTTTCACTGAACTCACCGATACGCCAAGCTTGAGAGCGATGTCGTGATAGGTCAGTCCTTCCAGCTGTGAAAGCAGGAAGGCTTCACGGGCTTTATGGCTGATGCCATCCAGCATGGTATCGATCAGTTGCAGCGTTTCCAGCTGGCTTTCCCGCTCTTCGAGGGAAGGAGTCAGCGCCTCGGGCATCAGAGCCAGCATGTCCAGGTAGGCTTTTTCCAGCGCATTACGGCGAAACAGATCCACCATCACTCGTTTAGCAATGGTACAGAGGAAAGAACGAGGATCGCGAATGGTGGAGAGTGCGTCACCGCCCATCACTCTGAGGAAGGTATCCTGAGCAATATCATCAGCATCAAATGCGGACTGGAGCTTGTGTGTCAGCCAGCCTTTCAGCCAGCCGTGATGCGTGCCGTAAAGCGATTCAAGAGTCAGGGAAGCAGTGGTGGTGGCACGGTCAGACATGGGGAATATATCAAAAGTTAATCATCACGCGGCTATACTAATATGAGAATAGTTCTCATTACAATTGAAAATCATCACTTCTTGCCAGGAAAACGTGCAACATCTTGTTAGTTCAGATGAATAAATCCATTTTTTGATGGTGACGCGATATGGGTTACCTTTTCGCCGCTTGCAACAATACTTGTGGACACAGAGCCTGTAAGCAGGAGAGTAAAACGTGGAATGCTGGGGTCATTTGAGCTTCTGGCAGAGAGGCGAATCCCACTAACAGGCCTTTCTTCGACTGTGTGTTCAAATAGTATTTTGATAGCGGACGGACAAGAATTTGCTGAGCATTGGCCTTATCGGCAATGGCAACATCATCCGCTTCCTGCGGTAAATTCAGGATCAGATGCAAGCCTGCTTTATCGCTGAAGTCAGACAATACCTGTGGGATGCAGTGGCGGGTGACAAGCTCCGTTAAGTATGTCCGACGGCGGCTATAGAGCAGTCGCATCCGCCTGATATGGGCCGAGTAGTGGCCTTCGGTAATAAACTCAGCCAGCGCCATCTGGGTCAGAGTATGCCCACTGCGATAGAGTTCATTATGAGCCTCTTTCAGGATATCGGTCAGTGACCGGGGTAATACCACATATCCTATCCGTAGCCCCGGATAGAGCGTTTTGCTGAAGGTACCAATATAGATAACGGGTGCCTCGGCTATTAGCCCCTGTAGTGCGGGAATCGGCTGGCCGGAAAAGCGAAATTCACTGTCATAATCATCCTCAACTATCCAGCTCCCCTTTTGCCTGGCCAGCGCCAGTAAACGCTGGCGACGTTCCAGACTCATCACCACACCCAGAGGATATTGATGTGAAGGGGTGACAAAAATAAGACGCGGAGTTTCATCAATGATGTCGGGCGGGCATAAGCCATGGGCATCGACGCTAACGGGATGAATACGTACTTCGTTCATCGCGAGGATATGACGAATTCCCCAATAGGACGGTTCCTCGACCCAGGCTAAATCGCCACTATCACAGAGCATTCGGGTAATCAGGTCGATGGCCTGATGGATTCCCTCAGTAATAAGAATTTCCTCTGCCTGACAATCAACCCCGCGGGAGACGCGAAGATAGTCCACCAGCGCATGCTGGAGCTCGGTCGCCCCCCCTTTACAGTTATAGCTAAGCTGCTCCGGCTTGGGACGGCGATGCAGACGGGCCTGTATTTTGCTGAACAACTGATGAGGAAAAGCATTCACATCCGGCACCCCCGGAATAAAGGCTCCCCATTGCTGTGGGCTGGCGCTGATATGGGACACCAGGTGTTGTCCGCGCAGTGACAGGCGGGTGTTAACCGCCGTCGACTGGGGCTCGCCGGGGCGAGAAGCGGCCAGCAGCATACCTGGTAAGGTCTGAGCCACAAAGGTGCCACTGCCGCTCCGGGAACTGACATACCCTTCAGCCTGCAACTGTCCATAGCAGCTTAAGATTGTGTTGCGAGAGATAGCCAGCTCACTCGCCAGATCGCGCGTGGCAGGCAGGCGACTTAAAGGCGGGAGTGAACCATCGAGAATCGAGCGACGAATTGCGTGATACAGGCGTTTATGCAAAAGCGTAGCTGTTTCTTCCTGCAAGCGGATCAGCAGTAAATCACCCACGAGTGTGCGCAATTGGATCCCTCAAATAATCAAAACTGGTACTCGATTATAGAGCCAATGCCGGTGTAAAAATAGACTATTACGGGGAGTTTGTTACCACTTAATAACATTTTAAATGGGGGGTGAGGATGAAAAATTCAGAATTAAACCAACGCCGGTTGCAGGCAACACCACGTGGTGTCGGGGTGATGTGTGATTATTTTGTTGAGAGGGCTGAGAATGCCACTATTTGGGATAAAGAAGGCAACGAGGTGATTGATTTCGCCGCGGGTATTGCCGTTCTGAATACTGGTCATTGTCATCCGAAAGTGATTGCTGCAGTCGAGCAACAGCTCCATGCCTTTACCCATACGGCCTATCAGGTCGTGCCCTACGAAAGTTATGTCTCTCTGGCGGAACGCATTAATGCCTGTGCCCCGATTGATAGTCCGGCGAAAACAGCCTTTTTTACCACGGGTGCAGAAGCGGTGGAAAATGCAGTAAAAATTGCCCGAGCCTATACCCGTCGCCCAGGCTTGATAACCTTTGGCGGTGGCTTCCATGGTCGGACATTTATGACTATGGCGCTGACCGGCAAAGTGGATCCTTATAAAATTGGCTTTGGACCCTTTCCTGGATCGGTATATCACGCGGTCTATCCGAATGCCGCTCAGGGCATCAGTACTGAGGAGGCCCTGCGCAGCATTGAGCGGATTTTTAAAGCGGATATTGCCCCTGACCAGGTCGCTGCTATTGTGCTTGAGCCGATTCAGGGGGAAGGTGGCTTTAATACCGCTCCCGCGGATTTTATGCAGGCACTGAGAAAACTCTGCGATGACCACGGCATTTTACTGATTGCGGATGAAGTTCAGACTGGTTTTGCGCGTACTGGCAAGCTGTTTGCTATGGAATATTATGAGGTTAAAGCCGACTTAATGACCATGGCAAAAAGCCTGGCGGGCGGTTTCCCGCTCTCTGGCGTCGTCGGTCGTGCGGAGATTATGGATGCCCCTAAACCGGGTGGATTAGGCGGTACTTATGCCGGTAACCCGCTCGCGGTGGCGGCGGCTCACGCCGTGCTGGATGTGATTGAAGAAGAACAGCTATGTCAGCGGGCGGTGCAGCTGGGTGAGCAATTAAAAGCGGTTTTACAGCAGGCACGTTTAACTTGTCCGGCAATTGTCGATATTCGTGGCCAGGGCTCGATGGTCGCTGTTGAGTTTAATGACCCGGCTACCGGTGAGCCTTCGGCTGAGTTTTGTCGTCAGATACAGCAGAAAGCGCATAAACAGGGCTTATTACTGCTCAGTTGTGGCGTATACGGTAACGTGATTCGTTTCCTCTATCCGCTCACTATTCCCCTTCCGCAGTTTGAAAAGGCCCTGAATATTCTCAGTAACATACTGAAGGATTAATTATCTGGGGAAAAGCCGAAGGCGATGAACACGCCTTCGGCGAAAGCTTAGTAGCCGCGGACTTTATCGACCTGATTATTGATAGCGACACCCGCCTCGATACGCTGAATATTATCGAGAAGTTGCCGGATTATCACTTCGGCTGGTGCGCAGGAGGCCATATGTGGCGTGATAACGACTGCGGGGTGAGCCCAGAGTGGGTCACCGGGTTCAAGAGGTTCAACCGGAAAGACATCCAGTACTGCGCCCGCCAGTTGCCCACTGTTCAGGGCATCAAGTACATCCTGATTCACCATATGCTCACCGCGACCACAGTTAATCAAAGTCGCCCCTCTGGGGAGCCTCTCGAGCAGGGGTCTGGCGAGCACGCCGCGCGTTTGTTCAGTGAGGGGTAACAGGTTGATAAGCACATCCAGCGTCTGCAAAAAATCTCCGGCCTGTGCCTCACCCGCGTAGCCCTTTACGCCAGGTAATTGCTTCGCATTGCGTGACCAGCCGGAAACCTGATAGCCCATCTGGCTCAGCTGTACCGCGATATATCCTCCAATCTCACCCAGGCCCATGACGCCGATATGATAGCTGGCAGCCTGACGCTGGGGGTAGAGTTGCCAAATTTTCTGACTCTGGTTGCTGATAGCGCGATTGAAGTGACGCTGAAACCAGAGCACTCCCCACAGGGCATATTCAAACATGCCATGGCGAAAATTATCATCCACCACCCGGCACACGGCAACATCGCTGGTAAACACCGCTTCCGGTAGATGGTCAACACCGGCCGAAGCCGCCTGCACCAGTTTAAGCGCAGGGGAGTGCTGTAATAACAGTAGGTCAGGCTGCCAGCAACAGGCATAGCGAGCGTGAAGAGCTTCAGCCGATCCGGGTAAGGCGACGCTGACCCCTGGGGTCTGTTGCAATATCGAGCAAAGTTCTGCATTTAGCTCAGGTTCATTGCAATCAACAAGAATAATACGTTCAGACATGGAGTTACTCTTTATAAGAAGGATCTAAACGATCGAGACGACGTAGCCATGCCTGCCAGACTTGTTGACGCTCATGCTCGACTCCCATCAGTTGCTCGCAGGCATGCTGACTTAAATAGGGGGAAATAATGGTCGGCTGACAAAGGGCTGCCAGCTGGGCTACCGCCATTTGAATTTCGCAGGATTTATTGAGGTAGTACATAATGCAGAAGGCGTCCGCCACCGTCTTGCCCACGGAGAGTAAGCCGTGGCTTTGCAAGATCATGGCAATGTTATCATCCCCCAGTGATTGCTGAATACGCTCTCGCTCATCGAGATCAAAAGCTACGCCTTCATAGGGATGATAGCCAACACGCTGGTAGAACTCGGTGCTTATCTGATTCAGTTGTAACAGGCCATCGCGGCAGGCAGCGACTGCCATGCCTGGCAAAGTATGGGTATGCAGCACGCAGTGGGCATCTTCCCGAGCCATATGAACCGCACTGTGGATAGTAAACCCGGCAGAGTTGGCGGGGGCACTGCCTTCCACCACTTTACCTTGCATATCAACGACAATCAGATTGCTTGCCGTGACTTCATCAAACATCATCCCGAAAGGGTTAATCAGAAACCGCGGCTCACCCTCACCGGGTAAACGTGCTGAAAAGTGAGTATAGAGCGTATCTTCCCAGCCGAATAAGGCTGCCAGACGATACGCGGCGGCAAGATCCTGACGTAATTCACGTTCAGCAGTCATTACTGTACTCCCATAAATTCACGGATGCGGATAAGGGCGCTATCCGTACGGTTTTCACGAATAAGCTGTGGCGGGCTATCACACTCTACGACGCCGTTTTCCATCATCACCACGCGGTCAGAAATAGATAAAGCAAAGTCCATTTCATGGGTAACTATCAGCATCGTCATCCCTTCACTGGCCAGCGACTTAATGACTTTAAGCACCTCGCCGACTAACTCCGGGTCTAGCGCTGATGTGGGTTCATCGAACAGCATAATGTCCGGCTTTAATGCCAGTGCTCGAGCAATAGCAACGCGCTGTTGCTGACCCCCGGAAAGCTGATGAGGATATTTATCGATATGTGCCAGCAGTCCGACACGGTCCAGCAAATTGAGCGCTAAATTTCTTGCTTCGGTTTTATCAAACAAGTGGTGATAGAGAGGGGCGAGCATCACATTATCGAGTACCGTGCGATGCGGGAACAGGTTAAAGCCCTGGAACACCATGCCGATACGACGTACCCCGGCGCGCATCTGGCTTTTATCGAGAATCGCTCCGCCCTTAAGATAATCTTCGCCGTAAAGAATAATCTCACCGCCATCAAGGCTTTCCAGTGCGTTAATGGTGCGGATCAGGGTGGTTTTACCTGAGCCGGATGGGCCAATAATACTAATGACCTCCCCATTATCGACCTTCAGGTTAACCCCTTTCAGAACCTGATGGGTTCCCCAGGATTTTTCTATCTGGCACAAATTGAGTGCCGGCGGACTACCGCTGGTTGACAGGAGAGGAGGGGGAGCAATCTCAGCGACCTGCAGGGTACGGCGTAAATCTTCACACTCGGACTCATTGAGGGTTTGCGTTCGTTTCTGCTGCAGATCGAGTTTATTTTCGAGGATCCTGAATAGCCAGGTAAACACCGTAACGATCGCCACATAATAAATCGCGACGGCCAGCAGCGTCTCCATCACCAGAAAGTTTTGGGCATACAGACGCTGACCTGTGAGCAGTAATTCCGGTAAAGAAATAACAGACAAAATAGAGCTGAGTTTAATAATGGTAATATATTCATTAATCAGCGTCGGCAAAGAGATGCGAAATGCCTGAGGAATAATAATCAGTCGCTGAATACCGAAAAAGCTAAAGCTTAAGGCATGTCCCGCTTCAGCCTGTCCTTTGGCGACCGAAAGTAAGCCGCCACGATGAATTTCCGCCATATAAGCCGCTTCGGTTACCGTCATTGATACCAGACCGGCAATAAACGGGATCCCGAGTAATGGCTGGGTAACAGGAAATAACTGCGGTAAGTTATAAACAAAGACCAGTAAAACAATTAACGGTACGCTGCGAAAAAACCAAATATAGAGCTCGACGGGGACTCTTAACCAGCGTGGGCCAGACATTTTCACGCAAGCTAAAATAAAACCTAAAACCAGCCCCATAAACCAGGATAATGAACTGACGACAATAACGGTCAGGCAAGCCTGCCAGAATGCCTCAACATGAAATAATGAAAAGAAATATCCCCAATCGAACGCCATATAGACTCCTGTTGCTTATTGCATTGCCAGTATTAATCGATACTTTGTAAGTTGTATTTTTTGATAATTTCTTCGTATTTACCGTTAGATTTTAAAGTGGCAAGTGCGGTGGTAATCGCATCAACCAGCGCGGTATTTCCTTTGGCGACATAAATGCCCAGCGGTAATGGATAAACCAGTTGGGTTGAGCTGATATGTAAACGGCCACGGCTTTTCTCGACAATGATTTGTGCCGCCGGGGCAATCTCTAATTGAGCATTAATATTTTTTGATAACAGAGCCTGAGAAACTTCAGGAGAGGTCGGGAATTCGAGAATACTAATAGCCGGTTTATCGTTTGGCAGACAATACTCATCTGAGAGTTTTTTCAGGCTACTGACCCAGGAGGTACCTTGCTGTAAGCCCACCTTCAAGCCACATAGTTCTTGTTCGGTCTTGGGTTGGATCTCGCCGCTCTTCAGCACCACGATGGACGCGCCTGATAATGCATAAGGAATAGCTTCGGCTTGTTTAAGGCGCTCAGGGGTAACATACATACCGGAAATAACCGCATCGTATTTTTTGCCGATACCTAAAATCAGACTGGTAAATTTGGTATCGATCAGCTGTGGTTTAGCATTCAGCTGCTCTGCTATTAATGCGGCAAAATCAGGATCCAGTCCGACAATATTGTTATTGCTGTCATAGGATTCAAAAGGAGGATAAGTCACTTCCATCCCGACTTTGAAAACACCGTCAGTTAATAACTCTGCCGCCTGAGTCAGCGGTGAAAAACAGGCACTAACCGCGACAGTGAGGGCCAGGTTACGCAGTAATTTAGGGGTTGTTCTTTTCATCATTATTGCTCCTCATTAATGGGCGGTATTTTTTTGTTGTGCTTGTTTTTTCAAATGACCGAAGGTATTGGTTCCCCGGGCTCGTTCAGGAAGTTCCAGTTCACCGTTACTGACTTTTTCACGTAAGTAGCTATAGGTCTGAAGCGCCTGACCCCACATATGTTCCCCAATGCTTAACTCCTGATATTCACTGGCCTCATCACCTGCCAGGAAGCCCGGCAAAGGACGGATCAGGGTGTGATAATCACAGGCAAAAAAGAGCGGGAATGAGTAACGTTCCTGTGGAACTTTGCGCACCCGATGAGCTGTTGCAACAAATGTGCCAGCGCTCAAAACTTCCAACATATCGCCAATATTGATAACAAATGCCTCTTCCCCGGCATGACTTTTCTGAGGTGGGGCATCTATCCAGGCGCTGTCTTCATTCAGCACTTCAAGGCCTGGCTGGTCGGCAAGTAACAAGGTGAAGCACTCATAGTCGGTATGTGCACCAATACCGGGAGAGTCTTGTGCGCTTGCATCAAACGGGTAGTGGATCAGTCGTAGTTTTGACGGAGGACAAGTCACCATGGAGGTGAAGTAGCCCTCAGGTAGCCCGAGAGCCAGAGCGAAAGCATCGAACAGACGCCGGCCCAAGGCGAAAACGGCCTGATAGTAATCCAGAACTCTGGTCTGAAAATCAGGCAGTTCCGGCCATTCGTTGGTACCTATTAGCGGGGTTTTAGCCAACACAAACGGGTGATCGTCTGGCGCCTGAAAACCGATGTCAAAGGCCTCTTTATGGTCCGGTTTACCCTTGCCATAAATCTCTTCACCTTCAGGAACGTAGCCTTTATGGCTTTTCGACTGACCGATGTAGTAGCGCATTTTCTCTTCCATCGGCTGGGCGAACAGCTCTTTTGCTGCAGCACGGATCCCGGAGATCAATTCTGGTGCAATACCATGCCCGGTTATGTAGAAAAAACCGACTTCGCGTGACGCTTTACCGATGGTGTCAGCCACGGCCTGACGAGCAGCCAGCGAGCTGCTGGCAAGACCACTGATATCAATGGTAGGTAATTCAGTGAACGAGCTCTTTATAACCGTCATTGCGCTATCTCCAGATTGATTGATGATGAAAACTCGATAAAACGCTGTTGCTGGTGCTGCGCCATCCAGGCATTCAGTGACCACAAATCAGCTACCGGGACATTGGTGAAGGGCAGATGATGCAGATAACCATCTGCGCCAAATTCTGGGGTTAGCGTCGTGTGTTGATAGCCGCGCTGGTACTGTGATAACCAAATCTGTTGCCAGAAATGTTGCTGAAACTCTAACGCGGTACGATATTCAGGAGCCGCGGGGTGAGGCACCTGGGGTCCCTGGTCATACCCGGCGCGCGCCTGAATATGATGTACCCGCTGGATAAATTCGCTGAAATCATCAACCGGGTCGTTTAATAGTCGCTCGCTGACCAGAATCCAGTGGCTGATATCGGCGGTAAAACGCAGTTGTGGCAGTTGCTGAATAATCTCAAGCGTTAGCCAGGGGCTATACAGCGATGTTGCCCGGTGGGTCTCAAAACTACAGAACAGGTCATAACTGGCCGCCAGTTCATGTGCCTGACCCAAGAAATCCACCTGCTGTGCCAGCGGCCAGCGATCGTTGCCTGCCAGTAAGTTTACAAAGCGCGGATTCAGTCCCTTGGCGGATGCAAAACGTTCTTTTAAACGCTCCAGATGCTGATTCGGCGTCTCCGCCTGGGCGGGGATAACATCCCCACCACTGAAGACAATCGCGATATAGTCCAGCTCAGCATCTTCTAGCTTCTGCGCCAGTAACTGCTGCTCTGGGCGAGTTTTCGGCACCCGCGCCTCAATCCCACCACAGCCCACTTCTTTCAGCTCATTAACCGTTTGCTGCCAGGGCGTGGTGACTCCCCATAAAGTACGAAACAGGTTCAGTTGCATATGTGCTCCTTCAGGGATATTTCACGCCAGGTAACACGCACAGCATTTCGTAGAGCAGATTTGCTGCAAGTTGCGAGGTATTACCGCTGATATCGTAAGGAGGAGAGACTTCAACCAGGTCACAGCCAATCAGGTTAAGGCCGCGGCAGCCGCGTACAATTTCCAGAGCCTGAACTGACGTCAGCCCACCGACTTCAGGGGTACCAGTGCCCGGTGCCCAGACAGGGTCGAGACTGTCAATGTCGTAACTCAGGTAGACCGGGCCACTGCCCATTTGCTGACGAACTTCTGCCATCAGAGGGGTGAGGGATTTATGCCAGCACTGTTCAGCAGGTATCAGACGAAAGCCTTGATCGACTCCCCACTGAAAATCACCCGAAGAGTAACCCTGCGCACGCTGGCCGATTTGCACCACACGTTTTAAGTCCAGCAGGCCTTCTTCAACAGCACGGCGGAAGGTGGTGCCGTGAGCAATTTTCTCGCCAAACATTTCATCGTTGGTATCGGTATGCGCATCAATATGGATAAGCCCGACCGGACCGTGTTTTTTAGTTAATGCGCGCAGAATCGGCAAGGTAATGGTGTGATCGCCACCTAAGGTCAGGGGGATTAACGGATAACTATTTAAATTAGTGTAGTAATCTTCGATTATTTGAACTGATTTCAATAAGTTATATGTATTAATAGGAACGTCGCCGATATCCCCGACAGATAACGAATCAAAAGGCGCGGCTCCGGTGGCCATATTGTAAGGGCGAATCATCACGGATTCGGCGCGAATATAGCGTGGGCCGTAGCGAGTACCGGAACGTTGCGAGGTTCCGATATCTAATGGAATACCCACGAATGCGGCATCAAGACTTTGTAAAGACTCAATAAATGGCAGGCGCATCATGGTTGCACGTCCGCCAAAACGGGGCATTTCGTTACCCCCTTGTGGTTGATGAAAAAAGTTTTCCATATCAGCTCCTGAATCTGATTTACACCGTAGACAGGAGTTATAGTGCGAAAGATGTTCTGGACTTTAAATCGTCTGACGTAAATACTTAGTTCATTTATTAGTGAAGTAAAATCTATGCAAAACGATGCTAACCGCAATATTCGTCAGTTGCAGATTTTTGAGGCAGTCGCCCGTTTACAAAGCTATGCCCAGGCACAGCAGGAATTAGGCATATCGGTATCGGCTATCAGTAATGCCATGTCGCAGCTGGAAGGGCAGTTAGGTTTTAGTCTCTGCCTGCGTGGTCGAGGAGGATTTGCTCTGACAGAAAAGGGCCAGCTTTATCTCCAGCAGGCGATTCGAGTATTAAGTGAGCTTAATGAGCTGGAACGCCAGTCAGCCCTGCTTAACGGTGAGCAAAGTGGCTCCATCTGTATCTCGACGCTTGATTCCATTGAAACCGAAACGGCGCTGTCATTACCGATAGTACTGCGCAGTTTTAGCGATAAATTTCCCAACGTACATATCAAGCTGATTATTCGCACGCCAGCAGAGCAACTCAGTGGTGTCCTGAACAGCCATATCGACCTGGCCATCGGCAGTTTTAATACCCGGGTACACAACATCATCAGTGAACCGCTTTATCGCGAGCAGCACTGGCTCTATTGCAACGATCTTCACCCCTTCTTCTACAGCCAGCAGCTGGATAAAGAGCTGATAAGCCAGAGTGCACTGGTTACCCGTAGCTACTGGAATACTCGAGATTTACGCCACCGCGGATTTACCAAAGGCAGCGCCACCGTTGAAAGTGTTGATGCCCAATTACTGCTGATATTATCTGGGAAGTTTATTGGCTATTTGCCAGAACATTACGCCCTGCCATGGATTAAAGAAAATCGCCTGCGTGTGCTTTTGCCCAATGAGTTTGGCTTTCAGTCTCCTTTCTCCGCAATCTGTAAACGAGGGCGCAGCAACGAGCCCTATTTAAAAGAGCTGCGTAACCTATTGAAGAAAAATACCGTATCAAGGCCAAAGTGGAAGTATTGAGATGGATGCTTATAAACGCAAAACCACGGTTATTGCCGCCAGAAGATAACCGTGGTGCCAGGCGCTAGCCGTTAAATCCTAACTCTGCCGAGATAGCCTTAGCGGTAGCGACAACCGGTGCCATCAGTTTTTTCACGCCAATCTGCTGTAGCTTGGCAGTAGGCAGTGATATGGATACGGCAAAGGGGACTCGCTGCTGAATATCAAAAACCGGCGCGGCGATACAGGATACACCCAGTTCGTTTTCTTCCCGATCCATTGCGGTTTGCAACTTACGGATAGTCTTCAGCTCTTCCAGCATTTCTGGCAGTGTGGTGATGGTGTTTTTGGTTAGCTGCTGGATAGTCTGCTGGTGTGTTTCCCAGTAATGAGCGGGATATTCTTCGCTGCCCCAGGCCATAAAGATTTTACCCATCGCGGAACAATAGAGCGGCATATGTTGACCGATATAGGCGCGAGTACGCATCATGCCGGTGGTGGGCTCTAGCTTATAGATAAGAATAACGTGGTCATCTTCCCGACTAGAGAAATTCACCGTTTCGCCCACTTCCAGGTTTAACTTTTCCAGATGTGCTGCTGCGACATGGATAATATTCAGCGATGACAGGGCTTTCTGCCCGACGGAGATAAATTTAGTGGTCAGTCGGTAACTACCGGGTGAAGGCGCCTGGGTTACGTATCCGCTACTGTGCAGTCCCTGCAACAGTCGGTGTACGGTACTTTTATTCATCCCGGACAGTTCAGCAAGATTAGCTAACGGGCAGCCATTAGGGTAGTTACTCAAAATTTCAATAAGTTGAAGGCCACGAAACAGGCTCTGAGTACCGGCTGGCTGATCTTTTTTATCGTCCTTTACAGTATCCGCTTTTACGCTCATTCATGCTTCCTCTTGGTTTCCCGCATACCCGTTAGGTATTTTATCTGATGGTAACTCATGCCTGTCAGCCTGTGAATATGGAACGTAGTTTCAGTATGGAAATCGTCTCTATTTAGTGTCAAAAAGTCACTCTAATGAAGTGAGCTATTCATCACACTTCTATAACATCAAAAATAACATACTGTTTTTAAACAATAAATAAAATATCATCTCCTTTGCTTTCTGTCAGCAGTAAGAATACTATTTTTGGAACCTGATTTCGCATGTTGGAATTGGCGGTGTGTTTATTATGCGGTCACCGCTGTTATTACTTATCTGTTGTTGCAGGAGACTGTTATGCAGAATACACCCAGAGCAGCGGTTTTGACTCTGAACCATATCACCAAACGTTTTGGTGGGAACCTGGCTGTTAACGACGTCAGCCTTGAGGTTCATCCTGGTGAAGTTCTGGCGCTGCTGGGCGAAAACGGTGCCGGTAAATCCACGCTGATCAAAGTCCTTGCGGGAGTTTACCCGCGTGACGGGGGGGATATTCAATTTCACGGTAGCAGCATTGCTTCCGCTGCGGCTTTAAAAACCCATCAGCGTCAGCCGATTGCGTTTATTCATCAGGATCTTGGTCTGATTGAGTGGATGACGGTGGCAGAGAATATGGCCCTGGTGATGGGCTTTAGCCGCCGAATGGGGCTGATTGACTGGCGGGCGGTAAGAGAACGCTCTCGTCTGGCGCTGGAAGAGGTCGGCATTGCGCTGGATCCTGACGCCCGAGTATTTGAGCTGTCGCGTACTGAAAAATCCCTGCTGGCCATTGCTCGTGCCGTGGCGGTTAATGCCGAAGTGCTGGTGCTTGATGAACCCACCGCGTCACTGCCGGCAAATGATGTTCGCCATCTGTTTACTGTCATTAATCGTCTTAAGAGCAAGAAAGTCGGGATGATTTACGTCACTCACCGCCTGGATGAAGTGATAGAAATTGCCGACTGTGTTTGCGTGATGCGTGATGGCAAGCATGTGGCGAGTGGTTACACCCGTGATTACAGCTTGCGCGACTTGGTGGAAACCATCGTGGGTGAGGCTGTGGCAGATAACCAGCGTGAGCCTCTCCCCGAAAAAGCGGCTCCAGTACTGAATTTCAATCAAGTCTCTATTGATGAAGTCGGCCCGGTTTCGTTCAGTATTCAGCCCGGCGAGATGCTCGCTCTGGCCGGGTTACGTGGTGCCGGTCAGGAGGAGATTGGACGCCTGCTGTTCGGCCTGCGGCAGCGCACTGGCGGCAGCATCACTTTCCGTAATCAGCCTTATCAGGCGAGTTCACCCCAGCAAGCTATGGCTGCAGGCGTCTCGCTGGTGGCCGGAGACCGCACCGGAGAGAGCCTGGTGATGTCGATGAGCGTGCGTGAAAATCTGTTTCTCAATCCTTGTGCCAGTGGTCATCGGCTGTTATCGCACTACGGCCGTCGCGCAGAACTGGGTGCCAGCTGGTGGAAAATGCAGCTATTCGACGTCCGACCGAAAGATGTCAGTCTGGATATCAGCGCTCTTTCCGGTGGTAATCAGCAAAAAGTGGTGATGGCGCGCTGGATGCATCTTAATGCGCCATTACTGATCCTTGAAGATCCTACCGCCGGTGTTGATGTCGGTGCGCGTGAAGAAATCTATCACTTACTGAATAAGGCCCTCTCCGAAGGTATCGCGGTACTGGTTATCTCCAGTGACTTCGAAGAGATTGCCCATATCTGCAACCGTGCACTGGTGTTCAATCGTGGGCAAATTGTCGGTGAGTTGAAAAATGAACGCGTCAGCTTTGCCAACTTACTTGAACTGGCCTCTGGCAGTAGCGAAACCACTGTAGCCACCGTCTGAAATTGTGCCACCCCGCAGGCGGTGGCTGGAGAAGCTCTATGTCCAAAACATCCGTAAAATCGACCGCGCTGGAACAGCGGGTCAGCCTTAGTCAGAATGGGTTCGGTCCGTGGTCGATGCAAATTTTGACTCGCTACGGTCTGCTACTGTTGTGTGTTCTTCTGGTCCTGCTGTTTTCCACATTATCACCGTCGTTCGCCAGTATGCTGACGCTACAGGCAATTCTCTCCAGTAAGGCTAAAATTGCCCTGCTGGCGCTGGCTGCGACCATTCCGATGATTGTCGGTAAGATTGACCTTAACGTCGGTTTCGGCATCGTGCTATGGCATATTCTGGCGATTACCTTCCAGGTGCAGTACGGCATGTCCTGGCAGATGGCGGTTCTTGCGGTACTGGCGATTTCGGCATTGTACGGCCTGCTGAATGGCATTCTGGTAGCGCTGGCGGATATCGACAGCTTTGTAGCCACCTTGGGTTCCGGCACCGTGCTGTATGCGGTGGCTTTGTGGTACTCCGGCGGTCGGCAGATTGTGGGCGACTTGCCTGAAGGCTTTAGCGCTCTGCACTATACCGAGATTTTCGGTATCCCTATCGGCGCATTCTACGTGCTGGCCGTCGCTATCATCCTGTGGCTGATTACCGAACATACCCCACTGGGCCGCTGTATGTATGCAGTAGGCGGTAACCCGGCAGCAGCCCGACTGAACGGCATTGCTGTTAATAAATTCACCATTGGCGCATTTATCGCCTCCAGCGTCCTGACAGGTTTCAGTGGTGTACTGATTGCCGCTGAACAGGGTGTGGGTCAGGCCAGCGTGGGCATGGATTATCTGTTACCTGCTCTGGTTGGCGCTTTCCTCGGCAGTACTACCATTCGTCCAGGACGGGTCAATGTCTGGGGAACGGTGGTGGGGATTGCCATCCTGGCAATAGGTATTGCCGGTATTCAGCAGTTTGGTGGTGAATTCTGGGTAGAACCGCTATTTAACGGCGCAACCCTGCTGCTCTCTATTACCCTCGCTGGCTACGCCCAACGTCGCCGGATGTTAAATCAAAAAGCTGTTGTACGAAGCCAGAGTACCCCGACCCTATCTCCTGACAATAACCAAAAAACGACCCCTGGGAGTTCATTATGAAGATCAACGTTCTTACTTTAGCCCTCAGCACCTTACTTGCTGCCGCGCTACCCGTACATGCCGACGATTATCTTGACCAGGCTACAGCCGCGGTGAATAAGGCTACCGCCAGTGTGACCCAGTGGGATGGCCCGACCACCGGCCCTAAGCTACAGCCCAATAAAAAAGTGATTTTTATCGCCTCAGATATGAAAAACGGCGGTGTGCAGGGCGTACAGCAGGGGCTGAGTGAAGCTGCTGCTGCCGCAGGCTGGAAGCTTGATACGCTGGATGGTGGCGGGTCGGTTAAAGACCAGCTCGCGGCGATGAATCAGGCGATTGCCCAGCGTCCTGATGGCATTGTGATTGGTGGCTGGAACCCGAACGTGGCAAAAATGCTCATGAAGAAGGCTGCCCAGCAAAATATCGTGCTGATGGCCTGGCATGCTGTTCCAGAGCCAGGGCCGATTCCGCAGTACGGGGTGGCTGCCAATATTACTTCTGATTCTGACGAAGTGGCGAAGCTCACGGCACAGTACGCAGTCGTGCATTCTGGCGGTAAAGCTAAGGTGGTTATCTTCACCGATTCGCTGTACCAAATCGCGCTTGATAAGGCTAACGCCATGAAGCAGGAGATTGAGAAGTGTAGCGGTTGTGAGGTGGTTGAGTTTATTGATACACCGCTGGCCGATACCTCTAACCGTATGCCATCGATGACCTTCAGCCTGCTGCAAAAGCATGGCGATAAGTTCCAGTATGGACTGGCAATTAACGATCTGTACTTTGACTTTATGGCCCCTGCGCTGAAGACCGCCGGCAAGGGTGGAACAAATGCGCCATATAATCTCTCAGCAGGTGATGGTTCTATTTCTGCCTTCCAGCGTATTCGTAGCGGCGACAGCCAGGTGGGTACGGTTGCCGAACCGTTGAAACTTCACGGATGGCAGTTACTGGATGAATTTAACCGTGCTTTTGCCGGACAGCCACCTTCAGGCTATGTCACTCCAGCGCACCTGATAACCAAAGACAATATCGGCAACGATGGCGGTTCACAAAACCACTACGATCCGCAGAACGACTATCAGGGCCACTACAAGGCTATCTGGGGCATTAAATAAGGGATCAATTATGTCGCTCACTGACTCTCTGATTATCGAAAAACTCTGCTCCCCGGCAGTCTGGGCAGAAGGTCCGGTCTGGCTGCCCCAGCAGGATGCCGTGGTGTTCAGCGATGTTAAAGGCAATCGTATGTTTCGCTGGCAGCGTAGCGGCGAACTTCAGGTGTGGCGTTCGCCTTCCCACTATGCCAACGGCAATGCGCTGGATGGTGAAGGGCGGGTAATCAGCTGTGAACATGGACGGCGCGGTATCAGCCGCACTGAACATGATGGCAGCGTGACGATGCTGGTAGAGAAGGTTGACGGCAAGCGTTTTAACTCCCCTAACGATGTGGTGGTTCGCTCTGACGGCACTATCTGGTTTACCGATCCGCCCTACGGTATTACCAGCGATGATGAAGGCTATCACGCCCATAGTCAGGTGATCGGTTGCTATCTCTACTGCTTCGATCCCGTCAGCGGCAAGCTGACTATCGCGGCCAGTGATTTACAGCGCCCGAACGGACTGGCTTTTTCGCCGGATGAAAGCCTGATGTACGTGGCGGATATGTCGATTATCGACTTTCCGACGCTGGGCCGCCGTGAGCTGCGGGTCTACAGAGTTGATGGTTACCAGTTATCTGACGGTAAACGGTTTGCTGAGGTTGCTCCGGGTATTCCGGATGGCTTCTGCGTTGACCGCCGGGGTAACGTTTGGTGCAGCTGTGCTGATGGGGTTATTGCCTTCGATAGCCGTGGCGCCATGGTCGGGAAAATTTCGTTGCCGGAATGCGTATCCAACTGCACGTTAGGCGGTCCGGACGGTGACGAGTTGTATATTACTGCGACAAGTTCTCTGTATCGGGTGCGAATAAGTCAGTAATTAAGGCTGTACAGCCGGCGGCAGGAACTTCCCTGCTGCCGGCTTCCCCACGCCTGTTTTAAGCCGGATGTGTGGGCGATCACAGAAACTAAAATGATTTTCATGTGATTGTTTTTTATGAATAAATTAATCCTTCCTTTCTTTGACTTCCCCTGGTTAACTCCATAGACTTTATTTGGAATGCAGTTCCACATATTGAAATATGCCCGTTTGCCGGGGGAGACCAGCAGCATGAGAATCAGCTATCAGCAGTTAAAACAGGAGTTTTTGCGAGTGCTTCTGGCACGCGGGGTTGAGGCAGAAAAAGCCGAAGCCTGCGCCACCCTGTTTGCCGATACCAGCGAAAGTGGTGTCTATTCCCACGGCGTTAACCGTTTCCCACGTTTTATTCAGCAGCTGGATGCCGGGCATATCGTCCCCCAGGCAATACCGGAAAAAGTGCTCTCTCTGGGGGCGATTGAACAGTGGGATGCCCACCGTGCCATTGGCAACCTGACTGCTACAGCGATGATGGACCGTGCTATCGCACTGGCCGACTCCCACGGTATTGGTCTGGTGGCGCTGCGTAATGCCAACCACTGGATGCGCGGTGGTAGCTACGGCTGGCAGGCCGCAGAGCAAGGCTATATCGGGATTTGCTGGACCAACTCGATTGCGGTTATGCCGCCTTGGGGAGCGAAAAACTGCGCCATCGGTACTAACCCGCTGATTATTGCGGTACCGGGCGAGCCGATAACCATGGTGGATATGTCGATGTCGATGTTCTCCTACGGCATGTTGGAGATTAACCGCCTGGCAGGCAAAACCCTGCCGGTAGACGGTGGTTTTGATAACGACGGCAACTATACCCGTGACCCGGCGACCATTGAAGAGAACCGCCGCATCCTGCCGATGGGCTACTGGAAAGGGTCCGCGCTTTCTGTGGTGCTGGATATGCTCGCAACCCTGCTATCAAACGGCGCTTCTGTCACTTCAGTCACTGAAGACAACGGCGACGAGTTCGGCATCTCACAAGTCTTTATCGCCATTGATGTTGATCGGCTGATTGACGGCCCGACGCGTGACAGCAAGCTGGCGCGTATTCGCGAGTCTATCACTGGTGCAGAGCGTGCCGACAGCGAGCAGGCTATCCGTCTTCCTGGCCATAAATTCCCCGGTATTCGTGCTGAAAATCAGCGTCTTGGTATTCCGGTTGATGAGCGCGTCTGGGCACGCATTCAGGCCCTGTAACAGGAGTAACACGATGATTTTTGGTCATATTAATAATACTGAAGATAACCACTACCCTGCTGCTGTTGCCCGTGCCCTTACTTATCTGGCAGGTCAGGATCTAGAGAATATCCCTGCCGGACGCTATCAGGACAACCAGACTGGCTGGTTAGTACAGGTCCTTGATTTGCAGACCGGTCCGCAGAGCGAAAACTACCCGGAAGCACATCGTCAATTTATTGATGTGCAGTACTTGGTTTCAGGAGAGGAGTACATCGGTGTCGCGACGGAAAAAGCAGAGCTGGAAATCCACCAGCCTTATGACGCGGATCGCGACATTGTTTTTTATCGCCATGCGCCGAATGAAACGTTGCTGCTGATGAAGCCGGGCAATTTTGCTGTGTTTTTCCCTCAGGATCTTCATCGACCAAATTGTGCGATTAACCAACCTCTGCCTACCCGCAAAGTGGTTGTCAAAATCCCTGTGGCTGATTGCGTCTGAGTGGAGAGAACATTATGAGCTATTGGTTAGGACTCGACTGTGGCGGTACTTTTATTAAGGCTGGCCTGTACGATATGACCGGGCAGGAACGCGCCGTCGACCGACAGAACCTACCGGTGCTGGTGCCTGAGCCGGGACGGGCTGAACGTGATATGCACCAGCTATGGCAGGCCGCTGCTGCCGTTATTCGTCAGGTACTGATATCCAGTGCAACACCTGCTGCTGAAGTACTGGGCGTCGGGATCTCTGCTCAGGGTAAAGGGCTGTTTCTGTTGGATAAGCAGGGGCAGCCACTCGGTAACGGCATCCTCTCTTCCGACCGTCGGGCGCTGGCATTGGTGCAGCAGTGGCAGCGTGAAGGCCTACCGCAGGAATTGTATCCGGTCACCCGGCAGACGCTGTGGACCGGGCATCCGGTGTCGTTACTGAGCTGGATAAAACAGCATCAGCCTTCTCGCTACGCTGAGATTGGTAGCGTGCTGATGGCCCACGACTATTTGCGCTACTGCCTGACCGGTACGCTGGCGTGTGAAGAAACCAATATCTCTGAATCGAATCTGTATGACATGCAGCAGGAAGATTGGTCGCCTGCCCTGGCGGAACGTTTCGATATTGCTGAGATTTTACCTGCACTCCCGCCGATTGTCAGACCCACCGATATTGCCGGCACCATTGGCGAAGAAGCCGCGTCACAGTGTGGGTTGCTTGCGGGAACACCGGTTGTCGGCGGCTTATTCGATGTGGTTTCCACCGCGCTCTGTGCCGGACTGTATGACGATACCAGGTTAAATGCGGTAATGGGCACCTGGTCTGTGACCAGCGGTATTACTGACAGTTTGACTGACGAGACCGACTATCCGTTCGTTTATGGCCGCTATGCCATCGACAACCAGTATATCATCCACGAGGCCAGTCCAACTTCAGCGGCTAACCTCGAATGGTTCTGCCAGCAGTGGGAAATCGACGATTACCACCAGCTTAATCAGTGGGTGGCAGAGCTTCCAGCCGCCGCCAGTTCGTTACTGTTTGTCCCTTTCCTCTACGGTAATAACGCCGGGGCCGATCTACAGGCTTGTTTCTACGGTATGCAGGCGGGTCACCAGCGCGCCCACCTGGTGCAGGCCATCTATGAAGGCGTGGTGTTTTCGCACCTGACGCACCTGAACCGCATTATCAAACGTTTCCCTAATGTTACCGCTCTGCGTCTGAGCGGCGGATCGACGCGTTCTGCTGTGTGGATGCAGATGTTTGCCGATATCAGCGGGTTGCCGGTGGAGATCCCACAAATTGAAGAGAGTGGCTGTCTGGGCGCTGCGCTAACGGCGATGGCTGGCACGGGAGCATATCCGTCACTCCAGCAGGCACAGCAGGCGCTGGATCCGGCCATTATCTGTTATCAGCCGAATCGGCAGCTCTACGCTGCATACCAGAATAAATACCAACGTTATCAGAATCTTATTTCAGCTCTGGTCACCGTCAATCAGGGAGTTACCCCATGAGCAATCACACTGTTCCTCAGTTACAGCTGGCGCTGGATCATACCCACCTTGATGCCGCGTTAGACGCTGCTGCCCGGCTACATAAATACGTCGATATCGTTGAGGCAGGAACTATTCTCTGCTTTAGCGCGGGGGTCGAGGCTGTACGCCAGCTGCGCCAGCTTCTGCCGGAAAAAACGCTGGTGGCGGATTTTAAGGTTGCTGATGCCGGGTCGACACTGGCAGAGCTGGCCTTTGATGCAGGAGCTAACTGGATGACGGTGATTTGTGCCGCTCCACTGGCAACTTTTGCCAGTGCTCATGAGGTTGCCCAGCGTTATCAGGGGGAAATTCAAATCGAGCTGTTCGGTAACTGGACCATGGAGGATGCGCGTAACTGGCGCAGCCTTGGGCTGAAACAGGCTATCTACCATCGGGGACGCGATGCTCAGGCGCAGGGGCAGGGTTGGAGTCAGCAGGACTTGGATGCGATGAAAGCCCTGTCCGATCTTGGCTTTGGTCTGTCGGTCACCGGAGGGATTACCCCGCAGGAACTGCCGCAGTTTAAAGAGATTGATGTTCGCGCCTTTATCGTGGGCCGCGCACTGACCGACAGCGCTGATGGCGTCGCGACAGCCACTGAATTCCATCAGGCCATTAACCATATTTGGGGAAAATAATTATGCGTCAGCACCCACTGGGAATTTATGAAAAGGCCCTGCCTGCTCATCTGAGCTGGCCTGAGCGGCTGGCGTTAGCCAAAGCTTGTGGTTTCGACTTTGTTGAGATGTCGGTGGATGAAACTGACCATCGTCTGGCGCGTCTTGACTGGACTAAAGCTGAACGTCTGTCTCTGGTCGGAGCGATGATTGAAACCGGGGTCACTATTCCGTCGATGTGCCTTTCCGGGCACCGTCGCTTCCCGTTTGGCAGCCATGATCCGGAAATCCGCCAACAAGCCTACGACCTGATGAGTCGTGCGATTCAGCTGGCGAAAGACATCGGTATTCGCACCATTCAGCTGGCGGGTTACGACGTGTATTACGAATCGCGCGATGAGGGAACAGTGACGCGTTTTGCTGAGGGGATGGCATGGGCTGTTGAGCGCGCAGCGGCAGCGCAGGTGATGCTGGCGGTGGAGATTATGGACACCGAGTTTATGAACTCCATCAGTAAATGGAAGGACTGGGATCGTCAGTTAGCCTCTCCCTGGTTCACCGTTTATCCGGATGTTGGCAACCTCAGTGCTTGGGGTAACGATGTGAGCGCCGAGCTGGAACTGGGTATTGACCGTATTGCCGCTATTCACCTGAAGGATACACAACCCGTGACTGACAGCTCACAGGGGCAGTTCCGTGATGTGCCGTTTGGCAGCGGCTGTGTGGATTTTGTCAATGTGTTCCGCACGCTGAAGCAGATCAACTACCGCGGCGCTTTCCTGATTGAGATGTGGACCGAAAAAGCTGAAGAACCCGTCGCGGAGATAGTACAGGCCCGGCGTTGGATTGAACAAAAAATGCAGGAAGGAGGACTATTATGAGTTTAACGTCGCTGAAACAACAGGTTCTGGAAGCTAACCTCGCTCTACCGCAGCACAATCTGGTGACCTTTACCTGGGGCAATGTCAGTGCTATCGACAGAAACAGCGGTCTGGTAGCGATTAAGCCCTCTGGCGTGGATTACGATGTGATGACGCTGGAAGATATCGTGGTGCTCGAACTGGAAAGCGGTCGCGTCGTGGAAGGGACGAAAAAGCCCTCTTCCGATACGGCAACACATCTGGCACTTTACCGCGCTTTTGAGAGCATTGGCGGCATTGTCCATACCCATTCACGCCATGCCACTATCTGGGCTCAGTCAGGATTAGATCTACCGGCCTGGGGCACCACCCATGCTGACTACTTCTACGGTAACATCCCCTGCACGCGCTTAATGACAGCTCAGGAAATTGCCGAGGACTATGAGCACAATACCGGGGAAGTGATTATCGAAACCTTCCAGACACGCAATATCAGCCCGGCAGCTATCCCGGCAGTACTGATCAACGCGCACGGCCCGTTTGCCTGGGGCAGCAGCGCAGAAAATGCAGTACATAACGCGGTGGTGCTGGAAGAGGTGGCTTATATGGGGATTTTCTCCCGCCAGCTGACACCCGGCATCAGAGATATGCAACAAGTGCTGCTGGATAAGCACTACCTTCGTAAACATGGGGCGAACGCGTATTACGGACAGTGATTGGCTTGTCAGCTGAGATTAATGTACCCGTTATACTTCAAGTTTCCTGGATATTGACCGTGATCAGTCCATCGAATGCATCGTTTATCTATGCTTATCGATGGGCTGAACTTGTATTCTTTAGAGCGCTTTTATTTTCTTATTTTGAAACTTGTCAGGCTCGGATAGCTTCAAGAAATAACCCTTCCCGGAAATTTAAACCATAATCACACTAAATATATTCCTGGTTTAATTTTACCGCGAAAAAATATATCAACTTATTCCTTGGTATCAGAGAGCAAAGAAGTATATCAAAGCCATAATTGCAACACATGCACAACAAATAAACACATTTCCAGCGAATGAACTTAATGTATTTAAATAACCATTACTAAATTCATTTATCTTTTTTATGGCTTCCTTCTCGTTATCAGCCTCAACTTCAATATGATGTTTTGTGAAACCAAACTGTTTCAAATCTTTAATTGTTGAGCGCGTAACTAGCTTTTTCAGGATTGCTCTAGATTCATTATGTTTGATAAAAACAATATATTTATCCATTACATTCTCCATGAAGCGCAGATATTTGAATTTAGTTCGATGTAATTTGTTTCATGATATCACCTTCCTTTAACTTTTTAGTAACATTCTCTTTATGAGAACAACTTAAAACTTAAACACCGATGACCCTATTTGCAATCATTATAATTAAAATAAAATCAATTGTTATATACTATGTGATTAACCACGCAATTAAAATGGTCTTTTGCATGATTATCTCTAATAGATTAAGGAAACATCCTAAAATACTAATGATTAATTCTATTGCTAATTTAAATCAACTCGATGTGTATGTTTTTTCGGTATGGTAAGCAGATTCATGTTAGTGAAAGGAATTTTTTATATTTTCGTTTTTTCAGTCATCAGTCGATAGTGTTCAGGCGTTCGCAGAAGTGATGACGAATACTGTTCAGTTCTTCATCTTTCAGTACCGGCTCGTGTTCCTGTTTTGTCCGGTTGCCGACCAGCCCATTTTGGCACAGTAAATCACCGTCTGTGCGGGTTCCAGTCTGTCCAAATCATCGATAAGAATAATAAAGCTGAGATCCATTCCGACAATTTTTTCTGCGATTTCAGTACGCATTTCCGCAGTGGTTTTTTCCTTTTATTTCATCCACTGGGATCCCGACAGCACATCTAAATTTGTTCGCTAAAGTCGAATGTTTTTACCCGGCAGTACATTCTTAAAAACCTGTTCCATACTTGAATTCTTAACCCGCTATTTCGGAGTGTCGTTATGCCTAACCCAACGTTGTTACAGTTCTTTCACTGGTATTATCCTGAAGGCGGAAAACTCTGGCCTGAGGTTGCGGAACGCGCTGAATGGCTGGCTGAAATTGGTATCAATATGGTCTGGCTCCCACCCGCATACAAGGGGAGCAGCGGCGGCTATTCGGTAGGATATGATAGTTATGATTTATTCGACCTTGGAGAATTTGATCAGAAAGGGAGCCGGGCGACCAAATACGGTGACAAAGCGCAGTTACTATCAGCAGTAAATGCCCTGCGTGAAAACAATGTGGGTGTGCTTATGGATATTGTGCTGAACCATAAGATAGGCGCCGATGAGAAAGAAGCGCTCAGCGTTAACCGCGTTAATCCTGACAACCGCGACGAAATTGACCCGCAGGAGGTAGGCTGCGAGGCATGGACTCGCTTTACCTTTCCTGAACGAGCGGGACAGTATTCTGAATTTATATGGGATTATAAATGCTTTAGTGGTGTCGATCACATTGAAAATCCAGAGGAAAATGGCGTTTTCAAGATAATCAATGACTACACCCAGGATGGCTGGAGCGATCAGGTCGACGGTGAGCTTGGCAACTTTGACTACCTTATGGGAGCCAATATTGATTTCCGCAACCGGGCTGTTTTCGAGGAGCTTAAATACTGGGGGCGCTGGTTGATGCAAGAAGTGCCCTGTAATGGGTTCCGTCTCGATGCTGTAAAACATATACCTGCATGGTTTTATAAGGAGTGGATTGAACATATTCAGGAGGTTGCGGATGAAACTCAATTCATTGTTGCAGAATACTGGTCTTTCGAAATCGACACGCTGACTCAATACCTTGATCAGGTTGAAGGGCGAACGATGCTATTCGATGCGCCACTTCATCTAAATTTTCATCAGGCATCTAATGCGGGCCAGGACTACGATCTCAGCAAAATCTTTGAAAACACTCTGGTAGAGCGTTCGCCATTCCATGCTGTGACGCTTGTCGACAATCACGATACACAGCCCCTGCAGTCTCTGGAAGCCCCGGTTGAGGCATGGTTTAAACCCCTGGCCTACGCATTGATACTGCTGCGTGAAGAAGGCGTACCGACGGTCTTTTATCCTGATTTGTTCGGCGTAAATTACTCGGACAGTAATGATAATGGAGAAGAGTGCCATGTCGATATGCCGGTAATACCTGAGCTTGAAACACTGATCCGCGCCCGTCAGCTTTACGCCCATGGTGTACAGACCGAATACTTTGATCACCCAAACTGCGTGGCCTTCACCCGCAGCGGAACTGCAGAATTACCCGGCTGCGTAGTGGTTTTATCTAACGGCGAAGCGGGAAAAAAAGATATCGCATTGGGTGAGGCGCTTGCAGGGACAAGATGGCGTGACTTGCTTGAACATTGCACGGAAACAATAACCTGCGATGAAGAAGGGAATGCGCAATTTATATGCAGTGCTGGCAGTGTCAGTGTCTGGGTGAAAGAGATGTGACTTTATTTGAACCAGGGAAGGGAAAATAAGCGTGCGGGTACTTTTGATGTGCCCACACACCTGAACTATTGCCTCTGCCCTGATTCTTATTTACACCCTAAATAATTCGGGTTGCTTGTAGGCGCCAAGCTCAGGCCGTCGATGAGCATAGATACACTATGTGATTCGGCGGCATGAGCGCTGGTAATACCCAAGTAACTTGAAGTATCACGGGTATAGACGTTAAACAAAAGGATTATGAGAGTAGCAGCTACCAACAAAGGGTCATGGCAAAATCATTTAAGATGTATTTATAATATATTTTTAATTTTTCAAATCTTTGAAGTGCCATTGCGCGATATCGTGATCACTCTTCATATTCATCAGCAATCACTGTCTCCCGCGGCACCAGGCTAACCCACGAGAGATATGCTGGACTGGGACGATAGGAAATTGGGAGAAGATATGCAATTGATTGTAATACCAACTAATTATGTTCATACACGGACTACGCCTTTCTGGACGAGTGTCACTGCGCCGGCATCAATTTGGCAACGGCATCTCGATACGGGTACACGGCAGGGCGTTTACCCACGTTTATCTGTGATGCAGGGTGCTATTTGTTACTACGGATATGCTGATGAGACAAGTCCTGAGCCTATTGAAACGTTAATTATCAAGGCAGGGCAGTTCGGCGTGTTTCCACCTGAATGTTGGCACAGAATTGAAGCTTTATCCGACGACACGGTATTTAACGTTGATTTTTATGTAGATCCAGCAATTCTGATAGAGGGGTAGGGTATATACAATGGAAAGCGAAAATAAAGGGTATTCATTATCGATATCAAATCGCATCAGTAAGATAAAAAAGGAGAAAATTTATCTTAAACCAATGGCTTTGTATGTTCCGGATGTCGCTGCCAGTGCGGTTTCTAATTTAATCAGTGACTTGTCGAGCATGGACGTCGGCGATAAAAGCTTTGTACTGACAGTGACTAACAAAAATAACGGCGTGTCTGTTGATAAAGATTTTGACTCTCTTGCTGAGTTAAAGGATCCGGCTATTGCCGCTGATGCGGTGAAAAACTTGATTAATATAGTGCGTGGTTACGATTCTGATGAAGAAACAAACGTCTGCGGCTGGTGAAATACATATCTTTCTGAAAAATAGCGTTTTCTGAAAAAATGGCAAGCCAGTCAGTCTGCCGGGGACTATATCCGCGCTCATGAAGCTGTACAGCACATCAGCATCCGCCGCCAGCTTCATGCCTTTATGGCAGAGAACAGCACCACCCTGACCATTGCCCTGGCTCCCTAACTTGATGCACATCAGCAAACAGCCAGAAGTCGTCAGAGAAAGCGCCCTCAACCGCACCGCCGCCAGTATCCGTGAAGCATTATCCGTTTATCTGGCCAGCGGAGTTGCTATTGATTACGCAGAAAATGACCGGAATATTCTGACTGCTATCGGGTTCTGGCCTGACAGGGCATCACGGGCAGATAATCAGGTAAAATATTCGCTCTGAACAGAGCCTGATTTTCTCGCGTCGTCAGGCTGAGCTGAACCACAAAAAATCCCCGTAAATGCCTCAAAATCCCCGTTAATATTCTAAAAATAGCCATGCGCGCCTACGCTGCATGGTTTTGCATTTAAATATTCGAATTTTTCACACCCTACCACGCCAGCACTGGCGCGGCTTGAGCGCCTTCACGCAACTGCATTAAAACCGACACACAAAGCCGGCAGGCGAGGAGGGGGAAGCATTGCGCGCCAGCGGTACTCTTTAATATTAAAAATTATCCTCTGAGTAGGCATTAATGCCGCAAGCGGGGTGGATGTTGGTTCGTTAGTAATTGGGTGTGATCGTGCTCGCGTGGTGTGTCTGAGGATTGATGATGACGAGATATGAAAAAGCCGCCTGCTGGCGGCTTTGATATGAAAGAATTGGGATTATCAGGCGATTTTTAAAACTGGATAAAAAATAGTTTTAAAATCATCAGGAATCGCCTCTTTAAGTTGACTGAGAATCAAATTATTCTGAGGCAACTGCGATGCTAAGTTATTGATCAACGCATCAAGCTTTTCACTACGATCCCATTGGATCTTATAACTTGAGGAATCAATTTTTTGAGCAACGGATAGCAGTTGTTGTTTATCGTTATAAATATATTTCATTTTAATTAAATTGATACCATCATCATGAATATCTGAATAAGTTAAAATAAAATGAATAAACTCACCTTTCTTGTAAGTTTCTATGTGTTGATATTCACGTTCAAAAATTGATGTAACTAACTCATGAGGCTGAACCCCTTTTACCATGCAAAAGGAAATTATTTTATTAATTTCTTTCATGATTTGAGTATAGCTTGTCATTTAATCATCCTCTCAACTTCTGCGAGTACCTTATCTAAATCATTAATCGACTGGAGAAGGGCTTTATTATCTCGCTTATCAACTGGGCCATAGGCTTTGGCCAATTTTATAAAAACGTATCTTACTAATATACCATCATTAGCGTCAGTTGTCTTTAAATAAGGCACGTGGCGATTGAAAATGGCATAAAGCTCTGAGCTTTTTTCACTAATATCATTATCAATCAGTAAATTAGAAACCGCGTCTTGAGTGCGGTTTTTTAGGATTTCTCTCATTAATTTTCTTGCTTGATGAGGTCTTTTCTCAATTAGCTCAGGGTCAATAATTTCAGCAGCTTTCTGAACTTCTTTTTCTGCTAATTTCTGGCGTAATTCTTCCAATGTATCTTCGGGTAGATCTATTCCTGCTTGCCTAATCTTTTCTATTTGCTGATTTACGGAGTCACTTATCTCATGTCGCTTTTGTTCAAACAATGCATTAAAGTCAATATCATTTAAGTAAGAATCCTTATCGCTGACATATACGCTTTCACTTTCGACCCCTGCTAATTCGTTTCCTCTTTCGACATAATCTCTATCGGTGAACGTGTATTCGCGCACAGTAGCCCTGCGAGCTTTTTCTACCTCTTTTTGGAAACTTTCCCACATGACGTTTAGACCAATTTCCTCATGAAAGATCACCAATCCATTATTATCAATTTCGAAATGCGTTATTTCAGATTCGGGTATAGCTCTCAATATTCTCCCGACAACTTGGGCGAAGGCATTCAGGCTTCGATAAGGACGAAATATTGCTAGAATAGTAAGATACTTATGGTCGTATCCTTCCATCAGCATGTTTACGGAAATAACCACATCACATTGATGAGTATCAACCTTCATCAAAGCATCAGAAAGGTCATTTGAGTCCATTTCACTGTGTACTATGACAGAAGTCATTCCCTTATCTTTGTACCAATTAAATAAATCTTCTGCGTGCGCTATACTACAACCCACGGCTAAAATTTTATGAGGAACTTTTTGAGAAGTATTTTTTAGTTCTTTAAGTTTTGTAATGCTATGGTCAATAACATCTAAAGAGCATTCTTTGGAAAGAGCAATACTTTTTTCAATCCACTCTTTATCTTTGAGCATTAATATTTGCTCTTTAGATAGTTTTACTCCCGGCTGTTCCGGGGTTGTAAAGAATAGTTCATGCGCATTAACAGTTTCCTTCCTTAACCACTTAACATATTTATCTCTCATAACCTCAGATAAAGGTGTTTCGTGAATTTTTACTCCTGGAATTTCCTGATTATCTCCCCTATAAGGAGTTCCTGTAACATGCAATATTTTTGCATTGGAAAAATAATGAAGAGTATCACGCCAACTTTGCGCTGGTGCATGATGAGCTTCATCTATAATAATGAAATCAAAGAAATCTGTAGGTACTCGATTAATTAAACCATTACCCCGTGTAGAAGTGATTTTTTGGATGTTAGAATAAACAATATGACTACTTAACAGATGTTCATCGGATAATTCAGCCAGATACTCATTGACTATAGGAATATCTTTACTGTTAAATACAACATCATAATTAACCCAGAAATTATCAGCAAGAACTTCTTGTGTTTTTCTTATACTGTCTTTAGTAATAAGTCCTGGAGTAATAATTAGAACCCTTTTACGAGCGACACCAAATGGAGCAATTGATATTAGACCACTTTTACCGGTGCCTGTTGGCAAAACTACTAACGCCTCTTTATTATCTTCATCACTGAAGAATTCTTTAATTTTTATATAAGCTTCAATTTGTGGCGCTCTAAGCTTTGTATTACCTTCAATGTTTACCGCTGTATCTAAAAAGTAAGACATATGATTGTCCTTAATTAGTAAGTAATTTAACTAGGGTAAAACTGGTCGGCATAGAATTGAAGCATGCGATTCCTGCCATCAATGTACTGGGCATGATTATACACCCCGCGGATACTGTTTTTGTCCACGTGAGCAAGCTGTGTCTCAATCCATGCACTATCAAAACCCTCTTCATGCAGTATTGTTGACATTGTGTGCCTAAAACCACGCCCAGTAGCTCTCCCTTTATAGCCTATCAACTCAATTACTTGGCTGACGCTTTCTTTACTTATAGGCTTTTTACGGTTATTCCGTCCAATAAAAATGTAGGGATAGTGACCAGTGATGGATTTTAGCTGTTGAAATAAATCTATCACCTGTGTGGAAAGAGGCACCAAATGAGGTCTACGCATTTTCATTCGTTCTGCTGGTATTTCCCATATACCTTTTTCGAGATCCACCTCTTCCCAGGTAGCAAAGCGCATTTCCTGAGTCCTTACACCGGTTAGCATAACTATCTTAGTGGCATTTTTAGTAATGATACTGCCGGTGTAGGCTTCAAGGTCGCGGATAAAATGGGGCAATTCTTCGGCTGATAGGAATGGATTATGTCTTTGCTTTGGAACAGCCAGCGCAATGGCTAAATCAGGTGCGGGATTATATTCAGCTCGGCCAGTGATAATTGCATAGCGAAACACTTCTCCGCATCGTTGGCGCACTTTACGTGTTTTCTCCAGCGCTCCACGCTTTTCAATACGTCGTAGTACCTCAAGTAACTCTAATGGCTTAATTTCGCCAATAGGGCGTTTACCAATGAACGAGAAAACATCTTGCTCAAAGGTTTTAATGATTTCCTCACGATAAACGACAGTCCAGTGGCCAACTTTATTTTTATGTCATTCACGGCTGATAGCTTAAAAGAGTTTTCGCTTGAGAACTGCTGAGCCATTTTCTGGGCTCTGTGCTCTTCTACAGGGTCTACGGGCTATCTCACATTTCTCTCGCGCTTCTGCAAGGGTTACAAGGTCGCGTAGCTGCCAAAAGACATCAGCCGTGCCTTATCTGCAAAGCGGAAGCTAAAGCGCCATCCCTTCGAATCATCAGAGTTGATAATCGGTGATAAGCCCTGTCCATCGTTCAATGTGTAGGTTTTATCCTGAGGTTTTTCATGTTTGAAGATAAGGGATTTTTAGACGTTCTCGGACGAGAGGGGAGAAAAATTGGCGGAAGATCACAGGAGTCGAACCTGCCCGGCACCGCTGGCGGCACCCACCGGATTTGAAATCCAGCCGCCTCACCGGAGGCGACGATCTTCCGCGCCTTCATTGCTACATGGAGGCGGTGCGCATTATACCGAGTTTCCTGAATAGTCCCAATGATTGTGCAAGAAAATAGATAGTGTTTAACTCTAAATTATCTTGAAAATCAGCATAAACATAAAGTGGTCTGTCCATAAATGGCATGTTTTAAGATATTTTTGTCAGTTTTGGGCGATTTTTGTCAGCTATTTGGAATGGTGGCAGCACTTTATCTGGTCTGTTTCATCCCTTGCTTTCAGCTGCAACAAGGTGAGTGAATCACTGAAGATAGGCTTCTGCATAGATACGGTAACGACTCTCGAGGTTATAGCTCTCCTGCTCTGTTACGGGAACTTGAGTAAAAGAAGCTAAAAAGTTCATCAGTACTTCATGCGGCGATTGGAAATTATTTTCCATTAGTTGCTTCATAGCTTCGATAGTGAGCAGCCCACAACCATTAGGGACATGGTTTTGGATGTTCTTTTCCAGAAATAGAATGTTGTCAGAATCTGTTATATCCGCAAGATATGCAGCGTCAATTAATCGTTGTTTAGTTTGTGGACTTAAGACGTCCGCAGTATTACAAACAACAGCCTTGGGTTGTCCATTATCAGATTTATACAAACCAAAGGTTATCCAGTGTTCGCCAGTATTAATCGGGAAAAATTCAGGGTGTTCAAGAAATGCATGATGCTCACATAGCTCGCCCAGTTGCTCTAACAGAATATTTTCATGGTTATCCGGATGGATAAGGCCAATAGGAAAATTTATTTCTGGCGTGCTGTAGTGGCGGGTATAAAACTTGAGAGCCGCATTGACTTCGTCGGTAGATATCATTCGAGCAGGGTTCCAGAGGTCGATATCGTCAGTCTGTTCATGCTGAGAATATGCACTGTGCCTTTGAGAAAAAATGCGCGACATAGATAACCTTTCCCCCATATCAGCCACAGTGCCAGCCATATACAGTAATTTTGAGGGAGTACGCAGTTTATGCATATCAGTATTATTTTTCATTTTATCGTTAGCTGACAAATGATATAGCATCAGGGCGGAGTCCTGAATATTTTTCACCACAGCCGATTTATTGTCGGTAGGTAGGGTTCCACAGAGCACATCAAACAGGTATTTTTCTGCCAGTCTGCCGGATTCATCCGGTCGCAGAGCGAGATTATTTAATAACTCAATACTGTGAAAATTACCGTTGGATGCGGATATTTTTAATGATTCGATAGTTTCTATCGCTATTGTTTCGCAGAATAAACTGCTGAATTCAGTTGTATTATAATAGTTATCATTAACGATATTTATTGTCATAAAAATCCCTTCCCTGGGAATATATCTGTTAGCTATTTTTAGCGTTGTTTGCGGTAAAAGAAACGAGTGCTGGAGTGAGTGGTAGCTTAATTAACACAGATGGAATTCTACACCTGAGAAAGAGAGGGGTATTTTAGAAAACAGTTAAAAATGGGCAGGGAAGAACAGCACCGGTGAAGCAGTCCGTTATACTTCAAGTTGCTTAGGTCTGCTGGCGTTCAGACAGCCGAATCACATAGTATATCTATGCTCATCGACTGTCTTCACTTGGCGCCTACAAGCAACTCGAATGATTTAGGGTATATTTGACCTTACTCGTGGTCACCGGGGAATAAGAACGGGTTAATGCTGCTGCGAGCAAAACCTTCTTGTTCCATACGTGCATCCAGCACTAATGAGGCTAAATCGTCGGCCACGGCTTCTACACTGGAATCCTTTTCCTGATAGAAAATCTTCAGATAGGTACCACAGTCACCGCAACTTTCGGCTTTGATGGCCGACTGCTCACTGTCCAGTGACCAGTAGTTTAAGTCACGCGTTTGTTCGCAGTTGCTGCATTTAATCCGCACCACATGCCATTCGGTTTCGCACAGGTTACAGTGCAAGTAGCGTAATGCGTTGTTGCTGCCGATATGCACCATGCTGGAAACCGGTATTGAGCCACATACCGGGCAGAACTGACGTTGTTCGCCGTATTCGGCAGTGGCCTTGCCCGGGATCAGGCTGGCCATTTGTGCCCAGTAGAGCGACAACGCTGCCCAGATAAAGGGTGCTTTATCACTGCCAACTTTAGAAAACTCGGTATTGAGCAAGGCTGTTGCCATCTCTTCCAGTTCGGTAGAAGACGCTTTTTCGAGGTTTTCAATAACGGCGAGTGCCTGACCGCTCATTTCCGGTTTCAGTTCTGCAATCAGCGACAGCAGCAGACGCTGCCAGTGCGCATCACGTGGCAGAATATGCAGATCCAGCGGTGGCTTACCGGTGTTTGCTGATTGCTCAATCAGCGCCGTCAGATCCATTGCCAACGGATGGTCATAGAGCACCACTTCCTGGGCATGGGCTATCAGCGCGGCAAAGCGTAGGTAGTCACCTAATGGATTATTAGTCGCCAGCTCGCGCAGGCGTTCAGCCCGACGGTTGTAGAGATTCTTCAGTCTGGGAAACAACAGCGGTGGAATTGCTTCCACCGCATGCTTCTCGCGTTTTTCCAGCCTGTCTTGCGGGATTATGCGAATACTCATTCCGATGATTTATCCTGTTTCTGGCGCAATTCACGATACCAGCGTGGATGGTGTTTTTTGGCCCAGGTCGAGGTTACCCATCCTTCTACCATGGCAGTGATGGTTCCCTTTACCCACAAAGCGGCGTAAACATGCACCATAATAACCACGATTAAGGCTACCGCGGCAAGTGAATGCACTAATAACGCAATGCGTATAAGAGGGATCGGGAATGAAGGCGCAAAATAAGGGCGCCAGATGATAACCCCACTCACCAGCAGTAACACGAGGAAGATAATGGCCGCCCAGAACACGCATTTCTGGCCGAAGTTATAGCGCCCGGTGTCACCCACTTCCTCATTAACGACAATCTTATGGATGTTTTTCGCCCATACGATGTCTTCTTTGTTAATCAGGTTATGGTGCCAGTAACGGAAGAACATAATGATAAATGACGCGAACATCACCACCCCGACAAACGGGTGGAGAATACGTGCCAGCTGCGGTGTTCCGAGGATATGCATCAGCCAGTTGAAGGAAGGGAAAAAGAATCCCAGCCCACTCACGGCCGCCAGAATAAAGCAGAAAGCCGTTATCCAGTGGTTAATACGCTCGGGCGCACTGTAGCGCTGAATTTTCACTTCTTTCTTCATTTCTGCACCTCATCATCATGGTGCTGCTTATCATCGGGTTTGTCGGCTTCTTCCTCGTCGTCCTCTTTCTCGGCACGGTTCGGGCCAACCCCTATATAGTGGAAGATACTGGCAGCAAAGGTGACCGCAAAGCCAACGGCGGCCAGGGGTTTCCAGATACCTTTCCAGAATTCCACGGTCGGGCTAATTGCCGGATCTTTCGGTAAACCATGATAAAGCGTTGGTTTGTCGGCATGATGCAGAACGTACATGACATGTGTACCTCCTACGCCCGCCGGATCGTACAGACCCGCATTGTCATAGCCACGCGTTTTCAGCTCTGCCACACGTTCACCGGCCAGGTCTTTCATGTCCTCTTTGGTACCAAAATGAATGGCACCGGTTGGACAGGTTTTCACACAGGCAGGCTCCTGGCCGACAACCACACGGTCAACACACAGCGTGCATTTGTAGACCCGATTGTCGTCTGGATTCATGCGCGGTACGTCGAATGGACAGCCAGCAATGCAGTAGCCGCAGCCAATACATTGCTCTGACTGAAAATCAACAATGCCGTTGGCATATTGAATAATTGCCCCTTCTGATGGACAAGCTTTCAAACAACCCGGATCGGCACAGTGCATACAGCCATCCTTGCGGATCAGCCATTCCAGTTTGTCATTCTGCTCGACTTCAGAAAAACGCATTACCGTCCACGATTTAGCGGTTAAATCCGCCGGGTTATCATAGACCCCGACGTTAGTTCCCACTTTATCGCGGATATCATTCCACTCTGAACAGGCGACCTGACAAGCTTTGCAGCCGATACAGGTCGTCACGTCAATAAGCTTGGCAACTTCATGCTGGTAATCCCGCGCCTGAGGCGCGGGTGTGAAGCCGTTGGTCGCGGAACGACGGATGATGTCCTGAGATTGATAAGTCATAATTCGTCTCCGTTACACCTTTTCCACATTAACCAGAAACGCCTTAAACTCTGGCGTTTGCGTATTAGCGTCACCGACAAATGGCGTTAATGTATTGGCAAGAAAACCTTTTTTGGCTACGCCTTCATAACCCCAGTGGATCGGAATACCAATGGTATCGACCTTCTGACCATGCACGTCCAGAGTACGGATACGTTTTGTCACTACCGCTTTGGCCTTAATGTAGCCGCGGTTAGAAGACACTTTCACCGTATCGCCGTGCGCAATACCCAGTTTATTCGCCAGTTTTTCACCGATTTCGATAAATTGCTGTGGCTGGGCAATGGCATTTAACAGGGCATGTTTGGTCCAGTAGTGGAAATGCTCTGTCAGGCGATAAGTGGTACCGACGTACGGGAATTTCTCGTGCGAGCCCATCTCTGCCAGGTCATCTTTGAATACCCGTGCCGCCGGGTTGGACACCACATTCGGATGAAGTGGGTTGGTGCCCAGCGGTGTTTCAAAGGGTTCGTAGTGTTCAGGGAACGGGCCTTCAGCCATCTTATCGAGAGCAAACAGACGCCCCAGACCTTCTGGCTGCATGATAAAGGGTCCGACGCCGGTATCTGGTGCAGCATTGCTGTAGTCAGGTACATCAATACCTGCCCACTTAGCGCCATCCCAGGAGATCAAACGGCGTTTTTCATCCCACGGATTACCCGCCGGATCGGCTGAGGCACGGTTATAGAGAATGCGACGGTTAAGTGGCCATGCCCAGGCCCAGCCCAGCGTATTCCCCAGACCTGAAGGGTCTGCGTTATCACGTCTGGCCATCTGGTTGCCGTCCTGCGTCCAGCTACCGGCAAAGATCCAGCAGCCGCTGGCGGTGGAACCGTCATCACGCAGTTGTGCAAATGAGCTGAGTTGCTGGCCTTTTTTCAGGATAACCGCACCGGTAGCAGGGTCGGTAAGGTCGGCAAGCGCTCGGCCATTATTCTCCATCGCCACTTGTTCTGGTTCTGGATCGTCTGGTGTCAGATAGTCCCATGACATACTGAGAACTTGTTCAGGTGTGGTACCGCCTTCGTTTGCATACAGGGTACGCAACCGCGAGAAGATACCGGAAAGAATGGCACCATCACTCAGCGCTTCACCTGGGGCATCGGCACCTTTCCAGTGCCACTGCAGCCAGCGCGCAGAGTTAACAATCGAACCGTTCTCTTCGGCAAAGCAACCGGACGGCAAGCGGAACACTTCGGTCTGGATAGTGGCGGGATCGACATCATTGAACTCACCGTGATTCTGCCAGAAGTTCGATGTTTCGGTATTCAGCGGATCAACTGTGACCAGGAACTTCAGCTTAGAAAGTGAAGCAACTACTTTGTTTTTATTCGGGAACGACGCCACCGGGTTAAAGCCCTGGCAGATATAGCCATTCACTTTACCCTGTTTCATCATCTCGAAATATTGCAGGACATCGTACGCTTTGTCCCACTTCGGCAACAGGTCATAACCCCAGTCATTCTCTTTCGTCGCTTTATCGCCGTAGAAGGATTTCATCAACGAAACAAAGAATTTCGGGTAATTACTCCAGTAGTTTACCTGGCCTTTTAACAGCGCTTTTGGCGTGTTAGCGGCCATATAGCTGGCTAAATCAGGCTGCTTTTCACTCGGTAGGTTGAGATAACCCGGCAGACTGGTAGAGAGCAGACCAAGGTCAGTCAGACCCTGAATATTCGAGTGACCACGCAGGGCGTTAACGCCACCACCTGCCATACCCATATTACCGAGTAATAGCTGGATCATCGCCATGGTACGAATATTTTGTGCACCTACGGTATGTTGCGTCCAGCCCAGAGCATAGAGGAACGAGGCGGTTTTATCGCCAACACAGGTTTCGGCAAGATACTGGCAGACTTGCAGGAAGTCTTCTTTCGGGGTACCACAAATGTCGGTCACGACCTCAGGTGTATAACGGGAAATATGCTGTTTCAGCAAATTCCAGACACAGCGAGGGTGCTGGAGCGTCAGGTCGCGTTTGGCGAAGCCTTCTTCGTCCAGTTCATAGAACCAGGTGGTTTTATCGTATTTGCGATTTTCTGCATCGTAGCCGGTGAACAGACCATCATCAAAGCCATAATCTTCACGCACAATCAGATTGGCGTTGGTATAGGCTTCAACATATTCACGGTTAAATTTATTGTTGTTTATCAGATACAACAAAACGCCTGACAGGAAAGCAATGTCAGTACCGGAACGAATAGGCGTATAAAAATCAGCTACTGCAGCTGTTCGTGTGAAACGGGGATCAATAACGATTAACTTAGCACCGTTATGGATTTTGGCTTCCATCGCCCAGCGGAATCCCACCGGATGCGCTTCTGCCGCATTACCGCCCATCACGACTATCAGGTTAGCATTTTTAATATCAACCCAGTGGTTGGTCATCGCACCGCGACCAAATGTTGGAGCAAGACTTGCTACCGTTGGTCCGTGTCAGACGCGCGCCTGGTTATCTACGGCAAGCATGCCGAGAGCGCGGGAAAATTTCTGGCTTAAATAGCCGGTTTCGTTGCTGGCAGCGGAAGCACAAAGCATTCCGGTGGTTAACCAGCGGTTGACGGTGGTTCCCTGTTCATTGGTGGCAATGAAGTTGGCATCACGGTCTTCTTTCATCAGTTTGGCGATGCGGTCAAAAGCGTCGTTCCAGCTGATTTGTTTCCATTCATTAGAGCCTGGTGCGCGATAAGACGGATATTTCAGACGGCCTTCAGAGTGGATAAAGTCCACCAGACCCGCGCCTTTCGGACACAATGCACCACGGTTTACCGGATGATCCGGGTCCCCTTCGATATGAAAAATGGATGATTTGGCATTTTTAGCGCCATCTCCGAGGCTATACATCAATAGCCCACATCCTACAGAGCAGTATGTACAGGTATTACGCGTCTCGCGGGTTCTCAGCAGTTTGTACTGCCGGGTTTCCGCAAGTGCAGCTGCTGGGGCAAAACCCAGTGCTGCTGCCGTTGTTCCTGCCATACCGCCAGCACAGATCTTAAAGAACTGTCTTCTGCTGACTTGCATAGATTGCTCCTTGTACGACATTTCTACATGACTAATAAACTAGGGTTGTGAGGAACCCGTCAGGGTTGATAATGAAAAACCCTTTAGTAAAAAATCGTCTGCATGACGATAAAGCTTGCTGGAGAACTTGTTTTTCTAAGGCTGAGATTGGGGAAGGGTGTCTACACTATTACCACGGGTAAAGAGACAATGACCTTCTATCCTTTATGGATAAACGAGATAATACCATACCAAAACTGTGGCTGTTTTCGATTAAAGGTAAAAAAATGAAAAGTACCGATGCTTATCAACAAGAAAATATGAAAAATAGCACAGGACACTTAAAAATTGACTGCTGGCAGCGGAATGACCTGCACCATGAAGTTCAGGATGAAGTGGCCGAAGAAGTTCCTATCGCACTGGTATATAACGGTATTTCGCATGTAGTGATGATGGCATCGCCAAAAAACCTCGAGGCATTCGCTCTTGGCTTCTCACTTTCAGAGGGAATTATTGATAATCCGCGCGATATTCTGGGAATTGATGTTGTGTCACATTGTCATGGCATCGAAGTGCAAGTCGAACTCTCTAGCCGGCGGTTTATGGGACTAAAAGAGCGTCGCCGTAATCTGACCGGACGTACCGGCTGTGGTATCTGTGGTGTTGAGCAACTCAACGATATTGGTCGTCCTCTGCCCCAGTTACCCTTTACTCAGCGTTTTTCTCTGGCAGCTCTCGATCAGGCATTGAGTCAAATGCGCCAGTATCAGCCAGTGGGTGACCTGACGGGCTGTACACATGTCGCGTTATGGCTGGATAACCAGGGTGAAATCCTGGGGGGTTGTGAAGATATCGGCCGCCATGTGGCGCTGGATAAAATGCTCGGTGTCCGCTCTCAACAGCAGTGGCAGCAAGGAGCAATGTTAGTCTCCAGCCGCGCCAGTTATGAAATGGTCCAGAAATCGGTAATGTGCGGAGTCGAGATCCTGTTTGCGGTGTCGGCCACCACTGCACTGGCAATAGAGATTGCCAAACAGAGCAATCTGACTCTGGTGGGCTTTAGCCGCAGTGGTCGGGCGACAGTCTATACTCATCCTCAGCGACTATATTAATCGTTTATACCCGTCATAGTTCAAGTTGCGCAGGGTTGCCTGCGCTCATACGGCGAATCACATAGTTTATCTATGCTCATCGACGGCCTGAACTTGGCGCCTACAAGCAACTCGAACTATTTTGGGTATATAAATAGTGAGCTATCGCGTAACAAATGCTTATTACCGAGACGGCGAGTAAATCCTTCGCGGTCGAAATATTCCAGAATCTGGATGGCCAGTTTGCGGCCTACTCCCAGGCTGTCGCGAAAGTCGGCGGCTCGGGTTTCACCTTGGATCCGATCGCATTCACGGATCAGGTCGGCAAACTTTTTGATCTGGCAGTGGCGGTAATAACGATCTTTGACGACAGCGACCACCTCGCCTTGCTGGGAGGCGAAGCGCAATAGCTGACGCATGGCGTTATCATCGACACCGGTGGCTTTAGCCAGGTCACGCACCCACCATGCCTCTTCCCCCAGTAAAAGATCGACTTTATTCCATAATTCCTGCTGTTGGGCGGAGAACTGGGGCTCATAGCCGGGGAGATGTAGCCAGCCTTGGTGGTTGATAATCTGTTTTGTGGTACGAAGTTGTTCAATTAGCGCCAGCACCAGTCCTTCATCTTCTGATGGAAGTGTCATTCGTCGCAGACGTTCACGTCCGGGGCCAGGCTGATCGTCATGTTGCTGGTGGTAGCGAACCAGGGTATCCAGCAGCTTTTGCTGCCAGCGGGTCGCCATCTCCTGGCTCAGTAATTGACTACCTGCCTGAAAATAGCCTGGTTTATCTGTTAACTGTTGTAAACCCGAGGCGGTCAGCTGACGCGCCCAGGCAAAATCATCCACTGTCACGGCACTGCGAGTCAGTTGAGTATTGAGCGCTTGCTGGTCGGTTTTAGCCTCACTTAAGGCGGTTAACCAGTGAAGAAAAGCGGGTTGTCGTTTACCCCGGCGCGGCGCATGAAGCAGTAGCGCGCGTGCACCGCCAAGCGTGGTACGGGCACTGATATCACGCAGTACCAGACGGTCATTTTCTGCCAGCCATAGCGGCGTATCCAGTACTAGCTCAGCCAGCGCCCCATCAAGCAGTGAGACACGGCCAGTGATATGCCGGGCTGCATGATGGATATGCAGTGGCTGCCACTGCGAAAGCCCAGTCAGGCAGTGTAATTCAACCACCACCCGTTCTACCGGCTGGCGAGGAGGTTCACTGAGCAGCCAGTCACCCCGAGTGATATCGGTTTTCTCCGCGCTGCCGCTGATATTCAGGGCAATACGTTGTCCGGCGCGGGCATAAGATGTTTGCTGGTTTTGTGCATGCAGTCCACGTACCCGCATCGGTTGGTCTGCTCCCGTCAGCCATAAGCTGTCGCCGACGTTGACCTCGCCGCTCAAGGCTGTTCCGGTGACCACCAGACCCGCACCTTTAACGGTGAAGGCACGGTCAATAGCCAGACGAAAGCGATGACTGTAAGTATGGGGCCGTTCGCTTAACTGCTGGATATACTGGCGTAACGCCGGGATGCCTGTTTCAGTGGTCGCAGCAGTGACAAACAATGGCGTAGTCTCTTGTCCCTCTAACAGGGCGTTGACTTCTGCGCGCACTTCTTCAATGCGTTCGGCGCTGACTTTATCTGCTTTGGTCAGCACCGCGGTTATCAATGGCTGGCTGGTCAGTTGCAGTAGCGCCAAGTGTTCACGGGTTTGCGCCATGACGCCATCATCACAAGCGACCACCAGTAAGGCATGATCAATGCCTCCCACACCGGCCAGCATATTGGCGAGAAATTTTTCGTGACCAGGCACATCAATAAAGCCAATAATCCGCCCGTCAGGTTGCGGCCAGTAGGCATAACCTAAATCGATAGTCATACCGCGCTTTTTCTCTTCCGGTAGGCGGTCTGCATTGATCCCTGTCAGAGCTTGTAGCAGGGTGGTTTTACCGTGGTCAACGTGTCCGGCGGTGGCAATAATCACAGCGTAATGGTCTCCAGTAATAAGGCTTCCTGTTCCAGGCAGCGCAGATCGAGCCACAACCGGCCCTCAGCAATCCGGCCCAGAATAGGGTATTCCAGCTCACGCAGGGTCTGGCTGAGTGCAGTCAACGTTGAACCTCGTCCATCTTTTGGCTGAAAAGTCAGCGCCGCGCTGGGCAGTCTGTCGACAGGCAAAGAACCACTGCCGATTTGTGACAGGCAGAGATCAACGCTGACAGTAAATTGTTCACCAAAACGACGCGCAAACAGCGGTTGTAACCGTGATGCCTGGGCTGAAATCTCTTCAACTGAGCGGGTGAGTAAACGTAAAGTAGGTAAGCGTTTTACCAGCGTTTCCGGGTGCTGATAAAGTCGTAACGTGGCTTCTAATGCTGCCAGGGTCATTTTATCCGCCCGCAGTGCACGTTTTAATGGATGCTGTTGAATACGTTCAATATAGCTTTTCTTACCGACAATAATACCTGCCTGTGGGCCACCCAGAAGTTTATCCCCAGAGAAACTGACCAGGCTAACACCCTCGGCGATGAGTTGCTGTGGCATCGGTTCTTCAGGCAGTCCCCACTGAGTTAAGTCCACCAGCGAACCGCTTCCCAGATCGGTCACTACCGGAATATCTGACTCAGTCGCCAGAGCGACCAGTTCTGCTTCGCTAACCGCCTGAGTAAAACCCTCAATATGATAGTTGCTGGTGTGAACCTTCATCAGCAGCGCGGTTTTCTCGCTTATAGCATGGCGATAGTCGGCTAAATGAGTGCGATTGGTGGTGCCGACTTCAAGGAGCTGGCAGCCAGCCTGACGCATAACATCAGGGATACGGAACGAGCCGCCGATTTCAACCAGTTCGCCGCGAGAGACCACGACCTCTTTACCTTCCGCACAAGCCGCCAGCATAAGCAATACCGCAGCAGCATTGTTATTCACCACACAAGCCGCTTCTGCACCGGTGATTTCACATAACAACGCAGCGACTGTCTGATCGCGATGACCACGCCCGGCAGCATCAAGTGAATACTCCAGCGTGACGGCAGAGCTCATCACCTCGCTGACCGCGGCAATGGCTTCTTCAGCCAGTAATGCCCGACCGAGATTGGTATGCAGTACCGTGCCTGTCAGGTTAAACACCGGTCGTAGTGTGCTGTGGCTGTGAGTGATCAGCGTGTCATAGACTTTACCGCTCCAGTTATCACACCAGTCAGGTAATTGATCCTCACGGTTTATTTGCGCCCGGGCTTCATCTTGTAGTGCGCGGAGCACTGCGACAACACGGGTGTGACCAAACTCTTCAAGAAGAGGCTGAAAGGCGGCATCGCACAACAGACGGCTGGTCGCGGGTATACGGCTAAAAAGTGTTTGCGTTGTCGTCATATCACTCACGTTTTTAAAAGGGAGATAGGAGTAATTGTACAAGGATAAGATGTTTTCTGCCTCGTTGAGTTGCCAGGTCAACTACACTGAAAATGAGGCCGCTATTTTTGCTGTAATAAACTTTCAATTGATCTCTTCCCAACGCGCTGTTGCTGATAACGGAGAGTTTTTAGTGTGTTTGCTTGATTAATATGCAGATTTATTGTGATGAACATCACATAACGATAACAAAGGTCTGAGTATAAAATGTGACATATATCACATTAATGTCTATATGATGACCAGTAAGGTGCCTCTGTTGTTTTTTTACAGGTCATTTTTGTGATGTAAATCACTAAGTTGACCCATAAACCCCCATTGTGTTGGTGACCTGTATCACATAATCGGGCGCTGGCTGGACAGCAGCGCAATTCGGTGCCAGATTCGCGTCATTTACTGCATCTGGCTGACCTGCTGTCGGCACGTTAACAATAAACCTCGGGCTGCTTTTCAGCGCGTAACACCACTAAGGGGTATGAATATGTCATCTGATATCAAGATCAAAGTGCAGAGCTTTGGTCGTTTCCTCAGCAATATGGTAATGCCAAACATTGGGGCGTTTATCGCCTGGGGGATTATCACTGCGTTATTTATTCCTACCGGTTGGTGGCCAAACGAAGAACTGGCGAAGCTAGTTGGCCCGATGATCACTTATCTGCTGCCACTGCTTATCGGTTATACCGGTGGTCGTCTGATTGGCGGTGACCGTGGTGGTGTGGTCGGTACTATTACCACTATGGGTGTTATCGTCGGTGCTGATATGCCGATGTTCCTGGGTGCGATGATTGCCGGTCCTTTGGGCGGCTGGGCGATTAAGCACTTCGACAACTGGGTTGACGGCAAAATTAAATCCGGCTTTGAAATGCTGGTAAACAACTTCTCCGCCGGTATCATTGGTATGATCCTGGCGATTCTGGCCTTCCTCGGCATAGGTCCAGCGGTTGAAGTACTGTCTAAAGTACTGGCAGCAGGCGTTAACTTCATGGTTGTCCATGACATGCTGCCGCTGGCTTCTGTGTTTGTTGAACCCGCAAAAATTCTGTTCCTGAACAATGCTATTAACCACGGTATTTTCTCGCCGCTGGGTATTCAACAGTCGCATGAACTGGGCAAATCAATCTTCTTCCTGATTGAAGCTAACCCAGGTCCTGGTTTAGGTGTTCTGCTGGCATATATGTTCTTTGGTCGTGGTAATGCGCGTCAGTCAGCAGGTGGTGCCGCTATCATCGAATTCTTCGGTGGTATCCATGAAATTTACTTCCCATATGTCCTGATGAACCCGCGTTTACTGCTGGCGGTGATCCTCGGTGGTATGACTGGCGTCTTCACTCTGACCCTGTTTAATGGCGGTCTGGTTTCACCTGCTTCCCCAGGTTCTATTCTGGCGGTACTGGCGATGACACCGAAAGGCGCTTATTTTGCCAACATCGCGTCAATTGTTGCTGCAACCCTGGTATCCTTCATCGTTTCTGCCATCTTGCTGAAAACCAGCAAAGTGAAAGAAGAAGACGAGAGCCTGGACGCTGCATCACGTCGTATGCAGGATATGAAAGCGCAGTCTAAAGGCGGTGCGGCCGCCGTGGTCGTCGCTGACCTGTCTAATGACTTCAGCCATGTCCGTAAAATCATCGTGGCTTGTGATGCCGGTATGGGTTCCAGTGCGATGGGTGCAGGTGTACTGCGTAAAAAAGTTAGCGATGCAGGGTTGAAAGCGATTTCCGTGACTAACTGTGCGATTAACAGCTTGCCGGACGATGTGGACCTGGTTATCACCCACCGTGATTTAACCGAACGCGCTATGCGCCAGGCTCCTCATGCTCAGCATATCTCGCTGACTAACTTCCTCGACAGTGGTCTGTACATCAATCTGACTGAGCGCTTAGTGGCAGCCCAGCGCCAGAGCAATAACGAAGAAAGAGTGATTGAAAGCCTGGAAGACAGCTTTGTGGCTAGTGAAGACCAGCTGTTCAAGCCGAGTGCTGCCAACATCTTCCTTGGCTTGCAAGCCAGCACTAAAGAAGAAGCCATCCGCTTTGCCGGTGAGCAGTTAGTGAAAGGCGGATATGTTCAGCCTGAGTATGTCGATGCGATGTTTGAGCGTGAAAAACTGACCCCAACTTATCTGGGTGAAGGTATCGCCGTTCCTCATGGTACCGTCGAAGCGAAAGACCGTGTGCTGAAAACCGGTGTCGTCTTCTGCCAGTATCCACAAGGCGTTCATTTTGGTGAAGAGCCGGATGATATTGCCCGTCTGGTTATCGGTATCGCGGCGCGTAATAACGAACACATTCAAGTGATCACTAGCCTGACAAACGCTCTGGATGATGAATCAGTGATTGAACGTCTGGTTAATACCACTGATGTTCAGGAAGTTCTGGATCTGTTAGCAGGTAAAAAGTAAGGCCTGTTGTACCCTCCCTGTAAACAGGGAGGGTTGGTTCACATTAAGAAAAGGTAACGCAATGAAAGCATTACATTTTGGTGCAGGGAATATCGGTCGCGGGTTTATCGGAAAGTTACTTGCGGATGCAGGGTTTCAGCTGACGTTTGCTGATGTTAACCCGGTCTTGCTGGATGCTATCAACGCTCGTCACAGTTATCAGGTGCATGTCGTCGGCGAAGAACAGCAAATTGATACCGTCTCCAACGTGAATGCTGTCAGCAGTATTGGCGAAGAGGTGGTTGAACTGATTGCTGAGGTTGATTTAATTACCACCGCTGTTGGCCCGGTCGTGCTGGAGCGTATTGCGCCAACCCTGGCACAAGGTCTGATGTTACGCCGGGCGCGTGGCAACGAGACTCCGCTTAATATTATCGCTTGCGAGAATATGGTTCGCGGCACCAGCCAGCTGAAAGAGCATGTCAAACTCGCTCTGTCCTCTGATGACTGGGCATGGGTTGAGCAGCATACTGGCTTCGTTGACTCCGCAGTTGACCGTATTGTTCCCCCTTCTGAATCAGCCACTAATGACCCATTAGAAGTTACCGTTGAAACGTTCAGTGAGTGGATTGTCGATAAAACACAATTTAAAGGCCAGCCTCCGGTTATCGCGGGTATGGAACTGACTGATAATCTTATGGCATTTGTTGAGCGTAAGCTCTTCACGTTGAACACCGGGCATGCTATAACCGCCTACCTTGGTCAACTGGCGGGTCGCCAGACTATCCGTGACGCCATTCTGGACGAAGAAATTCGTGCAGTGGTGAAAGGGGCCATGGAAGAAAGTGGTGCTGTTCTGATCAAGCGCTATGGTTTTGATGAAGCAAAACATGCAGCCTATATTAATAAGATCCTGGGCCGGTTTGAAAACCCCTATCTGAAAGATGATGTGGAGCGTGTAGGTCGTCAGCCATTACGTAAACTGAGTGCTGGCGATCGTTTGATTAAGCCATTACTGGGTACACTGGAATATAACTTACCGCACCAGAATCTGATTGAAGGCATTGCGGCCGCTCTGCACTATCGCAGTGAGCAAGACCCGCAAGCACAAGAGTTACAACAGTTGCTGGAAAGCAAAGGCGTACAAGCCGCGCTGGCCGAGCTCTCCGGGCTGAGTATTGACAGTGATGTGGTGGCTAAAGCCGTCAAAGCACATCAGGCTAAGGCATAGATGATGTACCGGGAGCAGCATCAGTTGTTCCCTATTCCAATTTTAGTGACACAGGCAAAGATGGAAGAAACCCAGGCCTTTGAAAATCATGTGCTTGAGCGTCTTAATGCGGGTAAAACAGTACGCAGTTTATTGATTGCTACCGTCGAATTACTGACGGAAGCGGTGAACATTCTGGTACTTAAGGTCTTTCGCAAAGATGACTATGCAGTGAAATATGCTGTTGAACCTCTGCTAGATGGTGATGGCCCATTGGGTGAACTGTCGGTACGGTTAAAGCTTATTTATGGACTGGGTGTTCTGGGTCGTTATGAGTATGAAGATTGCGAATTGCTGATGGCGCTTCGTGAAGAGCTTAATCATGATGGTAATGAATACAGTTTTGTCGACGATGAAATTCTCGGTCCCTTCGGTGAGCTGCACTGTGTCACCGCTCTGCCGTTAGCCGCAAATTTTATCGATAGCAACGATCCATCGCTGCTGGTAATGCAACGTCAGCGCTATTTACAAGTCGTTCGTTCTACTATGGTCCTTTCTCTGACGGAGCTGATTTCAAAGATCAGCTTAAAAAAAGCCTTCCAAAAGTAATCTGTAGCCAAAATAATCCGCATTGCTTGCCCGTATTTCATGAAAATAACGTCTGGGTAATCTGAATCATACCCAAAATAATTCGAGTGGCTTGTAGGCGCAAAGAGAAGGCAGTCGATGAGCATAGACACACTATGTGATTCGGCAGCCTGAACGCCAGCAACCCTGCGCAACTTGAAGTATGACGGGTATATTCACGCTATCCATTGGGATAGTGTATCCTGTTACGTAGATATCTTTTTATTCATGGTAAGACAAAATGAAAGAAGCCGAAAAAGCAGAAATTAAACGTCTCAGCGATCGTCTGGATGCCATTGGTCATCAGCAGGCGGATATGTCGCTGGTGAACGAAGCCGAGAAATACGCTGAACTGGAAAAAGAAAAAGCCACGCTTGAGATTGAGATTGCTCGTCTGCACGCGGTGCGTAACCAGAAACTGAGTAAAGAAGCCCAGAAGCTACAGGCGCTGCCTTACCGTCGTGCGATTACTAAGAAAGAGCAGGCGGATATGGGTAAATTCAAGAAAAGCGTTCGCGGTCTGATCATTGTACATCCAATGACAGCCTTAGGTCGTGAAATGGAATTGAAAGAAATGACCGGTTTCTCCCGCACGGATTTCTGATTGACCCTCTGCTGCATCAAGCATGACAGGGCCGCTAATTGCGGCCCGTGTTATTTTTAAGCGTTAGACTCTTTGGGCCCGAGCATCAGGATGCCAATCGGGATAGAGATCAAGATAGTAAAGATAATGCTATACAGGAAAGTCCACATTCCCTGAATAAAGAACAGCGAAGTTTCCCACTCGGACATCGGTAAATTGTACTGATCTACCACACCTTCGAAGGTGATAGTGGATATAACGGATAAGACAATTAAGAAGACCACAGCAACGGTCATCATAAATTTTTTACCTTCCGGAGTACGAAGCTTATGTTGCATAGGGTTTCCTCATCTTTATGCTTTAAAATCCTGGCCCATTCAGGCCTACTCTCATAATTAAAATGTCACACTGACTTTTCCCCAGAAGGTTCTTCCAGGTTCATTAACCGATGTCTTCGCTGAATAGCCAAAACTGCTATTGCCCGCAAGATTAAGGTGCTCACTGTATGTTTTATTAAACAGGTTATCCAGCCCAATGCTCAAATTAACAGCGGAATTAATCCGGTAACGGGTATTGGCAGAAAACAGAGAGAACCCCGCGCTGCGACTAAAATCTTTACCCACCACGTTACCTTCATTAAGGGCAAGACGGTTCTGATGGCTGACAATCCTTAATAAACCCGTACTGCTCCAGTTCCCCTTTTCCCAGCTCAGGGCAAAACGCGTTTCCAGCGGTGGGATTTGTGGTAACGGCTGTTTATGACTGATATTTCTTCCCCAGGAGTAGGCCAGGCTGATATCTGTTTTCCAGCCATCTGTTATCTGATAACTGGCTCCGGTTTCAGCGCCCATAATCGTGGCGTTAATATTATCAGCCTGACTGACAGAGGCGTTAGACGCAGAATAGCGGAACAGAATAAAATCATTCACACGCCCGACATAAGCGGAAACCCAGCCGTTAATGTGCTCACCGTTATATTGTGCGCCGAAGTCAAGCTGAGTCGTTTTCTCACTGTTGAGTGTATCGAAGATATCTTTTGTTCCTGCTGGACCAAAACTGGGTGAAAAGAGTTCCCAGTAGTCAGGAAAACGCTCGGTATACCCGAGGCCGGCATAAAACATCACTGGCCTATCAGGGCGGGAATGCTCAATGCGTATAAAGCCTGCGGGTAAGGTTGCGTGACGTTCAGCTGCGCCCGGATGGCTGTAGTTATCCGCCTGTATATCGTTGAGCCGAACGCCACTGATAAGCTTATTTTGCTCACTCTGATGCCAGGTCAGCTCACTAAAAATACCTTTATCCTGGAAGCGGGAGTCTTTTTTCCAGTGGCGAGCATTGTTGCTGCGATGGATATTTTCCTGGAGATCGATACCGCTACGCAGTTCATAGTCAGACCCTACCCAAGTTCCCATCATACGTCCGCCCAGGGTACGCCGGTCGAGCTGCATCGACATCCCTGGGTTGATGCCCGACTTTAATGCCAGAGCGGCTGCTTTTGCTCTGGCACACTGACAGCGGCTTTCTCCTGACGGTACTCTGCTTGAGGGCGATCGTAGCGAGTGGTTATCCATAATATGATTGGCGTAGTGGTAATACACGCTGGCTTCAAACTTATCGAATATTTCGCCGATCGCAGATTGTTCAAAACGCATAGCTAAGCTGTCACGTTTAAACTGCGAACCATCCATGCCTCGCCCAGCATAGCGTGCCTCACCGTTGCCTTGGCCTGCAGATAATTCCAGCAACGTATCAGCGCTGGGCGTCCAGCCGACGGCTATCTCACCATTCCATTTGTCCCATTTCGAGGGGACGTGTTGACCATCACCATCGCGATAGTCATCAGAACGTGATTGATTACCCGTCAGTCGGATATAGCCAGTTTCATTACCCAGACTGGTATCAAGATGGGTATCCCTGCGATGATTTGAGGCGGTAAGCGCACTGGCTGTACCCCTAATCCCTGGTTTGTCAAAGCGTGGAGGCTCACGGTCAAAGCGTAAGGTTCCTGCTGAGTTACCCGCCCCCCATAATACCGTTTGCGGCCCTTTAACCAGTGTCAGGAGATCAAAGTTTTCGGGTGAAATATAGGAGGTCGGGGCATCCATCCTTGATGGGCAGGCACCGAGCATTTCGCCATTGTTGGTCAGAATACGCAGCCGGGATCCAAACATGCCACGAAAGACCGGATCGCCATTCGTACCACCATTACGGATCTGTGAAAATCCTGGAATAGTTTTTAGATAATCAGAACCATCACTCGCTGGAACAGGCTGACGGGGTGTCTTCGGCGAGGTGATAACCTCCAGGGGTGAACTGGCCGGAGCGGTGACAACCATCACTGCACTATCATTCGATGATGGGCCAGGTGGGATGGTTGCTTGAGCACTCGAGCCTATCAGCGTCATAAAAATCAATGACGCCAGTGGTTTACCTGTGACAGATAAAGCTTTCATTATTAATCCTGCTATTTTTCAGGTGTAACAGAGCCTCTCCGTTATCGGATAAGGTCTGATGACACAGAGAAGGGTTTAAAAACTAAGACAGAAAAACAGCAGGTGGAGCGCGGGGCATTACTGATGTAGATAGCCAGGGAGCGATAAACAGCATCATCACTGCTGTTATCGCCAGCCATGTGGAAGTTCGCCAGAAGAATATATTTACAAACAATATGTTACCAGAGAGAAATGGAATTCACGGGAGTGTATCCGATCCCTATTTCTGGTATTTCAAAAAACGCTCATAACCGACCGCGTATGAGTCACGAATGAACTCAGCTTGCCTGGGCTAATTCAGCTGCCAGTAGAGCAACTAATTGTCCGGCGGGGAGCTCCCTGGCTAAACTGGCACCTTGTCCGGCCCATTGTGCGGCGAAACCAGACTCACCTTTAGCAGCCGCTGCACTTGCCAGCGCTTTGCCCAGGGCATAGGTCAACGGATAGTCAGGAATACTCTGTACCGGGATATTTTGAGTCGCTTTACAGAACGCATTATTGAGACTACGCGCTGGGCGTCCTGAAATGGCAGAGGTAAAGACAGTATGCCGGGCTTGCTCACTCTTTAATGCTGCCCGATAAGCAGGGCTGGCAGCAGATTCCGGACATAAAATAAATGCGGTTCCTAACTGGGCTCCCACCGCGCCGATGCGTTGCATGGCAGAAATTCCGGCGCCATCCATAATGCCGCCAGCGGCGATAACCGGCAGCTGACTCACCTGTTTTATTGCCTGCACCAGAGTCAAGGTACTCATCATGCTATCTTCCTGGTCGGGATAGAACATGCCTCGATGCCCGCCTGCCTCCTGACCTTGAGCGATAATAAAATCAATACCACTGGCTTCTATTTCAGTCACTTCATTGAGGTTTGTGGCGCTGGCAAGGGTCACTATTCCCAGCGCTTTTAGCTGTTCAATCACCGACTTTTCAGGGAGCCCAAAATGAAAACTGACGGCTGCCGGGCGTGTTTTGAGTAGCACTTCCAGCACGGGCTGATTGTGGCGAAATGTAGAATAAATTTCGCTAAGTTGGGCCGGGGGCGGCGCATCATAATGTCTGAACAGAGCGTCAAATTTGCCTATCCATTGCTGCTCAAGTGCGGGAGATCGCAGGGGCGAAGCATGACAAAACAGATTGACGTTAATGGCGCCACCCGTGAGTGCCTGAGTGGCTAAGATCATCTTTTCTGCTTGTTCCGCTGTCGAGGCCCCGATACTGATGGAGCCCAGCGCGCCAGCCTCAGTGACGGCAGCGGCCAGTTCCGGTGTTGAGACGCCCGCCATCGGAGCCTGAATAATGGGATAGCGTAGTTTCAGTGCGTGACAGAGAGCGGTTAGCATTATGACCTTCGCGAATTAACCAGACAGAAAGTGATACCCTCGCTGTTGAGGATAAAAAAAGCAATATAATGTTCAGGATACCCGTGCTCTGGGATATTCAGCCAGGCATGACACGACGAAAAGTCAGGTTATAGCGTACCGCCTCACGTAAAGGCCAGGGAGGGAGGGCCTCTTTCAGGGGTAACACACCGTGATAGTTTAGCCTCGACTCACCTCCCCAGACCAGGACATCTCCTTGGGTGAGAGCAATCCGCCGGCAAGGATGTTCTCGCTGCGTTCCGCCAAACAGGAAAATGGCCGATAGCCCGAGAGAGACTGAAACAATGGGCTGAGTCAGGTCACGTTCATTTTTATCCTGGTGTAGCGTCAGACGGGCATGGGGGGTATAGCGATTGATGAGACAGGCATCAGGGGAAAAATGAGAGTATCCAGCCGCCTCGGCCGCCTGTACCGCCAGCCTGCGGAAACTGTCTGGCATAAGGGGCCAGGGGCGGCCCGTTAGCGGATCGGTTGCAGCATAGCGATATCCGAATTCATCGCTGACCCAACCCAGTGTCCCACAGTTAGTCATACCGACTGACATCCGGTGGCCACCGGGAGTGACCAGATGCCGAAAAGGAGCCACGGCTGCCAGAGACGCGATATTCTCTAGCAGTTGCCCGGCGCTATCGCTCGTATAACCTCGTAAAATAACGGCTCCTGGAGCCAGTATTTCCTGCCACTGACGCGGCAAGCTATCATCATCAGCAAACAAGTCTTCTATCATTCGCCCTTCGACTCTTTATTTAACAGGGCCCGTTTACGTTCAATGCCCCAGCGATAGCCAGATAATGCACCATCATTCCTGACGACGCGATGGCAAGGAATCGCCACTGCCAGCATATTAGCGGCACAGGCTCCTGCGACGGCACGAACCGCCTTGGGCGAGCCAATACGTTGCGCAATATCGGTGTAGCTGACAGTGGTCCCGATAGGAATATCACGTAACGCTTGCCAGACACGCTGCTGGAAAGCGGTACCCCGAATATCGAGTGGCAGGTTAAGGCCGATTTCGGGTGCTTCAATAAATCCCACCACCTGGGAGATCAGTTTCTCAAACTGGGCATCACCGCCAATCAATTCCGCGTGCGGAAACTTATCTTGTAAATCCTCGAGCAGGAGACTGGCATCATCTCCCAGCAAAATGGCGCAAATTCCTTTTTCACTTTGTGCGACCAGGATATCACCCATTGAGCTGATGGCCAGTGCGAAGTAAATTTGTGTCCCTTTACCTCCGGCTTTCCAGGTTTTTGGCGTCATCCCTAACATCGCGGAAGAGGTTTCATAGAAGCGGCTGTTGGAATTAAAACCGGCGTCAAAAATGGCATCGGTCACCCGTTCAGACTGATTCAGACTGGCACGTAGCCGCTGATTGCGATGCGCGCTGGCATAGGCTTTTGGCGTTAGCCCGGTAGTGGTTTTGAACAGTCGGTGGAAATGATAAATGCTGACCCCGACGTGCTCTGCGATTTCTGCGAGTGGCACGTCTTCATCATGCTGTTCGATATAACGACAGGCTGCGGCGATTTTTGCTGCATAAATATTTTCCAGAGTGGGCTGGCCACGACGCAGGCGCTTACTGGGCCGGTAGCCCTGCTGCTCTGCCGCTTCTGGGGTATCAAAAAATTCAATATTTTCGCGTTTCGGTAAACGGCTTGCGCCGGAAGGCTGGGCATAGACACCGGTAGTGCGTACGCCATAAACAAAATGACCATCTGCGGCTTTATTACGCTCAACGATGGCTTGCCAGCGCGCATTATCTGTTGTCCAGCATAAAGGTTTGGTCATCGGTTTCACCTGTCGTCTACGAAATGATGTTGAGGAGTCACGTTGGCTTCAGATTAGCATTATGTTTGTTGCTGTTAATGCAAACACTCGGTCTCTTGCTTTTTCATACCCTGATTAAAAAGCAAGAGACCGGGTGCTATAAGCCTGAATGAATACTACTCTCGGGGGTAATGGCTAATGGTATGGAGTCGTGATGATTTCTGAGACGCATCAAGAACTGTACAACAGCGCCCGCCAGTGGCTGATGAAACAGCCTGGCTGGGCGCCAATTATTATGGAAATAGGCACTTGCCAGCATGCAGTCTACCCGGAGCGAGAACCTTATGAGGCGCTGATTCGGGCAGTGGCCCATCAGCAACTGACGGCTAAAGCGGGGGATGCCATACTAAATCGCTTACGCCTCACCTTGCAAAGCGAAGGTGCGACGTTTCCACACCCCCAACAGTTGAAAGATGCCGATAGCGAAGTATTACGAGCCTGCGGTTTTTCTGCGCGTAAAGTTGATACCTTGAAAGGGATTGCTGCCGGGACACTCGCTGGACTGGTACCTTCAAGAGAGGAGGCGGTTCGGATGGATGATGATGAGCTTATCGCCCAGCTTACGTCATTAAAAGGAATCGGCCGCTGGACGGTGGAAATGTTGCTTATTTATAGCCTGGAACGTATGGATATAATGCCGCTGGATGACTTTGGCATTGTCGAAGGATTGCATTATCTGCACAGCCCCACCATCAGGCTGAAGAAACAACAGCTAAGGGACTTGAGCTATCGCTATGCACCTTATCGCACGATAGTCTGCTGGTATTTATGGCGTATACCCCAGCTATCTGATTATAAAGAATTTAAGGCCAGCAGAAGGGCGAACAGATAGCGGATAAGAGCGCTAACAGAATGGAGACATGAAGGGTTTTGTTGATCTCAGAAACGAAAAAACCTGCACTAGGCAGGTTTTTTATCACTATCACTTAACTGCTCAGGCTGTTGCCGTCATCGCTATCGTAAGTATCAGTGAGGTTATCGGCAATTACAGCGCGACAACGTTAGCCGCAGACGGGCCTTTAGCGCCGTTCTCGATAGAGAACTCAACTTTTTGACCTTCGTCTAAGGTTTTGAAATCGTTGCTCTGGATAGCAGAGAAATGTACGAATACATCTTTGCTTCCGTCAGCAGGAGTGATGAAACCGAAACCTTTTTCAGGGTTAAACCATTTTACTAAACCAGTCATTTTGTTAGACATAGATACTTCCTTTCATTTTTTTGAGCCACTGAAGTGGCGAAGATGGTCTGTGTTACAGAATCTTACTTATTGGGCACTTAGGAGGAGGCTCATGAAGAAGGGGTATCTAAGATAACGCTTGAACTGAGAACTGCTTTACTAAAACTGCTTTCATAAGGTCTGTGTTTCAAACCGATGAGCCATAATAGTCATGGTTTGATTTATTAAGCAAGTATTAGTTTTATTAATATTTTACTCATCAGTTAAGCAACTCTTACAGTAAAGGTGAAAAGTGGCAACGGGGAGAAGGGGGAAAACTGAATGATAAAAGCCCTGACCGTTTTAGCCAGGGCTTTCAAGGCACTACTGATTTAACATTTAACATTAATGGAGTTAGTCAATTTTACTACTTATGGTACTACAATATAATGTACGCGTTTACTACAGACAATATTGGGCATTAATTTGCAACAAAACCCCCTCTATTCATCGTTATAAATTTCTATCAAAAATAATGATAGCGTAAATAAGTACATTCCCCATCGCGATATATATTTTTGATGCGTGGCCTTACTTTCGTTACGATTTCTCAACTCAACTGATATATAACGCAAAATCGTAATCAATCAATTTAAGATCATGGCCTTACATCATCGCGCTAGCGTTACTACTTTGCGATTGTGTTACTTAACTACAGGGCCTTAAAACATTACCGACGTCACAAAATAACTGATAATCAACGTTCGGTATCCCATACAAAATACTTCGTGGCGTTTATCGCAAATCACATTTTAACTTAAACAAAAACTCTCTGACTTATAACGACAAGCTTTTATTGTCCTGCCGTTGAATACCAATTTACGTATTTTAATGGCAGTGTCAATACTGTTTTTAATGACATGTCTTTATTGCCAGTATCAATAAGAAAATATCTGTAAGTTGTTATTAAAATGCTATTTTTAATGACGCGATCGACGCATCTTTTAACAAGGTGTTCGGCGGTCCAGGTTTCTGCCCGAAGACTATGTTTTAAATATAAAATTTTTTTGAGGTGTGCTTTTTTTGTACTGCGCAGTGATGAAATGATGGTGCTTTGTAGCGGAGTGACTGGGAAATAAACTCCGTTTCCGACGCTATCGCTGTTGTCGGCGAATATTTCCCAACCTGTATCAAGCTTTCGTTTTTTCTTCACTCACCAGTGCTTGAGCACAAGCCCAGGCCGAACTCCAGGCCCACTGGAAGTTATAACCACCCAGCCAGCCACTGACATCCATCACCTCGCCAATAAAATAGAGCCCGGGGACTTTTTTCGCTTCCATGGTACGAGAGGAGAGTTCATCTGTATCGACGCCGCCCAGTGTCACTTCTGCGGTACGGTAGCCCTCAGTGCCATTCGGCTGCACTTGCCAGTTTTGTAGGTTGTCTACCAGTGCGCTTTGCTGGCGTTGATTCAGCTGTTTTAACGTCGCCTCTGGTACTTGCTGTAATAGCTGAAGGCACTCGACCAGGCGCTTAGGTAATAGCATGCTCAGCGTATTCTTCAGGCTTTGGTTGGGGTGGGTGTTACGTTGCTGGTCGATAAAGTCATTTAAGTCGGTATCTGGCAGTAAATTTACGGTGACAAATTCACCGGGCTGCCAGTAGCTGGATAGCTGTAATACTGCCGGACCAGAAAGTCCACGGTGGGTAAACAGAATACTTTCCCGGAAACTGACCCCGTTTTCGGCATTGATCACCGCCGGAACCGAAACGCCGGATAAAACCTGAAGCTGTTCCAGCAGTGGCTTATGCAGAGTAAAGGGCACCAGACCTGCCCGCGTCGGCAATACCTTAAGATTAAACTGTTCCGCCACTTTATAGCCAAAAGGAGTGGCCCCCAGACCCGGCATCGATAAGCCGCCGCTGGCGATAACCAGTTTTTCAGCCTGCACCGTCTCGCCGTTAAGCTGCAAAGTAAAACCTGCATCATCTCGGGTAATAGAGAGGACTTCACGACGTAGCCACTGTGTGACATGACCCTTTTCACACTCTGCTACCAGCATATCGACTATCTGCTGGGCAGAATCATCACAGAATAGCTGACCGAGGGTTTTTTCATGCCAGGCAATACCATGCTGGTTAACTTTGTCGATAAAGTCCCACTGGGTATAACGTGCTAGCGCAGATTTACAAAAATGGGGGTTCTGGCTCAGGTAGGCTGCGGGTTCGATATACAGATTGGTGAAGTTACAGCGCCCACCGCCGGACATGAGAATTTTACGTCCTGGTTTCTTGCCATTATCTATCAGCAACACTCGGCTACCTGCTTGTCCGGCTATTGCCGCACAAAACATTCCTGCCGCTCCTGCACCAATAATAATGACATTAAACTTTTCCACGACCCACTCCCGACTATGCTTAAGGAAAAGGATTGTAAATAACCGTAGGCAGCAGCACCAGTATTAACGACCAGATAAAGGTTATCCATATGAAAAATAACGTTTAAATATTCTACCCCATTTCAGGGGTAACGATCTAAGTCAAAAAAAGTCCAGATTTCACTTTGCCGTGGCGGAGGTTGTCTTACATAATGCGCCGCGTTCATGTCCTCAAAATGGCGTAACGTCTATGGAATATTTGTTTGCCGGGTTGGATTTCCATACCGGTCTTTTGCTTTTACTTGCTCTGGCATTTGTACTTTTCTACGAAGCTATTAATGGTTTCCACGATACCGCAAACGCAGTAGCAACAGTGATCTACACACGTGCCATGCAATCGCATCTAGCGGTGGCAATGGCTGCGTTGTTTAACTTTCTGGGCGTGATGCTTGGTGGGTTGAGTGTGGCCTATGCGATTGTGCATATGTTACCTACCGACCTGTTGCTCAACGTCGGCTCTGCACATAGCCTGGCAATGGTCTTTTCAATGTTGCTGGCGGCTATTATCTGGAACCTCGGTACCTGGTACTTTGGATTACCGGCTTCTAGCTCACATACTCTTATCGGCTCGATTATCGGTATTGGCCTGACTAACGCTTTATTGACTGATTCTTCAGTCGTTGATGCGTTAAACCTGCCTAAAGTCATGGGCATCTTCGGCTCATTGCTGTTGTCACCAATTATCGGTTTAGTGGTTGCGGGTGGGTTAATTTTCCTGCTGCGTCGCTACTGGAGCGGTACCAAAAAAAGAGCGCGTATCCACCTCACTCCTGCGGAACGTGAAAAGCAAGATGGTAAAAAGAAGCCTCCTTTCTGGACGCGTATTTCTCTGATCCTGTCTGCTATTGGTGTCAGTTTTGCTCATGGTGCAAACGACGGTCAGAAAGGCATTGGTCTTATCATGCTGGTCTTAATCGGTGTCGCACCTGCTGGTTTTATCGTTAACATGGAAGCAACCAGTTACGAAATAACCCGTACACGTGATGCGATTACTAACGTTGAAACCTACTTTCAACAGCACCCTAATTTAGTGAAGAAGTCGATGGGTGAACAGCAAATCATCCCAACACCTTCACCAAATGCAGGTCTGACGCCAGATGATAACTCAGAGTTCCATTGTCATGCAGAGAACTCAGTGGCTATTCTGGAACGCGCCAAAGGGATGCTGGGCAATATTGAAAGCTATAGTCAGCTTTCAGTGGAAAACCGCAGCCAGTTACGTCGTATCATGCTGTGTATCTCTGATACCGCGGATAAAGTGGCTAAACTGCCTGAAGTGAGCCCTGACGATCGCCGTTTACTGAAGAAACTGAAAAGTGACTTGCTGAATACCATTGAGTACGCTCCGATTTGGATAATCGTTGCTGTTGCTCTGGCGTTGGGTATTGGTACCACTATCGGCTGGCGTCGTGTTGCTACGACTATCGGTGAGAAAATCGGTAAGAAGGGCATGACCTATGCACAAGGTATGTCTGCTCAGCTGACTGCCGCAGTGTCGATTGGCATGGCAAGTTATACCGGTATGCCGGTATCGACGACCCATGTTCTGTCATCTTCTGTTGCCGGTACTATGCTTGTTGATGGCGGTGGTTTACAGCGGAAAACTGTCACCAATATTCTGATGGCCTGGGTCTTTACCTTACCGGTTTCCATTCTGCTTTCCGGCGGATTGTACTGGCTTTCACTGTTCTTTATCTAACAGCGCAGTAGCAGGTTAGCAGACATTAAAAAGCGGGTTTATGACCCGCTTTTTTTATCTCTGTCACTCAGTTTAGTGCCAGATCATCAGTGCTACCAGGCTTATTACCACCACCCCACACAGAGAGCTAGTCAGAATAAACTGGCGCCTGAGGCGTTCGCAGCGACGAATAAATTCGTCATCGTGATGGTCCAGATAGCTTTGGGTATAGATGTAACGTACCAGACGCACTTGCTTACTGGGCTGGCCATGAGAAGTGAAGAATCCCCCCCCATCAACGTACTGATACAGCAGTGGATCGCATCCACGAAGTACGACTAAGAGTGCGCGTAATGATGAGTAATAACGCACCATATTCACTATACAAATCACACAAAGTGCCCAAAAAAGCGCGACGGTATTTATCATGTACGCCTCCCCAGTAATATTTCCGATTAAGAATTACCCTGTAGAACTCTGTTGCTGACACTAGACTAGTGATTGCTGAACCTGAGGTGGTTAATCTTGCTTTCACCTCAGCACTTTTACAGTGTAGAAGATCTCTGAGGGGTAGCAAAGGTGAAAAAAACATCAGCAGGTTCTGTATTAAAGAAAGGATTAAATATAATTAATTGATTTAGTTTGATATTTAAGGCTATTCTAAAACTAAATTAATCTCAAAATAACAACAGATCGTTATGTTTTATGGCCAGCGTTATAATGACATCCAGAACTATTTTTTGGGTTAAATGGCAAAAACAGGGCGTACAGACGCTTTTAATAGGTCGCTTTATGGTAGAAATACCATCTACAATTGAAGTCGTTACGTTTAAGACATGGCTTGCTGCACGGACATTTTAAGATGACGACCAGAGTCATCAAAAATTTATGGAAGGGGTAACATTATGGCTTATAAACATATTCTAATCGCAGTCGATCTTTCTCCGGAAAGCAAAGTACTGGTAGAAAAAGCAGTATCAATGGCGCGTCCTTATAACGCGAAGGTTTCTCTGATCCATGTCGATGTGAATTATTCCGATCTCTATACCGGTCTGATTGACGTCAATCTGGGCGATATGCAAAAACGTATCTCTCAGGAAACACACCATGCTTTGCACGAGCTGTCTACCGAAGCAGGCTACCCTATCACTGAGACCCTGAGTGGTAGTGGCGATCTGGGCCAGGTACTGGTTGATGCTATCAAGAAATATGATATGGATTTAGTGGTTTGCGGTCATCACCAGGATTTCTGGAGCAAACTGATGTCTTCTGCACGCCAGCTTATCAATACCGTTCATGTTGATATGTTGATTGTCCCTCTGAAAGACGAAGACGAGTAATCTACCAGACAGGTGACATGTCGAGAGGGCTGGGGACTCCTCAGAGGAGCTTATCAGTAAACTAGCTCTCTCACGTGTTTTGCTGGATAAGTCACGCTGATGGCTTATCCAGTGAAGTTACGATAGTGCTATCCGACAGAGATAACCCCCGGAATGCAGCCAATAGCTGAGATGACGATCACAATATTCAATTTTTTAAAGGTATCACTCAAATATTGTGGTTGCTATGGTTGAAAACAGGGTATACGGTTATTTCGGTTCTTATTTTTTTATAGAAATAAAACCTTCAGCAGTGTCATGTCTTTTTCAACATTAAATATAAATCTCGATGCTATTGTATTCTCAATACATGAGTTAGTTATTTTTTATCTAAAACCAAAATGAATTTCATATATTTATTATTAAATATATGAGTTTTGTGGGTTGTGCATTTTATATTTTTATTCTGAATTAAAATAAACATATTATAGATTTCTTCTTAAAACAATTATCACGAAACTGATAAAATCATCTAATAAGGAGTACCTATGAACGATCAACTCGTCAATACTTCAATTCTAGATATAACTGGTGAAGTTAGAATTTTCTGTACAAGTAGAATGAAATTTTGTCTCGATAGTACTAATACGCCTTTAACTGACGATCTGCATAAAGTTTTGGCTTATCAGCGAGGGACACAAGAAAATCAAATATGGACGATAACTGACGATTCTCAGACCGGTTATAAAATTATATCTGATAATACTGGAAGAAAATTAACATCATGCGATATAGATTATGTCGCCGGAATCACCTCTACTTCACCTGAAGACGATTTAATGTGTTGCTGGGAAATCGAAAGAAGAGATAATAACATTGATATGGGACAATTTAGGTGTGGAGAGGTTTATATTAAAAATGTATATAGTAATCAATATTTAACAGTACGTGATAGTAATGATGTTGGTCTGGAGGATAAGAGAGACAGTGAAAAAGGACAGGTGTGGATACTATTCGAAAATAAAGATCTATTTCAAGAAGACAGAAAAAACATAAACTTATTTACCTCTGGAAATAGAATGACGAATAGACCATTACGTTATCTCAAGAGGTTACATGACAATTACCCAGTGACCGACCGCGTTGTAAGTCAAGAACACGTCATAAGCCTTGGTGATTTGGATTATTTATGGGAGATTATAGGACATCCGGGGGGTGACAATACCATAGAGAATCGTGGCGCCAGGCTCAGGTCTGAAGGCGATCATGCATTGGTCTTTTATGGAAATTCAATACCTCATGAAAGTCAATATTGGTTTATTGATTTTTTGGCCATAGAACCTTCATCATTAATCATAACTAGTAGAGTTGATGGCAAGGTTTTAAAACATCCCAGGTTAGGCGGAAGTATAGCAGTTGAGGATTATACCCTTTTTGATGGTCAAATAAATGGTGGCGATCAGCGTTGGTTCTTGAGTGAACCACGTCGCCCGGAAGATTTTTAGTATCAGAATGACTGGCAGTACTACCAGACAACTTGAAGCATCACAACTCTATATATTTAAAAGAGATTTCGGGATATATAAAATAGTGAAGCCATAATCACTTGATATCATCCTGTAATCGGCAGGGAGAGTCGTTCTTGAAGGGATTATCAGTAAACCTGTATCGCTGGATAATTCACCCTGAAGACTTATCCAGCGATACAGCAAGTTAGTTAATATCTTAATCCACAGTTCCGGAATAGATATCAAACCGGTGACCTTTGGTGGCTACCGCGTTGGGCGTCGCGACATCCGCCAGGGGAGGTGCATAATCTGGTCGTTTCACGACGATACGTTTGCGCGCAAGTAATCTGGCAGGCTCCAGTAATCCATCGGCATCATCATCCGGCCCTACCAGCGACTAAAATGAGTGAATATGTAAGCCGTCTTCATCATCCAGGTAGACCACATCCGGCCTGGGTGTCAGGTTAGTCAGCTCCGCCAGGCTTGAGGCATGGATCAGCTGTAAGCGTTCTTGTAACCAGTGGCCAATCTCCGGGTCCTGATAACCGCGCAGTAAACCATCGTTGAGTAAAGCAGCCACTACTGGATGACGTTCCAGCATTCTGACCCGGCAACCGACCGAAGCCAGCACAAATGCATCCCGACCCAGACCGGCGGTGGCATCCACCACATCGGGCAGGTAACCGCTTTTAATCCCCACCGCTTTAGCAACCGCTTCACCACGCCCACCACCAAACTTACGGCGATGCGCCATAGCGCCTCCCACAAAGTCGACAAAAATGCCGCCCAGCTTGGGTTCATCACGTTTGCGTAGCTCAAGATGCTCTGGCGTCAGCACCAGAGCCATTACCTCCAGGTCATCGTGCTCGAGCTGCCAGCTTATCAATACCCTTCATGTTGATATGTTGATTGTCCCTCCGTGCGGATATTTTCCACGTAAGAAAAATAGAGTGACTGCCGGATACCGTCAATCACAGAGAAGAAAATGACAATATCTAACTGTTTGAAGAAATAGAATACTTAACAGACACATGTTTTTTAATATTAACTGTAAATATTAGTTTATTTAATAAAAAGCACGTTAATTATTTTCATAGTAAAATTAAATAGGATTAACCTTATCATTAAAAATTATATTTTTGTTGACTGTGTTTTTTATATGGTCAATGATAAACGAAAGCATAATACCCGATATTTTTAAATTTTCTAACTTAAGAAAATAATAATGTTCGTATACTACGGCTTAGTAGTGAGCTGTCTGTTTACGGCTCTATGGTCGTAAAAATAAATATTTATTCATCAGTTTCTACAAGCATTTATCATATTTTTATCCCTCTGGCGTGGTTGTTACCCACAAAATAAATAATAAAATGAATTTTCTGTCTTTATCATTGTGGAACGCTAGTCATTCAGAGATGAGACGTACTGTCTTTATTTTATTACAAAAAAATATGTAGCTTCAGTCTTTTTTTAGTAATAAACATCCTCATTCCTGAGCATGGTGTCTATTATTGTTCAAAATTAAATATATTTAATGATTATGAATGCATATTAAAATTAGTTGATTGAAATAATTACCATGGAAATAAAAAAATTTAATAAGGAGTTTCTATGAATAGTTAAGTTTAATATGTCGCTCTAATAAAATCATCAATGTAATGATGAATTATTCACACTACATCATTGTGTTGGGAAGTGCTCCTGTAAAAATGATAAACAAGGATATAATATGAAATATAAATATCATCTTTCAATTGCCTGCTTGCTGCTGGCATCCGGTTTCTTACAGGCTGTAGATGTTATCGAACAACCTCTGACAGAGTCCATCATACGAACGACCATCAATAAAAAACCACAACGGAATATGGATTTTTTTACCCGTATTACTGAATCAAATAAAGTTATTTCTCCCAGAAGCTATTACGAGCAGGAATATTTAATTGAGAGTGGTCAGTTCATTAATAAGGAAAAAAAGACGATCAGTTTTGTTATTGTTACTTCTCCTCAAAATGAAATTACATCTATTGTGGAGAATCATGGTCAGACCGATATGATTACCGTTAGTGCTGATGGAAAAGAAAACCTGATGAGAGGAAGAAATAGAGACTTTCTCCATGGCGAGGATTTTATAGTGGGGAATGTACCTCCTCCAGGCCCCCGCTTGGGTATGGCAGAAATTAAAATCCTTGCTGCATATTCAATGACGGCATTGAATAATTTAAATTTGGATCCGATTGCTTATGCATTGGCACAATTAGAGACCGTTTCACAGGGACTGAGCAACTCTAAAATTTCTGGCATTAAATTAGTGTTGGGGGGGGTGTTAATCCTAAACACAAATGATGAGTATTATAATACATCAGAAACTGGCGTTTCTAATTGGCAAGCTACTATGGAACCATTCCGGGCGCTGTATAAAACAGATATAAATATGGCTATTGCAACAGTTAATAATTCTGGTAATGCAGGAATAGCTTATGTAGGAGGGTATACTTCTGTTAATGCATGGGAATATCCAACGGCATTTCGCCATGAATTAGGGCATAACGTGGGGGGGAACCACTGCTGGCCAGAAGGTAGTGAAGACTATAAACATGGACATAATAATGGTCGCTCTACAACTATTTTGTGCGGAAATGATACACCCTATTATTCGAATCCTAATTTAGTTGATGGTTACGGTTTGCCATTGGGTAATGCAGATCGCGCCGATATGGCCAGACTCTGGCAAGAGCAAGCTTCAAGAATGGCGAGTTATAATTCCCGCCTTGAAGGATATAAATTTATTTTCACTAGTGTTAAAAAACGTCATGCTAAAACCTTTGATGTTTCGTTACCCTTATTAAATACATACCCTGCCGGAGGATTTGTTGCCTTGTCTGCTGTTGTAGGCCCCACGGAGCTACAAGCATCTCCTGTAGGTGACTATACCACGCTCAATGTCCCATTACGTGATATGCAAAACGTCAATCATAATGTCGTACTCAGGGCACAACGGTCTGTTGGTGGATGTATTTGGGGTCCAATGAATCAGGCAACGGCTTGTAACTCGACTGAACGCAATTTAACTTTGCATATCATATATGAGCCTGATGATAATCCCCTTTTACCCGCTGGCGCATACAACGGACTTTTGCAGTTACGTGCTAAAGAAGTCAATGATGCGAATTTTAACCCGCTAGTCAATTTACCACTATCAATCGTTAAATAAGCCAATGCATTTTGAAACTATCTCAGGCAAAGGCCGATAACTAAGAATAGTTATCGGCCTTTGCATGGAGCTTTGTGGCAGTCAGGGGCGAGTTGCTAAGCTATCAATTAACTTCAGTTTCAGACCCAGCCATTAATGGTGGAAGCAGTCAACGATTCATGACGTATAGCAAGTAACCTAATTTTTTAATCCGGAGTACCAGAATAGATATCAAACCGGTGACCTTTAGTGGCTACCGCGTTGGGCGTCGCGACATCCGCCAGGGGAGGTGCATAATCTGGTCGTTTCACGACGACACGTTTGCGCGCAAGTAATCTGGCAGGCTCCAGTAACCCATCGGCATCATTATCCGGCCCTACCAGCGACTAAAATGAGTGAATATGTAAGCCGTCTTCATCATCCTGGTAGACCACATTCGGCCTGGGTGTCAGCTCCGCCAGGCTTGAGGCATGGATCAGCTGTAAGCGTTCTTGTAACCAATGGCCAATCTCCGGGTCCAAAAATGCCGCCCAGCTTGGGTTCATCACGTTTGCGTAGCTCAAGATGCTCTGGCGTCAGCACCAGAGCCATTACCGCCTGGTCATCGTGCTCGAGCTGCCAGCTTATCCAGTGAAGTTATGATGGTGCTATCCGACAGAGATGACCCCCGGAATGCAGCCAATAGCTGAGATGACGATCACAGTATTCAATTTTTTAAAGGTATCACTCAAATATTGTTGTTGCTATGGTTGAAAACAGGGTATACGGTTATTTCGGTTCTTATTTTTTTATAGAAATAAAACCTTCAGCAGTGTCATGTTTTTTTCAACATTAAATATAAATCTCGATGCTATTGTATTCTCAATGCATGAGTTAGTTATTTTTTATCTAAAAACCAAATGAATTTCATATATTTATTATTAAATATATGAGTTTTGTGGGTTGTGCATTTTATATTTCTATTCTGAATTAAAATAAACATATTACAGATTTATTCTTAAAACAATCATCACGAAACTGATAGAATTATCTAATAAGGAGTACCTATGAACGATCAACTCGTCAATACTTCAACGCTAAATATAACTGGCGAAGTTAGAATTGTCTGTACAAGTAGAATGAATTTTTGTCTCGATAGTACTAATACGCCTTTAACTGACGATCTGCATAAAGTTTTGGCTTATCCGCGAGGGACACAAGAACATCAAATATGGACGATAACTTACGAGTCTCAGGCAGGTTATAAAATTATATCTGATAATACTGGAAGAAAATTAGCATCATGCGATATAGATTATGTCGTCGGAATAACCTCTGCTTCACCTGAAGACGATTTAATGTATTGCTGGGAAATAGAAAGAAGAAAGAATGATGTTGATTATACCAAATTTATGTGTGGAGAGTTTTATATTAAAAATGTATACAGTAATCAATATTTAACATTACGTGATAATAATGATGTTGGCCTGGAGAATAAGAGAGCCAGTGAAAAAGGACAGGTGTGGATACTATTCGAAAATAAAGATCTATTTCAACAAGACAGAAAAAACATAAATTTTTTCACCACTAGAGATGTAATAAAGAATGACTCATTACATTATCTCAAGAGGTTACATGACGATAAACAACCAAAGCACGACTTCACTACAAGTCAAAAAACAGACATAAGCTTTCTTAGTGATTTGGATTATTTATGGGAGATTATAGGACATCCGGGGGGTGATAATACCATAGAGAATCGTGGCGGCAGGCTCGTGTCACAAGACGGTTATGCAATGGTCTTTTATGACGATTCAACACCTTCTGAAAATCAATATTGGTTTATTGATTTTTTGACCATAGACCCTCCATCATTAATCATAACTAATAGAGCTGATGGCAAGGTTTTAAAACATGCCAGGGCAGGTGGAAATATAGTAGTTCAGGATTATACCCTTTTTTCTACTTCAGGAAATAGCGGCGATCAGCATTGGTTCTTGAGTGAACCACGTCGCCCGGAAGATTTTTAGTATCAGAATGACTGGCAGTACTACCAGACAACTTGAAGCATCACAACTCTATATATTTAAAAGAGATTTCGGGATATACAAAATAGTGAAGTCATATTCACTTGATGTCATTCTGTCATCGGCTGGGAGAGTCGTTCTTGAAGGGATTATCAGTAAATCGGTATCGCCGAATAAGTCACCCTGAAGACTTATCCAGCGATACCGGTAAATTTTGGAATGCCCGCATTTTTATATTTTTATTCTTAATTAAAATAAACACATTACAGATTTATTCTTAAAACAATTATCACGAAACTGATAAAATTATCTAATAAGGAGTACCTATGAACGATCAACTCGTCAATACTTCAACTCTAAATATAACTGGTGAAGTTAGAATTGTCGGTACAAGTAGAATGAATTTTTGTCTCGATAGTACTAATACGCCTTTAACTGACGATCTGCATAAAGTTTTGGCTTATCCGCGAGGGACACAAGAACATCAAATATGGACGATAACTGACGGGTCTCAGGCCGGTTATAAAATTATATCTGATAATACTGGAAGAAAATTAGCATCATGCGATATAGATTATGTCGTCGGAATCACCTCTGCTTCACCTGAAGATGATTTAATGTATTGCTGGGAAATAGAAAGAAGAAAGGGTGGACTTGATTGGGGCGACTTTATGTGTGGAGAGTTTTATATTAAAAATGTATACAGTAATCAATATTTAACATTACGTGATAATAATGATATTACCCTGGAGGATAAGAGAGCCACTGAAAAAGGACAGGTGTGGATACTATTCGAAAATAAAGATCTATTTCAAGAAGACAGAAAAAACATAAATTTTTTCACCACTAGAAGTGCAATAAGTGATACATCATTAAATTATCTCAAGAGATTACATGGCGATGAACAACCAGGGCACGACTTCACTAAAGGTCAAAAAACAGACATAAGCCTTCTTAGTGATTTGGATTATTTATGGGAGATTATAGGACATCCGGGGGGTGACAATACCATAGAGAATCGTGGCGGCAGGCTCGTGTCACAAGACGGTTATGCAATGGTCTTTTATGGAGATTCAACACCTGCTGAAAATCAATATTGGTTTATTGATTTTTTGACCATAGACCCTCCATCATTAATCATAACTAATAGAGCTGATGGCAAGGTTTTAAAAAATGACTGGGGAAAAAGAAATGTAACAGTTGAGAATTATGCCCTTTTTTATACTCAAGGCTATAATGGCGATCAGTATTGGATCTTGAGTGAACCACGTCGCCCGGAAGATTTTTAGTATCAGAATGACTGGCAGTACTACCAGACAACTTGAAGCATCACAACTCTATATATTTAAAAGAGATTTCGGGATACACAAAATAGTGAAGTCATATTCACTTGATATCATCCTGTCATAGGCTGGGAGAGTCGTTCTTGAAGGGATTATCAGTAAACCGGTATCGCTGGATAAGTCACCCTGAAGACTTATCCAGCGATACCGGTAAATTATTTGGGTATGGGTAGTCAAATACTTATGGGATACAGCCAGTCAGTTAATATCTTAATCCGCCGTTCCGGAATAGATATCAAATCGGTGGCCTTTAGTCGCTACCGCGTTGAGCGTCGCAATATCGGCTAACGGTGGCGCATAGTCAGGTCGCTTTACCACCACGCGTTTGCGCGCCAGTATTCTGGCAGGCTCTAGCAATCCATCGGCATCATCATCCGGCCCAACCAGCGACTGAAATACCCGCATTTCCTTTTTCACCAGCGCACTTTTTTGCTTGTGTGGAAACATCGGATCCAGATAGACCACATCCGGCCGGGGAGTCAGGTTAGCCAGCTCTGCCAGACTTGAAGCATGAATCAGCTGTAAGCGTTCCTGTAGCCAGGAACCGATCTCCGGATCCTGATAACCACGCTGTAAACCGTCATCCAGCAAGGCGGCAACTACCGGGTGGCGTTCCAGCATTCTGACCCGGCAACCGACTGAAGCCAGCACAAATGCATCCCGACCCAGACCGGCAGTCGCATCCACCACATCGGGTAAGTAACCACTCTTAATCCCCACCGCTTTAGCAACGGCTTCACCACGCCCACCACCAAATTTACGGCGATGCGCCATCGCTCCACCCACGAAGTCGACATAAATGCCGCCCAGCTTGGGTTCATCACGTTTGCGTAGCTCAAGATGCTCTGGCGTCAGTACCAGAGCCATCAGCGCATTGTCATCGTGCTCGAGCTGCCAGCGATCGGCTAAAAGAGATAAGGCGCTGTTTCCAGCGCCTGACTCAGTAAGTAAACAAATTTTCACTGAGGAAATTAACCTTTAATACCGTAGTGCTGCAGCATCGCATCCAGCTCAGGCTCACGGCCACGGAAGCGCTTAAACAGCGTCATTGGCTCCTCAGAACCGCCCCTGGTCAGAATATTGTCGAGGAAGGACTGTCCGGTTTCACGATTAAAAATGCCTTCTTCTTCAAAGCGAGAGTAGGCATCTGCTGCCAGCACATCAGCCCACAGATAGCTGTAGTAACCCGCAGCATAACCACCGGCAAAGATATGGCTAAAGGCATGCGGGAAACGTCCCCATGATGGTCCAGGGATAACCGCGACCTGTTGCTTAATTTCTGCCAGGGTTTGCAGCACCTTAGCGCCTTGCTCCGGATTAAACTCAGCATGTAAGCGGAAATCGAACAGGCCGAACTCCAACTGGCGCAGAATAAACAGCGCTGCCTGGTAGTTTTTCGCTGCCAGCATTTTCTCCAGCAGTTCAGTCGGTAATGGTTCACCGGTTTCATAGTGACCAGAGATAAATGCCAGCGCTTCAGGCTCCCAGCACCAGTTTTCCATAAACTGGCTTGGCAGTTCTACTGCATCCCACGGCACACCATTAATACCGGACACTCCAGCAGTCTCAACCTGGGTGAGCATATGATGCAGCCCGTGGCCAAACTCATGGAATAGGGTAATCACTTCATCGTGGGTGAATAACGCCGGTTTACCGCTCACTGGACGGTTAAAGTTACAGGTCAGATACGCGACGGGTTTTTGCAGCGAACCGTCGGCACGACGCATCTGGCCGACACAGTCATCCATCCAGGCTCCGCCACGCTTATTTTCACGCGCGTAGAGATCAAGATAGAAGCTACCGCGGGACTCACCTTGTTCGTCATACAGCTCAAAGAAACGGACTTCTGGGCTCCAGACGTCGATATCATGGCGCTCTTTGGCGGTGATACCGTAAATACGTTTCACCACTTCAAACAGACCGTTTACTGCACGTTCTTCAGGGAAGTAAGGGCGCAGCTGTTCGTCACTGATACTGTACAGGTGCTGTTTTTGCTTTTCGCTATACCAGCTAATATCCCAGGGTTCGAGATTCTCTACCCCATAATGCTCTTTAGCAAAGGCACGTAACTGGGCGAGTTCTTCTTCCCCTTGAGGGCGAGCACGTTTAGCCAGATCGGTTAAAAAGGCCAGTACTTGCTGAGTATTTTCTGCCATTTTGGTGGCGAGGGATTTTTCCGCATAGCTACCAAAACCAAGCAACTGTGCCAGCTCGTGACGCAGAGCGAGGATCTCTTCCATTACTGGCGTATTGTCCCACTTCCCGGCATTCGGACCCTGGTCAGAAGCACGAGTCCCATAAGCACGGTAGAGTTCTTCACGCAGTGCACTATTGTCACAGTAAGTCAGAACGGGCAGATAACTTGGGATATCTAAGGTTAACAGCCAGCCGTCTTGTTCTTTGGCTTCAGCCTGAGCACGAGCAGCAGCCAGGGCGCTTTCTGGCATTCCGGCCAGTTCAGCTTCGTCAGTCACCAGCTTGCTCCAGCCCATCGTCGCATCCAGCACGTTGTTGCTATAGGCCGATCCTAACTCTGAGAGACGAGCCGATATTTCACCGTAGCGCTGCTGTTTCTCTTTTGGCAGGCCAATACCGGACAGCTCAAAGTCACGCAGAGCATTATCCACCGCTTTTTTCTCAGCGGTATTTAGCGCAGCATAGCCTTCACCGTCACGCAGGGAGCGATAGGCGCTATAGAGTCCGTCATGCTGACCAACCCAGGTGCTGTATTCTGAAAGCAGCGGTAAAGTCTGCTCATAGGCTTCGCGCAGTTCAGGACTGTTCTGAACGGAATTTAAATGGCTCACCGGAGAGAAAATACGACTCAGACGGTCATCGACTTCAGCCAGCGGTTGACAGAGATTCTGCCAGCTAAAAGGTGCGCCTTGCGCCACGACACTTTCCACCGTTGCACGACACTCGGCAAGCGCCTGGGTAACAGCTGGAACAATGTGTTCTGGTTTAATAGCGGAAAACGGCGGCAGCTCGAAGGGCGTCAACAAAGGATTAGTCATATGCACGTTCCTGATTAAATAGGGGGTCAAACGCTAACCGCGTTTGTGCTTAAGATTAGCATGGGGTCAAGTGACGGTTATTTCAATCCCAGCAGGGACGCTTTACTGGACTTTGCAGGTAACTTATTAGCATTATACCCTTCATCCTTCAGGCTGCTTGGGTGTTGCTTTCGTCAATCCTGCCGAATCACATAGTTTATCTATGCTCAGCGACAGGATTGACTCAGCGCCTACAAGCAACTCGAATTATTTTGGGTATAGGTTTTACTATTTATTCTGGATAAGTGAAACAACCTGGTGCCACTGCGGCAATCTGACACAATCTGCGGTAAACTATAAGCAACTTGTTTTCTTATTTCCGGAAGTCCACTCCTCATGCTTAGTTATCGCCACAGCTTTCACGCTGGCAACCATGCCGACGTACTGAAACATACCGTCCAGAGTTTGATTATTGAGGCGCTAAAAGAGAAAGAGAAACCGTTTCTCTATCTCGATACTCATGCCGGTGCAGGTCGCTATCAACTGAGCAGTGCCCATGCGGAGCGCACTGGCGAGTATATGGAAGGCATCGCGCGTATCTGGCAGCAGGACAGCTTGCCAGCAGAGCTGGAAGCCTATATTAGTGCGGTCAAGGCGCTTAATCGCTCTGAACAGTTGCGTTACTATCCAGGCTCACCGCTAATTGCCCGCCATTTGCTGCGTGAGCAGGACAGCCTGCAACTGACCGAATTACACCCTTCTGATTTCCCGTTACTGCGTTCTGAATTCCAGAAAGACTCTCGTGCCCGGGTTGAACGCGCCGATGGTTACATGCAGTTAAAATCAAAATTGCCGCCAGTATCACGTCGTGGTCTGATTCTGATTGACCCGCCGTATGAAATGAAAACCGATTATCAGGCGGTAGTGAAGGGTATCAGTGAAGGATATAAACGTTTTGCTACCGGAACTTATGCTCTGTGGTATCCGGTGGTATTACGCCAGCAAATCAAGCGTATGCTGCGTGAACTGGAAGAGACGGGTATCCGTAATATCTTGCAGATTGAACTGGCGGTAAGACCTGACAGTGACCAGCGCGGTATGACTGCATCAGGCATGATTGTGATTAATCCGCCGTGGAAACTGGAAAAGCAGATGGCGAACGTATTGCCATGGTTGCATAAAACGCTTGTTCCTAGCGGGAATGGCTCTACTACCTTGAACCAGGTGGTACCGGAATAACGGTAATAGCGATTGCAGCTATTGGTGGAACCTTTCGCTCTCTAGGCTACAATTAGTGCTAATTTTTTCGACTCAACCAGGGAAACATCATGACCAAACATTATGATTACCTCGCCATTGGTGGTGGTAGTGGTGGTATTGCCTCAATTAACCGTGCGGCGATGTATGGGAAGAAGTGCGCGCTAATTGAGGCGAAAGATCTCGGTGGTACTTGCGTTAACGTCGGCTGTGTCCCTAAAAAAGTGATGTGGCATGCGGCACAAATTGCCGAGGCTATTCACCAGTATGGCCCGGACTATGGCTTTGACACCACGCTGAATCACTTTGACTGGGATAAGCTGATTGCCAGTCGTACCGCCTATATCGACCGTATTCATACCTCCTATGACAATGTGTTAGGTAAGAATAAGGTTGATGTGATTCGTGGTTTCGCGACCTTTGTTGATGCCCATACGGTAGAAGTTAACGGCGAGATTATTACTGCTGACCATATTCTGATTGCCACCGGGGGACGTCCATCCCATCCGGCTATCCCAGGTGCTGAATACGGTATCGATTCTGACGGTTTCTTCGCCTTACCTGGATTGCCAAAACGTGTGGCGGTAGTCGGTGCGGGTTATATCGCTATTGAGATTGCCGGTGTGGTGAAAGCGCTGGGTGCAGAAACGCACCTGTTTGTGCGTAAGCATGCGCCGCTGCGTAACTTTGACCCACTGATTGTTGATACCTTGCTGGAAATTATCAAAAACGAAGGGCCAACGCTGCATACTCAGGCAATCCCACAGTCGGTAGTCAAAAATGCCGATAACAGCCTGACTATTACCCTGGAAGATGGCCGTTCAGAAACCGTTGATTGCCTGATCTGGGCGATTGGCCGTGAGCCGGCTAATGATAATATTAACCTGCAAGCCGCGGGCGTCGCGCTGAACGAAAAAGGCTATATCAAAGTCGATAAGTTTCAGAATACTAACGTCCCAGGTGTCTATGCTGTTGGTGATAACACCGGTGCTGTAGAACTGACCCCAGTTGCCGTTGCAGCCGGTCGCCGCCTGTCAGAGCGCCTGTTTAACAACAAGCCAGACGAACATCTGGACTTTAGCAACGTCCCGACGGTGGTGTTCTCCCATCCGCCAATCGGTACTGTAGGTTTAACAGAGCCGCAGGCACGTGAGCAGTATGGTGATGACCAGGTAAAAGTCTACACCTCATCATTCACCGCGATGTATACCGCAGTCACCAGTCATCGTCAGCCATGCCGCATGAAGTTAGTTTGCGCCGGTGCGGATGAGAAGATTGTCGGTATCCATGGTATTGGTTTTGGTATGGACGAAATGCTGCAAGGCTTTGCGGTCGCGCTGAAAATGGGTGCCACCAAAAAAGACTTCGATAATACCGTGGCGATTCACCCGACGGCATCGGAAGAGTTTGTTACCATGCGTTGATGGTGTATATCGACACCGTTGTTATTCTGAAAAACTGGCCGTAACAAGCCAGTTTTTTTTATAGTTAAATGAATATTGCTTTAGCTCCGCAGTTTACGGATGCATATTTTCATCATCCGACGGGACACGGCTTTTCTCCATCAGGACAAAAGCATTATCCGTGCAGAATTCTATGTAAGCTCTTGCTGCCGCCGATACATGTCTGTGTTTTTTATAAACCAGATGCAATGATGAGAAGGGTAATTGGGTCTGAGGTAAAACCTCGATCAATTCTCCACTGTGAATGTATTCAGCAGCGAAAAATGCAGGCAATTCGGTAATGTAGGCCCCTGCCAAGGCCCCCGCACGTAAATGAAGGTAGTCATTTACCATTAAGGTAGCAGGAACATCATAGGCATGTTTACCTAGCATCCATACTGGACGTGCACCTATCACAGAGCCCCATGCGGCACAGGCGTAGCGATTGAGATCTGACGGCTCTTTGGGGAGGTCACTGTTCAGGAAAAGTTTCGGGCTGGCGACCAGAATATGTCTAAAATCCATAAGATGACGGGCCACAACATCATCATCAGCGATGCTCCCAACCCTGAGCGCAACATCAATGCCTTCAGAGATTAAATCCACCCGCCGTTCCGTCGTATAAACGTTGATAGCGATATCTGGATACATCTGCTGAAACTGCCTGATGATTTCCCACCATGGCTCAAGTGACTGGGGCATTGTCAGACGCAATCGGCCAGTAATTCGGGGGTTGTCGGTTGTCAGAAACTGCTCGGCATCATTCATGATATCAATGGCCGAAGCGGTCTGATTCAGCAGTTTTTTCCCCGCCTCGGTGACCCTGCAACCCTTCACTGTCCGTTCGAGCAGAACCACATTCAGGTCATGCTCAAGCTCAGCGAGTCTGCGACTGAGTGTCGGAAGCGGTATGTTATTCTGACGTGCCGCAGCGGAAAGACTGCCACTACGTGCTGTCAGCACAAACATCCTTAAGGCATTTAAATCCATCAATACCTCTCAAATATGAAAATATCATTTTCAATTTAGATTCTACAGAGTACTGAATCCGAGTATTAGAATACCGCTGTTTTCAATCAATAACGGCCATTATTACAGCGAAAATCTAATATCCCGAGCAGTATCCGGATATTTTTGATGTAACCGGGTCTTCCTAAGTGCTCTGTCTGATTTCCTGGAAAAGCTATCAGAAGTGAAAGGATAAAAGCAATATGCATGACACAGTAACAGCCTATCTGGATCGCCTTGGTCTTGATGCCGAACCGCCGTCTCTCCTGGCCCTCACCCGATTGCATCAGGCTCACGTTGAGCGGATACCCTATGAAACATTCTGGCTCCATCTTGCCGAGAATTGGGGAATTGACCCTGTGGAGAGCTTCAGGCGGGCAGCAACAACCCGGAGAGGCGGTTACTGCTTTCAGCTCAATGGTGGCTTACATACACTGCTCAGTCGCCTTGGTTATCGTGTGAGCATTAACCCTGCAAACGTTCACGGCGCGGAAGGTCCGGAACGGATAAAACTGGAGAATCATGCTGCAATTATCGCCGAGGGATTGCCGTGCGAAAGCAATCCTCAAGGTCGATGGTGGGTTGATGTCGGACTTGCCGATGCGCTGCATGAACAGGTGCCTTTGATGAACGCTACTGTACACCAAGGGATTATGCAGTTTGGTGTGGAGGCTGTCGGCGAGGATGGTGTTGGCGACTGGCACCTCACAGCCGATCCATCCTGTTGGGTCGCCGGTGTCAGTATGGCGGATAAGCCCGTTAATATGAATGGTTTCGTCGACCGGCATCACTTTAACGTGCACTCGCCGGAGTCTGGATATGCAAAAGTTGTCACCGCACAACTTCGACAACTGAACGGTAAAACAATACTGCGTGGTTGCGTCCTGACAAAACACGACGGCACATTAGTGACGACTCATACCTCGGCATCGCTGCCGGAATGGTTGGATGTACTGAAGGACGAATTCGGTCTGACTTTTGAAAACGTCCCTGCTGAATCACTTACAGCACTGTGGACGAAGGTACAGCATATCCATCGGCAATGGCTTCAGTCCTGCGATAATAAATAAATCAGCATGCAGATTCACGGAGAAAAGACTGGCTATAAAATCCAGTCTTTTATTTTTATCCGGAAGCTAATTTAATCTCGATTAAATTAATTAGACTGGAGTGTCAGAACGGTAATTTCTGAAGGTTTACCTAGTCTTAATGGGAAACCATTCCACAGGCCGGTACCATTACTGACATATAAAGACATCGGGCCAACCTGATATAAACCTGAGACGTAACCGTTATTTAATGGTGCAACAATTTTATCAAGGCCGTAAACCATTCCCCCGTGGGTATGGCCTGATAATTGTAGCGATACGCCAGCTTCTGTGCTCTGTTCGGCATTTCCAGGGCGATGGCTCATCAGTATTATTTTATCTGCAGGGAGTGTGCCTGAAAGCGCAGAGGATAAGTCAGGCGGAGCCTCGCCATATCGAACGGCGACATCATCATTGATGCCTGCAAGCACTAATCGAGCACCCTCTTTTGAGAGCACCACATGTTCATTATTCAGGAAATGTAGACCAAGGCGGGTGAGTTCATTTGTCCATTCGTGAACACCAAAATAATATTCATGATTACCTCTGATAGCATAGACACCATCACGCGCTTTTAGAGAAACAAAGGGTTCGATATCATTTTTCCTGGCCTCGACTGTGCCGTCAATCATATCTCCGGTAACCAGAATCAGGTCTGCATTTAAAGCATTTGTCTTCTCAACAACCTGATGCAACCACTTGCCCGTCAAGAGACGGCTAATATGCAGATCGGTCAGCTGGACAACTCGATAGCCTTCATATTCTTGTGGTAATCCGGGAATAACCACTTTTACTTCGCGGATATCAGGGACTTTCATCGATTCATAAACCCCGATACCAGAAAGTATCGCAGCCATGATAGCGAGTACTGCACCTGATTTCAGAGAAGAGCGACGACGACGGGTGATAAGGTAATGAGCCGCCAGAAATAAATCACGGAGTACTAACAGCACGAACAGAATGACGATGCCACCGAAGCCCCAGCCTAAAAACATCATCACCGGTTGCGGTAGCTCTGGCGAAAACATCGTGCCAAAAATTATCCGGCTGAGAAGATGAAAATCTGCAACAGCCGCCAGCACGATAAAAATCAGGCCCTTTAAACGCCATGAGATTTGAAGCGGGTAGACAAGCCTGAAACCAACATATATTGCCGGTATTAAAGTCACGAGATGAAACACGCCGGGAATTCCTTATTGTTATGAGCTATTTTCTTGTTTAATGAGCAATTCTTATGCCTGTGTGGCCTGTTACAACGTTATCCCGTAGCGGCCTCGCTGATTTAAAGGCTAGCATGTAATATATTAATATAATGATTTTGTTAGCTGAATTCTTCAAGTGAATGACACTCTGCCCGGAATTCGCTTGGGCTGACTCCGGTACATTTTTTAAATACGCGGGAAAAGTAGAGGGGGTCTTCGAAACCCACATTGTACCCTACGCTGGCAATCGGTATAGCGGTGGTTGTCAGTAATCGTCTGGCCTGGCTGATACGCTGACCTTCGCGCCAGCTCAAGATACTGACGCCAAGTTGCTGACGAAAAAGAGATGAAAGACGTGATGCTGAGAGACAAACATGCCGGGCGACACTGTTAATCTCAAAATGGTTATCGGACAGATGGTCGCCGATATAATGACAGGCATCGCGTATACGATTATCCAGAGGTGGAGAATGTGAAGTATTTAAGGCTTCCATTCGGCGCAGTAATAGCTGTTCCAGTAGATTTATGGCAAGGAGTTCGCTGTAACGTCCTTTGGCCTGACTGGCAGCGATAATTTGCAGTATAAATTTATGGAAATCATCCCGTTGCTTATTATCCGGACGATAAAACCCTGTCTGTGAAAAAACAGTGCTCCAGTTCAGCCACTCTTGCCAGTAGGCGCGAGGGCGAAAGTAGATCCACTGGTGGCACCATTCTTTACTTGCTGGTTCACGGCCATAATGATGTATTTCTCCGGGCGGGAACAACAACATATCTCCGGGCTGGCAGATAAAACGCTGTCCTTGATTGTTAATTATTCCCGAGCCACGGAGGGTTAAATTAAGAATATAGCCTTTAATTCCCAGGGGACGGTCAATAAAAAAATCCAGAGGGCCTTCAGCCTCGATAGAGGTTAAACCTGCAACGAGATGGGAATTAAATGAGTAACCGGGTAATAGAGGGTCAGGCTGTACTTCAGTCATTACAAGGGTATTCCTGTATCTCAGTATAGCGTTTACGGTATTCACCCGGCGGAATACCATTATGCTTACGAAAGATCCGCGTGAAATAGACCGGGTCACCGTATCCTATCGATAATGCTATTTTATTGAGCGGCAGCGAAGTGGTCTGGATCAGCCATTTTGCCCGATTAATACGTTGTGTTTCACGCCAGGCATAGACAGTTTGCCCTAGCTCATTTTTAAACAGATGTGCCAGTCGTGAAGGAGAGATAAAAACCATTGCTGCGAGCGTCTCAATTTTAATCTCTTGGGCGATATGCTCGTTGAGATAGTCACAAACAGTATTAATGCGCGGGTCATGGGCATGACGATTACTGACCGGCTGTTGTTGAAAACAGGTCAGGATCAGGCGTTCGAGGGCATTCATTGCCAGCGCTTCAGACAGCGGTTCGGAAGCTGAACTCTGATGGATAACTTCATAAAACAGATCGCACAGGTGCTGAAATTGTGCAGGATCGCTAATCGTTGTTTTACTGATGCCGTGAATCGTTTTATCCCATTTCAGCCAGTCTATCCAGTAAGGGCGAGGGATAAAATAAATCCATAAATGATCCCAGTGTTCGCTGTGTTCATCCCGACCATAGTGCTGCGCCACGGCGGGCGGGAAGAGCAATAGATCGTTTTCGCGAAACAGCAGAGAGCCATCAGCTGTTTTGGCGCAAGCCTGGCCACGCAGGGTGAGATTGATAATGTAGCCTTTCATTCCCTGCGGACGGTTAATGTAGTAATCGAGCTTTGAACCACGGGTAATCGGGGTAAAACCTGCGACCACCCAGGCGTTGAAGGTGAAGGTCTTCATCAAAGGCGAGAAACTCAGTAAATCATTAATATTCAGTTCCATAGCTTACCCGCCTGAGTGCCGCAGTTTGATTAACTTTCGATGATGCTAAATTCCCAGGCATTGAGATGTAATGCCTGGCCATCGCTCACCTTGTCCCCGCTTAATAACGCGGTTCCCGCCGTTTCGCTAATAAAGTCCAGCGGTTCAGCAGAGTAGTTAAATAGGAAATTCACGCAGTTACCGTCACGATTGCGCATTTTCTTCACGATCAGGGGATAGTGATAGGCGGAAGTCCGTGAATTTAACGCTACGTCAGCGGTGAGTAGGTCAAATAGCTGACTGACCAGCGCTTTTTGCGGCAAGAAACCAACATAAACTGCGCGTCCCAGCCCATAATTTGCATCGGTGGCTGCTGCATACTCGCCCCATGCCGGATGCTGATAGCCTAATAGCGTTCGGGTGCCAGCATCGGGTGTCAGTAACTCCATCCACAGTTCGGCCTGGTTATCCTGACGACAATCCAGAGCCGCATGATATGAGCTCACCAACGTCTCTTCCGGCAGAGTAAATTGACTGTAGCTGACGCCGCAGGCCTGATGCAAGATGCCCGGTTGTGTACTGCTACGCACCTTCACATTTTCATCGCTAAAGCCTGATTTAAAGCCAATCAGCGCTCTACCACCTTGTTCAATATAGGCATTGATTCGCTCTAGTAAACCATCATCAGCGGCGTAGAGGCCGGGGATAATCAGAGCGCGGTAGCGGGAGGTATCTTCATTCACATCATGGATGATATCGACGCTGATATTGTGGTCATACAGCGCATCGTGGAAACGGCGGAAAATATCGTTATAAATATTGCCCTGTGCCTCTCCCGGACGGAACTGGTTCAGCGCGTCCATTGCCTCATTGCTCACCAGTATCGCGACGTCATTGTCTGCCCGTAGCTCTGCCAGCTGTGGTGACAGGCGAGCGAAGTCACGACCGATGGTGGTTGCTTCCTGCCAGGTTGGATTGCGTGAAAAATCGTGACTCAGCAGTCCCTTCCAGTAAGTTTCAAATGAGTTATGGATAGAGTGCCAGTGCCAGTAGGACACCATTGATGCCCCTGAAGCGACATGGCTAAAAGCTTGCAGACGTAGCTGACCCGGGAAAGGCGTCCATTGCGCGAAGCCCTGCGCCTGAGTTTCCAGAACGAAGTAGTTCTGGCCCTGTTTTAACGAACGGGTGATTGCGCCGCCAAACGAGATTTCTCGCCCGGTCAGATGCTTCTGGCTGGGGTGATAGATATCGACACCTGCAATATCCAGCGCCTTTGCTGCTGCAAAGTGATCGACGCGTGGCTGTACGCCGTAAGAGTAGCCCCGCCATTCAAAATCGAAGTTATGGGTCACGAATTGCTCAGGCTTTGCATATTCGCGGACAATTTCTGCCTGCCAGGCCAGATACTCCGTCACTTGCTGACGCTGATAGCGAGAAAACGCGCAGGCCAGGCTGGCATTAATGGTATTTTCGACCGGCGGAAAATCCTGCCAGTTATCGATACGATTACTCCAGTAGTCGAGACCGAAATCTTTATTCAGCTGTGCAATATCGGGATAGTGCTGTTGCAGGCTACGGACGAAACCTTCCTGCATATAGCGGCCAATATTATCGTAATGCTTGGTTTCGTTATCGAGCTGCCAGCCGATAATAGCTGGATGGTGCTGCACATGATTCATCAGAGTACGGATAATATTTTCGGCATAGCGACGGAAGGTCGGATTGACGATATCCATAATCTGGCGAGGGCCATATTTTTGCTGACCAGCAACAGTGGTAACCAAAATGTCCGGGTGTTTAGCTGCCAGCCATGCCGGAACGGCGTAGGTTGGCGTCCCAATAATGACCGCGATCCCGGCTTCATGCATCGCATCCAGCACTCGGTCGATATGATAGAAGTTGTACTCGCCCTCTTGTGGCTCAAGAGTGCTCCAGGTGGACTCGGCAATACGCACCACGTTAATACCTGTTTCGAGCATTAAAGCGATATCTTTTTCCAGTCTATCCTCGGGCATATACTCATCATAATATGCGACACCATAATATAAATCAGACATAAACATTACCTCCTTAAATTAATTCACGGTTACCGGCCGTGGAATAAAAACGCGTGCTTTTTCCAGAGTAATAAAGGACATCAGTGTAAAGACCAGAGCAATACTTCCGAGAATAATGTAGCTGCTGGTAAAACCAATGCTTTGGTACATATGACCGATGCCGGTGGAAAGGAAAATAGAACTAAAACTTTTTGAGAACTGGAAGCCAATTAAAAATACTGTGGCTGAAAGCAGCGGATTAAAGTTGGCAAATATATATTTTAACGCCGCAACCAGCAGAACTGAGCTTTCGAAAGCATGGAGCATTTTAATCATACTGATTGATACCGGACCGTCGGCCCAGGCTGAACCTATAATGCGCATGCTCATAATCAGGCCGCAGTATAACAAGGCGTTTTTAGGGCCTATTTTATTAACAAACCAAGGGGCGAAGAACATCACTACGGCATCGAGGCCTATTTGAACAGTGGTTAAATAACCGAAGACTTCGGCTCCCCGCGCTTTGCTCTCAAAGAAGGTGCTGTAATAGATAGCAAACTGCTGGTCATAAGTTTCATAAACGGCGCCAACACCAACCATATACATCGCGAAGAACCAGAACTTCTTCATTTTTAACAGTGCGGTAGCGTCGCTTAAGGTCACCGATGAGTTTGTTGTGAGTTGCTGAGTATCTTGCTGACGGGTCTCAATCTTCATTCTTGAGATAACCACCAGTAAACAAACCCCTGCGAAACTGGCAAGCCAGAACATCAGATTTGCGTCGATACCGTAAAGCCGCCCGGCAAAAAAGACCCCAATAGCGGCACCAATACCCCCAAACATTCTGGCACGGCCAAACTCAAATCCGGAAATACGACTCACTTTGTCGATATAGGCTTCACAAATACCACAGCCGACACCGTAGGCCATACCAAGATAGATACCACCAGCTAATGTCCCGAGGAAAATATTGAATTTTAATAGCGGGGCAAAGACATAAATAAAGTAGGGGGCGAATAAAGTGATAATTATCCCTAACATCCACATCAGGTTTTTACGATAAACTAATTTATCAGAAATAAAACCGAATAGCGGCTGGAAGCAAACAGCAATAATTGCGGTGAAAGAATAAACTAAACCAACATCGGTATAGTCAATCCCGACAGTTTCCGTAAGCCATAATGATAAATAGGGGAAGCAACATCCCCAGGTAATATAAAAAAATAGAAAAAACAGACAGCTTGTAGAGTAGTTTTTATTTAATTTAATCATGGTAAGCCTCATTTCCTTTATGCAGGAATATACCTGTCATACTTCAATTTACCTGGGTGTTGCCTGCGTTCAGCCCGCCGAATCACATAGCTGTCTATGCTCATCGCCGGGCTGAACTTGTCGCCTACAGGTAACTCGAATTATTTTGGGTATATAATCATGTAGACGCGAGTAAAGTTACCTCTTTGCGTAAAGGGGAGTCATGAAAGTTTCGCTATAGAGCAGTAAAAATCTGCTATTACCGATGAGGCGTGAGCCGCTTCACATTTGTGATATGAAGGTCATCAATACATCAAGAGTTTTAATCCTGATCGTTCAGGTTAAGTTATCGGTATTTATAGCACTGGCTATCAAACTTAGCATTGGCTATAAATAGTTGAATTTTAACTTTTTATTTTCTAGCTTGCTTATTTATGGCAGGATAGCGACAGATTAAAAGCTTAATGTTCTCTTCCCCCTTTCGAGAGCTCACCCGGTAATCAGTTATGAGTTTTTATGCTGTGATAATCCTGGCATTTGGCATGTCGATGGATGCTTTTGCTGCGGCAATTGGTAAAGGTGCTTCACTTCACCGTCCCCCCTTTAAAGAGGCTCTGCGCACCGGTCTTATCTTTGGTGCAGTGGAAACGATAACTCCCATTATTGGCTGGGCTATCGGACTTGCGGCTAGTCAGTTCATTATGAACTGGGACCACTGGGTGGCATTTACACTGCTGTTTGTACTGGGTGCGCGCATGATAGTCGGAGGCTTCCGTAAAGAGTCGGACGAACCGGAAGCCGCGCCAAGCCGTCATGGTTTCTGGCTGCTGGTGACCACCGCGATAGCGACCAGTCTCGATGCCATGGCCGTAGGCGTAGGTCTGGCATTATTGCAGGTCAATATTATCGTGACTGCTCTGGCGATTGGCGCGGCGACAACCATAATGGCGACAACGGGTATGCTGCTGGGGCGATTTCTTGGCGCTAAGATTGGTAAATGGGCTGAGATCTTCGGTGGCGTAGTGCTTATCGGTATTGGCAGCTCGATCCTGGTTGAGCATCTGAGCTTGTTTAGCTAAGCGTTATCCCGGCGTTTTTTAGCATCTAATATGAAAGCTGCCCATCACAGGCAGCTTTCTTTACAGTTTATCTCTTTACCGCCAACACAAGCGATTACGACATCAACGGCTTTAACTGCTGGTAAATCTGTTTAAAGACTTTGCGGCGTTCAGCATAAAGCTGATGGCGTGCATTATCGGGTTGATGCTGTTGTTCCAGTGGTAACTGGGGCAGGAATGAGGCCAAAGGTTCCCCTGGAGACAAGGCGATTTGTGCCAGGCGAGCAGCGCCGAGCGCCGGACCGACATCGCCACCGGTGCGATAATCCAGCGTCTGACCGCTAATATCTGCCAGCATTTGCCGCCAGTATGGACTGCGCGCTCCGCCGCCAATTAGCGTAACGCTTTTTGGTGTGATGCCACAGGAATGCACCACATCCATCCCTTCAGCTAACGCATAACCCACGCCCTCAAGCACTGCACGGGCAAGTTCAGCCGGGCCATGCTGGTGGGTCAGGCCAAAGAATACGCCTTTAGCCTGGGGGTTATTATGGGGGGTGCGTTCCCCGGACAGATAGGGCAGAAACCACACCACATCGGCCTCTTCATTGGCTTGTTCGGCGGCGGCAATCAGAGCCGGGACATTATCTAAACCGGTTAATCTTGCGGCCCAGTCCAGACAGGAAGCGGCACTGAGCATCACCGACATCAGATGCCAGCGATGAGGCAGGGCATGGCAGAAGCTATGAACGGCACTTTCTGGGTTGCTAAGAAAACCTTCACTGACAGCAAAATAGACGCCTGAGGTGCCAAGCGAGAGCATGGCTTGGTTGGCTTCGACAATCCCGACGCCAATAGCACCAGCAGCATTATCGCCACCTCCCGCCACGACCGGTACGGCTGGCATATTCCAGGCCTCGGCCACTTCCGCTTTCAGGGTTCCGGTAATTTCACTGCCTTCAAACAGCGCTGGCATTTGCTTACGACTTAAATGACAGGCTGCAAGCAGCTTATCGCTCCAGTCACGTTTCGCGACATCCAGCCATAGGGTGCCTGCGGCATCGGACATATCACTGGCAAATTCGCCGGTCATACGTAAACGCAGGTAATCTTTTGGCAGCAGGATTTTATCTATTTTAGCGAATACTTCAGGTTCATTGCGCTCAACCCACAGCAGCTTTGGCGCGGTAAAACCCGGCATCATCAGATTGCCGGTAATCTGGCGTGAGTCGTCGACTTGAGCTTCCAGTAAGGCACATTCCGCCCCACAGCGGCCATCATTCCATAAAATCGCCGGGCGCAGCACCTGCTGCTGGCTATCAAGCAAGGTTGCCCCATGCATCTGCCCTGCGATACCGAGCGCTTTTACCTGCGCAAGGGAGTGGTGTTCACTCAGCGCTTTCATTGCCCGGTCGGTTGCCTGCCACCAGTGCTCAGGGTTTTGTTCTGACCATAATGGATGCGGGCGAGAAACCGTCAGTGGTTCTGTTTTTGAAGCCAGGACTTCACCCTGTTCCCCGAGTAAAATCACTTTTACTCCCGAGGTGCCAAGATCGATGCCGATATACATAGGACTTGTTCCTTATGACCGCACCCCTTGAAGGGTGCGGAAGAGAAAAGGGAGATCGGGATTTATCTGTCGAAGAGGTAGTGATTGACCAGATTTTCCAGTAATTCCTGCTGGCCGCTCTGGTGGCGCGGATCCAGATTATGCTGGTCTGCATACTGAGCGACTTGCGCCAGTGATAGCTGTCCTTGCAGGATTTGCTGACCAAACTCGCCGTTCCAGCCAGCATAACGTTTGGCGACACGTTTATCTAATTCACCGTCTTCAACCATACGGGCAGCTATTTTCAGTGATAACGCCATCACATCCATGGCACCAATATGACCATAGAACAGGTCATACTTATCGGTGCTCTGACGGCGGACTTTAGCATCGAAGTTCATCCCGCCAGTGGTAAATCCACCCGCTTTAAGAATTTCGTACATCACCAGAGAATTCTCTTCAACACTGTTAGGGAACTGATCGGTATCCCAGCCTAACTGTAAATCACCGCGGTTGGCGTCAACTGAGCCAAATATTCCCATTGCAATGGCGCTGGCAATTTCATGGTGGAAAGAGTGCCCTGCCAGAGTGGCATGGTTAGCTTCAATATTAACTTTGATCTCTTTTTCCAGCCCAAACTGCTTCAGGAAGCCGTACACGGTTGCGACATCATAGTCGTACTGATGTTTAGTGGGTTCCTGTGGTTTAGGTTCAATCAGCAATGTGCCACGGAAGCCGGTTTTATGTTTATGCTCAACCACCATATGCATAAAGCGACCAATTTGTTCGCGCTCTTGGCGTAAATCGGTATTGAGTAAGGTCTCATAGCCTTCACGACCGCCCCACAGCACATAGTTTTCGCCACCCAATTTATGAGTCGCGTCCATCGCGGCAACCACCTGGGAGGCAGCCCAGGAGAAGACTTCCGGATCTGGGTTAGTTGCGGCACCGGCGCCATAGCGCGGGTTGGTAAAGCAGTTTGCGGTTCCCCATAACAACTTCACGCCGGTCTCTTGCTGTTTTTGCGCCAGCAAGTCAGTCATTATGGCAAAGTTATTTTTATACTCTTTCAGCGAGGAGCCTTCGGGAGAGACATCAATATCATGGAAGCAGTAGTACGGGACATTCAACTTGTGGAAAAACTCAAAAGCGACATCGGCTTTGAGTTTCGCCAGGGTCATGGCATCCCCGGGTTGCTGCCATGGTCTGTCAAAGGCGCCAACACCAAACATATCGGTACCTGCCCAGCAGAAGGTATGCCAGTAGCAGGCTGCGAAGCGCAGATGATCTTCCATACGTTTACCCAATACTAATTCGTCTGGATTATAGTGATGGAATGCCAGTGGGTTAGTACTTTTAGGGCCTTCAAAACGCACTCGATCAAGTTTATCGAAATAGGCTTGCATAATTGACTCCGTATTCAGGAAAAGGTCTGCCATGGGGATAGGCATTAATCCTGAGATTTACTGCGAGGATCTACAATTACGTTATTTCACATTCAGCTTCAGAGAATACTCAAACGTGCGCCAGTTCTCAAAATACGCTGAAAATAATTTTTTGCCTGTTGATAACAAAACAAAAATAATGTCAGCAATGCCTGAATGAATTTAAAACCAGATCGCCATCATAATTTCGGAATTAAACCAAATATCATAATAGAAAGATAAAAATCAGTAATTGCTTCTTTTAGCACCAGCGACAACAATCCCTTCCGTCTGCAGATGTAAACACCTTTTTATTCCGATAAGCCAAGTATCCCTACAGGTAAAAATAAGATGAATATTAAGAAACTGTTACTGACGTCGTTATGTGCTTCACTGGTGCTTTCCAGCTTTAGCGGTATGGCTAAAGAAGTTAAAATAGGTATGGCCATCGATGACTTACGACTTGAAAGATGGCAAAAAGATCGCGATATCTTTGTTGCGAAAGCAGAGGAAAAGGGCGCGAAAGTATTCGTGCAGTCTGCTAACGGAAGTGAAGAAACGCAAATTGCGCAAATCGAGAACATGATCAACCGTGGTGTTGATGTGCTGGTTATTATTCCTTATAACGGGCAAGTATTAAGTAATGTGATTGCCGAAGCGAAACGTGAAGGGATAAAAGTATTAGCCTATGATCGCATGATTAATAATGCTGACATTGATTATTATGTATCATTCGATAATGAAAAAGTGGGTGAACTTCAGGCGCAAAGTATTGTCGAAAGGGTTCCTTCAGGGAACTATTTCTTAATGGGCGGGTCGCCTGTTGATAATAATGCTAAATTATTCCGTGAAGGACAAATGAAGGTGTTAAAACCTTATATTGATAGCGGGAAAATAAAAGTTGTCGGCGATCAGTGGGTTGATGCCTGGTTGCCAGAAAATGCCCTGAAAATTATGGAAAATGCTCTGACGGCAAATAATAACAAAATTGATGCCGTTGTTGCTTCAAACGATGCCACCGCTGGTGGTGCTATTCAGGCCTTAAGTGCTCAGGGTCTGGCTGGTAAAGTCGCTATTTCAGGTCAGGATGCTGATCTTGCCGGAATTAAACGTATTCTGGCGGGTACTCAAACCATGACGGTATATAAACCGATCACCACTCTCGCGAATACTGCTGCTGAAATCGCTGTCGAACTGGGTAATGACAAGAAACCTGCTGTAGATAGTGTTCTGAATAATGGTCTTAAAGATGTTCCCTCCCGTTTACTGACCCCGATCGAAGTGGATAAAACCAATGTCGACAGTACTGTTGTCGCTGATGGTTTCCACAAAAAGAGCGATCTATAACCTGAATTATAGATGTGGCTAGATAATATTCGATGTACTCGAAATATGACGGTTGATACCTAAACTCATTCGAGTTGCTTGTAGGCGCGAAGTTCAGCTCGGCGATGAGCATAGTCAGTTATGTGATTCGGCGAGCTAAGCGCACGCGACACCCAGGCAATTTGACGTATCACGGGTATCTAACCGTTAAGCCAGACGGGGAAGAGGTATGCCTTACTTGCTGGAAATGAAAAATATTACCAAGGCTTTTGGGGTCGTGAAGGCGGTGGACAACGTCAGTCTGTCGCTGAACGCCGGGGAAGTCATGTCGCTGTGCGGTGAAAATGGTTCAGGAAAGTCGACCCTGATGAAGGTGCTGTGCGGTATTTATCCCCATGGCAGCTATGACGGTGAAATCTGGTTTGCCGGAGAGCAGTTACAGGCCAGTCATATTCGCGATACTGAACGTAAAGGTATTGCCATTATTCACCAGGAGCTCGCGTTAGTTAAGCATCTGACCATCCTGGAAAATATCTTCCTCGGTTCCGAGATGACCCGTTATGGCCTGCTGGACTACGAGAGTATGACACTGCGGGCAGAAAAGTTACTGGCTCAGGTCAGCCTGAAGCTTTCCCCTGATACGCGGGTGGGGGACTTAGGGCTGGGGCAGCAACAGCTGGTGGAAATAGCCAAAGCACTGAATAAGCAGGTACGGTTATTAATTCTCGATGAGCCAACGGCCTCACTCACCGAACAAGAGACCGCGATACTGCTGGGGATTATTCGCGATTTACAGGCGCATGGTATCGCCTGCATTTATATCTCTCATAAGCTCAATGAAGTCAAAGCGATTTCGGACACGGTCTGCGTTATTCGCGACGGCAAACCTATTGGGATGCGCGAGGCGGCAGTGATGGATGAGGGTGACATTATCACCATGATGGTCGGGCGTGAACTGACCGAGTTATATCCAAATGAACCACATCAGATAGGCGAAGAGATCCTGCGGGTTGAACATCTCACAGCCTGGCACCCGGTTAACCGGCATATGAAGCGGGTTAATGATATTTCGTTTTCATTACATAAAGGCGAAATCCTGGGTATTGCGGGTCTGGTGGGGGCGGGGCGTACCGAAGCCGTTCAGTGTCTGTTTGGGGTCTGGCCGGGTAAATCTCAGGGCGAGATCTTTATTGATAATCAGCCAGTCAAAATTAATCACTGCCAGCAGGCTATTGGTCTGGGAATTGCCATGGTGCCTGAAGACCGTAAGCGCGATGGCATCGTCCCGGTAATGGCGGTAGGGCAAAATATCACGCTGGCCTCGCTTGACCAGTTTACCGGACTGGCAACCAGTCTGGACGATGCGGCGGAGCAGAACTGTATTTTGCAGTCTATCCAGCGCCTTAAAGTTAAAACTTCATCACCTGAACTGGCGATTGGCCGTTTAAGCGGCGGTAATCAACAAAAAGCGATTCTGGCTCGCTGTCTGTTGCTTAACCCACGGATCCTTATCCTTGATGAGCCGACGCGCGGTATCGATATCGGGGCGAAATATGAAATCTACAAACTGATCAATCAGCTGGTTCAGCAGGGCATTGCCGTGATTGTTATCTCCTCGGAACTACCTGAAGTGCTGGGTCTAAGTGACAGAGTGCTGGTGATGCATGAAGGGCGTATCAAAGCCAATCTGGTTAATAACAACCTGACTCAAGAGCAGGTTATGGAAGCTGCACTAAGGAGTGACTCCCATGTCGAAAGGTAACCCCTCTGAAATAAAACTAGCCACTCCACTGGATAGTCTGAAAAAACTGAATTTGCAGGTGTTTGTCATGATTGCCGCGATTGTGGTCATCATGCTGTTTTTCACCTGGATGACTGATGGATCCTATCTCAGCGCCCGTAATATCTCGAATTTACTGCGCCAGACTGCTATCACCGGAATTCTGGCAGTGGGTATGGTGTTTGTCATTATCTCTGCCGAGATTGATCTTTCGGTTGGCTCAATGATGGGGCTGCTGGGTGGCGTTGCTGCTATTTTCGATGTCTGGTTTGGCTGGCCATTACCTCTGACCATTATCGTCACCCTGGCCCTTGGTCTGGTGCTGGGAGCCTGGAATGGCTGGTGGGTCGCTTATCGTAAAGTCCCTTCGTTTATTGTCACCCTGGCGGGCATGCTGGCCTTCCGCGGTATTCTGATTGGTATCACCAGCGGCACTACAGTCTCGCCAACCTCTGAGTCAATGTCACAGATTGGTCAGAGTTATTTATCTGATGGCCTCGGTTTCGGCATTGGCGCGCTGGGTTTAATGGTATTTGTGGCCTGGCAATGGCGGTTGCGTGCCCGTCGTGAAGCGCTGGGTCTGGCAACGAAGGCGTCAAGTAGCGCTATCGGGCGTCAGGCCTTGACTGCGGTGATTGTGCTGGGTGCTATCTGGTTACTGAATGACTACCGTGGCGTGCCAACGCCAGTATTGATTCTGGTTCTGCTTATGCTGGTGGGGATGTTTATGGCGACCCGCACCGCATTTGGTCGGCGTATTTATGCCATTGGCGGCAATATTGAAGCGGCCAGACTCTCCGGGATTAATGTTGCCCGTACCAAGATGGCGGTGTTTGCTATCAATGGTCTGATGGTCGCAGTCGCAGGCCTTATCCTTAGCTCGCGCCTGGGAGCGGGTTCACCTTCTGCCGGGAATATCGCTGAACTGGATGCGATAGCAGCCTGTGTTATCGGTGGCACCAGCCTGGCGGGAGGGATTGGTACGGTTGCCGGAGCGGTGATGGGGGCATTTATTATGGCCTCTCTGGATAACGGGATGAGTATGATGGATGTCCCGACTTTCTGGCAGTATATCGTGAAGGGTTCTATTTTACTGTTAGCAGTCTGGATGGACTCAGCCACTAAACGTCGGGCTTAAAATTGTGTTACTGATCACCATGCCGGGGTAATACTCCCCGGCGTTTCTACTTAGTTTGGGTATAGTATTAAAATACAATGCTATTTCTGGAAGATTTAACATGTTTGAGAAGCGCCATCGCATCACCTTATTATTCAATGCCAATAAGGCCTACGATCGTCAGGTTGTTGAAGGCGTGGGTGAGTATTTGCAGGCATCGCAATCAAAGTGGGATATTTTTATTGAGGAAGATTTTCGCGCCCGTATCGACAATATTAAAGAGTGGCTAGGCGATGGCGTTATTGCTGATTTTGATGACGCTGAAATAGAGGGATTGCTCGGTAATGCGGGTGTTCCCATTGTTGGCGTCGGCGGTTCTTATCATCTGACTGAGCATTATCCTCCGGTACACTACATTGCAACAGACAACTATGCGCTGGTGGAAAGTGCTTTTCTGCACCTGAAAGAGAAAGGGGTGCAAGACTTTGCTTTCTATGGTCTGCCGGGTTCCAGTAATAAGCGCTGGGCGGTTGAACGTGAGTATGCGTTTCGACAACTGATGGCGAAGGAAAAGTATCGGGAAGTGGTTTATCAGGGCATGGAGACTGCACCAGAAAACTGGCAGCATGCACAAAATCGCCTTGCAGACTGGGTACAAACCTTACCTGCACAGACGGGCATTATTGCAGTAACCGACTCGAGAGCGCGCCATTTATTGCAGGTCTGTGAGCATTTACAAATCCCAGTCCCGGAAAAACTGTGTGTGATTGGCATTGATAATGAAGAGCTCACCCGCTATTTATCCCGGGTTGCTCTTTCGTCAGTCGCTCAGGGAACCCGACAGATGGGGTATCAGGCTGCCAAGTTATTGCACCGCTTACTGAATAATGAAACCTTCCCATTACAACGGGTATTAGTGCCACCCATTCGAGTGGTTGAGCGACGTTCCACTGACTTCCGTGCTCTGCGCGATCCGGCGGTCATTCAGGCGATGCACTATATCTGCAATCATGCCTGCAAAGGGATTAAGGTCGAGCAAGTGTTGGATGCGGTCGGGATATCTCGTTCCAATCTTGAAAAGCGTTTTAAAGAAGAGGTAGGTGAGACTATCCACGCGGTGATTCATGCCGAAAAATTAGAGAAAGCACGCACCCTGCTGGTTTCAACGTCATTATCAATCAATGAAATTTCCCAGATGTGCGGCTATCCCTCATTGCAATATTTCTACTCAGTATTTAAAAAAGCCTATGACGCGACGCCGAAAGAGTACCGTGAACGACATAGCGAAATCCTGATTTAATCGTGCTTATGCGTTAACGCCTTTCATCCCTTCTTCGGTATAGCGTTCCCCGACGACGGGTAAGGAATCAAGAGCATGATGCAGCTCTGCCATTTCATGCTCTTCGAGATGTAGGGTGAGTGCACCTAGATTGTCCTGAAGATGAGCGAGGCGTTTGGTTCCCGGAATGGGGATGATGTCATCGCCTTGCGCCAGTAACCACGCCAAAGCAATTTGTGCCGGGGAGCAACCTTTAGCCGCTGCCAGACGGGTGACGATATTCACCAGCGCCCGGTTAGCTTCGATATTACCGGGCTGAAAACGCGGCAGACTGCCACGGAAATCCCCCTCCTCAAAGCTGGCATCATTCTGGAAGCGACCCGTCAGAAAACCACGTCCCAGCGGGGAGTAAGCAACAAGGCTGATACCCAATTCACGGCAGGTGGGCAGGACCTCGGTTTCAACATCACGAGTCCACAATGAGTATTCCGTTTGTACTGCCGCCACGGGATGGACTGCATGGGCACGGCGCAGTGTCGCGGCGCTGACTTCGCACAGTCCAATACGCGCAATTTTCCCTTCCTGTACCAGCGGGATAAGTCCTGCCATGGTTTCTTCAATTGAATGACTGGGATCGAGACGATGGACGTAGTAAAGATCTATCTGTTCAATCCCAAGACGACGCAGCGAGGCTTCACAGCTCTGCCGGGCATACGCTGGACTATTATCCAGAGTTCGCTGGTATTCACCCGGTTTACGAACGATGCCAAATTTGGTGGCAATATGAACATGATGACGATGTGTTTTCAGAAAATGACCCAGTAGCTCTTCGTTATGGTATGGGCCATACATATCGGCAGTATCAAAGAAATTGATCCCCATTTCAGCGGCCTGCTCCAGCGTTTGCAAGGCCAGTTTGTCATCTCGTGGACCATAAAACTCACTCATTCCCATACATCCCAGACCGAGAGATGAGAGGGTTAAATCGATTCCAGGTTTATGCTGTTGCATGATACTTCCCCTTAACAGTGCTGAGTGCAGAAAGTATAATCTTCCGATCTAGTGAGAAATATAGCCAAAACTGGAACTCAGTTTTCCTAATATGGAAAATGATATGAACACTTCTCTGCTCTGGGATGACGCTCGCGTTTTCCTGGCTATTGCGCGTAGCGGCACCTTAAGTGGGGCATCAGTGACTCTGGAAATGGGCATTGCTACGGTCTCCAGGCGTCTCGATCGTCTGGAACAGGCGTTAGCTGTGCCATTGTTCAGCCGCCATCAGAGCGGCTATCGACTGACGGATGATGGCGAAGCATTGTTGGAACGTGCAGAAGCTCTGGAACATGCCGGGCATGCTTTTGGTGAGGCAGCACAACAGCAAGGACGAGTTGCTGGCTGTGTGCGTCTGGCAACGGCTGAAAATCTGGCAAACGCGCTGATTATTCCGTCACTTCCCCCGCTTTTTGCCCGCCACCCGGATTTGCGGATAGAACTGGTTAGCGGGGTACAGACGGTGAATCTTCACCGCCGTGATGCTGACTTGGCGATACGGATGAGCAAGCCTGAGGCTGGGAATCTGACTATCAAACGGCTTGGGACGTTAGGTTTCGGTCTCTATGGTGCGAGCAGTTATCTCGAAACGCGACGTGCAGGACTGGAGGCGACGCTATTTGATGAAGATATTTTAATTGGCTGGACGGAAGCCTATCGCCACTTGCCAGCGGCGAAATGGATCTCTCGTTTCTCTCGCGCTCAGCCATGTAAGCTAGAAACAAATACCTTATCAGCGCAGATGTCAGCAGCCCTTGCGGGTATCGGGCTGGCAGTGCTGCCCCATTTTCTCGCCAGGCAGACCTCTCTGGTTTGTCTGTTACCTGAGATCAATGCCGACCAGCCTGTCTGGTTAGTACTGCATACGGATCTTGCCCATTCCCGGCGTGTTCGGGCGGTGGCAGATCATCTGCTACAGCTATTCGAAGAACACCAGTCGGAGCTTAATCCAACTGGAAATCGCGATCCTCGGTAGTCTGAAAGGCCTGCAATAGCGCCTGATCAGTGATATCAAACGGCAGGTCTTTAAGGCTTCTGGCCGGAAATTTGATAGTGCTGGCTATCTGTTGTAGACGTTCCGTTCGGTCACCTGCCAGGTCTGGTAAGCGTAACGGGCTATGAAAACGACGCAGTAAAGTGAGTAGTTCACTATCAGAGGGCCCTTCAGGGGAGTCGACCAGGGTCTGAATTAACAGGCTATAGCCCACTTTTTCCCCGTGCAGCCAGTCATGTAACTCTGGCTGGTGGGTGAGAGCATCGTGGATCACATGAGCAAGCCCTGGGGTATCCAGTGGACCTCGAATGCTATTGGCAAGCCCAGCCAGGACGATATTCGCCTCAATGACTTTTTCCAGGGCTTGGGTCACTTGCTGTTGCTGATTTGCTTCAACAGCGGCCTCACCCCAAAGCAGAAAAATCTCTGTCGCCTGACGGGCTGCGGAGACTTTCACATCGAGAGCCAACTGGTGTGGGTTATGACGTTGATAAGGCTCAAATTCAACCCATTTTGCCAAGGCATCAATAATACCGGCCCGCAGATACCGGACATCACTCTGAGCGATAACTTCACTATCGACCAGAATGAGCGCTGGCATGGTATTCAGAGCCACACTTTTAACATGCCCCCCGGCGGCATTATAAATAATCGCCAGCGGAGACCAGGCTGCACAGGTTGCCGCCTGGGTAGGAAGAGTGAAAAGAACTTTGTTGCCAAGGGCGTTATTGACGGCTTTAGCGGTATCCAGTACTCGACCTCCGCCGATTGCCAGGATACCTTCTGCTCCCTGTTGCAGCAGGTTATGCTGAAACTGTTTAATAGCATCGTCAGTACACTCGCCAGCCAGATACTCCAGTTGCCAGCGAATCCCGGCCCTGTCCAGGCTGTCACTCAGCGCAGGACTCACAGCTTGCCAGGCCGAAGGTGAGGTCAAAATTCGCACATGGCTGACCAACGGGCGAATATGCTCACCGACTTGATGGCGCAGCCCGGCCTGCTGAATATAATTTCCTGGCGATTTTACTGAAAACATCCGCTATTCCTTATCGATTTGCCCTACAGCTGACGTGAAAACGCATCAGTACTGATACCTTCTGCCAGTACCTGACGGGCGTACTCTTTGGCTGAGAACAGTGAATGGTCACGATAGTTTCCGCACTCAAGGGCACTGACTGCTGGGACATCAGTAGCATCAACCACACGCTCCAGTACGCGAGTCAAGGCGGTGGCCACCGCTTTCGGGCTATGCTCATCCCATAAAATCAAATAGAAACCGGTACGGCAGCCCATCGGGGAAATATCGATAACCCCGTTGAGTTCTTCACGAATACCGAAAGCCAGCAGGTGCTCCAGAGTATGCAGGGCCGCAGTAGGAATCGACGAGACGTTGGGCTGTAAAAAACGCAGATCGTACTTCTGCACTACGGCTCCTTGAGCATGGCGTTCCGTACCGGCAACACGAACATAAGGGGCGATAACTTTGTTATGGTCCAGGGTAAAGCTTTCGACAATAGGCATAATTTCTCTCTCAGATTACTCGCGACGAATACGGCGTGCCAGCTGGGTACCGAAGGTCTGTAACAGCTGAACAATAACTATCAGCACCAGGGCTGTGGATAGGGTGGCAAAGGTGTCAAATCGCTGATAACCATAGGTAATCGCAAGGTCACCAATTCCTCCCGCGCCTACGGTTCCCGCCATGGCGGTTGCCCCTAGCAGACCAATAGTCGCGGTGGTCAGCGCCAAAACCAGTGAGGCAGCGGCTTCCGGTAACATAAAGTGCCAGATAGTTTGAAACGTGGTGGCTCCCATGGCATTGGCCGACTCGAGTATTCCCTCATCGACTTCCAGCAATGAGCTTTCGACCAGGCGAGCGATATAGGGAGCGATAAATACCACTAAAGGCACGATGGCACCCGGGGTTCCAATCGTGGTGTTCACCAGCCAGCGAGTCACAGGTAAAATGGTGATTAGCAAGATAATAAAAGGCAGCGAACGCAAGATGTTCACGACGGGGTTTAATATCTGATGCAGAACAGGGTTAGGTAGCACCCCACCTGGGCGACAGGTCACCAGCACGATACCGAGTGGGATACCCAGTAATGATCCAAAACCGAGTGAAATACTGACCATCACTAAGGTGTCATAGAGCGCCAGGATGAACTGTTCACCAGTGACTGCGGAATCAAAATATTCAAACATCGCTAATTTTCACTCCTGCGGTATGGAGGTAGTGAATGGCTGACTCTATCTGTGCCGTTTCACCCCTTAATTGCACAATCATAAAACCAAGAATGGTGTTCTGGACTTCAGACATACTGGCAAACAGAATATTGACCTCGATGGGATATTCACGGATCAGCTGATTAATAATGGGCTGTTGTGCCGTCTGACCAATAAACTCGAGACGTAGTGCCCGGCTATCAGTCTGTTGTTTAATACGGGCAACGGTCTGCTCGGGTAAGCGGTCATGGATAACCGACTGGACAAAGCTGGCTGTGACTTCATTTTGTGGCTGTCCGAATAGTGCCAGGACATTACCTTGCTCAATCACGCGACCCTGAGCCATGACGGCCACCTTGTGACATATTTTTTGTACCACCGACATTTCATGAGTGATCAATACGATGGTGATGCCATAGCGCTTATTGATCTCTTGCAGCAATAGCAGGATCTGTACTGTGGTATGTGGATCCAGCGCCGAGGTCGCTTCATCGCATAATAGAATTGAAGGGTTAGAAGCTAAGGCACGAGCAATGCCGACACGCTGTTTTTGTCCGCCTGATAATTCATCTGGGTAGCTCTGTGCCTTCTCGCTCAGATTAACAAATGCCAGTAGCTCATTAACCCTATCCCGAATAAAATTTTTATCACGTCCTTGTAGAATCAGCGGGATAGCAACGTTGTGGAATACTGTACGTGAATTCAATAAATTGAAGTGCTGAAAGATCATGCCGATATCTTTCTTCACGTGATTAAGTTTCTTTTTATCAATTTGTTGCAACGATACGCCATTAATAAGCATATCGCCCTGGCTGGGTGACTCCAGGTGGTTAATTAAACGGAGCAAGGTACTTTTCCCTGCTCCGCTGGCACCAATCACACCAAAAATATCGCCTTGATTGATATCCAGGTTAACATTATCGAGTGCCAGAAAGTTTTCCCCATTACGTGAAAAGGTCTTACTGACATTCTGAAAACTAATTATCGGCTGATTCATTGGAAATAGTCGGGCAACATATAACCGGCATATTGCGGATTGGTGCGAATATAATTTTTAAAGTCATCTGACTGATAAGCTGCAACTAATGCTTTAGCAAAGTCAGCCTCTTTATTTTTGCCAGCGATGGTGACCACGTTAACAAACTGGCTGGTGGGTTTTTCCAGTTCCAGAGCCGAGTCTAATTTCATGCCACTGGATACGGCAAAGTTACCCTGAATCAGCCCAAAATCAACGTCTGGTAAGGCGCGTACCTGTTGGGCATTATCCATTTCTTTGAGGACGATTTTATAAGGGTTTTCGCTAATAAATCGTTGTGAAAAGGTCGCCGGGTCACTGTCAGGACGAATTTTTACCCAGCCAAGACCTTGCAGTACCAGCGCTGCGCGATAGGCATTAGGTGCCTGATTAGGGATAGAAATTACCGTTCCTGCTTTCGGTGTTTCCAGCGTTTTTATCTTTTCAGAGTACAGGCCCATTGGTGGGGTAGGAACTTGCACAATACCAATATTATCAATACCCAGACGCTCATTAACCGACTTTAAATAGACTGGGTGCTGCATTATATTTGCTTCGATACTACCGCGGCTTACGGCATCATTAACCTGAACACCATCGCTAAAATCTTTGTATTCCACGGTATAGCCATGTTTATTTAAATAGGGCTCAATACCTTTTTGGAATTGTTCTTTATAAGGTCCGGGATTAAATCCAACGCGGATTTTTTTGTCATCAGCCTGTGCTGTGGAAAAAATAACAGCGGACGAGAGTAAAGTGAAAATTAACCCACCAATAAGTGACTTACGCATGAAGTAAATATCCCTGATAAGATGATGACAATAAAGTGATTAAATCACAGTTCACTTAAGGTGGAGAAGTTAAACTAAACGTCTGGCTATGTTTTTTTTTGCTAAGCATATCTGATTTTTGTTATTACAAGGAAAGCTCAGTGGCTGCATTGTTATTTTTTGTGGAGAGAGTCTTTAAAGTACATATAGCAGTATTCATACTGATATATACCTTTCTGGCAGTATTGCGGGTACTGCTAACGATGCGATTTTTATTCGGGACAGGTAGATGCAGACAGGGTAGATGAGGGGGAGGATGTATTTTTCTGCCAGTTATGAGCAATGCAGGCAGAAAAATACATACTGGGCAGAGTACTCAGTCGCTGAGCGGTGCCAGTTCTTCCATGCTCAGCTCCGTTACTTTCATTACCATATCGTAATCAATACCCTGCTGTAACATAGTATGGCCGACGCTACGAATATCTAACAGAATCCCTTTTTCTCTACAGCGCTGCATGCATTCCTGTATTCCTTTTTCCATGCCTTTCTTGAACCCTTCTTTGAACCCTTTCTTGAACCCTTTCTGCTCCAGTTGCTGGGCAATCGTCATCCGTTAATCCTTATATTGCAGTACCCGTAAAGCCAGTTTATGGATAAAGGCTTCAGTATCTGTTTGTTACTGAGGGACGCTGAGCGGTGCCAGTTCTTCCATGCTCAGGCCCGTTAATTCCATTATCATATTGTAATCAAGACCACGCTGTAACATCTTACGGGCAACATCGCGAATACCCGATGCCTGGCCACGTAGCTCACCACGCTGCTCACCACGTAGTTCGCCACGTCGTTCACCAAGTTGAATCCCTTCCTCTCTACCAAGTTGCATCCCTTTCTGTATCCCTTTCTGCTCCAGTTGCTGGGCAATAGTCATCAGTTCATCTCCATGTTGCGGTACCCGTGAAGCTAGCTCACGGATAAAGGCTTCAGCATCTGCTGTATCACCTGCCTGAACAATATAGTTTATCAGTGCCTTCACCTGAGGTGAGGCCAGATAGCCAGTAAGTAATATTGCCACCAGTTTATCTATCAATACTGTCAAATTACGCTGATGAATATGTTTTTGTAGTAATGTCAGGGCTGCCATGGAGCGGTGTTCCATGATCTCTTCATCAGGAATAACGGTAATATCTACCAGTGGAAAGTCGCTGGTATAAAGATTTTTGGCCAGTTCCGGGTTGGCAAATTCCTCTAGCCAGTTAGTGGAATAGGGATAAGGAGCCCGCTTCCCGGTATAAAACAGAACTGGTATCACCAGTGGTAACTTTTGATGGCCTGCATCAAGGTGACTTTGCATAGCGGCGACTGCGTAACGGATCATACGAAACGCCATATGTTTATCCGGACTGGATTGGTGTTCGATCAGAACCTGCACATATCCCTTATCTCCATCGACGGTTTTTAAACTGTAGAGTATATCGCTGAAATACTGGCGCAGATTTTCCTCAACAAAAGAGCCGTTTTCCAGTTTCAGTGTACTAAAGTCACAGATAGCCCGTAACTCTGCGGGGAGATGGATCTCCATAAAGTCCCGGGCGATATCTGGGATCTTCAGAAACTGCCGAAAGGTCGCATCGTGAGGGGTAGGGGTAATTGTGTTCAATTTTATAGATCCTGACTCTTAAATTAACGCAGGAAGAATAAAGATAGAGTTTGATGGGAAATATCAATAAACCCGACTCGCAGAGCATTTCTCATTTTTTAAGATAATTTTTAGATGTTCATAAGATAAAAATATTACTGCTTTGAATTATCATGTTTTATTAATTTTCTTTGTTAGTTGTTTAATTAAATACCTGTCTTAAATAATGCCTAATTATCTGATGGGCATGTTTTCTCAGATAGAGAACTATGCTCATTCGAATTATTTTAGCTATAGATAGTTAATTTTGTGCATTAGATAGTTGATTATTTAATTCTCAGGGAAAGTAAGCTATGCGATAGTCAGTAATATAATTAATGCTTATCGAGAGAAATATGCCGCTATTTTCTGCCTCACCGTTGGTGGAGCAATTAGAAGAAAATCTGTTTAGTGCGCTGGAAAAAATGCTGGCGCAGGTCGATACCACAGATTATCCGCTGATTGACCTCTCTTCTGGTAGCCCGCGTCAGTCTACGGCAGCAACTGTCGTTAAGACTTTACAAGCGGCAGCTGCTCAGCCTGAAAATCATGACTATCCCTCTTTCTGGGGTAAACCCGCGGTTCGTCAGGCTATTGCCGATTTCTATCAGCGGCAGTATGGCGTTGAGCTGGATCCTGACAGTGAAATTGCAATTTTTCAGGGAGCTCATATTGGGGTCACTGGTTTACCGCGTGCCCTGCTCAGCCCAGGACAATATCTCATTTCTACCGACCCATGTTATCCCATGTATCGTTCAGCAGCAGCCCAGGCTCAGGCGCAATTTTATGGTATTGCGTTAAAGGCAGAGGAACAATTTTTACCCGATTTCAGTCAGGTGCCAGAGGAAGTCGCCAATCATGGCGGGCTATTAATGCTTAACTATCCCCATAATCCGACCGGAGCTGTCGCGACCCCGGAATTATTTGAGCAGGCACTGGAGTTTGTTCAGCGCTGGAAGATGCCGCTAATACATGACTTTGCCTATGCTGCGATTGGCAGCAACGCTCAGGAAGTCCCTCCAAGTCTGCTGGCACAACCTGGTGGAAAAGAGTGGGGAGTTGAGATTTATACGTTGTCGAAAACTTTTCTGATGGCGGGCTGGCGTTTTGGCTTTGCGGTGGGTAACGCCTCTATTATTAAGGCGTTTAAAAAGCTCCATACCCACAGTTATAGCACCGTATTTGGTGCCGTTCAGGATGCAGCTACCCATGCATTGAGTCTGCCAGACGAGAGAATACAAGATTTTTCAGCCCCTTATCACCGCCGTCGGACCTGGGTGATTGAGGCTCTGCAACAGATGAACTGGCCTGTAGACCCGCGGCAAGGGACCTTTTTTCTCTGGCTACCGGTTCCCCCTGGCTACACCTCTGCGCAGCTGACGGAACATTTGTTACTCAGAACTCATGTGCTGGTAGCACCAGGGCATGGCTTTGGCAGCAGAGGAGAAGGTTTTATCCGTTTGAGTCTGACCGCTGATGACGAGGCGTTATCTGAAGGGTTAAAGCGGATAGCCGCTTTGAAACTCTTTGACTAACAGACGCTCTTTGTCGCATAGAGATACTATATATCGCTAAATCAATATCTTATTAGTCATTGATTCCAGCACCTTAAGCGGTGACTGTTGCGGATTATGCATCTTATTCACCGGTAATAAAAAGGTCTGCTCCAGCATAAACTGCCCGCCCATCGCTGCATGTGGCGTCTGATCGGAAAAACAAATCCAGCTACTGCCCTGGGGGAACTCAACCGCAACCTGAGGCCCATTTTTCTGATAATCGGTATCAGCTTTCATTGCATCATGCATCTGCAACATCAGGTGGTCGTAGTGGCTGCGGTAGCTTTTGGTGATACCGACGGTATTTTGCAGCCAGCTACTGAGCGAAGAATAATTTTTCAGGCGTGGTAAGAAACGCTGCGCGAGAGCAGGGAAAGACTCACCCACACGCCAGCTACGATTTTCACCATGAGGATTAATATTGGTAAAAATACGCAGAATACGTTCGCCATAGTTGGGGCGTGATGGGAATGCATCAACATGCAAACGGCTGTCATCTTTGCGCCATGAGGTATTCTGAGTCCAGCGCGTTACCGGATGCAAACGCAGACTATTAGTTGGGGTATGCAGTGCCGTCTGGTATTCCGGTAATATTCCGGCAACCAGCTGACGGCAAGACTGATAATGTCTTTTCAGTAACTCACGGATGGCGGGCTCTTGTGCGTTATCTGCGACACCTCTCAGTTTGTCCTGTAGTGGCTGATAGCTGATATTCTTCCGCTTAGGATCGACCCATACCGGATTAAGCAACTGCTCTTCTTGTTCGCTAAGCGAAAATGCCAGCTGTGGTAAGAAAATGACTTTGCCCTGTTCCAGGTCTTTTACCACTGAGCTTTGCTTACCAGCGTCCCATTCAGACCGCGAAAGTGAAGTCACTGCATGATTAAAAGAAGTCATTATTTCCGACATAACTGATCCTTGCGAACAACTGTGCGTTAATGGTGAAAACATAATTGTTACAATTATAGTGATGCGAAAACGCAAAAGTTAAACAAAGCTTAAACGTAATCCAAACAAAAAGATAAATAGTGCTTAAAAAGCACAACATCCTAAAAAACGCTGAGATTTTTAGTCGAAGACGATGAGTTGATAATATGAGGAGAGTGAAGAGATAAAATGGGTAGGGTGTTGATACTATATTGACTATCAAATAATAAAAAATCCCCACAGAGAGGATTTTTTATTATTGAAAATATTATTTATCCAGACGAGCAGTCATGTGTACTCGGTCATTCACAATTGCGCTGGTAATAGTGTAACCAGCACCTTGTTCAGAGGCTTTAGCGGCAATTTTTGCTTCCGCACCGTCAAGGGTAGATGCAGTAGCGGTGATACTCTGAGCGAAAGCACCGAAAGACATCATTGAAATAGCAGCAACAGCAACAAAAGTTTTGATGGTTTTCATGGTCATATTCCTTACTCATTTCTATATTAATTGGCGATTTCGCCTGATGTGATAAATAATAAACCCCACACTCGGCTATTGAAATCTAAACAATTTGCAAATCTTGTTCAAAAAAATAGAAATAGTAGAGCCAATCAATGATCATGGTATTTATGGCATCGTATTTTTGGAGCCGCTAACTAACAGGAGAAAAAATAGTTGAAGGAAATATCATCCATATCAGATGTTTACCCTTTTTTCTCATATTATCAGGAAATAAATCCAACGCGAGCATGTGAACCATCGCAATAAGGTTTGTTGGCGGAGTGACCACAACGACATACATGGCTTTCCTGAGTTTTATTTGTGGTTTTGCCTGTTCCAGTCACTAGCTCATGGTTACCTTTGATATGCAGAGGGCCATTTTTCAGTGGTGTAACCAGTAATACGCCATCGCGATGCTCTAGCGTAGTAAATTCCTGAGCGGTGACTTCACCGGTAGCGACAAACGCTGCAGCGGTATGGCTTCCGTCACAATATGGTTTACGGGATGACTGACCACAACGACACAGTGTTGCACGATAGCCTACTGACTCACCGTCTATTTCCGTTTCTGCGCTAAAGGCCAGCGGCCCGTTCTCACGAATACGTATAATATTAACCTGCGGCGCTTTTTCTCCCTGCGTTCCGTCATTCATTTGATAACGGATAGCGCCCGATGGACAGTTTTTGGCAAGCATAGCTATTTCCGCGACGCTAGCCCTGTCGGGATAAATCCACTCGCCTTCTACTGCAGGTACAAAAACATCTGGACGGTCTAATACACAATTACGGGAATGCACACATTTTTCGCCATCAAATAAAATGGTAACGTCGCGTCCCTTTACGATCTCTTCGCTCATATTTATGCTCGCTTATACCCGTCATACTTCAAGTTGCTTGGGCGTTGCTGGCGTTCAGGCAGCCGAATCACATAGTCTATCTATGCTCATCGACTGCCTTCTCTTGGCGCCTACCAGCAACTCGAATTATTTTGGGTATATTATTAACTGAACGCCTTCTCATTATTAATATAATACAAGCAAGGTTGTGAGTTTTTTAGAATATTTAAAGTAATTTACTAAGTAGTCACTAAATACGTATGATTATCATTATTTTTATCATGATATACGTTATGGTAGTGTTATTTTGTTTTTATATAATGTTGGTATTAATGTTTTTATATTATTGGAAGTTCATAAATAGACTTGGCAATATATTAGATATTATTTTTCACATTATCTATCTCAGAAAGAGACGTCAATCCTGCCAAATCACATAGCGTATCTGTGTTCATCGACCTGATTGACTCAGCACTTACCGATAGTTCGGGTACAGATAAAATTTTTAGCAATTTTCCATGGCGTATTTCAATGCTTCACCTAGCGTTTCTAGTGCACCTTCGGTTGCCGGGTTAAAAGTTAAAGCATAATTGAGCCGTAAACAGTTGCGATATTTTCCTGAAGCTGAAAATAGTGAGCCCACAGCGATATAGATATTCTTGTGGCACAGGGCCTGGTTCAGTCGAACGGTATCAACATTTTCTGGCAGCTCTATCCACATAAAAAAACCACCCTGGGGGCGACTGACACAAATACCACAAGGAAAATAGTGGCGGACCCAGCGGGTAAAGATATCCAGATTACGTTTGTAGTGCTGGCGCATCCGTCTGACATGGCGATGATAGTGGCCAGACTGAATAAAGCTAGCCACCAGTTGCTGGGTTATGGTTGCGGTACTCCCCGTACCAATATATTTCATATGCAGGGCGCGTTCCCAGTAGCGGCCGGGAATAATCCAGCCCACTCGTAGCCCGGGAGACAGGGTTTTGGAAAATGAGCTACACAGCAGAACCCGTCCGTCGACATCCATCGATTTGATGGTCACTGGCCGGGGATACTCATAGGTCAGCTCGCCGTAGACATCATCTTCTATAATCGCAATATCAAAGCGTTGTGCCAGTTGCAGAATGGCTTTTTTGCGCTCAACAGGCATGATAAAGCCTAAGGGATTATTGCAGTGTGGTACCAGAAAAACGGCTTTGATCGGCCATTGCTCCAGCGCTAGCTCTAGCGCTTCAACGCTAATTCCGGTCACTGAATCGGTAGGAATTTCGATAACCTTAATTCCGAAGCCACGCAGCATCTGCATGGTTCCGTGAAATGAGGGAGATTCAACGGCCACGATATCGCCAGGCTCGCACACGGCACGAATCGCAATCGACAGAGCCTCTGCACACCCGTTTGTTACCACAATATCATCTGGTGTTACCAGGCAATGGCTGTCGAGCATCAGGCGGGCAATTTGTTCCCGCAGGGCAGGTAATCCATAAATACAGTCATAGCGGAGAAGAGCGGATGGCTGATTCTGGATAATCTTTGTCATCTCACGCCAGAGAGGCTTTATTGTCGGCTGTGTCAGGTCGGGTATACCGCTGCCAAAAGAGGTCACTTCCTGTTTAGTTCTGGAGTTAATTAAATCCAGAACCTCATCCCACTGGGTAATCTCTATTGGTCGCTGGGCCGGGCGGGTTAGCGGTGGCACTGGGTGAACAGCCTTGCGTGGCGCGACAAAATAGCCAGAGCGGGGTTGAGGCGTAATCAACTGCTGGTCTTCCAGAATATGATAAGCCTGTTGAACAGTACTAATACTGACACCGTGTTCCTGGCTCAGGGCCCGCACAGAAGGCAGACGCTCTCCACTCTGATATAAGCCTTGCTCGATGCGTTCAGCCAGCAAAGTAGCGAGATGTTGATAGCGAGTCATGCTGTATCCCTATTAGAACCATACAGAACGGAAAACCAGTACAGATGGCAGCAAAATACGCCATTCAGTTAACGTTTTACCGCATCTGTATGTTAAAAAGAATCGTTTTTTGCATCTGTCTGCTTACAGCCCGGCATAGCATGATATGCCCAGAGCCATAAGAAGGAGCAGACGATGGAATTTAATGAAAACCAAGCCCGCAGACCTGTTTTTAGCCTGAGAGCGGTATATCGGTACTTTCGCCGCAGATCGGTGAATCGCAAAACAGTACGTTTATTACGGGAGCTAAGCCCGGATCAGCTAAAAGATATTGGGCTGAGTAAACATGATTTATCTTACTGGGATTAAAGCAGGAAATGGGGGGCGGGAGATAATAGAAAAAAGCCTGCGGTAGAAAGCCGCAGGCTGGAAGAGATAATTACTGCAATGTCAGTGTATTCAAAATACTTTCAGCGCTAGCCTGAGCTTGAGCCTGATTATCTGCTGGTAGAGAAATCTGCATGGTTAATAGCTGATTGTCTACTTTACCTAATACAATTGAAGAGTAAGTGGTTTGACCCTGGGCTGAGATAATCGTGTCCAGTTGCTGCAAAGCATGGCCTTTAATCTCAATAGGTTTATTTGAAACAACCTGAAGCTGAGGATCGCGTGCACGCTGCTGCTGTTCCAGTCTTTCAGCCAGGGCTGCAAGCGTATCAGTACCCGCTTCACTGATAATGACAATCACGGCCTTCTGGCCTGAAGTATCAGAGTAGACATGCATATTGTTCGACTGAGTGCCAACTTTACCGCTTTGATCGCTGATATCTGCCGGAAGAGAAAAACTCACTTTTCCGTCCAGTAAAGTGACTGTCTGCGCCGCAGTGGTACTTGCAGCAGAACTATCAACCGCTTCGGTATTGCTGTCTTTATTGTCACAAGCGGCAAGACCCATAACTAACAGGCTGACACCGACATATTTTACCAGTTTATGCATTGCACTCTTCCTTTCCGTTAGTAAGCCACTAGGCTGATGCGACGATTTTATCACAAGATAGCGAGTATGCTTTTACCCTGGTTGCCATGCTGATTTTTCAGGCTTTTCGGAAAAATGTTTCAGCAGGTAATTCAGGAATACACCATAAGCAGGTAAGAAGAAGGCAATACAGATAAGCATCTTAAAGCCGTAATCAACCATCGCAATTTCTACCCAATGCTGAGCCATAAAGGGATCAGTACTGCGCCAGAAAGCAATAAAGAAGAAGGCTGCTGTATCGCTCATATTACCAAATATCATTGCAACCCCAGGCGCCAGCCACCAGTAGTGGCTTTTCCGCAGGCGGTTAAAGACCTGAATATCAAGAATTTGTCCCAAGGCATAAGCCATAAAGCTGGCGATAGCAATACGGGCAACAAACAGATTGAACTGACCTAAAGCTTCCAGGCCTTGCCAGCTTCCCATATAGAACAGGGACGATACGCCGTAAGAAATAACCAGAGACGGGATCATCACGACGAAAATAATTCGTCGGGCCAGAGGCGCGCCAAAAATACGCACTGTCAGATCAGTTGCCAGAAAAATAAACGGAAAGCTGAATGCACCCCAGGTGGTATGGAGTCCAAAAACAGAGATCGGGAGCTGAACCAGATAGTTACTGGAAGTGATAACTAATAAATGGAATAGCGATAGCCATAGCAACGCATTGACGCGCTGGCGTGGGTTTAACTGCAGCATATTGTAACCTTTTTAGTGGTGGGGTGAGGGAACCCAATTTGAGGATCCAACAGATATATTCTGCGGAACCATGGTAAAGCTGGGGGATGATACTGCTTTCAATCCCCTTTGCAATGGTTAATTTTAACGCAATCGTTCACGTCGCTTGCATCAGATTCTTCCCGGCGTAAACTAGCGCAGTTTTTTCTCGACAGAGGTCGTTATGACTGACTTATTTGCAACTCCTGACCATAATCTAGATACCACAGGGCTGCGTTGTCCTGAACCGGTCATGATGGTACGTAAAACCGTACGTAAGATGGCTCCAGGTGAAACTCTGCTGGTGATAGCAGACGATCCGGCGACCACCCGCGATATTCCGGGTTTTTGCCGTTTTATGGAACATGAGCTGGTTGCGTCAGAAGCGGCAAGTAAGCCTTACCGCTATTTATTACGTAAAAGTCACGCTTAATCGGAAGGGGGAGTGGATCCTCCTTCCGATTAACACTATTTCTGACGCAGTAATCTTAATGCGTTAGCCGTCACTAATGCAGTCGCTCCTGAGTCGGCTAATACCGCTATCCATAAACCTGTTATCCCCAGCAGGGTGGTGACCAGGAAGACCAGTTTTAACCCCAGAGCAATTGAAATATTCTGACGTATTGTGGCATGTGTTGCTCTGGCAATCGCTATCATCCGTGGCAGTTCGGTCAGGCGATTATGGGTGATGGCGGCATCGGCTGTTTCCAGAGCGACATCAGTTCCGCTTCCCATCGCTATCCCCATCGTCGCGGCTTTCATCGCTGGAGCATCATTAATACCATCACCGACCATCGCCAAGGGTGCAGACTGACCTAACTCATTAACAATCCGGACCTTATCGGCGGGCAGTAAACTGGCGCGATAATCAATCCCCAGCTCAGATGCGATGGCGGCGGCGGCACGAGGATTATCTCCAGTCAGCATTATCCCCTTCACGCCTAAAGCATTAAGCGCATTAACGGCCGTTTGTGCATCACTGCGTAGCTGGTCACGCATAGCGAGGATACCGAGCAATTTCCCTTCGCGCAGAACGACAATGACCGTCTGTCCTTCATCTTCTTGCTGAGTAATACGTTGCTGCCATTCAGCATTGAGGCTCTCAGCCGCCAGTTTGGTCGGTGAGCTCAGGCGAATCATCTCTCCTGCTACCCTCGCCTCAATACCTACTCCGGCCAGAACACGATGCTGTTCGGTAGCGGGTAAGGTCAGATTTCTCTGCTGAGCGGCGTTGATAATCGCCATGGCTAGCGGGTGAGTGGAGCCTTGTTCGACCGCTGCGGCTAAAGCCAGAAGCTGGTTTTCATCGATACCTTCTGCGGTGGTTACCTTGGTGACTTGAGGTTTACCCGCGGTCAGAGTCCCGGTTTTATCAAAAGCTATCTGCTGTATCTGGCTCAAACGTTCCAGCGCGGCCCCGCCTTTAATCAGAGCGCCATAACGTGCAGCAGCAGCGAGACCGGAGGTAATGGCCGCTGGTGTTGAGATAACCAGGGCACAAGGACAACCAATCAGTAACAGCGTCAATCCTTTATAAATCCAGGGTTCCCAAGGCAGGCCGAAGAATAACGGTGGAATAATGACGGTCAGTAGTGCCAGGGCCATAATTAACGGGGTATAGACTCGACTGAAACGATCAATAAAGCGTTCGATAGGCGCGCGGCGTTCTTCTGCTTCTTCAATCAGACGCAGAACACGGTCAATGGCGCTGTCGCCGGGCTCGGAGACCACCTCCATTTGTACCAGTCTGTCGATACTGGTACAGCCTGCGGAGACATTCTCACCTTTTTGATGTTCAACCGGAATGGATTCACCGGTCAGCGCACTTTCATCAAAACTGGCAAACGCACTTAACAGACGACCATCGGCGGGTAAACGCCCGCCAGCAGCGACTTCAATAATATCACCTGGGCGTAATTCTGACTGTGCGACGCTTTCACGTTGTCCATTACGAACACGAATAGCGGTATCAGGTTTCAGCGCCATTAATGCGCTGACGCCACGACGGGCACGGGTGGCAGCATAGGATTCCAGGCGTTCTCCAATCAGGAATAATACCAGCACCATCGCCGCTTCTGCGGTAGCACCGATAAACAGCGCGCCAATCGCTGCAACACTCATCAGGGTTTCAATAGCAAACCAGCTGCCACTGCGGATCAGACGTAGCGCCTGGCGGGCAATAGGCCCCAGCCCCACCAGTGTCGTGATAATAAAGGCCAGATTACCGAATGGATGATTGGCTTGTTCCAGTCCCCAGCTAGCAACCATCAAGACAATCAGAACGATAATGGTGCCATTTTCTTGCCAGAAAGAAGCGGGCGCTGCTTTAGGGGCCGCACTATCGCTAAGTTTATAGCCAGCGGAGGCTACTGCCTGCTCTACCTGGGAGCGAATATCCCGGGTAGATTTGACGAGTAGTTTCTCGGTGGCAAACAGGACCTGAACTTGCTGGACATCAGGGATATTTTTAACCGCATTTTCAACTTTTCGCGCACAGGCAGCACAGTCCATGCCTTCTACATGCCAGCTGTAACGATCGCCACTATCGACCACGGGGTTCTCCACAGGGGAGGAACAGGATTCACCCTCAGTGCAGCAGGCATGCTGATCGTCAGCCTTCAGTGGACTGAATGTGCTATGTGAAAACTGTGGCGTTTTGGAATGGTTTTGAGGTGTATTGTGCATAGCACTCTCCGGGTCGTCATCATTATCTTATGACCCATCCTAAACTCTGGAGCTTACTCCAGAGTCAAGGACTATTTATCTGCAGGTGAGAGTTTTTAGCCTGGTAAACTTGAGTCAGATAAACAGCGAGCGAACGATTAAGAAATGTCCGCCAAAGTAGCAGGCTGCCACAATAGCGCTGTCAGCAGAGAATCGACGACGGTATTTACTGATCAGCCAGACCACATTACCCAGCAGTAACAATCCAGCCCCCATATATTCTGACAGGCTGGCAGCAGTATTGCGTGAGAAGTAGTTAGCGCCAGCTAACCAAACCATAACCAGTGTGATGCCAATAAAAGCGAGGACTGGCATACGCAGCTCTTCAAGACGGCTCCAGATGGTGGCAATCAGTAACGCGCCGACGATGATTAAAGCCAGCGGGAGCGGCCAGTATAAATCGAAGCTCGCATGACTGGTAAAATAGAGGCTATACAACACATGCGAGAGAAAATAGGCGCCAAAGGCATAAAGCAGGCGCTGGCGCGGCAGCAAAGTGAGCGCATCTCCAGCGAGGCTGGCTAGCAAACCGGCAATGATTAAATAGCCCGTCGGATCCGGGAGGGGAGCCTGTAGGGCAAGTAACAGTAACAGCAACAGAGTGACGGGTTTAAACACCCATTTCTGCCAGGCAGGCCCGCGATAACAAGAATCAACGTATAACCAACCGGAAAAAAAGACAGCGATAAATGACCAAAGCATGGCATATCCTTATTAGTTGTCGGGCGTTGTTCCAGTGTACTGACAGAGAGTGAAAAAGCGATGCTTAATTAGTCTGCCTGTTGAGCCGTTTCCTGGGCCGATTATTTCCCCTGACGAAGCTTTTTTTGCCAGACCAGCAGCTCGAAGACACCGAAAAGAAATATTTTTATCTGGGCCACACTGCTGATTGGCGGGCCATCTTTAGGCTGAGTGGCTTTCATTAAACCCAGCTGCAGGCCATGCATAATGACCATAAAGATCAGCGCGACATTCACAAAAATATTCAGCGGTCGCGGAAACGGCTGAATAAGATTCAGCACTAAAAATGCCCAGATACATAACATCATCAGGCGACCCAGATTAATCAAAATTGACATCATGTGGTTCCTTGTATTTCACGTATAAACAGACGATAAGCAACCTGTCCGGCGACTTTTTCGCGATGTAACGCCCAGGAAGTGGGGACCAGAGGCATACCATTTTCTACTTCACTTTCGACGTAAATCAGGGCGTTATCTGCAAGCCAGCCGTTTTTTTCCAGTAAACTGAGCGTCTCGTCGAGTAATCCTTTACGGAAGGGGGGATCTACAAACACAATATGGTGAGGCGTGCCTGGTTGTGCCAGTACATTCAGTGTGTTGGTATTCAGTACATTGCCCTGACTTGCCTTTAAGGTGGCGAGGTTTTTTTGTAATTGTCTGGCAACGTTTTTGTCCATTTCAATCAGCGTGGCTGTCGCTGCGTAGCGTGATAAGGCTTCTAAGCCTAAAGCCCCGCTTCCGGCAAAACAGTCAAGGCAATGCGCTTCGACAATGTAAGGAGCCAGCCAGTTAAACAGCGTCTCTCTGACTCTGTCGGTGGTAGGACGTAATCCGACTGCGTCGGGAACGGGAAGTTTTCGGCCACGCCATTGACCGCCAATAATGCGAATTTGGCCTGAACCAGCGGATTGAGGTTTTTTCATGGTGCTCACTGCTTGCAAGTGGATCTCTGATTTCTATTCTAACGTTGTAGGCTCAAGCCTGGAAACCTTATTCCTGTGGCGTGATGCTGAGGCGGGAAAGTGGTAGACTCGTGCACAATTTTTTTAATGCCGTGGCAAACCAAATTAGGTCTGTGCCATAAATAAACAGCAAGGGGTGTAGTCGCAAATGGCTAAAGAGAAAAAACGTGGCTTTTTTTCCTGGCTGGGCTTTGGTCAGAAAGAGCAGCCGGAAGAACCTAAGGTTGAAACGCAAGATGCTGTAGAGCAGGCGGAAACCGAGGTTGAAGCGGCGAATATAGCCTCACAGGGAGTCACACCGGTTGAACAATCAGAACCTGTTCTGGAAGAACAGGCTGAAGATGCCCGTGTTTTACTGGATGATACCTCAAGCCCTGTAGTGGAAGAGAATGCAGCAAATAAAGCTGAACCTTCTATTGCAGAACTCGGGTCATCGCAGAGTGCTGTACCCGCGTCTGTTGAGCAGGAGGTTTTTCAGGCTCATCAAGAGCGAATTGTGACAGAAGAAGTCGCGGCGATAGAATCTATTATTTCACACGCCGACGTCAAAGAAGCGCATCAGACCGAGCCGCTAGCAGAATCTGTAGAAACAGCCGCTCAGGCCGCTGCAGTGCAGGAACAAATTGTTACCGAAGAAGTCGCGGCTATTGAATCGCTGCTTCCTCACCCCACTGAGACGAGTCAGGATGAAGTCTCAGCGGTAACTGAAAGTCCAGTTGCTGAACATCAGCCTGAAGAGCCTGTCGCTGAAGTTATTGAGCCAGTGATGGCTCCGCTGGTAGCTGAAAGTCCGATTGCTGAACATCAGCCTGAAGAGCCTGTCGCTGAGGTTATTGAACCGGTGATGGCTCCACTGGTTGCTGAAAGCCCACTGGAATTAGCTCAGGACGACGTTCCTGAGGAACCGGTAGTCGCAACGATTGTAGAGCAAGAAAAACCGACTAAAGAAGGGTTCTTCGCTCGCCTGAAACGCAGCCTGGTTAAAACGAAACAGAATCTTGGCTCCGGCTTTATGGGGCTGTTCCGTGGTAAAAAAATCGATGACGACTTGTTTGAAGAGTTGGAAGAGCAGTTATTAATTGCTGATGTCGGGGTCGAAACGACGCGGAAAATTATCGAAAAACTGACCGAAACAGCCAGTCGTAAGCAGTTACGTGATGCTGAAGCGTTGTATGCATTATTAAAAGAAGAGATGAGTGTGATTCTGGCGAAAGCCGATGCACCGCTCAAGGTTGAAGGTAAAACGCCTTTTGTTATCCTGATGGTCGGGGTCAATGGGGTCGGTAAAACGACCACCATTGGTAAAATGGCGCGTCAGTTCGAGCTGGAAGGTAAGTCAGTGATGCTGGCTGCGGGTGATACTTTCCGCGCCGCCGCAGTGGAACAGCTTCAGGTCTGGGGCGATCGTAATAATATTCCGGTTATTGCTCAGCATACTGGCGCAGACTCGGCATCGGTTATCTTTGACGCCATACAGGCCGCCAAAGCACGCAATATTGATGTTTTAATTGCCGATACTGCAGGGCGTTTGCAAAATAAAGCCCATCTGATGGAAGAGTTGAAAAAAATAGTTCGGGTAATGAAAAAGCTGGACGAAGAGGCTCCGCATGAGATTATGCTTACCCTGGATGCCAGTACCGGTCAGAATGCGATAAGCCAGGCTAAACTATTCCACGAAGCAGTGGGGCTGACAGGTATCACACTAACGAAATTAGACGGTACTGCCAAAGGAGGCGTTATCTTCTCTATCGCGGATCAGTTTGGTATTCCTATTCGTTACATTGGTGTAGGTGAAAAGCTTACTGATTTACGACCGTTTAATTCAGAAGATTTTATAGAGGCACTTTTTGCCCGAGAGGATTAATAATGGTTCGTTTTGAACACGTCAGTAAAGCCTATCTCGGCGGGAGACAAGCGTTGCAGGGAGTGACCTTCCATATGCAACCAGGCGAGATGGCGTTTCTGACCGGCCATTCCGGAGCAGGAAAAAGTACGTTACTGAAGCTTATCTGCGGTATTGAGCGGCCTAGCGCCGGTCAAATATTTTTTGGCGGCCATGATATTAGCCGCTTAAAAAGCCGTGAGGTGCCGTTCTTGCGCCGCCAGATAGGCATGATCTTTCAGGATCACCACCTGTTAATGGACCGGACTGTTTACGATAACGTTGCGATCCCGCTGATCATTGCAGGAGCCAGTGGCGAAGATATTCGCCGCCGTGTTTCAGCGGCGCTGGATAAGGTCGGTTTGCTGGATAAAGCGAAAAACTTGCCTATTCAGCTGTCTGGCGGTGAACAGCAACGTGTGGGTATCGCGCGCGCAGTGGTTAATAAGCCAGCACTATTACTGGCTGATGAACCTACAGGTAACCTTGATGATGCCCTTTCTGAGGGTATTTTACGTCTGTTTGAAGAATTCAACCGTGTCGGTGTCACTGTGTTAATGGCGACCCATGATATGGGGCTTATCTCACGGCGTTCTTATCGCATGCTGACCTTAAGCAATGGCCATTTACACGGAGGTGGCGGGTGAATAAACGCGCAGTGTTAAACATTGTTAAGCGCTTCAGTCATAAGATTAACGATTTTAATCAGTCTCATCGACAGAGTGATGGTGGCCGCGGTGGTAAAAAGCGGAATAAATCACCTCAGTCGAAGAGGAAATCGTTAAAAGGCGGAATTAACGAACAGTTCCGTTATGCCTGGGAAGGGGCACTACAAGATCTGAAGAGTAAACCGTTAGCGACGTTTTTAACGGTGATGGTGATTGCCATTTCTCTGACCTTACCCAGCGTCTGTTTTATCGTTTATAAAAACGTCAATCAGGCGGCATCCCAGTACTATCCTTCTCCGCAAATCACTGTCTATCTTGATAAAGCACTAGATGACGATGCAGCGCAGCAAGTTCTTGGTATTCTGGAGGCTGAGGAAGGGGTCGAAAAGGTCAACTATCTCTCCAGGGATGAAGCATTAGGTGAGTTTCGTAACTGGTCAGGTTTTGGTGGCGCGCTGGATATGCTCGAGGAAAATCCTCTGCCAGCAGTGGCGATAGTGAATCCTGAGCTTGATTTCCAGACTACTGAACACCTGAATACCTTGCGAGACCGGCTGACACAGGTACAGGGTGTCGATGAAGTGCGCATGGATGATAGCTGGTTTGCGCGCCTGGCGGCTCTGACAGGGCTGGTGGGGCGAGTGGCTGCAATGATTGGTATCCTGATGGTGGCTGCGGTCTTCCTGGTTATCGGTAACTCGGTGAGGCTGAGTATTTTTGCGCGTCGTGATACTATTAATGTGCAAAAATTGATTGGTGCAACCGACGGCTTTATTCTGCGACCTTTTTTATACGGTGGCGCATTACTGGGCTTTAGCGGAGCATTTTTATCGCTAATATTGTCAGAAATTCTGGTGATGCGGCTCTCTTCTGCTGTAACACAGGTTGCACAAGTTTTCGGCACTCAGTTCTCCCTGCGCGGTCTGGGCTTTGATGAGTGTCTGTTATTGCTGCTGGTGTCATCAATGATTGGCTGGCTGGCAGCATGGCTTGCAACCGTTCAACATTTACGGCATTTTACACCACAGTAAATTATCTTTTGGTATACTTATTCTTTGCCACTGGCGGTGTATAACCGGGGCAGAGAGTTGATAAGTCAGTGTGAGTAACTTATCCACAAAATTATTTTGAACTTGTGGATAACGTGATTGTCTGAGATAGCATGAAGTTGATTGCTCGGCAGTTGTGAGTGTTTTAATCCGGTGTCGGTTTTCATGGCAATCTGTTTAAGTTTTTAAGAGAGGGTTTGAATGACCAAAGAAATGCAAAGTTTAGCTTTAGCCCCTGTTGGTAACCTGGAATCTTATATTCGGGCTGCAAACTCTTGGCCGATGTTAACGGCTGATGAGGAGAAGGAGCTGGCTGAAAAGCTGCATTACGAGGGTAGTCTGGAAGCAGCTAAGCGGCTGATCCTTTCACATCTCCGCTTTGTTGTTCATATTGCTCGTAATTATTCTGGTTATGGTTTGCCACAGGCAGACTTGATTCAGGAAGGGAATATCGGCCTGATGAAAGCGGTACGTCGCTTTAACCCCGAGGTTGGTGTTCGCCTGGTCTCTTTTGCCGTCCACTGGATCAAGGCTGAAATTCACGAGTATGTGCTGCGTAACTGGCGTATCGTGAAAGTCGCAACCACCAAAGCACAGCGTAAGCTGTTCTTTAACTTGCGTAAAAATAAGCAACGTTTGGGTTGGTTTAACCAGGAAGAAGTCGAACTGGTTGCCAGCGAACTGGGTGTTAGCAGTAAAGACGTGCGTGAAATGGAATCACGGATGGCGGCGCAGGATATGACATTTGACATGTCCAATGACGATGAGTCAGATAGCCAGCCGATGGCTCCGGTGCTGTTTCTCCAGGACAAATCATCTAACTTTGCTGATGGCATTGAAGATGATAACTGGGACTCCCATGCAACAGATAAACTCAGTGATGCAATGATGGGACTTGATGAGCGTAGTCAGCAAATCATCCGTGCCCGCTGGCTTGATGAAGACAACAAGAGTACGTTACAAGAACTGGCTGACCGCTATGGCGTGTCGGCAGAACGTGTACGTCAGCTTGAAAAAAATGCGATGAAAAAACTTCGTATAGCTATTGAAGCCTAAAAGCTGCATCCACTTATAAGATGACCTGAGTTCGGTACTACGCCGGATTTGGGTCATTTTTTTTGCCTGTACTTTGGTTTCTTACACTGGTACTCCAATGAATGTGTGTGTACAGCAGCGGCAAGTTACCTCAACATCCTTCCCTGTAATTGCTGGATTGACCTGCTGGAGTATCCCATTTTCATCAACAAACAGGCCGGGATAAAAGCTGCTTTCGTCAATACGGACTAAATCCCCACGTTGGTGTTCATGCAATGCCACTAGCCAGAAGACGGGTTCAGTGGTATCAAGGCGAGCACTGGCTTTACTGAATACCTTATCCCACGGTTGTCCTATCTGTTTGAGCAGAAAGTGAAACAACGGCGTGTAATCTCGACCACGATTCTGCTTTCCGTGCATTGATTCACGTTGTGGCAGTAGCTCATTGGAGAGTTTCTTAGCGTTACGTTCCCCGCGATACTCAGCCCCCGGGTTATTCGAATGATGCCGTGTAGTGGTATTGACGCTGCGATACAGTTTTTGTGTGTTGCTAATGTGATGAGTCCGCATAACTAAATTCTCGATATGATGGCGTAACTGAGAACTTCACTTTGTCAGAGTAGAAATTTAACACCCTACATTTCTATTCCTATCAAAAATCCTTTCCTTGTGACGGATGTCGCCATTCGCCTCGCATTACCGCCGCTTTTTAGTATTTTTTCCAGACAAACTTTGCTGTGTGACAAAATTGTTATTCCATAAATCGCAAAATCAGGTATGTTTTTTAGCAGAGAATGCTGCAACAGCACATGTGCCATTCTATCCAATAAGATTGATTAAAAAACGTGCTGAACACACAACATAAAAATATGACTCACAACAACATGGGGACTCTCAGGATGAAGATGAAGGGCAAAGCCTTACTGGCAGGTTGTATTGCACTGGCCATGAGCAACGTCGCATTAGCGAAAGACATTAAAGTGGCAGTGGTTGGGGCGATGTCTGGCCCGGTTGCACAGTATGGCGACCAGGAGTTTACCGGTGCAGAACAAGCGGTAGCGGATATTAATGCTAAAGGTGGTATCAACGGCGATAAGCTGGTTATCACCAAGTATGATGATGCTTGTGACCCGAAACAAGCGGTCGCTGTAGCAAACAAAGTGGTCAACGATGGCGTTAAGTACGTTATTGGTCACCTGTGCTCTTCTTCTACTCAGCCAGCGTCTGATATTTATGAAGACGAAGGCATTATTATGATAACGCCAGCGGCTACCGCACCAGAGCTGACAGCTCGTGGTTATAAACTGGTCATGCGTACCACCGGTCTGGACTCTGATCAGGGCCCAACGGCTGCTAAATATATTCTTGATAAAGTGAAGCCACAGCGCATTGCGATTATCCATGATAAGCAGCAATACGGTGAAGGCCTGGCGCGTGCTGTTCAGGATGGTCTGAAAGCGGGCGGCGGGAATATCGTGTTCTTTGATGGTGTCACTGCGGGTGAGAAAGACTTCTCTACCCTGGTTGCGCGCCTGAAGAAAGATAATATCGATTTCGTTTACTACGGTGGCTACCACCCGGAAATGGGACAGATCCTGCGTCAGGCACGCGCAGCTGGCCTGAAAACCCAGTTTATGGGTCCAGAAGGGGTAGCTAACGTTTCCCTGTCTAACATTGCCGGCGAGTCTGCAGAAGGCCTGTTGGTGACTAAACCGAAGAACTACGACCAGATCCCAGCAAACCAGCCGATTGTAGAAGCTATCAAAGCGAAGAAACAAGATCCAAGCGGTGCCTTCGTCTGGACCACCTATGCCGCAGTACAGGCACTGGCTGATGGTCTGAATAAAACGGCTGACCCAGCTGAAATGGCAAACTACCTGAAAGGTGCGACCGTTGAAACCGTGATGGGTCCACTTTCATGGGATGAGAAGGGCGACCTGAAAGGCTTTGAGTTCGGCGTCTTTACCTGGAATGCTGACGGTACCTCTTCTGACGCAAAATAAAATCTGAATCTGGAGGAGCAACCTATAGATGTGAGGCTCCTTCCGTTTTGATTTAAGAAAAACTGCACCTCAAAAGCGAAGTTATCCGCTGAGTCAGGTGCAGTTTTTTATGTGAAAAGACTAAGGTTTTCTTAATAACCCATGCAGCAGTAATTCCAGCGCATCCTTCGACTGCGCCAGACGTTCATTCCCGTCTTCACCATTAGCAATCCAGAATGCCGCCTCCGCCAGACTCCCGTAAATCAGGGCGGCCAGAGCTTGTGGGCTGGTATCAACCATCACTCCTTGCTGAATAAGACTGCTGACGCGTTGTTGCATCGACTCCATACAGTAACGATAGGACTCTGGCAGGGTTCCACCGAGAACAGCGCGAGCATCACGCAGAATAATGCGTTGGATCTCTGGCTCCAGTGCCATTTCCAGATAAGCATGGCAACGATGGCGGAAACCATCCCAAGGGTTCTCTGCGCTATCAAAAGCTGCCTGTAACCGCTCATCCGTTTCTGCATCGATCTGCTCTACTACTGCTACAAGTAAGCCTTTCTTGTCACCAAAATGATGGTAGAGTGCGCCCCTGGTTAAGCCAGCGTGCGCGGTAAGATCGTCCATTGAGGTGTCGGCGTAGCCCCGTTCACTAAAAAACGTACGCGCAGTGGCCAGCAATATAGCGCGAGTCTCTTCCATCTCGGCTCGGGTACGACGGACCATCTCTTTCTCCTTTTACAGACAGATAAACTATTTACATACGTCGTGTATCTATACTATGATTTTATTGATACGGTGTGTATGTATTTGACAATATTTTGTCTGACAAACATCAGCTAGCTAAGGTATGAGGCTATACAGCCTGACGGTTAGCTACAGTATTGCTCTTTTTAACATATTTTCCATTGCAAGGGTCTAATCCATGAGTACATCTCCATCCGCGACGACAGAAACGGTGGTGCAGCATTCCTGGCTGGCGGTAAGTGCCGTCGGGCTGGCTATCTTTTCCGTGGTCACTACGGAACTGCTTCCTGTCGGCCTGTTAACACCGATTGCTGAGACACTGAGTATTTCCCCTGGCACTGCGGGTTTGATGGTCTCTGTTCCGGCATTGCTGGCAGCCCTGTTTTCGCCTCTGGTAGTGCTGGTATCCGGTGGTATCGACAGACGACGCATTCTATGTGGATTGCTGGGACTGCTGGTGGCTGCGAATCTGGCATCGGCATTAGCGCCAAGCTGGGGCTGGATGCTGGTTGCTCGCGTACTGGTGGGTTTCTGTATCGGTGGGATCTGGGCGATTGCCAGTAGCCTGGCAGTCAGGCTGGTTTCACCTGCCGCTGTCGGCTTAGCGACATCGATTATCTTTGGTGGCGTTGCGGCGGCCTCGGTGCTGGGCGTGCCTATTGGCGCATTAATTGGCGACCTTATCGGCTGGCGCTGGGTCTTCGGCTGTATGGCGCTATTCAGCGCAGCGGTGCTGGTCATGCATTTGCTGTTTATCCCTGCACTCCCGGTTAAGGGTTCAGCCAGAGTACGTGATTTTGTTAAGCAGTTTGCCAACCGTAAATTACAAATTGGCATGCTGTTGACGTTGTTACTGGTATCCGGTCACTTTGCCGCTTTCACTTTTGTACGCCCGCTGCTGTTATCGGTGTCGGGGTTTGATGTGCAGTGGTTAGGAATATTGTTATTTGGTTATGGTGTTGCCGGTATGGCGGGTAATTTCCTGACCGGTATGGTCGCGATGCGCCGGACGACACTAACGCTCGCGGCCATTGCGCTAGGATTGTTACTGACCCCAGTACTGTTCCTGACTATCGGAAACTTCCCCGTCGGCGGGGCTGCGGTATTGCTGTTCTGGGGTCTTTCCTACGGCGGAATATCGGTGGGGTTAATGACTTGGGTGATGAAAGCTGAATCTCGTACACTGGAGATAGCCACCGCTTTATATGTTGGGGTATTCAATATCTCAATTGGATTAGGTTCGTGGGCGGGTGGCCAGCTATTTGATAACTTTGGACTGCTCAGCAATCTCTGGTTTGCCAGCGGTTGTGCAGCTTGTGCTTTGTTACTGATCTCAAATGTGGCTTATCGTCGCCAGGCTGCGACTACTCCAGTTCACGACTAGACTTATCCTTCTATGATTCAGGCCGTTGGTAATGAACCCGCAAGGCCTGAATCACCTCCAGCCTATTTTTCCCAGTCCTGTCCTTGTTGCCGAAAGCCTAATGCCAGAGCAAAAGCCTGCATGACATCGCGGTTTTCTACTTTATTAGCGCTTATTATCCAGTGCGTTATCTCTGGGTTATCACGCAAAACCTCTTCGACTAAATACTGCCCGACACCGCGACGACGTGTGATTTCTCTGACACTGAGTGCGGTTAATACGCCTTGAGTACCACTCAGCGTCACCTGCACTGCCCCTAACAGCCTGTCGTTAAATTTAGCGGCATAGAGACGTTGATTCTCGCTGAGAGCTAACTGCATTGCGGTGTTTTCAGACCATATCTTTCCAAGATCAATCTTATCCTGGGCCTCAGGCGCTAACAGACGAATGATAGTGAGTTTCATAAATGGACAAACCGAAAAGAGGGTAAATAGCGAGTGTAACCAATTTATTCGCCCCAGACGCTTTATCTTTTCTGAGCCCAGGAGAGGCGGTTTAATTTATGTTCAGTTCATAATCCAGGGGTAAACATCACATATTGTTCAGATATTAGAACAACATGCTTATTCGTAGTGGATTATTCGGCGCTTTGTATCGCTATTTTATGCTGCAAAACATACTTTTTTTTGTTTAACTCTGATTGAATACAGAATAATATCTCCAGTTAATCGCATGAAATATAGAGAGTTTAGCCGAAAATATTGTTAAATATTGCGCTAACTCCTTCATGTCATTCATAAAAATAGGTGTTGGTTACAATATTACTGTTTATTTTTTAACCGCACCAGAAGGAACAGAAAATGAAAATGAACGCGAAGACATTACTGGCTGGATTCGTTGCTCTGGCGGTGTCTCACGCGGCAACCGCTGAAGACATTAAAGTGGCTGTTGTCGGGGCGATGTCAGGCCCGGTAGCACAATGGGGCGACATGGAATTTAATGGTGCCCGCCAGGCTATCAAAGACATTAATGCTAAAGGCGGTGTTAAAGGAAACAAACTGGTTGCGCTTGAATATGATGATGCTTGCGATCCTAAGCAGGCTGTTGCCGTCGCTAACAAGATTGTTAACGATGGTGTGAAATACGTCATTGGTCACTTGTGCTCCTCTTCCACCCAGCCTGCTTCGGATATTTACGAAGATGAAGGCATTCTGATGATCTCGCCAGGTGCGACTAACCCAGAGCTGACGCAGCGTGGCTATGCCACCATTATGCGCACTGCGGGACTGGATTCTTCTCAGGGGCCGACGGCCGCAAAATATATTCTTGAGCAAGTTAAGCCCCAGCGTATCGGTATCATTCACGATAAGCAGCAGTACGGTGAAGGTCTGGCGCGTTCAGTACGTGATGAGCTGAAAAAGAATGATGCCAATATCGTCTTTTTTGATGGTATCACTGCTGGTGATAAAGACTTCTCCACGCTCGTTGCCCGTCTGCAAAAAGAGAATATCGATTTCGTTTACTACGGTGGCTATTACCCTGAAATGGGGCAGATCCTGCGCCAGGCGCGTGCTGTTGGTTTGAAAACCCAGTTTATGGGGCCGGAAGGTGTCGGCAACGCATCATTGTCGAATATTGCCGGTGATGCGGGCGAAGGCATGTTAGTCACGATGCCAAAACGCTATGACCAGGATCCAGAGAATAAAGCTATTGTGGATGAGTTAGTCGCTGAGAAGAAAGATGCGACCGGACCTTATGTCTGGATAACCTATGCCGCAGTACAGTCACTGGCGCAAGCCCTTGAACGTAGCGATAGCACTGATCCAGAAGCGCTCGCTAAAGATTTAAAAGAAAAAGGTGCAAACACGGTAATAGGGCCGCTGAACTGGGATGAAAAAGGCGATCTGAAGGGATTTGAATTTGGTGTTTTCCAGTGGCATGCCGACGGTTCTTCTACCGCAGCAAAATAACAATAGTCCTCTGCTACCCTCCCTTCCGGGTCTGCCCGGAAGGCATTAAAAGGTTACGTTATGTCCGAGCAGTTTCTCTACTTCCTTCAGCAGATGTTTAACGGCGTCACGCTGGGCAGTACCTATGCGCTGATAGCCATCGGTTATACGATGGTGTATGGCATTATCGGTATGATTAACTTTGCCCACGGCGAAGTGTATATGATAGGGAGCTATGTCTCCTTTATGATCATCGCCGCCCTTATGATGCTCGGCATTGATGTCGGCTGGATGCTGGTCGGGGCAGGCTTTATTGGTGCCATCGTGATTGCCAGTGCCTATGGCTGGAGTATTGAACGGGTGGCGTATCGCCCGGTACGTAGCTCCAAGCGCCTGATTGCGCTGATCTCTGCCATCGGGATGTCAATCTTCTTGCAAAACTACGTCAGCCTGACCGAAGGTTCACGTGATATTGCCCTGCCAAACTTGTTTGATGGTCAGTGGATTGTCGGTGCCAGTGAAAACTTTACCGCCACTATCACCACCATGCAGCTGGTTATCTGGGTTGTGACCTTCCTGGCAATGCTGGCATTGACCCTGTTTATTCGCTATTCCCGCATGGGTCGCGCCTGCCGCGCTTGTGCTGAAGATTTGAAAATGGCGAGCCTGCTGGGTATCAATACTGACCGTGTTATCTCTCTGACCTTTGTTATCGGCGCCGCTATGGCCGCGGTGGCTGGGGTTCTGCTGGGTCAGTTCTACGGTGTTATCAGCCCATATATTGGTTTTATGGCCGGTATGAAAGCGTTCACCGCCGCAGTATTGGGTGGTATTGGTAGTATTCCAGGCGCCATGATCGGTGGTCTGATTCTGGGTATTGCTGAGGCTCTGACTTCTGCTTACCTGAGCACTGAATATAAAGATGTGGTTTCCTTTGCGCTGCTTATCGGGGTGTTGCTGGTGATGCCTACCGGTATCCTGGGCCGTCCGGAGGTTGAGAAAGTATGAAACCGATGCACATTGTTTTCTCGCTACTCTCCGCAGCGATGTTCTTCATTCTGGCCTCGGTATTTATGGGGGTGCAGTTAAGCCTTTCTGGTACCAAACTGGTGGTAAATAGTGCCAGTAGTGTGCGCTGGGAATGGGTGATGATCGGTACCGCAGTGGTGTTTATTTTCCAGCTACTGCGTCCCTTATTTACTAAGGGCATGAAAAAAATCAGTGGGCCGAAATTTGTGCTACCGGCGCTGGATGGCTCAACACCTAAGCAAAAACTCTTCCTGCTGGCGCTACTGGTGATTGCGGTTGCCTGGCCTTTTATGGCTTCGCGTGGGTCGATTGATATTGCCACTATGACCATGATCTACATTATTCTCGGGCTGGGTCTGAATGTCGTCGTGGGGCTGTCGGGTTTACTGGTGCTGGGTTACGGTGGCTTCTATGCTATCGGCGCTTATACCTTTGCCATGCTGAATCAGTATTATGGACTGGGTTTCTGGACCTGTCTGCCAATAGCCGGCCTGATGGCTGCAGCAGCAGGCTTCTTACTGGGCTTCCCGGTATTGCGTTTGCGGGGGGACTACCTGGCCATTGTCACCTTAGGTTTTGGGGAAATTGTCCGTATTCTGCTGCTCAATAATACCGAGTTTACCGGCGGACCTAACGGTATCAGCCAGATCCCGAAACCGACGCTGTTCGGTCTGGAGTTCAGCCGCACGCCACGTGAAGGAGGCTGGGATACTTTCAGCAACTTCTTCAATATCAGTTATGACCCGAGTCACCGAGTGGTATTCCTTTACTTAGTGGCCTTGTTGCTGGTGGTGATTACGCTGTTCGTTATCAACCGTTTGTTACGTATGCCTCTGGGCCGTGCGTGGGAAGCGCTGCGTGAAGATGAAATTGCCTGTCGTTCTCTGGGCTTAAGTCCACGCCGCATCAAACTGACTGCCTTTACTATCAGTGCGGCTTTTGCCGGTTTTGCCGGAACCTTGTTTGCTGCTCGTCAGGGCTTTGTCAGCCCGGAATCGTTCACCTTTGCCGAGTCCGCTTTTGTATTGGCGATTGTGGTATTAGGCGGTATGGGATCACAGTTTGCCGTTATTCTGGCCGCGGTCTTGCTGGTGGTGTCTCGTGAAATGATGCGTGACTTGAACGAATACAGCATGCTGGTGCTAGGTGGCCTGATGGTTCTGATGATGATTTGGCGTCCACAGGGCTTATTACCGATGAACCGCCCGCACTTGAAGCTTAAAACCACCGATGTGAAAGGAGAGCAGGCATGAGTCAGCCATTGTTATCCGTCAGCGGACTGATGATGCGTTTTGGCGGCCTTCTTGCCGTTAACAATGTATCGCTTGAGCTTAATGCCGGTGAAATTGTTTCCCTTATTGGCCCGAATGGCGCCGGTAAAACGACAGTGTTTAACTGCCTGACCGGTTTTTATAAACCGACAGGCGGTCAGATCTTACTGCGTGATAAACACCTTGAGGGTTTGCCTGGTCAGGAGATTGCCCGTCTTGGCGTGGTCAGAACCTTCCAGCATGTCCGTTTATTCCGTGAAATGACCGTGATTGAAAACCTGCTGGTGGCCCAGCATATGCAGCTGAAAACCGGTATCTTCTCTGGTCTGCTGCAAACGCCTGGTTTTCGTCGTGCTCAGTCAGAAGCGCTGGAACGTGCTGCTGACTGGCTGGATCGTATTGGTCTGTTAGATCAGGCTAACCGCCAGGCGAGTAATCTGGCCTATGGTGACCAGCGCCGTCTGGAAATCGCTCGTTGCATGGTGACGCAGCCAGAAATTCTGATGCTGGATGAGCCTGCTGCTGGCCTGAACCCGAAAGAAACCAAAGAACTCGATGAGTTGATCATGGAACTGCGTAATCATCACAACACCACGGTGTTGCTGATTGAGCATGATATGAAACTGGTTATGGGGATATCCGATCGTATCTACGTAGTGAATCAGGGGACACCGTTGGCTAACGGTACGCCGGAGCAAATCCGCAACAACCCTGATGTGATCCGTGCCTATTTGGGTGAAGCATAGGGGTGAGGCCTAAGATGGAAAATGTAATACTGTCGTTCGACAAGGTAAGTACCCACTATGGAAAGATCCAAGCATTACACGATGTCAGCCTGCATATTAAACAAGGTGAAATAGTCACCTTGATAGGCGCTAATGGCGCGGGTAAAACGACCCTGCTGGGTTCACTCTGTGGCGATCCTCGTGCTTCCAGCGGACGCATTATGTTTGACGGGAAAGATATTACCGACTGGCAAACAGCACGTATTATGCGTGAAGCGGTCGCTATCGTTCCTGAAGGTCGTCGGGTATTTTCGCGTATGACCGTGGAAGAAAACCTCGCCATGGGCGGCTTCTTTGTCGAACGTGACCAGTTTCATGAACGTATTGAGCGTATTTATAAACTGTTCCCACGTCTGCATGAACGTCGTATTCAGCGTGCTGGCACGATGTCCGGCGGTGAGCAGCAGATGCTGGCCATCGGCCGCGCGTTAATGAGCCAGCCGCGCTTGCTGCTGCTCGATGAGCCTTCTCTGGGTCTGGCGCCGATTATCATCCAGCAAATCTTCGATACCATTGAACAGTTACGTAGCGAAGGGATGACGATTTTCCTGGTCGAGCAAAACGCCAATCAGGCCTTGAAGCTGGCTGACCGTGGTTATGTGCTGGAAAATGGTCATGTTGTACTCTCCGATACCGGTGATGCGCTGCTGGCTAACGAAGCGGTACGCAGTGCTTATCTCGGCGGCTAGTTCCGGTTGATTCTATAGGCAGGCGGCATAATATTTTGTATCAGCTATGCCAGCCTGACCTATAAATGATCATCATCATGGGGGGATTTTTGAGGAAATAACCCTCTCACAACACCATCATCTAATATTGTTACTCTCCCCGTTACATTCTCTCATTATCGCTCAACTATCGGGCATAAAAGTCTCGCCAGGAATGTGTCATGAAACAATTCTTTAACAAAACTGTAATGGTTCTGTGATGTAAACGCTATATTTATGTCATTCGAGCGTGTCATGTTAACTCACGAGCATAAAACGCGTGATTTCGCGCATCCGGCACAATTAAGAGAGTGAATCGAATGACACTGTTACGACACACCGCTTTAGGGCTGACGCTGGGTCTGGCAATGACCAGCCAGGCGATGGCCGTTACATCTATTCCTTTTTGGCATTCAATGGACGGACAACTGGGCAAGGAAGTAGAAGCCCTGGCGACGAGTTTTAACGAAACCCATCCAGATTACAAAATCGTGCCGGTTTACAAAGGTAACTACGAGCAGAACCTGGCAGCAGGTATTGCAGCGTACCGTACCGGTAACGCTCCAGCACTTCTGCAAGTTTATGAAGTCGGCACCGCGACCATGATGGCATCTAAAGCTATCAAGCCAGTCTATGAAGTGTTTAGCGATGCTGGCATTGTCTTTGATGAGTCGCAGTTTGTTCCGACTGTATCGGGCTACTACACCGATTCAAAAACAGGACACTTACTGTCCCAGCCATTTAACAGCTCCACTCCAGTGCTTTATTACAACAAAGACGCGTTTAAAAAAGCCGGTCTGGATCCGGAAAAACCACCAAAAACCTGGCAGGAACTGGCTGACTACAGTGCGAAATTACGTGCAGCTGGAATGAAGTGCGGTTACGCCAGTGGCTGGCAGGGTTGGATCCAGCTGGAAAACTTCAGCGCATGGAACGGCCTGCCTGTAGCGACGAAAAATAATGGCTTCGATGGAACTGATGCGGTCCTGGTGTTCAATGCACCTGAGCAAGTCAAACATATTCAGCGTCTCCAGGATATGAATAAGAAGGGCGATTTCAGCTACTTCGGTCGTAAAGATGAGTCTACTGAAAAATTCTATAGTGGTGACTGTGCCATCACGACCGCCTCTTCTGGTTCACTGGCTGATATTCGCGAGTATGCCAAGTTTGATTATGGCGTAGGTATGCTGCCTTACGATGCCGACAATAAAAATGCACCACAGAACGCCATTATCGGTGGTGCGAGCCTGTGGGTTATGGATGGAAAAGATCCGGCAACCTACAAAGGCGTTGCTGAATTCCTCGAGTTCCTGGCTGAACCTAAAAATGCCGCTGAATGGCACCAGAAAACCGGTTACCTGCCTATCACCACAGCCGCTTATGACCTGACCAAAAAAGAGGGTTTCTATGACAAGAACCCAGGGGCTGATATTGCAACACGCCAGATGCTGAATAAACCTCCTTTGGCTTACACCAAAGGCCTGCGTCTCGGCAACATGCCGCAAATCCGTACCGTCGTTGATGAAGAACTGGAAGCTGTCTGGAGCGGTAAAAAGACTCCACAGCAAGCTTTGGATACCAGCGTAGAACGCGGTAATCAACTGCTGCGCCGCTTTGAGCAGTCAACCAAGTCATAAACAATAAAAAGCTAATCCAGGATAAACGGTGTGATAGCCGTTTATCCTCTCTGTTTTTGCGACAGAGTGACTCAGCCATCAGGCGAATGGATAGCAGCATCATTCCCCGAATACGTTCAAAAGAGTAACGCTATGTCATCATCTCGTCCGGTATTTCGTTCCAGCTGGCTGCCTTATGCCTTGGTTCTCCCACAGTTGGTCATTACCGTAGTCTTCTTTATCTGGCCTGCTGGCGAAGCCCTCTGGTATTCGCTGCAAAGCACCGATCCGTTTGGCATTTCGAGTACTTTTGTTGGCCTGGAAAACTTCAGGCAACTGTTTAGCAATAGCTACTATCTGGACTCCTTTTACACCACCATGATTTTCAGTGGTCTGGTTGCTGGCTGCGGTATGTTGATCTCGCTGTTTTTTGCCGCCTTGGTTGACTATGTAATACGCGGCAGTCGTTTTTATCAAACCTTGCTGTTGCTGCCCTATGCGATTGCCCCAGCGATAGCTGCGGTACTGTGGATGTTTTTATTTAGCCCGGGACGCGGCTTAATCACTCACGCGCTGGATTATTTTGGTTACGAGTGGAACCACGCCCGTAATAGTGGCCAGGCGATGTTCCTGGTGGTATTTGCTTCAGTATGGAAGCAAATTAGCTATAACTTCTTGTTTTTCTTCGCTGCATTGCAATCGATCCCTCGTTCACTGGTTGAGGCAGCGGCGATTGACGGTGCCGGACCTGTGCGTCGCTTTTTCCGGATATCGTTGCCGCTGATTGCGCCGGTGAGTTTCTTCCTGCTGGTGGTTAACCTGGTTTATGCCTTCTTCGATACCTTCCCGGTGATTGATGCCGCCACAGGCGGTGGGCCGATGCAAGCAACGACGACGCTGATTTATAAGATTTACCGCGAAGGTTTTGCCGGACTGGACTTGTCTTCTTCTGCGGCGCAATCCGTGGTGCTGATGTTCCTGGTCATCATCCTGACAGTGGTTCAATTTCGCTTCGTTGAACGCAAGGTACGCTACCAATGATTGAAAATAATCGTGGTCTGACATGGTTCAGCCACTCCATGCTAATACTGGGTGTTATCGTTATTTTATTTCCGTTATATGTCGCATTTGTCGCGGCTACGCTGGATAACGAGGCCATTTATCAAACGCCAATGACGCTTATCCCAGGATCTCACCTGTGGGAAAATATCAGCTTTATCTGGAATCAAGGAGTGTCCAGTAATAGCGCGCCATTCGGCCTGATGCTGTTTAACAGTGCCTTTATGGCGCTGGCGATTACCGTTGGAAAAATTACCGTATCGATTCTGTCGGCTTTTGCCATTGTCTGGTTCCGTTTTCCGTGTCGTACGCTATTTTTCTGGATGATTTTTATCACCCTGATGCTACCGGTCGAAGTGCGTATTTTTCCGACCGTCGATGTGGTGGCAAATCTGAATATGATTGATAGCTACGCGGGTTTAACCCTGCCACTGATGGCATCGGCAACAGCAACATTCTTGTTCCGTCAGTTTTTTATGACCTTACCTGACGAGCTTATCGAAGCGGCTCGTATTGATGGCGCCTCGCCGATGCGCTTTTTCGTCGACATTGTGCTGCCGTTATCGAAAACCAACCTCGCCGCATTATTTGTCATCACTTTTATCTACGGCTGGAACCAGTATCTCTGGCCGTTACTGATTATTAGTGATGCCTCTCTCGGTACTGCGGTTGCGGGTATTAAAGGCATGATCTCCAGCGGAGAAGGTTCAACTCAGTGGAATCAGGTCATGGCAGCGATGCTGCTTACCCTTATCCCTCCGGTGATGGTTGTTTTAGTGATGCAGCGTGCGTTTGTACGTGGACTAGTTGAGAGTGAGAAATAACAGATGGCAGGATTGAAGCTACAGGCAGTCACAAAAAGCTGGGATGGCAAAACACAGGTTATTCAACCGTTAACCGTTGATATTGCTGACGGTGAATTTATTGTGATGGTAGGGCCATCTGGCTGTGGAAAATCCACCCTATTACGGATGGTTGCCGGGCTTGAGCGGGTAACCAGCGGCGATATCTGGATTGATAATAAACGTGTGACGGAGATGGAGCCGAAAGAACGCGGTATCGCGATGGTGTTCCAGAACTATGCACTGTATCCGCATATGACCGTTGAAGAGAATATGGCTTGGGGCCTGAAGATCCGCGGTATAGGGAAAGAGCAGATCCGCCAGAAGGTGCTCGAAGCCGCCCGTATTCTGGAGCTGGATAATTTTCTCACTCGGCGTCCCCGTGAGCTATCAGGGGGTCAGCGTCAGCGTGTCGCAATGGGGCGGGCGATTGTACGTTCTCCAGCGCTGTTTTTATTTGATGAACCGCTGTCGAACCTTGATGCCAAGCTGCGTGTACAGATGCGCCTTGAGCTGCAACAGTTGCACCAGCGTCTCAAAACTACCAGTCTCTATGTGACCCACGATCAGGTTGAGGCGATGACCCTCGCCCAACGGGTGATGGTGATGAACAAAGGGATTGCCGAGCAGATTGGTACTCCGGTAGAGGTCTATGAGCGCCCGGCAACGCGTTTTGTTGCCAGCTTTATCGGTTCTCCGGCCATGAATCTGCTGGAAGGCAAAGTGAGTATTCATAGTCAGCGTTTAGAGCTCGAAGGCGGGGATGAGCTGCCTCTTGGTAACCCAGGTTTACACTTGGCAGGTAAAACTATTACGCTGGGTATTCGCCCTGAACATATTACGCTAAGCTCTCAGGCTGAGGGTGGTATTCCACTGGTTGTGGAAATGCTGGAGATCCTCGGCGCAGATAATCTGGTACATGGACGCTTTGGTCAGCAGAAAATTATTGTTCGCTTAGACCACAAGATGCGTCCGGAGCCGGGCAGCAAGCTATGGCTGCATATACCGGAAGAACATCTGCATTTCTTTGATGCTAAAACTGGACAACGTTTATGAGCCACTGGCCTTATCCAAAAATAGTCGCCCATCGTGGTGGTGGCAAACTGGCCCCTGAGAATACCTTAGCCGCTATTGATACTGGCGCGCATTATGGCCACACCATGATTGAGTTTGATGCCAAACTTTCTCAGGATGGACAAATTTTCCTGCTGCATGACGATACCCTTGAACGTACCAGCAATGGCTGGGGTATTGCTGGTGAGTTGCGCTGGGACCAGTTAGTGAATGTGGACGCCGGTAGCTGGTTTAGTGGTGAGTTTGCGGGTGAGCCTTTACCGCTGTTATCGCAAGTCGCCCAGCGTTGCCAGCAGCACGCCATGATGGCCAATATTGAGATAAAACCCACGACTGGGCTGGAAAGTGAAACCGGCACTGCGGTGGCGCTGGCAGCGCGTGAACTCTGGCGCGGGCAAACGGCACCTTTACTGTCCTCTTTTGCAGTCGAGGCGCTTGAAGCGGCTCAGCAGGCTGCCCCGGAGCTACCCAGAGGGCTGTTACTGGATAGCTGGCGTGAAGACTGGCAAGAGCTTACTAGCCAGCTTGGTTGTGTATCCATTCATCTCAATCACAAATTGCTGGATGAAACGCGTGTCGCGTTGCTGAAGGCTGCTGGCTTGCATATTCTGGTCTATACCGTGAACTCTCCTGCACGCGCAGCCCAGTTACTGCAGTGGGGAGTCGATGCCATTTGTACTGACCGCATTGACCAGATTGGCCCCGACTTTTCCGCCACTGATGCTTTGTTAGCCTGAGTTGATGGTTTAACGCCAGTCCGATACTGAGACTGGCGTTAAGTTTAAGGCTTGCTGTCAAACTTCTCTTTACTGCTGTTATTCGGCAGCGAGTTTATCTTGCCCGGCTGTGACTGAATGACGCGCTGGGTATTGTTGTTGATTTCCCTGTTCAGCTGTTTTTGCTGCTGCAAACTTTGGCTCTGAATTTGCTGATTCAGCGTGTTTTTCTGCTGTTGCTGTTGGGTTTGCATTTGCGTCTGTAGCCGTTGCTGCGTGGGATTCTGATAACCCGGCAAGTTGGGGTTATTGAGAGTGTTAGGGGACTGCGCCAGACTGCCTAAGGGCAGCAGCAGTACGAATAGCAGTAGTTTTTTCATCGCTGGCTCCTTATTTCATCAGTTCGAATAGTATACGCGATTATTCGGCTCTGAAACGTGCCATAAAATAGGCATCAACATACTGGCCGTCGCGAAGCGCAAAGCGCTTGCCGGTGCCTTCTACTTCGAAACCGAATTTACGGTAGAGCGCCAGCGCTGCCGCATTATCGGTATAGACCGTCAGTTCAATACGCTCTATTCGCAGCCAGTTATCACACAGGTTAACCATCTCCTGCATGAGTGCTGAAGCAACCCCTCGGCCTTGATAATGTTCACTCACGCCCATGCCAAAGGTAGCAACATGGCTTCTCCTGGGTGAGGGGTCGACCATCAGTGTCAGCTGGCCTGTCACCTTCTCTTTGATACAAGCGACCAGGGAGTAATGACCTGCGGGTAGATCGGCGGTACGTGTTTGCCACTTCTTGAGTGTGGGATGAGGTAGTTGGAGCGTGTCACGGTAGAGTGCCGGTTGAGAATAAATCTCATGTAAAGCTTCTGCATCATAAATTTCTGCGTGACGGACGACGACTTGATTCATTCCTTTTAACCTCAAAGAGTTACAAAAAACCGTTTTAACATCAGTGACTTTAAACACTAAGTGAATGGACATTATTTTTCAAATAGTGCTTTACAAGTGCGAATGATAATGATTATTATTGCCATGCGTTCAGGGGAGACCCCTACGGAGACAACCTGAAAGCACGACATTGCTCACATTGCTTCCAGTATTACTTTAGCCAGCCGGGTGCTGGCTTTTTTTTTGCCTGTTATTCAGCAAATTATCTCTTTTTATCGCGCATGATTTTAGTGTCACAGAAGCCACTCTTGGTACTAAAAACCGGTCGAAAAATACAGTAAGGTGAAGGGAACTTTCTTTACAAGGAAAATCCCATGCCCCTACAGGTCGCTTTTATTGGTTTTGGTAAAAGTACCACGCGCTACCATCTGCCCTTTGTCCTGGTGCGGAAAGATAAACTGCAGGTAGCCCATATTTTTCGTCGCCATGAAAAGCCAGAGCTGGAGCAACAGCCCCAGTATGCGCATATTCACTTCACCAGCCAGCTGGACGATATTCTTAATGACCCACAGGTCAAACTGGTGGTGGTCTGTACCCATGTAGATAGCCATTTTGAGTATGCGAAAAAAGCGCTGGAGGCGGGTAAAAATGTGCTGGTAGAAAAGCCATTCACGCCAACTCTTGAGCAAGCGCGTGAACTGTTGGCGTTAGCGAAACAGAAAGGGCTTATCGTCACCCCTTATCAAAATCGGCGTTTTGACTCTTGTTTCCTGACCATGAAAAAAGCCATCTCCAGTGGCTTGCTTGGCAGGATCGTTGAGGTTGAGAGTCATTTTGATATGTATCGACCTGATGCGCCCACGCAGCCGGGTACACCTGTTGATGGCGCCTTCTATGGTTTAGGCGTCCATACCATGGATCAAATCATTTCCCTGTTTGGACGCCCAGACCGTGTAGCCTACGATATTCGCTCGGTACGTAACCCGCTGAATCCGGACGATACCTTTGAAACCCAGTTATTTTATGGCGAGATGAAAGCGCTGGTGAAAACCAGTCATCTGGTGAAAATTGCCAGTCCGAAATTTATCGTTCATGGGACCAGAGGCTCATTTGTGAAATACGGTATCGACCAACAAGAAACCAGTCTCAAGGCCTGGATTATGCCAGGAGAGCCGGGGTTTGCTGCCGATGACAGTGTGGCGCAGCTTGATTACATCAATGATGCCGGTGAAACGGTGCGTGAAACCTGGCAAGCAGAATCTGGTGATTATGGCCGAGTCTACGATGCGCTATATCAGACCCTGTTACATGGAGATGCTAATTACGTCAGTGAAACTGATGTTCTCACCAATATGGAGCTACTGGAACGTGGCTTTGAGCAGCGCTCTCCATCGGTAGTGACTCTGTGCTAAGGAGCCTGGTGATATATTTCCACGTTCAATTTTTTTGACTATAGGCGTCAGTTTTCACCCTCTATGATTGTCAGCTAAACCAGTCCACACTTAAGTCATCAAAGAGATTTCAGGAGTTCACAACATGATTTACTTACGACAGGCTCAAGAACGCGGACATGCAAACCACGGTTGGCTGGATAGCTGGCATACCTTTTCATTCGCAAGCTACCATGATGCTAATTTTATGGGATTCTCAGCTCTGCGCGTGATTAATGAAGATGTGATTGATGCCGGACAGGGCTTTGGTACCCACCCTCATAAAGATATGGAAATCCTGACCTATGTGCTTAACGGAACGGTTGAGCATAAGGATAGCATGGGTAACAAAGAGCAAATCCCTGCGGGTGAGTTCCAGATAATGAGTGCCGGAACCGGTGTTAAGCACTCAGAATATAACGCCAGTCAGACTGAACCGTTGCATCTGTATCAGATTTGGATCATTCCAGAAACCAATGGCATCACGCCGCGTTATGAACAACGCCGTTTTGATGCGAAGACCGGACGCCAGCTAGTGCTCTCACCGGATGCCAGAGAGGGTTCGCTCAAGGTCTATCAGGATATGGAGCTTTCTCGCTGGCCACTGGAAAAAGCGGAGCAGGCGGTTTATTCAATCGTTCCCGGTCGTCGCGTCTGGATCCAGGTCGTGAAAGGTGATGTCGTGGTTAATGGTACCCAGGCTAAAACCAGCGACGCTATTGCGGTTTGGGACGAGCAGGTTATTGCCATTGAAGCGAATTGCGATAGCGAAATTCTGTTATTCGATTTGCCGCCTGTTTAAAGGTCCTGGTTCACAACCTTCCCCTGAAAAGGGGAAGGTTGAGAGTGATGACAAACCTTACTTTCTCTCTGGCAAAGCATAGGAAGCTTAATAAAAAATAAGGAAAATCAATTCATTGATTTTCGGTTGTTAACCACAAAGGAGGAAAAACCACGTTTTTTCCTTCTTTGTCAGCGATCTGAACCTTCCCCAGAAAAGGGGAAGGTTCATCTTTGTCCATGCTAAACTGGCGTATCGAAAATAAAAAAACCAGCAGAACGCATGAAAAAGAAAAGACCTGTACTTCAAGATGTTGCCGACCGTGTTGGCGTGACAAAAATGACCGTCAGTCGGTTTCTGCGCACCCCTGATATGGTTTCTGCCGCTGTAGGGATTAAAATCGCTGCCGCACTGGAGGAACTCGGTTATATTCCTAATCGTGCTCCTGACATGCTTTCTAATTCAACCAGCCGAGCTATCGGCGTATTACTCCCCTCCCTGACTAACCAAGTCTTTGCTGAAGTGCTGCGCGGTATCGAAGAGATCGTTGACGCTAATGGCTATCAGACCATACTGGCGCACTTTGGTTACAAAGCTGACCGGGAAGAAGAACGGCTGGAATCGATGCTCTCCTGGAACATCGACGGGCTGATCCTGACCGAACGTACCCATACTCCCAGAACGCTAAAAATGATTGAAGTCGCCGGTATTCCGGTGGTGGAACTGATGGACAGTGTTTCTCCCTGCCTGGATATCGCCGTTGGGTTTGATAACTTTGAAGCGGCTCGACAGATGACTGCCGCTATGATTGCCCGCGGTTATCGCCATGTCGCTTATTTGGGCGCACGCCTGGATGAGCGAACGCTAATCAAGCAGCAAGGTTATCAGCAGGCGATGCATGATGCAGGCCTTAGCCCACGTAGTGTGATGGTGATGAGCGCTTCTTCATACTCAACCGGAGCTGAACTACTACGCCAGGCTCGCCTGGAATATCCTGAGCTGGACAGTATCTTTTGTACTAACGATGACTTAGCGATTGGTGCGGCATTTGAATGCCAGCGTCAGGGGCTGCGTATTCCGCAGGATATCGCGATTGCCGGTTTCCATGGTCATGATATTGGCCAGGTAATGGAGCCGCGTCTTGCCAGTGTTATTACTCCGAGGGAACAGATGGGGCGGCTCGGTGCTGAACGGCTGCTGGCGCGTATCCGAGGTGAAGAGGTATTACCTAAAAAACTGGATTTAGGGTTTACTCTGTCACCAGGGAACTCAATTTAAGCCCTTTTTATTGACCGAACTCACATTTATGTCCGCTCTGGCTAGGATGTTATGGTTTCTTATCGTATTGTCCTGAAAAATGTTACCGATAACATCTACCAGCGACAATGTGTTGCTGACCGGAGCAATGCATGAACATTACTAACCATGATAATCATATTTATGTCCTGATGGGCGTTTCAGGCAGCGGCAAGTCAGTGGTTGCCAGCGAAGTCGCTCATCAACTTCATGCGGTATTTCTTGATGGTGATTTTCTTCATCCGCGCCGTAATATTATGAAAATGGCTTCTGGCGAAGCCTTGAATGATGAAGACCGGATCCCCTGGCTGCAGGCTCTGAATGACGCGGCATTTGCGATGCAGCGCACCAATAAAGTGTCACTGATTGTCTGTTCATCACTGAAGAAAAATTATCGGGACCGGCTACGTGACGGCAATCCAAATCTCTCTTTTATTTATTTAAAAGGAGACTTCGAGGTTATCGAGTCACGCCTTAAAGCCCGTAAAGGCCATTTCTTCAAAACGGATATGCTTAAGACTCAGTTTGCCGCACTCGAAGAGCCCCTGGCTGATGAGGCTGATGTTCAGGTGGTTGATATCAGCCAGTCCCTGGATGCGGTGATTGCCGGTGTAAAAAACCTGATAGAAGAAAATAATCGCTAAGTTTTATATCCGCGCCGATAGCGATGCGAACTCCGCTCGCTATCGCCCCTCGCCATGCAGAGCCCAGAATGTTGCGGGCGTCATATTTCCTAATTTCTTCTGCGGCCACTGACAATTATATTGCTCACTAATTTGTTGCAGATAGTCATCCAGCTTCATCAAAGTGAGTGCAGGAATGAGGGTGCTGAGTGAACACTCGACTCTCAGGGTAATATCTAGCGTTTCTTCACCCTGTAATACCAGCGGTAAACACTGATCTGCACTCCACTTTTGTAATGGATGGTCGGGCGATAATTCGTTACCGAACAGCTTTTTATTTTCAGTCTCAATGCATTGTATAGCAGCCGGTGTGACTGCCATCAGTGACTCTAACCAATGCACCACTAACATCGGCGAGGCACCGGCAAATGCCCGGGAAGCTATCCAGCCGCTGACTTCCTCTTGCGCCCACAGAATATGCTGCTCACCACCATCTTCAGTAAGCAGGTTAATTCGTTGATAAAAAACCCGTAATTTCCCGGGTCTAATACCGGCTTTCAGTGCTTTCTTGCCCCGTAGCTCCTTTGCTTCTAAGACATTCATATGTGCCAGTTCAGCGCTGCGCAGATAGCGGTCTAATCCCGCCCGGGAAATACTTTGCTGCATACCTGAGTTCACAATGATTAATAGCTCATCAAGCGGCACCATAAGTTTTTGTCTCACCATGTTGATAATCATACTTTGTTCTGGTCTCAGGGACTTGTGTACGATTTTTGGGGCGGTGTACTGGTCGGCGACATCCTGTCGCTGACGCCAGCGACGTACCGTGGCAACAGAGATGCCAAGCTCTTGTGCCAGTGCGCGATCGCTCTTCTCAGAGTTCTGAATATAGCGGCGAATACGTGGTGTCGTGGTGGCATTTGCGTGTAGTTTTATTTCCATACATCCCCCTTTAATAGCTGCACTAATGATACCTAATTTGATGAGACTTGTTTGGTGTGACTGTCGTATTGTGAGCTACAGCAACTTTATAATTACGTCATTCGCAGATAATCGCCGCATTAAGAGCCCGGCTCTAAGGATCTGTTTCTCCCATTACTTCATCATAAAAATCAATTTTCGGAGTTCACTATGAGCAACGTTTTAGGATTTCTTGAGGCAAAACTGATGCCGCTGGCAGCTAAGGCTGCGCAACAGCGTCATCTGTGCGCAATACGGGGTGCTTATGTTTCATTTATGCCCTTTATCATAGTGGGTTCGATATTACTGATTATTTCGTCATTCCCCAGCCAGAGCTATCAGCAGTTTATGAGCGGCATGTTTGGTTCGAGCTGGAGCAATATCGTTGAGATCCCGTTCAACGCGGTATTCTCTACCATGTCACTGTTTATCAGTTTCCTGGTGGCCTATCGTCTGGCTGAGCACTATGAAGAAGACCGCGTATCCTGTGGCATTCTGGCGCTGGTCTCTTTTCTGATCCTGACGCCTTTTATTAAAGTCGAAGCGCTTGGCAATATTACTGTGGTACCCACAGAATGGATCGGCAGCAAAGGTCTGTTTGTGGCCATGATTGGTTCATTGCTTTGGACCGAACTGTTTTGCTTTCTGAAGCGCAAAAAGTTAGTGATCAAAATGCCGGAAGGGGTACCACCTGCGGTACAAGAGTCTTTTGCTGCTTTAATTCCTGCCCTGATCGTTATCGTGTTAGTGCTGGCCATTCGTATTACCTTCGAACATACCCGGTTTGAAACTATCCATCAGTTTATCTATCAGATGGTAGCAACTCCGATGCGTCATTTCGGCACCTCTTACGGTGGTGCGCTGCTGACCGTGCTCTCGATTACTGTTTTGTGGTCGGTAGGGATCAACTCCGGCTCAATGGTTAACGGGATAATCCGTCCACTGTGGATGGAAAATCAGACCGATAACATTGCCGCCATTCAGGCGGGTGTCACGCCACCACATATCATTACTGAACAGTTTTTCGATATGGTCTGGATGGGCGGAGCGGGGGCCACCCTGTCCCTGGTTATTGCGATACTCTTCTTTGCGCGCAGTAAAAGCATACGTGAAGTCGGGCGCTTAGGTGCGGGTGCATCGGTATTCAATATCAATGAACCTATCCTGTTTGGCCTGCCAGTCATCATGAACCCTATCATGCTGATCCCTTTTAATCTGGTCCCTGTGGTACTGGTCACCACGCAATATATCGCAATGAAAATCGGTATGGTCGCCGTCACCACCGGGGTGTTTATTCCCTGGACGTTACCGCCTGTCATCAGTGGATTTATCGTCACCGGGGATATCAGCGGTAGCCTGATGCAAATTGTTAATCTGCTGATTGGCGCCATGCTGTACCTGCCTTTCTTACGAATTCTGGATAAGCAATATTGCGCAGCTGAAAAAGCATAATTTGTATCGATTAAACCAAGAATCAGGAGTTTTAGATGTGGGGAATGATTGCAACATGGCGCATGGCGCTCGAAGGCATCACACACGCCAGCGAAGCATTAAAGAGCGGCGGAAAATCAGCTAAGGCGGTCGTCAATGCTGTGGCTGAAGTGGAAGATTTTCCCTTCTATAAATCCGTTGGCTACGGTGGTTTACCCAGTGAAAATGGGGAAGTTGAGCTCGATGCCGCCTTTATGGATGGCGATACTCTGGCCTTTGGCGCAGTGGGTAACCTGGTGGATATTGCTAATCCTATTCAGGTTGCCCATGCCCTTAGCCGTGAACGGTTCAATAGTTTTCTGGTTGGCACAGGTGCGCGTGAGTGGGCGATAAGCCAGGGGTTTGCTGAGAAAACGATGCTCACTGAACGTGCGATACAGCACTATCGTAAGCGTTGTCATGAAACTATCGACAGAGGTCTTAGCCCCTACGATGGCCATGATACCGTCGGGATCATCGGTCTGGATCAGCAGGGCTCTATGAGTGTCGGCACCTCTACCAGCGGGCTGTTTATGAAACGCCGTGGACGTCTGGGTGATTCGCCCGTGATGGGTTCTGGATTCTATTGTGACAGTGAGACTGGCGCCGCCACCGCCACGGGGGTGGGTGAAGACCTGATGAAAGGCTGCACCAGTTACGAAATCGTTCGTCGCATGGAAGGGGGGATGACACCACAAGATGCGGCTGACTCGGTGGTCTGTGAATTAGAAGACAAACTGATGGCACGATTTGGCCGCGTAGGGGATTTATCGGTGGTTTGTATGAACCGCCACGGTGCATTTGGCGCTGCCACCAATATCCAGACATTTTCATTTGTCGTCGCGACCCATGACTTACCTGCCACAGTTTATTTAGCCGAACGCCGTGCTGACCGCACTTACTACACTCCTGCCAGTCAACAATGGATGGAGGATTATGCTGCACGCATTCGGGCACCTATCGGAGAACCTCAGTATGATTAACTCTCAGGTCATCAGCAGTCATATCGAGGCAACTGATAGTCATCGTCATCTGATCTCTTTTGCCAGCAGTCGGTTGCTGGCACAGACAGCCGTTAACCCGGCTATGCTCAGTGCATTACAGAACGATGCGATATCGGCTGTGGCGGACTGCAGTTACGGGTGTCATCCTTTTGGCCGTATCACTCTGTTACCCGAAGGTCACTGGCTGGATACGGTGACTTATCCGCTGCAAACAGCGCTGCGGCCTCTGTTACGTAAAACACACTGCCCGGCGCTCACCCTCGATTGTAGTCTGTGGGATACCGATAATGCTGCTCATCGCGCCCAGCTTTCTGCTCTGCTGATCTTCTTGTTTAATTTGGACTATCAGCTGAGTGATTTAGGTTTAAAAACGACTGCGACACTCATACCGCGGATTAATCAGCTCACTTTATGGTGCCAGCCAACGCAGCAAACCCGGCTTGAAGAGTTACTCCGCCAGGCAGAAGCCACTTCACAAGGAATGGTTACCGCCCGGCGTATTGCGGATTTACCCAGTTCCAGCTGCACGCCTGAATTTGTTGTTCGTGAAATAGAACAACGGGTTGCCGATTATCCTGCTCTGGAGTGTGAAGTTCTGGATGAACGTCAGATAAAACAACAGGGTTTAGGACTACTTGATGCTGTGGGCAAAGGGGCTGGCAACCCACCGAGGCTGATGATTTTACGCTATGAAGGAAAGAATGAAGGCCCCTTCAGCGCCTATGTTGGCAAGGGCATTACCTTCGATACCGGTGGACTGTGGCTGAAAGACGGCAGCGGTATGTACACCATGAAATATGACATGTGTGGGGCTGCTAACGTCTTTGGTTTGTTTATCGCTGCTGCTGAATTGAAATTACCAGTACGTCTGGTTGGTGTACTGGCCCTGGCAGAAAATATGATTGGTCCGGACGTTATGCGTCCCGGTGATGTCGCGATAAGTCACTCTGGTCTGAGTGTCGAGATCAACAATACCGATGCAGAAGGGCGTCTGGTGTTAGCGGATGCGATTTCCTATGCCAGCCAACTGACCGTGGATAATCAGAAACCTCAGTACATTATTGATATGGCAACGCTGACCGGGGCGGTAGTCAAAGCCTTAGGCTATGACCTGACCGGTTTATGGAGCCAGGACGCGGTACTGAGCCAGCGGCTGACGCAGGCCGGTCGTGACAGCCGGGATGAAGTCTGGTCATTACCGCTTGATGCGCGCTTTGCTCCTCAGGTGGAAAGCGCGATTGCCGATTTGTGTAACACCCCACCTAACAATGCCGCCATCAGTAGTTCGGCAGCCTATTTTCTGCGCTGTTTCTGCCCGGACGATATTCCCTGGGCTCACCTTGATATCAGCGGCACCGCATTGTGGCGTGAACAAGGACGTAGCGTCTCTTCTGGACGACCGATCCCTCTTTTAATGCAGCACTTGCTGAACGATTTGGAGAAATAAGATGAAAAAGATCCTGTTGGTGTGTGACCTCGGTATGTCGACCAGCTTGATGGTCAAGAAGATGCAGGAGGCGGCGAAAAACCAGGGTGTTGAGGTTGAGATCTGCGCCAAATCGGTCCGTGATTATAAAACCTGTGTCGCTGAATTTGATGTTGCCTTATTGGGTCCTCAGATCCGCTATAAATTGCCTGAGTGTGAAAAAATTGCCAAAGAGCATGGCAAACCTATTGCCTGCATTGACATGATGGCCTACGGAACCATGAAAGGCGACAAGGTATTAGAGCAGGCACTGGCCCTGATTGAAGGAGCCTGAGATGAACCTTGAAAATGAAGTCATGGAACTGATTGCCAACTCTGGTTATGCCCGTAGCCTGGTGTTTCAAGCTATTCGCTGTGCCCGCGAAGAAGGGGATTTTGCTCAGTCGGAAGCCTATATGCAACAAGCCCAGGATGCCTTATCTTCCGCACACCATGTACAGACCAAGCTGATTGAAATGGACGAAGGGGAAGGAAAAATCCCGGTGCATTTAGTGATGGTTCACGCCCAGGATCACCTGATGAACGCCATTATGCTGATGGAACTGGGGCGCGAGATTATCGCATTGCATCAGAAAGTCGCACACCTTTCATAACAAGCACTGACAGCCCGCACGGTGAAAGCCACGTGGGCTGTTTTATTCGGACGTATCTTTATTTTTTTAATTCAGCATCACGATTAAAGTAAGGGATAGCATCGGAAAATCGTGCTGTCCGGGCGTCACGTTCATAGCCTTGAGCTTCACTCAGCATACTGTATAGCTCTGGTCGGCGTCCGTGTATCCAGCGTCGCCCTGTGGACAGGGTCAGTAGGTCGAGATCCAGACTGGCGCAGACCATCGTATCCTCATAGGAACCGGTTTCGCTGACTATCCTGCCGTAGGGGTCAATAATCATCGCGTTACCTGTACGGACTTCGCCGTTATCCAGCCCCACACCATTACTGAACAGAATGAAAAAGCCATTATCATGCGCCCGCGAAGGTAACCATCGCATCAGCCAGCCTCGGCCACTGTCACCGTGAAAAGCTTCTTCAAGTGCTTGCGGATGAGTCTGTCTGTTTTCCCAGAGGCTGACCGGGACTGGTTTCATGCCATAAGGACTGAGCGAGCAGGTTCCCCCTGTCTGGTGAGGAGCAATCAGTATATCCGCACCAAGAAGTGCTGTGATGCGCGCATTTTCGACCAGATTATTATCCCAGCAGATGAGCACCCCTACACGAACTCCCCAGGGGGTATCAAAGACGGTGTAATGGTTTCCCTGGGCAATCTCAGGGTGTTCAAAAGCATGCAGTTTTCTGTGTACATGACGCCCGCCATCCGGCATGCAGACGGCATAAGCGTTATATAACTTTCCATCAACTCCCAGTTCTATAAAGCCTGCGCCGATGGCCATTTGATGTTTTTCCGCCAAGGCGGCTATCCGGGACAGCGATGGACTATCCTCAGCGCGTTCTGACAATGCATCCAGCTCCTGGCGGTTGAGATTAGGTACGTGCCAGTATCCGGTAATGCACATTTCAGGAAATGCCAGAATCTTTATTTCCTGCTGGGAGGCCTGAAAAATCATTTTTTCCATTACTGATAAGTTGTACTGCTTGTCATTTGCCCGATGACAAAATTGTACTGTGGCAACACGGATGCTTTTTTCCATTATATTTCTCCTCATAGAAAGCGATGAGGGCCATTTCATCAGAGAATATACAAACGTGTATAATCACGATTTCTCCCCGTTTGATAACCAACTGGAATGGGAATGGATATAAAATTATTACGCGCATTCGTCACCCTCGCCCGTCTGGGATGGTATCGCCCTGCGGCTGAAATACTGTGTGTGACACAACCTGCACTGACGAAACAGATCCAGACCCTGGAGAATCTCACCGGGGCTACGCTTTTTCAGCGCGGCCGTCATGGCGCAAAGCTGACGGTGGCAGGAGAGCTCCTACTTCCGGGAGCTTCTGAGGTGCTGGAGCGTTACGATCTTTTTTGGTCAGAGGTGACCGGTATCAGGAAAGGAAATGCAGGTAAGCTGGTTCTGGGTTTTGGTATTTCATCATTCCGTCTGGCCCCTGAGTGTGTCGCTGCTTTTCGCAGCCAGCACCCTGATGTGCAGGTATCGCTGAACGATATGCCCTCCGCAGTACAGTTTCAGCAGTTAGCGGAAGGCCAGCTTCAGGCCGGATTTGTTCGACTGCCTGCTCCGGAACAACTGGAAAGCAAAATACTGGCAGAAGAAAGGCTGGTTCTTGCCGTCACCGCGGGGAGCTATAGTGATTCATTAGATGCAAAAGAGCTGATTAAAATAAATCAACTGCTGCAAATTTCCCCTAAGCGTGGTGAAGGACTTTCAGCCCAGGTATCCTGTTTCCTGGCCGACAACGATCTCACCCCACAGACGGTTTCCGCAGCCGATGATATTCAGACTTTACTGGCCTTGGTTGCTGCCGGTGGTGGGGTAGCATTACTGCCAGAGAGTGTGGCTCATATTCTGCCTGCTGGGGTAATGCTGGTGCCCCTTGAAGGGAAGCATACGGTCTGGCAAACAGGTATCGCCTGGAATGCCCGGATAAAGGATCCCGTGCGGGATAATTTTTTAAATATTATGGCGACACGATAATATTGTTCAGAGGGAAACAGGCAGGATTCTGCCTGAAGCATGTTTCCTGGCTGGACGATAAAACTGCCCACGCACGGTATTTCCCCAGAGAGCCAGTGTTGGCTCACTGATATCACTGTAATCAATCTGGCTGTCAGGCTGCTGGCAAAGTGATTTCAGCTCGGCTTCTTGCTTTTCCGTAAGGGAGAGTAGCTCACTGTATTTAACTCTAACGGTGCTCATAAATCGTCTTCACTTTCGAATCGTAGAGAATGGACGACCAGCACAACTACACATCTTTTGATAGCTCCGAGGGTCTGCCATTGAATATCCATTTGGTATATACAAAATAGTGTATACACCAAAGGATGTTCTACCAGAATTCGATTGTTTATCAGTCTAACCCTGCATCCAGACCCTAATTCCGTCGAGGAACATTTGGGTGGCAATCATGACCAGTACCAGGCCCATCAGCCGTTCGAGGGCATTTACGCCTTTTTCTCCCAGCAGGCGCAGGAAGAGCGATGACTGGAGTAAAATAGCGACGGTACCGCCCCAGGCTAACATCAGTGCTATCACCAGGTGTCCCATTTGGTTGGGGTACTGATGGGATAACAACATCAGGGTGGCCAGTAAAGAGGGGCCAGCAACCAGCGGGATGGCTAATGGGACAATAAAAGGTTCTTCGCCAGCCGGAAGTCCGCTGGCATTGCCTTCATTACCGGGGAAAATCATCTTAATGGCTATCAGAAAAAGAATAATGCCGCCGGAAATCGAGACGGTTTCTGCGCGCAGGTTTAAGAATGAGAGAATTTTTTCCCCGGCAAATAAAAAAATCAGCATGATTGACAGGGCGATAAGCAGTTCACGGATCATGATGGCCCGGCGTCGCTTCGGCTCGGTATGCTTAAGCACTGACATAAAGATAGGTAAGTTACCTAGCGGATCCATAATCAAAAATAGCAGGACAGTTGCCGTTATTATTTCATTCATTTCTTTTCCCGAAAGCCCTTGTTAATTCACGGTAATAAGCTTTGTTTCTGATATAACAGAAATCATTGATTAATTTCACTTGCGACTTTTGCTGCATTTTGTAAGGTTGAAGGATAAATAACACTAACTCTTATACGCAATCATCTCAGCAGGATTAATTTTTATGAAAAATGTAGGTTTTGTTGGCTGGCGTGGAATGGTCGGTTCTGTACTCATGCAACGCATGGTAGAAGAACGTGACTTTGACGCCATTCGTCCAGTTTTCTTCTCCACTTCCCAGGCAGGTGAGCCCGCTCCCGCTTTTGGCGGTGTTAATGGCGGTACGTTACAGAATGCCAGCGACCTGGAAGCGTTGAAGGCCCTGGATATTATTGTCTCCTGCCAGGGAGGTGATTATACCAATGAAATCTATCCAAAGCTGCGTGAGAGTGGCTGGCAGGGTTACTGGATTGATGCGGCATCCTCGCTGCGTATGAAGGATGATGCAATTATTATCCTTGATCCGGTTAACCAGCATGTTATCGATGACGGTCTGAACAAAGGGATCAAAACCTTTGTCGGCGGTAACTGTACTGTGAGCCTGATGCTGATGTCACTGGGTGGCCTGTTTGCCAATAACCTCGTTGACTGGGTTTCTGTGGCGACTTATCAGGCCGCTTCCGGTGGTGGTGCACGTCATATGCGTGAATTACTGAATCAGATGGGACACCTGCATCAGGAAGTGGCCAGTGAACTGGCTTCACCGGCCTCTGCGATTCTGGATATCGAGCGTAAAGTGACAGCATTGGGTCGTAGCGACCGACTGCCAGTCGATAACTTTGGCGTCCCACTGGCAGGCAGCCTGATCCCTTGGATCGACAAACAGCTGGATAACGGTCAGAGCCGTGAAGAGTGGAAAGGCCAGGTAGAGACCAATAAAATTCTGGCAACCTCTACTGCAATCCCGATTGATGGCTTATGTGTTCGTATCGGTGCGCTGCGCTGTCATAGCCAGGCCTTTACTATCAAACTGAAAAAAGACGTTTCTATCCCAACGGTTGAAGAATTACTGGCAGCACATAACCCATGGGCGAAAGTGGTTCCTAACGACCGCGATATTACTGTGCGTGAACTGACTCCAGCGGCAGTGACCGGGACTCTGATGACCCCAGTCGGACGTCTGCGTAAACTAAACATGGGACCTGAATATATTTCAGCCTTTACCGTCGGCGATCAGCTGTTATGGGGTGCGGCAGAGCCGTTACGCCGTATGTTGCGTTCACTGGCGTAATAACCCGTCTTTATCCCCACATCCTTCATATTGTGGGGATATTGCCTTCGGGCATTTAGGTCTTATCAAATTATCTTCTTATATAAATACACTTTAAGCATAGATAAATAATCAAATACTTACGTTACATGACAAATAACGTATGAACGGCAATTTTTCCTATTTTTATTTATTGTTAATTTATTAACTGTCTGATTTTAAATGATTAAAATTTTTATTTCTCTGGCTTAACGGATAATAAAGCTGATTTGTTGATGGCGTAATAAAGACGCCGTCAGAGATATTTATTTATTTTTGTCATACAAAAACAATATTCATTGATCAAATTCACCCTCTAAGTGAAATCCATTAGCTATCCTTAAATAATAGTGTAAGCAAATTCTGAGAACGGCTGCCGATTTTTCGCCACTGTCCATATCAGTGTCATGTCGATATGCACAATGAACATGGCTGCTTACACCATGCAAATTAACAGGGAGATGTGCAATGTCAGTTTTGCCAGAGAAAGACGTGATTGATGCGCTGATTATAGGACATTTTGCTGACCCATTTTCATTACTGGGAATGCATAAAACAGCGGCAGGTATTGAGGTTCGAGCCTTGTTACCTGATGCCACTGATGTCTGGGTGACGGATACTAAAACAGGGCGAAAAGTCGCCAAGCTGGACTGTGTGGATACTCGTGGTTTTTTCAGCAGTATTATCCCCAGACGCAAAAATCCTTTTCGCTATCGACTCACGGTGATTTGGTTTGGCCAGGAGGTACAAATCGATGATCCCTATCGCTTTGGTACGCTGACCCAGGAGCTGGATAGCTGGCTTTTATCTGAAGGAACTCACCTGCGTCCGTATGAAAGTTTAGGTGCCCACTCCCTGAGGATGGATGAGGTGTCCGGTACGCGGTTCTCGGTATGGGCCCCCAATGCACAAAGAGTTTCAGTGGTCGGTGAGTTTAATTTCTGGGATGGTCGCCGACACCCCATGCGTTTACGCAAAGAGAGCGGTATCTGGGAACTTTTTATTCCTGGCGTAGCGCAGGGACAAATATATAAATTTGAGCTGCTTGATATTCACGGGCAGTTACGTGTCAAAGCTGACCCTTATGCACTTGAGTCGCAAATGCGACCAGAAACCGCATCCGTCATCTGCGGGCTTCCACAAAAAACCACGCTGAGCCCAGAGCGTCAGCAAGCGAATAATTTCGACCAGCCTATTTCTATCTATGAAGTGCATCTGGGCTCCTGGCGTCGCCATACCGATAATAATTTTTGGCTAAGCTATCGTGAGCTGGCAGACCAACTGATCCCTTATGTGAAAGAGATGGGCTTCACCCATCTTGAACTGTTGCCGATTAATGAACACCCGTTTGATGGTAGCTGGGGTTACCAGCCGCAAGGTATTTATGCACCAACCCGGCGCTTTGGCACCCGCGATGACTTCCTCTATTTTGTTAATGCTGCTCAGGATGCCGGGCTGAACGTGCTGCTGGACTGGGTTCCTGGCCATTTCCCGACGGATGAAACAGGTCTGGCACTGTTTGACGGAACGGCACTCTATGAATACAGCGACCCACGTGAAGGACGTCATCAGGACTGGGACACGCTGATTTATAACTATGGTCGTCATGAAGTCAGTAACTATCTGGCAGGCAATGCGCTGTACTGGATTGAGCGTTTTGGTATCGATGGCTTACGTGTGGATGCCGTGGCTTCGATGATTTATCGCGATTACAGCCGCAAGGAAGGGGAATGGGTACCCAATGAGTTTGGCGGTCGTGAAAATCTGGAAGCCATTGAGTTTTTACGTACCACTAACCGAATTATTGGCGAGCAAACACCCGGTGCAGTGACCATGGCAGAGGAGTCGACTGATTTCCCTGGTGTCTCGCGCCCACCGAGTACGGGCGGCCTTGGTTTCTGGTTTAAATGGAATCTTGGCTGGATGCACGACACCCTCGATTATATGAAACTGGACCCGGTTTATCGTCAGCATCATCACAATAAAATGACCTTCGGTATGCTGTATAACAGCACCGAAAATTTTGTCCTGCCCCTGTCACATGATGAAGTGGTACACGGTAAAAAGTCGATTCTCGATCGTATGCCGGGTGATGCCTGGCAGAAATTTGCCAATTTACGTGCTTACTATGGCTGGATGTGGGCATTTCCGGGCAAAAAATTGCTGTTTATGGGTAATGAGTTTGCTCAGGGGCGTGAATGGAATCACGACGCCAGCCTGGACTGGCATTTACTCGAAGGTGATGACAACTGGCATAACGGCGTTCAGCGTCTGGTTCGTGACCTTAACCATTGCTATCGCGACCAGGCTCCAATGCATGAACTGGACTTCGATGAGGCCGGTTTTGAGTGGCTGGTTGTTGATGATTTTGCCAACTCGGTCTTTGTTTTTGTACGCCGAGATTCGAAAGGTAATGAAGTTATTGTCGCCAGTAACTTTACGCCAGTCCCACGTTATCAGTACCGCTTTGGTATTAACCAGCCGGGACGCTGGCGCGAAATACTGAACACTGACTCGATGTATTACCACGGCAGTAATAGCGGCAATGAAGGCATTATTGAGAGCGATGCCGTGGCAAGTCATAACCGCAGCGACTCTTTGAGTCTGACCTTACCCCCGTTGTCCACTATCTGGTTGGTTCGGGAGGCTGAATGACAGAACTTTCAGAGGGTAGTTCAGCTCCTTATGGTTCCTCTTATGACGGCGAGGGAGTGAACTTCACTTTATTCTCTGCGGGTGCTGAAAAGGTCGAGTTATGTTTATTTGATAGCGAGGGAAATGAACAGCGTTATCTCTTGCCTGCCCGTAGCGGTGATATCTGGCATGGCTATCTGCCAGGTATCAAACCCGGCCAGCGTTATGGATACCGGGTTTATGGCCCCTGGTCATTAGCGCGAGGTGAGCGTTTTAACCCTGCCAAATTACTGCTGGATCCTTGCACCCGTCAAGTGGTGGGCGGGGTTGAGAACCATCCTTCTTTCCATGATGAAGGCGAAAATCCCGGCCCGCAGGATAGTGCACCCTGGATGGCCAAGTCCGTTGTCGTTGCAGACGATTTTGACTGGCAGGATGACACCCATCCTGCCATCCCATGGGGCAGTACGGTTATCTACGAAGCGCATGTTCGCGGCCTGACGATGCGCCACCCCGATATTCCTGAAGCTTTACGTGGTACCTATGCAGCACTCGGTCACCCAGTGATGATTGCCTATTTTAAACGTCTGGTAATTACCGCTATCGAGTTAATGCCAGTGGCCGATTTTGTCACTGAGCCGCGTCTGGCGGGCCTGGGGCTGCAAAATTACTGGGGCTATAACCCCCGTGCTTTTTATGCCGTCTCGGCTGCCTATGCCGTGGGAGGACATCCGGATATTGCTGCTAATGAACTGCGTGGGGCGATTAAAGCTTTACATAAAGCCGGCATCGAAGTGCTGCTTGATGTGGTTTTTAACCATAGCGCCGAGCTGGATAAAGAAGGCCCTACGCTGTCATTCCGCGGTATTGATAATCGTAGCTACTACTGGTTAATGGACGATGGTGATTACCACAACTGGACTGGCTGCGGTAATACGCTCAATTTAAATCATCCGAGTGTGATGGCTCAGGTGATTGATTGCTTGCGCTACTGGGTTGAAAGTTTCCATGTTGATGGTTTCCGTTTTGACCTTGCGAGCGTGCTGGGACGAACACCGGAATTTCGCCCCGATGCCCCGCTGTTTGAAGCCATTAAAAATGACCCTTGTCTGTCAACAGTAAAATGCATCGCTGAGCCTTGGGATATTGGCCCCGGTGGCTACCAAGTGGGCAATTTCCCACCCCATTTTGCTGAGTGGAACGATCATTTCCGCGATGAGATGCGGCGCTTCTGGTTGCAACATAATCTTTCTTGCGGTGATTTCGCTCGTCGCTTTGCCGGCTCCAGCGATTTGTATCGGCGTGGAGAAAAACGCCCCTCTAACACGATTAATCTTATTACCGCGCATGATGGCTTCACTTTACGTGATTGTGTGAGCTTCGACCAAAAACGTAATCAAGCTAACGGCGAAGATAATCGCGACGGCAGCAATAATAACTATAGTTATAACCATGGAACAGAAGGTCTGGATGCTGACAGGACCACTGGTGACCGGCGTCTGAGTAGCATCCAGGCGCTGCTGACTACCCTGTTACTGTCTCAAGGCACACCCATGCTATTGGCAGGTGATGAGCGCGGCCATAGCCAGCAAGGCAATAACAATGCCTATTGCCAGAATAATGAACTGACCTGGCTTGACTGGTCTGCAGAGGATGGTGGCTTAACGGATTTTACGGCGTCACTGATTCACCTTCGTAAAAAGCTGGCCGCACTCACGGATAACCAGTGGTGGGATGAAGGTGACGGACAAGTGCACTGGCTTAATCCAGCAGGAAAACCTTTAGCCGTTGATGAATGGAATAGCGGGATGCGATGTTTACAAATCCTGCTTTCGACTCAGTGGCTTTTGCTTATTAACGCGACAGACGATGTCGTGGATATAAACCTGGCTGAGGGGGAGTGGTATGCGGTCTCTCCATTTGCTGGAAAAGATAATCGGGCTGTATTGACTTCATGGCAGTGTCCTGCACAGGGCGTATGTGTGTTGCAACGGTCATGAAAGGAGAGAGAATCATGGTAAGATTTGAGAAAAAGGACCCGTTAATGTTGGCGCGCCAGTTGCCAATTCAGTCAGTTGCATTAATTCTGGCCGGTGGGCGAGGTACCAGGTTGAAAGATCTGACGACCACGCGCGCTAAACCTGCCGTCCACTTTGGTGGCAAGTTCCGTATTATCGATTTTGCACTCTCCAACTGTCTTAACTCGGGTATTCGACGCATTGGGGTCATCACCCAGTATCAGTCTCATACTCTGGTCAAACATATTCAGCGCGCCTGGTCCTTCTTTAGTGAAGAGATGAACGAGTTTGTTGACTTACTGCCCGCACAGCAGCGCGTCGGCGGTGAAAACTGGTATCGCGGAACCGCCGATGCAGTGACTCAGAATCTGGATGTTATTCGTCGTTATGCGGCAAAATATATTGTCATTCTGGCGGGGGATCATATCTACAAGCAAGACTACTCCCGCATGCTGCTAGACCATGTAGAAAAAGGAGCACGCTGCTCGGTTGCTTGTATTCCGGTGCCGGTTGAAGAAGCTTCAGCACTTGGCGTGATGGCCGTTGATGATAATTCAAAAATCATCGATTTTGTTGAAAAGCCTGAACACCCACCGACCATGCCAGGCGACGAGACTAAGTCACTTGCCAGCATGGGGATTTATATCTTCGATGCTGATTACCTCTTTAAGCTGCTTGAAGAGGATGACCTTGATGAAAACTCCAGCCATGATTTTGGTAAAGACATTATTCCTAAAGTCACCCAGTCTGGTGAGGCCTATGCTCACTCCTTTACCCTCTCTTGCGTTCAGTCCGACCCGGACGCCGAACCCTACTGGCGTGACGTTGGAACTCTCGAAGCATACTGGAAGGCCAACCTTGACCTGGCATCCGTGACGCCAGAGCTGGATATGTATGACCATGAGTGGCCGATCCGTACTTACAGTGAATCAGTACCCCCTGCTAAATTTGTTCAGGACCGTTCAGGCAGTCACGGTATGACCCTGAACTCCTTGGTTTCCGGGGGCTGTATTATCTCTGGTTCCGTGGTCGCCCAGTCAGTGCTGTTTCCACGTGTTCGCGTGAACTCATTTTGTAATATTGATAGTTCAATTTTATTACCTGACGTAGTCATAGGTCGTTCTTGCCGCCTGCGTCGCTGCGTTGTCGACCGGGCTTGTATTATTCCTGAGGGAATGGTGGTCGGAGAAAATGCAGTTGAAGATGCTCGTCGCTTCTATCGTTCAGAAGAGGGCATTGTCCTCATTACCCGTGAGATGCTGAAACGGCTCCAGGATTAACGCGTTGCGCGATATGCCGTTTTGTCTGATGGCAGGGAAGCCAACAATTATAGCGATTGATACAGGAGTGAGAATGCAGGTCTTACATGTTAGTTCCGAAATGTACCCACTGCTCAAAACAGGGGGACTGGCGGATGTACTGGGTGCATTACCGACGGCACAAATAGCCGATGGCTGCGATACCCGCGTATTATTACCTGCTTTTCCGGATATTCTGGCAGGAGTGAGTGATCTACAAGTCGTCGCCCAGCGAGACACCTTTGCCGGCCATATGAGTTTACTGTACGGACATTTCAATGGGATAGGTATTTATCTTATCGATGCACCTCATCTCTATAATCGTCCCGGCAGCCCTTACCATGATGAAAATCAGTATGCTTACTCCGATAACGTAATACGTTTTGCCCTTTTGGGCTGGGTCGGGGCAGAAATGGCCTGCGGACTCGATCCCTACTGGCGGCCTGAGGTGGTTCATGCTCATGACTGGCATGCCGGGCTGACTCCGGCCTATTTGGAAGTACGAGGCCGTCCAGCTAAGTCAGTATTTACAGTACATAATCTGGCTTATCAGGGGCTGTATTATGCGCATCATATGCGTGATATTGAACTGCCTGCGTCATTTTTTGATATTAACGGGCTGGAGTTCTACGGCCAGATTTCCTTCTTAAAAGCCGGGCTCTATTACGCCTCGCACATCACCGCCGTCAGCCCAACTTATGCCCGTGAAATCACCGACCCTAATTTCGCCTACGGCATGGAAGGGCTGTTACGTCAGCGCCATGCAGAAGGTCGGCTATCCGGTATCCTCAATGGGGTCGATGACAAAATATGGAATCCCGCAGACGATCAGTTACTGCCTGCTAGCTATGATCGCGAAAAATTGGCAGGGAAAGCAGAAAACAAACGACAGCTGCAGATCTCTATGGGGCTGACGGTAAATCCCAAAGCGCCACTCTTTGCTGTTGTCAGTCGGTTAACGCCGCAAAAAGGCTTGGATTTACTGCTGGAAGCACTGCCAGAGATACTCGCAAAAGGCGGTCAGCTGGCATTACTGGGAGCGGGTGATGCCGTATTACAGGAAGGATTCCTGGCAGCGGCTGCCCAGTACCCGCAACAAGTTGGGGTGCAGATTGGCTACCATGAAGCTTTTTCCCACCGTCTAATCGCGGGTGCTGATGTGATTATGGTGCCGAGTCGATTTGAACCTTGTGGGCTCACTCAACTTTATGGTCTGAAATACGGCACCTTACCGCTGGTGCGTCATACAGGCGGCCTGGCTGATACCGTTTTTGACTCTTCGCTGGAAAATCTGTCAGAAGGGACGGCTACCGGGTTCGTCTTCCCGGACAGCGATGTAAATTCTTTAATGTGTGCAATTCGACGAGCTTTCGTACTGTGGTCTCGTCCGGCGCTATGGCGTTTTGTCCAGCGTCAGGCCATGAGTATGGATTTTAGCTGGCAAGTTGCAGCGCGGTCTTATCGCGACCTTTATCAACGTTTAATGTAGGTGTACACCTACCGGGAATCGTCATAATGAACCCACGCTTAACTTTTTCTTCACCCGCCTCAAACAGTGAGGCGCTAAAACACTCAATTGCCTATAAATTGATGTTCATGCTGGGAAAAGATCCTGCTACTGCCAACAAACATGAATGGCTGAATGCAACATTATTTGCAGTACGTGACCGACTGGTTGAACGTTTACTGAAATCGACCCGGGCTGAACTGTCACAAGAAGTACGTCAAGTTTACTACTTATCGATGGAGTTTCTGATTGGTCGTTCACTGTCTAATGCCCTGTTATCTTTAGGCGTTTATGATGAAGTGAATAACGCCCTGGAGGAGATGGGACTGTCGTTGGAAGAACTCATCGATGAAGAAAACGATCCCGGTTTAGGCAATGGTGGCCTCGGTCGTCTGGCTGCCTGTTTCCTCGATTCGCTGGCGACTTTGGGTTTACCGGCGCGGGGTTATGGTATTCGCTATGACTACGGCATGTTTAAACAAAGCATTGTCGATGGCCGTCAGAAAGAGTCCCCGGACTACTGGCTGGAGTATGGCGCACCCTGGGAATTTAAACGCTATAGCACGCGTTATGCTGTGCGTTTTGGTGGCCGCCTGCAAATGGAAGGATCGAAGATTAAATGGCTGGAAACAGAAGAGATCCTGGCAGTTGCCTACGATCAAATCATTCCAGGGTATGACACTGATGCAACCAATACGCTGCGTTTGTGGAGCGCCCAGGCCAGTAGTGAAATTAACTTAGGTAAATTTAACCAAGGGGATTATTTCGCCGCGGTTGAAGACAAAAACCATTCTGAAAACGTCTCGCGAGTACTTTATCCAGATGACTCAACCTATTCCGGACGTGAGCTGCGATTACGTCAGGAGTATTTCCTGGTTTCTGCGACGGTTCAGGACATTTTGTCCCGCCATTACGCTTTGCATAAAACCTTTGATAATCTGGCAGATAAAATCGCCATCCACCTCAATGACACCCACCCGGTACTGTCAATTCCAGAACTGATGCGACTGCTACTCGACGAGCATAAGTTTGAGTGGCAGGATGCGTTCGATGTGGTCTGCCAGGTGTTCTCCTACACCAACCATACCTTGATGGCAGAGGCGTTAGAAACCTGGCCTGTAGATATGCTGGGTAGAATTCTGCCGCGCCATTTACAGATAATCTTCGAAATTAATGACTACTTCCTGAAGAATGTGCAGAAACAGTTCCCTGAGGATGATGAGTTATTGCGCCGGACTTCTATCATTGAAGAAGGTGGGGAGCGCCGTGTACGTATGGCATGGTTAGCCGTTGTGGCAAGCCATAAGGTTAATGGTGTGTCAGCGTTACACTCAAACCTAATGGTTCAGTCGCTCTTTGCTGATTTCCACAAAATTTTCCCGACCCGTTTTTGCAATAAAACCAATGGTATTACGCCGCGTCGCTGGCTGGCGTTAGCTAACCCGGCACTCTCCCATGTGCTGGATAAAAATATTGGCCATAACTGGCGCACAGATCTTAATTTACTCAGTGGACTGAAAGAGTTTATCGACTATCCACAGCTACATCAGGATGTGAGTCAGGCCAAGCTTGAGAATAAAAAACGACTGGCGCTTTATATTGCCCAGCACTTGGATGTTATCGTTAATCCAAAAGCGATGTTTGATGTACAAATCAAACGTATTCATGAGTACAAACGACAGCTGATGAATGTGCTACATATCATCACGCGCTATAACCGTATTAAGGCTGATCCCACTGCGGACTGGACTCCACGTGTCAATATTTTTGCCGGTAAAGCCGCCTCTGCTTACTATATGGCAAAACATATCATTCATTTAATCAATGATGTGGCGAACATCGTGAATAACGATCCGCAGGTAAAAGATAAGCTGAAAGTGGTCTTTATTCCCAACTACAGCGTCAGTCTGGCTCAGATGATTATTCCGGCGGCTGACTTATCTGAACAGATCTCACTGGCGGGAACCGAAGCATCGGGCACTAGTAATATGAAATTTGCCTTAAACGGAGCCCTGACTATCGGGACCCTGGATGGCGCAAATATTGAGATCCAGGAACACGTAGGGGAAGAGAACATCTTTATCTTTGGTCATACTTCCGATGAGGTTGATGAGCTGCGTCGTAAAGGCTACAACCCGCGTGAATACTACGACCAGGATGAAGAGTTGCGTCAGGTATTGACGCAAATCGCGACCGGAACCTTTAGCCCTGATGAACCCGCACGCTATCGTGACCTGGTGGACTCGCTGATTAACTTCGGCGATCACTATCAGGTTCTTGCGGATTACCGGAGCTATGTTGAATGCCAGGAACAGGTTGATAAGCTTTATAAACAGCCTGAGGTATGGACGACACGTACCCTGAATAATATTGCCAATATGGGTTATTTCTCATCTGACAGAACGATTCAGGAATATGCCGATGATATCTGGCATATTAAACCGGTGAAACTGTAGTACTTTGTCCACCCTCCCGTTAACGGGAGGGTGGACCTTTCAGCATAATTCCAGCTGAATACTATTATCTTTGATGACCTGCATAATATCAGGCGGTGGCAATGCGTCCGTGTAAACGACATCGACCAGACTGATACTCCCGAGATTAACCATGGCATTGCGGCCAAATTTCGAGTTATCTACCACCAGCATGACATTACGTGAGTTTTCAATAATGGCGCGCTTGGTGCGAACCTCATGGTAATCGAACTCGAGCAACGAGCCGTCGCTGTCGATACCACTGATCCCCAGAATACCGAAGTCGAGACGAAACTGAGAGATAAAGTCGAGTGTCGCTTCGCCAATAATCCCGCCGTCACGACTCCGTAGCTCGCCACCGGCAAGAATGATTCGGAAATCCTCCTTGACCATCAGCGTGGTCGCCACATTCATATTGTTGGTGACAATACGCAGGTTATTGTGACCCAGCAGAGCATGGGCAACCGCTTCTGGCGTCGTGCCAATATCAATAAACAAGGTGGCACCATCCGGAATATGGCTGGCAACACACTGAGCAATACGCGCTTTCTCAGCTGTTTGTGTTGCTTTCCTGTCATGCCACGGCGTGTTAACTGAGCTAGACGGGAGTGCCAGGGCTGCACCACCATGGTGGCGCAAAATCATATTCTGATTGGCTAAATCGTTCAGATCGCGACGAATGGTTTGTGGGCTAACGGCAAACTGCTCTACCAGTTCTTCGGTACTGACATAGCCTTGTTGCTTCACCCGTTCAATAATCGCGTCATGACGTTGTGTTTGCTTCACAATCAACTCCGTCGTCGTTATGTTCGTTTTCGCAAATTCAGGGTGTCACCCAGCGCCATTGCCAGACCCACCAGGAAACCTGTCAGGTGTGCTGGTAACACAATGGACTGAGTAAAATATTCTATCACTAACCAAATAACCGCAAAAATCAGTAACCCGCGCTGCATTTGCAGACCGCCCTCAGGATCTCTTTGTCCGCGTAACCAGACATAGCCCATCAGTGCAAATACGGTACCTGACAGGCCACCAAACAGCGGGCCGGCAAAGGCCGTTTGCATAAAGCCACTGAGCAGGGAAGCGATAAGCGTCAGGGTAATTAATTTTCCGGTACCCAGGCATTTTTCTAACGCACCGCCCAGATACCACCACCATAACAGGTTAAATACCAGTTGTAGTGCGGAGAACTGAAGCAGTGAATGGCTGAAGTAACGCCAGACCTGATAGTGCTGTTCAGGTGTAATCGGCCAGCCGAGTGCATATAAGAACGGCTGGTAACCGGTAATGTTCATAATGATAAACAGTACCGCACAAACCGCCATAACGACCAGCGTGAAGGGGCCTGCACGTGAGACCAGGGTGGCGAAAAAGGGGTAACGTTTATAGCTAAAACCCACGTTACTTTGCCCGGTGCTCCAGCTTGCAGCCTGATAGCGTGGGTCTGCTGGATTATCCAGAAACTGTTTCAGCTGCGTGCGCACTAGCTGCTCTTTACTCTCGTCAGCCAGCCAGATATCAGTTTGTGTATGCTGCTGAATAGTAAGAGTAATACCCTGAGTTGCTATATAGTCGACAAAAGCCTGCGCAATGCGCGGATTGGCGAATGAGGTGATCATTATCATGAGTATATGGCCAGATTCGTCTTGATACCCATAATCGCAGGTATATTCAAAGAGTAAGACAATCTCTCCTGGACAGCCTTGCGGAGCGCTTCTCTTTTTCGTCTACAATACGAATGATTCAGGGTAAAAATAATGGGAGTAGGCAGCATAGCGATTAGACGCTATCGCCAGGAGTATTAAACATGGCTGTCGACTTCTGCTGGAAACTGACGATGCCAGCCATCAAACCCACCATCAATGCTATACACTTGTTCATAGCCTTGTTGCAGCAAATACTGGGCAGCACCTTTACTACTATTACCGTGATAACACATTACCATCACCGGGACATCAAACTCGTTCTGCTGCATAAACTCAACTAACGTATCGTTAGTGAGATGGAATGCCCCTGGAGTATGCCCGAGTGCAAAGCTTTGTGGGTCACGAATATCGACTAATACAGCCTGTTTGTGCTGCAACTTCTGATGCGCGTTTTCCAGACTAATACATTCAAATTGATCCATAATAAGCTCATAAATAGTAAGTGATTAACAGGTGTCTGTGCCAACTTATTGAAGTTGCCGAACCCGGAAGCAGACTTTACAGTAACTGAAAATAGACAGTACTCCTGTAGTCTGACGTATGACGGCTATATTAAGGCATAACGCTCTTGCATGCTGGTATTATCGTCATTGTGCCATCGATATCACCAAGGCTTTTCGCGAGAAGCCCCTTCCTTTCAGGTGGGGGAGGAAGAGCGAAGCCCGCGCAAGCGGGCTAATGAGGCTGGTTCTGTTGCTCAATGTATTTCTTAATGACTTCAAGTGGCGCACCGCCCACGCTACCAGCGAAGTATGACGGCGACCAAAGCGCGTCTGACTTCCAGGCGGGCTTAT